>Ga0209052_1000006_pt1 | contig 214203 bp, 168 predicted proteins | sample WorMetHEROISLAND_2_FD_187409 | JGI IMG/M metagenome (GOLD analysis project Ga0209052, IMG submission 187409) | Marine gutless worms symbiont microbial communities from Max Planck institute for Marine Microbiology, Germany - Olavius sp. 4 HERON... | ecosystem: Host-associated > Annelida >...
ACTAGTCGCGTAATGCATTGAGATAAGCATTAACATTGGAATAAGCCGGCCTTTAACTTCAAATTACTAACAGCTATCACTATAGTTTTCAATTTATGGCCCAAAAAGGCAATTATTAGAGGTAGCCTAAAATATAAAACCCTGGTGGCTGCGGGACAAACTGTAAACCCCGCCACTACGAATAAGAAATCGTCGTCAAAACGCAATTTGACCATAAAGTAATCGTAGTTATATGCGGGCCACAAAACTAGCCTGGCGACTTTGAGCACATAACCTTCGGAGTTTATTCAACGCTTCCAATGCAACGTGAGCACATCATTTTTAACTTCGTAGCTGTTCAATCGTCTGAAAAAAGTCATTCCCAAAAGTGAGTTGCGCATTTTTGCCTCGTTTACCGATGCGCCGATATCTTCCAGATGAATCTGCCCCACTCTGAAATCGGTGATACGAATCGAACTGCCGCGCACCATGCCGTTTGCGGTTTCGTAATACCGGTCGAAATCAAGCCTATTTGTTTTAATACCGATTTTTTCAGCATCGGCCGGGGACAATACAATGTGGCTTGCCCCGGTATCGGCCAGAAACATGATGGGGGTGCCGTTTACCTCCGCGACAATATAAAAATGCCCATCTGAAGATACCGGAAAGCTGATGGAATCCAGCGTTTTTTGATAACCTTTCGACGGGACGAGCTCCGCGATAACTTTCTCCTTAACCGCCGACATCTCATGGCGATAACTGTATCCCACAATCAGGATCAGAAAAATACCGGCCCAGATTGCAAGATGCCTGAGGTTCGACAATACCTTTCCCGAGGCAATACCCGCGCTTATAATCAGGACTACCAGAATCTCATATACTATCTGCCCCGAGTCCTCCTCGAAACTCAGCACGTCAAAAGTGCGGTTCAAATAAACGATTAAGCCGCACAAAAGCACAGCGATGATGAAAAAGCTTATATTAAATCCGGGCTGCCCTGTTTTTTCAAAGTCGGACAATCCGGCATCCCGATCGTCGAATAGTTTTTTGCCGCAGCTGGAACACACGGGCTGCTCGCCCTCGCTCATGGTGCTGATCCACAGATCCGGGATCCGGGCATTTTCAGTGCCGCAGTGAGGGCAGATTTGGGTGTCTGTGTTATTCTCTGATGGCATCTGCATTTCCGCTAATCAAATCGTATGTTTTGCAGCCAACGTCCTTGCTGAAGGGTTAGGCCGGGAGATGATCACGGCAGCATCCCCAGAGCTTTGATGAAAAAATCCTCGCTGCCGAAGTTGCCCGATTTCAGGGCCAGGCAGGTGGGGCTGCCCGAAACGTTAATTGTCCACGGCACCCCGGGATCAATCTCCGGGCCTATCTGCAGGGCGTTGATGCCAAGCGCCTGCACTACCGCGCCTGAGGTCTCGCCTCCGGCCACAATCAGTTTGTCCATGCCCATCGCCACTAAGCCCCGGGCGACTGCGGCCAAACATTGCTCTACCATCTGACCCGCCTGTGTCTTGCCCAGCCGGGCCTGAACCCTGGACACCTGCTCCGGCTCGCTGGAAGAGTAGATCAGGATCGGGCCTGTTTCAAGATTGTTTTCGGCCCAATGCAGGACTCGATCCGGATCCTGTTCGCCATTGCTCAGAGCCAGAGGATCTACCGACAGGGCCGGAGACTGCCTGGCCATGTTTTTCACCTGAGCCAGGGTAGCCGTAGAACAGCTGCCGGCCAGTACGGCCGCCTTGCCGGCCAGGTGGGGCAGTCTGGCAAAGCCGGGTTCCTCCTTCAGTAGACCCTGGGCTTTGAAATTCTGCGGCAAACCCATGGCTATGCCCGAGCCTCCAGTGACCAGCTTGAGCCCTGCGCAGGCGGCCCCGGCATGCCGCAGATGCTCGTCCTTGAGGGCATCCAATATCACAAAACGCTTGCCTGCCCGGCGACAGGCCTGCAGAGCCTTCTCGATGCCCGGTCTTCCCAGCTCGATAGATTCAAATGGTATCAGGCCAACACTTTGAGGATCAGATACCTGCCTGCCCATCAAACGCACTAGATCGGCGTCTGTCATGGGGGTAAGGGGATGATGGCGCATGCCGGACTCCGACAGCAGTCGATCGCCGACGAATAGGTGGCCCTGAAACACACTGCGCGCATTGGCCGGAAAGGCCGGGCAAACCACGGTTAGGGAATCGCCCAAATGATTCAAAAGGGCTTCTGCGACCGGGCCGATATTCCCTTGCTCGGTGGAATCAAAGGTGGAGCAATATTTGAAGAAAATCTGTTTTGAACCCTGATCGATCAGCCAATCACTGGCAGCCAATGATTGTTCCACTGCCTCGGCAACCGGCGCAGTGCGGCTTTTTAATGCCACGACGGCCGCCTGGCAACCGGCGGCTCTTATCTCCGGCCCGGGAACCCCCAAATACTGCACCGCAGACATGCCGTTGGCGGCAAGCATCAATGCCAGATCGGTGGAGCCCGTAATGTCATCTCCAATCGCGCCTAATAGGATGGACACCTTAATCTCCTTCCAATAAAAATTGGGATGCAAGGCTGGAGCACCGGCGACCTCGAGCCGCTTTAGAAAAGATCGAGAACCGTTAGAGTGACATCAATATAACTGAACAAAGGGCACCGCTTGTTCCCCAACAGGGGACTTGATTCCAGCCGGTGTTGATTGAGTCTGCTAGGGAGTCTATCACGAATCAGCTAGATTTCAACACAGATCTTGCCGGCCGCTGCGGTAGAAATCAGCCTGCCTGATCTTATATCCAAAGGCGGTTCCATTGTTGCTGCCACCCCAGCTTAGTATCACGAAAATGCAGCAATCGGGCCATCCAACAGCATTGGCATTGCAAAGGATAAAATCTTGACAACGAATTCCGCATTGGATATCCAGGTACAGGTGTAGGTTGTCTGCGCTAATAGCTGCTGCAATTCGCCGAATACGTTGCGTTGCAGCTAAAGCCGATACGTCATTCACCTTCTAACCTTGACATGCTCTGAAAAGGCAATTCCCTATCTTTGACTATAAGCATGACCATTGATACCGGGAGTAGCCCTGATCGCCGCTCGCCCGGGGAGTGGGGATATGAGTCCACCGCGTCGGTCCGACAAGAAATTTCCCTCGCTGCGGGAGGCAGCGCAGCAATTGAACTACGCCGTCCTGGTGGACCGTGAAGACGGCTCGGTCATCGCCCGTACACCCGAAGGAAAACTGGTCCGGCTGTTGTGGGCCGAAGGCCGAACCGAGATCGAAGACTACGGGACACCGGTCTTTGCCCGTGCCGAGAAGGCCTGGCGCAACAACCATGACCGAGAAGCGCTGGCCCTGTTCCGCGAGTTGGCCGATCTTGACGATCCGCAGGCCCTCAACCGCCTGGGCGAGATCTATGATCGCAGCCCCAAGGTGGCCCGCAAAGTGGATCGGGCGGCCCGATATTACCGCAAAGCGGCGCAGGCCGGACACGCGGCGGCAGCGGCCGCCCTCGCCCGCATGTATAAAAACGGCACCGGGGTCAAGAAAAATCTGAACAAGGCCGCCGAGCTGTATCGCCAGGCTGCGCGGGGTGGTCACCACGCCGCCGCCCACCACTATTATCGCCTGATCCAAGCCTCCAGGAAAATCCCTGCCGACCCCCTGCCGGTCTTCAAACTGCTGTGGGCGGCCGCCCGTGCCGGCGACGCCAAAGCGCAACAGGATTTAAGTGAATTCTATGAAAGCGGCCGGGGGATTCCGAAAAACCGGCAGCAGGCCGAGGCGTGGTGGGCAGCCCAAGTCAGCGGCCCGGACAAGCTGGCGATCGCCGGCGATCACGCCCTGGGAAGGCTGGGCGGCCGGGACCGGCCGCGCGCGGCATGGTGGTACCGGCTGGCCCTCGAAGACGAAGAGGCGGGGATTCGCCAACGGGCTCGCGAAGCGCTCGAATCGGCGCCCAAACCAATGGCAGCGCGCGGACCCCTCCGGAGACCGGCCCCCGAACCGGCATCGGAGACCGAACCCCAATCAGGCCCCGAACAAAACCAGCCCCGGGAACGGAAGCCGGAGCGGCACCTCCAGATGGCTTTCGATCTGTTCCGGGCGCACGCAGAGCGGCTTTGGCACGCAAACGCCTCGCGGCAGGAGGCCGAAAAAGCCATTGCTTTGTGCGAGGAAGCCTGCCTCGACGATCCGGATGCCCTGCAATGGATAGCGGCGAGACTCCGATACGAAGACGGCACCCTCGACGATCCGGGCCGGGCCGTCGGCTATTTCGAACGTGCCGTCGAGGCCGGATCAACCAAAGCCCTGGTCGACCTCGGCGACCTGTATATGGCAGGCAAAGGCGTAAAGGCGGATGCGGACAGGGCGCTGCAGTACTACGAGCAGGCCGCGCAGAAAGGAGATGCCCTGGGCCTCGCCCAGGCGGCGGAAGCGTATATCAGCGGTGAGAAGACCCCGCAAGACCCCGACCACGCCGTCGATCTTTACCGGCGTTTCGCCCAAAGCAATCCTTACGCGGCCTACGAGGGCCTGCATGATATCGCCATGCAGTTCTGGCATGGGCGCATCCTGCCCCGAGACCGGTCCTGCGCCGTTGCCCTGCTGGATGAAATCCTGCCGTTCGCCGATCGCTACAGCGCCAAAGACGATGACTATATTCTGGTCGCCCGGACCTGCATGCGGGGCCGCGGCCTGCCGCGGAACCCGGCAATGGCGCGGGTACTGCTCGAGTTTGTGGTTGAGACGGGTTTGACGGAATCGGTGGACAAAGCCCGGCGTTTGCTGAGAAAGATCGACCGGCAGCAGGCCAAAGGGGGTTTCTCCACCCTCCGGGGCCTGCTCGCGGACCTGAAGGAGGCCAAAGCGTGGATCGGGCGGAAATTCCGCCATGTGTACTGGGAGGACGTCCGCGATTTTTGCCTGCCCTGGACAGGATTCGGCATCATAGTCCTGGTAGTCGCGGGTTTGCTCGCCGTAGCCGCAGAGGCCTACGAGTGGGAGATCGCCGGCAAAATCGCCGAGATCGCGGCTTTCGGCGGGTTCGCTTTGCTTGTCTTAAGCCTGCTTGCGGCCGCGGCCGCCTGGCTCGTCGGCCGGGTTCTCACCAAAATCAGATGGTCTCATGTGGTGTTTGTGGCCGGCGCCGGTCTGATCATATGGACCGGCAGCTTCGCCTGGAAATGGGTCGCCAACTGGCAAACGCTTCGGGACCGCGCCGTCAGCGGTACCGCAAAGCTCGTCGCCATTGCCGGGACGGCTGAAACATGCCGCCCGGTTACGCTGGCGCAATCGCCCGCGCAGTCTTTACCGGATCTGGCCGGCGTTCCCGCGAAACGGCCCCTGATCGGCAAAGGCATCGGTCGGCCGGTTTACCTGGCGGGCTTGCCGGCCCTGGAATCAATCCACCGGGAGGGGCGCCTGCCGGGATTGCAGCTGGTCGGACTGCGCCAGTACCAATACGGTGGTTCGATGCTGAATTCTCTTTCCGACCTCGACCTGAGTCTGAAAAGCACCTTGCCGACCATAAAAACACCGCGGCTCATCAACCCTCCCCGCGAGGCCATAGAGGTGGCCCCCTCACGCCCCGTCCGTCCCTCCCGCCCGGCTGTCTCGGCGACAGAACGCGTCCGGCGCGGGCTCGATCTCATCAAAAGGGGCCGGTATCGCCGGGGAATCGAAATCCTGCGTCCCTATCGAGACCGCTACCCCGCAGCCCGTCAAGGCCTGATTTATGCCCAGATCCGGATCGGGGCCTATCAGGCGGCCATCGATGAATTGAAGCAGGCGCGCGAATACGCCGGCAGGCGCCAGAACCTGATTTTCGCCTACTTGAAACTGGCCGAAGAGCATCTCGGCCGGGACAAGACCGAAAAGGCGATCGCCGCCTATCGCGGTTTGAAAGCCTACGCCCGCGATGCGGCCGTAAGCCGGCTCTATGAACTCGGCCGGCAACTCTTCGAGGGCCGGCGTTACGAACTGGCGATCCTCGCCTACCAGGCAATCGGCCGAGACGACTACGCCTATGAATTGACGGCCCAGGCCGAATTCGCCCTGGAACGCATCGATGATGCTTTCGCAAGCCTCGACAAACTGGACGACGGCAAGCGGCGCCGCCTGCTAAAGGGGGACTTCCTGCGCTCGATCGGCGCCTATCCGCTGGCGGTCGAACACTATGGCGCCTACCGCCGTGATCCGAACGTCGCCGCGGTGATGAAAGGCCTCAAGGACCAGGGCCTCGACCGGTTTCGTATTGTCGGCAGCGGCAGTCCTAAATGGCGGGCCTACCAGGCCCTGCAAAACGGCCCCGACGGCGAAATTCGCACCTTTATGTTCCGGGTTTTAAATGGACAGCCGCGGCCAAGTCCGGTTTTCCAATTGAGCCACTATCCGCCCCCGGCCGTCGATACCTTCTCCCGGATCTGGTATGCTCTAAAACGCCTGGATTGGCCGAAAACGGGCGATGGCCGCCGGCTGCATCTGACGGTTGTCCTGCCCGGCAGCATGCAAACCGCGGCTATCTGGGACTCGACACCGCCCCGGGAGGAAATCATCAAGGCGCTCGACTGGGCCACTGTCGCAGCGCGAGATTTCCGTTATGGCGAGCGACACTACGAGACCGGCGACAACCACAACGCCATGGTGTGTTTTGTCAAAGCCGCCGGCCGGACAGGGATATGGACCGACAGTGCTGATGGACGGCCCCATTATGCCGCCCTGGGCAACGCCCTTAAAACCCTGGTCGATCAGCCCGCGGCCGGAACTTCCCTCTATGGCCGCGAGGAATACAGGGAAGCGATCCGCCGCCTCCTTTACCGCCACTACCCGCTGTGGGGACCGCTGTCATGGGCAACCACCCTGGCTGAAAACGGTGAAACGGCGACGGCGCGGTCGCTGCTCGATGACATTGTCAGTGACTGGCCTGAACGATATGCCGCTTTGGAACGGAGCGCCGACATCGAATGGTTCGAGGTTGGGCGCAGCCGCGGCGCCGACCGCGGTCAGGCCTTTGAGCGGGTGCAGATAGTCCTGACACAATTGCTGAAACGCAGACCGCACGATGCGCAGGCCCGCATCAAACAGTTCAAAGTCTACCGGCTCCTCGGCGCCAACGCCCTGGCGGCACGGGCGCTTGCCGGCCCCGGTGCGGTGACGGGAAACCCGGAAGTTGGCGCACTGCGCGAGTTCCTGACCGCCGTCCATCAGCTCGACTTCAAAAGGATCGGATCTTTCAAAGGAACCTCGTCCGGCCTGACCTTCGAAGTGTACGAAAACACCGAAGGCCCGCCCGGCGACGGCACGCTGGCTCATCACAGCGCCGAGATCGCCGTGCGCGACGACCGCGGCGTTCTGATCGAGACGTTTGCCGTCACCAGTCAGGCATTCGACTCGGGATCGCCCCGTCACTATTTCCTCGACCGCATCGGCCCCGCCGGCGAACTAACGCTCGCCCATTACGGCCCGGACCGGCCCGACCCGCTGGCACTGACCAGGGAGCTGATTAAAAGATGAAAACACCGCCAGTGATCACCGTAATATTGTGCGCTTTTTTAGCGGTACCGGGGGCAATTCATGCCCACTGTGCAGATGACGAGTACAACCCGAACTGCCCCCGGGGAAGAAGCACCATCAATGCCTTGAGCCAGGCTTCCGAGGTCGTAAGTTCCGGCCGGGCGGATGGTGTAATCAAGGTTTACGATTTGAAGATGCCCGTCGGTCCGAAGTCCGGTGGGCCGTTTCTGCCTGAGCTGAATCACCCACCGGGCAAATCGGCGGACGTGCCGGCGGCCGGTTCCGGTCTGCAGCCCGCGACGGGGCAGAAATCCGCGCCTGTTCCCTTGACTCCGGCAAACTTCAGGCGCGTCGCCCCCCATATCAAGACCCAAGCGGACTTCGAGAGGGTCCAGCGCAGAATCGCCGACGGCATGGAGATCATGCTCGACGCCCACGCCACCAACCGGATAGCCGACCGCAAGGCCGGCGCCGCCGCCCATATAATCAAGGAGATCAATCTGATCAGGGTCAACCCGGTGCTGGATGAACTCAATCACTACAACGACATCATGCGCGAGGCCGATCGCACGCTGAAAACAAGCGGCGTGAGCGCCAAGGGTTGGCTGATCAAAATGGAGATGGCCAGGGGATTGACCCAGCAAATAGTCGACACCCGGGCCGGGAGAAAGCCATGAAATTGCTCGCCGTGTTCGTATGTTGTTTGTTGCCGCTGCCCATGACAGAACTCGCCGCCGCCCAAGGCGAAGCCAAGTGTCCGGCCGGCTACTACCGCATCGGCAGGGGGCCGGACCACACGCTGTGCAAGCCTTTCGGGGAAAGACTGCCGGTCGTCTCGCCGAGTCAGTTTATCCCGGGCTACGAGGCCGCCGATCTCAAACGACGGATCGCCGCGCTGCTGACCGAGCGCCAGAGATACCAGGACCAGCTGCGCAAACTGGAACGGTGGTCCCGGTTCGCCGAAATGAACGCCCGCGATATGGTCGACATCCAGCGCGAGGTGTTTTCCAACAGCGCGCTTCACGCCCTTTCGATCATCAGCGCCAGCGTCAGCATCCTGGCGAAAAAGAACACCATTTCGCCGGCAGCCGAGCGGCAAATCAGCGACTCCCTGTCGGCGGTCACGGGACTGGTTCACACCGAGCTGGCGCGCCAGGCCGAGAAAGGCTCGACCCGGCAGGCGGAGCAGGGAATCGAAGCCGCGTTTGCATTCAAGAACCTGATCAAGGTCAGCGAAAAACTGATGCCGGCCGAAGAATGGCAGGCCTTCCAGAATGCCCTCAGCACACTGCCGAAGATGCTGAGCATATCCGAGCGCTATCTTCGCGGCGAGCACCAGGATGTGCCCGTGTCGACGTATCTGAAGCATCTCGACGATGTCCTGGCGGCCGGTGGGGAGCTGATCCCGCAGTTGAAAGCCTTGCATTCGACGGCCCACATTATCGACGGTGAAATCGCTCTGTGGCTGATGCGGCGGGACCGCGAGGCAGTGGAAGAGGCCTTCATCAGGAACAGGTCGGCCAGGCAGTACTATGAAAAACGGCTGCGTGAATCCGATGAGCTCCTGAAGTTCTATGAAGAACGCCAAGCCCGGATCACCGTCCGCTGATCGACCGCCCGGAAGACGGACCGACGATCATTGCCCTCGGCTTCAAAAGGCCGCCAAAGCCCCGCAGCCGCGGCCCATGGATATATGGCGAGATGACTCAACCGGGTAAAATTCAAATTTAAGCAATCACCTATCGTCCAGGTGGACAGTCCAAGAGAAAATCAGCAAAGTTAAAATAATGGTACAAAGTGTGGGAATTTATTTTTCTCTGTTTGGTACGGGTTTTTTATGATTCCCTACAGAAAATAATGTTTGTACTGCGGACTTTCATTGAAACGGCCGTCGAAAAACGAGAAAACAAATTAGAATCAAAAAGGATGCCGCCAGTAAGATGGATATAGCTGTTTCAATTTTATTTATAATCGCAAGTGCCATACTATGGCATTGGGTTTGCTTCAGAGGTGGTGCTGAAAAATGGAGCAAAAGCTTAATTCAGACCCAAACTCCACGTCTGTTGAATTTTTATTTTCATCCGACGAGTTTAAAATTAGAGACCTCTATTGTATTTCTAGTTGCTTTAGGTGCTTTCATTGAACTAATGATCAATAAATATGGATAGTCGGTAGTGGCCGCGGCATGAAAAAAGGTTGACCCCGGCACCGCTATGGGTGGCCCAAACGAATGCCTGAGAGCGATAAAGACCGTGATTGAGGAGTACTGTGAAGAGCGGATTAATTGGCAGAATTAGAAAGGGCGTTCAGTTATGGTGCAAATTTATCGTTGAAAATTGGGAGCATCGGTCCGAATTTTTTATAAAAGGATGCAGCGCCTAATCAAAGATTACGGGATAACTTGATTCATTTTAGGCTGAAGTGATTTAGCCCCCTAAACCATGGACCCAAGGGTTCGACTCAGTTTTATATCAACTGGGACAACAACGTCAGGGCGGGAACTCTAACCGGGTAATCGTATGTAAAGCAGTCAACTTTTTCAAACCTGGCATCTGCTGCAACCTGAAAGGCGTGCTTTGCTCCGATTCTGGTCTGAAAATACTCAAGGCTCCGGGTAAGAGGGCGTGACTGTGAAGATTTTACTTCCACCATAAACCAGGGGTACCCCTCTTTGCTAACCAGAAAATCGACCTCCCGTTTATCTTTGGTTCTCAGGAAATGAAGGCCGTATTCTCCTAGACCTAAATCCTGCCACCAGGTTACCGCCTTGAACAGGTGGCAAGCCACCATGTTTTCCATCCGGATGCCCGGGTTATCAACCAGCGACCAATCGTTTAAGTATATTTTGGGCTCTTTTATCAAACTGCGAGTCAGATTTTGGGTCCAAGGCCTGATTAAGAAGCAGTAGTAGAGGGATTCCAGTACTCCGATCCACCTGCGGACAGAATCCTGAGATGCTCTGATTTTACGCGCAAGTGATGCATAATTGAGCAATTGACAGGCGTTTTGTCGAATGAATTCGGCAAGAAGCTCGACCTGCCCGACTTCATGAATCCGGGTCACATCCCGAAGCTCTCCCTGAACAACAACTTAAGGCGGGTTTGTTTCCAACGGTTAAAAAATCGCACATTTTGTTTTAGATATGGTTCTGGAAAGCCCCCGAAACGCGCGAGGTTTTCAAAATCCGCCCTGCTGACCGGTTGTGGTCGACATAGCTCCTTTTCCGGTATTTTCTGGTGGGCCAACTCCGCCACTGACAATGGATGCATATGGTACAGAAAATACCGGCCCATCAAGCTGTCAGCGCCCTTGCGATAAACATCGAGCCTGGAACTTCCAGTAACTACGATATTGAATCTTCCTCTGGCAAATGAATCGTAAAATCCTTTCAGGAAGTTTCGCCAGTGTGGGAATTTGTGAAGCTCGTCAAAAACAACGGTTCGATGCGGCGACAATCCGATATTTTCAGCAACTGCATCCGGACCTTCCATAATAATACGGGCATCGTTTTCATTATCCCAATTGAAATAGTGCTGATAGGCTTTAAAAGATGTGCAGGTCGTGGTTTTACCAACCTGTCGCGGCCCTGCGACGAAAGCCATCTGGCGATCATTGTTAAAATGGTCCTTCAGCAATGCTTCATATCTGCGTTTCATGCAAAGAGTCTACATTGATGCCGCACTAACGTCAAGACCATTACACGCAATATCGTGTAATAGTCATGTCCAATCCACGATATTGCGTGGACTGGACATAATAAAGCCGGGACACAAAAAATTTAAAAGGATGGATTAAATATAAATCCGCCGGTACATTGGGTATAGCAAGTAATTTCGTTTAACAATGCATGATCGAAAACCATACAATCAATTTCCCGGGCGTATTTATAGGCGGCTTTATTGATGGAATTTTAATATCACCAGGGTAATATCGTCCTCCTGCGGCTCGGCTCCCCGGAACTCGGTGACTGCTTCGAATACGGCCTTGCGCAGGCCTTCGGCTTCCAGCCCGGCGTTTTGGCGCACCACATCCTTGAAACGCTCTTTGCCGAACATTTCCCCGGCCGGATTATGGGCTTCAAAAATGCCGTCGGTGGTCAGCAGCACGATTTGACCCGGCCTGACGGTGCGGCTGAAGTCCTCAAACTGCCAGTCCTCATTGACCCCCAGGGCGATCCCGGCACCGCCGAGTTCCTCGAAGCGGTCGGTAGCGGGACAGTAAAGCAGGGCCGGATCGTGACCGGCCCGCACCCAGGTGATGCGGTTTTGTTGATGATCGAGCACCAGATAAAACACGGTCATGAATTGTCCGGTTTCGGCCGTATCCACTGAAGTCAGGCGATTGACGCCATTTATGATTTCAGCAGCCGAATCGGCCAGTGTCGCCCGGGCGCGCAGAAACCCCCTGACGCTGGCCATCAGAAGGGCGGCCGATACACCGTGTCCGGTGACATCACCGACAACCACCCCCAGCCGGTTTTTGGAAAGCTCTAAAAAGTCGAAATAATCTCCGCCGGTTTCATCGCAGTACAGGCTGCGGCCGGTCACATCGACCGATTCCAGACGCGGCGGCCGCTGGGGCAGCAAATTCTGCTGAACCTCCTGGGCCAGGTTCAAAGCGGCAATAATTTTTTCCAAAGAATGGGAGTAGTCGGCCAGTTGCTCATACAGGCGGGCATTTTCGAGCGAGATCGCCGCCTGGGTGCTGAGGACCTTCAACACTTCCAGGTGTCCCGGGGTAAATACGCCCGTGGCCAGATTGTTTTCCAGGTACAATACGCCGACCAGTTTGTCCTTGGTTGTCAGCGGCATGCAAAGAATCGATTTGGGCCGGGCCTTTAGAACATAGGGTGTTTGGGTGTACCTGCCCTGCCCGGCGGCGTTATCCAGCACGACGGGCTTGCCGGTGCGGATGACATAATTGACGATGGATCTTGAAAGATTCGTGCTGCTGTTCAAGGGCGTGGACCGGCAAACCGCGGCACCGGCGCGTTCCACCGCCGCTTCGGCTTCCACCGAAAACCGCCCGTCCGACTCCAAAACGAGAATCCCCCGCCGGGCACCGGCATTTTCCATCATGAGATTTAGCAGCTTGTCCAGCAGATTCGCCAACACGATTTCGCTGGACATGGCCTGGGTCGCCTTGAGCACCGAGGCCAGGTCGAGCGCCTCGGCGGCACCGCTCGAAGTTGTTGTCACCTCGGTAAGACCGGCGAGAATTCCAGATGGGCCGGCGGTCGAGACATCCAGCAGCAATTCGGGATAGTGGACTTCGAGATCGCGCACCTTGGCCGCAGCGCCCCACCGCAGATAGGCGTAGCGGGCTTCGGTCATGTAGGAACGGGCAATGGAAATCCGGTCCTGTTCCTGGTAGAATCGCGCCGCCATTTCATTGGCCAGGGCCAGATCGCAGAGATAGTCGCCTTCACGGGCCTGCTGGATGACGCGGTCATATAGGGCTGCGGCCTCCGTGTCCCGGCCCAGCACCCGGTGACGTTCGGCATTGACCAGATCATATTTATGCCGATAGTTGACGGGGCACTGCCGGGCCAGTTGTCTGAGCTGCTCCCGTGAAGCATCCACCTGCTTGAGGATCCGTTTTTTCTCCTCAGCACTCGCCTTTGAATAGCAGCCCAGTCGCGCCAGCGCACTCCAGCAGTAAAATGGTGGTTCGCCCGAACCTAAAAATGTTGCGCTTTCCAGCACCTGCTGCACGCGGTCGGCATTTACCACGGCCCGCTCGTATTGGCGGTTGAGCAGGCACAGCAGCAATTTGCAGCTATAAAGACCGAAATCCCGCCCCTTGTTGTCGGCCTCGGTGTCCACAGCCAGCATGGCGACTTCATCATAGAATTCGCCGTCCAGCCGCCCGGGATCGTCCGTCGTCTGGGTCAGATTCCAAACGGTTTGCCGGTACAGGCGCATGAAGTGATAGGCCGCATCCACTCCGGTGGACTTGACAACAAGGTCATGCTCGGATGCGGCCTGCTCGATGGCCGGCAGCTCCTGGGAGCTATAGAACATCAGGACGATATAGTAGGCACTGGAGTAAGCGACATAGAAGGGATCCCCAACCTCCCGGGCCGCCTGGTTGGTCTCCAGAATGGGGGCCAGGGACTCCCGCAGGTGTTCTTTCCAGGGCCGCATGATCCAATTAAAGGCAAACTGGCAAAGTACTCGAATCGGGTCGGCCGGATGCCGATCCAGAAGCCGCATCGCCAACCGGCCGAATTGATAACCGGATTCCCGATCCCCCCGGTTTCCCAACAGCATGCCGTAATTCAAATAAGCTGTGGCCGATACCGGCCCGCTGCCATGCTGCACGGTCAACCGGATCATTTCGCTGGTCAGAATCGGATATAGATCGGGATAGATGGTTGCCAGGGGGGCGTTGGCCTTGTGGGCAATTTGCATTATGGCCTTTTTGTCGGGGTCTGTCATGGGGGGCAGCCGGACCAGATCGTCGAATGATTTGGCCGCCAGCATTAATTTGGTTTTCAGCAGGCTCGCCTCGACCTGCAGTTTGCCGGGTTTGGTGGACAGTTCCAGTCCCAATGTCTTCAAGGTTTCCAAGGCCTCTTGGGCAGCCTCCGCCCAGCGATTGCGGGCGGTCAGGGCCCGAATCTTGACCGAATGGGCCGGGGCCTTATCCAGGGAATTGCGGGCATGCCCCAGCACGATCCGCACCAGCCTTTCCATCTCGTCGTCATCGGCGGCCAGGTAGGACATTTCGGCTGCCTCGAGATGCAGAGCCAGGGCCAGATCGTAGGCGGCTTCCCAACAGCTGTCGCCGAGCAATTCCAGCCCGGTTTTAAAATACCGCAACGCTGTGGGAAAAACGGCTGCTGATTGGGCGCTTTTGCCGGCCGACAAATTGAGCTCCGCCAGCTCCAGGCGCTCCGGGTCGCCGGCCAATAGGTCACGGCCTGCATTGAGCTGATCGGTTACCATAAAAACCCGGCCCGCTGAGCTGTCGGCTGCCAGGCTTTTATGCAGGCGTTTGCCGATCCGGTGGTGAACCGCGGCGCGCTCGTCAACCGCGGTCAACTCATAGGCCGCCTGGTGAATTCTATCGTGGGCAAACCTGAATTCGAGGTCAAACAAATGCTCAGCAGATTCATCAAGCAGGCCGGGCAGGTCGGCATCCCAGAGTTGAAGTTGATCGGCGGCAGCATCACCGATCGGAAATATTAATCCTGCGGCCATAGCCGGCAGCAAAGCCTTGGCAGCCTGCTCCGGTGACATTTCGCACGCCGTCGAAAGCGTCTTCAAGTCGAACCGGCTGTCAATGGCCGCCGCCGTGGCAAGCAATTGCCGGGACGCGTCATCCAAGCGCTGCAGTTTGCCGGACAACAGGTCAACCACGTTATCGGTGATCATGCGCTCGCGAATGCCGGTAAGATCCCATTGCCAGCGGCGCTGTTTGAAATCAAAATACAATAGATTTTCAGCATGCAGCAAATTCAATAACTCGATTAAGAAAAACGGATTGCCCCGGCTTTTGTCCATCAGAATCCGGACGAGGGGCTCGGTGGTGCGGCTGTCGTGGTTTAAGGTCGCCGCGATTATGCGGTCAACATTTTCAGCGCTAAGGTTCGTCAAATCTATGTGCCCGACGATACTGCCCTGCAGTGCGAGGGTCTCCCGGCACTGAATCAGCGGGTGGCCGCTGTCGACTTCATCCTCCCGATAGCTGCCGATCAAAAAAAGGAAATCGATGCTTTCATCTGCCATCAAGGATACAATCAAATCGAGAGAATCATCGGCCTGGTTTAAACGGTCCAGAAAAAGAACCAGCGGATGCTCGGGTCTGCAGAATATGCGAATAAAATTCAACATCACCGTCCGGATGCGTTTTTGGGCGGCGGACGGCTCCAGTTCGACCACCGGCTGCTGCTTGCCGATAATGGCAACCGCTGCGGGTATCAGGTCCAACAAAATTTGCGCGTTGCTGCCCAGGGCCGCCAGGATTCGATCACGCCAAAGGGAGCGCCGCTCCTGCGTTTCGTCCAAAAGCCGGCCAACAAGGTCATGAAAGGCAGTTACAAAAGCGGCATAGGGCACATTGCGGTCCGCAGTATTTAACCGGCTCTGCAGAAAGATCCCGTCTCCGCGGGCATACCCTTCACCGGCTTCCAAAACAAGCGCTGTTTTCCCGACCCCGGCCGGTCCGGCAATCAGCATGAACTCCTTGCCGCCCCGCCTGACACGGTCATAGGCCGCACTGAGGGTTTCGAGTTCTTTTTGCCGGCCGACCAGTTGGCGGGGTATCTGGAGTTTGTCGGATACATCATGGCGGGCGAGGGGAAACGATTTAACGCTGCCGGTGCTCGCCAGGCGGTCGAGGCACTCTTCCAAATCAAATTCGAGCCCCGCGGCACTCTGGTAGCGGTCATCGGGGTTCTTGGCCAGCAGCTTGAGGATGAGGTCCGAAACGCCGTCCGGAATTTCACTGTTCACCTCACGCGGTCTGGGCGGGTGCCTGGCAATATGCGCATGAACCAGTTCCAGGGCGTCGACAGTGTCAAACGGCAGTCTGCCGGTGAACAGTTCATAGAAGGTTACCCCCAGAGAATAAAAATCCGTGCGCCAGTCGATCTGCCGGTTCATGCGGCCGGTCTGCTCGGGCGACATATAGGACAGCGTTCCGACCAGGCCCTTGGTCTCACCGACGGACCCGGTTTCGGTCAAGGTTCGCACCGATCCGAAGTCGATCACCTGGAGATGGTCTTTTTCCGGATCGAGGACGATATTGGATGACTTGATATCGGCATGGATAAGGCCGGCGGCGTGAATTTCACCCAGAATATGGGTCATGGTACGGGCGATATTCAACAGCTGCTGAAGGGTGAAAGTATGGGTGTTCAAGAGCGATTTTAAATCCCGGCCGCCGATGTCCTCGGTGATCAGCACCACGCGATTGTCTATTTTTTCGAATCCCACCGCCCGTGGAATCCCATCAAATTTTAGCCGCCGAATGGTCTCGTATTCACGCCGGTAGCGCAAAATATGCTCGGGCAGCGGATATTCCTCTTTCAACGTTTTTAAAATAACCGGCCGCCCGTCGCTCACCTGCAGGGCCCGGCAAACAATGGAACGGCCGCTTTCATGGATCTTTTCAATGGTTTGATATCCGGCAATTTCAATCATAGCGCTCCCCGTGCACAGTTTTGTCCCTTCCGGTATGGTTTGTTTTCAATGTAAGACACCGGAAGGGGCGTGTCGAATGTCGCAAGGATGATTTCGGCCTTTTTTAAGTGGCAGCTTGACTGGAACAAAAGCGGAATTATTGTGGAGCTACTGCGAATTGCTGCTGACAACACCAATATTCTGTTCTCACCGAAAAGGAAGGGAAGCTATGAAACGATTGTGGTTTCTTACGATACTAATTATGTTCCCGGCATTTGTTGCTGCCTGTGCGGGCAGCGAGAAATATCACAAAACCGATTTACCCGACCCCAAGTCATATAACGCCCACTTCGGCGACATGGATGCCGACGGCGACGAGTTTGTGAACTGGGGCGAGTTCACCGCTTATTTTCAACATGCCGAAAAGGCTGTGTTCGATGCGGTCGACTTGAATCAGGATGGGAATATAGACCATGATGAATGGCACGAGTTCAAGGAAGCGCACGGATTGGAACATATCGAATAAAAATTTTTTAATAAAAATAGGGTCAAGGCTTTATAACCACAAATCAAGCCTTAACCCTTATTTTAAACCACTTTAACGGCTTACTTCGATTTAAAAAATTTAACGCCGAAGCCTCGCAGGTTGGTTCGGGTGACCTTGCCGACAAGCCCCGCGATTTTGCCTTTCTTTTTCAAAGGGATCTCCATTTTGACGAACTGCCCCGTGGCCGAAAGCATGTCGGACTTGATAAAAGCCCCACCGCTGCTGACATTTTCGGCAACTCCGTCAAAGGACTCATCGTCGGATTCAATTTTTATAGGGATGGCTGACTGTTTGCGCGGATGTTCCCTGACCTCGCCGATCCGGTCGGCCCCGAGGGTTTGAACAACCTTTTCGATCAGTTCGACGCCATAACCGTAGAAATAGGAAGCGTCCTCGAGCGGTTTGCGCCATTTTACCGTAGCGCGATACTCTTCGAAAGTGCCCGGTTCGTAGGCAAAGGGGGAGTCTTCGATGCCGACAAAGATTTCGATCTCGGTTTCCAGCTTTGAATCGGATTCAAAATAAAGACCGCTTTCACTGAAATTATAAATCCGGCCTTCGCACCGGATGCCCAGATCGATATTTTCCAGCGTAATCCTGGACTCATGCGCAAAACGCGCATTTTTTCTATCTTCGGTATTGAATCCCATATTTATTGATCACCTCGATATCAGGCCTAATTGTATTTATTTTAATAAAAATAGCTGATTATGTCAAAAATTTGCTTGACTAAAACCTGTGAAATATTTAGAAGGATAGATTTTGCGGCTGATTTCACGGTAGGGTAGAGCACCCAATCATTGACGAATTGGACTGTAAAATTAACGTCTTTTACCGGAATCCAAAGGAGCGCGGCGGCGATGTTAAATGACAAAAAAATCGCAATCATCGGAACGGGAAACATGGGGGAGGCCCTTATAAGCGGCCTAATCGTCTCAGGATCTTCGAATCCCAAAAACATAATCTGCACGGACATCAGACAGGAAAAGCTCGACCAGGTCAAGGCCAAATACAAGGTTCGCACCACGACTGACAATCTCAAAGCCGTGGGCGAGGCGGACATTGTTATCTACTCCGTCAAACCTCAAATCATGGCGGCAACCCTGGTCGAGACAGCTGCAAAGCTCGACATGTCCAAACTGGTCATCTCGATAGCCGCAGGCGTTCCCCTGGCTGCCATGGAAGCCTGTATCAGCAAGGATCTGCGTCTCATTCGGGTCATGCCCAACATTGCCGCCGCGGTCAAAGAGTCTGCATCGGCCATAGCGGCAGGTGCCCATGCCACCCAAGAGGACGTTCAGCTGGCCATGGAAATCTTCGATTCCATCGGCAAAAGCATTTTTCTGGAAGAAAACTATTTGATGGATGCCATCACCGGGCTGAGCGGCAGCGGTCCGGCCTATATATTTCTGATTGTTGATGCACTGGCGGATGCCGGTGTTAAAATGGGTCTTTCACGGCGGAATTCGCTTACACTAGCGGCTCAAACCGTGCTGGGTGCTGCCAAAATGTTGATCGAAACCCAGGAGCACCCCGGCCAGCTCAAGGATCGCGTGACCTCGCCCGGCGGAACGGCTATTGCCGGGCTGGCGACCCTGGAAAGCGGGGGCCTGCGCACCACCCTGATCAATGCTGTCGAGGCGGCCACCCTCCGCTCCAAGGAGTTGGGCGACATCATGATCAAACATTTTTCTGAAAAAAACGGCAACCGCAAAAAGCCTGCCTGATCAGCCGGCTGCCATACCTTGGCGACAAGCATGCAAATGCACTCGCTGCCTGCGGTCCGAATCGGGGGCTCCCTGTTATTTGCTATTCCTTCGAAGGGATGCTAGAATTGACTAATTCGATATGTCATCCAGCTACGGAGGAACCAATAAATGACCTTGTTAAAGCCTCTGATCGTCGCCGTGCTCCTGCTCCCAGCGGCCGGTGGGTTTTCCCCGCAAACTGCCTTTGCGAAGGAAATTCGCTGGCAATCGTTTGAGGAAGGGTTCGCGCGCGGCAGATCTGAAAACAAAAAGGTTGTGGTACACTTTTACGCCAGGTGGTGCCCCGCCTGCAAAAGTATGCAAAGCAGCACGTTTAAGGATCCAGGCGTGATTGCAATGTTAAACAGGAATTATGTCCCGGTCAGGGTCGATATCGACAAAAATAAAAAGATATCGAAAATGTTTAAGATCAAATCGGTCCCCGACACATGGTTTATTGCCAAAGACTATAAAATCATCGGCCATCACACAGGCTATATACCTCCGGCGCAGCTAAAAGCCCTTTTGAAGTCGCTGATGAAGGAAAATCCCGCACAGTGACATATCCGTTTCGGGTTCGCCGGCTTGCCCGGCAGTGGCCGCGCCGTAGGCCACCAGGGTCCGATGTTCAGGATTGTTGATGAACTCACTTCCACAGCGTGAAAATATCAGCTTCAAAGGTATCGATATCGAGCGGTTAAAGGACGTGATCCGCGATGGTTCAATGCCGCCGCCCCAACCCGGTCCTTACAGACCCGCCTGTGTTTTTCTGCTGCTTTTCAATCTCGATGAACCTCACATCCTGGCCATCCAGAAAGCAGACACCGAGGGCTACCCCTGGCGCAATCAGGTGGCGCTGCCCGGCGGCCATCTGGAAAAAGAAGATGCCAGTCCGCTGGACGGGGCTTTTCGCGAGTTGGAGGAAGAGACCCGCATCAGCCGCGATCAAGTTGAATTGATCGGCTCGATCGGTCATTACCAGACCATCAACGGTCGAGACATCGAGGCGTTCGTCGGGGTGTGGGATGCAACCGGTCCGGTTCGTTATGACACCTCGGAAATTTCCAGAATCCTCAGAATTCCCCTGAACGCGCTGGTTCAAGTCCACCGCCGCAAAAACTTCGTCAACCGCATCCCATCTGTTGATGAACTCAGATATCCTTTCAAGGACGTCGTCGTCTGGGGGGCAACCGCCCGCATTTTGCATCAGTTCATGGAGCTTATAGCTCCGCTGCCGGCAGCTCTCGAGGCTCGTTCGGACAGAAAATCTATTGCTTTCTGAATTTATTTGGAAGTATATCTGCGGATAAGACGTATGAAGTTGGTGACAATCAGGTATCCGCTCAGCATCACGAGGATGGAGGGCACCCAAACATATCTGTTGTAGGCCTCGATTTCGCGTGATACCGAAATACCGACCACACCGACCACAAAAACAACCAGCATAAAGGCAATGGTTATGCCGTAAGCCGTTTTGGACTCGTACCAGGGGATGTGCGGTTTTCTGAATACCGGATTTTTTTCGGATGGCATAATTCTAAGATTCTAGATATTGCCTGAGGTCAGGTTTTCTGGTTCCGTCCATGTCAGATGGATTTGAAACCACTTCAAGTAAATCTTATGCCTATGTAAGGAAAAAATCAAGCTATGGAAACGGAAACTAACCGACCGTCAAGGATATTTTGGGCCGGATGGCCGGGATATTGGGGAATCGGCCTGCTAATATTCCTTATAACATGGGGATGTGCCGTGGCACCGCAAAAACTGAATTTAGAAGGCAAGCCGGACGCTTATGAGGCCGGCGCTATTGTTTCTTCCACCGGGGCTGCTGCAGTGTCGTTTGAGCAGCTGATGGAAGATCTGGAGACAAGCCGGGTGGTCTATGTGGGGGAAACACACACCAATCCGGAGCACCACAACGTACAATTGAAGATCATCCAGGCGCTTTTCGAAAATACGCCCAATCTGGCGGTCGGCATGGAGATGTTTGATCATTCCTACCAGGATGTGCTCGATCTGTGGTCTGCGGGCAAACTGGACGAACAGGAGTTTTTGAGAAAAGTTCACTGGTATGCCAACTGGCGCTTCGATTTCTCCTTGTACAAGGGAATCCTGGAATTTATCAAGGCGAATCACATTCGGCTGGTGGGGCTGAACATTCCCAACCATATTCCACCGAAGATCCGTGAGGGTGGCATCGCAAGCTTGAGGGACGATGAAACCAAACACCTGCCGCAGGATTTGGATCTATCCATTAAAGCCCACCGCGAATACGTTCAAAAGGTTTTTGAAAACCACCGGCATCATTTCAGAGGGGAAGTTGAATTCGAGAATTTTTATGCCGCCCAGTCGGTCTGGGAGGATGCCATGGCACAAGCCATCGCCGAGAACCTGAATGCTGATGTCATGGTCGTTCTGGCCGGCAACGGGCACATTCAGTTCAAATACGGGATACCGCAGCGGGCGTTCAAGCGAACCGGGGCGTCCTTCAGGACCGTTTATCCGGCATCTGCAGGCAGATCGGTGACCCCGGACATCGCCGATTACATCTGGGTGACGAAACCGGCAGGCAGATGACGGAGGACAGATGACAGAGGACAGATGACAGAGAACAGAAGACTGATGACAGATGACTGATGACGGAATACAGAGAACAGATGACGGATGACGGAATACAGAGAACAGAAGACTGATGACAGAGAACGGATGACAGAGGACAAGTGACAGAAGACGGATCATAGAAAACAGATCACAGATATAAGCGCCGGGCGCCCAGGGCCCAATGCCGAATGCCACTCCCGTCAGTCTGCCAAAAGCCTCTAACCTCCGACTCCATGCGCTATGCGCCATGCCCTAAGCGCTATGCCCCATGCCCCATGCGCCACCGTGCGCCGAACGCCGAATGCCGAATGCCTTTCCCGTTAGTCCGCCCTAAGCCTCCAACCTCCAACTCCATGCGCTATGCTCTATGCCCTATGCCCTATGCTCTATGCCCTGCACCCATTAACAGATGACAGAGGACAGATGACAGAAGACGGATTATAGAAAACAGATCACAGATATAAGCGCTGTGCGCCGAAAGCCGAATGCCATTGCCATCAATGCACTTCAAACCTACAACCTTACACCTTACTCCATGCATCTGATCCCTTGCGCCTAACATCTTCGCCCTTTACAACTAGTTTTTACCGATTATATTGCAGTGGATTGCAATTTCTTTCCATACCCCGGTGGAGTAGAACCAACTGGCAGCGAAACGGAGAACATATGGATAACGATTCCCTGGTCTGGTTAAACGGCGAAATGATTCCCTGGCGTGAGGCCACCGTGCCCATATTATCCCATGGTTTCTCACGCGCTTCGGCAATTTTCGATATTTTTGGCGTCCACGTCGGGCCGCAGGGTCCTGTGGCTTTCAGGATGGATGATCATCTGAAACGATTGATGACAAGTGCCGAGTTGCTGGAAATGGAGCTGGCCTATTCTACAGCCGAAATTATCGCAGCGGTCCGGGATGCAGTCCGGGCCAACAACATCGGTCGCGGCGTTGTAAAAATATTAGCCTTCTGGAGTGAGGAGACTATCGTTCAGTTGGTTCTGGACTCCAAGCTGGATGTGGCCGTTTTTGCGATTCCGGAAAGCGAAGAACTGGTATTGGACAAGGAGAGGAACTTATCCGCATGTATTTCTAAGTGGCGCAAACTTCATCCCGAGACGGCCGCAGTGGGAGCCAAGGCCTGCGCCAACTATCTCAACGGCTATCTGGCGCGCAGAGATGCCGCCGCGCGCGGATTCGATATCGCGATTCTGCTGGGCACCGACGGTTTTCTGGCTGAAGGCGCGGCGGAGTCGGTCTTTATCGTCAAGGACGGTGAACTGCTGACGCCGCCGCTGGGTCGGGTCCTGTCGAGCATCACGCGCATGTCGGTTCTGCAGGCTGCGCCGAAAATCGATTTGCCGATTGTCGAAAGACCGATTTCGGCCGACGAACTGAGAGCAGCCGACGAGATATTCACCGTCCACACCGGTACCAAGATCGAAGCTGTCGCGCGCTTTGAAGACCGCCAGTTGGAAGCGCCCGGTCCGATAACCCGGCGGATAATGTCCCTTATGAACGATATCATGCAATTCAAAGACGAGCGCTTCATGCACTGGTTCCAGCCATTGACCTGAGCATCGAGGGCTGCCGGTCCATCACTGTTGGCCCACATCCGCCAGCGCGCAGTCGAGGAGCGTTCGAACCTTTTCGGGCGCGATTCTCAGCATCGTGCCGCGCTGGCCGGCATTGATCAAAATTTCTTCAAAGCGCAACACGCCTTTCTCCATTATCACCGGCAGCCTCTGTCTGGTTCCGAAAGGGCTGATGCCGCCCACCCGGTAGCCGGTGATGCGCTCGGCCGTCCGGGTATCAGCCATCGCAGCGCGTTTAACACCCCGGAACCTGGCCAGCCGTTTCATGGATAGCTGTTTGTCCCCCGGCATCAGCACGAGGGCATACTGGTTTTCGCCAAGATCTACCACCAAGGTTTTTACAGTCCTCTCCAGGGGAAATCCGGAGGCCTGGGATGCAAAGGCCGCCCCCTTTTCGGCGTGTTCGTACTTGACCACGGCAAACGGTATCTTTTTTCGCTCTAAAAGCTGGATGGCGCGAGTAGACAAATTTTATTTAGCCTCAGTAAAGCCCTAGTGAGCAGTTCTGCGCCGAATGCGCTCCTGATTTCCGGCTGCCACCAGTTCTTCCAAAATATCGGTTTCGATTGACCAATTCTGGAAACTTGCCGCTGGCAATCGCCTGTCTGATGAGATGTTTATTTTTTTCAGGAGCAACGATGGCCTTGCTCACCAAGCCGGACTCAGCATCGATCAATTTCACGTCAATATACTTAAATTTGAACACTTTAAAAATATTGTCAATACAATATTTTTATCAATTATTATAAGTAGTTAAGATATATTTTATTTTCTGAGAATCTGTTCTGCTCCTGCCGGGACATGCGTCCGGGCCAGCCTAACTCATCCCTACCAGACTCCCTGCAGGCTCCCTATTTTCTGTCCTGAATTCAGACAGGCAGAGACGATTGGATGCACAGTGCTGCCGTTGGAGCCTGTTTTTGATGAAGCCACCACATGTTGAATTAAAAATTTGACTTTAGTCAATATCTTGTGGTATAAAAAATTTATCAGCTGAGAATTTCAGGGGACCCACAATCGTGGCTGCATGCCTATTCTTGAGAGGGATCGCTGTACCCACGCAAAACCCTCTTTCTGTCGGTTTACTTCCGAGCAGTATCAAATCTGGATTCTGTCATTTCTGACCGATTCGATTTCAGAAGCCGGACATTAAGACTGTTTTTCCGGAGCCGCCATCCGGAGGGACCTGTAGTTTCATCAATCTGTAAAATTTGATCAATTCTATAATAAGAGGAGAGGTGCCTGAATTGTTTGAGAGCATAAAAAAGCGCAATGGGAAGATCGTCGAGTTTGACTCATCCAAAATTACCACAGCCATTGCCAAAGCCGGCAAGGCCACCGGCGCGTTCGACCGCCGCGAGGCCAAAAAGCTGACGCTGCGTGTGCTGACCCTGGCCCATGAAATGCACCCGGGACCCACGCCGGAAGTCGAGGAGATCCAGGATATCGTCGAACGGGTGCTGCTGGATTCACCCTATTACCAGACGGCCAAGGCTTATATTCTATACCGGGAACAGCATGCCCAGATACGGCAGATGACGACCACGTTCAATGTCGATCTGGTCAATCACTACATCCAGAAACTGGATTGGAAAATAAAAGAGAACAGCAACATGAGCTACTCCCTTCAGGGGCTCAACAACTATATTTCCTCGGACGTCACCGCCGAATACTGGCTCAACTGCATATATCCTCCTGAAATCCGCAACGCGCATAAAGACGGAGACATTCATATCCACGACCTCAGCATGCTGTCGGTCTATTGTGTCGGCTGGGATCTGCAGGACCTTCTCCGACAGGGCTTCAAAGGTGTGGAGGGCAAGGTCGAGAGTTCACCTCCCAGGCACCTGCGCTCGGCGCTGGGACAAATCGTGAATTTTTTCTACACGCTGCAGGGGGAAGCCGCCGGTGCCCAGGCGATTTCCAATTTCGACACTCTGCTGGCTCCTTTTGTGCGCTACGACGGGCTCGGGTACAAAGAAGTAAAACAAGCTCTTCAGGAGTTTATTTTCAACATCAACATCCCCACCCGGGTCGGCTTCCAGACACCCTTTACCAACATCACCCTGGACCTTTACGTTCCCGCGATTTTAAAAGACCAGCCTGCCATAGTGGGCGGCCTTGATTGCGAGGAAACCTATGCCCGGTTCCAGCCGGAGATGGACATGATCAACCGCGCCTTTGCCGAGGTGATGATGGAAGGCGACGCCAAAGGGCGCGTGTTTACCTTTCCCATCCCTACCTACAATATCACGGAAGACTTTGACTGGGACAACCCGAATCTGGAACCCGTCTGGAAGATGACCGGCAAATACGGCATCCCCTATTTTTCCAATTTCGTCAACTCGGACATGTCGCCCGAAGATGCCCGCTCGATGTGCTGCCGGCTGCGCCTGGACAACCGTGAACTCCTGAAAAGAGGCGGGGGCCTGTTCGGCGCCAATCCCTTGACCGGCTCCATCGGTGTGGTCACGATCAATCTGCCGCGCATCGGGTATGCAAGCAAAATCAAAAGCGAATTTTATGCCCACCTTATCGACAATATTCAGCTGGCGGTGGAAAGCCTGACGATCAAACGCAAAATTCTGGAAAAATTAACCGAAAAACAGCTCTACCCTTACTCCAAATTCTATTTGCGGGAAGTTAAAAACGGCACGGACGCCTACTGGAAAAATCATTTTTCCACCATCGGTATTATCGGTATGAACGAGGCCTGCATCAATTTTATCGGCGAAGACATTACCACCGAACACGGTCAGCAATTTTCATTGGAAGTAATGGAATTTATGCGGGATACCCTCTCAAAGATTCAGGAGGAAACCGGCGAAATCTTCAACCTGGAGGCCACACCGGCCGAAGGGACATCTTACCGGCTCTCGATGCTGGATAAAAAGATCTATCCGGACATCGTCTGTGCCAACGAGGCGGACTACCGCAAGGGCGCCGCCCCGTACTACACCAATTCAAGCCAGCTGCCGGTCAATTACAGCGACGATATTTTTGAAACCCTGAGGCTCCAGGACGAATTGCAAACCAAGTACACCGGCGGGACGGTTCTGCATATTTTCCTGGGAGAACATGTCAACGACACCCAGGCGCTCAAAGGATTGGTTCGCAAAATAGCCACCAACTACCGGCTGCCGTATTTCACCCTTACTCCGACTTTCAGCATCTGTCCATCCCACGGTTATCTCGATGGTGAGCAGGATAGATGCACGATCTGTGATCAGACCACCGAGGTGTATTCGCGGGTTGTGGGCTACCTGCGGCCGGTAAAGCAGTGGAACGAAGGCAAGCAAGCTGAATACGGCAATCGTAAAATTTTCAAGGTGGCTAGCTAGACAGAAAACAGAGGCCAGAAAACAGAAGACGGAATACAGAAAACCCGTCTTCGCTCTTCGAGCTTCGCCGAGACACGTCATCGCGGCAGGCAGAAGATTGAGGGGACAAAATCAGATTTCAGAAGCCAGAGGCATTTAGAGGAGAACAGATGATGCCGTACAAATAAATGTCCTCTGGCTTCTGAACCATTTTCCCGATCGCTAAAAAGACAATTGGAAATTATACATCAACTGATTTAGAGAAGAACCACAAACAACAGATAACCCACGTTCGGGCGCTGACCGCTCAAACAGGAGACACGCGATGCACTTTGGCGGATTACAGAAAAGCTCATTGGTCGATTATCCGGGCAAACTAAGTTCGGTCATATTCTGCACCGGCTGCAATTTCGACTGCCCCTATTGCCACAACCCGGGGCTTGCCCGGGGACGGGCAAGCTGTCCGGCCGATTTAACAGCCGCAAACATCGCCAAATTCCTCGCAAAACGACAGGGTTTTCTGGACGGCGTGGTTGTTTCCGGCGGTGAGCCGACCCTGCAAAACGATCTGCCGGACCTGTGCCGGATGATCAAGGGGTTCGGCTACCCGGTCAAGCTGGATACCAACGGCAGCCGACCCCGGGTTTTGGAAAAACTGATCGCTGAAAACCTGGTCGATTACATCGCCATGGATTTTAAAACCGACCCGGTGCTCTATCGATCCTATATCAAACCGGACTGCGGGCCGGACCCTCTTCTTGCCAGCATCCGGATCATCATGGCGTCCGGGATCGACTATGAATTCCGGACCACCTGCGTCAAACCGATCGTCACTCTCGCAACCATCGAAAATATATCACATCTCATTCAAGGCGCCAGGCTGTATGCCTTGCAGCGGTTTCGCAACCAGGAAGTGCTGCACCCGGAGTTTTTCGGAGGACCCGAAAATGAATATAACGATGGTGAACTGGCGGAATTGAAGGCAGCTGCCGAACCCTGGGTTCGAGAGTGCATTCTCAGATGATCGATGATCGACAGGACACAAGCCCGCCCATCGTTACGCCGCTGTTTACCCGTCTTGTCGTTGGCCGCAATTTAGATCAAGATTTTCTGCTTGGCGTCGGACTGCCGCGCCAATTGCCGCGTTTTTCCTTCGAATCACCGGCAGGCGCTGTATGTCCTTGCGCTCCGTGGATGGTCTCTTAAAATCGATCCCAAGCGATCAGAATCCACACCAGGGCCGCTGTAACCATGCTGATAAACGCCGCGGCCGAGCCCATGTCCTTGGCGCGTTTTGACAGCTCGTGTCTTTGGGGGCCGATCCGGTCCACCACCGCCTCGATGGCCGAGTTCAGCAATTCGGTCAAAGGAATTATCAGGAGCGATCCTATCAGCAGGGCCCGCTCGACGCCGGAGCTCCCCAGCCAGAGTCCCAACGGGGCCATGACCGCCACGACCACCAGCTCCCCCCGAAAGGCCAGTTCATTTTTCCAGGCCGCTTCAAACCCGGAATACGTATACCCGAAGGCTTTCATAATGTGACCGACCAGACTTTCATTTTTATTTCCCATAGACAACAAAATAGCACAGAAGTTGTGATTATAAAACCAATTACCCGGATTGAAAAATGGTTGTCTTTGGAAAAAATTCATGTTAGGTGATTGGCCACAACAGATTATAAGCTGTCTCAAAAAAGTCTTTTGGCCCAAACTTTTTGTTGGTGCCTCGTTTTAAAGCCTCGAAATACTAATATGTATTCCTCCGGTTTAAAACTCGGCCCCGCCGCAATTTTGAACCAAAATCCATTTTTTGAAACAGCTTACAACACGCTGTAAAAGGAGGTTGAATAAATGGCAGGCGGCAACAAAATCATGGTAATAGCAGGCGTAATTATCGTGGCCCTCATCTTGCAGATCGTGCTGATCGGTGCGGGAGCGGGTCGGCATGAAACCCCCGGCGCGGCAGCCGCTGCTTTTAGCAAGGCCTATTTTAAACTTGATGCAGACATGGCCGAACTACTCTGCTCTGAGATAACCGAAGATGAAGACGCCGATGTCGTCGGCGCTTATCTCCACCGCGTTGCCGCCGAAGCCCGGGCCGAGGGATTCGCCCCAAGCTGGAAAAGAATGGCCCTGGCGCATATCGATCTGCAAACCGAGATGGTGGACGAAAACACGGCCAACGTCCATATTTCCAGTGAGCGCCGAAGGTCGATCAATCCGGTGTTTGCAGCAGTGGCGAAGATATTTCGCCTCGGTGACACCTATGACGTTGACGACACTCTTACGGTTGTCAGGGAAGATGACAACTGGAAAGTCTGCGGCCAGCCCTTTGCACTGATCGAAAGTTGAGCAACCGTTCATGTTTCAACGGTTCAGGATTACGTCCAATCCGCGATGTCAATTCTCACCAATTTTTTTTCAAAAAACCGTTAAGTGCGATCAAAGCATGCTTATAGATGATCAGTGCCGGAGCCGGATTGTATATATAAGCGGTTCTACCGATTAAAATAGAAACGCCAGAGCGACACGCGGCGCCAGCGCTGCACGAGCGCTACCACTCCGCCTTCGGCGGATCAAGCGACAATCTTCAATTTTCAATTCTCCGCCGGCGGCGGATCCGGATTGGGTTCTTCTAACATGCAACCGATCTATGCTCGTTTGCGCGAGCAAGCACGCCAAATTGTTTCCAGCCTTCCTGCCCCGGATTTTTATCAGGATCACTCCCAGGCCTACGAATATTCAAGCCGACTGTTCCAAGCCGATCCGGAGATTAGAAAACTGTGCCGTTTTGTCAGCGAAGAGCTGGATGACGATTTCGGACACGGACTGCAGCATGCGATCAAAGTGACGATCGATGCCGGTGCCCTGATGAATATCGAGGGGCAGGCCGCCGGCTACAGTGAATCCAAGCTCGAGCGTCAGACGCAAATCGTCCAATGTGCCGGATTGATGCATGACACCAAGCGCAAAAAGAAAGATCATTCAATCCATGGCGCGGATTATGCCCGGACAGTTCTCGAAGATTATTCGCTTTCCGATGACGAAATCGAGGATGTCTGCCGGGCCATTCAAAATCATGAAGCCTTTAAGGCCAAAATCCATATCGACTCGCCCGAAGGCGTTCTTATATCGGACTGCCTCTACGACGCCGATAAATTTCGGTGGGGCCCCGACAATTTCACCGATACCCTATGGGACATGGTGTCATTTTTGAATCCGCCATTGTCCAAATTTATGGCCCGCTATCCCCAGGGAATGGAAGGCCTAAAAAAAATCAAAGCCACCTTTCGAACCACAACCGGCAAAGAATACGGTCCTCAGTTCCTTGATCTCGGTCTGACCATCGGGAAGGAATTGCACGATGTGATTCTGGCGGATTTCTCCGAATACCTTTAATTACTCGGATTTAATTAGTAGAAGGATCGGGGAGTTTTTCAATCCCCCTTCTGTCAGGCCGGAGTAGGCGCCCAAAAGGACACCGCGTCAACCGTCACAGGGAGAAAAGAGGTCCGCAAAGCGCGTGGGCGGGAAATGCCCCCGTCCATCAATGGGTTGTATTGCTTAAGCTTTCTTGTTTGACACTGCCGGCGGTTTTCAATATACTTTCGAGATAGTCGATTCTGGAGTAATACAGAAGCGATGGAAACGGTTAAAACAACTCCCCGTTAGCAGACCGCAATCGGGGTACTAATCATCAGCGCAAGGAGGTAGAAATGGTAGCTACGACTTGGCCCACTTCGAACTGGCCGGAGGGTGTTTCGCATGATGTCAGCGATTACGAAAAGCCCCTGTACTCAATTCTTGATGACTCCGCCCGGGAATACCCCAACCAGGTTTACACCATTTTCAATGATGCCACACGAACCTACGCCCAGGTAAAGGATACGGCCGACCGGATAGCCAATTTTCTGGTTTCCCGCGGGATTCAACCGGGGGATCGGGTGGCGATTTTTCTACCGAATATACCCCATTATCCGGCCCTGTTTTTTGGTATTCTCAAGGCCGGTGCCGTCTGCGTGACCTGCAATCCTCTGTACACGGCCAACGAACTGAACTACCAGTTGAAGGATGCCGGCGCCAAAGCCGTCTTTTGTATGGATCATCCGCAGTTTTACCCGACGACGACCGAAGCCGTCCAGGATACCGATGTCGAGACGGTGGTGGTATGCAGCGTCAAGTCTTATCTGCCCAAAATCAAGGCAATTTTGGGCGGACTACTGGGCAAAATTCCCAAGGCGGACAGTTACCAGCCGGGCCATCTTTTCTTTGACGACGTGGTCGCCGGCGCCAAACCCGAACCGCCGACGGTCGAAATCAATCCCAGCGAAGATTTGGCGTTGATCATCTATACCGGCGGCACCACCGGCGTGCCCAAGGGTGCGGCTCTGACCCATTCGAATTTCATGTACAACCTGGCGGCTCTCGGTGAATGGGGCGTGTTCGTCCACGAGCCCGGCGGACAGCCCGAAAAACTTCGCAGGGGCGGTTTCCACACTTATCTGGGCGTTCTGCCGTGGTACCATAGCTTCGGACTAACCGTGGCGATGATGTCCTCCTGCTCGATCGCGGGCAGTTTAATCTGCATTCCCGACCCGCGTGCGGGCAATCCCCCGTTTACCGAAGTGCTCAAGGCGGTCCAGAAGTACCGGCCGACGGTTATGCCGGCGGTGCCGACCATTTTCGTGGCCTTCACCAATCACTCCCAGATTGACCAGTACGACCTGACATCTTTAATCGGGTGTTTCTCCGGCGGCGCGCCGCTGCCTCCGGAAGTCTGCAAACAGTTCGAGGAGAAGACCGGTTCAATTATCTTTGAAGGCTACGGTTTGAGCGAAACCGCCCCGGTGGCCACCTCCAATCCGACCAGCCGGGAAAAGCGCAAAATCGGAACCATCGGCTTTCCCATACCCGGTACTGACATCAAGGTGCTGGATATCGAAAGCGGCACCCAGGCTCTGCCCCAGGGGGAAGACGGCGAGATCGCCATCAGCGGCCCCCAGGTCATGCAAGGCTACTGGAACAAGCCGGAGGAAAACGAAAAGGTGTTTCGCGACGTGGACGGCCGACGCTATTTCTTGACCGGAGATATCGGCCATGTCGATGAAGAAGGCTATATCCTGATCACCGATCGCAAAAAGGATATGATCCTGGTCGGCGGCTTCAATGTGTACCCGCGCGACGTCGAAGACATCCTGTTCCAACATCCCAAGGTGGCGCTCGCCGCCGTCGTCGGAGTGCCGGATGAGAAAAGCGGGGAAATCGTTAAAGCCTATATCGAGCTCAAACCCGATGAATCGGCCACCGAAGAGGAGATCCTGGAATTCTGCAAAGAAAACATGGCCGGGTACAAGCGTCCCAAAATCGTCGAGTTCAGGGACACCCTGCCGGTTTCAAACGTCGGCAAAATTTTGCGCCGGGTACTCAGAGACGAGGAGCTCGCTAAGGCGAAATGAAAAAATGGATTACGGATCGTCCCTATCTCGTCACCAGCGCCATTTTCCTGATCATTATGATTGTCGGCTGGCGGGTGTTCTATTGGCGCGCCGATGACTTTACCTTTCTGCTGCTCTTGTATTTTATCGTCACCCTGGGCATCCGCCTGGATGACATCGCCCGCAAAATCGGAGGCGGCGCCGGCAAGCTGTCGGCCGCCTCCGCCGACCTGGAGTCCGTCATCAGCCAGCTGGACGATATCAAAAAATCGCTGGCGACCCTTAACGGCACGCTGACCAAATTGCTGAAAGAACGCAAACATGGGCAAAAATAACGCACACTTCTGTTTGTTCAAAAAAATTATATCCTCCTCTTAGACCATTTTCCACGCGCTAGCTAGTATTAGGTCCCAGAATTAATTATAAAATTTGAAATGGGATTCTAAGTCGGCTAGCGTCTTTGAATTTAAAAAATCCCAAGCACCAAATATCAAATAGCAAACAATATCCAAATTCCAATTACCAATACGCGGCCAAAGCGCCTGCGCTGCTAGTAACCCGAAAATCTTTTAGCCCTTGTCACGGATTCTGGAGTAATGCAGCTCATTTCGAAGTCCGACTGCATCGATCCTATTCATCTGAGTCGCTATTGTCGAGGATCGGTTTCGAATTTGAATATTGTGATTTGGTCCGCCGGAGGCGGATTTGTGATTTGAGTTTTGTCATTTGGGATTTCAGCAGTTGAACTCGGGGAGTTGGAACACCTTTAAGAGATGTTCGAGTATTGTAATTTACATCAGGGACTCTGCACCAGCCAGGATTGAAACCCGAAGATCCATTTAGGACTTGACACCGGTCGCCGTAATCGGCTATTCTCTCCATCAGTTGATGGAAACAATTGATTGAACGGAGGCCGTCAATGCCGTCGCGCCTTGAAAGGGCCCGCCAGAACCCCAACTCGATGAAGGCCAGAATTCTGACCGCTGCCCGCAGGCTTTTCGGTGAATACGGCTATAATGACACCACCACCCGCATGATTGCCGGAGATGTGGGTATCGACATATCGACCCTTTACTACCACTGGGGAGAAAAACAGGACCTCTACGAAGCGGTGCTGGTCGAGATCAGCGAAGAGATCCATCAAAAATTGAGCGAAGTCGAAAAGACGGTCAGCGGCCAGTCCCTGACCACCCGTCTCGAACTGGCCATCGACATGATGTCGGATTACCTTTTTACCCACCCCGAAGTATCGAACCTGATTCTATTCGGCTATTTCAACAAAACACCCCACGGCGTCACCCTGGATATCAGCATGTCCAAATATATCGCCAATATTGCCTTTGCCATGGGGCTTTCACCCAACCGAGATACCGTCTCGACCGAGGCCAAGGCCAGGATTTTAGCCGTATGGAACACCGTGCTGAATTTTATCTCCGGCGAAAATTTTTTCCGACCCCTGCTGGACACCAACCGTGAAGAATATGTCCGCGTGGTCAAGGAGACGCTCAAGTTTATTCTCGTACCGGCGTTTACGGCCAAAAAGGAAACAGCCGTTTAAAAGGTTCAGGGTTCAGAGGTTGTATATTGATGGATTCGTAAAAAGGCAGAGCGGGTACTTGCTGATCCGCGATTCGTCGGGAAGCAATGCTCACGCAGGGTAATATGCAGGATACATGATCGATTCGGAAATTCTAAACCCGAGGAGCCCTGAATCCTTTAACCCAGAACCTCTGAACCCTGAACCTCTGAACCCATGAACCCTTTAACCCTGGACCTTTTAACCCTGAACCTCTGAACCGTTAATAGCAACTTTCAACCAAATCGAAAGGAACGAATAAGATGGCGCTAAACCTCGATGTGGTCGGCAAGAAGATCGGCCCATTTACGAAGGATTACACCTGGAAGGATGCCGTCCTTTATGCGCTGGGGGTCGGAGCGGGATTTTCCGACCTGGAGTACTGCTATGAAAAGGATTTGAAAGTCATACCCAGCTTTGGCATCACCACCTTTTACGATTTCATGCCTCAGCTGGCCACAACCAGCAATGTCAATCTGGCCGGGGTTCTGCACGGTGAGCAGGAGTTGATTTTTCACAATCCCATCCCGCCCGAGGGCACCCTGACCACCGCAGGCACCATCACGCATTTTTACGACAAGGGCAAGGACAAAGGGGCCCTGATTGTGGCCGAATTCGATACCTCCCATTCCAACGGCCAGAAATTATTTACCAGCATCATCACGGTTTTCGCGCGCCTGGACGGCGGTTTTGGCGGTGAAAACGCACCCCCTAAAGACGTGGTATTTCCCGACCGCGAGCCGGACTTTGCGGTCGAGGGTCGACCTTCCGAGGATCAACCGCTGATATACAGGCTTTCCGGCGATGTCTTTCAACTGCATGTGGATCAGGAGTTCGCCGAAATGGCCGGCTTTGAAAAGCCGATTATGCACGGTCTGTGCACCCACGGCTATGCCTGCCGCGCCTTGATCCAGAGCTTCATCCCCGGCCGGCCCGAAAAGGCGCGCCGTATGGACTGCCGTTTCAAGCGGCCGCTTTATCCCGGCATGCCGGTCAAGACCGTTATCTGGCAGACCGAAGAAGGCCAGGCCGTCTGGAAAGTCATCAACAGCGAGACCAAAGAAGTGGTGATCGACAACGGCATATTTGAATACGGCGACATCCCCGAGACAAAAATCAGCTTCGACGGTCGCGTGGCCGTTGTCACCGGCGCCGGCGCCGGACTGGGCCGCACCTATGCCCTGGAGCTGGCCAAGCGCGGGGCCAAAATCGTGGTCAACGACCTGGGCGGCGCCAGGGACGGCGCCGGCGACGGCTCCAGGGGGCCGGCCGACGAGGTCGTCGACGAAATCAGGGCTCTGGGGGGCGAGGCGGTGGCCAATTACGCCAATGTGGCCACGGCCGAAGGCGGCCGGAGCATCATCGACAGCGCCCTGGAAGCTTTCGGAACGGTGGACATTCTGATCAACAATGCCGGGATTCTGAGGGACAAGAGCTTTTTAAAAATGGAGCCCGAAAACTGGACTGCGGTTCTCGATGTCCATCTCAACGGGGCTTACAACGTTTCCCGTCCGGCCTTCGCAGTCATGAAAGAGAAAGGCTACGGGCGCATCCTCATGACGACGTCGGCGGCCGGGCTGTACGGCAATTTCGGCCAAACCAACTACACCGCCGCCAAAATGGGCCTGGTGGGTCTGATGAACACCCTTAAGCTGGAAGGTCAAAAATACAACATTCGGGTCAACACCATCGCCCCGGTGGCCGCCTCGCGGCTGACCGAAGATATCCTGCCGCCGGACTTTCTGGACAAACTCAAGCCGGAGCTGGTGACCCCCATGGCCCTTTATCTGGTGTCGGAACAATGCCCGGTCAGCGGCAACATCTACAACGCCGGCCTGGGATGTTTCAACCGCGCAGCCATGGTTACAGGCCCGGGAGCGGTCGTCGGTGACGGCGAAGACATCCCCACTCCGGAAAAGCTGGCATCTCAGTGGGATGAAATAGCCTCCCTCAAAAACGCCAAGGAGTACGGCAATGTCAACGAACAGATCGGAGACCTGCTGTCCGCCTTCGAACAGCCGGCCGGCGCCTCGACCGGCCCGGCAGCCGGATTCGGTTCCGCCGCCGAGGTGTTCGAGGCCATGCCCACTGCTTTCGTGGCCGACGCCGCGGCCGGGGTCGACGTGGTCTTTCAATACACCATCGCCGGTGAGGGCGGCGGCGACTGGCACAGCGTCATCAAGGACGACGCCTGCCAGGTGGAGGCCGGAACCCATGCGAAGCCGAATTGCACCCTGAAGATGGAGGGCGGCGATTTTCTGGACATGATGAACGGCAAGCTGCCGGCCATGCAGGCCTACACGTCCGGGAAGCTGAGAATCGAGGGCGATATCATGAAATCGCAGCTTATAGAGAAATTGTTTAAGTTCTAAAACCAGCAAGTAATGGAATAGACAGTATTAAAGGAATAACCGAAAAATAAATTCGAAATCCGAATCTCGAAAATCGAAACAAATGAGAATATCAAATGACAGAAATTCCAAACTCTTCTGAATGCATGCAATATTACAGGTAAAATGCTACTCCATGTTTTGAACATTAGAAAATTTAATTTTTGATTTTGTTTCGGATTTCGCAATTTGTGCTTCGGATCTAAAAGTCTCGAGAGAATTGGGGCTCAGTAAATTTTCCCTCTTCCTGATTTAGACACTCAATAATAGAGGAGACAGTAAAGATGATCGGAATTACTTCATACGGCGCTTATATTCCGCGGTTGCGGCTGGATCGCATGGCCATCTTCCAGGCAATGGGCTGGTTCGCCCCCGCCGTCATGATGGTGGCCCAAGGGGAGCGTTCGATGTGCAACTGGGATGAAGACGCCGTCACCATGGCGGTGGAGGCCTCCCGGGACTGCCTGCAAGGCCGGGACAAAAGCCAACTCGATGCGCTTTACCTGGCTTCGACCACCCTGCCCTTCGCGGACCGACAAAACGCCGGCATCGTATCGGCCGCCCTCAACCTGGCCGACGACATCCTGACCGCCGACCACACGGCCTCCCAGAAAGCGGCCACCACCGCTTTGATAACGGCGCTGGAGACAATCCAGAGCGGCCAGCGGCATAACATCCTGGTAACGGCCAGCGACAGCCGCGAAACCAAAACGGCCTATTTCTACGAAATGTGGTTCGGCGACGGCGCGGCCGCCCTGAGCGTGGGGGATGCCGATGTCATCGCCGAATACATAGGGTCCTATTCCCTGTCCATGGATTTTGTCGATCACTACCGCGGCGCCGACAAGAAATACGATTATGTCTGGGAGGAGCGCTGGACCCGCGATGCCGGCTACGGTGAGATCATCCCCAGGGTCGTCAACGGGCTGTTCGACAAGCTGGGAATCGGCATGGACGATGTCGACCACCTGGTGTATCCCTGCTTTTTCAAGCGCGACCATCGCAGCATTGCCGCCGGCCTGGGCGCCGCACCGGAAAAACTGGTGGACAACATGCACGAGGTCTGCGGCGAAACGGGTGCCGCGCATTCTTTCATGATGTTCATCGCGGCCCTGGAAACAGCCAAACCCGGGGACCGCATTCTGATGTGCGGTTTCGGCCAAGGCGCCAACGCCCTGTATTTCGAAGTAACCGAGAACATCACCAAACTGCCGTCCCGAAACGGGGTTGCCGGATCACTGGCCAACAAAAAGACGACGGTCAACTATCTCAAGTGGCTCAAATTCAGGGATCTGATCCAAACCGAAATGGGCATCCGGGCCGAGGCCCCCACCCAGACCGCCACCTCGGTGTTGTGGCGCAAAAACAAAATGATCCTGGGCCTGGTGGGGGGCCGATGCCGGGAATGCGGTACACCCCAGTATCCCATGGGCGACATCTGTGTCAACCCGGAATGCGGGGCCTTTCACAGCCAGGAAGATTATGAGTTTGCCGATGTCCCGGCCACGGTCAAAACCTTTACCGGTGATTTGCTCTCGGTATCCGTCGATCCGCCGGCCATCTACGGAATGGTGCAGTTTGAAGGCGGCGGGCGCACGGTGGTGGATTTTACCGATTGCGAGCTTGATGACGTCCGGGTCGGCCTTCCGGTAAAAATGGCCTTCAAGCGCAAGGGGGTGGACAAGGAACGCGGTTTCGTCAACTATTTCTGGAAGGCCGTGCCGCTGCCCGGAGCTGGTGCGGACGAGGAAAAACTCCGCTTCGACGACCGCGTGGCGGTGGTCACCGGTGCCGGTGCGGCGCTCGGCCGGGCCTATGCGCTGGATCTGGCCCGGCGGGGGGCCAGGGTCGTGGTTAACGATCTTGGCGGCGCCCGGGACGGCTCCGGCCGGGGCTCGGCGTCGCCGGCCGACAAAGTGGTAGACGAAATCAAGGCCCTCGGCGGCGATGCCGTTGCCAACTATGACAATGTGGCCACCCCCGCGGGCGGCGAAAATATTGTCAAAACGGCCCTGGACACCTTCGGCCGCATCGACATCCTAATCAACAACGCCGGAATCCTCAGAGACAAGAGCTTTGTAAAGATGGAACCCGACAATTGGAAGGCGGTGATGGACGTGCATCTCAACGGCGCCTACCACGTTACCCGCCCGGCCATGGCCGCCATGAAGGAAAACGGCTACGGTCGGATTGTCATGACCACCTCGGCCGCCGGTCTGTACGGCAATTTCGGCCAGACCAACTATTCGGCGGCCAAGATGGGCCTGGTGGGGCTGATGAATACCCTCAAACTGGAAGGCTCGAAATACGACATCAAGGTCAACACCGTGGCCCCGATCGCGGCCTCACGGCTGACCGAAGACGTCATGCCGCCGGAATTGTTCGAAAAGTCCAAACCCGAGTTTGTCGTTCCCATGGTGATGTATCTGAGCGCTGAGGATTGCCGGGAGTCCGGGTCCATCTTCAACTGCGGCATGGGATATTTCAATCGGGCGGCCGTTCACACCGGACCGGCCGTTCAGCTGGGCGACCCGGAGATCCCTCCCACCCCGGAGCAGATCCATGAAAATTGGGACAAAATCAATTCGATGGAAGGCGCTCGGGAAATGGCCGACGCCAACAGCGCCATTTTCGCCCTGGTTGCACCGCCGGACCCAGGCTCGGAGTCCGCAGAACCCGTGGAGGAGCAGGGCGGCGATGTCCAGGCCATTTTCGACAAAATGCCGGATGGCTTCAAGGCGGATGCGGCCGCTGGCGTCGATGTGGTCTTTCAATTCGGCATTTCCGGCTCGGCCGGCGGCGAGTGGCACTGCGCAATCAAGGATTCAACCTGCACGGTCGCAAAAGGCGTCCACGAGAACCCGGCCTGCACCATCAAGATGGCGGATGCCGACTTTCTGGCCATGATGGCCGGCAAGCTCCCGGCCATGCAGGCGTTTACCACCGGCAAGCTGCAGATCGAAGGCGACCTGATGAAGAGTCAGCTGCTCGAGAAGTTGTTTGACTTCGGCGCATAGGGATGTCTTCTAGTAGTTTTTAAGTCATCGCGTAAAACCGTTAACCCATTACAAAAATTATTTTATATAATTTTTCCGGAGGAAAAATTATGGCAACTGGAATAAAAGACAAAGTGGCGATTATCGGGATGGGCTGCACCCGTTTCGGCGAGCGCTGGGACATGGGCGCCGAAGAACTGATGGTCGAAGCCTTTCAGGAATGCCTGGCGGATGCCGGCATCGAAAAAAATGAAATCGGCGCAGCCTGGTTGGGGACCTGTTTCGACGGCATCAATGTGGGCAAGAGCGCCCTGCCGCTCTCTTTGACCCTGCGGCTGCCCAACATACCGGTTACGCGAGTCGAAAATTTTTGCGCCACCGGCACCGAGGCGTTCCGGGGCGCCTGCTACGCGGTGGCCTCCGGTGCCTACGACATCGCCCTGGCGCTGGGGGTCGAAAAGCTCAAGGACACGGGCTACGGCGGCCTGCCCAGTTTCACGGGATCGGATTCGGGCAGCCTCACCTGGCAGTGGTTTCCCAACATGACTGCCCCGGGTGCCTTCGCCCAGCTGGCCAGCGCCTATGCGGCCAAATATAACATCGCCGATCGGGACCTCAAACGGGCCATGGCCCACGTTTCGGCCAAAAGCCATGCCAACGGCGCCCTGAATCCCAAAGCCCATCTGCGCAAGGCCGTCAGCGAGGACCAGGTCATGGCCGCCCCGATTATCGCCCATCCCCTGGGACTTTTCGACTGCTGCGGGGTCAGCGACGGGGCCGCCTGCGCCATCGTGACCACACCCGAGATGGCCAAAAAGCTGGGCAAGAAGGATTTTATCACCGTAAAGTCCCTTCAGTTGGCGCTGAGCAGCGGAGAAGAAATGGGCTATAACGACTGGGACGGTGATCATTTCGTCACCACCAGCAAGTGCAGCACCGCGGCCTATCGCGAGGCCGGCATCACCAATCCCAGGGAAGAGATCAGCATGATGGAGGTCCACGACTGTTTTTCGATCACCGAGTTGGTGACCATGGAAGATCTGCACGTCTCCGACCGGGGCGCGGCCTGGCGTGACGTGATGGACGGGGTTTTCGACCGCGACGGTGAAATCCCCTGCCAGGTGGACGGGGGGCTGAAATGCTTCGGTCATCCCATCGGCGCCTCGGGTTTGAGGATGCTGTACGAAATGTATCTTCAGTTTCATGGTAAAGCCGGCGAGCGTCAGCTCGAAGGGCCCCGCTTCGGCCTGACCCATAACCTGGGAGGCTTTCCGGCCATGAACGTTTGCAGCATTTCGATCGTGGGAAAATATGAACAATAACAGGTGCACGGAATTGGGCTGAGGTTCGAAAAATAATAGATAATACGAAGCGGTATAGGGTACAAGGTATAAGGTTCAAGGTGTCAGGTTAGAGACTGACAGCGCAAAGACGACCACGGCGTTCGGTATTCGGCGCACGGCATTCGGTTAAAGCCCTTGCGCCGAAGGCCCCCGCTGAGCGGGATGACACATCAATCTTAATAAATTAAGGTGTGCCTCGAATGCCGAATGCCACTCTCGTTCCACCAGCACAAACCTCCAACCCTAAACCCTACACCCTATACCTTAGACCGTATACCTTATACCACGTCTACGTTGCCCTGCATCTTACGCGTAGGCTTTCCTGTGGTGCGAGAATTTATTATGGAAATATTGAATTACACCGACGACCACAACCGCTTCCGCGAACGGCTGCGGACTTTTCTGGAAACCGAGGTGACGCCCTATGCCGACCAGTGGGAGAAAGACGGAATTGTGCCCAAAAGCGCCTGGCAGAAAATGGGGCGGGGCGGATTCCTCTGCCCGGATGTGGCGGTTGAATACGGCGGCGTGGGAGGTGATTTTCTTTATGCCCTGATCGTGGCCGAAGAGATGACCCGGACCTGGATGACCGGTCTGGCCACCCCCCTGCACAGTGACATCGTGGTGCCCTACATAAGCTCATTCGGTTCCGAGGAGCTCAAGCGGAAATACCTGCCCGGCTGCGTCTCGGGCGACATTGTCACGGCGGTGGCCATGACCGAACCGGGCGCCGGCAGCGACCTGGCCGGCATCGCGACCACCGCCGTAGAGGAAGGCGATGAGGTCGTCATCGACGGATCCAAGACCTTTATCTCCAACGGGCTGAATGCCGACCTGATCGTGGTCGCCGCCAGGGATCCGGCGGTCGAAAACCCCTACGACGCCCTTTCCCTCTATGTAGTCGCATGCGATACGCCCGGATTTTCAACCGGGCGCCACCTGGAAAAGATGGGCATGTGGAGTCAGGACACGGCCGAGCTGTTTTTTTCCAAATGCCGCATCCCCAAAAAGAACCGCCTGGGCGAAAAGGGCATGGGTTTTTTAATGCTGATGGACAAGCTCCAGCAGGAGCGCCTGGTGTGCGCCATCATGGGCATCACCGGGGCCGAACGCATCGTGGAGTGGACTCTGGATTACTGCAGGCACACCACTGTTGCCGGCAAACCCCTTTCAAAATCCCAGGCGGTGCAGTTCGCCCTGGTGGAAATGTCCACCGAGGTCAAGGTGGGGCGCACCTTTGTCGATAAACTGGTGGCCGATCACCTCGAGAAAAAGGAAATCATCGTTGAAACGTCCATGGCCAAGTACTGGACCACCGAGATGTTGAACCGCGTGGCCAACCGCGCCCTGGATTTGTGCGGGGACTTCGGTACACTCGAAAAATGCAAAATTGTGCGCGCCTGGCGCGACGCCAAGATCATGACGATATTTGCGGGCACCAACGAAGTGATGAAGAATATTGCTGCCAAGTTTATGGGACTGTAACGAATTCGGAAATCGGAATGCGGAAGTCGGAAAGAGGATCAGGTCCTGGTGATGAGAACAGAGAACGGATGACAAAGATCAGAAAGCAGAGGGAAGAGGACAGAAGACAGAAGACAGAAGACGGAGGACGGAAAACAGAGGGCAGAGGTCAGAATTAAGGTGTCAGGTGTCGGGTTTCAGGTGTCGGCGAAAACAGGACAGGAGCCGAAACAAAGGAGTTAACGTTTCAACTGAGCCGCTGCTCGTGTTCAGATCCGGTTCTAAATGCTCACCTACATATTGCTGATAGCTCATGGCTGATAGCTGATAGTCTAAAGGAATGGAATCCTTTTACTGTGAGCTATGAGCTCTTGGCTATTAGCTATTGAATGGACTGAAATCTTCTAACTATGAGCTAAGAGCTATGAGCTATTGACTATTATCCCATTCCCAAGGGAGGATTCATGGACAAATACGATGCCGTCGTGATCGGGGCCGGCAACGGCGGTTTGACGGCCGCGGCGACCCTGGCCCGCAAGGGGTTGAAGGTGATGCTGCTGGAGCGGCACAATATTCCCGGAGGGGCGGCGACGAGCTTCTGCCGCGGCCGGTTCGAGTTCGAGGTGGCCCTGCATCAGCTCAGCGGCATAGGGACGCTGGAAAAGCCCGGTCTTTTGCGCATGGATCTGGATAAACTCGGGATCCTGGATGATCTCGAGTTCGTGGAAATCTCCGATTTGTACCACGTGGCCACCCCGCAAGGATTTGAAATTACCCTCAAGACGGACCGCGACGAAACCCTGGCGCTTCTCCTGGACAAATTCCCCCACGAAAAAGATGCCATCGGACGATATTTCGATCTGATGGCCAGCTACGCCAATGACATGGTCGGGGCTTTTATCTTCAGGGACCCGGAACCGTCACGGGACAAGTATCCCCGCCTGTACAAATATGCCCTGCAAAATTCCAAAGAAATACTGGACGATTATTTTTCAGATCCGCTGCTAAAGGCGGTCTTGTCCATGTTCTGGGGCTATATCGGTGTGCCGCCGACCCGTCTGGCATTTGCTTATCTGGCCATGGTCTTTTTCCAGTACATGGAGTTCAAGCCGCATCACATCAAGGGCGGCTCCCAGGCCCTGTCCAATGCCATTTTGAATAAATTCCTGGCCGGCGGCGGGACGGCCCGGTTCAATTGCGGCGCGCAAAGGATTGTCGTCGAGGACGGCAAAGTCAAAGGGGTGGTCACCGCGGACGGTGACGAGATTGCCGCCGGCTATGTGGTATCCAATGCCTCCCCGGTTGCGACTTACAATCATTTAATGGATCCCCGACAGGTGCCTGCAGACACGCTGGTCGAGATGAAGTCGCGCAATCTGAGCACATCGGCCCTGACGTTGTTTATCGGTTTCGACTGTGAACCGGAGCGGCTCGGCATCACCGAATCGACCAATTTTCTGATGGACAGCACCGATATATCCGACGGTGTGCTCGAGAGAATGAACCGGACGGACATCGACGACGAGCTGATGGTGCTTAGCTGCTACGACGTCAGCGACCCGGAATTTTCGCCGCCCGGCACCTGCCAGGCCAATGTGGTTACCTTGAAGTACGGCGATCCCTGGCTCAGGATACCTCCGCGGCAATACAATGACGTCAAATTTCGCTGCGCCGATGCCATGCTGCGACGCATCGAGGAAATTTACCCGGGGGTCCGCGAGCACATCGAGGAAATCGAGGTCGGCACCCCCCTGACCCACATGCGCTACCTGGGCCATCCGCTGGGGGCGATCTACGGGTATGAAATGCTCACCAAAGACGCGCTGTTTTTTCAGCCCGGCCGCTACTCCCCCGTCGAGGGGCTGTATTTTGCCGGGGGGTGGGCCGGCGACAACGGTTTCGAGCCGACGCTAAGGTCCGGGATTGCGGCGGCGAAGTCCATCATAAGAAGGCTGGAGCAAAAATGACGCTGACACGAAAGGACGAACGTCGAACATCGAACGTCCAACATCGAACTCTGAATGGGAAAAGATGAAGAATCAGACCCGATCAATCAGGATTTGAACTCCGTTTAATGACAGCTGTTGAAATTGAACTGCGGAGCGGAGCGACATCATTATTCGATGTTCGACGTTGGGCGTTCGATGTTCGATGTTTAATTTATTCGATTCAACTAGATCTTTACTAAGGTACTCGAGCTTTATATTTTTACCATATCCGGCTTAGGAGGTGGTATGCGAAAAGGCATCTGGCAGGAGTTTGACGGATACCGGGAAATCGCCGAACAGATCACAGTCAGCCGCAAGCTGGGTGGAACGGCTTCCTCGGCCGTGGCTTCCGCGGAGGAGTACATCCGGCTGCTGCATCCCGAACGGATAGCCCTGTCTGTAAGCGACATCATCACGGAGACCCCCTCGACCAAAACCCTGAGGCTGGTCTCAAAAGACGGCTACCTGCCGCCGTTTCTGGCCGGCCAGTACATCGCCTTGTTTTTGGAACTCGGAGGCGTTCGCACGAGCCGGCCCTACAGCATATCCTCCCAGCCCAACCAAACCGGGTTCTATGATATAACCGTACGACGGGTCGAAAACGGGCTGGTGTCAAACTATTTAATCGACGACGTCAAACGGGGCGACATCCTGACGGGCTCGGGGCCGGCGGGCAATTTTTACTTCAACCCCTTGATCCACAAAAAAACCATGGTGTGCATCGCCGGGGGCAGCGGTATCACGCCGTTTATGAGCATGATCCGTGAAATTATCGACTGCAGCCTGGGTCGAAGCGTTTATCTTTTCTACGGCAACAAAACCGCGGATGACATTATCTTTGGTTCCGAAATCGAGCAGCTGGCAGCCCGATTTGCCCATATTCATTATATCCCGGTGGTCGAGGAGCCTGCCGGCGGCTACAGCGGGGCCTGCGGATTTATCACCCGTGACCTCATGAAAGAAGTGCTGGAGGACATCGAAGACAAATCTTTTTTCATCTGCGGACCCCAGGGCCTCTACGATTTTTGCCTGCCCCAGGTCGAAGAAATGGGTGTGCCCCCACGAAAAATCAGGCAGGAAATGTACGGTGCACCCCCCAATATCTGGGATTACCCGGGCTGGCCGGCTGCGATCGGCAAAGACGAAATCTTCTCCGTGAAGATAAAGGACGGCCCTCGCCTGGAAGCCCGCGCTTCCGAACCCTTGCTGACGGCCCTGGAAAGAAACCGGGTTGTGGTGCCCTCGCTGTGCCGATCGGGGGACTGCAGCATGTGCCGGGTCAAAATACTTGCCGGCAAGGTCTACCAGCCGCCGGGGGTGCCCGTGCGAAAGTCGGACCGGCAATTCGGCTACGTGCATTCCTGTATGGCCTATCCGTTGGGGGATCTGGAGATATTAATTTAGTGGTTAGACGAAAGGATAAAGCTATCTAACCCATCGGGAAATAGACACGGCGTGACATGGTATAAGGTACAGGGTATAGGGTATAGGTCAGCCTCTTAAGGTGAAAAGACTGAAATGGCATTCGGTATTCGGCGCACGGCATTCGATGTAAAAACCTTGCGCCGAAGGTCGAAAGCCGAATGCCACTCTCGTTCTTCGCACCATAAGCCTCCAACCACAAACCTTATACCCTACACCTTATACCCTATACCTTATACCTTACACCCTATACCATTCGTTTTTAGCGAGGTTTATATGACAAATAATTATCTGGTAGGTGAGAAAAACGGCAATGTATACACCATCTCCTTGAATCGCCCGGCCAAGCGCAACGCTATCACCGTCGAGATGCTGACCGGGATTTGTGAGCTGGCCGAGGAACAGGCGGCAGACCCGGACGTCAGGGCCATCATCCTCAAAGGCAGCGGCGAGATTTTCTCGGCCGGGGTGGATTTCAACTCACTCGGGGCCGAGGTCGGCGCCTGCCTGGGGCAAGCCGGTGCCGGCGGCGCCTCCCTGCGCGCGTTGACCTATCGGTTCCAGCAGTATTTCAATCGCCTCGAGGCGGCCGAGATCCCCATCATCTGCGCCATGCACGGCCGGTCTTTGGGGCTCGGTATGGAGTTGGCCTTGGCCTGCGACATCCGCCTGATGAGCGATGATTGCATCTGGGCCATGCCGGAGCTGAAACTGGGAGTTATTGCCGACCTGGGGGGAACCTCCCGCCTTGCCAGACTGCTGGGGCCGTCGCGGGCCATGGAGATTTTCTTAACCGCCCGCAACTACACGGCCCGTCAGGCCCTCGACTGGGGATTGGTCAATTACATCCACCCTGCGGGCGACTTGATGGCCGAGGCCGAAAGCATGGTTGCGGATATGGCCGCCACCGCACCCCTCGCCGGGGGAGCGCTGAAAAAGATCATCAAGCGCGGTGACGGCGTCGACCTCATGACCCAGCTCGACATGGAGGCCAGCCACAACAGCATCCTGCTGAGAACCGAAGATTTCCAGGAAGGCCTCGCCGCCATGATGGAAAAACGAAGCCCGAGGTGGCGAAAAAAATAAACGAATTTCTTCCGCAAGAACTATAAATCTTATTTGCCGGTGTCTTTCCGGCAAATAAAAAATATCTTTTCCGTTGGGATACCTGATAGATTGATGTTTTTTCAGGAGTCCGGGGGAGACGCAAAGGCCGTATGCTGAATAATTGGAGGAAAAGATCATGGCACAGATCATTACCGATCGGCGCGACATCGATTTTGTTCTCTACGAGCAGTTCAATGCCGAGGAGTTGACACAGCACGAAAAATTCGCGGAATTCAACAAAAAAACTTTTAATTTGATCATCCGGGAAGCCCGCAACTTGGCCGTCAAGGAGATCCTGCCGACATTTGCCGAAGGAGACCGCGAGGGCGTCCGCCTGGAAAACGGTCAGGTAAAGGTTCCGGCCTGCTACCAGCGGGCTTTCAAGCTTTTTAGAGAGGGTGAATGGACCGCCATGACCGCCGACCCCGAACTCGGCGGGCAGGGTCTGCCCTATTGCGTCTCCCAGGCGGCCTCGGAATATCTGGTCGGCGCCAACTACGCATTTACGCTTTACGGCGTGGTGGGATTTGCCGCCGGGGAGCTGATTGAAATCTACGGCACCCCTGAACAGAAGCGGCTGTTTCTGAAAAAGATGTATACCGGCCAGTGGAGCGGCACGATGCAGTTGACCGAACCCCAGGCCGGCACCGACGTAGGCGCACTGACGACCTCGGCCGTAAAAAATCCGGACGGAACCTATTCGATCACGGGCAGCAAGATTTTTATCACCGCCGGGGATCAGGATCTGACCGAAAACATCATTCACCCGGTGCTGGCGCGCCTTGAAGGGGCTCCCGCGGGCACCAAAGGAATTTCGCTGTTTCTGATTCCCAAGATCTGGGTCAACGACGACGGCAGCTTGGGTGAGCCCAACGACATTGTCTGCACCGGAGTCGAGGAGAAAATGGGCATCCACGGCAGTTCCACCTGCTCCATGGCCCTGGGAAGCAAGGGCAACTGCCGGGGGCTTTTGCTCGGAGAAGAAAACAAAGGCATGCGGGCCATGTTTCACATGATGAACGTCGCTCGTCTGCACACCGGATTTATCGGTTTTATCAGCGGCTCGGCCGCGTACATGTACGCCTTGAACTACGCCCGTCAGCGCCGCCAGGACAAAGACCTCGATGCGGTCATGGAAGCCGACGCACCTCAGGTTCCCATAATCCGTCATCCGGATGTACGCCGGATGCTGCTGTGGATGAAGGCCCACGTGGAGGGGATGCGCAGTTTTATCTACTTTATCGGTTCGTTGATCGACCGTCAGGCCTGTAGTCAAGATGAACAGATAAAAGCCTACTACCAGGGTCTGATCGATCTGCTCACCCCGGTCATCAAATCCTACTGTTCCGACCGCGGCTTTGAAATCTGCTCTGAAGCCATCCAGGTGCACGGCGGCTATGGCTACACCCGTGAATACCCGGTGGAACAGCTGTTGAGGGACTGCAAAATTGCATCCATTTACGAGGGCACCAATGGGATTCAGGCCATGGATCTGCTGGGTCGCAAGCTGGGCATGCAAGGCGGTGGTGTTTTTCTAAACTTCATGCAGGAAATCCAGAAAATTACCGCACAGGCCAAAAACATCAAGGGACTGGAAGAAATCGCCGCCCGGGTCGACAAGGCCGTCAACCGGCTGGGAGAAGTCGCCCTGCACCTGGGCAAAACCGCCATGTCGCCGGATATAAAAGTCGCCTTTGCCCACGCCAAACCGTTTCTGGATGTTATGGGCGATGTCTGCATGGCCTGGATGCTGCTGTGGCGGGCGACCATCGCGGTCCCCAAACTTGAAAAATTGGCCGGCAGCCTGAACCCGCAGGCCCGGCTCTCGAAGGCGGCCAAAAACAAGGAGGCGGCTTATTATGAAGGCCAGCTCCAGTCCGCGCGCTATTTTATCAACTCGATCCTGCCGATTACCCTGGGCAGGATGGACGCGATCGCAGCCGTTGACCCCGCCGCGATCGACATTCCCGAAGCGGCTTTTGGGTGATAAAAAAGAAGCGCTTAATTTTAAATGGCGCTCAGTTAATAACATTTCATTTATCTATCTGGAGCCCCAGATGAACGGGATTGATGCTTCGCTCCGCATCTTCTGTTTCTCAAAAAAGATTGAATTAGATTTCATGTTCACAAATCCGGTGTTTAGAAACAACAGATTTACAACAGGAAGCGGCATACCTACTGCGAGCGCGGCTAGATTCACAAGGGTCTTCCTGGAAAATAATCTGATCACTACATTAGAAGACGCGGCGGGCAGAAGGCCGGCATTATATTCTTTTGAGCCATTATTGGAACTTGTCAGAGTATAGCGATAAAATCGCTTGATCTTGTGATTCAAGCTACCTGCAAAAAGCCGCGTTTGAGCTGTTGGTCTTTTTTTCGTAAGGTGCAGATCATTATGAAGAACTTTAAAGGATACCATGCCGAATGGAACCTGGGCTGTCCCGGAGGATGGGAGTATCAGCGCATGGCCCAGGTACGGGGCAAGCTGTGCTGGGACCGGGTAAGAAAAATTACCGGGATCGACATTGAGTTGGATTTTGAGCACCCTGTCTTGAACCCGGTTCCTCTGTTTATCGATATGCTGCTGCGAGCCCACCGGAATAAATTCCTGCGCGAAAAACCCTTTATTCTCCTTGTGGCCGAGGAGCAAACCCTGGACAAGGTCACGGAGAATATCAATCTGGTGGCTTCTTTAAACGGCCTGGAGGGGGTGGATGCCGCCCTGACATGCCCGCAGGAGCTGGAAGAAAAAGGCGATGATGTCTTTTACAAGGGACAGCGCGTTAGCGTTATTTTTTTGGATATCAACAATGATGTTCTTTTGAAGATTGCGCAAAAACATCATATCGGAGCCTTGCTGACCGGGATCAAGAAAGGCATTGTGGTCAATCCCCGGGGCATGGAACCGGTGGGGGCCAAAGGCATCTTTGAGGTTGTGACCGGAAGCTTAAGCACCTGTCTGTCTTCTTCCACGGTGAAATTTACGCCCTGGACCCGCCTGTTTTATCCTCGCAAAACCACCGGACCGGACGGGGAGTCGATTGATGATATCACGGAATGGGTGCAAGGCCATTGGGACGAAGTTATCCTTAAACCGGTTTATGGGTATTCCGGCGAGGGTATTTTTGTCGGCTCCCAGAGCGATACCCGCGATGAAGATATTCGCACCGCCCTGGGAGATGAACCGTATATTGTGCAGTCGTTTATTCCCAAAAAGCTCTGGGCGGAAGCATACCCCTGGATCGATCGGCAGAATAAAACGGTGCGCCTGAAACAATGGCAGACAGATTTTCGCTGTTTTGTCAACGACCGGGGGCTTATCGGATTTTTGGCGCGTTTCGGGGGCATCCCCACCAATGTAGGCTCCGGCGGCGGCGGCCAGAGTGTGGCCATTGTGAAAACAGATATCGCGGTTGGCGAAGCCGTGCGCCGTATCAACCATGCAATCATCGAACTGGGATATGGCACGGTCGCGGAGATACAGCATGAAGTCGACCAAAAAGGCCTTGAACTAAAGCATACCTACCTGAAGGGTTCGACGCCCACCACCTTAAGACCGAGAATAATCAACCCGAGTCAATTGGGCGCTTTGCAGCAATACAGCGCCAACCTCTGGGCCGATGCGTTGAAGCTTGAGAAATGGTGGCATGCAGGCCGGTTAAACCATGTGGTTCAGATGGGGGAAGGTGAAGCGGAAATCGCCCGCATGCAGTTTTGGGGCGGCTCTCCTGCGCTGATCGCCTCTGATGGTCTATTTAGTTTCGGTGCGGATTTGATGAATCCCTGATCCGTTAGAAAAAGGCTATTTAGATTTCTATTTCAAATTTCTCCGCTAACGCCTTCAAGTCATTTTCAACCGGCCTCAGGATATCAAAACCGCTGTTAATACGTTCCTCTGCGATCATGCGCTCCGGATCGCCAGGAATCAGGACGGCATCCTGTTCGTCGACCGGCGTCGCACGCCTGAACCGTTTTATCCAATTGTCCATCTGGGACTTGAATTGGTCTTTGGGCTGAAAGGCATCGACCCTCAGGGCGCCGAAAAAGTGCCCGATCCCCTTACCGGGCATGTCATCGGTTACTGGAAGAAAGCCAACAAAGGGCGGCACCCAGGGTCCATAATTGGCCCCTGACAACACCGCCGAAAAGATATCGACGATCGATGCCAGGCAATAGCCTTTGTGGCTGCCATGCTCGCGATCACTGCCCAAAGGTAAAAGGGAGCCGCCGTCTTTTAATTCAAACGAATTCGTGGAGGGACGACCATCTTTATCCTGGATCCAGCCAAGGGGTGCATCCTCTTTTTTTCTCTGCAGGATTTCCAATTTGCCATAGGCCGCAGTCGTCGTGGCAAAGTCCGCGACAAAAGGGGGTTCTTCACCGGCCGGAATCGCAACCGCAATCGGGTTAGTGCCCAGCAACGGTTCTTTCGACCACGTGGGCGCCACCAGAGGACTGGCATTGGTCATACAGATGCCGATCATGTCCTGCTCCAGTGCCTGCATGGAATGACAACCTGCAATGCCGAAATGGCTTGAATTATTTACCGCAACCCAGCCTGTTCCCACTTCAACGGCTTTGGCCATGGCGATTCCCATGGCCTTCGGCCCCACAACCAAACCGAGCCCGCCATCCCCATCGACCACAGCCGTGCTGGGAGTCTCGTGGGTAATCCTTATATCGGGCGTCGGGTTGATGCGGCCGATATCCCACAGACGAACATAACCGCAAAGCCGGGTGACGCCGTGTGAGTCCACCCCCCGAAGATCGGCAGAAACGAGGGTTCTGGCGGCAGTGTCGGCATCTGCCGCTGAGCATCCCATCTTCAAAAATACCTGGTTCGCAAAATTCAACAGCTGATTATACGTGTACATGCACATTCCTAGCAAACAGTTTTAAATAATTGAGGTGCGTTTTCCAATCCCTGCTATGTCCGTGCAGGGGTATGCGCTCGCCCCGGCCGGACACGGCGTCAAATGGCGCCGGACGATTAAATGATAGCTCAGACAAGTGCGCAGAAACTCCCCAATCCCTCATATAATTGTTGAATTCCTATCAAGCCTATCCGCTGCCAGCCGATCCTGATTGAGTACGTTCCCGAATCTATCACGAATGACCTATATTTCAACACTGATTTTGGAATGATAACCCTCCGATGTACGCGTACCAGAGTATATCGCATGGAATTGAGGAGCCGGTTCTCGAATTTGGATATTGTGATTTGGAATTTAAAGAATTGAAACCGGGGGTCGGAACGACTTAATATTCCATTCGAATTTTGGAAAACACATATGGGATAGGACACTAGTAGTCAAGCAGCGGGACTGATTTAGCAGCATCGGCCGCTGCAGGTGGGTCCGGCCCATAGGCGCCGACCGGCAGCTGTTCCAGCTGCTCGCGGTTGAGGCGGTCGGCAAGGGGAGAATAGTAAAAGGCCAGCTTGTATTCACTGATGGAATCTTTCATTTTTAATTTTATTTTCACGTCGGCGACTTTCCAGCGGTATACCAGTTGCCGGCCGGCATCTTCATAGGTGATTCTCGGTTTGCCGTGCTTGTCGGAAAATATCCGTGCCAATTCGGAAAACTGGTCGGCCGAGCGCAGCTTGATGAAGGCCGCGTAGAGCTGATCGCGATAATAACCATAGGATACCCGGGTTACCTGCTGGCGGCCGGTGTAGTAGCGCACGTCGGCTTTGACATAAAAGGCGGCCTGCCCTTTGGCATACACCTTGGTCAGTCCATGGTCATCTGAAATCGGCCCGCCCCATTTCAGACCATGGATACCTTGATGGATATAAAGGGCTTCAGCTGCCAGGCCCAGGCTGGTCATAATCACAAAGACAAGCAAGATTCTACCATAAGCCATGCTCGAAGCCTCCTGCACACTTTGTATTCAGGGCCTATTTTGGCCGGCCCCAATCCTGAATCCCGGGGATGCCCCCGCACCCACGCCGGGGGGGCAAGACGGCAGGGGCCGTCTAAAATATCCATTAGCGGTCCAACACCGCCAGGGCCACATCCCGGTGGATAGTATCTCCGCGCGCATCAAGCGCCTCCACCGCGAATTCATACTGACCGGGCTGGGTCGCGCTAAAATCAAACCCGTTTTCGGGGGACGCCAAGGCAATGGTTTCGTTGTCTTTTAGCACCCGGCCACTGCTCTTGTTTCGAATGGAAAGCAGCAGGCGTTCGGGTTCAATCAAGCGATAGTCCCATTCCAGCTTAACCGACACGGTGAACGCCATGGGGGCGGTCACCGTAAGGGTATGGATATATTTGCCCGCCTGAACGGCTTTGAACGACAATCCCACGAAGCGTTCGTACTCGATATCGATCTGACTGGAAGAATCGTTGGTTTCGCAGGTTTCCTCGTCATGCTGTTTGCCGTTGACGTTTTCCCGAGCCGTCAGATTGTTCGGATCGAAGCAGAGCGCAGAAGGCTCCCACCAACTGTCGTCGGGACAAAGCTGGCGACCGTCGGGTGTCTTTTTTTCAATGGTCGATCGCAGCCCCGCGTAGCAGTCCCCCTGAAACGTATCGTATTGGCCCACCACGCCCTTGGCGGCCACTTCAATTCGCGCCATGCGCTGGTGGGCCGCAAGGTTGTCGAACACGTCCGCCCGGCGGTTTACCCCCTTGAGGATAAACCATGGTTTTCGCCGCTCATCGACAAAGCGATCAAAATGATACGGGGTATCGTCCGGATCGGGCCGGTCTTTTTTTACCTGCCAATAGCCGCGCCTGGGCTGGGGATGATCCATCAAGGCCTGGGGAGTCAACAGGGTCCCTTTACCATCTTGCGGTACGACACCCTCGCTGCGCGGCAGATGGTGTCCGCCGCGATTGACCAGCGGTTCCGTCACACCGGCATCTGTCTCTTCGGCATCCTCGAAGGCGAAGCTTACCGGCTCACCGGCGACTTTGAGGGTGTGGCGCCCGGACCGCAGCGCCGGCGTTTTTCGCAGGCGCAGATATAATTCCCTGCCGCCGCCATTGCTCAGGCTGTAGACCAATCCCTCCGGAAGCTGAAAATCGCCTTGCCCCAACCTTCCCGGAATACCCTTGCCGATGAAGGTCACAGCGAACACCGACTGGTTTTGAAAACGAATCCGGGAAGGTGATGTCCGATTTATTCTGCCGCGCTCGGGCACCTGCAGCGACGCCAATTTATCGATTGCCACGCCCACTTCCTGTTTCATGTTGACCGAACGGCGCTGCAGCAGTTGTCTCATATCGCCTGCAACCCGGGTCATCTCGGCTTCAACGGCGTCACCCCTCTGCTTGACGGCCTGCATCTCCTCATCGAGTTGTGACTTGAGAGCATTGCGGCGCGATTCGTCGTCGATGCCCATAATTTCATCATGACGGGCTTTGAATTCATCTCGCTTGCCGTTGAGTTCATCCAGCTGTCCGGCCATCCGCCGCAAAGGGGCAAAGAAATTGTCCTCGATCAATTGGCAGATTTCCTGCATGAATGCGGCGCGCCGGTTGTAGAGCAGATCGTCAAATTGCCGGTACAGCCCGATGCCGCTGTAAAAATCATAGCGGCCATACCACAAATACGGGTTTTCAACCGGGTCATCCCGCAGCGCGTCTCTGATTCCTTTGGCCCAGGTTTCATAGGCATCCCAGCCCCGCTTGTAGCCAAAGCGCTCGATGCCCATCGGTATCGAAATATCGGTTTGGCAAAGCATCGATTTCATCAGCCGCACCGTCTGGCGATTGCCGTCCCGGGGAAAATCTTCGGAATCCTTGCGGCTTTCCAGGAAACGAAAGGCCTGCTGCAGGGTCCTGATTTGGCTTTGGGCGGCGGACAGCTGCTGTTGATGACGCTGCCGGCTTTGCCGCAGGTGTTCAAGCGTCCGATCGACCTCGGCCAGGAAGTCGGCCTTCTGCTGCAGGGTGGTCACCGGTGTCTGGGCCGCCGCCGGCAGGATTGAAGCAAGCAATATCAGGCCAATCAGACATTTTTTTATCATGATTACCATCCTTCCCAGCCGCGTATGTGGTAAACGTCGTCCAATGACATGCCGGCGGCATGAATCGAATGATGATCCACCGCATAGCCGTCCGGAACCACCACGGCGCGGTGGGCATTTTCGGCCTGCGACTGCCACATCTGCCGCACGGCGTCATCGGTGTATTCGTCACCCCAGTTCATCATCTGGCGGATATTGGCCAGGCCATCTTCCGTGTTGGCAAGGCGGGAGGCGCAGTCCGAGACCCAGTTGTCGCTCATTTGCACGCCGCCGGCCCTTTCCACGTAGCCGTTGAGCGCCAGGGCTCCACCATGGCGGGTGCTTCCCTTGGCTTCGATTACCCACAGCCGGCCGGCATCATCGACCGCAAAAAAGTCGGCTCCGTGGTTGGAATTGTTGAACTGGCCACGGATCACCCGTCGCATGGTCGGCAGCATATCACCGGGTCCCGGCACCTCCCCGTCGAAGGTGTAGCGCACATTCGCGCGCCACCCGCCCTCGGTGATGGCATCGTCATGGGGACGACGCAGCAGGCCGTTGAGTCCGTCTTCAAAACTGCCGCCGCTGGGCCGGCGATAATAGTGGCGCGGCAATCACCGCTTTCCCCCAGGATATCGTCGAGCCAGTTGGCCGACATCTCCAGAAAATCCCCCATGCGCCGGGCCGAACTGCTCAGGACCGGCACCGCCCCATCGCCGCTGACCGCTGTCGCCAGAGCCGGTCGGAATCCTCCGCCGGCAGTGGCGGCGGCGACGTCGTCCATGGCTCGCCCGGCGCCTCGAATCATCTGGCTGAAGCGCCGGAACCCGGCCCCCACCAGGGGCCCCACTACTTCTCCAGCAACAATGGCGCCGGCCGGTTCAAAAAACAGCCCGATACCCAGGTTGACGGCCTGCTGGTTGCCGGTGGCCAAACCATATCCGGTCAATCCCATACCCAGGCCCATGACCGTCATGGATCCCCATAATGGCCCGAGAACGTACAAGGCGCCCAGCATAATGGCCATGACCATAAAGGCGTTGTGGACGGTCTCGCGGTAGCACTGGGTTCGGCGTCCGCCTTCCTCGTGTACATAGGCGCAGACCATAAAACCAATCCCAATGCCGATAAAGGTGCCGATCACGATATTGGTAGTCGTTATGTACTCGGACAGGCCCTTGCCGTTCTCACCGATACCCAGAACGTTGCCGGTTTCAGGATCATAGCGCCACCAACTGCCCAGATTCTGGCCGTTAAAATCGATCTGTTGCTCGGCGACGATGACCCAGAATCCGGCTGCCAAATCTTTTTTCAGATTGGCCCTGGCCGCCGGGCTCAGCTCAAACCTGTCGACCCGGTCGCTCTCCGGCGGCGCCAACACCGCTACCTTCTGTCCGCTTGCGACCGCCTGCTTGAACAAGTTATGGGCGTTGACGACCTCGGCCCCGCCCAACTGCCAGGCTTCGAGTGCGGTTTCCAGGGCACCCAGCTCCAGCCCGTAAGCACGCGCATCGAAGACAGCTCCCGCGACAGTTTCATTGGCGACAATCCGGGTGGGATTGGCAATGATGTCGTAGCTGCGCTTGATCAGCTGGTTCTCATTTTCCGCCGCCGGGATGAACTGCTGCAGATAAAGAATCAGCCGGGGCTCGGCGTAATACGCGCGAACGGCATTGGCCCGGTAATCCATCTCCAATTGAGCCGCCTCGACCATATTCTGCCAGGACAGCGTATACACGGCCGGCTGGCTGTGATCGCCCGGATTTTGCTCCCGGCTTAGACGATCCATGGATTGCTTCAATTGCGAGAACTGGTCCAATGCGTCGGCCGCCAGCCGTTCCCGGTTGCGCACGAAGGTGGTTACCATCAATTCGCCGTTGAGCGTCAGTTCCAATTTAGCGGATTCGTCGTCGTTGATGAGCCTTGGATCCGATGATCGGGTCTCCGTATGGAGACGATCGTAAATATGGGCTTCATAGTGTTTGTCGAGCACCTCGATATCGACCTCCCATTTCAAACCGGCAAAATGAGTCGGTCCTGGAGATGACGACGACGAAAACAACCCGCCCAGGACATTGGTGATGGCATTTATGGCCGGCTGCAGGTTGCCGCCGCTGACCTCACGCTTGTTGCCCTTCATATCAAAGGGGTGGGCCGGTTCCCTCCGGCCGGCAATTTCAACCACCGGCTGGAAAGCTTCCGACCGTTTGATCTGCTGGAGAACTTCATCACGGCTGACCTGTCCGTCGGCAATTTTGTCGGCGTCCAGGCCCGAAGGAATCAATGAGAACTGGACCGGCCGGTCAGCCAGAGCGGGCAGTGATACTTTTTTGTCCCACAGGATGTCACGCTCGACGGCAGAGCCTTTCAGCCGTTCCACAATCAGTTTTAGGTGGGCCGTCGGGATTTTAGCCCGGGCCTGTTCAAGGGACAGTTTTTCGGATGCAGTCGTATACGCTGCACCATAGCCGGCATCGTTGAAACTGGGATCGAGCTGAATGGTATTGCCGTGGGAATCTTGAAATTCGACCCAGTAATGCTGGCTGGCCTCCCCGGCCAGAGCGGGGATGGAAATAGACGCGCTTTCCAACAAACGCGAATTCTTCTGGTAGAGGCGGCCCGCCAGAAAGAGCGCATCGGCACGGGCCAGGCTGTTTAGCCGACCCAACAGATCCCGCTGTACCTGGACCTGTTCCCTCAGCAAATGATCGATCGACGCCTGACTGGTGTGCAATATGCTCGCCAGCGCCCGTGACTCGGCGCCAAGGTCGACTTCGACGGCAGGCACGTTGAAACTGTTTTTGAGGGTGAATAGCTGGTCCACTAACTGGCGTGCTTTGCTATCCGGCAATTCGCCGGCGACTATTTTGACCCCCGGCAACTGGATTGCGGTCAGCAGTTCTGCCAGCAGCAGACTCTGATCCAGCGCATTGCCGGCCAAGCCTTCCAAGGTGCCCTGGGCACCGCGGATCGACGATCGATAGGCTTCAAAGACAACCTTATCGCGGACGAAGCTGAAAATCCTGACCGGATCACGCCCCAACCGGTCCGCCAGTGCTTTTATGGAATACTGGCTCTCATCGATATTTTCCCGCAAGGTGTCGCTGAGGGCGGCCATACCATCCCAGGCTGTCTGCGGCACCAGGGGATCGGTGGGCGGCACCGGCAATGCAGGAGCCGCCGCACCCGGCGCGGCATACACGAACACAAAGCAAATCAGCGTGAGCCACACCACCGGTTTTTTAAAGGATGGCGTCATAACCTTACCCCAGATTTTGTTCAGCTCAGAATTTTGGCTTCACCCGCCTTTGCCGGGTGCTGCCCGGTCAAACAGTGAAACGACTCCGAATCAACAGGTACACCGAAGCGATAATGGTGATAGGAATAATGGATAGGAAGCTGTTTGCTCGTATTGAAAACTTAGGTACGATCTGTTCTGATGTCAAACTATCGATCCTCAATCTGAAAAGCGGAATAAGAGGGAATAATGTAATCAATGCCGCGGGAAAGAAGGCATCAGGATGACGACTTTTTCTTTTTGGGGGAAGAACTGAATTTGGAGATCGGGATGGGCATACCGTAGTGGAATCCCTGGGCATAGTCAAATCCAAGCTGGCGACAGGTCTCGGCCTCTTCCTGGCATTCAACCCCTTCGGCGATTGTAGCCGCCCCGAGATCCTGCGACATATGCAGAAAGGCGGCGACCATTTGGTGCAGTTGTTTGGGGGCCAGGTGAATTTTACGAATTAAGGAAATGTCGAATTTCAGAAAATCCGGCGGGAATTTGGCCAGTTCCACCAGCCGGCTTTGCCCTACACCGAAATCATCATAAGCCAGGCCGATATCCAGGTTTTTCAAGGCGGACTTCAGGCTTTTCATCTGACCCAGATCCGTGATGGCTTTCTCATTGATTTCAAGTACGATAGTCGTCGAGGACGCCATTTCACGAATTTTTTCCAGGGATCGCTCGAGATTTTTTATTCTTTTCAGCTCGGCAGGGTGGGTATTGACAAATAGAGTTGTGAAATCAGGAATATGGCGGAACTGATGAACGCCTTCTTCCCGGAAGAGGGAACTCAGCTCGGTTGCCAATCCCCAGGGACACGGCCAAATTGAATAGCTCCACAGGACTTCTTGGCAACTTTAGGCTGCGGGGAAGCCGGCCCAAGATTTCATACCCCCGGACTCCTTGATCGGAAAGTGCAAGGATGGGCTGAAAATGAGGCACCACCGCTCGATCGCGAATCATCTTTTTAAATATAGCGGTAAACGAGTGAATACGGTCAAGCTGCATGCCGGAGGTATCGATGAAGGCGGTTTTGTTCTCATCTTCACCTTCACCGGGCTGGCGCTCCTTCTCTATGCGCAGGACACAAAAACCGACCTGACCTATGTGCAGAATATCGCCATGGGTCAGCTCCTCTGATTCAGCAATCTGCCTGCCGTTGATAAAGGTGCCGTTGGTGCTGCCGGTATCGCGGATCCAGAGCATATCGCCGCTGACATTGAGCTGGGCATGGTATCTGGATACGTCTCTGGATTCCAGAGTCAGCTCACAGCTCTGGTCCCGGCCGATGTTGAACGGTGCCGAGTCGATTGGAAAAGCCCACTTGTTCGTGGGATCCGACGTGCTTTGAAGACGCCATGTTATCGGCAGCGATTTATCTTCTAAATCCATTCAATCATCTTTAGTGTTATCTTTTGGCCGGAACGACCACCAAAACGTCATCTGCAATCTCGGAACCTCTTTGAGCCAATCTCTTATACCACAATTGTATCGTTCGGAACTGATGAATAAAGATGCTGTAACCTTGCTGAATCAAAATATATTATACGATATATAACGGTGCGATGGCAAATTTATATTCAAAATCCGTGCCGCCGAGGAGCTTTGAACATTGCAATATTGCGGCCCGTCGTCGGCCGGATGCGCCACGATCAAAATGGTTGCCGGCGCAAGCCGCATCCGTGTGGTTCAATGCGTTTCGCTGCCTGAAACCACGATCAAGTCAATACGCCTGATCCTGCCTAGCTATATGAAAGTGCCGATGCCAGCATCATAGAAGGCGTTCAAGGTCAACGTGCCAGGAATCTCACGTCTCGATCAACTAAAGCTAAATCATCCGCTGGGACAGCCGTTTTTTGCCGAACCGCATGGGGAGCACAATGGCAGCGAGGCTGAAAACAAAAACGGAGGTGAAAGCCGTGATGGTCCATAGCCAGACGCCCGGGGATAGGCTTTTGCCTCGAATATCCGCCATGAAAAGCTTGTAGACCGGCCCGGCTTCGAGCAAAATGATGAGGCCGATGTAGGCGGCGCAAATAATCATAAACACCAATCCGCCGAAACTGGTCACCGTCTGGGTCGGATTCTCGGCTTTAAAGTCGGGGTAGGCGGCTCCCAGTCCAATGCCCAATGCCACAATGCCGGGAACCAGAAAAAAGACTGTTACCGTGGACAGCACCATCATAAAGGGAGTCACCGACAGCAGGATATTCGTGGCCACAATCAGGACTTCCGTGAGTACAAGCAACGGCAAATAGTAAATAAAAAACTTGATCCATAAAAATGCCTTCAGTGACAGGGGTGAAGATTTGACCAGCCAGAAAGCCTCCCTTTCCATGCTTACGGCCGGGTAGGCAAAACGGGCTGTTATGGCCGTGAGCACAAACAAGGCCAGCCCCATGTTCAAAAATGAAAACAGGTTTTGCAGGTAAACGGTTCTGATTGGTGACTTGTCGATGGGCAGCACTTTGAAATTGTAAACATATATAACCACCAAGGCCGCAATCAAAAAAAGCTGCGACCACTGGGTCTGATCCCGCAAAAAGGTTTTGACCTCCTTTACCGTAAAGGACTTTATCGGTCCGGGCAGGATGTTGAAGCAGCGCCAGCCGGCATTGCTTTTCTTGAACAGCCGGACCGACGCCGTTTGGGTCTTGGAAAATCCCCGGAAATAGATCCCTTCGGCTAAAATGAGCAGCGCAAAACCGATGGCTACCGCAAAACTCCAGGCGAGGGCCGTGTGAAACAGCCCCTTTTTTAATGAGCCGCCAAGGGCGGCCAGAATGCTGTCGTAGGCCCAGGTGCTGGGTAGAAACGGTGACTGGGGTGTCTGCAGGGAACTGATGTAAACCATGACCGTGTCGAACACTTCCGGATCTGCCAGCAGTTCCGGGCGCGCTAGACGAATGGCCAGATAGATCACCACGAAACACAGGATACCCAGAAAAATGAAAATGCTCTTCATGCGATTGGCCGGAATGACAATGACAGCCACCGTGACCATGATGGTGCTCAAGGCCGAGGCATTTATGACAAGGGCGGTGAGGGCGGCGAAGGCATTGGCATAGTAAAAGAACCCGGCGTGATAAACGATCCCGTAAGCCAGAAAGACGGGCAGCGTAAATATGACCACCATCCAGGCGCTTTCGACCGTGCTGTCGATCCAGCGGGAGAGGAAGATTTTATAACTGGACACCGGCAAGGCATGCACCAGCTGTAAATCCCGCGACAGATATAATTTTGACAAAGACGTCAGAATGCTGCTGAAGATCAACAGCGCAAAGCATACGATCAGGATCATCGACAGCAGTTTGAAGCCCAGGATGTCACCGATTTCCTCGATGCCCTTAAAATAGGTCAGCACGCGCATTGCGACGATAAAAATGCCCATCCAGAACAGCATGCCGATGGTTGCGAAAAAAAACAACTTCAAAAAACGACCCCGGATGTTCTGTCTGCCACGGCGATGGATGAAGGGCCAAATCCTGGGCTTTAGTAAGGTTATAATGTCGCGCATAGTGGATGCAGGCTCCTATGCCCTGGTCTCTGGTTACTGGTTGCCGGTCTCTGGTCTCTGGTTACTGTTTGCTTGATGATACTGGATGCCGGATACCAGATACCGTGAACAACCGAAAACATGGGAGGCTTGCTTCGCTCTTATATCGGAAATTCGGAGCGGTTAAGCCTCTAGCATGACTGAGCACTTTTGGGGGCACTGGGGCCCTCCAAATTAGTTAATTGGCGGCAATCCGCAAAAACGGCCACTGTGCCGACCGGCAGCCAGAAATCAGGCGCCCTTTATCATAGCCCAGCCGCCAGTATCCGGTATCCGGCATCCGGTATCCGGTATCCGGCATCTGGTATCCGGTATCGGGCATCAAGTATCCAGTGACCAGCAACCAGACACCAGTGACCAGTCGCCAGGCGCCAGAAGTCAATTCACATTGGCGGTCAGGTTGAGAAACACCCGCTCGAGGGCGGCGTCGGATGAGTTGGCCTTGCGCTGGAGATCGGCCGTGGTCCCACTGGCGATCAGCTGTCCTTTGTTGATAACCCCGATACGCTCGCAAATGTCCTCGGCAACCGCCAGGGTATGGGTCGACATGAATACGGTGACCCCGTTGTGCGCCAGGCGCTTGAAAAGGTCTTTAACCATCATAATTGCCATCGGATCCAGGCCTACCATTGGCTCGTCCACAATAATGACCTCGGGATCGTGCAGCAGCGCCGCCGACATGATCAGTCTCTGTTTCATGCCGTGTGAATATGATTCGATCAATTCGTCAGCCCAGTCCGCCAAAGAAAACAATTCCAGGTTTTGTGCGGCTCTTTGACTGAATAAATTGTCCGGGACCCCGTAGAGATCCGCAGTGAACTTCAGGAATTCCATGCCGGTCAATTTTTCATAAAGATAGGGACGGTCGGGAATAAAACCGATTTTACTTTTGGCTTTCTCCGGTTCCTGCTGGATGTCGATGCCGGCAACCGTGACGCTGCCGGCCGAGGGGGCCAGCAAGCCGCCGATCATTTTTATGGTCGTGGTCTTGCCGGCGCCGTTGGGACCGATAAAACCGAATACCTCGCCTGTATTCACCCGCAGGTTCAAATCGTCCACGGCTGTATAATCACCGTATTTTTTTGTCAGGGCTTTGAGTTCAATCATAAGCTATTGAATTACCTTTAATTTTATATTTCCGATCAGACCCATTAAATCCAACTGCTGCCGTGGCGAACCCGAGACCAGCCGGATATGGCTGACATCCGCCGGGATTTGGGCGAAAAGAGCATCGACTGTGATCCAGCGCCCCAGATACACCAGGTTCCAGGCATGATAATAAAACCGTCCTTTTAAATAGACCAGACCGGCTTCGAGACGACACGGTATCCCCGCAGCCCTGGCCAGGGCTGCGAACAACACCGCGTGTTCATTGCAGTCGCCGACGCGGTTTTCCAGGGTTGAAAGTGCATCCGGCAATGATAGCACCGGCCTCTTTTCGATATTGTGATAGACCCAGTCGACCAATGCCTGCACTTTTTCCAACGATGTACTCTTGTCGGCGACGATCTCATGGGCCAGGCTCTGTATTTTTTGATGATCGGATTGAACAAATGCAGAAGGCTTCAAATAAATTTTTTGCAATATCTCCAAGTCGTTAGGGTGTATATGATCTGCCAGATCCGCGGTCGATTCCCGGCTGACGGTCAAAACCTTGTTCTTGTACGCCTGGCGACCGCCCTTCAGGCTGAGCTTCATATTCGCGATGCCGTCAATCTCAAATTTTAGAGATGCCAGCTGATCCGGGGATTCAAGCTTCACGTTGGAGGCCACGGAGGCTATTTCGGTAAGATCGGCGCTGGCCTGCCGGCCCAGTCCCGCGCGGATATCATGCCGGGTCGTTTTTTCGAGCCGGATTCCCAAAAGCCCTTTTTCCTGCACGACATCACCGGCTTCGTCAATCCAGGCGGTTTGGGAGGTACCTTTGAAATTCAGGGCCACCTTGGTAGCCGGTATCTGTCGGCCGGCGACGGCAATATCCTCGCGGCCGATTATCTCGGCCGTGACAGGCGTTTGCCCCATTGTGGCCGGATCGAAGATATGGAACGCATATCTGTCGCCGGCTTTGAGCTCGACAGCTGCCATGGCCGCTGTAATTCCGGCCAGTAGATAAGGCTTGTTGTCAAGCCTGATCTCCATCCGGCGTTTGGCGCCGGCGCTGGCAGTATTGATGGTCAGAACATCCCCGGACAACGAGCCGTCCACATGGAAGCCGAATCGTCCCGAATTGATATCAAAATCAAAATCGGCCAGGCTGTAGTCCTTTTTGAGGCGTCCCCGGGTTTTGAGCTGGATGTCCTGAACCATGCCCATGGTGTTGATACGCATACGGACGGTTTCCTGCAATTGATAGCCGTCTTGTTCAACCGACAGCCGGGTGTGCGAGAACCCGATTTTACGGTTTCCCTGAAATATATTCATCCAGGTTTCTTTGGCCTGAGGTAAACCGACGGTCGGTATTGCCAAGGCTTTGGGTCGGTAAAGGAACTTGTCGAAGACATCCAGCCGGATCATGAACAGGCACACAAAGACCAGACAGGCGAGGGTGCCGCCAAACCAGAACCATTTGTTTTTGGGAATTCTCATGACGCCAACATTCGGCCGAAGGACCGGATCTTGTCCACGCTTCAACCTTACTCCAACGAAGTACGTATTCTAAAAAAAAACGGGTTGGACCCCGGCAAGTCCAACCCGTCTATTATAGCATGAATTTCTATTTATTGGGCGAAGGGGATCCAGTATTTGATCATTTTCTTAAGTTTTTCCTGATTGTTAGTATCGGTTAGGAATTTATTGGCGGAATCCAGCAGGACCCGGTCATCTTTTCTGACGGCCCAGGCCAAGTCTTCTTGGTGCAAAAGCGCAAAGAGGGCCGTCAAACCGTTGGTTTCATTCTCCGAAGCCAGATAGAGGATAATCGGTGCATCATGGATAAACATGTCGATTTTTTTGCCGATCAAGGCCTTGACGGCGTCCTGTGAGTTGCGAAAAACCACTTTTTTGACACTGGTAAAGCGGGTTTCAACAAAGAACTCACCGGTTGTGTCCTTGATGACGCCGATACCGGAGCTGGTGGTGATGGAAAACAATCCCGTGCTGTAGCGGGCAGCATCTTCTCTGCGGATCAATGCGGTTTGGCCGCTCTCTAAGTATCTGTGAGTAAAGGCAATTCGAACTTCGCGCAACGGTGTCCGCGTCATGCCGGACATGATGATATCGATCTTATTTTTGAGCAGGGCAGGTATGAGATTTTCCCAGGAAAGCTCCACAAACTGCAGTGTTTTGCCGATATACTTGGCGAATTCTGCCGCAAATTCCGCTTCCAAGCCAATAATTTTACCGTTTTGTTTATAGATAAGTGGCGGCGCATTGGTTGCAACCCCGACTCTCAAAATATCGGCGTCTGCTGAGTTGTGCAAGTTTCCATCGTCCTGTGGCGGCGGTGCCGCGCAGCCGACAAGCAACAGCAATCCCGCAAGCAAATATATCAAAACCGGCCAGCAGACCCTGTTCGGATGGTCAGGCATTCTTTCACCCCCTTTGTCAATTCATCATCGCGAATCCCTTGCCTAAACCCGATCACCATATGCTGATGTCGTTCGGCCGCCGGGATCGATCATTTCGAGACCGAGTCCTATATTCCCGAACTGAAAGGATCCCCCGCATCTCCACGTATCTGCATGTATCTGCATGTATATCATGTATTTGGGTACTATGTACAGCGAGTATTTATCGGCTTCCCCCAATTCGTCAAATGCTTGAGCGGGGATTTATTTTTTTCTTGACACCCTATTTTTTATTAGCGATAAATTAGCGGCTAGTGCGACGCTTACAGCCGATTGGTACACTGGATAGCTTCCCTGCGGTCTGCAGCGACAGAAGTTGATGAAATCCATGACATATCCATTTCGAAAACGAGATAGAAGCAAGCGATACAGGCAGAGTCAACCATGACCCTGCCTTTTTATATGGGTTGAAGAGAACGCGCGGTCTCGATCACGCCTGCGGCGGGCAGGCCGCGCCTGAGGCGGACGGGCCGCGAATCTTGCGCAAGTATCCGCCGGACAGGCAGAATTCAGGAGCCGCTTTATACCGCGTTTCAAAAAAAGTTCCGCGATACGAGAAGGTGGTAGAAGCGGCTGCAGAAAAAACGTTCGCATACACCTGAACGCCTTTGGGTAAGGCAACGTTTTTTGACAACCGCTATAAAGCAAAGCCGGCAATATCTCAACGGGGGTGGACCCTTGCGATAAAGAACGTTACGCAAAGGGTTCAGAAGTGGATCAGGAGTTCAAAGCTATGCTGCAAGGAACAGTCAAGTGGTTTAACAACAAGAGGGGTTGGGGCTTTATCGTCAAAGAAGACGGTGAGGACATTTTTGTCCATTATTCCGCCATAAAAGAGGAAGGCTTCAAATCGCTTACCGAGGGCCAGCGGGTGCAGTTTGAAATCGAGGAGGGCACCAATGGCCCGGCCGCCGCGAATGTTGAAAAGTTATAGCCGGCGGCGCTCAATTTCACCAAAACCATAGATGGCATGGCTTTAGACTTTTGATCTAACAGTGGTGGAGTGTGCCCCGGGACGGCTTCTAGCCGGTAGAAGGCTCCGCCCGGGCAAAAATCTCTTTCAACCGCTGTAATTCCGCTTCCGCATCGTTGACAGCTTCGCTGATTATTTCTGCTAGCGGTTGGATCTTATCGACCAGCCCGACCGACTGCCCCGCCATTAGGGATCCGCGGGTCACATCACCTTCGATGACCGCTTCGCGCAAGGCACCGGCCCAAAACTCTTCCACCTTGTACTGGGCTTCGTAACGACCGATGAGGTTTTCGTCCAGTTTGCTCAACAGTTCAAGCTGAAGTTTGGCAAATTCAATGCTGCCTTCATTTTTCAGCGCCCGCACCGGAATGACCGGCAGGCGGCTGTCAAACTGGGGGCTTGCCATGGCATCTTTAGCCTTGGCCTTGCGAAAGGTTTCCTTAAACTTCGGATGGGCAATGCATTCTTCGGCCATAATAAAGCGTGTGCCCATCTGTATGCCGGCAGCCCCCATCATCAGCAGGTGGGCCATCATCCGGCCGGTTGCGATCCCCCCCGCAATGAAAATCGGGACGGTGTCCACCTCGAACAGAATCTGTTGAATCAGAACCGACAAGGCAATCGGGCCGATGTGGCCGCCTGCTTCCGAGCCCTCCAGAATTAGGGCGTCGGCCCCCCTTTCGATTAGATTGTGTGCCAGGGGAGCTGTGGGCGCGAAACAAATGACCCGGGCGCCGCAGCGCTTGGCCTTGTCGATTTCGTTTTTTTTGGGGATCCCGCCGGCAAAGACAACAAACGGGCATCCCTGCTCGCAGACCAGTTCCAGTTGACCCTCGTAAACCGGGGCCAGAGTGATAAGATTGACGCCGAAAGGTTTGTCGGTCAAATTTTTGGTTTCAATTATTTGTTCTTTAAAAATTTCCACCGGTGTATTGCCGCCGGCCAAAAGCCCGAAACCTCCGGCATTGCCGATGGTGCTGACGAGCTTCGGGTCGCTGACCCAGGTCATCGCACCGCACATAATCGGGTACTTGCAGCCCAGAAATTCCCTGCCTGTTTTAAAAAAACTGTCGATCAACATGGTAGCTCCTGGCCTCCATATCAAACCAAATATTTGATTCTACACCTACGGACCTAATTGGAATACATAACTTTCTAGCCCAACTCTGCTTTCTGTCTTCTGTCACCTGTCTTCCGTCTTCTGTCTTCTGTCTTCCGTCATCCGTCATCTGTCTTCCGTCATCTGTCTTCTGTCTTCCGTCACCTATCTTCCGTCATCTGTCTTTTGTCATCTGTCTTCTGTCATCTGTCTTCTGTCTTCCGTCTTCCGTCATCTGTCTTCCGTCATCTGTCTTTTGTCATCTGTCTTCTGTCATCTGTCTTCTGTCTTCCGTCATCTGTCTTCCGTCATCTGTCTTTTGTCATCTGTCTTCTGTCTTCCGTCTTCCGTCATCTGTCTTCTGTCATCTGTCTTCTGTCTTCTGAAGACCGGCACCTGCATATTGATGGCCAAAGTACTCACCCATGCCACCTTTCCGGGGTAAGTCAAAACCGGATCCCGCACAAGCAGAACTCTACTTGCCCAATAGCTCGCGGGCATGCTTCAGGGTGGTCTGGGTGATTTCCTCCCCGCCCAGCATCCGGGCGATTTCCCTGCAGCGGTCTTCTGTGTCAAGGGGCTTGATGGCGGTCAAGGTTCTGCCGCCGGTGACATGCTTGGAAATGCCGAGGTGATGTTCCCCGAATTTTGCGATCTGCGGCAGATGGGTAATACAGATGACCTGGTGGTGACGGGCCAGTTCGGACAATTTGCGGCCCACCACCTCAGCCGTGCCGCCGCCGATGCCGGCATCCACCTCATCGAACACGACGGTTGCCACCGCATCGGTGTCGGCCAGGATGGCCTTCAATGCCAGGACCACCCGCGACAGTTCGCCGCCGGAGGCAATGCTGGCCAGGGCCTTTAATTCTTCACCCGGATTGGGCGCGATCATAAACGTGGCCCGATCGATGCCGCTTTCGGTGATCAGGTGCGCTTCGGCCCTGAGATAGGCACTTGTCTTTCGATCCGCCGCAGTCGGCTGAACAACGGCCTGAAATTCTGTCTGGGCCATTTTCAAGGATCCCAGCTCGGCGACCACTTTGAGGGCAAATTTTTTAGCGGCCCCGGCCCGCATCTGCGACAACTTCATCACACGGCGCGTCAAGCGGTTGTGCAACCCGGCAAGCTGTTGTTCGACTTCACGAATTTGGTCCGCGATGCTTTCCACCTTGGAAAGCTCCTCCTCGATGGTTCCCAATCGGGAAAGAACCGCTTCCATCGATCCGCCGTATTTGCGCTTGAGCTTGTTGAGGGAGTCCAGCCGCTCTTCAACGGTTTCCAGCCGTTGGTCGTCAACCTGTATCAGGCTCAGATGGCGGCGCAGCTCCTCTGTCAGGTCTTCGATCTGATAAGCGGTAGAGGCTAAGGCGTCAGCGGTTGTATTCAACTTGGAATCGATTCGACCGGCTGAGCCCAGTTCTTTTTTAACTTGCAGAAGTCTCTCGGTGATGGAGCCGCTTGAGCCGTAAAGCGCTTCAATGCTGCTGTAAACAGTGCCGTAAAGGGCTTCGGCGTTTTTCAGGCGCAGCCGTTCCTGTTCCAACTGTTCATCCTCACCGGGAGCCGGATCCGCCGTGCGTATTTCGTTGCTTTGAAACTCGAGCAGCTCGCGGTGTTCGTCCTGGCGCTGCCGGATCGCCTGGAGCCGTGCGAGGTCGTCGAGCAGGGGCAGGATGCGATGGTAAATTTCGAACACCTCCCGGCGCTGATTCATCAAACCCCCGAACTGGTCAAGGATGAACAGGTGCTGGTCTTCTTTCAGCAGCCCCTGATGGGCGTGCTGGCCGGAAATGCTGGCCAGATTCTCGGTAATGGTGGTCAACAGACCGATGGTCGCCAAACGGCCATTGATATACACCCGGTTGCCGTCCGAGCGCGAGATAATGCGCCTGATCAGCAAACCTTCAGCGGGATCATAGCCGTTGGCCGACATGATCCGGGCCACGCTGCCGGATGGCGCAATTTGAAACAAGGCTTCGAGTTCGGCGCTGTCGTTTCCGCTGCGCACCAGATCGGCCGATGCCCTGCTGCCCAGCAGCAAGTTGACTGCATTGAGAATAATGGACTTGCCCGCCCCGGTCTCACCGCTTAAGATGGTCAGGCCATCTGAAAAGGTGATTTGCAAATCATCGATGATGGCGAAATTTCGAATGGACAGTTCTTTAATCATCTTATTTGCTTAGTGTCGGAGTTGTCCGGCAGGTACCGAAGTGTATCGCGCAAATTATAGGCACACCGGTTCAGCTTTGTAAACACCATACATCATAGCGCCGGCCGATGATTGACTCAAATAGGTGGTGCAGCGACGATAATTCTGCCCGGCGGTCGACTGGCTCGGCGCCCTCGATGATGCCATGGTTGACGAACAAGCGAACGTCGACCTTACCGGAAGCCACCCCGATTTCGTGCTCAACGGCAAACGCCGGTGACCGCCCGAAGGTCCAGTCCCAGGAATCATATTTTTTCTGTACCAGCCGGCGGATCGCCGCCCAGTCTTGCGCCGTCAAGCGGTACGGATCCAGCGGGCCGAAAGCGTCGGACACACCGTCTGCCACGGCCGCCCGGAAGGCTTGCATACCCATGGGGTGATGCAGGTGTTGGGAAATGTTGGTCACCGGGCTCCTGATCGAGGCAACGGCCCGCGACTGGGTGATCACCTCGTGAGAATCCAGCGCACGCTGCAAAACGTTCAGATCCGAATCGAAGAGCAGGGTTCCGTGGCTGAGCATCCGGCGCATATCGGTATGCTGGGAATTGCCGGATACCTTGTCGCCGTCCACCCGCATATTGTTTTTCTCCGTCAGCCGCACCGGCACTCCCAGTCGCCGCAGGGTATTAATAATCGGCGTTAGCAGGGTCTTAAAGTAATCCAGCCTTTGGGCGGTGAAATCGGTAATAAAGCTGAAATTGAGGTTGCCGGCGTCATGATAAACCGCCCCGCCGCCGGAAATTCGCCGCACCAGCCGAATGCGACTGCACTGCGCCAATTTGTGATTGTATTCCTGAAAAGGATTCTGGTGTCGTCCGATGATGACCGAGGGCCGGTTGATATAAAACAGCACGTACGCGTAGCCGGGATCGAGATTGCGCAGACAGTACTCCTCCAGGGCCAGATTCAGGGCCGGATCGGTTGTCTCGTTGTTGTCGATCAGAAACATGGCCATCTGATGAAGTCTGTCGGGGGCGAAATTTTTGACCGGGTGGTCAGCCCTCGCCTGCCAATCGGTCGAGGGCCTCGCCGGTCAGGCGGTATAGAATCCATTCCTTCATGGGTCTGGCGTTCAAGCCCTCGTATGTACGGATGGCCGGTTCGTTCCAATCCAGAACCGACCACTCAAAACGCCCGCAGTTGCGTTCCTTGGCCAGCCGGGCGATGTGGGCCAGCATTTGACGGCCGAAACCATTGCGGCGGTATTGGGGTTGAACATAAAGATCTTCCAGGTAGATACCCGCCTTGCCCAGAAAAGTCGAATAACTATAAAAAAACAGCGCAAAACTGATGGGAACTCCACGATAATCGCCGATCAGCGCTTCGGCCACGGGCCGATCACCAAACAATGATCGGCGGATGTCTTCGGCAGTGGCGGTCACCTCGTGGGCCAGATGTTCATATTCCGCCAGCTCTCGAATCAATGCTAGAATCACCGCGACGTCATTTTCAATCGCGGCTCTGATCGTAAAATCCGATGGGTTCACCAGGGTTGCCTCCGGGATTCAATATACGAATGCATGGATGAATTTATGGTTTCTCGCCATTATAATCGTGGCATTAGCATGAACATTGGCGCAATGATACTCGATACTGGATACTCGGTGCCGGATACCGGATGCCGGATGCCAGTGACCAGGAGCCAGGAACCAGGAACCAGAAGCCATTATCCAGCAACCAGCGATCAGTAACCAGAGATCAGTAGCCAGTGACCATTGACCAGCCTCCAGCGACCAGTAACCAGTGACCAGAGACCAGTAGCCAGTGACCAGCATCCGACCCCCCGGCATCCGCTATCAGGTATCCGGCATCAGGCATCCGGCATCAATCACCCAACACGTCTTTCATCGCCCCCACCACCATATCGATCTCCTCGCGGGTGATCACCAGCGGCGGCAGCAGGCGGATGACGGTGGCGCCGGCCAGCAGGACGATAACGCCTTTTTCCATGAGCTGGTGTACATAGGGGCCGGCCTTTTCCTTGAGTTCGACGCCCAGCATGAGGCCAAGTCCCCTGATCTCACGGATTTTACCGCTCGCGATCCTTTCGAGTTCCTGCCGAAAATAGTCGCCGAGGTTCAAGGAATTGGCCACCAGCCCCTCTTTTTCAATGAAATCCAGGGATGCCAGGGCCGCCGCGCAGGCGGTGGGGTTGCCGCCGAAGGTGGACGTGTGGCTTTTGACGGGGACCTTGATCCGATCGTTGCACAGCACAGCCCCCATGGGAATGCCGCCTGCCAGGGATTTGGCCAGGCACAGCATGTCGGGGGTCACAAACTGCTCGCAGGCGAACATGGTACCGGTGCGGCCGAATCCGGTCTGAACCTCGTCGACAACCAGCAGGGCGCCGTTGGCATCACAGATATGGCGCACTTTCTCAAAATAGGTTTTGTCACCGATCCTGACACCGCCCTCCCCCTGAACCACTTCCAGCAAAACCGCAGCGGTGCTTTCGCCGACCGCCGCTTCCAGCTTGTCGGTGTTGTTGAAGGGAACATGCTTTAAGCCCGTCAGCATGGGGGCAAAGGGTTTCTGGTATTGCGGTCCCCAGGTGGCGGCCAGGGCACCCATGGTCTTGCCGTGAAAGCCGCGCATGGCCGCAATGATCTCCGGCCGGCCGGTGCTCGTGCGGGCAAACTTGATGGCCGCTTCAGCAGCCTCGGCCCCCGAGTTGCAGAAAAAGACCCGGTTCAGGTCACCCGGGGCGAGCTGTGACAGCCTTTGCGCCAGGCGGGCCCGCACGGGGTTGTAGAACATGCTGTAGCAGTTGCCCAGGGTGAGGTATTGTTCATGCACGGCCGCAGCCACGGCCGCATTGCCGTGGCCGATATTGGAGACCCCGACGTTGGCGGCGCAGTCGATGTATTCCCGGCCGCTTTCGTCAAACAGCCTGGCCCCCTTCCCGCGAACCAGAACGATGTCGCGCCGGGGGTAAACCGCAAGTTCGTATGTCTGCTCCAGTTCCCGTGTGCTCATGCAATCACCGTCCCCTTTCCGGCCAGGGCGTCCGCCACCGGGTGTTCGGCGCGTCCGTCGCCGATGACGACCTTGGAGGCGCCGTGTTCAAACAGCTTTCTGACGGCCAGCATTTTGCGCTTCATGCGGCCTTCGACCTGTTGTTCCCGGGCTTCCAGTTCGGCCGCTGCAATCCGGGTGATCAGCGAGGTTTCATCATCCTTGTTTTCGAGAAAGCCCGGCGCCTCGATCAGGCTGATGACCATCTCGGCAGGCAGGGCCTGCTGCAGCACCCGCACGACGTCATCGTTTTCGGTGTTGATGGCCGCGTTTTGCTCGTCGATAATGGGCACCGTCAGCACCGGAACGTAGCCGTTGTCCAGCAGCAGCTGCAAAAGACCGGTGTTGACCGCCTGGGGTTTGCCTGAAAAATCCCGCACGATTTTCAGCTTTTTGCCCTGATAGACCCGAATGCCCTTGTTGCGTCTTCCCTGGACGATTTTGCCGTCCAGCCCGCTGAGCCCCACGGCATTGATGCCGTGGCCGTGGCACAATTCGACGATGCGTTTGTTCCTCAAGCCGGCATAGGCCATCATCATGACATCCAGCAGCTTCTCATCGGAGTAGACGCTGGTGTAGCCCTTGACCGAGGTCAACACCTGCTTGGGCTGGCCCAGATCCTGCGCCAGCTTGTCACGCAGGGCATTGGCGCCGTGAACGATGACAAAACGCTTGTCCAGACCGGAGAGATCAGCGATGATGCCGTTGATGTTGATGCCTTCCCCGCCGCCGATTTTAACGATGATCATTTACCATTTCCTCACTGAATCGTTGGCGATTGCGCGCCAGTTGTCCTGGGTGGGATAGGGGGCCGAACAGATAATCAGTTCGTCCCCTTCCCGGTAGCTCATGGTGAAATAGGATTCGTCCTCTGTGAAATAGCTGGACACATTTATGCCGGTTTCATTGACCATGATGATGTTCATGCCGCGGATGCGGCGGGTCCTTTTTTTGATGATCCCAACCGCTTTTGTCAGGGCCTGCTGGGTGTCTCCTTGGTCGAAGCGGCGGATGTAGTTGAATATTTTCTCGGCGCCGATCCGGCCGTCGGCACGTATCTTAACCCCCCGCAGCTCCCCGTTGAAGATGTAAACCGTGCGGCCGTCGAAAAAGGGCATGTTGTTTTCAACGACGATGTCCCGGTCTTCGAAGGCGCTGCGGGCATGGGCGACCAACAGGGTGGTGCGGCCGAAACGGCTCAGGTCATCTTCCCAGACCGGCTTGATGTTGTGGTAAAACTGCCACTCCCCGAGCGGGTCCCGGTAGGCGCATCCCCATCCGTGGCCCTGGTATTCCCGGCTGTTTTTGGCGATGCGGGCGAATATGTCAAGATGGGGCCCGGTAGCAAAGGGCGTCCGGGACCGTACGGTCAGCAATCGGCACATGATACTAGATTGTAGATTTATGATTGAAGATTGATCCGCCGGAGGCGGAGTGGATGTCGCTGCGCTCCGTCCAAATTATTATAGGTCTTATTAAAATCAATCCGCCGAAGGTGAATCTTCATTCTTCAATCATCAATCTTCAATTCCTAAATGGGGTGCAGTCCTGCAAATTCCAGCCCCTGGGTTTCTTCGAAGCCGCACATGACATTCATGGCGTGGACGGCCTGGCCGGCGGCCCCCTTCATGAGATTGTCGATGGCCGCAACCACCACCAGGCGCCCGCCGTCCAGCTCGAAGCCGATGTCGCAGTAATTCGATCCAACCAGGATTTTGGGCTCCGGAAAGCGATAGATGCCCGTTCTTTCCTTGACGATGCGGATAAACGGCTCCTGGCCGTACACCTGGCGGTAGGTCTTCCAGATGTCCTTTTCGGTGAGCCCGTCCCGGACAAACAGGTGGGCTGTCACCAAGATGCCCCGCACCATCTCGATGGAAGTGGCCGAAAAATGAACCGGGCTGCCCAACTCCTGCTCCATCTCGGCGATATGCCGGTGCCCGGTGGGTCGGTAGGAACGGACACATCCGCTTCTTTCGGGGTGGTGGGAGGCCTCGCTGGCGCTGTTGCCGCCTTCGGAGGAACCGCACTTGGCCTCCGCAATGACAGGCGCGCTGGTGTCCACCACCCCTGTTTTGAAAAGGGGCCACAGGGGCAGGATGGTGGCGGTGGCATTGCACCCGGCTCCGCTGATATATTTGGCCTGTTTCATCTCTTCACGGTGCAGCTCGACATTACCGTAAACAAAATCGCCAAGCCGGTCCGGCTGGCCGTGATCGACGCCGTACCATTTACGATAGGCAGCGGCGTCCTTCAGCCTGAAATCGGCCGACAGATCGACAATCCGGTCGGCCAGGGAAGCGAATTGCGCGAATTTTTGCATGCACTTTGTGTGGGGCAGCGCGGTGAAAAGCAGGTCGACCGGTTCCAGATCCTGGAGGCTGCCAAATTTGAGCGTGGTTCGTTTGCGCAGGTTGGGGTGCAGGCGGGTTACCGGTTTGCCCACAAAGCGTTCCGAGGTGCACTGATGGATTTCCACCTCGGGGTGCTGCAAAAGCAGCCGCAGCAGCTCTCCGCCACCGTATCCTGATGCGCCGACAATGCTGACCTTCATTTGCGTCCCACCTCCAATATATAATCGACAATCCTGGCCGGAATGTTGACGCCGGTCACATCGATGCTGTTGCGAAATTCCATGGTGTAGTTGACCTCGTTGACCGAATAGCCGTCGTCGTTTTCGAAGACGTCGATGGCGACGACCCCGCCCCCGCAGGCCCGGGCCGCCCGGGCGGAAATATCCTGCAGTTCGGGCGTAACGGCGCAGTTGGTGGTCTTGCCGCCCCGGGCCGTATTGGTAATCCAGTGCTCGGCGTGACGGTAGATCGCGGCGATACATTCGTCCCCGACGACAAAGCTGCGAATGTCCTTGCCCTTTTTTTCGACATATTCCTGAATATAAAAAATGGAATGATGATAGCTTCCCAGGATCTGCTTGTGCTCCAGAATGGCTTCGGCGGCTTCCCGGTCGTTGATCTTGGAAATGAGGCGCCCCCAGGAACCGGTTGTGGGTTTGATCACACAGGGATAGCCGAGCCGTTCCATGGCCTCCATGGCCGACTCCGGCGTAAAAGCCAGAAAACATCGCGGAGTGGGAACACCGGCCTTGATCAGTGCCTGGGTGGTCAAAAATTTACTGCCGCACACTTCGGCCACCTCGGGGGTGTTTACGGTGGGGATACCGTGGTCGCTGAAAATCTTGAGGGCGTGCAGCGCGCGCGAGTGGTTGACGGAACGCTCCGCGACCACATCCAGGTCAAAGGCATTCTGATGCAGATCAAAATACTGCTGCCGATCGTCGATCTTGATCAACTCGACCTCCGGATGCTTGCGGAACTCGGCCAGCAGCAGCTTTTCCTCTTTCCGAATGATGGAGTGCAGCAATCCGACTTTCATACTTATCCCCCGTCTGTTTATACCGGTTGTTATAATTATGTTCTGTTTGCCAGATTTCCTGGCAGGAGAACATGCAGAGTACAGCACATAGAAATTTTTTCAATCGCGACAACCGCTATGTTATTTTTTTACTAGTAAATAATCTATATTATGATCAAGCGACGTGCGTTTTTTTCAATTTATGCCCCGGCCGCGATTACATGAATAAACCAAAACGATATTCTTTACCGAAAGTAGCCCCATTTCTCAAGCAAAAAAAATCCATCCTCTTCTCGACGGCAAGACGGGATGGAAGTGGCAGCTGCCAAATTGAGCGTTATTGGCTTTTAGTTAATCGAGGGGGCGGGGAGTTTTTCAATCCCTGCTATGTCCGATCGGGGTATGGGCTCGCCCCAACCGTAACAAATTCGTACCGGACTCCGTACACGCCCCCAATCCCCTGCGCCAGATCCAGAAAGGCAGAGACGACAATCACCGCCGTGCAGACTGTCTGCTGGGGCTGGCTAGGATCTATTCGACGCGGGATAGCTGCCGTACCCAAGTTGCGCGGTCATATTGTTACGGTTGGGGCGAGCCCATACCCCGGTCGGACACCGCGTCAGATAGCGCCGAGCGACAAAATGATAACATAGACAATTGCGGAGAAACTCCCCGACCCCTCGGTTAATCGTTCTTGGAATTTGGTGAAAGGCTCTTTTGGCAATCCGATGATGAGGGCGGTATAAGATGGATATCATTCCCTTGAATCAATTAACCGATAATCCGCCTGCGGCGAAATAACAGCGAATCGAATTTTGGTTCAGTTCTGAATTAATGTTTCAAAGCTTGTGCTACTCTTCAAAGAATTGATCCGGGTGACTGCTATTCGCCCCAGTCCTCCTCCTCCTGGGGGGCTTCCTGGACACTGTCCGGGCCGGTCACTTCGAGCTCGGATCCGCAGTCGTCGCAAACGATGATCTCGCCTTCTTCAACATCGGCAGCCAGGGCGACCTCGGCGCCGCACACAGGACATTCTGCCATAATACACCTCCATAAATAGTTTTGTTTGATAAATCATTGCGTGGCCTGTGGCTACAGGCCGTCGTCCCAAAATTAAGCGGGCATCATATGGAAAAGGTTTAGATTTGTCAAAGGGTGATTGGAAACCCCGTTGCAGCCCTGCTCGGAGACCGATGGCTGGCCGCCCAAGGGCGGGCCAATCCGTCTATCCCGGAATCACATGTCTTCGGCCGAATAGGTGCCCCATTTTCCAATGGTCACAACACCGTCTTCCTGAAGCCCTTCGGCAATTGATTCAAAAACAGCTTCGACAGCCTGAGCGGCTGTTTTCCGGGACGCGCCGTCCAGCTTTTCAGCCACCCGTTTGATCAATTCATTTTTATTCAATTTAAGACACCTCCTCTGCAGTTGGAAAGCACAGACCACAGCCATGACCGCAAAAAGCGCATTTAATGACAATGCCCCTCCGGTCCGTGAACATGGCCGTGGGAGAGCTCCTCTTCGGTCGCTTCCCTGACTTCAACGATATCAATGTCAAATCTGAGCGTCAGATCGGCCAAAGGATGATTCAGATCGACAGTCACGTCTTGACCATCTATCCGGGTCACGGTAGCCAACCGCAGTCCCTGACTCGTTTCAGCCTGAAATTGTGCCCCCACCTCAACCTGATTGGAACCCTTAAAACTGGAAAGCGGCAGAACTTTAACCAGGGCCTCCTCTCTGATACCGTAGCCGTCTTCGGGCGGAATGACGGCTTTTATGTTTTCACCGGCCGCTTTGCCCTCCAGCGCCTTTTCCAGGCCGGCGATGATGTTGCCGTAGCCGTGCAAATAGTCCATCGGGGCCTGCCCCTCGGAGCTCTCCAACACTTTTCCGGTCGGATCTATCAACGCATAGTGGATGCTGACCACGCTGCCCTCTGCAATTTTCATTTTATCGTCCTCTCTGTTGATTGTTCAGCCGTCAATCTGAATCCTCCCTGGTATCGTATCGTGTCCCAGAAATACCAAGAAAAAATTATTTTGGCGAATTCAGCATGATATCCGTTCGTCATCCCCGCGCAGCGCCTGCCCCAGCGCGGTCAGGGGCGGGGGTCCAGGCGCCTTTGAGCTGGGCTCCCGCCTGCGCGGGAGTGACCCTAATTTTATAACTCATTTATAGGACAGGACACTAGAAGTGGTTTCAAAACCTCAGATCACGTCCAATGACCCCGTATAGCGGGATGACATGTCTATCTAATATAAATTATTGTATGCCTCAAGGCGGGAGTTGATGAGAAAGCGGAGTCCGCCTGAGGCGGATGAGTATTTCGAAAAAACTCCTGATACACCTTTAAGCATTTAGATCGATGTCGAATCAGGCCTTGCGTGGCAACGCCGTATTTGGGCATTAGATGGGTTTTTGAAGCCACTTATAGGGCCCGGATCAGGGTTTAACACTGGTATAAAGATTTCCATTATCCTGTTTGACGATGCCCCGGTGCACGAAGGCATTGACGATCTCATCATATTTGGACTCGTAACGACCGTTGAAGTAAAGATCGACGGTTTCAACGAACCAGCGGGTGCTCATGAGGTAATCGAACAGGGCGCCGGCCGGCATGGTTTCTTTCATCATCAGCGTATAAACGATGATTTTTTTCAAAAGGTCGTCGCCGACAGCCGCCGGGTGACTCAGAAAATTTTCGATTCGTTTTCTGCTCATGGATAGGGCCTCATGGATGTCGTCGAAGGGCTTGCCGTGGCCCGGATAAACCGTCTGCACATCGAGACGCTCAATTTTCTGCAGTGATGCCTGCATATCGAACAACGCCCGGCTGCCCTCCACGCGCAGGGTCATCACGGCCATGTCGGTCTGCCAGAGGGTGTCCGAAGATATCAAAATCTTCTCCCGGCGGTTGTATAAAACGATGCCGTCCGCCGCATGTCCGGGGGTGTACAGGATCTCAAATTCGTGGGGACCCAGGAAGATAAGCTGGCCGTCTTCCAGTGAGCGGGTGCAGTTGAAAAACTCGGCCTCCTGGTTGTAGTAGCGCCACCAGGTGGCCCAGGCATCCCGGGTGTCGATAAAATGTTTTCCCACCCGGTGCAAGGCGATATCGCAGCCCGATCTTTGCTGGATGCGGTGATTACCGCCGATATGATCGCAGTGGGTGTGGGTGCTGATAATCAGCGCAACATCTGCCAGATCGACGCCCAGCGCGTTGATGTATTTTTCGGTCTCTGCGAATCCCGACAGATAGGCGGTGTCTATCAGAACAGGGGCGTCTGCCCGGTAGACAAAGTGATTCCCGTTGAGAAAACCCCGCTCGATGAAATACAGATCTTTTAAAATTTCGGTCGCTGCCATGGTTGACAATGTTAATGTTTTTTCCGTATTTGCGCCCAATCAGGGTGCCCGTATATTTCGCGTTTGCCGCTTCGACGCCAGGAACCTGGATAGGGCTGAACGGACCGCATCGGCAATCTCCGCCACCTTGGCCAAATCATCTCTCAAATCGCGGGTAACCTCCAGCTGCACGCCGGCGCCTCTGGTACCGCGATTGCAGATATTGTCGGGGTTTTTTCCCTGAAAGCGGGGATGATCGGCGCAAACCCCGATTTTTCTGTTTTGCAGTTCCCGGGCAATCATATCTCCCAGTTTCTTGTCCAATCCGCCGATGTAAACCCGACCGGCGTCGCCGGTACAGGCATGAACGGCCACAACCACCTCGGATGCGGACACAAGCGCCACGGCGTCGGGCTCGTCGAATCGGTGGCTGGTGATATGCAGGCGGGCATTTTCTGCGGCCCGGATGCCCTCAAAACAGTAGTAGTTGTAGGTGGCACCGGCAATCATTCTGGCCAAATCGGATGTTCGCGGTTCGATCTTTCCTCCGTGCGGGGCAATCACCGTCACCGCGGAGCCTGCATCACAAACCGTCAAGGTGTAGTCCTTGTCCAGGATTTCACAACGCTGCAGTTCATCAAAACAGCCGTATCTGTCGCTGCTGGCCATAATCATTGTCGATTTGATTTATTTGGATATCCTCAGCGGGATTGATTGGTCCGGCTGACGATGCCGTCAATCTCCTGCTGTTGTTCATCCAGAATCCTTTTGTACTCGACCAGGTGCTCGTCTGTAAGGCTGCCTTTGAGATCCTGTTCGATCAAGGCCGGATCGACTTGCCCATCCGGTCGGCGGTAGGCGTCCAGTTTTTCGGCAAATGCAGGATATTGCCCGGATGCTTTCAGGCGTTGTATGAACGCATCGTGCCTGGTATTGTCTAGCCGCGGCTGCAGGCGGCATTGAACCGTAACCGCATCGCGACCACCGGTTCGGATTGGCTTGTATTGAAGCCGGAGCGAAAGCAGCAGTCGGTAGCGGGGATGCTGCCAGGAGGTAAAAAGCTGTCGGGCCTGAAATTCTTGTTTGATATTGTCCCCCCCCGGGCGGTCCCAGTGCCGCTGGCAAATCTCAAAAGAAGGACGCCAACCGCGGCCGTTGAGGACGGCATCGTAATATTCGAGCACTTCGGCGGCGGGATACCGGGTCTGAACTTTATAAACGAGGGTTTTGATCCCCCGCAGGCGATTATAGCTGTGTTTGATGTCATAGCCGCTTTGATAAACCGGAAGGCGTATGGCGGGAAACGGATCGGTCTGTGTACCGCCGGTGCTGTTTGCCGCCAGGCAAAGACAAGCCGCCAGGACAGCGGATAAAGTAAGGCTTGATTTTAGTTTCATTTGAACCATATTTAGACCGCTTTTAAAAAAATGTTCCGAAATACTGAACGGTGGTATAAGCCGTTGTAGAAAAAAACGTTCGGATACACTTGAATGGATTTGGACAACGGAACGCTTTTTTGAAAACCGCTACAAAGCAGACGCCTGAAAAACGGGATTGCTCAAATTGAAAACACTCACGGATTCAATGTGAGCCATATTCAGCGATCCGCGCTGTTCCGATGCTTACCTCCCTCATATCCTGAAAGTGGATAGCTGATCAAGCACAATTCGATCCAGCGCTATCGGAACGATATCGATTTTGGCTCCAAATAATATCTTGACATATACCTGCCATTTATCTAATTATTTAACTATATTACTCAGTCAACCGGTGTAAACGGGAGTTTAATCATGCAGGCTTATCACTCAGGCAGCTGCTATTTTAAGTATTATTTTTGGGGGTACCGATCTGCCTGGGGCATGCTCTGATCGAGTTGGCAAATAGAATGAGCATAAAGCCGCGGGCATATCTAATCCTGCGGCTTTCTTATTTTTGAATAACGCCCGAATAATCGTATCCGCTAATTCTCGGAACATAAAACCACTGCCGCCGCTCGGCAAGCGCCTTTTTTAAGGAGTGTTATTAGTAAATGTCCAAACCAAATATCATATTAACCGGATTCATGGCCACCGGCAAAACCACCGTGGGCAAACGGCTGGCAGAGCAGCTGGGTTATGATTTTGTCGATACGGATGAACTGATCGTCGAACGCAGCGGTCAAACCGTGGCCGAGATATTTCGTCAAAAAGGTGAAGCCGCTTTTCGCCGGATGGAGTCCGAGATTTCCCAGGAGTTGGGTGGAAAAGAGGGATTGGTCGTTTCCACCGGCGGCCGCCTGATGCTGGACCCGGCCAATGCAGCGGCTTTGACCCGGCAGGGACGGGTGTTTTGCCTGGTTGCAGCGCCGGAGGAGATCCTGCGGCGCGTCGAAAGCGACACGCATGTGCGCCGGCCCCTGCTGGAAGGAACCAATGCCATCGAGCGCATTGTCGAACTCCTGGAGCAGCGCAAAGAAGGCTACGATCGGTTTCCGCAGATGCTGACTTCCGCCAAAACCCCGGACGAGATCACCCGGAACCTGGTCGGTATCTTCCAGGCAGATCCGGATCTGCGCATGTCGATTAGCGCCCTTGATGTACGCTACGAATTTATTGTCGGAAGCGGGATATTGCCTTTTGTTTCGCCGCTGGCCGGCGTCGACGGGCCGGTTGCCGTAATCACCGACAGCAACATCGCTCCCCTCTACGCTGAAAGCTGCGGCCAGGCGGATGCCGTCATTGCCGTCCCGCCCGGACAACAGCACAAAACCCTGGCTACGGTACAATCCATTTGCGAAGCGCTGGTGGAAAAAGGCTTTGACCGCAGCGCAACCATCTTTGCGCTGGGAGGCTCTGTCATCAGCGGCTTGGCCGGCTTCGTGGCGGCCACCTACATGCGCGGCATCGATATCGTCCAGTGCCCCACCAGCCTTCTGGCGATGGTAGATACGAGCATCGGCGGCAAGGCCGGCATCAATCTGCGCCTGGGCAAAAATTTAATCGGGGCTTTCAAACAGCCCAAAGCCGTCATCGCCGATGTGGCCACCCTGCAAAGTCTCTCCCCGCGCGAGTTTGCCTCGGGCATGGCCGAAGTCGTCAAACACGCCTTGATCGGCGACCCGAATTTGTTTGTCATGATCGAAAACGGCAGCTGGGTGCGCGCGCCCGGCGAACTCCAGCCGAAAACGGCCGAGCTTCAAACCCTGGTGGCCCAGGCCATTCAGGTCAAAATCAACATAATTCAGGAGGATCCTTTTGAACGCGGCCGCCGGGCGGTCCTCAACCTGGGGCACACCTTTGCCCACGCCATCGAAATTGTCACCGACCACGAGGTGCGCCACGGGGAGGCGGTTGCCATGGGACTGGTGGCGGCTGCCAATTTGTCGGCCCGCCTGGGCCATTGTACAACCGGACTGCAGAACCGGATCGAAGCCGCTCTGCAGTCCACGGCCCTTCCCACCCGCATCCCGGATGATGTCAATCCCCAACGGCTGCTGAAAGTCATGACCCATGACAAAAAAAAGAAGGCCGGGCGCCTGCAATTCGTCTTGCTGCGCGATATCGGGGATATCTTCGTGACGGACAAGGTGGAACAGGAAGCAGTGTTCGAAACGCTGATAGAATTAGTAGCAGCTTGAGACCGTTGATCTTCAACCCGCCTGGCTCCGTGTCGCGGGTCCCCATGGCCGAAAGCGCCGGGAAGTGGTTTTGAAATCATTTCCGGTTGGTTTGCCCATACAACACGTCCATTGCCTGCCGCAGTGCTCCAATTGGAATTTGGCCTGCCGCCGAGGCTTCTTTCCCGATCGCAAAGGTGAGATCCGACCCGAACAGACCGCCGGCCAGGCGTGTCACCCTTCCTTCGGGTCCCATCGACATCGTGATGATGGGGATTTTGAGATACTCCGTCCTGGCTTTGAGGGTGGCGTTCAACAAAACAAGCACATCCTTAACATCCTGCGGCATAACGGCAACCTTGGCGATGTCGGCTCCCATCTCCTGAGCCTGGACCAGCTTGTCGCAGATAATTTTTTCGTCAGGGGTACGGCCAAGGTTGTGGTATGAGAGGATCAGCCGGATCCCATTGTGCCTGGCTGCGTCTTTTAATCGTTCGATGAAAGCCGCCTCATTGCACAATTCGACATCAACAATGTCCAGATAGCCGGATTCAATTGCCGCCTGCATCAGTTTCAGTCTCGTATCGGCACCGATCGGCTTGAAGCCACCTTCGGCCTCAACTCTGCACGTGAAGAGCAGCGGAATATCTCCAATTTTTTCCCGCAGCCCCTGCAGAGCGGCCAGGCTGTCGGCGACGTCATCGACATTGTCGTAGCCGTCGATGCGCCACTCCACCATGTCAGGATCGAACTGCAGCAGCTCTTCGGCCTGGCACACCACCTCCGCTTTGCTGCCGGCCACCAGCGGCAGGCAGATCACGGGATCCGGTCCGCCAATGACCGTATCCCTTAGCGTAACTCTGGTCGCGGGTTGAAGTCTCATATCATCCTCCATCACCGTCTTGCCGATGCTGCAATACCCGTTGCATCCGTCCCGGAAGGGTTTTCCCCAGGACGTTTTCCAGATATGCTGCCGCCTGGCAAAGGCGCGCCAGGTTTATGCCGGTTGAAATCCCCATAGTCTCGAACATGTTGACGGCATCTTCGGCCGGTACGTTTCCGGCTGCCCCTTCAACAAACGGGCAGCCGCCCAGACCTGCGGTACACACGTCAAATCTGCGCACACCGGCCTCATAGCCGCTGAACATGTTGGCCAGACCCAATCCACGGGTATCGTGCAGGTGAAGTGAAATATGTACATCGGGAAATTCCCTATTAAATATCTCCACCATGCGCCGTATCGACCAGGGGTCGGCCATCCCGGTGGTGTCGGCCAGGTTGATTTCCCCGGCCCCGGCAACAATCATTTTTTCAGCCGCTCTGAGTACCGCTGTTGCGGCAATGGGCCCCTCATACACGCAGCCGAAAACGCACTGCAAACCTGCCCGCACGTCCAGACCGGCCGAAAGGGCTTCACGAATAAGCGCTGCCATGGATGCCAGAGCGTCGGCGGCCGGTTGACGGGCGTTTTTGCGGCTGTGGGTGTCGCTGACCGAAACCGACATGCTCACATGGGGGACACCGCTTTGCAGCGCCCGCTTCAAACCCTTATCGTTTAGAATCAATGCCGACACCACGGTGTCTTCCCGCCGGCCGATGGTGCGAATCAGTTCATCGGTATCGGCCATCTGGGGCACGATTTTTGGATGGACGAAGGAACCCACCTGGATTTGCTTTATTCCGGCCGCTTTTAACATGCGATAGATTTCAAGCTTCTCCTCGAGGGAGAAAATACGCGCCTCCATTTGGAGTCCGTCGCGAAGTGCTTCGTCCTGAAGGAAAACCGACTCTCTGATTGGATCTGAACTCATTATTTCTCCAATGAACAAACCTTTGGGAAGATTGCATCATTGAGACGACTTACTACTAAAGAACCAGCCAGCGATAAGCCAGCGCCACCCCCAGCCAGCACCCGGACACTACCGCCGCCCAGCGCGCTGCCTTTGCCCAGCCGGACGGGAGCCAGCGCTGCTGCAAGATCAAACCGACCGAAATGATATGCAGCGGAACCGGCAGGCTCAGGGCCGAAGCATAAATGTACTGCGGCCACGCCGTCGGTGACAGCCCGAAGTGCTGCCGGGCCAATACACCGCTGGCGCCATGATACAACACTTTGCCAAGCAAAAAAATGCCGACTAAAATGACGAAACTGGCGCCTGCACGCATGAGGACTTTACGCATTTCGGGTGTCATCCCTGGCGGCTTTTTGAAAATGTTTCCACCGCGAATTGCATGAATTTGGCAATGGGAATATTCTGGGGACACATGCTCTCTGCCTTTGAATAGTCCACCTCCGCCAGCAGCCGGTTGAATTTTCCGACGGCCTCGCTGTGATCGCCGTAGTTGTGGTAGTACATGAGGTATCGCATCACGTCGCTGATCGGAATGTTTTGTGCAACAGCCGATTGACACAATCGGGCACATCCGGCGCAATACCCACAGGCGGTCTCCCGGGCGTAATGTTCCAAAATTCGATGGTCTTCACGGGACAATTCGGTTTTATCCAGGGCGGCGGCGACATTGGCCTGCAGGTAGGTCAGGTTCGGCATCGCCGAGCAAATGCTGGCAATGTCCGGGTTGTCCCAGACGGCCTTGAGCTTGGCCTGCTCCGGTGTGTAGCCTTCATCCATGAATCGTTGGGCCAGCTGGGAGGCGGTTTCGTCCTCGGAGCCCACGTCGGAATAGAATCTTGAAAAGAATGTTGCCTGGGTTTTCATGGCGGTCAGGCCGATGCCGGCTCTGACACAGGCCGCGGCAGCCTCTTTCATGGCCGGTGTATTCATCAGCCGGTAGTTGTAGGTGGTCATGATGCCGTCGATCCAACCCAAACGGGCTGCCTGCGCCAGGCATTCTTCCATGTTGCTGTGGGTGCTGAAGCCAAAAAAGCGAATCAAGCCATCCGCCTTGGCCCGGCGGGCCCACTCCCTGATTTCGGGATGGTTGACCTCATCTTCGACATCCGATACGGCGTGAAGAAAAAACAGATCGACATAGGAGGTCTGCATCCTTTCGAGGGAGGTTTGCAGATGGCGGGTCAGGCCGTCGGGACCCGACGCTCTGGATTTGGTTACCAGAAAAACCTTCTTGCGGTCCTCCGGATAACGGGCAAAGTACTTGCCGATGCCCCTTTCGCTTTTGCCGCCGGAGTAGCTGTTTGACGTATCCCAGTAAGTCACCCCCATGTTGAGGGCCTGTCTTAACAACAACTGCCGGGACATCAGGTTGTAGGTTCCACCCAGGGAGAGAATCGAGACGTTGACGCCGGTCTTGCCGAAGGGCCGGGTGGGAACCTTTGCCGGGGCGGCGGCACCGGCGCTATTCTCCGTCGAGGCCACCAGAGATCCCACTCCGGCAGCACCGGCTATTTTAAAAAATTCCCGGCGTGAAAGGGTTTCTTTTTTTATCATCGGGAACACTCCTTCATGATCCTTTTTAATTAGCTTGCTGATTAGATGAGGGATCGGGGATTTCTCCCCAATTGTCTTTGCTATCATTTATTCGCCCTGCGCCGCTTGTCGCAGTGTCCGGCTGGGGTATGCGCCCGGGTCAGCCGTAACAATTTGATCGCGCAACTTGGGTACGGCAGCTATCCCGCCTCGAATGGATCCGAGCCAGCCCCATAAGACAATCACCACGGCGACGACTATCGGCTCTGCCTGCATGGATCCAGCGCAAAGGATAGGGGGCGTGTACGGAGTCCGGTACTGATTTGTTACGGCTGACCCGGGCGCATACCCCAGCCGGACAGAGCCGGGATTGAGAAACTCTCCGACCTATCAATTAGAAATAAAATTCACCCTCCTTGCATTTGCCGATCGCATTTTTCATGGGCTCAATTTACCGAGCATTTGCTGCAATGCCTGGTTGCCGGCATAATCCGCTGCCAGCGAATCCTCGAAGCGACGCCATTTACGGCGAATTTTGCGCACGGCCATTCGATCGACATAGTTGCAGACAGGGATGAAATCAGAATTGCCGATGTTGTCGATGACCACCAGGGTCCCTTCAGTTTCATTGACCTTTTGATAAACGATATTATGGGACTTCAGGGACATTGTCACGATTTTCCATTTTAACAGGTACTGCTTCAGCGCCGTCAGTCCCCGGGAGAGATTGCGATAATCAAGCCCGCTGGCATGGTCGCTGTCGAAATAATTCTCCAGGGTTTTGGAAACCGCTCCGTTGTAGTCCCGGATCAGATCGAAAACGGCTCCCGCCCCGCGGCTGGTTTCGATGTTGCCGTGAAACCTGGCCAGCATCTGCCAGGAGATCGCACGTTTCTCCAGCAGCCGGTAATAGGCCTGCTCCCGCCGGGTTTCTTTGTGGTCCGCGGCAAATACGACCTTGATGCACCTGGTTTCATCCGTCGGATGAAAATAACACTCGCGGCGTAAACCTCTGGCGATCAGGGATGATGGTTCGAGGATCAGCATGCGACTCGCATAAGATATTGGTGGATATTAAGGCAACAATGAGTGCATTACCCTTAAAAATAAGCATTTATACCGGTTGTCAAAATCACGCCCCGGTTGCCGGATATGCCCACGCGCCGAAATTAATTCAAGAACAATATAACACGGAGGATTCACCTTCTTTTGGTTTATAGCACCGAAAAATCATCCCACGATATAGGCCCCGGTCCCCACGGCTATCAGGACATTGTCTGAATTGCAAAGCTCCATGCGCGTTACGGCCCACCTTGTTGCCGGTGCGCATGACGGTTCCGCTGGAGGCAAAGCGATCTCCCCGTCCGGGCCTCAGGTAGTCTACGCGCATGTCGATGGTTCCGATTCTGGCGATCCAGTCGGTGATTTCGTCGCGGGAGTATCCCTGCATTCTTTCGGCGGCCGAGGCCGTGGCGACCAGACCGCCGGTGGTGTCCAGGACGGCCGAAATGACACCGCCGTGAAGAATGCCGTGAACGGCGTTGCCGATCAGCTCAGCGCTCATGGCAAACTCAAACCCGGCCTCCCCCGGCTTCAAGTGGGCAACCCTCAAACCCAATAGCCGGTTGAAGGGCAGATTCTCATAAACCCCGCGCACGATTTCCAGCAGGGCATCAATCTTGTTTTGGGATTCGGGCATAAACACAGTCCTTCGGATTTGAGATTTGTCCGCCTCCGGCGGATTCGGGTCTCGTATTTTTGCAAGACGCATTGGTCTCTCACCGCAGCGGTAGAACCTTTTTGCGTCCACCGCTGGAAGGCGAGGTTTAATGCCGGATGCCAAGCTTCTCCAGAGTTTCGGCAGTGGGAACGCCATTGTTGTCGTAGCCCCGCAGCCTGTAGTAGCAATCGAGCATCTTCTCCAGAGGAACCGTGCGTTCATGAAGATCCCCTTCGCGCCCCTGCTTCAAAAAGCGCTCGGGCAGGGTGTCGTCCTGGCGCGATATTCCCTCCCGGCAGTTCATGTGCCGCTCCAGCACGTGGATGCGGTCGCCGGCCGCTAGAAATTCAGCGCTCGACATCGGAATGCCGGACACCGCTTCAAACAGGTCGGCATAAATGCTGAAATCGACCAGCCTGGTCGCCACCCGGGGCATGTATTGCATCGCGATTGCCAGCACAGGATCCGGGGTGTACTTGGTCAGCGGTGATTCGAGGGTGTAGGCATAGGCGGTGAACTCGCAGGTTTGCAGCGAGTTGACGCCGCAGTAGGCGCTTTCGAACAGTTTGGTGAATTCAGCTTTGGCAGCGGTTTTATAAGGATTTAGAAATTTGAAATAGATTTCCAGAGCCACCAGATAGGCAGTCAGGTGACAGGCGCCGCGATTGGCCACGGCATAGGCCAAGCCCTGCCCCCAGGATCCCCTCGGATCGTAGGCGGGCATTTCGAGACCTTTGACGTTGATGGCAAATTCACGGCCGCCGTATTTTTGCGCCAACCAGCGGGTGCCGTTGGCCAATTCATCGCCCTGATCCCGGCGCCGGGCGATTTTAAGCAGGGTTTCGGCAACGCCTTCGGGTGATCCGAATTTGAGCCGGGTTTCCATCATTCCTTTGGCGCCGGCCTCCATGACGTAAGAAAGGGTGGCGCCGGCGGAAATGGTGTCCATGCCCATGCGGCCGCAGATGTCGTTGAACTCGGTGATTCGGTCGCTGTCGAAAATCCCCAGGTTGGACCCCAGCAGATGAACGGATTCATATTCCGGTATGTGCTGCTCGCTGCCGTCCGGGTAGGTGCCTTTGTGCCCGCAGAGGATGGTGCAGGGTTTGCAGGTGTCGAAGCTGGTGCTGTATTTAATTTGCATGGCCTGACCCGAAATGCCCTCGGCCCTTTCGTCGCTTCCGCGGCGAAAATTATTGACCGGTATCAGCCCGGCCGCGTTGCAGGGACGGGTGTTGGCGTTGGTGCCGAAATTGCGATAGAGGTTTCCGGTGTACTGATTGGCCTTGATGTAGCGGGTCGCTTTCAGGCAGACCGCCTTGAATTTGGCCGGTATCGACGGCAGAATCCGATAGGTTCCCCCGCGGGCGACGATGGCTTTCAGGTTCTTGGCGCCCATGACAGCACCCATGCCGCCGCGGCCGAGAAAGCGATGGCCGCTGGCGATATTGGCGTAGCGCACCCGATTTTCCCCCGCCGGACCGATGGCCAGTACACCGGTATTTCTGTCGCTGCTCAAAGCCCGCTGGGTGTCAAGGGTGTCCCTGCCCCACAGATGGGCGGCATCCTGGAATCCTACCCCATCGCTGTCGATTTCCAGATACACCGGCTTTTCGGATCGGCCGTGAATCAGCAACCCGTCATAGCCGGCCGTTTTATAGGCCATGCCGAACGGCCCCCCGCATGACGCGGTCAGCATGATTCCGGTCAAAGGCGATTTGGTCACGGCAGCGAAGCGACCCGAACAGGGCGCCCCGGTCCCCATTAAAACGCCCATCATAAAGGCCAGGTAATTGTCTTTGCCCAACGGATCAATACCCGGCTGCAGCCGTTCGAACAGCAGTTTGAGTCCCAGGCCCTTGGCACCCAGATACAGCTTGCGGTCGTCGTCGGTTACTTGAAATTCGTTGACCTGCTCTGAAGTGAGATCGATCTCCAGGACGCGGTTGCTGGTTCCGACTACTTTTTTTCTTTCAGATTCCATTGATAACCCCGGTTGAGGATACGAGCAGCTGCCCGGCCGGTAGACCGCTGACGGCTACTTCGGGTAGCCGGTTATTTGCCTGATGCGTTCATACAGGGGTTTCAGGCGTTTGTACATCTTTTTGTAAACGTCGTGGTAAAGCGCGTTGTACACCTTGTGGCTGCCGGGGTCCGGCTCGAAGACCTCGCCGATGTGGGTCATTTCGGCGACCGCGGTTTTGAAATCCGGGTGCAGGCCCAGTCCGACGGCCGCATCGATAGCGGCACCCAGTCCCGAGGTCTCGTAAAGATGCGGCCGGGCGGTGGGCAACCCGAAAATGTCGGCTGTCAGCTGCATGGCTTGGCGGCTCTGGCTACCGCCGCCCGAAACGCGCAGGCCGTCGATTCGTGTACGGCTGCGCTTTTCGATGCGCTCCTTGCCTTCCCGCAAGGCGTAGGCCAATCCCTCCAAGATGGCGCGATACAGGTGGGCCCGGGTGTGGACATCCCCAAACCCAATCACGGCCCCTTTGGCTTCCGGCCCCGGCATCTTCAAACCCGGTGTCCAGTAAGGCTGCAGCATCAGGCCCATCGATCCCGGTTCGATTTGCTCGACCAGCCGGTCGAACAGTTCTTCCGGGGTATGCCCGGATTTGTCGGCTTCCCTTTGTTCGAGGTAGCCGAACTGCTGCTTGAACCAGTTAACCATCCAGTAACCGCGGAAGACCTGGACTTCGACGGTGTAGTGGCCGGGCACCGCGGAAGGATAAGGTGGAATCAGCGGAATGGGTTCGACATATTTTCGGTGGGTCACGTTGATGGTAGCCGTAGTGCCGTAACTCAAACAGCCGATATTGGACGCCAGGCTTCCGGAGCCGATGACCTCACAGGCCTTATCGGCCGCAGATGCTATCAGGGGCAGTCCCTCAGGAATGCCGGTTGCCCGGGCCGCCGGGGTGGTGATGGTTCCCAACACCTGGCCGGTGGGGATCAGCTCCGGCATCATGGCTTCTGTGATGGTAGACAGCACCCGCCATTTCCAATTCCAACCCGCCGACCAGCGCTGCTGTTTGTAGTCGAAAGGAATGTAAGCCACCTGACAGCCGACGGAATCGACGAACCTGCCGACCAGCCGGTAAGTCAGGTAGCCCGAAAGCAGGAGATATTTGTGGGTATTTTGCCAGATTTCCGGCTGATGGGTGGCGATCCAGTTGGCCTCGGCCTCCGACTGCAGGTAGGCCACCGTTTTTTTAAGGCCGGCCAGGCCGAAAACAATGCCCCACCATCCGGCCACCGGCGGCAACCCATGGGTTTTGCGCTGATCCAGCCAAAGCATGGCGGGGCGCAGGGGCTTGCCGCCGGCATCAACATTGATCACGGTGCCGCGCTGGGTGGTCAGGGCCACCCCGGCAATCCGCTGCTTGTACTTGTGATTTTGGTGCCAGAGTCCCTGGCAGGCCCGGCAGAGAGCATCCCAGAAGACATCCGGATCCTGCTCGGCCCAAGCCGGCTGCTCGGAAAAATACGGCGTGAACGGCACGAGCTGCTTGGCCAGCAGCCGGCCATGAAGATCGAAAATCAATGCTTTAAGACTCTGGGTCCCGTTGTCGATTGCCAACAGCAGGTCTTTTTGGCCCATTGATCACCTTCAAAAAATTGGCTGTGCGAAAAGGTATTCCGGTTGTGTTAAATAAAATTTGTTTCCTAGTTTTATAAAATTTCACCTCTCTGCCCATTGGATACGATTCGACGGTAAAAATCGCCCAGGGCGGCTGCCGCGGTCCGCAGCGAAAACATTCTGCTTTTGCGGACGATTTCAACGGGTCTGAGCGGCAGCGCATGGGCGTGCCGCCAATGATCGCGATATGTTGTGATCTCCGCTTTCCAGCGCCGCCGATTCCAGGGCAGGACGGGACGGCACAACGTCTTGATGCGTTTTAAATAGGCCGTTCCGCCCTCCGGTGTCAACAACCCAATGCGAACCCGCCGCAACAAAAGATCGGTCAGATGCCTGACCTGTTCATTTTGGGCCGCATAGGGCAGTTCGGCCCAAATGGTGTGGGTCCCGGGAATGAGCGCCAGATCCCTGGCCGTGGCTTTGCTGACGATGGTCTCAGCCGCCCGGCCGTAGCGGCCGCAAAGACGTCGCCAGATCCGGGGGGATAATCCGGCATCCGGGCGCACTTGCTGTGGAATCCTGTCGAAGGCCGGTGCCTTGCGGTTTAGTCTTGTCTCCGGCGGCAAATAGGGTTTGGCCGCCTTGAGCGCATCGATGGCCAGTCGCCGGAACGTTGTCAGTTTGCCGCCAGTGACAGTGATCAGGCCATCCCGGGTCCAGACAACGTGTTCGCGTGATTCTTCGGATGGCTTCAACTTGCCTTCGCTGAGCACGGGCCGGATACCGGCGAAAGCACACAGGCAATCCTGCAGCGAGATATCGAGGGACGGAAAAATGGCCCGAATCCCTTCCAGCAGGTAGGCGACTTCTTCTTCGGAGATTTTCGGCTCAACCGACAGCTTTTCGGTGTGGTCCAGATCCGTGGTGCCGACCAGGATGGTTCCCTCCCAGGGAACGGCAAAAACCGCCCGCTGATCCGCCGGGTGCATGAAGGAAAAGCCTTTGGTAAGCGGCAGCACGTCGGCCGGAAATACCAAATGACTGCCGCGTAAAGGCCGCAGGTGACGCCGGGTCTGGGGGGAAGGGTGCAATTTTTCGGCCCAGGAACCGGTAGCGTTTATGACTGCCGGAGCGTGCAGGGTCAGGCGGTCGAGGGTTTCCACATCCTCGACATCGACACTGCACACCCGGCCCTGATTGTCGCGGTTGATGCGGGTTACAGCGGTATAATTCAGCGCCCGGGCACCGGATGCCACCGCCTCGTTGATGAGACGCAAAACCAGACGGGAATCATCGACCTGGGCATCCAGAAATTCAAAACCGCCTTTAAGACCGTCTGACTTCAGGTAGGGGACCATCTGTTTGAAGCTTTCGCCATCGTGAAATTGATGCTGTCGCTCCCGGGCCATAATATCATATAACGACAAGCCGACCTGCAGGGTCCGCCTGCCCGGGCGCTGATCTTCGTAGATCGGCAGCAGGAATCCCAGCGGTTCAACCAGTCCGGGGGCTTCCTTGAGCAATCGCTCGCGCTCCTCGACGGCGATTTTGGTCATTCTGAAATGGCCTTCCTTGAGGTAACGCAGCCCGCCATGAACCAACTTCGATGAGCGGCTGGAAGTACCCCAAGCAAAATCCCGCTGCTCGACGAGCAAGACCCGCAACCCAATTCGGGCTGCCTCTCTGAATATGCCGGCCCCGGTGATGCCGCCGCCAATGACGATCAAATCCCATCGGTCGGGGGTGTCTGTTAATTTCATTGGTTTCTCCGGTTTTTCATCGTCCTCCGTCATCTGCTTGCCCAGCGACTTGTCCCGTCGTAGCTCGAAGAGCGGAGCCGGAAGCCTGAAAGGCGAAGCAGGGTCATCTGTCGTCCGTCATCGGTCCTCTGTCATCCGTCATCTGTCTTCCGGCATCTGTCATCCGGCATCCGTCATCTGTCTTCCGTCTTCTGTCCTCCGTCATCTGTATTCTATACATCCGGCAGCAGCTTACCTGGATTCATCTGCTGCCCGGGATCCAGATGATCAAAGACGTTTTTCAGGGTGCTGATGCCCAGAACACCCTTTTCAGCGCTCAGGTAAGGAAGGTGATCAAGCCCGACGCCATGCTGATGGCTGATGGTCCCGCCGGCGTCGACAATCGCCCGGCTGGCCGCTTGTTTGGCGGATCGCCAGGCTTCCAGTGTTGACCGGGATTTTTCAAGCAGCCGGAACACAAAGGTTGTGTAAATGCTGGAACCGGTCGGATATACATGGGAAAGATGGGTGAATATGTGAGCCCTCTCGTCGCGGACGGCCAACGCCCTGGTGATGGACTGCTCGACCGCCTTCATGGTTGCGGTGACCTTGTCCCAGGCAACGGCAGTTTCCAGCGTATCGACCGCATAGCCCATGTCCCAGAGGGTGTTGCGCAGGTAGGCGGATCTAAAACGGTTTTTTTTCCAGGCACGGCCCATGGCCTTTCCAACCGCAAGGCCTTTGTTGCGGCGCACAATCGCAAGGGCCTCGCCTCTGGCAGCCGTGGTCAGACGCCGGGATCCGGTGAATCCCATCAGGCACATGCAGGCCTGCCTGTCCGTTAAACCGCGCAGGTGCAGATAGCGCCGCAGCATTGCAATCGGTCCGTCATGCCCGGCCATGGCCAGGTTGGTAAGGGTTTCACCCGGATTGCTCAAACGAATCATAGAGAATGGAATGCCGGCACCGGCGACGGTCTTGACGGCCGCTTTGCCCTGTTCCCAGCTTGGGAAAAAGACTCCGTGAACCTCGTCTTTTTCCGGAAGATGAGATATCCTGACCGTAACCCGAGCCAGCACCCCCATGCGGCCTTCCGAGCCCAGCAAAATCTGGCGCAGATCGGGTCCGGCAGCCGAGGCCGGAAAGGGCGGCAATTCAAGCATACCCCGGGGGGTGACGACTTGCCCCCCGGCAAACAGCTGGTCGATTCTGCCGTAATGGCGCGACTGCTGCCCGCTGGAACGGGTTACCACCCAGCCGCCCAGGGTCGAATACTCGAATGATTGCGGGTAGTGACCCAGGGTAAATCCCTTGGCGTTCAGGTGCCTTTCGAGCTCGGGGCCGCGTACGCCGGCCTCAAAGGTGGCCAGCATGTTGTCTGCATCGATCCGGATCAGGCGGTTGAGGTGTGCAAGAGACAAGCTCAGAACCGCCTTCTCACCCTGAGAAACGTCCAGGTGGCCGACCACACTCGTGCCGCCGCCGAAGGGAATCACGGCGATATCGTGATCGGCAGCGAACGACAGGAGCGCCTGAACCTCTTTGACCGATGCTGGCCTGGCGACGCCGTCCGGAAAGCGCTGCAGCAGACCGCAGCGCAAAGCGACCCAGTCCGGCAGGCTTTGCCCGTGAGCATGATCCAGCCGCAGCTTGGGGTTTGTCGATATCAGAGGATGCCGGGGCATCCGGGAGGGCGGGACCCGTTTCAAGAACTCTTGGAGGGGATAATCAGGGATCGGCCGCCCCTCTCCGATCCGGCTTTGCAGAATTGCAAGCCCCCGGGGAGCAAGCGGCATCGTAATCGTTTCTTCGCCCCAGCCGTTCCATCGTTGCATTTTCTTCTGTCCTTAGCGGGCGCCTGACAGTACCAGACGGTTGTCACCGTATCAGTGCGCTTCTTTATTCCGCCCCGCTTGTGCGCGGATCGCCTGCCAGATTGCAATGCTTTGCGCCATGGCTTTTTTCACGACCGCTTCCACACCACTGGCATTGCGGATTTTGATGGCATCGGCAAGTTTTTGATAATAGGCCCTGGAGGCCAGGCGGGCTGTTTCTACTGAGAAATACGGCATTGCCATGGCTTTATAAACGCTGGCGAAGTCATTGAGTATCAGCGAGTACAACGGATTGCGTGAATTTCTGGCCATCAGGATCTTCAGATTCCAGTCATAGTCTGAATATACCCCGGCGTCTTCGGCCAGATTCCGGGCTTTCGACAGATATTCCAGAACGGCGTCGGGATGATGGGTGGCGGCACGTACGGCCACAGCTGGAAGCACCGTCAGGCGAACCTCGAGAAGATGGGTGACAAGGCCGTCGGGCAAGTGATTGCCGTACCTGGCCAGGGTGCCCAACAAACTCAGACCGCCTTCCTGCCAGTAGTTCTTGATGACTGTGGGTTTGCCGTGACGGATCTCCAACCAGCCCTCAGCGGCAAGCCGCTGCAGGGTTTCGCGCAGGGTCGGACGGGTGATCCCCAATTCTTTGGCCAAACGTCTTTCATTGGGCAAAACCGACCCCGGCGGATAGGTTCCGTCCAGTATTGACGTGGCCAGGTATTTTTCAACATACTGGGCCGGCCGCAATGGCTGAGCCGCTGCCATCATCCTCATGCGTGTTCTCCTTTTTGACTAACTGGTAAGAGGTCATACCACTTTTAAAGATCGATGTCAATCCCGACTTTTTTACGCCGACTTTCAAGGCGGCAATCGGACAGGATTTATTTACGGAACTAAAACCAATCATAAGGTATGCTGAGGTTTTCCTAAAGCACATGGGTCTGCAGATCGTGGCGTACTGGAGTGATGCAGAACTGGGATTCTGCAATGCAATCATGGCGCCGGCCTTACCACCATCCATCCAACACTCCGAAATTAAATCAAAAACAATATTACACGCAGAGTTGACCTCATTTTTGTTTAGAGAACCGTATTTAACTAATCCGACCAAACCGTTATCTTTACATTAAATAAACTATGATTATTATTACCCTGTCTTACTATAGCCGCACGGTACTTTTATAAAGAACCGGCCGGCGGATAAAAATCTAAAAGCGCAAACTTTTTCAATCCCCGATATAGGCTTCCAATATGGGGTAACCGACACCTGATCACGTTTGTCGAGCATGATCGCAGAAACCAGAAGCCTTTGTTTGGCCCCAGCTTCAGCCGGCAATGAGGAGAATATGCCAGAAACATTGACCCTGGTGATCGCCACGAGCAATCAGGGGAAAGCCGCCGAGATCAGAGACCTGCTGACGGATTATCCCGTCGATTTCAAAAGCCTTGACGACTTCGGTCCCATTCCTCCGGTCGTAGAGGACGGAGACACCTTCGATGAAAATGCCTACAAAAAGGCCAGTTTCGTTTCCAAAATTCTAGGACTGCCGGCCCTGGCGGATGATTCCGGGCTGGTGGTGGAAGCCCTGGACGGCGCTCCCGGGGTCTATTCGGCGCGTTATGCCGGTGAGAATGCCAGCGACCGGCAACGCTACACCAAATTACTCGATGAGATGAAGGGACACTCCGATCGACGCGCGGCCTTCGAGTGTGTCATTTCCCTGGCAGTCCCCACCGGGGCGGCCTTGACCTATGAAGCGCGCTGCGAAGGGATTATAGCGGCAGAACCGGCCGGGGAAGGCGGATTCGGCTATGATCCGGTGTTTTATTACCCGCCGTTGAAAAAAACCTTCGGCCAGCTGTCCCGGGAGGAAAAAAGCCGCATCAGCCACCGGGGCAAGGCCCTGCGGGAGCTCAGAGACGAAATGGACAAGGTGTTGATATGGATCCGGCAAAACATGCCCGTTGAGGAGAAATTCAGGTGTGCCGATGACGACTGCTAAATTGGCCGAAATGGTCATCGAAAACCGCAGTTGCCGCCGTTTCTACCAGGATCACGCGGTTGAGCTTGAAACCCTGAAAGAACTGGTGAATTTGGGGCGCATATCTGCCTCAGGTGCGAATCTGCAGCCCTTGAAGTATGTCCTGTCATGCAACCGGTCTAAAAATGCAGAGATATTTTCCTGTCTGACCTGGGCCGGTTATCTGAAAGACTGGCCCGGGCCCGCTGAAGGCGAGCAGCCCGCCGCCTATATAGTGGTGTTGGGAGACAAGCGCATCAGCGAGAATGCCGGCTGCGACCACGGCATCGCCGCCCAGTCCATCCTTCTGGGAGCCCGTCAAATCGGGCTTGGCGGCTGCATGCTCGGCGGCATCAACCGCAAGGCCCTCAGGGACATTCTGGCAATACCCTCTCACTGTCAAATTTTGCTGGTGTTGGCAATCGGCAAGCCCAAGGAGCAGGTTGTACTCGAGTCCGTCGATGCCGGCGGCAGTATTCGTTACTGGCGGGACGCCGAGGATGTCCACCATGTCCCCAAACGCAGGCTGGAGGATATCATCATAGCTGAACACGGCGCGTCGCCGGGAGCATAAGTTATTCGTTATTGGTTAATTGTCTGAAGATCCGGACGGACGCAGTGACTGTTGGATAGCTTGCTTCAGGCCGGGCCTTTAAACTTGATGGATTTGTAAAAAATCCAATTTGAGCCCATTTACGAGGATCAAATCCACCGTAGCGGATTAGCTCGTTTTTGAGCCGTTGTTTGCTCAAAAAATGATCGGATTAGCTTTTGACCGTTGACTATTTAAGTGTTAAGGTAATACTACCTCAATACCAACGCCGTTGAGCCCCCAGGAGCCGGCAGTAAATCCAAGAATGGAGAAGAACTATGGGACCCCAGAAAGACGTCATTGACATTGTATCCGAGTTGGGCGGAGTCAAGACTCCCGAAGAAGCGCTCGAAATTTTGAACGCCAAGATGGATGCGGCCAATCAGGCCAAGTTAAGCCAAATCAAGAATCCGCAAATCTTGAAAAAAATCGCCAACGCCGTGGTGATGTGCCAGCCGGATGCGGTTTTCATCGCCAGCGGATCTGAAGAAGACCGGCAGTTCGTCCGCGAATTGTCTCTTGAAAAAGGGGAGGAAGCCACACTTCCCATGGAGGGACACACCATTCATTATGACCTCAAGGAAGAACAGGGCCGCATCATCGACCGCACATTTTACATTCACAATAAGGGCGAAGAGGTAAACTCTCTCGCCTTATTAAAGGATCGGGCCGAAGCCTTCGACGATATCCGGGATAAAATGACCGGAATTATGAAAGGCAAGCTGATGATGGTTGGATTTTATATGCGCGGACCGGTGGGAGCGCCGGCATCCAACCCGGCGGTTGAAATATCCAGCTCGACCTACGTTCTGCACAGCGCCGACATCCTCTATCGCAATGTGTTTGCAGACATCGATCAGGAAGTTGAAAAGCTGGGGCACTTTTACGCCAACATCCACAGCGAAGGACTCAACCGCTCCGAGGATCTGCCCAACGCGCGGGTGTTCATGGATCGCAGCCACCTGACCACCTACAGTTTCAACTGCACCTATGCCGGCAACACCCTGTTGATGAAAAAGGGCAATCATCGCTTTTCGGTCGATCGCTCGGTGTACGAAAAAAGAGAAGAACAAATCGCCGAGCATATGTTTATTACCGGCATCGACGGACCCGGGGGGCGCATAACCTGGATGATCGGTGCGGCGCCCAGCGGCTGCGGTAAGACGACCTCCGCCATGGCCGGCGATCACTTTGTGGGCGACGACCTGGCCCAGATGTGGATTGCCGAAGACGGTACGGTGCGCGCCATCAACCCGGAGGCCGGTATCTTCGGCATCGTCGAGGACGTTAACTGGGAAGGCGATCCCATGCTGATGGAATGCCTGCGCAATCCCGGCACCGAGGTCATCTGGTCCAATGTGTTGATCGATGACAACGGTGTGCCCCAGTGGGTGGGCAACAACGAGGACCCGCCGCCGACCAGGGGCCGGAATTTTCAGGGCCCCTGGGAGGCGGGCATGACGGACGAGAACGGCAAGGAAATTCCGATGTCCCACCCCAACTCCCGGTGTACCCTCAAAAACGCCGCCCTGGGCAATTACTCCGACAAGAACGAGGACCCCGCCGGGGTCGAGACGCGCATCGTGACCTACAGCGGCCGCGACAGCGACACCATGCCGCCGGTTTGGGTCGCCAGGGATTCGGACGCCGGCGTTGTCATCGGCGCGTGCATCGTATCGGCGGCCACGGCCACCGAGGTCGGCGCCACCGGGATCCGGCGCCAGCCCTGGGCCAACGCGCCCTTTATTCCCGGTTCGCTGGGAGACTACATGGATTCACAGTTTCAATTTTTCGGCAGCAGCAAAATTGCCGACGACAAGCTGCCGATTCTGTCCGGGTTGAACTACTTTTTGACCGAAGAGGCCCGCGGCGGAAGCTCAAAAAAACTGCTCGGCGAAAAACGCGATGTGAAAGCATGGATGGCCTGGCTGGAAAGACGCGCCCACGGCGATGTCGATGCCATCGACACCCCCATCGGGTATTTGCCGAAATATGACGACCTGAAAGAACTGTTTCAATCCCGCATCGACAAGGCTTATCCGGAAGACCTTTACGTCAGACAGTTCTCCCTTTACATCGACAATATCGTGTCCCGCATAGACCTTCAGATCGAGGCCTACGGCAAGGAAAAGAATATCCCGCCCAAACTGTTCGACATTTTACGTCAGCAGCGCGGGGAGCTCCTGGCGCTCAAGGAAAAATACGGTCCGATCGTCACACCGCAGCAATTGATGAATGGCGAATGAAGAATGACAGGTACTCAAGCGAGTAGCAAAAGCTGGAAAGATGCTTTCCTGGCCTGGCTCCACCCGCGCACAATTACCATGCTGCTTCTCGGGTTTTCGGCGGGAATACCCATCCTGCTGATTTTTTCCACCCTGTCGGCCTGGCTGCGCGAGGCAGGTGTGCAGCGTGCTGCCGTAACCTTTTTCAGCTGGGCCGCCCTGGGGTACTCATTCAAATTTGTCTGGGCCCCCCTCATAGATCGTCTGCCGCTTCCATTTCTTACCCGGGCGCTGGGAAGAAGGCGTGCCTGGATGATCGTATCACAGCTGGCAGTTATGGCTGCCATCTTCTGGATGGCCTCCATTGATCCGTCCCGCTCACAATCTCAGCTTACGGCCATGGCCTTTGCCGCCATCTTGCTTGGTTTTTCTTCGGCAACCCAGGATATCGTTATTGACGCCTTCCGGATTGAATGCGTGGAAGAAGATATGCAGGCAATGCTTTCCGCCACCTACATTGCCGGCTACAGGATCGCCATGATTGTGGCAGGTGCGGGCTCCTTGTATCTGGCTGAATATTTCGGTTCTTCGATGGAAGAGTACCGATACCGCGCCTGGCAGTTGACCTATTTTGGGGTTGGATTTTGCATGCTGGTTGGCCTGATCACGGCACTCGCAGTGGCGGAGCCCGAGAGAACCGGATTGCCAAAGAAGCTTGAATACTCAGCTGCACAATATGGTCGTTTTTTCTTACTTTTTCTGTGCGCGGTATCAGTGTTTGTATTGGTTTTTTTCTATGGTGGTTCTTTTACGGGCAGTATCAAGCAGGCATTGAAGGAATCTTCTCCTTTGTCGGGCAAACTAATCGGCTTTGTGGTTGAATGTATTCGATTGGTCGCCGCCCTGTTTTTGGCATTTCTGACCGCAAGGGTTCTGGTCTGGGCAAAATTGATCGACCGCGACATGCTTGATGACACTTACATAAATCCTGTCAGAGATTTTTTTGCCCGCTACGGCATGCGCACTGCCATGCTTCTGCTGCTGTTGGTTGGTTTCTATCGGGTGTCGGATATTGTTCTTGGTGTAATATCCACCGTTTTTTATCTGGATATCGGCTTCAGCAAAACGCAAATAGCTGCAGTTGTTAAAACATTCGGGGTGTTGATGACGATCGCAGGCGGATTTCTTGGCGGCATGTTGACTGTGCGCTTTGGCGTCCTGAAAATTTTAGCGGCAGGGGCGGTGCTGTCTGCTGCGACCAATGTGCTGTTTATGCTGTTGGCGGGGGTGGGACCGGACCCTTTTTTGTTTAAACTCGTTATCGGGGCCGACAACCTTGCAGCCGGATTGGCATCCGCTGCCTTTGTTGCCTTTCTGTCGAGCCTGACGTCTATTTCCTTTACAGCCGTTCAATATGCCATTTTCTCGTCACTGATGACACTCTTCCCGAAACTGATAGGCGGATACTCAGGGACAATTGTAAACAATATTGGTTACCCTTCCTTTTTTCTAATGACTGCAGTAATAGGGATTCCGGTAATCTTCCTGATATGGCTTGTCAGAAACGTTGAATGATGTCCTCCTTTTATTTTATTGAGGGGCCGGGGAGTTTTTCAATTCCTGCTATGTCAGGCCGGGGTATGCGCTCGCCCCGGCCTGACACCGCGGTAGATGGCGCAGGGCGATAATATGATAGTATAGACAATAGCGGAGAATTGCCCTAACTCCTCATTTTATTACATTGAGAGAAAAAGAGAGTGCATCCGTATATCAATGACCGACGCCAAAGCAGATAACAAAGCCCTGGCGCGCCGCAAGGAGCTTCAGGAAAAACGACGGCAACTCTTGGCACTGGAGCCCCGGGAGGCCCTCGACCGCATTTTGCATGATCCTCAGGCGCTGCCCCTGGTGCATTCCTTCCCCGAGCAGGATCTGTATTTCCTTGTCCACGATATCGGCCCCGGGGATGCCCTGCCGCTGTTGTCCCTGGCGTCGGACAAGCAGTGGGATCACATCGTCGATCTGGAAACCTGGCAAAAAGATCAGATCGATCTTAACGCGGTTCCGCAATGGCTGGGTCTGCTCCTCGACGCAGATGCACCCCGTTTCATCCGCTGGTCTCTGGAGCAGCGGCTTGAATTTCTGGAATTTTACCTGTTCAAAAATATTGAAGTCCGGGTGGTCGATCACGACCTGGATCCTTCCGAACTCGGCAATGACTTTTTTACTCTGGACAACACTTATTTCATCCGCTTTCTTGATCTGCCGGCTGCGGGTGACTCCGGCCAGCCTGCCGACGATCGGCGCAAAGCATTTTTAAAAAAACTGATCCGCCGCCTGGCCGATTTCGATCACCGCACCTATCAAAATGTGATGCTGGAAGCGACCCATCTGCTGCCGGCCGAGTCGGAGGAAAATAGCTATCACTGGCGCAACGTCAGGTTGGCCGAGAAGGGATTTCTGCCCTTCGAGGAGGCCATGGGCATTTACCAGCCGATCAAAGCGCGGGATATCGGCAATCACCCCTATAATCGAGCTGCCGAGGCTGACAAGTCGGCATCCCTGCTCCCCGTATCTCAGTATCCCATGGGGCTGCTGCAGGAAGACAACCATTTTACCCGCGCTCTGGCGACCCTGGCAGATCTGCCTGAGCTTCCGGATATCCAGGCTGAATTTGCCAACCTCTGCAACCGGATCATCGTTGCCGATCACAAGACTGTTCGCGACCGTGAGGGATTGCGGAAAATCGTTAAAAAGGCCAGCGGATTTATCAGCCTTGGGATTCAGCGGTTGGCCGAGGATCGCGCCGATGCTGACCCCCGTCGGGATGCCGAGCTAGTGGCCAAATACCCGCTGACCCAGATTTTCCGGGTGGGATTCGGCGGTGTGCTGGATCTGAAATGGCAGGCTGAAAAATGGCTGGACCGCTGCTGGTTCGCCGCCGCCGGGTTGCGTTTGACGTTCTGGGGGGAGCAGTGGCTGGGGGTGCTTGGCGGCCTGCTGCTCAAAAAGCCGCTGTTTTACGACAACTACCAGACCGGGGTTCTTTACCGGGAGTTTGCCCGCCTGGAAGACATCCGCGCGACGGAGGAAATCTTCAGTCGGATAGAAGCTGTGGACGAACTGCTGTCGGTGATGAACTTTAAGCTTGCCCATCCCGCGTCTTACGGATTTTTGACCTACAAGAACCTGATCCTCACCCTCTGGGCCCGCCACTATCTCAAGCTGCCGGACGGGCCGCTGCAGGCCATCGATGTCAAAGAGATCAAGCCGTTCTTCGAGAATCTGCTGCCAGAATATCCGAACACCGCAGCTGAGAAACCGCGGGCCGTGCCCCAGGCGATGAAAGATGATTTTCTGGCCTGGCTGTCCGCCGACACCGGGCTGAAGGATTATGGAATCAGCGCACGGCTGGCCACGACCTTCGAGAACCTGTTCGCGGAGCTCGAAAGCGAGTTGGGTCGGCTGGCCGCAGCGGATCTGGATCCCCGCTATGTGCAGATGTTTCTGTTAGAAAAAACATAGGCACGCAGCGACATCACAGTGACAACTTATCGTCGATGTTACCACGTGTTTTTATCTTTTCAAAGGTGTCAGGTGTCAGTGCGGCCGGTGGCCAGAAAAGCGGCCAGTCTGATCAAGGGAAGAAACTGTATATTTTCACGCAAAGACGCCAAGGCGCCAAGATAATTTATACTATAATCATTTCCTTTGCGTCTTTGCGGCTTTGCGTGAGATAAATAATATTGAAGTTTCATATAAGTGTTCAGGTCGACTCTTCCCTAACGTTTCACGGCTTGACTGATCACCTGAACAGCCCTGTCAATATCCTCCTCGGTGGTATAGCGCCCCGTGGTCAACCGCAGGGTCCCTTTGGCCCAGTCTAACGGAACATTCATGGCTTCAAGGACCTGGGAAATCTCGACCGTTCCGGAATGGCAGGCCGCCCCGGCCGAGGCGGCCACTGCGGGGGCGATGCGATCCAGGATTCGATTGGCCTCCAGATCCCGAAACGACAGGCTCAAGGTGTTCGGCAGTCGATTTTCGGGGTGGCCGTTGAGCCGGACCTGGCGGCATTTTTTGTGTAAGCCGTCATAAAGCCGGTCGCGCATCTGCCGCATGTGCGCCATGTTGGCATCCAGATCCCGCCGGGCGATCTCACAGGCCTTGCCCAGTCCCACGATTTGAAGGACGTTTTCGGTCCCGGGGCGCACCCCGGCCTCCTGACCGGCCCCGTACATCAAGTTGGCCGCTTTCACGCCGTCACGGATGAATAGTGCGCCGACACCTTTGGGGGCATAAATTTTATGGCCGGCGACCGACAGCAAATCAACGCCGAGGGCGTCCACTTCGGAGGGAATTTTGCCGACGGACTGGGCGGCGTCGCTGTGCAGCAGGACACCGCGTTCCCGGGCAATCCGTGCAATTTCGGCAATAGGCTGTATGGTGCCTACCTCGTTGTTGGCGTGCATGATCGTGATCAGGATGGTATTGGCTTCAACCGCGCCGGCCACGTCCGCAACCCTCACCATTCCGTGCTCATCCACGGGCAGATAGGTAACCTTGCAGCCGTTATTCTCCAGCCAGCTGCAGACCTGCAGGATGGCCGGGTGTTCGATCCGGCTGGTGATGATGTGATTGCCCTTGCCCCGGCAGGCCTCAACCACACCCTTAAGGACCTGGTTGTTGGCTTCGGTGCCGCCGCTGGTGAAAACAATTTCCTGCGGCCGGCAATTGAGCAGAGCGGCCACCTGTTCCCGGGCCCGGGCGACGGCCTGCCGGGGTTTGGCGCCGTAAAAGTGCGAGCTCGACGGATTGCCGAACTCCTGCTCCAGAAACGGCCGCATGGCCTCGATGACTTCGGGATCGTGCGGAGTGGTGGCGTTGTAGTCGAGATAGATGGGATTGGGCATATTAATTACCTCTTAGGAAAAATGGAAAACAATTGGTAGAATAAATCTCTTGCATTTGCAGTGGTTTTCAGCCTAACCAATTATATACCCAAACGACGGCGACGCAAGCTAGGATTTGAACCGGTAGCGCCAGCCAGGAGACCGGATCAAACATAAAACCTAGAATTGAAAAAATTCACCGTGCGAGGGGCTGGAAGCAAATAGTCCCGACCTGAGATCGATAGGAATACGATGATGGTAACTAAGCCGACTGTCTGCCAGATTTGCGGGTGCAACTGCGGTCTTCTGGTTTCTTTTGAAAATGGCAAGGTCGCGGATGTCAGCGGCGACCCGCAGATACCTCAGAATAAAGGCGGCATCTGTATTAAAGGCAAGTTGTCGCCGCAGATACTGTACGCCCCGGACCGGATTAAAACGCCCTTGTTCCGGTCCAAAAGGAGCAACCGGCTGGTGCCTTTCAGCTGGGACGACGCCCTGAACGAGATTTCTGAACGGCTTGAAAAAATCAAATCCACGACCGGCCCCGAAGCCCTGGCCATCTACCGGGGGCGATCCACGCGTTTTATCGACTCCACCATTATCAGGGCTTTTGCCCGTTTTTTCGGCACGCCCAACGTCACCGGCGTGTGGACGCTGTGCGTCGGTCCCAAGGTGATCGGCTACCAGGCCACATTCGGTAAGCCGCTGTTTCCGGCCTGTGACTTTCGCAATGCCAAACTGATCGTATTGTGGGGGACCAACCCGCCGGTGACTAAAATGCACCGCTATTTCGATCTGCCCAACGACATTCGCTACGCCGTCAAAAAGGGCGCCGAACTTGTCGTTATCGATCCGCGGCGGCATCGCTTTGCCGGCGGCGCCACGATGCACCTGCCCATTAAACCGGGCACCGACACCTATTTGATATGGGCGCTGATTAAAATCCTCATTGAAAACGGCTGGACCGACGCGGCCTTCATCGATGCCCATACTTCAGGCTATGATCGCCTCTGCGAAGCTGCCGGGAATGTCGACATCCAGGAGGCCGCCGGTGTAACAGGGATTCCCGGCGAAGACATTTTGGCGCTGGCTGACAAGCTGGGCTCCATCAGTCCGGCTGCCATCGATCGCCGCGAAGGCGTCATCCATCAGACCAATGGCACCCAGATCAACCGGGCCCTGGCCATCCTGACCGCCGTTACCGGCAACGTCGATCGATGCGGCGGGCTGCGTTTCATGGCGCCGCCCGGCTGGGAGACTTCACTGGGCGTTCGCAACAAGGAAATGGCGCCCCCCATCTGGCATCAGCGTTATCCCCTTGCGGTCGACGGCGCCCAGGCCCTCACCGAGGCCGTGCTTGAGCAGGACCCCTACCCCATTCAGGCCTTGATAAGTGTCTCCGGCAATCCGGTCTCTGCTCTGCCCAATACCAAAAGAGCATTAGCAGCGCTGAACAAGCTCGATCTGCTGGTGGTCAACGACCTGTTTATGACCGAAACCGCCCTGATGGCCGACATTGTGCTGCCCGGAGTCACCTTTTATGAAAAAGGCGAGTTCCACGATGAACCGTTAAAGCCGGTCACCTGGCTGCAAACCACCCAGCCCCTGGTTGAACCCCTTGGCGAGGCCAAACCGGAATGGCGCTTTATGGCCCTGCTGGCGGAACGTATGGGATGCCGGGAGCTTTGCGAGTACACCGACGAGGATGACATCTTAAGACGCATTTTTAAAGATACGGGCAGATCCGATCTGGACCCGGCGGCCATGCGCCGCGGTGTGTGTTTTGAAAAGGCGCAATTCGGCGCATTGCTTGCAGACGGTTTCCAGACGCCGTCCGGTAAAATCGAACTGCATTCCACCTGGCTGGCTCAAAAAGGATATCCGCCTTTGCCGGCCTTAGAGGACACCTGCCGATGCAGTGATCAATATCCTTATCGCCTCGTAACCGGATCCAGGGTGAGAGCCTTAAATCACTCCCAGCACCGCAACATACCGGGTCTTCTCAAACGCTGCTCCTTTCCCGAGGCTGAGATATCACTACCAATAGCCCGTGACATCGGTGTGTCCGACGGTGAATCCATCGTCATCAAAACAGAATGGGGCCGGCTGTCTATCCGGGCAAAAATTGTCGCCAAAATGAATCCCGAGACGATAGCGATTCCCCACGGCTGGCCGGGAAAGGAAAATGCCAACTGGGTTGTCGGCGACACCCTTCGTGATTCTGTTACCGGGGCCCCTGCCTATAAATCGATCCCCTGTGCGGTCTTCCCATCGCAGCCGGAAAACTAATGATTCCGGCCTTACAACGATGGCCCAGTATTTTCGAATTTTCTCCAGTCGTCTAATTCGGCGACATCAAGCACCTGCCTTAGGGCCCATTAGACCGTTTTTCAAAAAAAAATAATCCTAAATATGTGAGGAATCGGGGAGTTTCCAGCCAATTGTCCATGCTATTATTTTATCGCCCGGCGCCATCTGACGCGTTGTCCGGACGGACATAGCAGAGATTGACAAGCTCTCCCATCCCTCAAATTTTTATAAGGAGTTATAAGCGGTTGTAGAAATGAACGTTTGGATACCCTACCGTTTTTTTACCATCGCTATATACAGTTGACATACCAGGGCAGGTTTGACATAGTTTTTTGCTGATCCTAAGGGCATCGCTTGCCACAACTAGGCCAATGTATTGGACTTTTTTTCATTTATGGACAGCCATCAACCCTCATGGGGGAGAACCGTGGTGGAAGAACGATTGCAAACAGACATCCTGATCCTCGGCGGCGGGGCCGCCGGTCTCAACGCGGCCCTCAGTGCCCGGGAGGCCGGTCAGGATGTGGTGATCATGGACAAGGCGGTTATCGAGCGCAGCGGCCATTTCGCCGGCGGCATCGACCATTTCGGGGCCTATTTGAACACCGGGCCCGCCTGGGATACCAGAGAGGCCTACCTGGACTTTACCGCCCGCAGCGCCCGGGGTGCCACCAATATCGATGTGGTGGAGAAAATCTACTGCGATCAGCTCCAAACCGCCATCGAACGTTTCGATGCCGTCGGCTGCACCCTGCGCCAGCCGGACAACACATTTTTTCGAACCCAGTCCTACGGACAACCCGGCCCATGGTGGATCAATTTCAACGGCAAACGGCTCAAGCCGCTGATAGGCGGACCGCGAGCTAAAGCTCGCTTGGCCTTCGGCCATCCGCCTATCGGCCGGCTGTCGAGCTTCGCTCTAACCCACTTGACAGGCTCCGCTCACGCTCCGCCTATCAAGTGCGTTAGAGCCGACTGCGATTCTCGGCATGAAAAGAAAATAAAAAACCATTTTCTTCCCATGCCTGCGATTCTCGCGGCTCAACAGCCGGCCGTTGGGAAGCGCGGTGCGCAAGGCCGGCTGCCGTGTTTTGGACCGCGTGGTCACGGCCGACATTCTCATCAATGACGGGCACGCCTGCGGCGCGGCCGGGTTTCATATCCGCAGCGGCGCATTCTACGTGGTTCAAGCCAAGGCCGTTCTCATCGCCACCGGAGGGACCAACCGCTTGTACCAAAATCCCACCGGGTTGAGCTTTAACTGCTGGATGTGTCCGGCCAACACCGGCGACGGCGAAGCCATGGCCTACCGGGCCGGGGCTCGGCTGGCCAATGTGGAATACCTGCGGATGACGTTGATACCGCGGGGCTTCAGTGCCGCCGGTTTGAATGCCCTGGTGGGGATGGGCGGTGTCCTGATCAACGGAATGGGGGAGGCGTTCATGGAGCGCTATGACCCCCTGGGGATGAAAGGCCCCCGCTACAAGCTGGTGGAAGGCGTTCTGGGTGAAATCAAAGCGCACCGGGGACCGGTCTTCGTCGACTGCCGGCATCTGGACCCCGAAGCCCTGAAGCATCTTGTCACCACCTTGAGCTACGACAAGGACACCCTGCCCGACTTCTTCGAGCAAAAGGGGCTGGACCTCAGCCGCGACCTGCTGGAAATCGCCACTTCCGAGGGGATGCAGGGCGGCCCCAATGAGGTCTGCGGCAGCGGTGTCAAAATTGACGCCGATTGTGCCACCAATATCCCCGGACTTTATGCCGCCGGCAATTCGGCCGACCAATGCCGCAGCCTGCACATGGCCACCACCAGCGGCATTCGGGCCGGTGACAGCATGGCAGCCTATGCCGCCAAAACCCATGCCCGTGGGCTGCCGATCCCCGAATCCCAGGTGGAAACGATTCGGCAGCGGCTGTTTGAGCCGCTGGACCCGGCGCGCAGCGTGGATTGGCGGGAATTCGAGGATGTCCTGCAGCGCGTCCTGACCGAGGGTATGGGGCCGGTGCGGTCGGCCTGGGGCATGGACAGAGCCTGGCAAAACCTGGATCTGCTGGAGCAGTGGCAGGGTGAAGTCCGTGCCCGGACCCATCATGACCTGTGTCGGGCCCAGGAAGTCTATAACATGTTGACCGTGGCCCGCTGTATGATCACGGCCGCCCGCCACCGCAAGGAAAGCCGTTTCGGCCAGTGCCACAATCGGCTGGATTATCCCCAAACCGATGATGCCCAATGGCTGGGGCAGATTGCCGTGGATCGCGACAGGACCGGTGTTCCGCAAGCCCGGTTTTTGCCCATTCAATACGATTGAAAAGGAATACGGACGATGCCGCCAGTATTTAATTACAACCGCTGTACCGGCTGCGGTACCTGTGAAGACACCTGCCCTCTGGATGTCATTTACATGGATGATGAAAACAATTGCAGTTTTGCGAAATATCCCGAGGAATGCTGGCACTGCGGATCCTGCCGCCAGGAATGCCCGGAAGAGGCGATTCAGATCCGTTTTCCCCTCCGGGTGATGGTGGCGGCCGGTGTGGTACCCTATTGATTCTCGAGCCGCAGCCCTCCTGACCGGGGGTGTTTGTGCGGCTCATTTTTAGAGCTGGGAGATAAATGCATGATTGTTGACGCTTACACCCACATTCTGCCGGCCGGATATCAGGCCCTGCTGGAACAGAAGATAACCGACCGGGACATGTCCTTAAACTCCGCGCGTTATGCCCAGACGATTCCCGCGCTGATGGATCTGGAGGCCCGCTTCCGGGTGATGGACGATTTCGACGAATACATCCAGGTGATCTCGGTGGCATCGCCGCCGGCCCATTCCATTGCACCGCCGGCGGTGGCAGTGGATTTGTGCCGGGCAGCCAACGATGAACTGGCCGAACTGGTGTTGAAACACCCCAACCGGTTTGCGGCCGGCATCGCCACCCTGCCCATGAACGACATGGATGCGGCCCTCAAAGAAGCACAGCGTGCCGTCAAGGACCTCCGTCTGCGGGCCGTGGAACTGGGCTCCGATATCAACGGCCAACCACTGGACGAACCACAGTTCATGCCGCTGTATGAATTGATGGCGGATCTGGAGCGGCCTATCTTTATTCATCCCCTGCGGGAGATGACCACTCCGGATTACGAGGGTGAAGAATTTTCGCGCTACCGGGTGTGGACCAAGCTGGGCTGGCCCTACGCAACCGCCCTGGCCATGACCCGCCTGGTTTACGGCGGTGTGCTTGAAAAACTACCCGCTTTGAAAGTCGTCACCCATCACTGCGGAGGGCTGATTCCCTTCCTGGCCGGGCGGATCGATTGGAATGACGATTTCAACGAGATGTGTATGGGACACCGTGATATCTTCCTGAAGGATAAGGCCTTGAATTATTATCGCCGCTTCTTCTACGACACAGCGGTCAACGGCCATACAGCCGCATTGCTGAGCGGAAAGGCATTTGCCGGCATCGATCAGATGGTGTTTGCCACGGACATGCCTTTTGACAATCAAAACGGGCAGCGCCTGATCCGCGACACGATTGCCTCGGTGGAACAGATGGGGCTCGATGCAGATGAAAAAGCCAGGCTGTATCGGCGCAATGCCGTCAACCTGCTGCGGCTGCCCCTTTGCGCGGTGTGAACCGCTTAGTTTCACAATACTATGCTATTAAATTTGAAGCGGGTTATTGCGTCAAACAGCGTGCTTGAAGCTAAAAAATCCCAAGCACCAAACGACAAAGTCCAAACAATATCCAAATTCTAATTACCAATGACCTAAACATTTTTTGTAAATAACATAAAAAAAGTACCGGCGCGATTGGAAGTTATGTTGGTTGGAAAGCCAACCGGACGGAGAGCGAAACGTGTCGATTTCACTGGTGGGACAACATATGGGGGACATCCCCTTTTCAAGCATTCGCCGCATCTTCGAACGGGCCGCCCGTTTGGCCTCCCAGGGAACCAGCGTGATCAATTTCGGCATCGGCAGACCCGACTTCGACACCCCGGAGCACATCAAAGACGCTGCCAAGAAGGCCCTGGACCAAGGATTGGTGCACTACAGCCCCAACACGGGAATACCTGAATTGCGACAGGCCCTTGCCGATTCAATCAACCAATACAAGCAACTCGCTTACAACCCGGACAGCGAAATAATGGTAACCGCCGGGGGTCAGCAGGCCATCTACTTGAGTCTGAGGGCCTTTCTCAATCGCGGTGATGAAATCCTGGTGCCGGACCCGGGTTATACCCAATTTGCCTCGGCCATCCGGCTTGCCGGCGGCAAGGGGGTACCCATGCCCCTGCTGGCGGAAGACAATTTTATGCCCAACCTTCAGGCGGCCGCCAAACTCATTCGCCCGAGCACCCGGGGGATTATTATCAACTCGCCCCACAATCCCACCGGCGCCGTTCTGGATCCGGACCAGGTTGCCGAAATCGGGCATTTTGCGGACAGCCACGGGTTGGTAATCTTCTCCGATGAAGCCTATGACCGCATCCTTTACCCGGGCGCTGATTTTAGCAGTCCGGCAGCCCTGCCCGGCATGAAAGACAGGACGGTCATCTGGGGGTCTCTGTCCAAAACCTATGCCATGACGGGCTGGCGGATCGGCTATCTGGCGGCTTCCCGGGAGCTGATCCAGGCGGCCGTCAAAATGCAGCAAAACGTGATGTTGTCGGTCTGTTCCTTTGCCCAGGCCGGGGCGGCAGCGGCCCTCAACGGATCCCAGGAATGCGTCGATCGGATGGTCGCCGAATTCGACCGACGCCGGCAGATAATTCTGGCAGGAATCAGTGACACCCCCGGTTTGTCGTGCCCCTCGACGCCCCGGGGGGCATTTTATGTATTTGCCCGCCATGACCCAGTGGGCCTGGGTTCATCGGAATTGGCCGATTATATTCTCGACCATGGCGGAGTGGCCGTGATTCCGGGCACACCCTTCGGCAAGCTGGGCGAGGGATTCTTGAGAATATCCTACGCCACCTCCCAGGCGGCGTGCAGGGAGGGAATGATCCGAATTGCCGACATCTTTCAAAAGCTTAACTCTGACAATTGGTGAGAGAGCCAAAAATACAATACAAAATCTGAACGGGATTGTTAAGTCAAGCAGCGGTCTTGAAGCTAATAAATCCCAAGCACCAAATGACAAATACCAATGACCCAAACATCCTTTAAGCTAGGGCGCTGGTTCTGGATTGCAACAACCGATATCGGAGCATGACTGAATTAATTCGATTTTCCGATTTAATATTTTCGAGTACCGCTTTCGAATTTGAATATTGTTATTTGGAATTTACTTGTAATTTGAGTTTTGCGATTTGGGATTTAAACCATTGCGTTCTGGAATTGAGACAACTCTAGTGATCAATTCGAGCTTTCCAAAATCTATAGTGTGTTCGGCAATAGTTTACTAAGAAATGTCCGGTCCTGAAACCGACGCCGCAAAAGCCTCTAGAAGGGGATTGTTCCAATGATGCAGGTATTGAGTATTCTTCCGGAAATACGCTTCTCCAGAGCCGGTGTCACGCTGCCGGCGGAGTTGAAGATTCATTTTGAGGACGTACGCCGGGCTCAAGACATCATCGCAGCCTGCCGGGGCATGGATTTTTTGTTTCTGCCGGCAGCCTACCCGCCCATAACGGCCGACGTGCTTGAGCATATCCCTTCGGTGCGGCTGATCCAGAGCGCCGGGGCAGGATACGATCAGGTGGATGTCGATAGTGCGGCGGCGCTGGGCATCCCGGTGGCCAACTCACCGGGTCACAACACCGGCACCGTGACCGAGCTGACGGTGGCGATGATCATCGCCCTTCAGCGTCGTGTCCTCCGGGCCGACAGGGAGATCAAATCCGGCAACTACCAGAGTGTGCGTGAACATCTGTTTAAAATCGGACTGCCGGAGTTGGGCGAAACCAATCTGGGTCTGATCGGCCTGGGCGCCGTCGGCCGCAAAGTTGCCCAGGTAGCCGGACTTCTGGGAGCGTCGATCAGGTACTACGACGTCAAGCGCCCTTCGGCCGAAGCGGAGCGGGCCCTTGGCGTACAATATCTGCCACTGGAAGATCTGCTGACAACCTGCGGCACGGTAAGCCTGCACGCCCCGCTGACGCCGGCAACCCGTGGCTTGATCGGCACCGAAGAACTGGCCTGCATGCCGGCGGGCTCCTATTTGGTCAACACCGCCCGCGGAGAGCTGGTCGACCCCCGGGCCCTGGCCGAGGCTCTGGAAAACGGCCATATTGCCGGGGCAGCCCTCGACACCCTGGCCCCGGAACCCCCGCCGGACAATCACCCCCTGTTGAACCTTTCGCCGCGGGCGAGCGAGCGGTTGCTGCTCACCCCCCATATAGCCGGTACAACCCAGGGGGCTTTCCACCGCATGCTGACCGCTGCGCTAAAAAACCTGCAGGGGGTGGCCGCCGGTGAACCACCCCGGCATGTGGTCAACGGTGTTTTTAAGGCCCGAAGGCCGGGGGATTAATATAGGTCCTATATGACCTATAGGTCCTATAGCCCGAACGCCGGGAGCCGGGGTAAAAAAAATAGGTCCTATACGACTTATAGGTCCTATAACACCGGTCACCGGGCGCAGGGGGGATGAATGATATAGGTCCTATATGACCTATAGGTCTTATAGCCCCGTTGCCGGGAGAAAGGAGGTAATCAATTGGGGATAAAGCCATTGCGTGATTTTATGCCGCAATAAACAAACCCGGGACTAATCAAGAGAGGAGATAATTATGAAGAGAAGATCGATAGTCGTCTATTTTGCCGTTGTTTGCCTGCTGGCAGTGCCCTCCATAACCCCGGCAGCAGATTGGTCTCCCCAGGGATCGATCAAGCTTCAAATCGGTTTTGGCGCCGGTGGGGCCACCGATACCCTGGGGCGTATTGTCGCCGCCCAGGTCGAGGAATTTACGGGCTGGAACGTCGTGGTGGAAAACAAACCCGGCGGCGGCGGTGTGGCGATGTTGTCGGGGCTCATGAATGCCAAACCCGACGGCAAGACCTTAGGAGTGGCGGTCAATGTGCCCATTCTCCTGAATTTGGCCAAGCGGGGAGACAAACTGCCCTTCAAAATCGAAACCTTCGACTACATCGGCACCATTACCAAAGGCGAAGTCGCCCTGGTCGCCAAGGCGGATGCACCCTTCAACAATATCGAAGAATTCATCGCCCTGGCAAAAACGAAGAAGCTGGCCCTGGCCTTTGATGCCATGCCCCAGCAGATGATCATGTCCGCTGTCAAGAATCAAGCCGGTGTTGATTTCAAATTCGTCAAGCACAAAAGCGGGGCCGAGCAGATTCAGAGCATTCTCGGCGGTCACGTGGACGCCGGTTGTCCTGCAGGCGTGCACATCAAATACCTTGAAAGCGGCGACCTCAAGATGATTGCAGCCTTCGGCAAGGATCGATTCAGCTATGCACCGAACACGAAAACCCTGATCGACAGCGGATACAAGTATTATCTCGATCCCTATTTTTATCTGGTTGCCCCCAAGGGCCTGCCTGCCGATGCCAAAGGCGCACTCGTCAAAGCCTTCGACAAAGCGATTTATTCCGCCAAGGCCAAGGAGGCCATCGGCAATACGCTCAAGGCCCAACCTTACAACCTCGGGCCGGACGGGACCTACAAAATGCTCTCGGACGGAGTAACGGACGTAAAGATGCTTCTAGAAGCCGGGAAATAGGCCCCGAGATGAATTTCGGCGGGTCCAAGGCCGATTCGGATCAGGCGCCGGCGGCCTGAACACAGCAGCCTGCCAATTGTTGACCATGAGACACCCAAGACGGCTCCGCGGTATTCGCTGCGCGGAGCCGCCTTAACCTGCTGTATCGGGAAGGTTTGTATGACACCCAATCGCATATCAGGACTTTTGGTTGCCATTATTGGTTTGGTGCTGCTTTTCTGGATAATCCCACGCCACACCGAGGCGGTGGATTCCGGCTGGCTGCGTCCGGCGACCCTGCCGACCATCACGGCCGTTATTGTCATCGTAACGAGCATTATCCAGGTGCTTTTCCCGACCGGCAAGGTTGAATTTGATGTGAAGGCAGCCGTGCGTGCCGGTTTTTTTTTCGCAATTTCCTTGCTGAGCGTTTACCTGATGCACATCGCGGGGTTTCTCATTGCCGCCCCGGTTATGATTGCGGTTCTCATGCTGTTGATCGGCGAACGCCGGCCCCTGTGGCTGATTACGGGCATTTTAGTGATACCTCTGGCGATGTGGAGTACCATTGAACTGCTGCTGAAACGACCCCTTCCCTAAAAGACGACGGATTGTGAGATGATCGATTTCAACATCGTCCTGGCGGGTTTAGCCGATGCCTTTACCCTGTACAATTTTCTATTTGTTCTGTTCGGCGTGATCCTGGGACAACTCGTCGGCGCGCTGCCCGGCATCGGGCCGGTGATGGCCATGGCCATCGCCATCCCGTTTACATTTACCCTCAACCCCCTGACGGCCATCGCCTTTTTGGTTGGTGTCAACAAAGGCGGTCTGGTGGGAGGCGCCATTCCCGCTATTCTGATCAACACCCCCGGAACACCTGATGCCGCCGCCACCACCCTGGACGGTTTTCCGCTGACCAAAAAGGGAAAACCCGAAAAGGCGACCAAAATGGCGCTTTACTCCTCCATTACGGGCGACGCCTTCAGCGATGTCGTTCTTTTTACGGTGTCCCCCTTGATCGCCACGATGGCCTTGAAAATGGGCCCCATGGAAATATTCGCGCTGATGGTATTTGCCTTTTCGGTCATTGCCGGTCTGGTGGGTGACTCCATGGCCAAGGGAATCGTCTCGGCCGCCCTGGGGCTGTTCTGCGCTACGGTGGGTCTGGATCCCGAAAACAGCTCGCCGCGCTTTATCTTCGGGTTTTTCGAACTCTATGACGGCCTGCCGCTGGTTTCAGTGGCTCTGGGCATGCTGGCCGTACCAGAAATTTTTCGCCGGCTTTCAATGATCCGGGGACAGATCAGCTCGGCCGTGGAATTTCCCAAAACCCAAAACAAGGCGGATCGCCGGGTCAGCTGGACCGAATACTGGTCCTGCCGCTATACCCTCCTGCGGGGCTCCGTCATCGGCACCATCATGGGCGCCATCCCGGGACTTGATTCATCGGCCGCGGCGTTTATGACCTACGCCACCACCAAACAAACCTCCAACGACCCGGACAGCTTCGGCAAAGGCAACATCCATGGCATCGCGGCCACCGAGTCGGCCAACAGCTCGGTTTCGGGGGCCAATTTAATCCCCATGCTCACCCTGGGCATACCCGGCAACATTGCCGCAGCCCTGATCATCACCGCTCTGATGATTCACGGTGTCCAACCGGGGCCCCTGCTTTTCAAAGAGCAGGGCCAGTTGATTTACGGCCTGTTCGGTGCATTGATGATGGCCAACATACTAAACCTTTCCTCGGGGCTTTTAGGCCTGCGCCTGTGGTCGCGCGTGATTCGATCGCCGGAATCCTTTATTTTTCCTGCCGCCCTGCTGCTCTGCATCCTCGGTGTTTATCTGGCCACCGGCGGCCTGCTGGGTGTGACGATAATGATCATCTTCTCGTTTATCAGTTATTTCATGCATGCCTACGGCTACTCGGCAATTGTGTTTGTGATTGGCTTTTTCCTGGGCGAACGCTTTGAGCTGACTCTGTCGCAATCCCTCAATTTGATTGACGGCGACATCGCCATTTTGATGCACCACCCGGTGGCACTGATTCTTTTTGCCATGGCCTTTGGCTCGGTTTACTGGTTCAGCATCCGTCCCGCCGGGAAAAAAAAACAGCCGGGCGGATCACAGTAGCTATTCGAGCCCAGAGGCCTGGCATTAGCCCACCTCAGCGGGGTATATGAATAGTTACACCAACCAGATGTGTTCAGGTTTCGAGCGTCAGGTGTCGGTAACAGATGAAAATCCGTTGGGTCCGAGTCGCTTATGACGCGGCCTTGCTTCAGCGGCCGTCGGCCATTCTGTTTAACCCCAAGCAGCACCCAGGATTCGCTTTTGCTGACACCTGAAACCTGATCCGCCTGCGGCGGAAAACCAGAATCCGAACACCTAAGGCTGAGGCAATTCTTTCTGATCTGGTCCCCAGGACCAGGTTTTAGGCTGTGAATAAACGTGAAACGTAGGCTGAAATCTGACCGGCAACGGTCGGCAGCCATCAACGGGGCGCAATTATGGAAATCATTCTACTCGGAACCGGGGGGCCGAAACCGGACCCCCATCGGCAAGGCCCCAGTTTGGCGGTTCGCATCGCAGACACCTTCCTGTTGTTCGATGCCGGTCGCGGGGTGACGATCCAACTCGCCAAAGCCGGCATAGCCCTTGAAGACATCAGCCACCTGTTTATCACCCATCATCATTTTGATCATATCGGCGGGTTGGGGGATTTTATCCTCTCGGATATCAGAACTGATTATGACGGCGATGTTGTTGCGGGAACGGACTTGATGAGAATTCGGGTCTGAAATGCACCCATCAAATTTGATGGAATCGTAAAAAAGTCAACTTGGCTCGCTGCGGCGCCGCCTTTTCGGGGCAAGATCGCGCCCCAACCCGACTTTTTACGAGACTGTCAGCTTTTGCCTTTGCCCGGCGCCAGAATGCATATCTGGGTCGATTCATCAAAACCGTCGCCCTGATCGAAAACCGAGACGTTTCGGGGTTCGTCTTCGGCTGTACCGGGAACCCTGAAGGTGGCGCAATCCATCTTTTTTATGGGGATCTCCTCGGGCCGCTCCAACTGCGGTATCCAATCGTAGGGGTAGCGATAGGCACGGTAAAGTAAATTGGTGTTTTGCTCGAGGGCGAAAAAGGGGCTCACATATTCCCAGACCAGCTCGTAGTCCGGTGTGATTTCAAACAGCCGCCCGTCGGCCCCTTCGGTAATCAGAGTATTGCCGTTGGGCAGTCGCTGGGCCGAGCTGATATAGCCGCTGTAAAATTTGTAGTTGTCCGCCAGGGGAACAAACCCGGCCTCCTTGGGGGTATACTGCCAGACAATTTCCAGGCTTTGGGGATCGATCTCCAATATGCGCGAGCTGTCACGCAGGGCGTTGTTGAATCCCGTGGGCGCGCCGGGATTGGGTGCGCCATAGCCGGCCCAGCCACCATTGTCAAAGACCAGTATGTTGCCCGCGCCCGGCAAACCGCGCGGGATCATGTGGGCATGGTGGGGGCCGATGATCCAGCCCAGATCTCTCAAGGCCGCCGACGAATGATAGTCCGGGCCGATCTGCCAGACCACAGCGCCGGTTTTTTTGTCGATCACGGCCAATATGTTGGTTTGCCGGCTCGACCAGATGATATTGTCGGGGTGAAAACGGGGGTCCCCGTCGTCAAACCACCGGTTAGACCCCAGCATCGACATCGAATTGATATGATTCCAGTCGGCCATACCATCACCGACATCGGCATGCAGATTGGGGTGCCGGTAGAGGGTGTTCAACGATTGCGGATCGAAGCCGAATTCATCGAAATGCTCGCTGCAGATCCATTCCCAGATGACATTGCCGTCCCAGTCGACCTCGATGATGGTGTCGTCCAGCAGTTCTTTATCGGTGATATCCCCATTGTGCAGGTTTTTATGGCAAAGAATCAGGGTGCTGCCCCCGTCGGTGCGCGGCGGCATGCCCGGCACATAATAGCCGACGGGATTGCCTTCACGCTGGTAATCGTGATGCTGTCTGGCCATCCACTGCGGAATCTCACCGGGATCTTCGATATATTCGTAGCGGTTGAACTGCCACATCACTCTTCCTTCCCAATCGACCTGGACCAGGTCCTTGGCGTCTTGATAGCCGTATTTTTTATTGCGCCGGCCGCTGTTGCCCATCAGGATGCCGCCGGGCATGAGTTTGTTCGGAAAACCGTGCAACCGCCGGATCTGCCGGACAACGTTGCCGTTCATATCGATAATGGTGGCCCCGACATCCTTGGCCTGGAAAACGGTATAACCGCTCCAGCAATTTTCGGGCTCATAAACGGTCGTTCCTGTGGGGTAGACAGTTGGAAATCCCATAATTCTCCCTTTAGTTGTCTTGTATTGATTAAAGTGCCGCCTCTGGGGGTATGCCTGCGGCAGTTCGAAGTTGACCGCGCTTGGTTTTCCGATCCAATCCGCCGGCGGGCCGCCATCGTTTTGGAAAGTTTGCAATGATTTTTTTTGGGTGTCAATAGCTATAGCGGTTGTCATAAATTTTCATGCCCTAAAGCGCACAACGAAGCATACAACAAGAGTATCTATTGAAGTGTCATAGCTATGCTCCACAACATAAATGGCATGAATATTTAATGTCTAACAGGCTTAGGTCTATACCCTCGTAGAAACCGCTATGTTATATTGTTTGTCAGAAAAATCTCGACTTTTTAAGAGCGATGTATCATATCTTAGTCACTGAAATCCAACCGATAATAGGAGAAATTACAAATGCCACCGTCGATATTCCCTACCGGTACGACAATATATAAACCCGACAAAGCTTTCAACTCCTATATCCTTTATGACGGTCGAGACGGGCGCTCTTTTTTAATCGATATGAACGGCAACTTTGCACACACTTGGCCCTATACGGGTTTTCCGGTCGAGATGATCGATCCGGTCATCAATAATGGAAAACGCGGTCATATTATCTGCCAAAAGGAGCCGGAGATCTATTCATGCGAAAATCTTTTGATCGTCGATTGGGATGCGAATATCCTTTGGCAGTGGGGCGAGCAGGCTCCCGGTGGCAAAGCCGGACAGAATCACGATCTGGCGCCGTTGCCGAATGGCAACGTTTTAATCGTGGCCTTTATAGAAAGCACCATACCGGAAATATCCCCGCAGCCGTTCAGCGATCAAGCCATCTACGAAATCTCCCGAGACGGCAACATTGTGTGGCAGTGGGTGTCATCAGAGCATATCGAGGAGCTGGGATTCAGCGGCGAGAAACGGAAAATCCTGATGAGCAAGAAATCGCGCCCCAGATCCAGTATCTTTGTTATCAACGACATGGCGCCCCTGGGTCCGAACAGGTGGTACCGGCAGGGCGATGAAAGATTCCATCCCGACAATATCATGATCGACTCGCGCGAAGGCTGTTTCATGGCCGTCATTGAAAAAAAGACCGGCAACGTCGTCTGGCGGATGGGACCTGAATATCCGGGCTCCTATGACAATTCCAAAAGGTCTTTTGTCGGCCGCCTGCCCCGGCCGGTGGATTCGATTTGCGGCCAGCACGATGCCCACATGATTCCACAAGGATTGCCCGGAGAGGGCAATGTGCTGGTTTTCGACAATCAGGGCGCGGCCGGCATCCCGCCCATTTACCTCAACATGTTCCCGGGTTCGAGGGTGCTTGAAATCGACCCGATCACCAAAGAGATCGTCTGGCAGTACGATGCCTCATCGGCCGGATTGCCGTTCTGGCATTTTTTCAGCTCCTTCATCAGCAGTGCCCGCCGCCTGCCCAACGGCAATACCTTGATATGCGAGGGCATGCACGGCCGTCTTTTCCAGGTCACCGCAACGGGCGAATTGGTCTGGGAATATATCAATCCTATCTTTGGAAAGTGGGCGGACCATGATGTGGAAAGCGGCGGGAGCAGGAGCAACTGGGTATTCAGGGCTCAGCCCATCCCCTACGATTGGGTCCCCGCTGGAACCCCTCGCTCGGAGCAGGCTGTTTTGCCCCCGGACAATCCGGATTTTCGATTGCCGATTCACGCCTAATTTAGTTCTGTTTTATATCCCAAAACCAGTCTTTATTATTTATGGTTATTATGCAGGACCGGCAGGCCCTCAGGTTCGCCACGCTTTTACCGATGGAAACAGGGCCTGATTGGTGTGCGGCAGAAATTTGGCCGCGCTGAAGCGGTTCATGAACTCCTGGTTGACGTTGAGCTCCAGATAGGTGATGCGGTCGCGGATGCGGTCGATTTCCGCGAGGCTGTCGGGCATGGTTAGCGCCAGGGCGGCGCCGGCCAGGGAGCTGTTGCCAAGTGGTTTGTAGGTTTCCAGGGGCAGGTCCGGCAGCATACCGATGGCGACGGCCGAACGCGGATCGATGAAAGCGCCGAAAGTTCCGGCGACATAAAATCTTTTCAACTCGCTCAAGTTCACGCCCACAGACAGGGTGATGGTCTCCAGGATGGTAAACATGGCGGCCTTGGATCGAATCAGGCTGTCCACGTCGGCTTGGCTGATGGTCAGCTCCCCGCCGCTGCCCGATTGGCCGGCCGACACCAACACCAGATGAGCCAGACCGTCGATGTCTTTGAGACGGCCGCCGCAATCAGACGGCCGGAATTTGCCGCGGATGTCGATCATCCCGGCAAGATAGAGCTGGGCAGCCAGATCGATCAGTCCGGAGCCACAAATTCCCCGGGGCGGTTGTTCCGCGATGGCGTGAATATCGAAGTCGCGGGTCTGGGGATCTATCGCGATTCGGTCGATGACCCCCGGCCCCGCCGTCATACCCATGCGGGTCACCCCGCCCTCCAGGGCCGGCCCGGCGGCACCGGCACAAGCGATCAGCCAATTTCGATTGCCGAGGACCACTTCGGCATTGGTGCCCACATCCACAAGAAGGGCGGTCTCCTCGTGTTTGTACATTTCCGAGGAAAAAATCCCGGCGATCAAATCGCCGCCGAAGTAGCTGCCCACATTGGGGAACACCAGAACCCGGGCCAGGGGATTGACACGGAGCCCCAATGCCGCGGCTTTGACCAGCGGCGGTTTGTTGACGGCCGGGATGTAGGGCTCGCGAATAATCCAGCGCGGGTCAAGCCCCAAGAACAGGTGGGTCATGGTTGTATTGCCGGCCACGGCCAGGGCGTAGATATCTTGCGGGTCGATTTTCGCAGTGCTGCACAGATCGGTGACTGCCCGGTTCAGACCGTCGACGATCAGCCCGTTGAGTTTTTCAAGACCGCCATTCTCCTGGCTGTAGTGAATACGAGCCAGAATATCCGGGCCGACCGCATCCTGGGGGTTGTCAAAGCCTGATTCGGCCAGCGCGCAGCCGCTTGCCAGATCGACCAGCCGCAACACCACCCGGGTAGTTCCCAGATCAACCGCCAGGCCGGTCGCCGGGCTGTTATCCGCTGCAGCGGTGATGCCGGTCAGCAGCCACCGGTGACGGTCTCTGAAAACAATGCCGCGAACCTGGTAGGACCATTTTCGCAATAGCGCCGGCAGCTTCCTCAGCAGATCCATGTCGACATCGATCGCGTCGGTTTCAAGGCAGGTTTTTAAGGCGGAAACCAGCCGATCGGCATCGGCTGTGTTGTCATCAAGGTTCGGGGGACTTAGTAGGACTGTCTGAATCCAGGACGTGTTTTTTTCGTTCATATAGCGATCTAATGCCTGACCCGGACAACCCGGGATTGCATATTGACGATTGAAGATTGAAGATTTGTGGTATCGCTTCGCTCTATCTTTTATATTTAAAAAGTTGGCACAACCTATGAAATTTGTATCAGCTTCTCAATTATTTGATTCATCACCTCGCCCGCCCCGCCCATAATCAGGTAATCGCTGATCTCGTCTGTCAGTGGTGTTCTCTCAGGATTGATTTCGACGACCTTGGCTCCGCCTTCCTTGGCGATCACCGGCATCAGCGCGGCCGGCTGGACCACGGCGGACGTGCCGACGACCAGCATCATATCGCAGTCCGAGGCGACCTGCCGGGAACGCCACAACGCGTCCTGGGGAATCATTTCGCCAAAAAATACCACATCCGGTCTCAATATGCCGCCACAGATACAGAGGGGTGGAATTTGGGAAACGTCAACCTCCTGGGTGGGATATTTCCGGCTGCAGTCCATACAGCGCTGCCAGGCAAAAGTACCGTGGAATTCGATCACGTCGGAATTGCCGGCCGCCTGATGCAGGCCGTCTATATTCTGAGTTATCACGGTATCCAGCTTGCCCATTTCCTCAAGCTTTGCCAGGCCCCTGTGGCCGTCGTTGGGAGCGGCCGTATCGACGATGGTCTTCATTTCTTTGACCAGGATTCTCCAGACCCTGGCCGGATCCCGCGTCAAGGCATCGATATGGGCAATCTCCATGGGATCGAACCGCTCCCAGAGCCCGCCCTTACCCCGGAAGGGCGGAATTCCGCTTTCGGTGGAAATGCCGGCACCGGTCAGGGCCGTTACCTTGCCGGCAGCGGCCAGATCATCAGCCGCTTTTTTGATCAAATCATCCATGCTCACCTCGTTCAGGTTGAAAGGTTGTGAGGGGTAAAAACTCGAAGGGACAAGCCGATCAATAAAGGCTTGATATTTTGATTTGAAGTATGGCGCTATTGGTTTCATAATAAAATTTTGTTTCAAAATTTTATGTACAAAATATTTTATTACGAATCAAATGTACTGGAGATAAAGTTCCAGAATCAGTGCTATCTGTGCAAGATACCATCCATCGTTGAACTATGCATTGGCGATCGTGCAACACGTGAAGTTCGAAATCAAAGCTATTAAAATAAGAATTTGATCCTTATTTAATTCCACATTCCGCATTCCCACTTCCGCATTCGAAAAACCCGCAACACGCACCCCGCAACACGCAACCCGCACCCCATCCTATATCTCAAACTCCATGTCGCTGGTCACACCGACACATTCCAGGTTGGATCCCTGCTCGGCAATGCGCTTCCGGCAGTCGTCGACGATGTCATCCATTTGCCGGTCGGTGCGTTCATGGTACAGATGAAACAGGCCGAATTTTTTAGCACCGGCATTGAGTGCCAGATTCAGGCCATCGGTATAGACCGAGTGTCCCCAATCCACGAAGGCCTTGTATTCCCGGGGTGTATATTCGGCGTCATGGATCAGAAGATCCGCCTCGCGGCAAAATTCGGTGTAATCGTCGAATGTCATTCCGCCGCTGTGCCGGTAGCCCAGTTCGTTATCCGTCAGGAACACGAAGCTCTTGTTGTCTTCTATGAATTTGTAGCCGCTGCCGCCGTTGGGATGACTGAGTGCAATCGGAACAACCGTGACCGAACCGATATCAAATGCCATGGGGCAGGCATCCAGATAGGTCATGCGGGCGACAATATCCCGGTATTTGACCGGGAAAAAAGGAGGCGCCATGACCTTTGAAAGAATCGATTCGACGAACCGGTTGTGATAGGGGCAGCGGTGCATGCGAATGTGAAATTTATTAAAAAACAGCGGTTTGAAGAAAGGAAAGCCCATCAAATGGTCCCAGTGGGCATGGGTAAAGATAAAATGGAGCTCATGGCAATTGTCGTCGTAAAGGCGAGTGCCCAGCCGGCGGATTCCGGTCCCGGCATCCACAACGATGACATCACCGCTGCCGGTCCTGATCTCAATGCAGGTCGTGTCACCCCCGTATTTCAAAAATTTGCTGCCAGACACCGGAATGGACCCTCTGGAACCCCACACTTTTACAATCATAATTTTCCCTTGATTAACCAATGACGGCTAAGCTGCTCAAATCCCAGCAGTTTATATAGATACGGAACTAGAAACTATATTAAGGAATAGCGAGGATTATTTACAGTCCGAGAATTTATCAATCATGGAGTACGGGAGTATTGCAGTGATGTAATCCGGTGGCCAGCGCCGCGGTCATCATTCCAGCACTTCAATACTCCAATAGTTGAGATCAAGGCAAAATAACAACCTCATGGGAAATTAGCCTCATCTTGGTTCACAGGACCTTAAAAATATAAATCACAATACAGGTTGTTAGATTATATAAGAGCCATCCTCTGACCGTATTTTTCCATAAAATGTATGCCAGATGCCGTCATGGGTCCATTGCCTGATAATTTTAGCCTTGTGGTTCGCGAGCATGCCGGCGATATCTCTGGCCTCGCTGCGCAGAAGACCGGAGAGTATAAACCTTTTTTTGGCAAAAAAATCGCTGTTTCCAAGCAGTTGTCGCATGACGGCATAATGGATATTGGCAATTACCAGTTCAGCTCGACACTTAATCAGGTCTTCAGCCCGCCCCTGTACCGCGATCACACGGTCCTGAAGATGATTGAGCTTGACATTGAGCTTGGCTGTTTGGGCCGCCAGAAAATTCAAATCGGCGGCGACCACCCCTGTACTTCCCAATTTAGCGGCAGCCAGAGCCAGCAGGCCGGTGCCGGTTCCAAGATCGAGGACAGTGGTCAATTCTTTGGTGCCGGCAGCGATTTCCAGGGCATCGAGACAATCACGGGTCGTCGGATGCGTCCCCGTACCGAAGACCAGGCCGGGATCCAGCAGGATGGAAAGCGATTTGCTGTCGGCGCGGCTGGGATTGCAGATTCCGGGTGATGCTTCCCACGGCGGCATCACCTGAAATTTACCGTATTCGAAACCACTGAAGACTTCACCCAGCCACTGTTCATAGGTCATTTGATAACTGTCGATATAGCTTAGCTGAGGCTGGCGGCTTAAAAGGATTTCGACCTGTTGGAAAGCCGGGCGGTCAAAAAAAAGGAAAGTGTCATTTTCCTCCTCCCAGTTTCCGATACAGCCGTCGGGAAGCGACCGACCGCCGGCCGGCAAGCGACCTTTGAGGTAGTATATGAACAGCTCCCCGTAGGGGCCGGTGCAGGACTTGTCCGGATCACTCGGCCGATTCCGGCGGCACCTCATTTTTCGGTAGCTGGTCAAGATACCATTCCATAGGATCGAGCAGGTTAAATCCCAAATTCCCCAATTTCTTCTTAACGTGGGCGACGTTCTGGGTCAATAGATAGGTAAACACGGCCCTTTTATCTTCATCCCAGTATCTGGCGACCAGGACACTGCCAAAGGATATATTCTCTGCGGTGATCGCGTCGACGATTTTCTTTAGCTGTCCGACCTCTTCTTTTACTAGAATACACAACAGGGTGCCGGGTTCCCCGATGCCGAGCACATTGATAAATGCCCGTAGAAGATCGCGAACCGAAATGATACCTGCAAGCCGTCCATTCTCATCGACCACCGGCAGCGCGCCGACTTTCGACTTTTGGATCAGCAGCAGTGCATCCTGAATCGTATAGGTCGGCGATATCGTCACGGGGTCTCTGGTCATGATATTTTCGACAGGCAGAGCGCAGAAGCGCTCTCTTTGTTCTTCACTGCAGGTACCTTTGAGGTAATTGTAAGGCAGGGCGCTGCGGATATCCCGATCGGTGACAATGCCGATGAGCTGTTGATTTTGGTCAACGACCGGCAGGTGGCGGATATTGTTGTCCGCCATCAATTCCTGGGCTTCAACAGCAAGGGTCTCCGGATCCACGGTGATGACTTTGCGCGTCATGGATCTGCTTACGAACATAGGGCCTCCTGTCCCGGCTGCGCGTAAAACGCCCGGCCAGGCGTTAATTTATCAATAGTTAATCGTTATTAGAATTCGTGACAGCCTATTTGGATTTTAATGCCGGGGATTCTATAATTCCGAGTTTCGTCCCTTTCCAACCATCAACCAATAACAAATAACGGAAAACAGATAACACTCCATTGGTTATTAGCTCGTTTGGCGTCATGCCGGGATCGACCTAAGCGTTCAACAAAATTTTAACGTGATCGGCGGCAAGCTCCGGCAGGCGTTTGAGGCAGTAGCCGCCCTCCAGCACGGATATGATTCTGCCCCCGGAATACTGCCGCCCCATCTCGACAATTTTTTGCATAATCCAGGCGAACCCCTCGGTCGACACATTCATATCGGACATATCATCGTCCCCGTGGGCATCAAAACCAACCGAGACGAGAATGACTTCCGGTCTGAACTCCTCGAAGGCGGGAATCATGTCCTTTTCCAGCAGCTCTTTGTATTCTGCATCGCCCTGGCCGGGCAGGACCGGCGAGTTCTTGGTAAAGCCAAGACCGGAGTCTTTGCCATGTTCGAATTCACGCCCGGTGCCCGGGTAGGCAAAGGAGGGGTGCTCATGGATAGAGTAGTAGTAAACGGTTGGATCCTGCTCGAAGATATGCTGCGTCCCGTTGCCGTGATGCACATCGAAGTCGATGATGCCTACCCGCTGGATGCCCCACTGGTTCTGAAGATAGCGCGCTGCGATGGCCACGTTGTTAAAATAGCAAAAGCCCATGGCTTTGGCGACCTCGGCATGGTGCCCCGGCGGTCTGACGGCACAAAACGCATTGTCCAGTTCACCTTTCATAACCCGGCCGGCAACATCTATGATTCCGCCGACTGCCAGCAGGGCAGTCTCATAAGTGTCATAGCACATCTGGTTGTCCGGGCTGTCGAACATGCGCTTGCCCGATATGCAGGCGGCCTCAAAGCGCAGAATATAGCGTCCGTCATGAACCAATTCGATCCACTTCATGTCAGCGCGGCGGCCTTCGATGTGAATCAGCTTAGGCAGCAGGCCGGCCTCCTGAATGCCCCGATAAACGCAGCTTAATCTTTCCGGAACCTCCGGGTGATAGTCGCCGGTGAGGTGTAATTGATATCTGTCATCGTACAAAAAGCCGGTTTTGTTCATGAGATTTCAACTCGCAGTTACTTCATTCAAAATAGAAGACTTAATCCTGTAAGCCTCGGCAGAAATGATCGGCGTTGCCGTAGATTCAATCTGCGCATGGATTTTCCGCCCCAGGCAGGTCAGAAATTAGCAAAGCCTTAACTGCAAGACTACAGGCCCTATGCTCCGGATCCCATGCCTTCAGGCCACGATTTTTTCGAATATCGCAAAGGCCGCCTGGACCGATGCGCTGTTATCCGGCATCTCAATCGTCGGGCGCCCCTCAAAATCGAAATCATAGATCGTGCGGTCCTCCGGAACGGTCCCGGCCAATTCGAGGCCGCCCTCCTGGATCATTGCCAGCGCCTGTGGCGACGGCGGCTCCTTAATCTGGTTGATCACCAGGCAGCTTTTGGCAACCCCGATGTTCAGCTTGCGGGCCAGATCGTCAATTCTGAGCGCGGCCTGGAGTCCGCGGCGGGACGGATCGGTGACAATCAACAGAACGTCAACATTTTTGGTGGTCAATCGACTGATGTGTTCCATGCCGGCCTCATTATCCATCACGATAAACGGATAATTGCCCGACAGACGGTCCATAAATCCGGCCAACAGGGTATTGGCGGCACAATAACAACCGGCGCCTTCGGGCTGCCCCATGACAACCAGGTCGAAACCGGGGGCCTCTACCAAGGATTCCTCCACTTTCATTTCCATGAAGATGTCTTTGGTCATGCCGCCGGGAACAACCCCTTTTTTCATCTCTTCCCGGGCATTGCCGAGGGTGTCCTTGACCTCCAGGCCGAGGACTTCGTTGAAATTGGCGTTGCAGTCCGCGTCAACCGCCAGAATCGGCGTCTTTTCGTTTGCAACCAGGTATTTGACAAGCAGGCCCGCCATGGTGGTTTTTCCCGTTCCACCTTTGCCGGCCAGCGCGATGGTAAATTGCATTTTACAAACATTCCTTTCTTGAGCGTCGGTTCAAAAGTTCAGGATTCAGCGTTCCAAACTGACATCTAAGTTTGGCCTTCGGGGGCGCATAACCTCTGAACCTTGAACCCTGAACCTTTAAACCTGTATTTAACCTAAACATATTGATCCCGGACGATTATGTCCAGTCCGGTTTAGTGACGAACATTTAAGGATTCGCGAAGTTATTCAATCCCTGCTATGTCCGGTCGGGGTGTGCGCTCGCGCCAGCCGTAACAAATTATTTCCGGACTCGGTACAGGCCCCCTATCTCCTGCGCCGGACCCGGACAGGCAGAGGCAATAGTCGCCGCCGTGCAGACTGTCTCCCGGGGCTGGCTCGGATCCAACCGAGGCGGGATAGCTGCCGTACCCAAGTCGCTGGATTGTATTGTTACGGTTGGCGCGAGCGCACACCCCGACCGGACACCGCGCCAGATGGTGCAGGTCGGTTAAATGATCGCATCTACAATCGGAGAGAAGCTCCGCAACCCCTCAAATAATTAAGTTAGTTTGGGTTAACAGTCAAGTACCTTTTGCGGATCGCCGGCATTCACCGATGACGATTGCAAATCCCTTGCAAAGGCGGGTGGCATGTGCTAATCCCAACAGAAAATTGTTGCCTGCAATCAGCAGGTTGGGCAATCTTGTGCTAAAATTATTCCCCGGCAGTCCGGCGGAAAAACATAGCTTTTTCAAGTGTTCATTTCAACTTTTTTGGGGGGAGGAATTAATATGGATTTTGAGCTCACTAGATCACAAAAAGATATTCAAAAAGCTGCCAGGGAGTTTGCCAAAGGTGAATTTGACAAAGATCTTGCCCTCGAACTGGACCGTAAGCACGAATTTCCGACCAAGGTCTGGAAAAAAGCAGCGGATTTAGGCTTTATCGGCGTGCACTATCCGGAAGAATATTCCGGCCAGGGACTTGGAGTGTTGGAAAACATCATTATTGCCGACGAGTTCTGCGCCCGGGATTCCACCATGGGAAGCGCGATCATCCTTTCAAGCTTCGCCACCGAATGTATCCTGCGCTTTGGCAGCGAGGAATTAAAACAAAAATATCTCCCGGCGGTCGCCGAGGGCCAAATGCTGTCGGCCGGTGCATTTACCGAGCCCGGACACGGGTCGGACATCACCTCGCTGGATACCACCGCCGAGCGGGAAGGTGATGAGTGGGTGATCAACGGCACCAAAACATTTATCTCCAATGGCGGGCTGGCCGGCTTCTATTGCACCATGTGCCAGACAGATGACAGCGCTCAGCCGCCATACCGCGGTATCAGTCTGATTCTGGTGGAGGAAGACCGCGAAGGCCTCACCACTGCCGACGTGGGTGAAAAGCTGGGCATCCACATGATCGCCACCGCCGAGGTCAATTACAAGGATGTCAGGGTGCCGGCCACCAACCTTATCGGGGAGGAGGGCAAAGGTTTTTACCATGTCCTCGAATTTTTCGACGAAAGCCGGATTTTAGTCGCCGCCCAGGCTCTGGGAATCGCCCAGGGCGCCTACAACCGGGCGCTGGCCTATGTCAAAGAGCGGGAGCAGTTCGGACGAAAAATCGCCCAATTTCAGGTGACCCAGCACAAACTGGCCGATATGGCCACCAAGATCGAACTGGCCAGACTGATAACCTACAAAGCGGCCTGGAATTTTGACCAGGGCCGTATCGATCCGAAGCTGACTTCCATGGCCAAAATGTATGCGGCCCGCAGCGCCGTGGAGGTGACGGACGAAGCCATCCAACTGTTGGGAGGTTATGGTTACATGACGGAATATGAGGTCGAACGCTTCTACCGCGATGCCAAGATCACCGAACTGTACGAGGGCACCAAGGAGATCCAAAAGAACACGATCGCCAGTGCCTTGATCGGCAAAATCAAATAGTTTCCGGCCCTAAATGGTCTTTTTTCCGCCGGGCTTCGATCTAGGCGGGTTTCCGGCTGCAACGTACCAAAAGTACGTCTCACTACAAACCCTTGTGTCCGCCTCCGGCGGACCCGACGAAATAAATCCTCATTTATCAATGGGAAACTTGGTGGTGTAGCCCACTTTTCGCGGATGGGCACTAAATAGTTGATTAAATTTGTTTTTTTTCGGTATAATGCACATAGCTCAGTTGATGCGGCACCAAAATGTAACCCCCAACACCTTTTGGGGGAGGATGGTTCCTTGATTAGAGCTGCCGTAGTCCGCAAGCGTCAGGTCTGATCGAAAAAAAACGAATGGACATCGAGTCCGCCTGAGGCGGATCCAACATCGAATATCGAATAATGCATTCTGTCTATTTAAATAAAGCTTGAGCGGCTTGTCGGGTCGCAGCCGAAGGCGAAGCCGGAAGCGATTCCATCCTTCGACACTTGTCCGCCTCGGGTGGATTCGTTATTCGACACTTGTCCGCCGAAGGAGGATTCTGCAGTTCTACGGATTGCTTTTTAACTTAATGAAGATTCATATAAGGAATGAAAGGGGGGTGAAATGACTGACCTGATAAAAAAAACCCTGTTGACCGGGGTCGGCCTGGCCCTGAAAACTTGGGATGAAGTCGAAGACATGGCCAAAGAACTGGTTGAGCGGGGCAAGATGAACGAAAAAGAAGGCAGCAAATTTTTAAAAGACCTGCAAAAGCGCTACGAGGAAACGCAAAAGAAGCTGGAGGCCAGGGTTGAGAAAACCGTGGGCGAATTCTTAAAGAAGGCCAATGTGGTCACCGGCGACGAACTAAAAGCCTTAAAAAAAGAAGTCAGAGATTTGAAGAAGATGATCAGCAGCGAAAAGGAGAAGTCCTGATTCAGGAATTTAGGTATTCAGGTATTCAGGTATTGCATAACAGCTGGTCGGCGGCCAAATAATTCCTCAATCCCTAAATCCACAATTCCTAAATTGTCATTTTAATCTATGCTTAGCATAAGAAAAATAGGCGTTATCGGCCGCACCTATCGGCACCTCAACCGCTACCGGCAAATTCTGGCCGTGTTGTTTAAATACGGTTTCGGGGACCTGTTGGAAATGTTGAAGATCGATCAGTACATCGAGGTCGGTCTTCAGATGATTTCCCGAAAGGGGGCCACCCCTGTAGAGCGCCTCAACCGGCCTCAAAGGCTGCGCATGGCCTTTGAGGAACTCGGACCGACTTATGTGAAGCTGGGGCAGATACTATCCACCCGACCGGATCTTGTCCCGATGGAATACATCGAGGAGCTGTCCAAACTGCAGGATAAGATCCCGGCCTTTCCTTTCGAACAGGTCCGCAAGGTTGTCAAATCCGAATTCGGCCTATCTCCGGAGGAGCTGTTTGCCAGCATAGAAGAAGAGCCCTTTGCTTCGGCTTCCATCGGCCAGGTCCACCGGGCCGTACTCGAAGACGGGGAAGCTGTGGCGGTCAAATTCCAGCGTCCCGGTATCCGCAAAATCATCGAGGTCGACCTCGAGATCATGTTGCACTTGGCAACCCTTGCCGAACGCCACCTGGAAGAATTCTCCTTCCATCGGCCGGTAAAAATTGTGGAAGAATTCGCCCGAATTCTGGAAAAGGAAATTGACTACAAAAACGAAGCCACCAACATGGAAAGGGTTTCGCGTCACTTCCTGGACGAACCCAACGTATATATCCCCAAAGTCTTCAGAGAGACCACCACCACCCGGGTACTGACAACCGAATTCATCGAGGGCATTAAGATATCGGATCTCGACCGTCTCGAAGCAGCCGGTCTTGACCGGGCGGTTTTAACCGCCCGCGGGGCGGATCTGGTTCTCAAACAAATTTTTGTGCACGGTTTTTTTCATGCCGACCCGCACCCGGGCAATATTTTCGTGCTGCCCGACAATGTGATCTGCCTGTTGGATTTCGGTATGACGGGAGTCGTCGACCGCCAGACCCGGGAGGATTTTGTCGATCTGCTCGACAGTATTGTCCATCAAAACGAGATCCGCGCGGCACAGATTCTGCTTAAGCTAACCTACTGGGAGACCGAACCGGAAAGACGGCAGTTTGAAAGAGAGGTGGCGGATTTCATGGGGCGGCATCTGTACAAACCCCTCAAAGATATCGAGCTTGGCAAGCTGCTGCAGCAACTGCTGGAGCTGGCCACGGACTTAAAGCTGAGAATTCCGCCGGACATTTTCCTGATGATCAAAGCATTCGGTACCGTCGAAGGTGTCGGCCACATGCTCGATCCTGAATTTGATATGTTCGCCCAGGCGACCCCCTTTATCACCGAGGTAAAACTGGCCCGCTACAAACCCGAGCGCATCGCCGACGACGTCTATGATCTGGCCACCCGACTGCTGCACTTCTTTCAGCAGTTTCCCAAGGATCTGCTCGATCTTGCCGGTTTAATCCGTCAGCAGCGACTCAGTTTGCGCCTGGAACACCGGGGCCTCGAAACCATGCTGGCCACCCATGATCGGATCTCCAACCGGATTTCCTTCTCCATCCTTATCGCAGCATTGATCATCGGTTCCGCCCTGATCGTAATATCCGAAACCCCGCCCCTGTTTTATGGCATTTCACTTATCGGAATCCTGCTCTTTACGGCGGCAGCCATCATGGGAATCTGGTTGCTTGTGGCCATTCTCAAGAAGGGGAAGCTGTAAGACCGCCTATTAGATATAGGATGCGGGATTTCAGTCTGAGGTCTGCACAACCGTAAACCCCGGCATGGCCGCCCATGGCCGCAAAGGCGAAAAAACCGCACAGGTGCAAGGGCAAGGTGGGGTTAATTTGACGGCCGGCATTGCGGACAGAGTCCGTATAATTCAAGGTAATGACCTTCGATCAGGTAGCCCGTTTCCAGCGCCAGCAGCTTTTCCAGGAGGTTCAGGTTGCAGGATTCAAATTCGACTACCCGGCCACAGGAACGACAGGTCAGCATATGAGAATGGGACCCGTGGCGGGCAACGAACCGATGCTCGCCGTTTTTCTCATGCACCCAATGCAGTCGCCCCAGCTTCTGGAGCGTTTTGACCGTCCGGTAGACGGTTGCATGACCGATGCCTTTTTTTTCAACGCGTCGGCGGCGTCGGAGATGGTGTAACCGTTGGGCGCGTTGTTGAACAATTGCCAGATGGACTCCCTCTGGTTGGTGAAACGGTGGCCCAGATTATGAAAACTTTCCTTGAGATTAGGATCTGTATTTGGTTCTTTGGATGATTTCATCATTGACATTTTTTATCATTTAAGGTTAGCGAAGGTTTACAATTTTGGTAGCGGTTCTTATGCTAAAGTTAAGCTCAAATTTCGATATTAAAAGGGAAATCATCAGTATTGACTGATATTTTGGTGCAGTTCCCCGCGATTAGCAACCGCTTATCTCAATTTGGGGATAAATTCCGACGGTCGTCAGCGCCTTGACTTCGATGTCGGGGTCCTTATTTTTTTCATCTGGTGCAACAACGCAAGCACCGCAGGGAATCATATTTAAATAATATTCTCAATTTCTTAATTCTTAATTCGTTTGGTCGAGATGAAACTATATCTGTACAATTCGCTGACCCGAACCAAGGTGGAATTCAAGCCGGTCCAATCCGGAAAAGTGGGCTTATACACGTGTGGACCGACGGTCTACAACTTTGCCCACATCGGCAACCTGCGCACTTATATTTTCGAGGATATCCTCAGGCGGGTTCTGCTGTACAACGGGTACCGCGTAAAACATGTGATGAATATAACCGATGTCGGCCACCTGACCGGCGACCGGGATATGGGCGAAGACAAAATGGAAAAAGGCGCTCTGCGAGAGGGCCGCACTGCCTGGGAAATCGCCGAGTTTTACACCCGGGCCTTTAAACAGGATCTCGAGAACTTAAACATTCTCCCACCGGATATCTGGGTTAAGGCCACCGACACGATCGATGACCAAATAGCGCTCATAAACACCCTGGAAGAAAAAGGCTATACCTACCGCACGGGCGACGGCATCTACTTCGATACCTCCAAGTTTAAAGATTACACCAAGCTCTCCCATCAGAGGCTCGAGTCATTGCAGGAAGGTGCCCGGGTGGAGAAAAACCCGGAAAAGCGTCACCCGACCGATTTCGCCCTCTGGAAATTCTCGCCGGATGGCGTTCAGCGCCAGATGGAGTGGGAATCTCCTTGGGGTGTTGGATTTCCCGGCTGGCACATCGAATGTTCGGCCATGAGCATGAAATATTTAGGGGATCAGCTCGATATCCATTGCGGCGGTTCCGACCACATCGATGTTCATCACACCAACGAAATTGCACAGTCGGAAGCGGCTACCGGGAAAAATTTTTTTAATCACTGGATGCACGGCGCTTTTTTAATCATCGCCGGCGGCAAGAAAATGGCCAAAAGCGAGGGTAATTTTCTGACCCTGGAGCATGCCTTCGTCAGAGCCGGCATCCACCCGCTGGTATACCGCTTTGCAGCCTTTCAGACCCACTACCGCAAGCCCATGGAATACAGTGACGAAAGTGTCCAGGCCGCCCGCAACGGTCTGGCGCACCTGCAAAACCAGATCCGGCAGATCGCCGGGACCGGCGCTGATCCGGGCATGATCAGCGCCGAGCATAAAAGTAAGTTTCTTGCCGCCGTCAATGATGATTTGAATATGCCCCGGGCCATGGCGGCCGTGCAGGAACTGCTTAAGAGCAACCTCAAGGCCGGTGACAAATATGCCACCATACTGGACTTCGATCGCGTGCTGGGGCTGGACATTGACACCCTGGATAAACCCGATGCGCTGCCGCCGGAAGTTCAGAAGCTGGTCGAGGCACGCCAAAAAGCCCGCCAGGCCAAACAATGGGAGACATCAGACCGCTTGCGCGATGAAATTCAGGCGCTGGGCTTCATGGTTCAGGATACACCCGACGGAATCAAGGTTATCAAGACCTAGCCGCAAATTAAGATACAGGAAAGGCACACGCGATGGAAGAAGGTATTCACAGGTTGATGAATGATTTAACCCGCACCCGCATGACGGAGATCTGGGAAAAGGCCAGGGAACGAAATTATGACGATCTGGATGATGAAGCACAGCGGATTGCCAAGATCATGCTGGAGCATGAAGAAGAACTTTACAACCAGTTTGAACACCCCGAATTCACGTACGATCCGGAATCCGACGAGGCAGCGGACTACGATCCGTTTCTGCATATCACCATTCATACCGCTGTCGAAGCCCAGCTGGAGCAGAATGATCCGCTCGAGGTCGTTGGATTCTACAACGCTATGCGTCAAAAACGGTACTCCCATCACGACTGCATTCATCTGATAGGCCAGATTCTGACTTGCCTGATTTACGATATGACCGAGAACCGCAAACCATTCGATCTTTCAACCTACCGCAAACTGCTTGAAAAATACAAATCGCGCGATCCGCAGAAGCTGATGGAATTGCTGGAAAGTGAACCGCTCTTAGCTGATGCTGAATGATCGGCAAAGTCCATTGAGGAGTAAAATGGTGTTCAAATACTTAACTATTGCGGCAATCATGGTGATCACCCTGACGCCGGCTTTTACAGGCAAAGCCGCAGCCGAAGATGATTTTGCCGTTTCCGTCTACTTTGGACGTATGACGGATGACGATTTTGGTGAGACCCTCTTTGGGAATGCTGAATTCATCGATGCCTATGTTGTGGTCGGCGCACTTTCCTGGACCTTTGCGCGCTATTTCGATGAGGCGCTGTCCTTCGAGGTCGAAGGGCAGATCGGCAAATGGTGGGGGGATCAGGACAACGTCGAGTTCAACCTCCCCGTGGCGATCCGCTGGAGCAAATTTCCCTGGAACCAATATGTGTCAACCAGCCTGGCATACGGCCTGGGCCCATCTTATGCTACCGAAGAGCCGGACGCTGAAATCGACCTGCACGACGAAACTAAAAAGTTTCTGGTTTACTGGTTCGGTGAAATAGCAGTTGGCCCTCCCAACAGCGACTGGGCTGCGATATTTCGAATTCACCATCGCTCGGGGGCTTTCGGCCTTATTGCCGACCATGGCGAGGGCGGCTCCAATACCCTGGCCGCCGGCTTGAAATACCGATTTTGAATTTCGCCCGACCCTTCAATCTAAGCCACCTGTTTCGCGAGACCCGAATTCATTGGTAGATCATGAATAGTCCTATTATCGATATCCAAAACCTTAATTTCTCCTATGATGGGCAGCCGGCGCTGATAGACATCAATTTAAGTCTCCAGCAAGGAGATTTTACGGCCATGATCGGCCCCAACGGCGGCGGCAAAACGACCCTGATTAAATTGATGCTGGGCTTGCTCGAATCCGATGCCGGAATGGTGCGCATACTGGGCCGATCGCCCAAGAGCGCATCCCATCGAATCGGCTATGTGCCCCAGGATGTTCACATCAAAAAGAACTTCCCGGTTTCCGCTTTGGATGTGGTTTTGATGGGCCGATTGAAGCCCGGCCGGGGATGGTCGCGGCCGACCCGCGACGATCGTCTGGCGGCATCGGCGGCCTTGGAGCAGGTCGAAATGGACAGGTTCAGTGACCACCGCATCGGGACCCTTTCCGGCGGGCAAAAGCAAAGGGTGTTCGTGGCGCGGGCCCTGGTGACGGAACCCCAGCTTCTGTTGCTGGACGAGCCGACCGCCAGCATCGACACCCGGGGTCAGGGTGAATTTTACAAACTTTTGAAAAAATTAAATCAATCCCTCACCATCATCATCGTCAGCCATGATTTAATGGTGATCTCAGGCTATGTTAAATCCGTGGCCTGTGTAAACCAGCGCTTGCACTATCACGGACATGCCGAGCTTACCGGCGAGATGATCGAGATGATGTATCACTGCACCGCCGAGGATACCTGCCCGGTCGAGTTGATTGCCCATGGTGTGCCGCATCGGGTTTTGCATGAGCACGATGACAACTAGTTCAGGATTGCGCCATTAGTTGGTTTCCTCGTATGTTTTGTTTGATAAAAGAGAGTCAAATATCCACTTAAAATTACAAGCACCAAATTACAAATCCCAAATAATATCCAAATTCCAATCTCGAATGTTCGAAACAGTTTTGAATTTTGGTCATTGTGTTTTGAGATTTATTTGGAATTTGGTGCTTGTGATTTGGGATTTTGAATGTGAGGTTGCGGCGGTATAAAACATCAGGATACTGTGAACCAACTTGTCTGAAACTAAAAAACAAGTGAAAGAAAATGATCGAGGCCCTTCAGTTCGAGTTCATGCAAAACGCTCTGCTGGCTGGATTGTTGGCTAGTGTTATCTGCGGTGTCATGGGTACGATGGTTGTCGTAAACCGAATCGTGTTCCTGTCGGGCGGCATCGCCCATGCCGCCTTCGGAGGTATCGGGCTGGCCTTTTTCTGCGGCTGGCCTTACTTGGCGGGAACCATTGGCTTTTCGATAGTGGCAGCCCTTGTCATGGCTGTTATCACCTTAAAAGCCAAACACCGGGCCGATACGATTATCGGTGTGATCTGGGCCATTGGGATGGCCGTCGGTATTGTCCTGCTGGACCTGACGCCCGGCTACAACGTCGATTTGATCAGTTATCTGTTCGGCAGCATTCTGGCGGTTTCCGACAGCGACATCTGGACAATGGTCGGCGTCGGAGCCGTCATCCTGGCGGTAGTGTTCTATTATTACAATGATTATTTGGCTCTGTCCTACGATGAGGAATTCGCTCAGATCCGCGGTGTTAAAGTCAAGACCCTGTATATTTTGATGATCGTCATGCTGGCCTTGGGAATCGTCATGATAATCCAGGTCGTGGGGCTGATTTTGGTGATCGCATTGTTGACCATTCCGCCGTACATCGCGGAGAAGTTTTCAAAGTCCCTGCTGCAGATGATGGTTTTTTCCGGCATGCTGAGCGCGTTGTTTACCGTGGGCGGACTGTGGTTTGCCTACGAATTCAACCTGACTTCCGGTGCAGCCATCATCCTGGTTGCGGGCGCAGGTTTCCTGGTGTCCCTTGGGCTTGAGCAACTGCTGCCCGGTGGTACTCTAAAGTCAGGGCGGTAAAATACGGCCGGGCCGGGTGCAGAAGACGGATGACGGATGACGGATGACGGAGGACAGAGGACGGAGGACAGAAGACAGATGACGGAGGACGGAGAACGGAAGACAGAAAACAGATGACGGATGACGGAAGACAGAAGACAGAAGACGGAAGACGGATGACTGAGGACGGAGGACAGAGATCGGAGGACGGAAGACAGAAAACAGAGGACAGATGACGGAAGTCGGAGGGCGGACGACGGGGACGGACCCGAAATAACAAAAGCGGATTTCAGTTTGGTAGCAGGATCATCAGAAAAATAAAGGGCAGAATCGTGTTAGATTCTGCCCTTTACTGTTGGGGTAAACTGGGGTTAAACTGGCTTCAGAGGCCTTAGATCTTGTTCGAAGGCAAGGCGCAAGTCGGCGAGAAAGCGGAGCGTACTTCAGTACGTGAGCATTTTTCGCCGGCTTGCAACGCAGTATCCGGACAAGAGATGAGGCCTCTGAAGCCAGTTTTAGCCGCATTTGTTAAAACCGCAAAAATGACACATCATACACCCTTCTTCAAAGCTGATCGTCTGCCCGCATTCGGGACATTTCTCACCCATCAGGCTGTATTCGGTTTTATGCGGTTTCTTGGCGTTTTCTCCGGTAAAGTAGGCTTTTTCCAGCACCCGTGAGATGGCATCCGGAATGGACAACACCAGTCCGCCGTTTTGAAAGATGGGGTATTCGCCGCCGATCCCTTTGAGCTGTTCGATGATTTTATCTACCTTTACACCGGATCGCAGGGCCAGGGAGACCAGCCTCCCGATGGCCTCGGTCTTGGCGGTGGTCGATCGTCCCGACTTGCCGATGGTGGCAAAAACTTCAAACGGCTGTCCATCGTATTCGGTGACAGTCACGTAAAGATACCCATAACCGGTTTTGATTTTGGTGGTATAGCCGTTCAGGGTCTCCGGCCGCTCTTTGACAGCGGTCATGAACCCGTCTTCCTTTTTTTCCTTTTGAGAAAATGAAAGAACCTGGTTTTCCTTGCTGCCGTCACGATAGATCGTAACCCCCTTGCAGCCGAGTTTGTAGGCCAGGTCGTATACCTTTTTGACATCCTGCGCGGTGGCGTCGTGGGGCAGGTTGACGGTTTTGGAGACGGCATTGTCCGTGTATTTTTGAAAAGCGGCCTGCATGCGGATGTGCCATTCGGGGGACACATCATGGGCGGTTGCAAACACGGTGCGGACTTCTTCGGGGATTTCCATCATTTGCTGGATGCTGCCGTTTTTGGCGACATCATCCATCAATTCACGGCTGTAGAATCCCTGTTTCCGCGCCACTTTCTCAAAATAGGGGTTTACTTCCAGCAGCTTGTCGTTGTCCATGACATTGCGCACGAAGCTCAAGGCGAATAGCGGTTCGATACCGCTGGAACATCCGGCCAGAATGCTTAGCGTCCCGGTGGGAGCGATGGTTGTGGTGGTTGCGTTGCGATACTTGACACCGCTGTCCTTAAATATGCTTCTGTCGTAGTTTTCAAATACTCCCCGCTCTTCCGCCAGATCGCTGGAAGCGTCATGGGCCGCTTCCTGGATAAAACTCATGATGGATTCGGCTGTTTCGAGAGCCTCCTCGGAGTTGTAAGGAATTCTCAGCTGATACAACATATCGGCAAATCCCATCACACCCAGCCCGATTTTGCGATTGCCGCGCACCATGGCGGTGATTTCCGGCAGGGGATACTTGGACATCTCGATAGTGTTGTCGAGAAAACGGACCGCTATAGTGACAATATCCTTCAGTGCTTCGAAATCGATTTGAGGGCCTTCGCCGTTTTCAGTCACGAATTTGGCCAGGTTGATGGAACCTAAATTGCATGCTTCCAGCGGCAGCAGCGGCTGTTCGCCGCATGGATTGGTGCTTTCGATCTCCCCGAATTCAGGCGTCGGGTTGTCTTGATTGATCCGATCCAGAAAGATAATTCCGGGATCACCGTTTTTCCAGGCCTGGTTCACCAGCGTCTGGTAGACCTTGGTGCCATTTAGCTTGCCGACCCGGGTGTAGTCGCGGGGATCGACGAGATCATATTCCTCATTTTTGGCTGCCGCGAGCATGAATTCATCGGTAACGCCCACGGAAATATTGAAATTGTTGAGATCCTTGTTTTCTCTCTTGCTGTTGATGAACTCCATAATGTCCGGGTGGTCGACCTTCAATATTGCCATGTTGGCGCCCCGCCGGGTGCCGCCTTGTTTGACCTGCTCGGTGGCCGTGTTGAAAATTTTCATGAAGGAAACCGGTCCCGAGGCCACACCACCGGTGGTGCCCACCGTGCTGTTTTTGGGCCGTAAGCGCGAGAAGCCGAAACCGGTCCCGCCGCCGGACTTGTGAATCAAAGCGGCATTTCTGAGGGCACCAAAAATTCCCTCCATGCTGTCCTCGACCGGCAAAACGAAGCAGGCCGCCAGTTGCCCCAGTCTGCGCCCCGCGTTCATCAGGGTGGGCGAGTTGGGCAAAAATTGAAAGTCGGTCATGATCTTAAAAAAGATCTCTTGAACTTCTTTGACACGCTTGTCGTCGCCGCCGAACTTTTTTTCGGCTTTGGCGATATGCCGGGCAACCCGGCGAAACAGCTGCTCGGGTGTTTCGGTAATTTTACCGTGGCTGTCCTTCTTAAGGTATCTGCGGCGCAACACCCGGCGCGCGTTGTCGGAAAGATTAATCCGATTTTTAACGAAGATAGACTGATCCAGACGGATCGGGGAAAGCTTGGTAAAGCCGTATTCCATCAATTTGGCCTCGATCATCTTTTCGATGAATGGCATGGTGATGGTCTGAAACTCCATCCGCAGAATTTCTTCCCTCACCGACCGGCTGATGCCCATGGCCTTTTCAGAGTCAATGGGATTGTCCCTGATCAACAGGTCGGTAAATACCTGATCGTCCCACATGTGGGTGCCCAGGTCGAAACGCCCTTCATTTGTTACTAAAAATTTTCCTTTTTGCCCCATTGAAGATCTCCTGTTCGCACAGTCCAACTTATATGACTATATGTGCTTCCCCCGGCGGTAAGACAACTGCTCCCGTCGGCGGGTCTAGCTTGGGTTCCTGTTCACACCTATCAAATCGTTGTGGCTGCTAAACGAAAAAACAGTCCGGCAACGAATAAAAAATACAACCTTTTTTAGAATATTCAACCAAGGAATGTGGCACCAATGAAAAGGGCACCGATTTTAAATCTGTTCCTTGCTGCAGGTAATTGGACCGATATTGGATGAGGTTTTAATATCGTTCGCTACGCCTTGCGGGAAAATCGATGCCGAAAGAACGCGCCGCGCTTATTGTTTAAATCTATGATCCAGAACCATTCAAATATAACATACAACATGTTGTATGTCAAATAAAAAAAACCCCAATATCTGTATATGTCCCAACGAAAACGACTTGGATTGAACCTGAGATGCATTGGAATCGTCGGGTTAAGCCTGACGACCGCAGCGATCACCGCCGGTTGGTCCGGTCAATCCGCAAGGCCAGTGACCCGACCACAAATAGAAAAGCGGCAGAACCTGTAGGGGTACTGCCGCACTCGGTTGTCTGCCATTAAGCCGGTCCCGGTGCGATTTAGGTGCCATCGACCGGGAGCGGGAATCATGGAAAAAGATTTATTTTGATTGGCTTTTTTTCCACTCCTGATAGGCCTTGAATTCACGCCATTCCTGAAATTCCTTGTAGTCGGCCGAACTCCGGCCGGATTTTTTCCACTCCTGGTACTCCTGGAACTCTTTGAAGTCCGATGAGCCCTTGGCGGATTGCTCCCATTGCCGATACGCTTTGAATTCTTCGATATCGGCCGACCCTTCCGGCGTTTGTTTCCACTGCTGGTATTCGTGAAACTGCGCTTTTTCCTGCTGCCATTGCTGAAACTCCTGAAATTCCCGGAATTCAGCGGTCTTCTCCTGGGAACCGGTCGAACCTTGACTTCCTTGGGCGGTTGGTTCACCTGAGGTGCCGGCAGCGACAGCGTCAGAATCTTTGGGCAAGACGCCGCCCTTCTTGGAGTCATAGACGGTCAGTTCCCCGTCTTCGCCCGTCAGAACACCGGGACCCGGTTTCATCTCGCCCGCAGTGGGCTGATAATCATAGGGCTTGGCATTGCAGCCGAGCAGGGCTGCAATTGCCAGGCCGAGCAGTAAAGCCATCCAATATTCGCGCTTCAAATTTCGCATGCCTTTGGTCCTCTCTAAAATTTCACCCGGCCACCGGCCATGAATATGTTGATGTCGTCAGGATCACTGGCGGCATCACGATCCAGCATGTGCAAGTAGTAGGTACCATAAAATTCGACACTTTTCCATGGTGAAAAAACATAGGCCAGCCCAAAGGAGTCGCCCTTGTCATCCTTGGCCGACAGATGTTTGGTGCGGGAATATTGAACCGAAGCGGCATGTTTCTCCAGGAACTGGTAGCCCACTTTGCCGAAAAGGTTCCATGGATCGGTGTTGTCTTGATCGCGCTTGGCCCAGGAGGCGGTCAGATTCAATCCCATGTTGAAAAGCATCGAAGCCGAGGTGCTGATAATCGCGTCCTGGGTATCGCTCGAAGTCCCCAGGTCGGCATAGGCGCCCGCGGCGGCAAATTTGGCCCAGCCGAAATCTCCTGAATAGCGCAGGGCCGCATCCCACCGGCTTTTGCTCATAACACCGGCCGAGCCGTAGAACCCGGCGAAATTGGGCGTGTCGTAGCGCACCCGGTCTTGACGGCTGAGACCGTCGAAATTAGAGCGCGAGTCGCCGACCTTGATGCCGGTACTTACCCCGTCCTTCTGAAATACGAAACTGCCGCCGACATCATTGACACCCGAATAGGCGGCCACGGTTGTCCCGGACAGATCGACCTCCGAGGTGCCGTTGGAGGCCATGTCTCCCTGTCCCATCCAGAGCTTGCCGAGATTGTGGCCGACCCAGAACTCCATCTTGCGCTCATCAAAGGTGACGTCGCTGGTATCATTTTCCTCCATACTGACTTTGTTGGAAGCGTTGGACTGCATCTCTACTTCCCAGACGATCCCGACCTTCCAGCTGTTCTCGAAGTCGTTGGAACCGGTAAAACGAAACCGGGTCGAAGAATTGTCGTTGTCCACGAAGAACCATTTGCCGTCCTCGCCGTCATCCGCATACATGACCGCGCGGTTGATCTGGCCGGAGATGCCAAAGTCAACGGCATGGGCCGGCGAAACCGCCAGAATTGCCGCTGCGATTAGTGCCATGGTTACAATGAGCAATTGATTTTTTTTCTGCATCGTGTGTTCCTCCTGTAGTTATTAATCCACTTCAAGTGTTTACAAGTACAAAGCCTAGCCTGCCGGTACACGAACATAGGGTAAATGTCTAGTTCAATTGAATCACCTCCTCTCCGGTCTGGCCGAACGCAACGCCGTCACCGGGATCCTTCTCTCACGCCTTCGCTGTCGCGGTGCTGATAGCAGGGGAATACTGTCGTGTCGGAGACGGGTTATCGGTCCATGGATAGAATTTTATTTAAGCGGCGAATTTCTTGAATGAATCGGGCGTAGTCACGCTAAAAATGGGGGAAACACTTTATTTGCTGGATAAAAAGACCTTATTTACGGCCCTGCAGGATCCCGGCCATGGAGATTAATAATTCTGCCGGTGCGGTTTCCTCTGGTCCTGAATACCGTGTTCGTCAATATTTAAACCCGCAAGAATCGACTTAACCAGGGCTATCATGTCCTCCCCGGTCCAGTCGTCCTTGGGAACCATGTGCTCTACTCCCGATTTTTCAACTGCTGTTTTATATTCCGGCAGATCGTAACTGGTCAAAATAACGATAATCGTTTCAGGGTGATCGGCCTTTATCCGGCCGGCCAGGTCCAGACCGGTTTCAGTCGGCAGATGAATTTCCAGGAAAATGAGGTCAGGATCGAAGCTGGCCACTTTTTGCAGACCTTCGATGCCATCGGCGGCCTCCTGAATCTCTACCGCTGGAAACCGGTTAACCAGAACTTTTTTCAACGAACTGCGGAAGGGGTCGTTAGGATCAACAATCAATATTTTAAACATGTTGGATCATTTCCCGGTTGGACTGATGTTTTTCCGGGTTTACTAAAAAATTGCATCATGATAAATAAAGTGAACACCTTATATTTGGGGCAAATTGGCAGTATTTTCATTTTTTAAGCACCGGCTGTGGGGGGTGCGGCAGTGAAAAATTTAAGAATCGTCCTGGCTGAAGACCACACTATCCTGCGGGAAGGACTGCACGCGCTCCTTTCGGCCGACCCGTACTTTGAGATTATCGGTGAGGCGCGTGACGGTCGCGAAGCGGTGCGCTGTATCGAAAAGTTGGAACCGGACCTTTTGTTGATGGATTTGTCCATGCCGCGCATGAGCGGGATGGACGCGATAAGGGAGATCAAAAAGCGCTATCCCGATATTAAAATTATCGCCCTGACGGTTCACAAAACAGAAGAGTACCTATTGACGACCCTTCAGGCCGGCGCTGACGGATATGTCCTCAAAGATGCCACCCATGAGGAACTGATCATGGCAATTAAGAGCGTAATGGGGGGCAAGTCTTATTTGAGCCCGGGTGTTTCAGAAAAGGTCATCGAAGGTTATCTGGAAGGCAAAGAAAGCCACCGGTCCCAGTCGCCCTGGGACACACTGTCGCAGCGTGAACGCGAAGTTCTGAAACTGATAGCCGAGGGCTTCAAGAACAAGGAGATAGCCGAGGACTTGTGCATCAGCTTGAAAACCGTTGAAAAGCATCGGGCCAACCTGATGAAAAAACTCGATCTTCACAACGCCGCAGCCCTGACCGTGTATGCGGTGCAAAAAGGGCTTGTAAACAGGTAAATTAAAAAGGGATAGAGGAGTTTTCCAATTCTTGCTCTGTCCGGTTGGGGTATCCGCCCGGGCCAGCCGTAACAAATTATACCGAACTCCGTACACGCCCCCTATCCTCTGCGCCGGATCCGAACAGGCAGAGACGAGCATCTGCGCCATGGGAAACTTTCTTCTGGGGCTGGCTCGGATCCAATCGACGCGAGATAGCTGCCGTACCCAAGTTGCGCGATCAAATTGATACGGCTGGCCCGGGCGGATACCCCAACCGGACACTACGGCAAACGGCGCAAGTTGAATAAATAGCAATTGGGGAGATCCCCCATAAATCAACAAAAGGCCATCAGTATAAAAAACCCGAGATCCATAATCATTCAAACATCCCACTCCACCCTCACCGATGTGCCCTCGCCCGCCCTGGAACTGACATCGAAATCAGCCCCTGAAAGCCCCGCCCGCTCACGCATACTGGCCAGACCAAATCCTCGCCGGGAGGGCTTTTGGGAAATGGTTTTGGAAACATCAAAGCCCGCGCCGTTGTCCCGGATACGCATGATGATGCGGTTGTTGTTTTCCAGCAGGGACAGCTGCACCAAATCGGCGCGGCTGTGCTTGGCAACATTGTTCAAGGCCTCCTGCAGGATCCGGTATATAACCGTCTTGAGAGCGGACGGGATGACATCTTCGCGGACATCGATGTCCGCTTTGATCCGTATACCGGTGTAGACTTTCTGAAATTCGCGGCAAAACCAGTTGATGGTGGCCAGAATCCCCAGGTCATCGAGAATTGAAGGACGCAGATCCTTGACGATGGTACGCACCTCTTCGATGGTCTTTTGTGTCAGCGGAATGAGCGCCTCCAGCGACTCTAGATCGGAAGGCGCTGCCAGCTCGCGCAGCTGCCCGAGGGAATTCTCGACACAGAACTTGATGGCGCTCAAGGCCTGGCCGATGCTGTCATGAAGTTCCCGCGCGATGCGTTTGCGTTCTTTTTCTTCCGCCGACAACAGCTGATTGGAGAGTATCCGAAGTTCTTTACCTGATTCCCGCAGGGATTCTTCGGCTTTGCGTCGTTTGGTCATATCCGAAACGGTACCTGAAATGGCATGTCCGTTCTGGTAATTAATCAATGACAAGCTGCGGTTGACCCAGATGGTCTGGCCGTTTTTTTTCAGGCTCCGAATTTCATACTCAGATGGCACCTTTTCGCCATTCAGTCTTTTATTTCTCATTTCCTCGATAAAGGGCCGGTCGTCGGGATGCACCAAATCCAGCGAATCCATGCCGAACAGCTCATTTTTTGAATAGCCGTATATTTCGGCGAACTTGTCGTTGGCAAAAACAATTTTGCCATCTTTAATAATATAAACCCCGATCAGTGCGTCTTCGACCAGCGTGCTGTATTTCTGCTCGGACTCCCGCAGCGCTTTTTCAGCCAATTCACAGTCAACAATCTGGTGGCGCAGCACATTATTGGTAGCTTCCAGCTCAGCCGTGCGCTGCGCCACCCTTCGCTCCAGCTCGTCCCGGTTCCTGCGCAAGGCATCTTCCTCTCGTTTGCGGTCGCTTACCTCTCTGGCCACGGTCCTGAATCGTTGCGTGTCTTGCTCCCCTCTGCGGCCAGCGATGCTTTCCAGTTCGATCCAACGTGTTTTTCGACTGCCATTGACAAGTTTTACATCACAGCTCTTTTTCTGGCGGCTGTCAAAAAGCTGTTGGCTGTGGCGGACGAATGCCGCCTTGGAGTCAGATGACAAAAACCGCGAGAAATCCTGGTTCAACAAACTGGGTCTATCCGTTCCCAGCATGGCAGCGCCGCCGGAATTGACATCCAAAATGCAACCGCTGCGGTCGAAGGTAAAGTACCCTACGGGTGCAAAATCAAAAGAATCGGAATACCTTCGCCGGATGATACCGGACGGCGCTTGATTTTGTCGAGTTTCCGAACTGTTTGTATCCGATGAGTTCGTAATCCGGTCTCTTTTCATAAATGCCTCCTGGGTGGCATGGCATAAGGGCTGACTGCAGCGATTCCTTTGAAGGATTAAATCTGGTGACTGACACCGCGCGATTACCGGGCAAAAACACAATTTTATATTTTATCTCACCATACGCCTTGATTTTCAACCGTGTATCTGGTGCTTGTTATTTGCGTTTTTCTTACAGGGGCACCAGCATGATAGCAATCTGAAAATCATCCAGAATCTGATGCAGAGTAGAACAAATGGAACTTTATTGATCTTTTAGGGTCCCCCGTTTAATGGCCTCCCGTCCGAATTTTTCAGTGATGGCTTCGACTGCGCGGTCCACTTTTTCCCAGGTCTGATCGCTGGGTCTGACCCGGTCGAAAAGCTCTAGCTGTACCGGTCGGATCACCGATGTAAACCCCGAGGTGCCGACGCCGACAAGCCTGATTTTCTGGGTCAGCTGATAGTCATCCAGCAGCCCGGCGGCATATCGGAATATGGTTTCAGAAGAGCGGGTCGGGGTGTGAATGGTCCTGCTGCGGGTGAACTGTTTAAAATCGGTCTGTTTCAACTTCAGGGTGATGGTTCGGGCTTTAACATCATATTTTCTGAGCTGCCGGGCGACCTCCTCCGATTGTTTCAGCAGAAATTTTTTCAGCAATTTTTTGTCGTCGGTGTCCTCGGCCAGGGTGCGCTCACTGCTGATGGATTTGTGCGGCGACGACGGCGTCACTTCGCAGTGATCGATCCCCGAAGCCAGTTCGATCAGGCGCCGGCCGAATTTACCGACCCGCTCTGCGAGCATCTTTGCGGGAAACTCTTTAACGTCCCCCAGAGTGTTGATCCCTAAGGACTCCAATTGAAGGTGGGTTTTCCGGCCCACCCCCGGCACTTTCTGAACCGGAAGGTTTTCAATGAATTCAGGCACCTGCTGCGGCCGTAGGAGGATCAGTCCGTCAGGTTTGTCCAGGTCCGATGCCACCTTGGCCAAAAACTTGCCGGGGGCCACCCCCACTGAGCAGGTCAGGCCGAGCCTGGATTTAATTTCCTTTTTGATGTTCGCGGCCATGGTTTCAGGGTCGCCGTGCAGCCTTTCGCTGCCGGAGATATCCATATAGGCTTCATCGATCGAAACCACCTCGACCAGGGGTGAAAACTGTCTCAGAATCTCCATGATTTTGCCGGAAATTTCTTTGTAGCGCCCGATGCGGGGCGGAATGAAAATGCCGTCTGGACATTTTTGACGGGCTTGAAAAACCGGCATGGCCGAACGGACACCGCACCTGCGGGCCTCATAGCTTGCCGCCGATACAACCCCCCGGTCCGAACTACCGCCCACGATGACGCACTTGCCCTTGAGCCACGGATTGTCCAGCTGCTCTACGGAGGCGTAAAATGCATCCATATCGATGTGCAGGATCATATGTCGAGTTGCGCGTTTCGGGTTCTTCGATTTTGGATTTTAAATTTCGGGTTTCAGATTGAATAAAACCGTCGATCCCACGCTATATCAGGGGTTGCGGGTTGCGAGTTACGGGTTGCGAGTTACGGGTTGCGGGTTGCGGGTTACGCGCTGCGGGTTGCGGGTTGCGGGTTGCGGATCTTTCGAATTCCTGACACCGTTAAGCCCCTGCCTTACACACATTAAGCCCGGCCTTATGCCAACTTGGATACGCAAACCCGCCCTCAGCTACCATTTCCAATTATTTCTTGCTTTAAATAAAAAATTTGCTATATTACAAAATTGTAAATTTTAAATATTTATTCGACAGATTCGTAATTCAATAATATAAAATTTCGGAACAAAATTTTATCATGAAACCCCTTGAAGAAGTCACGTTGCTGTATGAGATTACCAAGGCGCTCAATGAACACCTGGTGTTGAAGAAATCCCTGTACAAGGTCCTGGACATCCTGTCCAGCTCGATGAACATGGTGCGGGGAACCATAACAATTTTAAATCCCCTGCGCAACGAGATTAACATCGAGGTGGCCCACGGGATTCCCCGCAACGCCATGGAAAGGGTCAAATACAAACTGGGAGAAGGTATTACCGGACGGGTAATTGAAACCGGCAAAGCGGTGTCGATACCCAAGATCAGCGAAGAGCCGCTCTTCCTTGACCGCACCGGCGGCCGCAGAAAGCAAAAAGGCCGGGACCAGTCCTTTATCTGCGTACCGATCAAGAAAGGCAAGCAGGTCATCGGAGCTCTGAGCGTGGACAGGCCCTTTGACAAAACATATCCCCTGAAAAGCGGTCAAAAGCTTCTGGCGGTTATTGCCACCATGATTGCCAGCCATGTGATCAAGCTGGAAACCATTCAAATGGAAAAGGAACGGCTGCGCGAGGAGAACCGGCGCCTGAAAAGCGTCCTGAAAGACAAATACAGCATCGGCAACATCGTCGGCAACAGCAACAAAATGCGGGAGGTCTTTCAGATGGTAGCCCAGGTATCGAAAAGCAATGCTACCGTGCTGATCCGGGGTGAAAGCGGCACCGGCAAGGAACTGGTCGCCAACTCCATCCACTACGGCAGCCTGCGCGAAAAGAGCCCCTTTGTAAAGGTAAACTGCGCGGCCCTGCCGGCCACCCTGATCGAAAGCGAGCTTTTCGGCCATGAAAAGGGCGCCTTTACCGGTGCCATCAAACAAAAAATCGGTAAATTCGAACTGGCCCACAAAGGGACCATCTTCCTGGACGAAATCGGTTCCATCGGCTTGGACATCCAGGCCAATCTTTTGCGCATCCTTCAGGAAAAAGAATTCGAGCGGGTGGGCGGCAACCGCACCCTGAAAACCGATGTGCGCATTATTGCCGCAACCAACAAAAATCTGGAACATGCCGTAGAGGAGGAGACCTTCAGGGGCGATCTGTACTACCGCTTAAACGTGTTTCCGATTTATCTGCCGCCGCTGAGGGAGCGCAAAACCGACATTTTGCTTCTGGCCGACTTTTTCCTGGAAAAATACGCCACCGAGAACAACAAGGCGATCAAGCGTTTTTCAACCCCGGCCATCGACATGCTCATGGAATATCACTGGCCGGGCAACGTTCGTGAACTGGAAAACTGCATCGAACGCGCCGTCCTGCTGTGCGAAGAAGGCGTCATTCATTCCTACCATCTGCCGCCCACCCTGCAGACCGGCAAGGAATCGGACACCGTCCCCACCCTCTCCCTGGAGGACGCCGTTGCCAGCCTCGAAAAAGAAATGCTCATCGACGCTCTGAAAAACACCCACGGCAATATCAACGTGGCATCCAAAATCCTGCAGACCACGGTCAGAAAGTTTTCCTACAAAGCCCAGAAGTACGGGATCAGCTACAAGCACTACCGCTGACAAAAGAATGAATCGATGAAACAGATACAAGAAGCAGCCCGAAGTGTGCCGGTGATGGCCGAAACCGAGGTGCTGGTGGTGGGCAGCGGCCCCGGCGGTCTGGCCGCAGCTCTGGCCGCCGCGCGTCAGGGTGCTGATACCATCCTGATGGAGCGCTTCGGCTGTTTTGGCGGCAACATTACCCAGGCCGGTGTGGAAACAATTGCCTGGTACCGCCATCCGCAGACCATCGAGGCCGGCGGCATCGGTATGGAGTTCGAACGACGCGCCGTCCAAATGGATGCCGCCGCACCTGAGGTCCAGTCGACCAGCCATGCGCTGAACACCGAAATGTTCAAATACATCGCCGACCGTTTGGTCATCGAATCCGCGGTATGCCCTTTGCTGCACTGCAGCTTCGTGGAACCGGTCATGGACGGTGCCAAAATCGTCGGCGTGATCACCGAAAGCAAATCGGGCCGGCAGGCTGTCCTGGCCAGGCGCATCGTCGACGCCACCGGAGACGCCGATGTCGCCGCCCGGGCCGGCGCGCCCTATACCATCGCACCACTGGCGGACCGCTTGGGAGTCACCGTAACCTTTGCCTGCTCCGGTGTCGATAAAAATCGCTTCATGGAACACGTCGCCGCCCAGCCGGGCTCCTACAAACAGTGGGCCACTGATACCACCGGCAAAGAGAACGACATGTTCAGCCCCTATATCGCAGCACCCTTTCAAAAGGCCAAAGCGGCCGGGGAAATACCGGCGGACATCGAAATTGCAGGCACATGGTCGACGATTTCCGATGGGGGCGAAGCATCCTGCCTGAATCTGGTCTATATGCAGGGCTGCGACTGCACCGATGTCCGGGATCTGACCCGGGCCGAAATGGATGGCCGGCAGCAGGCCATATGGGCCATCAGGGCGCTGAACAAATACCTGCCGGGTTTTGAAAAAGCCAGGCTAAGAAACTTTTGCGCCAACTTGGGCACCAGAGAGTCGCGCAAAATAATCGGCCGGGGCAGTCTGAACGGCGCCCAGATCCGTTCTCAAGCGCGGTTCGAAGACGCCATCGGTATTTTCCCGGAGTTCCTTGACGCTTATGGCATTGTGATTCTACCCACCACCGGTCGCTATTTCCAGGTGCCCTATGGCATCATCCTGCCGCAGAAAGTTGAGAACCTGCTGGTGGCCGGGCGAGCCGTGGGCGGCGACCAGGAGTCCCATGCGGCCACCCGCCAGATGATGTGCTGTGCGGTCACCGGCCAGGCGGCGGGAGTTGCCGCCGCTGTCTCCCTGCAGGAGAAGACCACCGCTGCCGAGGTGGACATCAAAAAGCTGCAGGCACAAATCCGAAAGCAGGGAGTCAGAATAGATTGAGCGATCGGGTTGTGTCCTTTATGTGAATTAAAAAGCTTGAATTAATTTTAAAGTCGTTCCAACTCCTATAATTCAATTGTTAAAAGCCCAAATCACAATACTCAAATTACAAATAAATTCCAAATTACAATACTCAAATTCGAAACCGATCCTCGGAAATGGTGAGTCAGGTGAATCGAGTGTATCGGATCAATTCAGTCATGCTGCGATATGAGCTGTATCACTCCAGAACCCGAGAACAAGGTTATAAGATGTTTGGGTAATTGGGAATTAGAATTTGGATATTGTTTGCTATTTGTTATTTGGTGCTTGGGATTTGTTGGATTCAAGGACGCTGCCATTCATTTTGGCCCTTACTAGCACGAAGCATCTGTATCCCCCAACAGCATCCCCCATTTTCCCATTGACTTCGAGCGGGGTTAGTGCCAAAAGCCGCTATGGCCGATTCACCTTCAAAGATCTATTGGAAAATTATCATCGCCCTCTCCCTGGTGCATTTCAGCGGTGATTTCTACAGCTCTTTCAGCAACCCGTTGTATCCCGCTTTTGTAGCAAAGATGGGTCTGAGCCTGGCCCAGGTGGGCTTTCTGGCCGGAATTTCCCGCTTTTTGATGTTCATCGTGCAACCCCTGTCGGGTTACTGGGCCGATCGCCACCCTTCGCGCCGGTTTATTTTGATCGGGCTGCTCATGCCCATAATATGCATTCCTCTGACGGGTGTGACGCATGGTTTCTACGGATTGCTGGTCTGCATTGCGATCGGCTCGATGGGTTCTTCACTGTTTCATCCGCCGGTCACCGGTATGGTGCCTCTGTATGCCGGCCGCAATCCCGGTCTGGCCATGTCGATCTATAACACCGCCGGCACCCTGGCCTTCGGGATCGGGCCTATATTCATCACCTTCTATGTAGCCCGCTTCGGCCTCGGGGCGATGCCGGCGACCATGGCCCTCGGTTTTCTGACATGGATCTATTTCTATTTGGTCATTCCCAAACCCCGCGGAGACGGCATGGCCCAATACGGATTTGTGGAGACCCTGCGGCAGACCCTGGGCAGTGTCTGGCAGCCGATCCTGTTGATTTGGATCACGATGGTGATTCGAGCGCTGGTGGGCCAGTCGCTGATGACGTTCATGCCTTTGGTGTGGGTGCAAAAAGGTTACGACATCGTCTCCGCCGGCGTGCTGTTTTCCATTTTTACCATTTCAGGGACGGCGGCCGGCATTATCTGCGGTTACATCTCAGACCGGATCGGGTACAAACGCCTGCTGTGGATAACCCACGGTCTGATGACACCATTTTTGATCGCCTTCCTGCTGGTTCCGGGAAATTGGATCTATCCGGCCACCATTATGGCCGGCGGATTCAACATGGCGTCGCTGCCCTTAGGGGTGGTAATGGCCCAAAAAATCGCGCCCAGGGGCCGCTCCATGGTGGCCAGCCTGATGATGGGGCTGGCCTTCGGAACCGGCGGCATTCTTGCCCCCATCGTCGGAAAACTTGGCGATCTATTTACCATCCAGGGTGTGCTCATGGGGCTGGTCTGCATGCCGGTGCTCTCCCTGATTCCCATATATTTCATACCGGAAGTGGGCCATTCCACGGGTCAAACCATAGAACACAATGGCTGAAAATGCGCTGCAAGGCCGTTGCATCTCCCTTCGAGTCCGGTGATTGAACTGCCGGCCGCCGGCTGCGTACTGTCACAGCCGGCGACTATCGTTGTGTCCCAAAAATATTTTATGACATTCGTCAGCGTGTTTTTGTCAATTAACGTCTTTGAAGCTGATAAATCCCAAGCACCGCATAACAATTAACAAACAATACCCAAGAAGCTATCTCAACAAAGTCTTTTAAGATAGCTTCCACCTATCCTCATAGACTCCAGCCGCTGATTCACGAAAATCCGGGTTCTTAATGAACAATTTTCCTTTTTTCCGGGAATAAAAAGTGCTTTGCCGGGCTCTACTAGAATATTCTCGGTCGCAAGATCGATATTCAGATATAACCGGATATCAAAGCAGTAAAAAGAAGTTAACCAAGGAGAAAGAAAAATGGCCACAAATCATTTTATTAAATATTACGGTTTGATCTTAAGAGTGTTTATCGGGCTGACGATTTTATTCTGGGGCTACGAAAAGCTGGTGGTTGAGAAATTGACCCAAGCCTACACATTGGACTACGGCAAATTCCTGCTGTTTGACGTCCGATCGTTTTTGCAGATCGCCGGCTGGGGCCAGATAGTCATGGGAGTCGGTTTGATTTTGGGACTGCTCACCCGCCTCCAGGCGGTTGTGGCCGTCATGATGGGGCTGGTTACCATTGTCGTTCCCGGTCTGATCGTCATGCGGGATGTACCTCATTTTGCATATGCGTTCGCATTTACCGGTGGAGCACTGGTCATGCTCCTTGAGGGCGGCGGTCCGATCAGCCTTGATTCCTGGCTGCGCAACCGGCGGCCCGGCCGTCTGTCCGGCCGTGCGGTAAAGGCAGCACCTGCGGCCTGAATCAAAGCGGTTTCAGCCTGGACGCCCGGACGGCAAAAACGCAGTTTTCTTTTGGCGCAACCCTGTCTTGGGCCAAGAATCCATCTCAATTCCGCCTGAAGCGGGAATTAAGATGGATTCTAGAGTTTACAATGATTATTCCTATGCACAGGGCCGGGGATTCATTCTCCGGGATTCGGCCGCACTTATACCGCGCTGAAAAATATGGAATAAAGTTGGGATCGGCCGGATCTTTATTTTGTGAAGGGGGTTGGAATATAAATGCAGTTTGCAATGATTAGCCGCCGGATTCCGTTTTTCGGACCCAATAAGAACCAGCAGGATCTATTTTGGGATCTGGCGAAAAATCACATGCGGTTTTTATATAACGTGGCTTTCAAATATACCGGCAACCGCAATGATGCTGAAGATCTGGTGCAGGAAACGCTGTATGCGGCCTACCGAAAATTCCACCAACTGCAGGACAACCGCAAGTTCAAGAGCTGGGTTGTCAGAATATTGCGCAACAACTTCCTGAAAGCACGGCGCAAACAGGTCGATGCCCGGACCGGCGAATTTGAAGACGGAATCGACTATATGTCCGAACTCGAAGCCAACGCGTGGCAGCAGGACGCGGCCGCTCTTTATGAAAGCAAGGCCGAGGCTGCAACTATCCGGTCGATAATAGATGGCCTGCCTGAAAAATATAAGGCCGTGCTCGTGTTGTACTATATGGAAGACAGCTCATATCAGGAAATCGCCGAACTGCTGGAGGTGCCCATCGGGACCGTGATGTCGCGCCTGTCGCGCGCCAAACAAATGGCAAAAAAAACACTGTTACGGTCGCAGATCAAAGCACCCCGGGCAGCCAAAGTGATTCGACTGGACCAAAAGAGGTGAATATCCATGGCCACCTGTCAGGAATTTAAACGCTGGCTGATCGATCAAAATGCTGCGGGTGAAAATATCCCGCATCAGGTTAAGGGTCACCTTCAGGCCTGCGAAACCTGCCAAAACCTGTATCAAGTCGATATGGCGCTGGATGCGGTCTTAAAAAACAGCATGCAGGCTGTTGAGCCGCCGGCCGGATTGATTCGACGCGTCCGGCAAAAAATCGAATCCGAATCCCGCCCGTACAGAATGCCGCAAATGTTCTGGAAGACGGCCATAGCGGCACTATCGCTAGCCGCCCTGGTTTTTGTGATCCTGCTCAATCCGTTCGCGGGACATTTGCAGACCGTCGATGAGTTGGCGGCCTTCGGTATTGCCAATCATCTGGATACCGAAATGCAGATGGTTTTTCGAGCCGGAGAAATCGATGACGTCGGCCAGTGGTTCAGCCGCCGGCTGGCCTATGCCGTCCGGCTGCCGGATCTGAATCGCCTGGGATTAAAACTGTTGGGGGGACGTGAATGCGCCTTTGGAAAAGTTGATGCCGCGCTTTTATTCTGCAAGTCAAGGGGCAAACGCGTATCGCTTTTTATGCTCAATCCGGATGATGTCGGCCTGCGCTTCGACAAGCAGCGCAAATACACCGTGGAAGAAGGCGATTTCACGGTCAGCCTGTGGAAGGAATCCGGGATGGTCTATGCCATGGTGATTTAAAAACGAAAAAAATGGAATAAGCAATCGGTAATTTGTCTCCTAGTAATTGAAAGCTGTGGATATCTCATAGAGTAAAACCTATCAACCAATCTGATCGATTACAGGAGGCCATAAAATGAAAAGCACACCCCTATTATCATTCGCCCTTATGGCCGTTGGCATGGTTTTGACAACCAATCCTGCCTTTGGCGAAGAGAAAGTCAACGTATACGAAATGGCAGAAAGCGGCATAACCGTTGAATTTACAGCAAGCTCCACGGATAAGGCCACCGCGGAAGGGGAGCCGGCAGAACCGGTCGCCGCGCGAGATGCCGGCGATGCCAATCCGCGCAAAAGAGTCAGGCTGATCGAGATGGGCGAAAGCGGGCAAAGCGTTTTATTCCCGATGACGGCTGCAGAGATTGCCGCAGAAGATGCGGAGGAGGCCCGCCGGGCCGCGGCGCGCAAAGCAAAATCCGATGCAGACAACACGGGGAGCATCACCTACGAATTGGCTGAAAGCGGCATTACACTGGAGTTTGCCGGGGAGATCCCCGACAATCCGGTTGTCGAAGCCAAATCGCTGGAGGCCGCAGATGATTTGAAAATCTGATTTGATACCCTAATCGAGCGCATAATGCTCAATTCGAGCCGGGCCTTAATCGCTGTTTGATTTCTAGCCGCTGCAGGCAGCAGCCCGCCGTCGAGGCGGGCTGCTGTTATGGCGGCGGCTATATGTCGAAGTAGAGGAAAAACTCCTGCGGGTGGGGCCGCAGCTTGACATCGTTGACCTCGTTGTCGGTTTTGTAGTCGATCCACATGTCGATGGCATCCTGGGTGAAGACATCGCCTTTCAGCAGGAATTCCTGGTCGGCCTTCAAGGCATCCAGGGCTTCGTCCAGGGAGCCCGGGGCCGAGGGTATTTCGGCCAGCTCCTCCGGAGGCAGGTTGTAGATGTCTTTGTCGAGGGGGTCTCCCGGATCGATTTTATTCTGGATACCGTCGATGACCGCCATCAAGATGGCTGAAAAGGCCAGGTAGCCGTTGCAGGACGGATCCGGGGTGCGGAACTCGATCCGCTTGGCCTTGGGCGATGTGGAGTACATCGGCAAGCGCACGGCAGCGCTGCGGTTGCGGCTGGAGTAGGCCAGGTTCACCGGCGCCTCGAATCCCGGCACCAGGCGCTTGTAGGAATTGGTGGTGGGATTGGTGAAGGCGCAAAGGGCCCGGGCGTGTTTCAAAATCCCGCCGATGGCATACAGGGCTTCCTGGGAAATCCCGGCATATCTGTCGCCGGCAAACAGGGGCTGATCGCCTTTCCAGATGCTGACGTGGGTGTGCATGCCGGTGCCGTTGTCTTCAAACAGTGGTTTGGGCATGAAGGTCACGGTGTGGTTGTTGCGGTAAGCCACATTTTTAAGCACATATTTGAACCACATGAGCTGGTCTGCCATCTGCAGCAGGGGTTTGAAGCGCATATCGATCTCCGACTGCCCGGCCGTGGCCACCTCGTGGTGCTGGGCTTCGATCTCGATTCCCAGGTTCTCCAGGGTCAGGACCATTTCCGTTCGCAGGTCCTGGAATTTGTCCATGGGCGGGACCGGAAAATAGCCTTCCTTGTGGCGCGGCTTGTAGCCAAGGTTGGGGCCTTCGTCGCGACCGGTGTTCCAGGTGCCCTCGATGGAGTCGATCTCATAAAAAGCCCCGAAGCGGGTGGATTCGAACCGGATGTCATCAAAAATAAAAAATTCAGCTTCGGGGCCGATGTAGGCCACGTCGCCGATGCCGCTGCTTTTCAAATACGCATCCGCCTTTTTGGCGATATTGCGGGGATCGCGGGTGTAGGGTTCGCGGGTCACCGGATCGGCAATGTCACAGATCAACACCAGGGTCGGCTCCTGGTAGAACGGGTCCATTTTGGCAGTCGTGGCATCCGGTATGACCAGCATGTCGCTGGCATGAATCGGCTGCCAGCCGCGGATACTGGATCCGTCGAAGCCGAAGCCGTCTTCAAAGCTGGACTCTTCCAGTTCCCGAACGGGCACGCTGAAATGCTGCCACAGACCCGGATAGTCCATAAAACGCAGGTCGACCAGTTTGGCGCCGTTCTCTTTGGCCATGTCCAATACTTCTTTGGGTGTCATTTTCTCTTCCTCCTGTTTGGTTTGATTGTGAGAGTTGTTAAATTTCAGTTCTTCCTGATTTCTGTGAATCTAAAGCGCATGGGTATAAGGTATAGGGTGTAAGGTATAAGGATAAGACCCATAGGCTCCGGCAGACCTTATACCTTAAACCTTATACCTTATACCTCTTGGTTTTAGTTAAATTGCGTCGTATTACACATTCCACCTTCCCCATTCCGAATTCCGAAATCCCTAGATCGCGTCCGCCCCCGTCTCACCGGTGCGGACGCGCAGCGCTTCTTCGACCGGAACCACGAAGATCTTGCCGTCGCCGATCTTGCCGGTGTTGGCGGCTTCGCGAATACAATTGACGACCTGTTTTACCCGGTCGGCTTCGATCACAATTTCGATTTTGATTTTGGGGATAAAGTCGACCACGTATTCCGCCCCGCGGTAGATTTCCTTGTGACCTTTCTGGCGGCCATAGCCTTTAACCTCGGAAATCGTCATGCCCTGGATGCCGATCTCGTTAAGCGCTTCTTTGACATCATCCAGTTTGAAGGGCTTGATGACCGCTTCGATTTTTTTCATGATTCAACCTCCTCTCGATAAATGACTACTGAATTTCAAAACCTCTTTCACCATGAATGGAATTGTCCAGCCCGATGACTTCGTCTTCCTCATCCACCCGCAGACCGCCGGTTATCGCTTTGGTGACATAGGCGATGATAAGGGTGCCGATTGCCGTGAATACCGCTGTTGCGACTATGGATACTATCTGAATCCAAAGCTGTTTGGGATTGCCGTAAAACAGCCCTTTGCCGGCTGCGTTAACGGCCGGACTGGCAAACAGCCCGGTGGCCAGGGCCCCCCAGATCCCGCACACCCCGTGGACGCCGAATGCATCCAGAGAGTCGTCATAACCCAGTTTGGGTTTGATTTTGGCCACACTGTAAAAGCCCAGGGCACCGGCAACAAGTCCAATAACCAGCGATGCCGGCATATTGACGAATCCGGCTGCCGGGGTAATGGCCACCAGTCCGGATACGATTCCGGATGCCATGCCGAGCACGGTCGGCTTTTTGTTGACCAGCCACTCGATTATCATCCATGTCAAAGCCCCAGCGGCGGCTGAGGTATTGGTGACAAGAAAGGCCGATCCGGCCACCCCGTCGGCTGCCAGCTGGCTGCCGGCATTAAAGCCGAACCAGCCGAACCATAACAGCGCCGCACCCAAGGCGGTAAAGGCGATACTGGATGGAAACATGGCCTCCTTACCGTATCCGATGCGCTTGCCAAGCACCAGAGCCAGAACCAGGCCGGCGACCCCGGCATTGATGTGAACGACCGTGCCGCCGGCAAAATCCAGGACCCCCATATCGGCCATCCAGCCGCCGCCCCATACCCAATGGGCAACCGGTGCATAAATGAAGGTCACCCATAAAATGGTAAAAACGATCCAGGATGAAAACTTCATACGATCCACCACCGAGCCCAGCACCAGGGCAACGGTAATGCAGGCAAAGGTCATTTGGAACAGGGCGAACACGTAGGTGGGTATGCTGCCGGAAAGACTGTCGACCCCAACCCCGGCCATGAAGAAGTGCTGCAGCCCGCCGGCTATGCCGGCGATATCCGGACCGAAAGCAATGCTGTAGCCCCACATCATCCATATTACGCTGGCCAGGCAGTAAGCCACCAGGGTCATGGCAAAGGTGTTCAGCAGATTCTTATAACGGGCGATGCCGCCGTAAAAAAGGGCCAGGCCGGCCGGGGTCATCATCATGACCAGAGCAGTTGATACAATTATCCAGGCGGTGTCTCCGGAATTCAGACCATCGGCGGCCAGCGCGGTTGAAAATGGGATCAGGGTTAGTATTCCGGCTGTAAGAAAGCGGGTTAATCTCATCTGTAAAATTTTTCCTCCCCTCTGGGAATGGCGAATGTCGCATGAAAAATGAGAAAATCTATCGTTTAATATGCTTTATCTATTCTATTGCTGTAAGAGAAATAATACATATTAAGATTCATTTTCGACAACGGTAATGCGCCATTCCTTGGTTTTAAATGCATGTCTATTTTAATTCATTGCTTGTAGCTATTGGTCCGAAAATCCAAAAACTCGTCAATCGAAATTCGACATTATTCATTTCATGGGCGGCAGCCTCCCCAGGACGGCGGTTTTGACTGCGGCCACCTGATCTTCTTCATCAATTTTTTGGCCGTTTAAATCCCAGACATAAAAGACATCGACCACCTGATCCGCTTTGGTGGCAATTTTCGCAACCCAGATGTTCAAGCCGCAGTTGAATAGCGCATCGGTGATGCTGAACAGCAGGCCTGGAAAATCGTAGGTAAATACCTCGATGATGGTAAAAAAGCTCGAGCTGGTGTTGTCAACCCTGACCCGGTGAGGTTTGCGCGAGACGCGTTGTCCGAATTGTCCGAAGATCGGCCCTTTCTTTTTCAGCGCCGACGGCAGGTCCAGCTTGTCGGACAGGGCATCCACGAGACTTTTCTCGGCGCGCTGCCATTTTTCGGCCTCCATGATTTTATCCGGCGGCGGTTTGACCTCGAAGATATCCAGGGCGATATTGTTGCGCCAGGTGAAGACCTGGACATCAAGAATGTCGATGTTGTGTAAGGTAAACACCCCTGCCATCTTTGAAACCAAACCGGGACGGTCTTTGGCGCAGATCGTCACCGTTCGCGTGTCGGCGTCAGCCGAGTGGGCAATATCCCAAATAAAATCTTTTTCGCCGAGCCGATCGTAAAGCATGATATGCTCCAGCATTAAATCTGTCGGCATATACAGAAGATAGCGTGGGGACATCACCTCCAGCAGTTCGGAAGTATGCTTTTTTGCTTTTCGGGTTCCGGCCGCTTCGATGATATCAGCTTTTTTCTGCTCCACGATTTTAACGGCTTCTGCTGTCGCCAATTCCCCTTTTTCAAGCACGTTTAAGACCTTGAGAAAAAAATCTCTCAACAGGGCTGCAGTCCATTCGTTCCAGGCCATGGGGCCGGTTGAGAGCGAGTCGGCCACCGTCAGCAGATAAAGCATTTTCAGGCGCTCGATATCTTTGATTTTGCGTGCTGCGATGATAGCGGTTTCCTCGTCGTAAATGTCTCTTCTGGTCGCGGTTTTAATTAAAAAGAGGTGATCCCGAACCAGAAAAGCCGCGTTGTCGGCAACTGCAGGGGCAAGTCCCATGCGGGTGAGCAGTTTTTTTACGACGGCCGCACCGGATTCCGCATGACCTTCGTCAATCTCGCCCTTGCCGATATCGTGCAGCAAGGCCGCCCAAAGCAGAGGCGCTTTATTTTTAAGCTCGCCGTAGAGCTGTCCACACAGCGGTTCCAGGCTGCTGTCCTTGGCCGTGCCGAAATTTTTGACGGTCTTGACGGTGCGCAGCAGGTGTTTGTCCACCGGGTATAGATGATATTCATCATATTGAATGCGGTTGATGATACTGCGAAACTCCGGAATGAATCGCACCAGAAAACCGGTGTTCAGCATTTCGTTGAGAACATTGAATTTCGGAGCAGGTGCCGCCAGGATCCATTCGAAAGATTTAAGAATCGATGGGTCTTTTCTGTATTTTGCATTGACCTTTGAAAGAAAGTCCCTCACCAGTCGTTTGGCTTCGGCGCATAGCGGAATTTTCAGGCGGGCGCTTTCCTCAAATATCTTGATTAACAGATCAGGAGATTCAATTATCTTCTCGGCCGACTCGAAATTCAGCATCCCCCACTTAATCACCTCGAGGCCGTCGACCCGGGTCTGCTTCTTCGATTTTCTCACGCGCCTGCGTTTTTTATCGAGACCCAGTTCATACAAAAACATCAGGTGCCGCTGCTTTAAAGCTTCCATGCGCCCGTGAAGGTCCCCCAGGAACCGCTCGACCGGTTGTTGACCGTTGGCAGGTTTATAGTTCATCGCATCGGCCAGCCGGATCTGATTTTCGAAGTTGAGCTGGTCACATTTGCGCCCGCACAGGTGGTGGATGCGGTTGCGCACCTTCCAAATGAACGTCAGCGCACTGTGCAGCAGCTGAAACTCTTCGTGGGAAAGCAGACCAAAATATTCAAGATCTCTGGGATGCTTCACATTCATTTCGATCTGGCCGATCCACAGCATGGTGTGATAGTCGCGCAGGCCCCCCTGGCCTTCTTTTAGATTGGGTTCCAAGAGATACGCCGAGTCCCCAAACTGGGCATGCCGGGTGTTGTTTCTGGCCACCAGCCAGTTGATAATGGTGCGGGATTTACGCTTGATTATCCTGCGGCGCATCTGGTCCATCAGCTTGGAATACAGCAGTGACCAGCCGCAGATAAAGCGGGCGTCCAGAATCGGAGTCAGGATCTCGTAGTCACTGGCGGCGAGGGCGATACATTCTTTCAGCGAGCGGGTGGCGTATCCGACGTCCAGGCCGATGTCCCACAGGGGATAAACCATCTCCCGGATCAGACCTTCGGCAGCGGCCGGAACTCTTTTTTTGAAAAGAAACAGAAGATCAACATCTGAGTGAATACACTGCTCCTCGCGCCCGTAGCCGCCCAGGGCAATGATGGCATAGGGATTCTGACTGACATCCATGCGGGGTCCTACCATACTGGACTCAAATGCCTCTCGAAAATAATCGTCCAGGAGCCTGGCGTGCTGCCTTAAAAAATCGGGTTCTTTGCCTCGCAACAGGCGGGCAATCAGCTGTCCGGTTTTTTTTTGCAGCCGGCTGGCGGTTTGTTCGTGGACCGATTGTATTTTAGGCATTGATTTTTCCATGCTATCCTGGTCAACCGTTATACGAGCTAATCATCCCGGTAGGAGCACAATGCGTGCCATTGATCTAAGATATTCGTAACCCACTAATATTAATTCATTTTTTTAAATACCGAGATGGGAAGCACGGGGATCATAAAATTACAAATTTGCTAAAAATCGCGAAAAAATATTACAAATTTGTAATGTAGGATTTTTAGTTTTGCGGGAGAGGGTTTCAGGTGTCGGGTGTCAGCCTTGGTCAAGTGGACTTATTCTCAGGGAGCTCATCTCAAATAGGGATATTTCCGGATCGACTAAAAATAGAACCTTAGTCCGGCATAAAACAAATGGATAGACGTAAGATCAACAGAGACAACAGTCGCCAACTTTCAGGGGGCATCCTGTTTATTCTTTATCCTGACACCTGAAACCCGACACCTGAAACCTATCTGTACGAGGTCCACCAAACTTATTGCGGTAAAAAATTATCAATCACTGGTTGCGGACCTCAAATCTGGAAATATGCCTGCCAGATTTCCTGCACTCTTGCCTGCAGGTGGCCGAAATCCTCGCGGGAGACTTTGGCCGGCTGTTCCTGGAGACTGAGCTGGTGGGCGGCGGCGCGGTAGATCAGGTAAGCATGTTTGAGGATGTGGGCTGTGTATTCGTCCATGGCACCGGTTTCGATCAGGGCCTGGATGAGACGGACATTGTCGGTCCATTTCAGAAGACCGCTGTATTTGTGGGAAAGCAGCAGGACCAGATACTGCACTAAAAATTCGATGTCTACCATGGCGCCGGCATCCTGTTTAAGATCCAGGACACCGTTTTCCGGTTTCAGCAGCTCTTTGCGCATCTTTTCGCGCATATCGGCAACCTCAGCGGTCAGTTTTTTCCTGGATCGCCGGCGGGCCAGAACATTTTGGCGAATCGTCTCGAAGCGGCTGACCAGGTGATCATCGCCGCAGACCGGGCGTGCTTTGATCAAGGCCTGATGCTCCCAGGTCCAGGCTTCCTCGTGTTGGTAGTTGCCGAATGCATCGATGTGACTGACCAGTATGCCCGAGCTGCCGCTGGGCCGCAGCCGCATGTCGATATCATAGGCTTTGCCGGCGCGGGTATGGGAGGTCAAAAGGTGAATTACCCGCTGTCCGAGGCGGTTAAAAAATTGGGCACTGTCGATGGGCCGGCCGCCGCCTTTGGTATGTTCAGGGGTTCCGGCATGCAGAAAAACAAGATCGAGATCCGAACCGTAGCCGAGTTCCAAGCCACCCAGTTTGCCGTAAGCGATGACGGCAAACCCCCGGTCGCAGCTTTTAGCGCCCAGGTGACAGACGGGCGCACCGTGTTTGGCGATCAAATGATTCCAAGCCAGATCGACGACCTCAGCGAGAATGCACTCGGCGATCTCCGAGAGGTAATCGCTGACCCGCATCAGCGGCAGCGTTCCGGTAACGTCGGCGGTAGCCACCCTCAGAACATTGATCTGTTTGAATATGCACAGCTGCTCGATCTGATATTCCAGATCCTCGGCTGGGATCTGGGCCAGGCGCTGGCGCAAAGCGTTTTTAATTTCGTTTTCCTGCGGCGGCAGGTAAAGAGTGCGCGGGTCGAGCAGCTCATCGAGCAGCACCGGGTGCTGGGCCAGAAATGACGCAATCCAGGGACTTGCCTCGGAAAGCGTTGCCAGGTGGGTGAGAGCGGTCGGGTTTTCCACCAGCAACGCCAGATAGCTGGTGCGTCTCTCAATGGTTTTGACCAGGTCAATCACCCGTCGCAGCGTTATCAGCGGGTTTTTATGGGTACCGATTTCCTTTAAAAAGCGCGGCACCAGCTTATCCAACCGGCTGCGGCCGCGGGGGCTCAACGATTTTGTCTCCGGGGCCGTGCACAGATATTCCAGCAGCCGCAGCACTTCCCCGGGCTGTTCATAACCCATCTCCAACAGCACCTCTTCTGCCGGCCGGGTGCCCGCAAAATCCAGCCAGATGAATTTCAGCGGATCCTCATCATCTTCAGGGTGTTCCGCGCCGTCAGCGGATTCCAGCAGCATCTGGAAATGGCCGTGAACGATGCGGCGGTGTTTGTCCAACAGGGAATAAAATGATTCCGGATCGGCAAAACCCATGGAAGCCGCCAGGCGCACCCGGGCAGTGATATCGGGCTGCAGGTGATGGGTTTGCTGGTCGGAATACGCCTGGAGACGGTTTTCGACATTTCTTAGAAACACATAGGCATCGACCAATTCGCGGCAGACGGTCGGCGGAATATGATTTTCTGCGGCCAGGGCCGTCAAAACCCTTACAATGCCGGTGTCTTGAAGAGCCGGGGTCACCCCGCCGCGGATTAATTGGAAGATCTGTCCAAAGAATTCGATTTCACGGATTCCGCCCTGGCCGAGTTTGATGTTGTTTTCCATACCCTGACGATTGACGTCCCGGGCGATCATCTGCTTCATTTCCCGCAACGATTCAAAAGCGCTGTAATCCAGGTAGCGGCGGTAAATAAAGGGATGCAGTTTGTCCAACAGGCGGTTGCCGGCCTCGATGTCGCCGGCCACCACCCGGGCTTTAATCAAGGCATAGCGCTCCCATTCGCGCCCCTGCTGCTGATAATACTGCTCCATGCCATCGAAATCCATAACCAGGGGACCGCTTTCGCCAAAAGGACGCAGGCGGGTGTCAACGCGAAATACGAATCCATCGGCCGTCGGCTGCCCGATGACTTTGATCAGGCGACGACAGAGACGGGAAAAAAAGTCGGCGTTGCCCACGGGTTGTGCGATCCCGCGGGTAGTCCCGGACTGGGGATAGGCAAAGATCAAGTCGACATCCGAAGAGAAGTTCAGCTCCCGGGCCCCCAACTTACCCAGACCCAATACCACCGGGCCTTGTCGGGTGCCGTCTTCAGCGGTCGGAGCGCCCGACGAGGAGCACTGCCAACGATAAAGAATTTCTATCGTGCGGTGCAGACTGGCATCGGCAAAGGCGGACAGATCGGCCATGGTCTCCGCCAGATCGGCCCAGCCGGACAAGTCCCGCCAGGCAATCCGGACCAGTTCCCTGCGCCGGCAGAGGCGCAACAGCCGCATCAGGGTATCTTCATCCTCGACGTCAGCTAAACGCCTTTCAAGGATATGGCGATAATCATCCGGCCGGCTGGGCTTCAAGAGATCACCACTGTCCACCAGATCCTTTAACATCGCCGGATCACGGGTGCAGCTGGCGGCTACAAAATCACTGAAGGCAAATACATATGGGGATGTTTCCAGAACTTCGGGATGGGTGAGGGAGTCAATACCGGCAGCTTCAGCCGCGCTGCTAAAAGCCTGCCAACGGTTTTGATACTCATCGGCGAGCCGCGCTGAGAGTTCTTCCGGCAGCGTGATCGGTCGGTTTGGGCCTGTGGTCATTAGGTGAATAGGTCAGGCTTAATTTTTCTAATTATTTGAGGGGTCGGGGAGTTTTTCAATCCGTGCTATGTCCGGCCGGGGTATGCGCTCGGGCCAGCCGTAACAAATCAGTACCGGACTCCGCACACGCCCCCTATCCTCTGCGCCGGATCCGGAAAGGCAGAGACGACGATCGCCGCCGTGCAGACTGCTTTCTGGGGCTGGCTCGGATCCATTTGACGCGGGATAGCTGCCGTACACAAGTTGCACGATCATATTGTTACGGCTGGCCCGAGCGCATACCCCGGCCGGACACCGCGTCAGATGGGGCCGGGCGATAAAATGATAGCATGGACAATCGAGGAAAAACTCCCCCGATCCCTCAATTATTTGACGGCAGAATTCACGGCTGGAAAGCCGCTCCCGCTGCTAAAAACCCACTGTTGGATCGTTCCATTAATCCTTTATCGGGGTTGCAGCCAATGCCACAAAAAGTATCTCGAAATGTCTATTACCCCGCAAAATCCCGGAGCGCTATATCAATCCTTTGGCCTGCCATTCCTGCAGCCGTCGATAGGCGTGCTGCGCATAATTGCCCTGCTGGACGGCCTGCAGATAGCGCTGGTACTGGCCGCCGGCTTCGTGATATTTGGCCATGCCTTCATAGGCATAGCCTTTGAAAAAAAAGGTGTTGGGGTTGCCGGCCAATACCCGATCGTAGCTGTTGAATTCCTCCAGGGCGCCTTCATAATCTTTTAACTTGATTTTGGCAAAGCCGCTGAGGTGGTAGGCCTGAGCTTCCCCGGGATAAGCTTTTTGAGCCATTTCGGCATATTGGCGCCCAACCACCCATTTCTTTTGCGCAAGCTGGGTTTTGGACATCAGGACCAGGGCCGTATAGTCGCGGGGCATCAGTTTCAAGGCCCGCCGATAATGGCCTTCAGCATCCGAATATTTTTTTTGAGCCAGGGACTTGTCGCCTTTCTGCATTTCCTCAATGGCGCCCTTGTGGGCACGCAGCCCGGCCGTATGGTCCAAGTAGCGCTCACGGAAGAGCGGTTGGCCCTTGGCGGATTCGTATTGGGATGCAGCGCTCTGGACAACGGTTTGATAGCGCTCTTCACTCATGGGGTGGGTGGCGAACATGAGTTCTATGGCGCTGGGTTTGCGCTTGCCCAAACCGTTGAGCATATCCATGAGGCCCACCATACCATCAGAACTGTATCCTGATCTAACCATATACTGCATGCCCAATGCATCGGCCTGGCGTTCGTTGTCACGGCTGTAGCTTGCCAACAGTGCACCGGCACCGATCTGCCCCAGCTCTGAGGCCAGCTGGCCGTAACCGCTGCCCGCAGCACCTGCCACGGCCGACAGGCCGCCGACAATGGTCTGGGTCAGCATGCCTTTGGACAACTGTTCGGCGGTGTGGCGGGCATTCACATGACCCAGCTCGTGTCCCAGCAATGCCGCCAGTTCAGCTTCATTGTCCAGGGACAGCAAAATGCCCCGCGTGCAGGCAATGGTTCCGCCGGGAAACGCATAGGCGTTGACATAGGTCGCGTTGACCACTTGAAAATTATAAGGCATCTGGGTGCGGTGGGTATGTGCAACCATGCGCTTGCCGGTGCGGTCGACGTAGCGGGCCAAAGCGGCATCCTGAACCGTCCCGTAGTCAGCCGAAAGTTGAAATGGAGAGCGCTGACGGTCGATCTGGATCTCCTGGTCTTCGGATACCAGCATCAACTGACTTTTACCGGTGACCGGATTGGTGGCGCACCCGGCGGCAAATCCGGCGGCGGCCATGGAGGACAGCCATAAAAAACGTCGGCGGGTCATTTGATTGTTGTTAGAGGTTAAGAGCGGGCTGACGTCCATAGGGCCTCCGGGTTAGCAGGGTTAATCAGGGATAATTTTGCAACAATTAAAAATTTTATGTTTTGACAGGCTTCTGCGATATCGTTTGATAACTTTCAAGAAGCCGGTTTCCTAGTGTCGCCGCAAGGTGCTTAAAAAAGACGATCCCGTTGGCCGGATCGTTTACCATTACTTCCGTCAGCTTTTGGCTGTCGGTCTTAAGCAGTTTGGTCGGTTCGATGCATTCAGCCGAGGCCGAGTAGAGATCGCGCCCGATCAAGCTGGACCAGCCGAAGGCTTCACCGTTCTGGCGTGTATCGTGCACCATGTGTCCGCCTTCACAAATGCTCAACTTAACCCGGCCGTTGAGCAAGGTGTAAAAATACAGCGCCGGATCGTTTTCACGGAACAGGACATCCCCTTTATCGTGAGACACCATTTCAGAGATATCCATGAATTTTTTCACGAAATCCATGCTGGTTCCCAGCAAAAGCTCTGACTGCCTGATATACATGGTTTCTCCTAATCGCAAAGCCTCGGATCAACGCAATTCGAAACGATCCAGGATCATTTGAACCTCGAGACCCTTCACAGCTAGGCAAGAATATAAAATAAAGCGGCAGGCATGTCAAAAAAAAAGGATTCACGGGTTCAGGGTTCAAAGGTTGATGAATCCGTAAAAAGTCGAATTGACTCGCTGCGGTGTCCCCTTTTCGGGGGGTTCGACTCCGGCAGCTAAATTCCAATGAACGCGTCGCAAGCTCCTCAAACAGCTTGTCCGCCGCAGGCGGATTAACGCCGCCGGTGTCGAAACCCTATTCCCGAAAGGGGCAATGTCGCTCCCCAAGCCGACTTTTTGCGGGACTGTCAAAGGCTGACGGAGTGACTATCGATCTGAACCGCTGAACTTAAAACCTCCGAACCCCGAACCTTTGAACGGCGGTGATACATTTTTGTAATAATTGTCGGCCGATTGGCGCCTGAGTTTCAGGATCAAATCGGCACTTCCGTTATATCTATTTAAAATCATACAATATTTAACAGCCTCTGATTGTCTGGCATGCCTCTTGCTCTTCATCGGGCAAACCCGTCAGCAGCTATGGGCTCAAAAAACGGATCACCTCAAGGGTGCTCGCATAGATACTATTGCGGCTTTTTGGGGAGCGGCGCCGCAGCTGCCGGGGGGCATGAAATTAAATATTTCCCTAAAGCGGGAAAAATGGTATAAGCTGGCTGGTGAATTAGATTGATATGCTATACTTTGGGCGTCAACCGCTATAAAACTCGACGTTTTCCCCATTGGCTAAACTGGGATCCAGCCCATTTAATGCCCCGCGTTTTTTTAAGACATGCCCGACAATTCTTAAATTATAATAACCAGGGTGTTGAGCCATTTCGACAGGTTATCATTGAGCAGGTGGTGATGATTACCTGACTGGGCCGTGGTTCTGCCGCCGCCTCGTGACGCACGGCAATTGCCGACATGGGGGCGGCGGAACGCTATTGAAGACCATAATAACAGCCTATCTGTCTTTTGAGTTGCAAATTCGGGGTTGGCCGCCGTGTCGCTGCCTCGGTGATAAAAGGAGGATAAAAAATGTGCCGCTTGTTTTCAATAACCAGTAAAGACCCGCTATCCCCCATGGTCGCTCTGGAGGCGTTGGATGTCATGCGCGAGGGTCATGATTGCTCCGGTGTCGGAATTTTTTTGCGCGATTTGAGCGGGCCCTTTGAGGACATGAAAGATGCACCCATTTTATCCGGCATCTTCAGCGAGAAAGGACTGAGAAGGCTGGATTCTTTCATGATGGATATTGGTTTTATGACCAAATACAAGATTACCATCAAAGTGCCGAAACAGCCGCCACCGGGTGTGCCTAAAAGGGATATATACCTGATACGGGCCTATGAGTATCCGGAGGAGTGGGATGACCTGAGCCAGGAAGCCCTTTATGACCGTTTGCTGGAGATCAGACTTCAACTCAGACAAATGGGCGAGGAAAAAAACGACATGATTGTTTTTTCCTTCTGGCCGGATGTCATCATGGTCAAGGAAATCGGCGATCCCATGCTGGTGGCCGAGCATCTGGATCTCAACCGCAAAGAGCTTCACGCCAGGGTGATCATGGCCCAAGGCCGGCAGAACACCAACTATGCCATCACCCTGTATGCCTGCCATCCATTTTTTATCCAGGGCTATTCCACTATGACCAACGGTGAAAATACGGCCTTTATTCCCATCAAGGCGTTTTTGGAATCACGTGGTTTTCCGGGTTACATGGGATACCAATCGGATTCCGAGGTGTTTACCCACATCCTGCATTACACGATCAAGAAGTTGGGACTCGGCATCGAAGCTTACAAGCACATCATCACACCGCTGCAGGACGAAGCCATTGAGGATCATCCCGACGCCTTGTTTCTAAAGAACCTGAAGCAAACCTGCCGACAGATGATCATCGATGGGCCCAACTGTGTGATTGGCTGCATGCCCGACCACAGTGTCTTCATGGTTCAGGACCGCAAAAAGCTTCGACCGGGCGTTGTCGGCGGCAGACCGGGTATGTATGCATTTTCATCCGAAATATGCGGTCTGGACGCCGCCATTCCCAATCGCGACAAAAACGAGGATTTTCAACCCATGCATCTAGATACTGTCATCGTCGGCCCGGAGCGACAGGAGGTTAAAATATGGAACCAGAACAACCCATTACCGCTTCTACACTAAGCGTCAAGGATCTGCCCTGGCAGATCGTATGGGACAAGGACGCGTGCACCCTTTGCGGCAAGTGCACGGCGATCTGCCCTGTCAATGCCATCGAACTCGGTGTTTTTCGCAAACGGGATCTGAAGCCGCCGGTGGGGTTCATGGATGCGCCTGCCAGTGTCTACCGGGCCTATTACGGCATCCGCCAGAAAACCGACCCGGCCTATAAGTGTGTGGGCTGCGCCATGTGCAACATGGTGTGCCCCAACAATGCCATCATGCCGGTGCACGGCGACGAGGCCGATAAGCTGCGCTATCATCTTGACCGCGGCGGGCAGCCCCGCCGACGCGGCGGCCGGCGCAACGAGGCCAGGGGCATCCTGGACCGCTTGAAATTTATTCGCATTTCGATGCTGACTGATCCGGCCCTGGATGCCGGGCGGCACGAGTTTGAACTGCGAACCCTTTTAGGGCGCATCCTGCCGCCGGAGGAAAATCTCAAGTTTCTGCGAACCAACGGCTGGATTCCGCCGGTCAGAGAAATCTACCCACTGATCATCGGCAGCATGTCCTTCGGCGCCCTGTCGCCCACTATGTGGGAGGGGCTGCAAATGGGGTGGCCTACCTCAACGAAGAACTGGGGATGCCTGTCCGAATTTGCACCGGAGAAGGCGGCTGCCCGCCGCGCCTGCTGCGTTCCCGGTTTTTAAAGTATGTGATATTGCAGATCGCCAGCGGGTATTTTGGCTGGGATGAAATTATTCACGCCATTCCGGAAATGAAGGAAGATCCCTGTGCCATCGAGATCAAATACGGCCAGGGCGCAAAGCCCGGGGACGGCGGTCTCCTGATGTGGTACAAGGTCAACAAGTTGATCGCGGCCATTCGCGGGGTGCCCACCGGCATCAATCTGCCCAGCCCGCCGACCCACCAGACAAAATATTCCATCGAAGAGTCGGTGGCCAAAATGATCCAGTCCATGTATATGGCCTGGGGTTTCAGGGTACCGGTCTACCCCAAGATTTCGGCAACCTCCACCGCCATGGCCGTTTTGAACAACCTGACACGCAATCCCTACGCCGCAGGGCTGGCCATCGATGGGGAAGACGGCGGTACCGGAGCGGCCTACAATGTTTCCATGAATCATATGGGGCACCCGATTGCCACCAATATCCGCGACGGCTATCTGAACCTGGTTACTTTGGGGATGCAAAACCAGGTCCCCCTGTTTGCCGGCGGCGGGGTCGGCAAGACCGGGAACCTGGCCGCCAATGCCGCTGCCCTGATCATGCTGGGTGCCAGCGGGATTCAGATCGGCAAATATATCATGCAGGCGGCGGCCGGCTGTCTGGGCTCCGAGGCGGATCGCTGCAACATCTGCAATATCGGGCTGTGCCCCAAGGGCATTACCTCCCAGGATCCCAGGCTGTACCGGCGCCTGGATGCTGAGGATGTAGCCCAGCGGGTGGTGGATGTGTATTTGAGCTTCGACACCGAGCTGAAAAAAATCGTCGCCCCCCTGGGACGATCGACGTCCCTGCCCATCGGCATGTCGGATGCACTGGGCATCGATGACTATGATGCCGCCCAACGGCTGCAGATTAAATATGTCGTCTAGTACGCGAAAATCTGGTTTCAATATACGGAATTTAATAAAGCGTAAGTTTAATATTATTAGCACAGAGGTGTAGGGTGTAAGGTATAGGGTATAGGGTATAAGGTATAAGGTAAAATGTGCAGGTTTGAGATTCGCGCTGCAAGGATGCAATGGCATTCGGCCTTCGACCTTCGGCGCAAGGTTTTTTTCGAACGCCGTGAGCCGAATACCGAAAGCCGTTTTCGGTCGACCACCTTGCACCTTACACCTTATACCGTTAGGTCCAAGAGGCCGGAATAACAAACACAACGGCAGTATCGTCTGAGCAAAATATTTGGAGCAGGGACCATGTCAGACCAGAACATAACCACTAAAACGAAAAAACATGTCATTGTCGGCCGGGTGGCCGGAGAGCGGGTTGCCTCACGTATACTGGAAGAACAGATTCAAGATGCGGTGGCTCAGGGGCATCGGGCTTTGCATATCGAAGCTTACGGCCAGCACGGCATCGGCGGACGCCTGTGGCGGGCCGGCGCTGATCCGCTCAGCGTCCAGGTGACCGGACAACCCGGCCAGCGATTGGGATCGATGGGCTTTCCCAATACATCTATCGAAGTTATGGGACCGGCCTCCGACGATGTGGGCTGGCTCAACGCCGGCTCGGAGATCGTCATCCACGGCAATACCGGCAACGGATGCGCCAACGCCATGGCCCAGGGGAAAATTTTCGTTTCCGGCAACATCGGTGCCCGGGGAATGACGATGACCAAACACAATCCCCGCTTCGACCCGCCCGAATTGTGGGTGCTGGGCGCAGCCGGGGATTATTTCGGTGAATTCATGGCCGGCGGCATCGCGGTGATATGCGGCTATGAAGCCCAAAATCCCGACAATATTCTCGGTTATCGCCCTTTTGTCGGCATGGTCGGCGGCCAGGTTTTTTTCCGGGGTCCCCACGCCGGCTACAGCCAATCCGATGCCAAACTGGTTACCATCGACGATGAGAACTGGAATTGGCTGAACGCAAATATTCGAAAATTCCTAGACCGCATCGGACGCAACGAACTCAGCGAAACATTCTCCGATCGCAGTCAATGGCAGCTGCTGGTTGCGCGCACACCCCATGAAAAAATTTCCCGTCCGGTGCAATCCATGCGCTCCTTTCACCAGTCGGTGTGGCAAAAAGAGCTCGGCCAGGGCGGTCTGATCGGCGATCTCACCGATCTCGACCGCAGCCCCACGGCCTTGATCACCACCGGCGATTTGCGCCGGTTTGTACCGGTGTGGGAGAACCGCAAGTATGCCGCCCCCTGCGAGGCGACCTGCCCGACCGGGATTCCCGTCCAGGAACGCTGGCAGCTGGTGCGCGAAGGCCGGGTCGACGAAGCCGTGGACCTGGCGCTGACCTATACGCCGTTTCCGGCCTCCATCTGCGGATATCTGTGCCCCAATCTATGCATGCAATCCTGCACGCGCGGGTCCTCTGCCATGGCACCGGTGGATGTGACCCAACTCGGGCAGGCAAGCATCGAGGCCGAATTGCCGGATCTGCCGCCGGAAGGCGACAGCAAAATAGCCGTCATCGGCGGGGGGCCGGCAGGTATTTCCGTGGCCTGGCAGCTGCGCCGGAAAGGATACCAAACCGTCATCTATGAAACGGCCGCGGATATCGGCGGCAAGGTATCCCGGGTGATACCCGCCAGCCGCCTGCCCCGGGAGGTAATGACCACAGAGCTGGAGCGGGTTAAAAAAGTTTTGCCCCATGTGAATCTCCAGCAGTCCCTCACCCGTGGGGAGGTTCAGCAGCTGCGGGAAGATTTCGACTTTGTCGTGATTGCCACCGGAGCCCAAAAACCCCGCACGCTGCCGGTGCCGGGTAACGAACGGGCCGTCACGGCCCTGGACTTTCTGCAGCAGGCCAAAGCCGGCACCGCCAAGGCGGGCAAGCATGTTGTCATCATCGGGGCCGGCAACGTCGGTTGCGACGCGGCGGCCGAAGCCCACCGCTTCGGCGGGCAGGTGATCACCTTGCTGGACGTGCAGGAGCCGGCCTCCTTCGGCAAAGAAAGGCAGGCGGCCGAGGACATCGGCGCCCAATTCAAGTGGCCGGTTTTCACCAAGGAGATATCATCGGACAGCGTAATTCTGACAGACGGCGAGAAAATTCCGGCGGATACGGTCATAATTTCCATCGGCGACGTGCCCGATTTGGATTTTTTGCCCGAAACCATCGCCACCGAAAAAGGATTTGTCGCCGTGGACGAGCGCTACCAAACCAACGACCCCAAGGTATTTGCCATCGGTGATGTGGTCCGGCCCGGGCTTCTGACCGATGCCATCGGCTCCGGACGGATCGTGGCCCAGGCGGTCAGCGACATTCTGGAAGGCAATCCTCCGGTGCCCTTCAAGCGTGAGATGCTCAGCCGCGACCGGGTGACCCTTGAATATTTCGATCCCCGCATCACGGAGTTTGCCAATCTGGATCATTGCGGTTCCCAGTGTTCTTCCTGCGGGGCCTGCCGGGACTGTGGCATCTGCATCGCGGTATGCCCGCGCCAGGCCATCAGCAAAAATGAACCGGCCGACGCCGCCTATGAATACGTGGTCGATGCAAACCTTTGCATCGGCTGCGGGTTTTGCGCCGCTGCCTGTCCCTGCGGGGTCTGGGATCTGGTGGAGAATACGCCGATTGGGTAATCCAGGATGTGGAAATTAAACCGGTATCCGAATTTAGACACCAGGTATATGTAAATGACATGTTTTAGAAGGTGTCAGGTGTCAGGTTTCAGTGAAGCAGGGGAGCAGACATAATCTCTACGGACAACGTTAATATTGTATTTTTAACTCTAAAATGATGAGCTTTAAGAGGCATTCATTACCCTAAGAATAACTAATAACTGCACTTGAACTGGATCATTCAGGATATAGGGATAGAATCTATCATTGTTTTTTCCTGACACCTGAAACCTGACACCTGAAACCAAAAAGTAAGAATTATTTCAGAAGCTGCTGGATCCTTATATTTTCTTAAAACATAGAGGAGTCTCTCGTAAATGATCGAACTGGACAAACCCCGCGAAGCCTGCGGCATATTTGGTATCTGCGGCCATCCGGAGGCTGCCCCCATAACCTATTTCGGCCTGTATGCGCTGCAGCACCGCGGTCAGGAAAGTGCCGGGATATCGGTCGTCAAAGATGAGGCCGTTGTCGGACACAAGGGCATGGGCCTTGTCTCGGATGTTTTTGACATGGAGCGCTTGCAGCAATTGGCCGGCAGCTGCGCGGTCGGTCATGTGCGCTACTCCACCACCGGCAGCTCGGTGCTGACCAACGCCCAGCCTTTCATGGTGCGTCACCGCAAAAAATCCTATGCCGTCGCTCACAACGGCAACATCGTCAATGCCCACAGTTTGAAAAACGAACTTGAAGAAGCCGGCTCCATTTTCCAGACGACCATGGACAGCGAGATATTCCTGCACCTGTTCGTCAAAAATCTCCAGCTCGGTTTCGAGCAGTCCCTGGTTGAAACCGTATCCCGACTGCAGGGCGCCTTTTCAATCGTCATGCTGACCAGCCGGGGGGAAGTTATCGGAATCAAGGATCCCTACGGTTTCAGGCCGCTGAGCCTCGCCAGATTGAACGGCAACTACGTGCTCGCCTCCGAAACCTGCGCCTTTGACCTTGTCGAGGCGGAATTTGTGCGCGAACTCGATCCCGGAGAAATCGTCATCATCAGCCGGGATGGGATCAAAAGCATCAAAACACATCCGTTCGGCCTGCGCGCCTTTTGTATTTTCGAGTATATTTATTTCGCCAGGCCGGACAGCACCTTCGACGGTCAGAATGTCTACCTGACGCGCAAGGCCCACGGCCGGCGACTGGCCGAGGAGGCACCGGTCGAGGCCGACTTTGTGATGCCGTTCCCTGATTCGGGGACTTATGCCGCCATCGGGTATTCCGAGGCGTCGGGCATCCCCTTTGAAATGGGCATGATCCGCAATCACTACGTGGGGCGAACCTTTATTCAACCGACCCAGAGCATGCGCGATTTCGCCGTGCGCATAAAGCTCAATCCCGTTCAAAAGCTCCTGCAGGGAAAAGATATCATTATCATCGAAGATTCCATCATCCGGGGCACGACCATTAAAACCAGGGTCAAAGCATTGCGGGAGCTGGGTGTGGGGAACGTCCATATGCGCGTGGCCGGACCGCCCCATCGTTTTCCCTGCCATTACGGAATCGATTTTTCAACCCGCGGCGAACTGATTGCCGCCACCAAAGAGGTTGACGAACTCAGGGAATATCTGGGACTCGATTCCCTCCATTACCTCAGCATTGACGGCCTGCTAGCATCCACCGGCGTCGACGATCCGGAATTAAATTTTTGCAAGGCCTGTTTTGACGGCTGCTACCCGGTGGCCTTCGATGACAATTTAAGCAAGGACTGCCTGGAGGCCGGGTAGACGATTATCGGGCAGCCTGTAACGTCGCCGTTCCGGCGGCGCGCCTGAAGCATATCAGCACTTTACCGCCCGGCACGGTGTCCGTCTGGAGAAGAAATCTCCGCTCGGCCCTAATGTCATGTCCTACAAGTAATTTCCAAAACTCGAATGGTTGGTTAAGTCTTTTCCAATTCCCGAATTCAATTTCTTAAATCCCAAATCTCAATCGATTTATCATTTTCAGTCAAATATGGTTGACACCTGCCTTGCAGTTTTTGTACCTTCGAATCCTCCAGGGAAATTTCGCCTGGTTTCTCGTATGCTCGTTGAAAAATCGATCCGAACACCTGGTACCACCATGATTATCGGAATTTCTGCCATTCCGTTATACATAAACAGGCTGCCAACGGTTTAGAAACCTTTAACAAAGGAGGGCATCATGCGGACATCTTCATTGTTCCAAAAAAGTTTATGGGCCGGCATCATCGGATTTATGGCGCTGGCACTGGTTTCGGTTTCGATCGATCTGACGGCTGCCAGTGAGTGCATCAATCGCGGCGATCTTGATTCACGCTTCTGCGACGAGGACCGGGATCTGCTTGCAGACACCCCCAAAGAGTCCAGCCAATGGCTCAACCCGGGCACCCTGATCTTTTCCTACACCGCTGTAGAGGACCCTTCGGTCTACGAGAACGTTTTCATCGAACTGATGGACCATATCGCCAAGATGACCGGCAAACGGGTGAAGTGGTACGGCCCGGAGTCTTATGCCGCCCAGGTGGAAGCCATGCGATCCGGCCGCCTGCACATTTCCGGCTTCGCCGCCGGTGCAACGGTCTTCGGGGTCAATCTCGGCGGGTTTCACCCGGTCGCCATGATGGGCAACAAGGATGGAACCTTTAGAGGCTACCGGTTATGGCTGATCACCCACCGGGACTCCGACATCAAAACCATTGAGGATTTGAAAGGGCGTACGGTCGCCCACGTAACCCCTTCGTCCAACTCCGGCAATCAGGCGCCGCGCGCGCTGTTCAAGGATATGGGGGTGGTTCCGGACGTAGACTACAAGGTGATCTACTCGGGTAAACACGACAACTCGATCATGGGGGTTGTTAACAAGGACTATGACGCCGCACCGGTTGCCTCCACAGTCATGCAGCGCATGGTGGAACGCGGCGTGTTTGACCAATCGGAGGTTCGTATTATATGGGAATCGGACCAATTCCCCGGGACATCCTACGAATTTATCTACAACCTGGACCCCTCCCTGCAAAAACAGGTGGAGGAGGCCTTTCTGACCTTCGACTGGGCGGGCACGGGTCTCGCCAAAGACTTCGGCAAACGCGCCAATGCCTTCATCCCGGTCAACTATGAACAGCACTGGAAGGTCATCCGCACGATTCAGAAAGAAAACAATGTGGTGTACACCCAGGATGCTTTAAGTGCCCTGAAGGTTGGAAAGAAAAAGAAGAAGAAAAAATAGCACTATCCATGGTGCGGCGGGCGGCAATCCTTCTGTCAGGACAGCGAGCCGCCCGCCCAGCGAGGTTCGGCATGCTTGAAATCGCGGGGCTCTCCAAAGTCTATGACACGGGAACCGTTGCCCTGAAAGAAGTCAGCTTCACGGTAGACCAGCCTCAGATTGTGGCCATTATCGGCCCTTCCGGTGCCGGCAAAAGTACGCTCATCCGGTGCATCAACCGCCTGGTGGAGCCTACTGCCGGCAAGGTGATGCTGGGCGACCTCGATATTTTGTCTTTAAGCCGGCGTGAATTGCGCCACGCCCGCCGGCGCATGGGTATGATTTTCCAGGAATACAACCTGGTCGAGCGTTTGACGGTAATGGAGAACCTGTTCTCCGGCCGGCTGGGCTATGTCAGTTTTTGGAAAGCCTTTCGACGCAAATTTCCCCCTGAGGACATCGCCAGCGCCTTCAAGCTCCTCGATCGTGTCGGGCTCTCGGGCTATCAGGACACCCGCGCGGATGCGCTTTCCGGCGGTGAACGGCAGCGGGTGGGCATCTCCCGAGCACTAATGCAGCAACCTGATGTCCTGCTCGTCGACGAGCCCACGGCGAGCCTCGAGATCCCAAAACCTCCCGCCAGATCATGCGTCTGCTGGTTGAACTGGCCCACGAGCACGGCACCCCGGCGCTGGTCAACATCCACGATGTCGGTCTGGCACAGTCCTTCGCCGACCGTATCATCGGGCTGGCCGGGGGCCGTATTGTCTTTGACGATTCCCCGCGGAAGCTAACGGCCGACGTCCTGACTCAGATTTATGGCGAGGAGGACTGGAGCATGACCATCCGCAAGGTCGACGAGGAGGGCGACCACAGCCTTTCCCAAGGTAAGAACAACATCGACAGAGAGGCGGCTGCCGGATGAAAGCCACCACCGATGCGCCGACCGCTCCGGACCTTGAGTGGCACCGGATCCGGATAATCACCAACCCGCTGCTGCGTTATGGACTGGCGGCCCTTGCAGTTGTCTACATTTTTGGTTCCCTGACTACCCTGGACTTAGACTGGCATCGCATCGCCAAGGGCATCCCGCGGGCAGCGCGGATGATCGCCAGGATGATTCCCCCCGATTTCAGCCGTTGGGAGCTCTTGATCCGAGGTCTGCTGGAAAGTGTGCAGATGGCCCTGGCCGCCAGCTTCTTTGGGATGATCCTGGCGATACCCTTGGGTATTGGCGGCGCCGCCAACCTTGCACCGAAGCCCGTCTACCTCATCGCTCGCGGGTTTATCATTCTGTCACGAACTTTTCACGAAATTATCGTGGCCATCCTATTCGTTAAAATCTTCGGATTCGGCCCCCTTGCCGGCGTTCTGACGCTACTGGTTTCAAGCACCAGCTTTATTTCCAAAATGTTGGCCGAAGACATCGAAAACATGACACCCGGTCAAATTGAAGCGATTCGCGCAACCGGTGCCGGTTTTTTCAAACTCCTGATTTATTGCATCACACCCAAGACCCTGCCGCGGTATCTCGGGGTGTCCATCTACCGCCTGGATGCCAATATACGTCACTCGACAGTTGTCGGCATTGTCGGGGCGGGCGGTATCGGCCAAGTGCTGGCAGCTTCATTCAGCCGCTACGATTACGACTTCAGCCTGGCAATCCTTCTGGCGATTATCACGCTGGTTTTCGTGGGTGAATTTTTCTCCAACTGGGTTCGAGGACGCCTGCGATGACAGCCGGACGGCAAATTTCCGAATACCCTGAATTGTGGCGGCGCTTCAGCCTGCAACAAACCCTCGTGCGCTACACCTGGTACCTGGTAATCGTTTTTACCGCGGTGTGGTCCGTCAGCAATCTGGATATCCCGTGGTTCTACTTTCTCGACGCCCACCTCCAGGCCCAGGATCTGGCCGTTCGAATGTGGCCGCCGGACTTTGAATACGTCAGCGTACTCCTGGGTCCACTGGTCGAAACCATCCACATTGCAACCCTGGGGACGGCAATCACCATTCTGATTGCTTTTCCGGTGGCCTTCCTGGCAGCGCGCAACACAACGATAAACAGTTTCACCTGGCTGCTGGGACGATTTGTTCTGGTTGCGTCGCGTTCGGTCAATACGGTCGTGTGGGGTCTGTTGTTCGTCGCAATTTTTGGTCCCGGGCCGATGGCAGGTATTTGGGCCATCGCTTTCCGCTCGATCGGATTCATGGGCAAACTGGTTGCCGAGGCCATCGAGGAAATTGACGAGGGAACCGTCGAGGCGATCGAGGCGACCGGTGCATCGCGGCTGAAAGTGCTGCTTTACGGCATACTGCCCCAAGTTTTGCCGGTGATATACGGCACCACGGTTTACCGCTGGGACATTAACATCCGCGAATCCACGGTTCTCGGCTTCGTTGGGGCCGGTGGCATCGGCATCCTGCTGTATTCCTCCATCAATCAGTTTCTATGGCAGGAAGTTGCCGTAACGCTCATGGTGGTATTTGCCGTAGTGCTTGTCAGCGAATATCTTTCCGCTACCGTTCGCCGCCGAGTCACCTGATAGATGTCGCCCAATAGTGACTCTCTGCCCGCAGAGCGGGTGGCCTCAGAAAACTCCCTGGAAGGGGGCAGGATTGCTGGCGAAATTTTGTAAATTCGAAATCCGAAGCACGAAACAGGAAACAAATTCGAAAGACAAAAACAGATTCCGAGCCAATACGCAATATAGTGATAAGCGCATTGATCTGTTTAATGCACTGATTTTGTCGTCTGGTTTGGAACATTTGGTTATTCGAATTTAAGATTTGTTTCGGATTTCGAGATTCGTATTTCGATATTTTCCTGTGTCTTTTATCTCTCACCGGATCGGTAGAACCTTTGCGCATCCACAACTGGAAGTGGTAGGTTAATATTAAAACTATATAACCACTTGAAATAAAAAAGTATTTTTTAAAACCACCCGATTTAGATCTTGCCCTTTCGTCAAATGCGGTATAAAATATTTAATTGTCCTAGGGGAAACTTGTGACGGAGGGGAGATCAGATGCTCGAGTCTAAATATTTAAAAGACAATATCGAAAATATCCAGAAACTTCTGGCCATTCCGGCACTCAGGAATTTTGAGACCAGGAGCCTTCAGAAACTGCTGCGCCTGAGCAAAATCCGGGAATACGAGGACGGCGAACTGATTATCGAGGAAGGTGACCAGGATCCGTGGCTTTATTTCCTGCTTTCCGGCAAGATCAGAATCACCAAAGAAGGATTGACCATCAACACGATAGGCAAGAAGGGTGAGATTTTCGGTGAAATGCGCATCGTCGACAGTATGAGACGGTCGGCTTCGGTGTCCGCCATCGGCAAAACCATCTGCCTGGCAGTTGATACTTCCGCCAAAAACAGGATTTCCGATCAGGACACCCTGGATGAAAAACTCGATTTTTTGCTGCTGCTGTACCGGATATTTGCTGAGTATATGTCCATCCGCCTGCGCGTCACCAACGATGAGTTGATAACGGCCAAAAAGAAAATCAAACGCTTGCTGGCAAAAATATGAATTGGTCCCGATCTGTGGCCTTTTCGAAGGACTCCGCCAACGTTTTTTTCCACATCCCGACCCGCTGCAATCTCAAGTGACGCCACTGCTATATCAAACCGCAGCAACACGGACAACTGCAATGCCGACCATCCGACAGCAGATAATGGATCTATTGAAAAATCAGGAAATGGATGCCCGCCAGATATCCCAGGAGCTAGGTATTCGGGAAAAAGAGGCCTATGATCATCTCAGGCACATCGCCAGATCATTGGCCCCAAAAGATCGATTGCTGAAAATGACACCGGCCCAGTGCCTGTCGTGCGGCTACGTGTTCACGGACCGCCGGCGTCTGACGCGGCCGGGCCGTTGTCCGCGCTGCAAAAACTCACGCCTGCAAAGCCCATCTTTCTACATTACCGGAATTTGCGACACCCACGGCAGATGAAAAGAGGCCGTTTTACAATTGCTGGATAAACGAGCTGCGCGTCATGCCGGCGCCGACCGAATCGTTTAGAACGAGCTTGGCCTTTTTGAGCCGATCGAGATTGGCGTTAATTCTAAAGCCCTGCAGGGTGTCTTCCTGCAGTGCGCCCCGCATCAGATCGTACGGTAGGCGCTGCATACAGACCACCGAGCAGTTGCCGCGCACATGTACGTTGGTGACCAGTTTGTTGGCCACCAGGTCTGCCACCGCCGGTTTGATCTCATCTCTGGGAAGCTCGAGAACCTGAGCCAGGGTCAGGGGAATCATGGCAAAATTGGCCTGGTGCTCGATCAGAAGATCGATTTGATCCAGACTGATCCCGCCGCGGGAGAACAGTTCGTCGAGGTGGGCTTTGGCGCCGCGGGTGGCATATAAAAACACCCCCTTCCCGTCCATGTCTCCAAATATATCATCATCAACGGCGACCGCCTGAATATATTGTGCAAAACAGCCATGGGTTCGGGAGAGCGTGTCGATGATCCCCCTTGGCGGCCGCTCAAACTTAAAACCGGTTCCTTTGTGCAGGCAGACGCTGCCGCTCGCATCAGGAGCCAGGAAGACGGAAACGATGTTGTTGTATTTTCCCGATTCCACATAGGCTTTCGCGATTGCCGTCACCCTTTCCGGGTCGGGATCAAGGGTCATGATATCGAAAGCAAACGCCCGTATATTTTGATCATAAAATTCGAGAGCGTCTTTGAAGCGATCGAAGGTGCCGTCCTTGCTGTGCTCGGCATACATCAAACGAACGAGTTCATCCTGAACCCGGGCCGCCGTCGCCGGCACCCTCCAGATCAGATCGCCCAGCTGGTTGTCGATAATCAGTCCGTCGAATCTGGCGTCACCGTTGAGGTCATATATAGCTTCTGCAATCGCGGCGACATGATTCTTGCTCGCCTTGAAGTCTATTTTGTGATCATTGATATACTCGCCTTCGGGTGCTGGACCGGCCCCGGTTACCAGCGCGGTTGCCATGGCATCATCGCCGAATATGATGTTGGCGGTGTCATGCGGCTGAAACGACTTGGCCCGATGAATGTTTTCGGCGCCGACGATGATGGTGACGTCTCCGGCGTTCAGGCAGACGGTAAGAGAAAGCATGAAGCTGAGCTCGACGGCAACGTTAAAACCCGGACATCCCGCATACAGGTCCATTACAAGGGCATCCGGACAGTGCCGGCGGAGCAGTTCATAGGGAAATCGGATCAACGGACCGCGATCATACTTGTCGTCCCCCACATTGGTGGCCCCGATTACCAGTTTGACGCGGGAGAGGTCGACGTCAGCGCCGTCCAGCAAATTCTGCAGGGCCGTCACCCCGATGCGCTCATCGGTGCCGGCCACCTTGCGGGTTCGTACGCCCATTCTTTCCTCAATGCTCGCGTTGGTAACCGGGACGCCGCCTTTGAATGTCTGTCCTTTTTTTTCATAGATTGAATTATCCACGACCGTGCCGCCGTTCCAGGCACCGTAAGCCACGATTTCCAGCAGTGCTTTATCCACGATTGACAGCTCCTTTCACTGCGAGGCCTGTTCGAGATCAGCATTCAGTGGCGGCCACGAGTTGTGTTTGAGTACTGGTATAATGACAACGGCTGAAAATGTCAAATTGCGCGGTTCGGGTTGCGGGTCCGTCGATTGCGGATTTTAGATTTTGGATTTTAGATTGAAAATGCTTTACACGGTACGGGTTTGTGGGCATAGCGCATAGGGCATGGGGCGCAGAGCAGAGCGAGGTGAGGCCGAAATAGGCGTCTTCTGATATCTGACCTCCGACGTCTGTCTTCTGATTAGGGATTGCGGGGAGAATAAGCTGCGCTGTGTACGAAGCATTCTGGCTGCGACCCACCCGGAGGGCGACTTCCCAACGCTTTATTCCAACATTTATGACCTGAAGGCCAAACGGGTCTCCGTTTACCACTTCCACAATTTTCAAGAGGAGGTTGTGATTGATCGCGAAAAGGAACTTCAAACAAGACCCGGGATTCCTGACCTGCCCACGTTATTTTCACCAAATTTCGCAGCCCAATTATTTGAGGGGTCCGGGAGTTTCTCCCCCCGATTGTCTGAACTATCATTTAATCGCCCGACGCCGTCTGACGCGGTGTCCGTCCGGGGTATGCGCTCGCGCCGGTACTAACCATCTCCGTTAGGCCTGCTGAGGCAGATATGACGCTCTCCAGGGTGGGCGGTGAATTTTACGCGCCGATGCTACGCCGGTTCGAAAAACAAGTATTGTAAATTCATAGCCGTTATATACAACTCAGCCAAAGTGTGGGTGCAAATACCGAATATACATCTGCGAACAACCAATTATTGATACGTGAAGCTTCAATCATGGAACTTGCAGATGGCTGAGTTCTTATCGGGTGCCTAGAGTAAGCCAGACGAGTCGAGTCTCACAAAAGGCCATCAGTTTATTCCGAACTCAGTGAATCCCTTTGATAGCAGGGAATTTCGACGCCATTGACAAATAGTAATCCACGGTGAACAACGCGCTTGGATCAAGCACCGGCTCATCATCTTTTTTAATTTTCGCCAACTGGGGTACGAGCGCTCGGATTTTCCAATTTGTCAAATCTTTTGCTACCAAACCCGCCATTCTCGGGTAGTTGTCGAGCAAGGTTGCATAGCTCTTTAGGATGCGGTGACGCCGATCGACGATTTCTGGTTTAAAGCGAATACCGCCTTCCGATCCCAGCACAGAAAAGCTTTTTAATACTTCTTCGAGCTCATCCTGTGTGCTATCTCTGTTGCTGAAATACATTTTCTCGATCTCTTCAACACCAATATCCGGTTTTCCTGTCCTTTCCCTTGCTAAGATGACCGACTCGCTCTCATTGAGCACATCAGCAAACGTGGTTTTTGGGTAGGGAACGCAAATCATGCAAGCCTTTACCACTGGAGCATAAATGGCACCCAAGAGAAACGCCACGCAAATGATCGACCATATAGTTCTCATGTTCACCGAATCTTTCATCCAAATAAGCCAATGGGTATGACGATATACTGAAGAATATTATAACTCCAAGCACGTGAAAGACAAGCATTGTATTGAAGGACGCTTCGGGCAAGTAACCTGGCGCTTACCGCTTATAAGGCTCGAATCAGTTTGCTTGCATTGTGTATCCGATGTTGACCCCGGTCGAGCCATCAATCAAATAAAGATCCCTGAGCATTGACCGTACCGAGATTTCACCACTTAACCAGACCGGCTCATACATTGTTTCGACCCTGTAACCTTCCTTTTAAACTACATTTACATAATGTATTCCTTATTTCATATCGTGTCGTTCTGCCATCAGCCCGCCGAAAAACCCGGTGCCATTAATGAGAAACGCGCAATTAAAATCTAATCCTGTGGCTCCGGGCGGTCAGTTCCTGAGCGGATTGTTTCGTCTCGGTCAGAAGCTGTACTTGGATGTGTTCGATACCCGGAAAAGCCTGGATCAACATCACATCCAACTGTGACAGCTTCGCGGGATTCCTGCAAACGAACCGGTATTCCGAATGGAATTCACTATGGCGGGCGTGCTCGTCCTCAGGCGCTTCATGGTGCCCTTGATCGTCGTCTTCGCCTTTTCCGTGATGTGCATCTTCTTCGTTTTCACGTTCCTTTTCGTGATGCGCGTCCTTTTCATGCCGGTATTCTTTTTCATGATCGGCATCTTCATCATGGTCGGCATCGTGTTCGATATCCGTTTTCACCGAGTATTTAGATAGCCGGCATTGTGCTTCAGGAGACGGTATGAAAAGTTTGGAACCGTCTTTCAGTTTTTCAATCGCGTTTCTGACGCCTTCCTTTTGCGCCGGCGTTCGCGGTTCATGTTCAAATCCAACGATATTCGCGGCGGGGCTGGTAAATTCCAGGTGAAGATCGGTTCCTTCCACGGCCGCATTCAGATGGGCAACGCCATGCTCGTGGGCGTCGTGATGACGCTGCTCTGCGGCCTGAGTCCTCGATGAAGCTGCCGCGAGCATGATTGCGAATGCAAGGATCCATACTGACAGGATATGATTTCGAAACAATGGCTTTTTCATGGTGATGCTCTCCTTGTTCTCAATATGATGGGTTGACAAACAGTTGTGGGTTTGGTCGTGTACGCAGCCAGGATAATGCCGGATGCAACAAAGGCATGCATTTCTATGCACAAGAGAACACACCTTCGTTGTGCATCCGGTATTTTGGGCCAAACTTAAATGCTTTTCTTGACCATCTCCTTGCCGCAGCACATCAGGGGAACGCTGCAGGCGTCCTCCGATCCGGTACTGCAGGTGCATACCTTTTTTACCGCCAGCTCCAAACCGCAGGAATTGCAGATATACAGATCACCTTCTTTCATGTCACAACAAATTGCCATGGGGAACCTCCTTTGGTCGCTATCTAAGGGCGATTGATCGCCCAATACAACGCTTTTTAATTCATTTGACGTTTTTCGCAATTTTTACAAATTCCGTCGATGCGGACTTCCACTTTATCAATGCGGCCGGGGTATGTCTTCCACAAAGGTTCGGTGTCAACAACGAGACTCTCCGGGCTTAAACAATCCATTTGTCCGCAATCTTTGCAATAAAAATGAGGGTGCGGTTCGTGGTAATCATTTGGGGCCAGGCCGTAATAAAATGCCCTTCCACCCGTGCTGATGCGTTCAACCACGTCGTGCGCCACCAGCAGATCAAGAATGCGGTAGACGGTCACCCGATTGATCGTGCTGCTGCGTTCCAGGATTTGGTAGATGTCGCTTGCGGAAAGAGGGAATCTGTTATTTCCGACGACTTCCAGAACGCGCACCCGATTGGGTGTCGCCGCCAGATCCGCTCCAGACAACAATTCTTCATAATTGCATTGATGGCACATGAGTCATCCTTAATTTATAGCCTCAGGTCATTTCTTTTCATTTTTGAACACCCGCTGGCGTTGACCGCCGGAAAGCATACCGATCTTCTTGTCGGCATAGCTTGCCATTTCCAAACGCTCAAGGGCTGCCAGGGCCTCGCAGCGAATGGCTGCAGATCGCCGGGACAAGCGCTTATTGGAATCGAGCTTTCCCATGAGCACCACGTCAATAGCCGTAATCGGAAAGCTGCGGTTCGTGTTAACATCCTGCGGCACGTAGCCGATGCACGGCGAAGCCTTTTGGGGAGATTTCCCATCAACGCGAACCGTTCCCTTAACCGGTGTCAACAGGCCCAATATCAGTTTCAGCAGAGTGGTCTTACCGCCGCCGTTGGGGCCGATAATGGCCGTAAAATCCTTCTGCCGGACCCTAAGGTTCACATCCGTAAGCACGGCTTCCACACCATAGGTGAAATCAAGACCTTTAATTTCGAGAATCGTCATAATATGACCATCGGCTTATTTCAATGCCGCCTGGAACTTGTCTGCGACCTGACGCAAATTGGCCATCCAGTCTTCGGCCAAAGGATCGGCAAAAGCCACCTGGCCGCCGATCTCCCGGGCAACGAGTTCGGCGCTCTTGGTTGAAAACTGGGGTTGAACGAAAACAACTTTGATCTTGTTTTTCCTGGCATGCTGGATCAGCTCTTGCAGTTGGGCCGGTTTGGGGTCCTTGCCTTCAATCTCGATGGACACCTGTTTGAGCCCGTAAGCCTGGGCAAAATAGCCCCAGGACGGATGGAAGACCATAAATTGAAGGCCCGTTTTTCCTGTGAAGGTCTTCTTTAAATCGGCGTCCAATTGGTCTATCTGCGCAGCAAATGCCTCGAAGTTGGCTTCATAGACGCTCCGATGCCCTGGATCGGCCTTCTGCAGCGCGGCCATAATAGTGCGGGCCTGGATCTTCACCAGCGGCGGCGACAACCAAATATGGGGGTCAAGCCCGGCATGCCCGTGTTGATCTTCATCATGCTCTTCTTCCTCATGGTGTTCACCTTTTTCATTATCATGGTCAGCTTCATGGTCGTCGCCCTCATGGTCCTCGTCTTCATGGTGTTCCTCTGCGTGGCCATCTTGATGATGGTGATCCTCCATTTTAAGCTTTTCGATGCCGTGGTCCGTATGGATTACCTTGAGATTGGGATTGGTTGCAGTTAACTTGCCTAAATTTGCCTCTTCAAAATCGATCCCCACCGCGAAATATAATTTTGCCCTGGAAAGGGCTACCATCTGCTGTGGTTTGGGTTCATACGTGTGTGGATCGGCTCCGGGACGAACCATAACCCGAACGTCAACTAAATCTTTGCAAATTTGTTGCACAAAATATTTCTGTGGTGCGATGGTGACAAATACAGAAAGCTTGTCGGCTGCGAATCCATTGCCGGGAAATACTATTAATACCCCGAAAACAATTGCCATAAATTTGATCAGGTGATGCATTTCTCTCCTCCTTCCACATATAGCCTGTCCTGGCGTAACCATATTGTTCAATTTTGTTATTTAATCTACGTTGCGAAAAAATAAGGCAAATTTTTCTCTAAAGTATTCACCTCAAGCCGCTGATAATTAATTATTATATAAATACGCATTCCTGCGTCTTCAAGTATAATGCAAATATATTGCATGTGCATGAGAAATGCAATATTATTTTCAGTCCGAATTTTGGAAAACAGATTTATAGAAAAATTGCGTATATTTTTAAATATTTATGAAACCGAATATTACTCACCCCGTCGTTTGCCAAAATTCATTTTTTTGGATTTAAGCGATGCTACATTATAGCTCGGTAAAATGTCCCAGTGGATTACGCGCAGTGGCAAGTAAGCTCAAATTCAAAAAAGCATCAAATTTGATTACTGATCATAAGATACCAAAAGTTTTAGTTAGAAAGTACTACAGCAGATTTAAGCCTTAAGTTGGAATCTTGTGAAGCTGAGAAATTGTTGGGTATGATTATGTATTATGATATTTGGGGGGACGTGGATCGGAGTAAAAAAGCTTGAATCTTATTGGAACTGCATTTGGGATATCATCACAGAAAACCGAATATCACCCAACTTGAGATTGAGACTATATGCAAATTGGTCAGAATACAAATTTTTGGATATCTGTATTCTTCCAGATTATATTTGACCGCATATTTCGGCGTTTACGATTACCGCACTGTATCTTTTCCAGCTTCATGAAACCCGCCTACACATTAAAGCGAATATTGATAATATCGCCATCTTTGACCCGATAATTTTTGCCCTCCAGTCGCACCGTTCCCTTTTTTCGCGCTGCAGCGTACGATCCGGCATCTATCAGATCGTCGTAGGCAAGCACCTCGGCGCGAATAAAACCCTTTTTCATGTCGGTGTGAACCGTCTCGGCGGCATCTACGGCCTGGGAGCCTCCCCTTATACTCCAGGCCCTGACCTCGTCACCGCCCACGGTAAAAAAAGAGATCAACCCCAGGAGGCCGTATGATTTGCGAATGACTTTGTCCATGGCCGATTCGCTGACATTGAATTCGTCAAGAAATTCGGCCGCGTCTTCGTCGGACATCTGCGCCAGTTCTTGTTCAAGCTTGCCTCTTATTGTCAGGCAGTCCTCCACCTGAGCGATGTCACCCACATCCGGCAGGCCCTCATCTTCATCGTTGTTGTTGAAAAGCACCAGCATCGGTTTGGCCGACAGGAAGGCAAAGCCCCTCAGGCGGCGGGCGGTTGCAAGATCGGCTACCCTTCGCAGCGGGGTTTCGTTTTCCAGGGCCTGCCGGCATTCGGTCAAAAGCGAGTGTTCCTGCGGATCCATTTTTTTGCCGCGGCGATGGTCGAGTTCAAGGCGCTCCAAGCGTTTTTCGACCACAACCAGATCCGCCAGGATCAGCTCCTGATCCATTTCTATAACGTCCTGACGCGGCGATTTGTGCGCCAATCCCATAGCCGTGTGATTGCGGACGACATGGATCAACGCATCGCAGTCCCTGGCGGCCGTCCAGATACTGCGGTCTCTGGTCTGTTCCGGTTTGGCCGCGGCATTGCCCGGCAGAAAATACTCCACCTGGGCATAGGTGGTCTTCCGGGGCCGGTACAGCTCGCTCAACTCGTCGACGCGACGATCGGGCACGCGTATCGTGCTGATGCGCTCCTCACCCTTGCGGGCCGAAGCGGCGCTGTTTCCGGTCAAGGCCTCGAAAACCGTCGTCTTGCCCGACTGGGGCAGACCGATGATACCAAGCTTCATGGCTGATCCTTTGACGGCGTCATGTTCACCCGGCCCTCGGATTCAAACGGCAGCGTGGTCGCTGGCATATTGCCGCCGGACACCCGCAGATTGCCGTTTAGGCGATACTTCAGTCCGGCAGCGTCCTTCAAGCCATAGACGCCTTTAAACATGTCAACAACCGAGGAGTAAAGCGTGACCGCAGCCAATGCAGTGCCATAAGACGGTATGTCGACCGGCGTGTTGGACACGCCGGCGGCAAACGGCCGGCCGTTGATCTCGAGTTCGACCTTGATCCCTTTGACTTTCAGGTCGACTTCATTGGCATTGAATACACGCATCTCGATATCAAGGGACGCTTCGAGACCCGTGATCTCCGGGTCCCGGATACTGACCAGCGATACCCGCGGCGACTCCAGTTGATGGCCGATCCCGGCACAACCGGCTATCGCCAGAAGCACGAACGAAATTGCGAAGATCCCGTTTTTAGGAATAGCATAATTCATTGCGCAAGTCTTAATTCTCGGTTAGTTGCCCAGAAGTCCCTTGAGGGCATCTTTGGCGGTTTTTTCGAAGGGCTTGATTTCCTCTTTCTCCAGGAGCTTCTGAGCTTCTTTGGATTCAAAAATCTGTTTTTCCATTTCCTGCTTGGCGGCGGCACCTAAATCGGGGCGGAATTTGGGGGAAGCGAAGGTCCCGGACACCACCACCGGCACCATGAGGCCTTTGCGCAGGGCATCATCTCCCTGCCCTTTGAGAGTGGCAACCGCTTTGGGCTCCACCCGGAAATTCAAGCTTTCTTTTACCAGGTCGGCGGTTCCGGCCGCGTTGATGCGAATAAACGGTGATCTGAGGCTGCTCTGCGGGGTGTTGAGCGCACCGTTTTTGATCGTATAGGGGATGTTCAGTTCGGTAAAATCGGTTTTGGGCCGCTCACCGCCTTTTTCGGCCAGACCGAAGGCCGATCCGACATTGCGCACCATGCCGGCCAGATCGATGCCGACGATGGCCCCGTCGTTGAATTTCAGATATCCTTTGCCGTTCAAAGTTTTTTTGATCCGCTCGGGTTCGTCACCGCTCATCGAAAGGTTGATGTCGGCCTGGGTGCTGCCCTGCAGGATTTCTTTTTCCAACACATCCTTGAGCAGGGGTTCCACCTGGACATCGTTGATTTTCAGGTTAAGCCTGCTGCTGGGAACGTCCCGCGCAACGCTCACCACGGCCCTGCCGTCGGCATTGCCCTGATACATTTTCAGCCTCATCGGATCGAGGTTGAATACGCCGTTTTTGGCCCTGACCTGCAGGTGGACGTCCTGAATGTTGACTTTATTGACGGTAAGATGCCCGATTTTTAGGAGACCGTCGAGGATCAGACGGCGAAGGGGTGCGTAATCGGTTTTCTGCCGGCGCCCCTTGGCGGCTGCCGGGGTTTTTTCAGCCGGCGGATGCTCGGATTTAGGAGGCAGGTAGCGATCGAGGTCGATCCTGTCCAGATTCACTTCAAATTTTAAGTCGGGCAGGGAGAATCGGGCAGCGCTGGCCGTGAAATTCAAGCGGGATTGATCCAGATTGATAACCCCGTCGGTCACGGATGCTTGCCCGGCGTCGGCTTTCAGGTGGGCTTTGAAATCGACACTGCTCAAGGCCTGGGGATCCGCGGTCTCAACCGGAAAGCTTTGCCCCAGGGCGGCCACGAGTTTGCGTGGCGAAAACGTCTTTACGGCGATGTCCAGGTCCACCCCGGGCGTGGTGGCCGGATTCTCAAGATTTCCTTTGAGCACCACGGCGAGCTGCTCAAGGGCGTTTAACGACAAATCCAATGAAACGACGCCTTTTTCAAAACCGCTGCCCAGAGGACCGATTGTACCCTGAAGGGTCAGAGGATTGTTATCGAGCGCAGCTTTAAACTCGATTTGAACCGGCCGTTCCAGCGAAACGTCCTTCAGTACGAGGCTGATATCCCTGACTTCCTGGCGGGTGTTGGTCTTGTGATCGATCCACAGGGCCGATCCGCTCTTTATGGAAAAATTACCCACGGTCAGGGCACTGATGGGAAGGCCTCCCGGGCCGGCCGGCGCGCCGGCGCCCGGCAAAACCTCTTTGGCCGCGGATGCCTTTGGCTGCGCCTCGGGCCGCTCCCAGTTCCCACGGCCGTCTTTATTTCTTACCAGGTTAATTCGAGGTTCATCCATGACAAAGCGTTTGACCTGGATTTTTTTTAAAATGAGCGGAAGCAGCTTGACCCGGACCTCGAAGGATTTGACGCTGACAAACTCTTTTTCGGCAAATCCGGCTGTGTTGCCCAGCTGCAGGTCGGACAACGAGATGCCGGCCCACGGAAAAAGAGAAAGCTTTAGATCGTCTCCCACTGAAAAGGGGCGTCCGGTGGCCGCCACCACTTTTCCCTCGATAACGGGTTTGTATTTATTGATGTCCACGAACATCGGGATGATCAGCATGGCGGCAATGATGACCACCGCCAGGCCTCCGATAAGCAGTGCACCCCATTTAAGAAATTGCTTCATGGGAACCTCCTTTCACCCGGGTTGGTCTAATCTAGGTACCGGGCCGCCGGGTGTCAAGCGGTGGGAAGTAAATACGCGCGCCGCCACTGGCAGCTAGCGTCCGGTCTGATCGAAGAGGAAACTTATGAACATCGAACATCGAATAATGCATTCTGTCTATTATAAAAAAGCTTGAGCGGCCTGTCGGGTCGTAGCCGTAGGCGACCCGTGGGGGCGTAGCTCGAAGAGCGAAGCCTCAAGCCTGAAGCGATTCAATTCTTCGAGATTCGTTACTTACAGTCCGCCGGAGGAGGATTCGACATTCTGCGGTTCTGCGGTTTGCTTTTTAACTTAATGAAGTTTCAAATAAGTATGCCCATCCCCGATTAACCTGGCTTGGAATAGCATCCTAAGTTCTTTGGTGAAACATACCGTTTCAAGGTTTCGGGCGTCAGGTTTCAGTGGGGACGAAGTGACAGCGAACAATTTAAAGGTGGAGCAATGAAGGCAGATAGCCTGTTGCTACATTGGGCCTCTTCGATTCATTTTTTTCTGACACCTGAAACCCGACACCTGAAACCTATCCAACGAAATGCATACACCGGAACATTTTATTTGAAGTACTAATGGGAAACGATCCTCGGGACTTATTTTTTACGGTGTGCCTCTATGGCTGCCACTACCGAAGGCAGGATGTTGTCGACAACGACCTGATACCCCTCGGCGGTGGGGTGAATGCCGTCGGCCTGATTCAGCTGGCGATTGGCGGCCACGCCCTTTAGAAAAAAGGGGGTAAGGATAAGACTTTCCGATCGGGCGATCTTGGGGAATAGGTTCGCAAAGGCCGTGGTATAATCTTTGCCCAGGTTCTGGACGATCTGCATGGCCCCCAACACGACGAGCACATTTTCTTTTTTGAGTTTATTGACGATCTGGCGGATGTTGGCCTCGATCAAATCCGGATCGATTCCTCGAAAGCCGTCGTTGGCGCCAATCACGAGGATAACGATGTCCGGATTCAACGTCAGGATCCATTTTGTTCGTGCCAGGGTCCCGCTGGAAGTCTCTCCGCTGATACCGGCATTCACAACCCGGTAGGAATATCCTCGGGCATACAGTTTCTCTTCCAGCACCGCCGGGTAAGCCAATTCTTCTTCAACGCCCTGGCCTTCTGTCAGACTGTCGCCCACGGCCACGATGGTACCTTCAATTTTTTTTGGGGCGGGTGGTGCCGGGGGGTTGGGAGCTTCCTGGCTGCATCCCTGCACCATCATCACGAGTAGGAGGGAAGACCAAAAAAAATATCTTTTTAAGGTTTCATTTTTTGTCATCAAATACATTCGGACACCCGTATACACGAAAATAAGATTTGTGTTAATTTGGGACTACGTACCACCGAACAGGCTGCTATTTTTCCGCATTCCCACTTCCACATTCCCACTTCCACATTCCCACTTCCACATTCCCACTTCCCACCTTCCCACTTCCGCATTCCGCATTCCGCATTCCGCATTCCCACCTCCGCATTCCGCCTTCCCACTTCCCGTCACTCCTGGGTCTGCTCTCTCAAAAACACAACCGGTTTTTTGCGCAGAATCGATATCGACGGCACCAAACCCACCGTCACCACCAGCGACAAGGTAATGATGATCAGTACTACGCTTTCGACGAAAAAGGGTTTATATGAAATATGCATCACTTTTAGACAGATCAGCCAGCTGCCCACCTGGGAGATCAGCAACGCCAGCAAAGCGCTGGCCAGGCCCAAAATTAGATTCTCGAGGGTAAATACTTTAACCACGAAATTATGCCGTGCTCCCAGGATTTTATAATAAACCGCTTCCTGAATTCTGGCGTAACGGGTGGCCAGAATCGAGCTGAGAATAATTAATATGCCGGCCACTATGCTGAAACCTGCAAAAAAGCGGATGATGAGGGAGAGTTTTTTGACAACACGGGCGAAAGCGGTCAGCAGCTCGGTGGTGTCGATAACACCGATGTTCGGGAACTGCTCCACGATTCTGGTCTGCAGGGAGGAAATCTGCGCCTTGGCCACCCGGACAGCCGTAAATATGGTTTGGGGGGCATCGCGCAAGGTCTTTTGCGGGAAAACGAAATAGAAGAAAGGGCGCAACGACTCCCGCGTGCGGGTGCGGACACTTGAAATTCGAACCTGCAGGGGCACGCCCTGGATTTTAAAGGTGATGCGATCCCCGATTCTCATGCGGTGCTCATCGGCCACGGTATCCATAACCGAAACCTGAAGGTCACCCCAGTCCGGACGATGCAGGCTGTTGCCCTTGGAGATTTTTTCGTCTTCGAGCAGATAGTCGCGGTAGGTTAGGTTAAACGTGCGGGCCAGATTGTCGCCGCGCCGCCGTCGTTGCTTGGAGCGATCAATTTTCTGACCGTTGACAGACATAATCCGGGCCCTGATGATGGGATAATACCTGGCTTCCATTGCGATGGCATCGGAAAATTCATCGAGCTGTGAAGGTTGGATGTCCAGAAAAAAGACATTCGGCGTCCCCTCGGGGTATGACTGGATATAATTGGCATCCAGGTTTTGCTCGATTAAATAAATGGCAAAAATTACGGACAATGACGCCGTCAGGGTGACAATAATCGGCCGGGTGGCGTTTTTGGGCCGGAACAGGCCGTTGATCGCCTGCCGGATCAACAGCGACCGAACCGTGACGCGCTTGAGCGTGAACAAGACCGCCGCGGCCAACGCAGCGGCGACAAGAATCAGCACGATGACGCCTCCCACGAAATACAGGGCGGCTTTGAGTTCTTTTACCTGCCAGAACACCAGCAGCAGAAAAAAGGCCAAAATGAACCCAGCGCTCAAGTAGGCCGGCAGCCCGGCCTTAGATCCAAGCGGTTCTTTGCGCAGAATCATCACCGGTTTGATGTCCTTTAAACGGTGCAATGGTATGAACGAGAACAGCCCGACGACAAAAACCCCCAGGCAAAGCCCTTCCAGCACAGCGCCCCATGAAATTTGCAGGGTTACGCTTGCAGGCACGAAACCCTTGAACAGGACCTCCAACGCACTCTGGAGAACGAGGCCGGACAACAGCCCGACAACCGTTCCGGCCAGACCGAGGATGGAAAGAATAAAGATATAGTGGCGCGTAATGAAACTGCTTCTGGCTCCCACCGTTTTCATAATGGCGATGGTGCCCTCCTTCTCCTTCAAGAACGCGGTCAGCGCACTTTGGATGCCGATGCCGGCCAGCAGGAGGGTAAAAATACAGATAAGACTCAGATCAAAAAAGAGATTGTCAAAAAACCGTTTAATGCGGGATCGCGCCGTTCGGTAAGTGTCGACGCGCTCCTGGTCCGCGTCGGCAACCATTCTGATGCGGTCGGCAATCGATCGGATGTTGGCTTCCTCCCGAACCTTGATCAGGTAGAGGTGCCGGACCCGACTGCCCTTTTTGACCAGATCCAAACGGTCGATGTCGGCGGCGGCGACAAATACGCGGGGGCCCAGGAAGAAAAAATTTACCGGCTGATCCGGTTCCCGCAAAACCACATCCCTGATTGTCAAGGTCGTACTGCCGACGTGCAGCGCATCCCCCACCTTCAGACCGAGCCGGTCGAGCAGCAGCTGCGCCACGACGATACTGCCGGGGGCAAGAACGCTGCCCAATTCGCGGCCGGATTTCAGCACCACTTCGCCGTACAACGGGTATCCCGGCGGCACAATTTTCAGTTTGGCCAGCAGCGAATCACGGCCCGGCTCATTGCGCACGACAGAATAAAACTCCCAGACGCGGTTGCTGATGATTTGATTCTGATCCTCGAACTGCTTGACGGCGCTGACGGTCCCCCGTGAAAGATCATAGTTGGACCGGACTATGATATCAGCGGCATGCAGGGTTTTGGCGTCGGCCAGCAGGGACCGGTTGACGCTGGCGGAAAATCCGTTGAGCGAGATGAGGGTCACGATGGAAAGCGCCACGCACAGCACAAACACAACCGCCTGGCGGCGTGAGCGCACAATCTGGCGCAAAATGAATTGTAGGTGCAGCACAGCCTTGGACATTATAAACAGCCCCGGGGTCACATGTTAAATACATATTGTCGGTTTAAAATGTGATCGTCATGAGGTATAAAAAGAAGTGTTTTCGATGGCATATATACTGCCAAGATAAGCTGGAATTGTTTCACATTCAAGTGATAATTTGGCAGACCGGCTTCAACACCAAGATATTGACGGGCAATGGCCAAGATTTGAATGTCCGAGCAGTGTCGCGTCCCGGAAAGATATGATAAAATTCGAACTGGGGAGGACATTTGGCAATCCGAACTCATCCGCATACTGTTTACGACAAGATTTACAGGGAAGCTGAACCCTACCTGGACACGCGCTGCAACGATGTCCATGTATCCCTGTCCTATGAGTTTGCCCGCCGCCTGCTGGCCCTCTACCCGCAGGCCGACGCGGACATTGTCCTGCCGGCCATCGTTTTGCACGACGTGGGCTGGAAGATGGTGCCCGAAGAGAAGCAGCGCGGCGCCTTCGGACCCAAAGCCAAGGATAAAAAAACCCAGCGGTTTCACGAGGTGGAAGGCGTCAAGATAGCCCGGCGAATTCTAACGGACCTCAATTACGAACGCAGAAAAATCCCGCAGGTTTTGGCCATCATTGACGGTCACGATACCAGACAGGAGGCCCTTGGCCTCAACGATCAGCTGGTCAAAGATGCCGACAAGCTGTGGCGCTTCACACCGGCCGGCGTAGACATCGACCATGCCAGGTTCGGCATTGCGCGGGATGCCTACCTGGCGTGGCTCGACACCGTCATCGACGACTGGTTCTTCACACCCGAGGCCGCACAGATGGCCCGGGACGCGTTGGCCGAGGCCAAAGCCGGTGCCGCCATAGATTAGACGCCGGGATCTGCACGAAGCCATCCCAAACCCATTGGATTGCCAAACATCGGCGTCGCCGCCGGCGCACCCCGACCCCCTGAAGCCCGCCTCAAAAACCTTACATTAACATTTACATTGACATTTACATTTTAATCGGCTATATTTGCTGCAGAGCGAACATTGATTGTGGTTGCCAAATCTGAAATCAAGGGGAGGCTTTTATGCAACGGCCCCTAAGCCGCAAGCAGCAGCATGTTCTGACCTACCTGCAGCGCGCAATCCAGGCGGACGGGCAGGCCCCCAGCCTGCGCCGGACGGCTGCCGATCTGGGAGTCAGCCATGCCGCGATCGCCCAGATTCTCAAAACGCTGGAGGAAAAAGGTTATCTGAAACGGGAGAGGCGGTACAGCCGCACGGTCCACCTCTTAAACCGGGCCAGCCAAACGGCGGCCCTGCAGCGCTGGCGGGAAATCCCCATTATCGGCCGTGTCACGGCCGGTCTGCCGATGTACGCCCAGACGGAATGGGAAGACAGCACGGTGCTGGACGGCACCGTCTTTCGCGGCCGGAGTCTTTTCGCCCTGCGGGTCAAAGGCGATTCCATGAAAGATGCCGGGATCCTGGACGGTGACCTGGCAATCTGCGAGCCCCGCCAGTACGCCCGCAACGGGGAAACCGTGGTGGCCCTCATCGACAATGAAGAGGCCACCGTCAAGCGGTTTTTTTTGCACAAAACCCATATCGAACTGCGCCCGGAAAACGCCGCCTACCGGTCCCTGCGTTACGACTTCAACGAGGTCCTGATCCAGGGCAAGGTCATCGGCATCCACCGCGGACCGGAAGGGATCAAATAGTCGCTTGTCTCTGGGTCCTGGTCATCGGTCACTTGTCGTCGGTGGCCGAGTTGCTGTTGCGGCGTGATACTGGATACTCGTTTCGCGATGCTCGATAGTAAAAGTCGGAAAGTTCCGGTCCTCATCGAGCATCGAGAATCCAGGATCGAGCATCATGTGGTGGCAGCTGCCAGTCACCAGTTGCGGGGGGGCCAGTGACCAGATACCAGTAACCAGGTACCAGCAGCCAGAGACCAGAAACCAGAAACCAGATGAGAAACAACCATCATAAGGTTTTTAAAAATTCGGATGTACAATCAAACCCCAAATAGTGCTTGCCGCCTGCGGGTCGGCACGAGCGGTTATTCGTATGCGGAGTGGACCGAGGCCGGATTTTATCCGCCGGGAACAAAATCGGGGGCCATGCTGCCCTTTTACGCTCAGCGCTTTCCAATCACGGAGCTGAATTTCACCTGGTATCAGATGCCCAAAGCCTCTATCCTCGAGCGCATGCACCGGCAGGCGCCGGCCGGTTTTCGTTTTGCTGCCAAACTGACCCGCACATTGACCCACGAGATCGACCCCGACCAGTGGCGCGGGCAGGCGGCCCTGTACCGCGACGGCATCGCTCCGCTCCTGCAAGCCCGCAAGCTGATGGCCGTTTTACTGCAGTTTCCCCCGTCCTTTGTGCGCGCCCCTCAAAGCCGCCGCTATCTGGCCGCCCTTCTGGACGAACTGGTCGGCCTGCCCCTGGCGGTGGAATTTCGGCATGCCTCCTGGGCGACGGACCGGGTTTTTGCCGAACTCGAACGCCGCCGCACCACCCTGGTCACGGTGGATGAACCCAAATTGCCGGGGTTGTTTCCGGGTCTTGATGTCGTTACCAATCCGGAACTTTTCTATATCCGCTTTCACGGCCGCAACGCCAGGGGCTGGCGCTCGGGCAACATGCAAAAACAGTTTGACTATGACTACGGTGATGACGAATTGCGCCAATGGGCCGACGGCCCGATCGCCAGGATGAGCCCTAAAGCCGGCAACGGGGTGATCTTTTTCAACAATCACGTACGCGCCCAGGCACCCAGGAATGCCGTGCGCCTTATCAACCTGCTGATCCAAAGAGGGTTGATGGAATAGAAAATCTAGGGTTCAGAGGTTCGGGGTTCAGAGGTTCAAGGTTGACAGTCTCGAAAAATGATCGGATTGGGGAGTGACATTGCCCTTTTCGCGGGGAGGGATTCGACTCCGAAAGGGACAGCGGGGCGAGCCTATTTGGCTTTTTACGAATCTATCGACGTTCAGGGGCTAAACGCATGAGGATAGAACGATTTGAGGATATTGAGGCCTGGCAATTGGCTCGGGAGCTTACACGAAAAGTCCATGATCTGACAAAGAAGCCCGAATTTGCTCGTGACTTCGGCTTGAAGAGACAGATACAGGATGCGGCAGGTTCTTCCATGCACAATATTGCTGAAGGATTCGATTCGGAGACAAACCCGGAATTTATTCGATTTCTTAGGTATGCCAAACGGTCCTGCACCGAAGTCCAAAGTGAGCTTTACGTGGCTCTGGATCAGCAATACATAACGGATGCCGAATTTCAGGATGTGTATGATCATGCCGGACGTACGCGTGCTGCCATTAGAGGTTTCATTAAATATTTGATCTCCTACAAGAAAGGCAATTCTAAACCCTGAACCCCTGAACCTTTGAACCCTGAACCCATGAACCTTTGAACCCTGACCCCTTGAACCTCTGAACCTTTGAACCCTGAACCAATGAACCCTGACCTATGAACCCTCACGAACGCTCGATTATACACCTAAATGTGGCCGATTTCGCTGTGGCGGTGGAGCGGGCCGTTGACTGCCGGCTCAAGGGCCGGCCGGTGATCGTCGCACCGCAAGGTGCGGCCAGGGCGGCCGTTTACGATATGAGCGAAGAGGCCTATCGCAGCGGTATCCGCAAAGGCATGGCCCTGCGCCGGGCCGTGCGCCTGTGCCGCGACGTCAGGGTTCTGCCGCCCCACCCCGACCGCTACGAACACGCCATGCACGCTTTGTTCAAGCAGGCCCTGCCCTATTCACCGCTGATTGAAACCGGAGAAGCCGACGGGCATCTGTTTCTGGACGTCTCCGGCACCAGCCGCCTGTTCGGCCCCCCCGTGGATGTCGCCTGGCGGCTGCGCCGGCAGGTTAAAAAGGCCCTGGGTCTGGATCCGATCTGGTCGGTGGCCCCCAACAAGCTGGTGGCCAAGGTGGCCACGCGCCTGGTCAAGCCCGACGGAGAGTACATTGTCGCTGCCGGCGAGGAGGCGTCGCTCCTGGCGCCGCTGCCGATCAGCCTGGTGCCCGGGATCGAGCGCAACGATCTGGTCAAGCTGCAGGAATTCAACCTGACCCGGGTGTCCCAGTTCACCACCCTGAACCTGGCGCAACTGCAGATTCCTTTCGGCGCCCGGGCCTTGTTTCTGTACCACGCCGCCCGCGGTATCGATCCCTCTCCGGTTCTCCCGGCGGGGAAAAGGCCCCCCCGGGTGTTCGCCGATCACGAATTCGGCACCGACACCAACGACAAACCCGCCCTGGAGAGCGTTCTGTACCGTCTGGGCGAACAGATCGGCGACGCGCTGCGGCGACGGCGGCGGGCCGCCCGCAGTGTCGCTGTCATCCTCGACTACTCGGACGGCATGCGCAGCATTCGCCAGCTGGCGGCCAAGCCGGCCACTGCCAACGATGTCACCCTGTTCCGGCTGGCCCGGCGCACCCTGATGCTGGCCTGGACCCGGCGCGTGCGCATCCGGCATATCCGCCTGGTCTGCGACCGCCTGGTCTTCCCGCCGGCCCAGCTGGAATTGTTCGCCGACGAACAAAAGGCCGCCCAGGACCGCGACAATCTCATCGTCGCCGTCGACCGTATCCGCCGCCGCTTCGGTGCCGGAGCGCTCCGGGTCGGCCGAACGATGGCGGCATAGGGGCAGATGAAGTTCACCGCAGAGGTTGCAAAGATCCGAACGCAGGGCTTGAAGCTGTCAAATAGGTCCTATAGGTCTTATAGGACTTATAAATAGGTCGACCATCGTGGGCTGCCCTACTCAATTTTCGTTGAAAGCCGGAATCGTCTGACCTTCGGTATCGAGCATCATGTGTTGCCGGCTACCAGCAGCCGGTCACCAATTGCAGGAGACCAGAGGCCAGTGACCGGCCACCAGAAGCCAGTGACGAGGCACCAGTAACCGGAAGCCAGAAACCATGATCCCCCTAACAGTTCGCTCCAGCTACTCCCTGATGTGGGGCACAGCCTACGTCCGGCAGGTCTGCCGCCATGCCAAACGTCTGGGTTATCAGCGCCTGGCACTGACCGATACCGACAACCTGTATGGATTGTGGTCCTTTTTGGCGACCTGCCGGCGTGAAGGCTTGAGCCCCATTGTGGGGACGGAGATCACCCAGCCCGGCGGCCGCAGGCGGGCGGTATGCCTGGTGGAAGACGACACCGGCTACCGCAACCTCTGCCGCCTGCTCACCCGCCGTCACATGGACGGGGGTTTCGATCTGGAGGCGGCGCTGCCCGAGCATGCACCCGGCCTGGTGGTGTTGACCCAGAATCCAGGTCTGCTGCGCACCTGGCACGCCGCCGGGATCACCGTGGCCGCTGCCGTGCCCCGCAATCCCCTGCCCCCCAACCATCGCCTGCATCGCACCGCCCGGCACCTGGGAGTTGCCTCGGTGGCGACGCCGGGCAGTTTCTTTTTGCACCCGCAGGATGGCGCCGTCCACCGTCTGCTGCGCGCCATTGAGCGCAACACCTCGCTTTCACGCTTGGCAGCCGGCGACATCGCTCCGCCCGATGCCTGGCTGGCCCCGCCGCAGGAATACCGCCGCCGGTTTGCCATCTGTCCCCAAGCCGTCGCCGCCACCCACGAAATTGCCGAACGCCTGGTTTTCAGCGGTCCCCGTTTCGGCATTGTCATGCCGCCGCTGCTCAAAGGCAACGGTGACGATCCGAACCGTCACCTGCGCACGGCCGCCTATACCGGTGCCCGCAGGCGCTACGGTAGGGAGCTTGCCGAAGGCGTGGTCGAACGGCTCGAACACGAGCTGGGCAGCATTGCGCGCATGGGGTTTTCGGCCTATTTTTTGATCGTCCGGGATATCGTCCGGCACAGTCCGCGCACCTGCGGCCGCGGTTCGGCCGCCGCCTCTCTGGTGGCCTATTGCCTAGGAATCACCAATGTCTGCCCCCTCAAACACAATCTGTACTTCGAACGTTTCTTAAATCCCGGTCGCACCGATCCGCCGGATATCGATGTGGATTTCGCCTGGGACGAACGCGACGGCGTGCTGGACAAAGTCCTGGAACAGCACCGGGGACACGCGGCCATGGTGTCCAACCACGTGCTGTTTCAGCCGCGCATGGCCATCCGGGAAGTGGCCAAAGTCTACGGGTTGACCGACGCTGAAATCGGACGGGTGTCCAAACGGCTGCCGCGCTTCTGGCGCATGCGGGAAGCCGAGCCCGAAATGCTGACCGGGCTCAAACAGCGCCCGGAATCAAAAGCCCTGGAATTTCCGCACCCCTGGCCGGAAATTCTGGCCCTGGCCCAACGAATTATCGGCATACCGCGCTACCTGTCGGTTCACTCCGGCGGGGTGGTCATCACCCCGCGCCCCATCGACGAATATGTGCCCCTGGAGCGCGCGCCCAAGGGAGTGCCGATTATCCAGTGGGAAAAGGACGCCACCGAGGATGCCGGCCTGGTGAAGATCGACCTGCTGGGAAATCGCAGCCTGGGCGTCATCCGCGATGCGGTCGGCAACCTGGGCGCCAACGGGGTGAAATTCGACGAATCCCGCTGGGAGCCCGAGGACGATCTGGACACCCAGCAGGCTCTGGCCCAGGGCGGCACCATGGGGTGCTTTTACATCGAAAGCCCTGCCATGCGGCTTTTGCAGCAAAAATCGCGGGTGGGCGATTTTGAACACCTGGTTATTAACAGCAGCATTATTCGCCCGGCCGCCAACGAGTTCATCCGCGAATATATCCGCCGGCTGCACGGCGGGCAATGGGACCCCATCCATCCGCTGCTGGCCGAAGTGCTCGATGAAACCTTCGGCATCATGGTCTACCAGGAGGATGTGTCCCGGGCCGCGGTTATCCTGGGCGGCTTTTCCCATGCCCAAGCCGACGCCCTGCGCAAGGTCATGTCCAAAAAAGACCGTCAGCATCAGCTGCAGGATTTCCGCAAGCGCTTTTTTGCCGGTGCCAGCTCCCGGGGGGTCTTGACCGACCAGACGGCCGCCATCTGGGAAATGATGATGAGCTTTTCCGGCTATTCCTTCTGCAAGCCCCACAGCGCCTCCTATGCCCGGGTCTCTTTCCAGGCCGCCTACCTCAAGGTGCACCACCCGGCCGAGTTCATGGCCGCGGTGATCAGCAACCAGGGCGGCTTTTACGGCACCTTTGCCTATGTCTCCGAAGCGCGCCGGCTGGGGCTCACCATTTTGCCGCCGGACATCAACACCAGCGAGGTTCACTGGACCGGCCGGGACGACACCATCCGGGTGGGCCTGCTCTCAATCAAAGGGCTTTCCGCCGACGTCCAGGCCCGGATTGTCTCCGAGCGCCGCTACCGGCCGTACCGCAGTTTGGGTGATGTTCTCGATCGCCTCAAACCTGCCGCAGACGAGGCCCGGGCGCTGATTCACTGCGGGGCCCTCGACACGCTGAATCCCGGGGGCAACCGCGCTGTCCTGATGTGGGAGCTGGCCGCCTGGCTGCAGACCGGATCGAAAAAGCCGCTCCCCCGCACCCGCAGCCTTTTCGACGGCTGCGGCGGTGTTCAGGTCTCCAAACCTCCGGCACTGCCCCCGGAAGACAGCCGCGAGCGGCTGCGGCGTGAATTTTCCGTCCTGGGTTTTTTATGCGACCGGCACCCCATGGAACTGTACGCATCCGCGCTGCAGAATTTAAAAACGGTCAACGCCGTCGATCTGCCGCACCACCTAAACCGGCGGGTGCGCCTGGCCGGCTGGCTGATCACCGCCAAAGTGGTCACCACCAAGCACGGCGATCCCATGGAATTTCTAACCTTCGAAGATGAAACCGGTATTGTCGAAACCACCTTCTTCCCCGCAACCTACCGCCGCTTCTGCCACATGATCGACCGCCAGCGGCCCTACCTGCTCAGCGGCAAAGTCGACGAGGACTGGGGGGCCATAACGCTGACGGTGGACAGAGTTGCAAAGATAAAGCCGCAGGATTGATTGGATCCGCCCGGAATCATTGACGGAGACTGTCGAGGGCACTGCCAGGTCCAGGACACCGACCGACCGATATTTCCTGATAATACAGTTCAGATCCAATGGTGGGATAGTTGCCAGAATGTGAAAAACATTACCCAATAGTTTGTAAATATATACCCCAACGGGCTCGCCAACACATGTTGCCTTTTTCTCTAACCATCTAAAATAAATAAATAATTAGAATAATTGCTTGTTGGGTACGCTTTTTGCTGCTGCCATTGGGAACGGGTCGATAATCCGGCCCGGCTGCTTTTCATTTGAGGATGCTCACAATTTTGGACTGAATCCGATCCCAGGCCAAATAGAGGCTGTTAATTGTGAGTGGGTATAATTCAGCAAAGATTTCATCAATCTTGTCGGAAAGAACAGTGTGTTTATGCTGACCACGAAAAAAAATGCCCGGGTTGCGGGAGGGTGTCATTTTATCGCATCAGGCGCAAATGGTGGATGCGTTTCTTACCCGGGACCCGTCACTATCTTTGCAGAAAATGCCACGAGAAATTTGTCCTGCTGCAAACGGCCCTGCGTTAGACGGCGGCTTTGCGGAAGGGGCAAACTTACTCGGATGCCGGAGGGGGTAATCCTATATCACGGCTTCTCATTTAAGCGGCCTTCAAACACGGCCGGATGCTTTCCCAGAAAGGCGGTGGTGCCTTCTTCATTATCCAGCTTGATTGCTGCAGCCATTTCTGGCTGTAATATTGTGTAACCAGACTTAATCTATCCGGTGCGGCAAACTTTCCATCCGGCCGGCCGGCGTGATCTCGATGAAATCCAGCTTACGCTGCAGCTCGCCGATGGTTGCGGCGCCGCCATAGGTTAAACCCGAGCGCAGTCCGCCGATGATGTCGGCGATGATTTCATCTTCATCCTCCCGGTAAGGAACTTCGGTGGCAACGCCCTCGGAAGTTTTCCATTCGGCCAGGCCCCCGTAGTAGTCTTTTTGCACTTCACTGCTGGCCATTCCGCGATAGGTCTTCACTTTGATCGTCTCTCCGGTAGGGCTCTCTCTGGTCTCCACCGGACCGGGAGTCGGCCGGGTGCCCGCCAGCATGCTGCCCACCATCACGAAGTCCGCACCGAAAGCAAGCGCCTTGACGATGTCTCCCGGGTAGCGGATGCCCCCGTCGGCAACCACCGAGCGGCCGACCCGGGCACAGTTCTTAATGGCCGTCAAATTGGGCACGCCGAACCCGGTTTTGATTCGCGTGGTACAGACCGAACCACCGCCGATCCCCACCTTGACGATATCGGCGCCGCTGGCCGCCAGGTAATCTGCGCCGGCGTAGGTGGCTACATTCCCGGCCATGATGCAGGCGTCCTCTCCCAGCATGGTACGGATCTGTTTCAGGGTGCGGCCGACATATTTGGCGTGGGCATGGGCGACATCCACACAATACAGGTTTGCTCCGGCGTCCCGCAGCGCCTCGGTTCTTTCGAGGTCTTCCTGGGAGCAGCCGATGGACACAAACACCGGGTAGCGGCATTCCTTGAACATGCTGACATTGTCTTGGATGGACAAATAGCGGTGCAAGACGCCGATGCCGCCTTTGGCGCCAATATAGTTGGCCATTGCCGATCCGGTTATGGTGTCCATATTGGTTGTCAACAAGGGCAGTTCCAGGGACAATTTCCCCGTTTTGCAGCGCATCGAAATATCTACCACCCTGCGGGATTCCCAGTGGTTATAGGAAGGCACCATCAGGATGTCATCATAGGTAATGGCTTTCATATGCTTCCCCCTAAAGTCTAATTGATTCTAATCGCAATTAATCAGCCACATAGGCTGTCCTGGCACCCGCAAAAGCTTATTGCGCCGGGACGGATTTGGTTGTCGTCAGTGAAATCGAATGACGGCTGCGATATGAAAACAGAATCCCTGCGATTGAAACGACTCGCCCCGGACGAACACAACATAATCCCCGCCCGGTTTTTACTGAACCGGGACAGCGGCCGGCGTATCGGGCAAAGATCCGGAACGCCAGCCAGGTTGCTCTGCTTTCCCTCAGGGAGGCGGAGGCAATTTTCCGATGCATTCCGGGCATACTTCGCGGCTGAACTCGGTGTCGCCGTGATCCGCTATATATTCTTCAACGGAAATCCAGGAGCCGCTTTGGTCCTTAATTTTTTTGCAGCCGGCGCACAGGGGCAGAAAGGTTCCGACGGTAGCTACAAAGCTTTTTTCAAGGGCCCGCAGCCTCCGGTTGAGCAGCTGCAGCAATTCGATGGCCAGCACCGGATGTTTGATAATTTGCTTGCGCAAATCAAATTGATCGATGCACAGGGCTTTGGTGTCCTTGCTGGCAACGACACTGGCCGACCGGGTCAAATCATCAATCAGGGCCATCTCGCCAAAATAGCACAGGGATCCAAGTGTTCGCAGGCATTTTTCCCCTTTCTGGCCCAGATTCTTAACAACCCGCACTTCGCCGCTGATGATCACAAAAAGACTGCCGTCCTGCTCACCCTCGTTGATAATCGTTGCTCCCGCGGGATAGGTGCAATGACGGCTCAGTTTGGTGATTCGTTTCAAATCCCGGTGCTTCAGATGGGAGAAAAGGGAAACCTGGCTTAAAATTTCGGTCTCATTCATTGATCGCGGCCCTCCTCATATTTTTTCTACCCCCCATTGGCCTCATCCGGCGGCTGTCAAAAAGGCGCTAAGCTCAGGAAGGTTGTCTTTGATAACTGCTGATACCGCAATTTTACCCTGCGTATCCAATTTGGTCGCAGCCTTAAACACAGGGTTGATTCGGAAAATGTCGAAGCCCTGCAACAATAGGACGCCCCCCTGTTTATTGTTCGTAGCATATTCACCTATCTAAACTCAAATCAAATGATCTTAACCGGCCCCATAGGTGCCCAGGACAAAAGCTGCCGGAGGCGGCAATACCGTTAGGAGATGGTCCTGCCATCGGTTGCGTCAAAAAGGAGGATTGAAAAATATGATGATTCATGGGATATAGCGGTTGTCAAAAAACGTTCCGTTATCCAAACGTGTCCCAATGTATCCAAACGTATCTGAACGTTTTTTCTACAAATGCTTATACCACCCTTCAAGTATTTCTGAACATTTTTTTGACAAGCGGTATAGACCGGCAATCCCTGCTTGCACCGCATGGCAAATACCGCCGAATTTTGAGCGCAAGCGTAATTTCAGAGCCAGGAGATAAAAATGAGCGACGATGCCAAAACACTGAATGAGGCTTCCCGACTAATCCTGCACCGCACCCCCCGGGAGGATATCCAAAACGGAATCACCATCGTGGTAAAAGGCGAAGGGTGTCGGGTGTTCGACAAGGAGGGCCGCAGTTACCTGGACATGGTGGCGGGTATCACCCGACCCGTTCATATCGGCTACGGCCGAGAAGAAGTTGCGCGGGCGGCTTACGACCAAATGTGCCGGCTGCACTATTTTGCCCCGGGCGGGTATGCCAACGAGCCCGCCATGCGGCTGGCTGATTTGCTCGCTGAAATTACGCCGGGCAAACTCAACCGTTTTACCTTTGAATGTTCCGGTTCGGAAGCGGTTGAATCTGCCATGAAGCTGGCAAGACATTACCATTACTTCAACGGCAACAAATCCCGTTACAAAGTCATTTCCAGAAAAGGAGCCTATCACGGGGTGAACGGGTTCGGTGTGCGGGCGCTTGGCGTTGTCATGCCGATGCGGCAGATTATGGAGCCCGTAGCCCCCGGCGGCGTTTTCGTCGAGCCGCCCTACTGCTACCGCTGCCCGTACGGGTTGGTCCATCCGGATTGTGATATCAAGTGTGCCACGGATCTGGAGCGCACCATCGAGTTTGAAAACCCGGAGCTTGTTTCGGCCTTCATCGGAGAGCCGGTCATGCAGGGATTTGGTGCCCTTGCGCCGCCCAAAGAGTACTGGCCTATTGTGCACGAAATTTGTGCCCGCTATGACATCTTGCTGATTATCGACGAAGTGATTTGCGGTTTCGGGCGAACCGGCAAGATGTTCGGCGTCGAGCACTTTGAAATTCAACCGGATCTGCTTACCATGGCCAAAGGGCTTACCAGCGGCTATATGCCCCTGGGGGCCACCGGCTGCACCGATCGCATCATGGCGCCCATCGAACAGTTTTTCCACCTGCATACCTATGGGAATCACCCGGCGGCCTGCGCCGCCGGGTTGAAAAATCTCGAGATCATGCAAGCCGAGAACTTGATTCAAAATTCCGCCGCAATGGGATCGTATTTTCTGGCAGGCCTGAAGACCCTGGAGAAGCATGCCACGGTCGGGGAGGTGCGGGGAACGGGGCTCTGGCTGGCGATTGATTTTACCTCCGACAAAAAGACCCGCGCGCCTTTTCCCATAGAGCGTGTGAATCATATTGTGGCGCGTGCCAAAAAACGCGGTGTGCTTGTCAAAACCATGGGGCTGGCCCTCGAATTGGCGCCGCCTTTGATAATTGCCCGAGAACAGATCGATGAAACGATCGAGGTCTTGGACCGCTGTATCGCGGAAGAAGAAAGAGATATGGGGATTTGATCCCGAATTTTTTCAGCCCATCGCGTCGGGAACTGAGAAGGGCAGCGGTACAGAGCACCTGCCGCTAGTCCGGAAGGGACAGCATCGCCAGCATATCCGTTTGCCGATACACCGGATAACCACACGCCGCGGCTTCATCGGCGTCTTGCGCCCCGATATAACCCCAGGACGCCAGGGCCAGCGAAAGCAGCTGTTTGGCTTGATTGAAACGATGGTCGAGTTCTTTTAGGTTTTTCAAAGAATCGTCGATGAAAAAATAGGTCTCGCCGTCGAAACGGGCCCGAATCTGCAGCATGTTCGCGATCTTGGTCACACCGCTATCGCCGCTGTATATATCTTCAGCATCGATATCGAGTCCGAAATGGCGGCAAAGCCGTAGGGTGGCTTCGTGGTTTTTATTGGTCAGAATTACGTAGGGCCGATCTTTATATCGAATCAATCCATCCCACAGGGGCTGGTATGTGCGGTGTAGGGCGTGCCAGCGCTCTACATCTTTTTCGATAAAGCGCCTGCGGGTATCGTAGATCAGGTTGGTTCGGTCGGTCAGCGCAGGCTCCGCCTTCTCGACGATGGCGCGGTATTCTTCCTCATCCAGAATCTTACTTGATCCCCCGGTCCGGTTTTGAATGCACCAGTCCATCAGCGTCACGGCGTCGCCGATCGGCTGAACGTGAAACCGGTTGTTTTTAAACATTTCGATGATGTCGGCCGGAACTTCGGCCAAGGCGGTACAAAGACTGCGGGTTGCGGCATTGTATGCGGTCACCGCGACTTCGTCTATGGAGCTGATCAGGACTCCGTCAAAATCAAATATCAGCATGGAAACCTTTTCCGTTGCCTTCGGTGATTGGTAGAAGTGGTTTAAAAACTCCCGGAAGTTGACTTATTGCGGTTGTCAAAAAAACATTCCGTTATCCAAAGGGATCAAAACGTATTCCAGTGTATCCCAGCGTATCGAACGTATTTTTCTACAACCGCTTATACAACCCTGCAGTATTCAAAACATCTTTTGTAAAACGGTCTAAAAAGCGCGTTCCGGCTAAATATTGTCAATACTGCCAGCGCAGGCTTGACACGTCAAACCAAAAATGTATAAAATTTTCAGACTACCTATGGCCAATTTAAAATTTCACATCATTCTGTTATCCATGCTGGCGGTCGGTTGTGCAACCATAACAGATATGAATATGTTAGAAAAGTTCGAGCAGACCTCGGATGCCTTCGAGCTTGCCATGCGCTGGTCGGACTTTGAAATGGCCGGCTCTTTTTTAAAAGACCAGAAGAATCCTGAGCTGGTCAGCAAGATAGAATATCTCAAGCAGTTCAAAATCACGTCCTACACGGTTAAACGCTTTATCCCATCCGCGGACAAATCCCAGGTACTCGTAATTGCGGATATGCAATTTTTCAAGATAAACAGTTTGATCGTTAAAGATATAAGCCACCGGCAGTTATGGGAATTTGACGAAGAAAAGAAGAACTGGTTTCTTACCACCGGTCTGCCTGATTTGAAATGACGATACCGGCGATGCTCGACAGCCAGCCGTTGCGGCAACTGCAATCTGAAATCCGCGCAATCTCGGCCGACGGTCTCGTTCGTATTCCGGGCTTCGTCCGGCTTCACCTTCGACCCTTTCATCATGAACAGCGGGTGGGCTGCTTTGATCCCGCTGTCCTCTCTGTGTGCGCTTTTCTCTGCCGCGACGGCTGAAAAATCCAGGGGAAGTGGCCGCGCGGGTGCCTTAGGATTCTGAAAATGGACAACATCGATGTATTGGTGATCGGGCGCAGTTGTTTGGATTATATCGCCGTTATCAATCAGTTTCCGGAAGAAAACCAAAAGCTGCCTCTGGAATTTCGTCTGACCGAAGCCGGCGGTCAGGGGGGCACGGCAGCCTGCTGCATTTCCCGTCTGGGAGGAAACGTCGCTTATACCGGCAAACTCGGCGATGACCCGGAAGGCCGCTATTGCCTCAAAAGGCTGGCGGATTTCGACGTGGCCACGGACTTTATCGAAATTGTCCGTGGCGCTAAAACCCCGGTAGCCTATATTTTGGTAACCGCCCCCAACGGGCATCGCACCATTATTTATGAGCGCAGTTCCTTGCCCCGAATCAGGTTGAATGATGCGCTCAAGAAATTGGCCGCACGTTCGCCCATCGTGTTGCTGGATCCGGAAGTCACCTACCTGGGGGGACCACTGAAAGCCGATGACTTGAGAAGCAATATCATCGTTTACGACTGTGAGAGATGGCGCGATGGACTTGAAGACATTATGGCTACCGCCGATTATTTTGTCCCTTCATCGGAATTCCTGAGTTCTGAAAGGTTGAATTTCAGGGGCATGCCGTTTGACCGGCAAATATTCAAACTCAATGAAATGGTGTCTGGCCAGCTGATCGTCACCCGTGGTGCCGAAGGCGCCTACTATCCCCTGGATGATAAACTCTATCGGGTGGCCGCGCCCGCAGTGACGGCAGTCGATACCATCGGCGCCGGTGACAATTTTCACGCGGCTTTTGCCCTGGCCCTCAGCCGAGGATGGGACCTGCACCGGTCGGTCAAGTTGGCGGTGGCCGTGGCATCCTTGTCCTGTCAGGATTATGGCGGGCGCAACGGGGTGCCGGAAATGGAAAAAGCCCTGCAGGTCGCCGACAATCTGGACGCAAGCCCAATTGAATCCTGACGGCGACTGCGCCATAACTTGTGAAGAATTCGCACCCGGAGCACCCCGCAATGGTCCACTCTGGAAAGGTATACGTTAAGTTCAGCGCCATTACGATCAAAGGCAATCATGGATCAGGGAAATTTAGGAAATCAAAGCTGGATATGGGGCTGATTCTAGATATTCGCAGCTGTTGGTGCTCAATCGTGGTACTAAAATTATTATGGTTAAATTGAAAATGAGATCGGTGAACCATGTCGAACAGGGGGCGGCCCGCTATGTGGTCGGCGACGTGACGCCCTATGACCAGAAAAATGAAATGTTTAAGCGCCCGTTCTGGGATCCGGCCGTTAAGGATGTGGGAGAAAAATTCTATTTCACCCCCTTCAAGCCCGGGCAAAAAGCCGGCTATCGATTGGCCGACATCGCCGCAACCAATGCTGCCTGGCGCCTGGAAAGGGAATATGCATTGGGGGTTCGCGGGGGCCGAATGGGTTTTTATGCCTGGGACTGGGAAGGCAAATTCAGCTATCCCCGTGCTGAATCCGGCTGGAAAATCAAAATCGACTCACCTGAAGCCAATACCCGCAGAGTCAAGAAAGCAGCCGCTTTGTACGGAGCCTCCCTGGTGGGTATTTGTCAATTTGATCGACGCTGGCTTTACGCCCCGGCCTATTTAATGACCCCGGAAGGCACCAAAACCGATGCCAATGTTATTCCGGAGGAATTCAAATACGCCATCGCCATTGCCGTGGAGATGGATTATGAGGCAATTCGGTGTTCACCCGCCGGGCCGGCTTCCGTCGCCACCGGGCTGGGTTATTCCAAAATGGCCTTCACCGCCGGTTTGCTGGCCCAATATATCCGCGGACTGGGCTACCAGGCCATTCCCAGCGGCAATGATACGGCCTGCAGCATCCCCATCGCCATCGATGCCGGACTCGGAGAAATGGCCCGCAACGGTCTGCTGGTTACACCCGAATACGGGCCCAGGGTACGGCTGGCGAAAGTGCTGACGGATCTGCCGCTGATTCCCGACCGGCCGATAGAATTCGGTGTGTGGGATTTTTGTCTGCAATGTGAAAAGTGTGCCAAAAAATGCCCCAGCAAAAGCATTCCGTTCGGGGATCCGACGGACCTGCCCTACAACATCTGCAACCGTGAAGGGGTCCTGACCTGGCACATCAACGCCGAAACCTGTCTGAAATTCTGGGCGGACAACAACACCGATTGCTCCAATTGCATCCGGTCCTGTCCCTTCAACAAGCCTGCCGGTCTGCTCCATGACGGTGTCCGCTGGGGAATCAATAAAGCCCGCTGGTTGAACAAATTGTTTCTCTGGGGAGATGATGTCTTCGGTTACGGCCGGAAGGCTGATTCAGCATCGTTCTGGCAGGTGAAAATCGGTGGATAGCGACCGTATCCCAAAAATATCCGGTATAGTTCGGCAGTATGTATCAGTCAGGCCGCGTCCTTGAAGCTGGATACTCGATACTGGATTCTCGATGGTCGATGCTGGATGCTCGTCACACCGAAATTCCGACACCGTTTAGGCGCTGAATCGGCATTCTATCCTGCTTTAGCGATTGTCAAAATTAACATTTCATGCAAAAATTTTCGTTGAATAAAGAGGTCGGGACAAAAGACCCCAAGACAGCCGACGATTTCCTGGTCAAACATAGCGGGCTTTCCAAAAGCCGGATCAAGGATGCAATGAATAAAGGCGCTGTCTGGATCAGAAAGAAAAAGGGCAGACAGCACCGCATCCGCAGGGCGAAGACCACTCTGGCCCGCGGTGACCACCTGGCCTTTTATTATGATGACAAGTTACTGGCGTTAGCGCCGCTGCGGCCGGCCTGCATCAGCGATCAAAGGCGCTACAGTATCTGGTTTAAACCGGCTGGTCTGATGACCCAGGGCACCAAATACGGGGATCACTGCTCGCTGCTGCGACAGGCCGAGCTAAATCTCGATGCCAAGAGAAAAGTGTTCCCGGTTCATCGCCTGGACCGCGAAGCTTCCGGGATTGTCCTGATTGCCCACGATAAAACGGCCGCCGCCAAACTCTCCGCGCTGTTTCAGTCGCGGCGGATCCTCAAGCGCTACCGCGCCCGGCTGCTCGGAAACCTGGCGGCCGAGAAGCCCCGGGGTAAAATTGACCGGCCGTTGGACGGCAAACCCGCCGTCACCGAATTTGTCGTGACGGATTATGACCCGGCCGCCAATATTTCGACAGTGGCAATCATCATCCAGACGGGCCGCAAACATCAGATTCGCCGTCACTTTGCGGCCATGGGGTTTCCCGTTATGGGCGACCCTCGTTACGGAAGGGGCAACAAAAACAAGTCCGGTTTAAAGCTCACTGCCACCGCTCTGGAGTTCCGCTGTCCTTTCAGCGGCCAAAATCTGGTATTCGATCATCCCGGTCCTGACGATGACTCGGCGAAGGAATTATAGAATCGGACGCGCAGCATCCAGTTTGATTCGGCCCGGTAGGGTTGTCACCGATCTGGTGTTGGGATGGAAGGGTGGAATAATGGAATATTGGGTATAAAAACGAATGAGGGTCACATTTTACCGGGCTGTTGCCCAAATCGAATTTTACTTACTGACACCGGCTCACCTTGTGCGCCTAATTTCTGGTTTTTTTTCTTCAAGATTTTTACAAACGCACAAATAGCAATTGATTACACCGACTACTTAT
>Ga0209052_1000007_pt1 | contig 176847 bp, 160 predicted proteins | sample WorMetHEROISLAND_2_FD_187409 | JGI IMG/M metagenome (GOLD analysis project Ga0209052, IMG submission 187409) | Marine gutless worms symbiont microbial communities from Max Planck institute for Marine Microbiology, Germany - Olavius sp. 4 HERON... | ecosystem: Host-associated > Annelida >...
AGCTTGTAAATTCGATGGTTTCTGTGTTACATTTTGTCACGGCAAAACCTCCTTTGTTTTTCAATCTAAGCAATTGATATATAACAAATTATAGGAGGTTTTGCTTCTTTTTTATGAAATATTCAGGTTAAATGGCGCGCTGCACAGACAGACAGCCACAGCAAACTCTTGGATCAAGTGATTGGTTCAGACCTGGCCGAGCAACTCGATCGTTTTGACAAGGTTCAACTGGCGGATGTTCTTAAAGTATGCAAAGCGTCAAAAAGCATGTCGGAAGCCGGTAGAAGGGTTTTTGCCGTTTCTCGCACGAGAAAGCGAAAAGTCAATGATGCAGATCGACTTCGCAAATACCTGTCACGTTACAACATAACATGGAAGGATTTGTAGGCAAAATATGAAGGTGTTGCCCAGGGTTGACCTTTGGCAATATTTAATTGAATATTGATAATTTGCAAAGAAGCTATCTCAAGTCCGCCTGAAGGCTGGTATCGGTTCTCTGTACGAAATCCGTGAGATACGTTTTGAGCCAATGCCATCTGCATCCACAGAATGCGATTCAAAATTTCCCGTCCAAGCACTAGGCACTTGACAATCACAATAGAGGATGCTTCTCTGTTTTATACGGCAAGCATCAATAACTATTTAAAAAGGAGGGAAAAATGCAGCCTCGCAAGCATTTTGCGGCCGTGTTGGTAGTAGGCATATTCAGCCTGATCACTGCTATCCAGACCATCGCCGGTGAGGTTGAACAAATCAACATAAACACAGCTACGGCTGAGGAATTGATGCAGCTCAACGGCGTCGGTCCCAAATACGCAGACCGGATCATTGCATACCGAGAAAAATACGGCCCGTTTAAAACGCCGGATGAGTTGATGCAGGTATCGGGAATCGGTCAAAAAACCTTTGAAAAAAACCGGGAAATTATTACTGTCGATGTGCCCCAAAACAACTAGCTGGTGCCTCAAAAATACAGTTTAAGAGAGTATTTTGGTCGGTTTTTTATGAAATCTTCTCTGAAAATCACTTCTGTCCTTCTAACAATCACGATGACGCTCGTCATCTGCGGCGGAGCATCCGGCAAAATGAATGCAGACCAACCCAATCTTCCCAAAACGGTCGGTATTTGGAATCGACCTGAAGCGCCTCGAATTATCAACTCGAAAAAAATTTTCAAATACATGAACGGCGCCGGAGAGCTCTATCTGGGCTATCGCTTCCGTCATCTGGAGGTCTTCGACTATACATCGCCCGATCAGGGCAATATCCTGGTGGAAGTCTATTACATGGAAGGTTCTGACGATGCCTTCGGCCTGCTTTCCCTGGATTGGGGCGGTGAGGCGGTATTTTTTGACGGCGCCCCGGCAGCGGAATCGGACCAATCCTTTGCGGCACCTGCCCGGGCGTTTTATGGCGGCGGCCTGCTGCGCATGTGGTCGGATGATATCTATGCCCGCATCATGGCCGCACGCGAAACGCCGGCCTCCACCGAAGCGGTTATGACGATCGGCAGGGCCATTGCGGCCGACAGCGGGCAACCCCCGGCGCCTGCCCTCGTAAAAATGCCGCCCCGTGCCATTGATGCTGTTTGGAAATTGCGTGCCGACAGATTGAGCTTTTTTCGATCCTACCTGGTGCTAAATTCGATTTATTACCTCAGCCACGAAAATATTCTCGATCTCGATCTCTCGGCAGAAGCCGTTATGGCGCCCTACGAACACGTTGCCCAATCGGGAGACCCCGAACGCAGCCAGTTTCTGCTGGTGAAATATGAAAATCCTGAACGGGCGCGTCAGGCCCTGAATCGGTTTCATGATGCCTATCTGCCCGATCACAAAAAAAAATCTACTACCGGCACAGGCGCCGACAACCGGCACCTTGCTAACCTGGAGGACGGCTGGCTGGCATATAAACTGCTCGGCAGATACATAGCGATCGTGTTTGAATGCCCTGACCCGGAATCTGCCGGGATCATTCTTCAAAAAAATGAATCCAATTTGCTGAAGAAAGGAGGGGGATCATGAAAGCTAAAATGCCTGTCTTGACCAGGAGAGATTTTATCCGGGGAACCATCGGTGTGACCCTTGGTGCATCAGTTTTCGGGATACAGTGGCCCAGGGAAGAAGCCGGGGCGGCGGCTCCGAGTGCGGTGACCATCATACGCGATAAAAACGCCGTGGATTCTGCCAAAAATATAGACATAAAAGTTCTCGAAAAAATGCTCGCCGAAACATTGACCAGAGTTACCGGTCAAACGAGTACCAAGGATGCCTGGTTTAGCCTTGTCGGCCCCAATGATGTGATCGGCCTGGTGCCTACCGATCACCTGAATCCAACCCACGATGAAGTCGTGCACGTCGTTACAAAATCCTTGATGGACGCCGGTATCCCTGAAGATCGGATTCGAGATGCCCAGGGCGGCCCGCGCGACCCCAGAAGATGCGATGCGCTAATTGCGCTGCCGGGACTGAGGGCCCACTGGTTGACCGGGATCGGTACGGTTCTGAAAAATTACATCATGTATTCCGGCAGCCCCAGCAGCTACCATCACAGCAACAGCTCCAAACTGGGAGAAATCTGGAATCTTCCCTTTGTCAAAGGCAAGACCAGGCTGGTGCTGGTGGATTCGCTTTATCCGCTCTGCGACAAGGGACCCCAGCCCGATCCACGGTACCAGTGGAATTACAACGGGTTCATCGCCGGGACCGATCCGGTGGCCGTCGAAACGGTTTGTTTAAAGATCATCACCGCCAAAAGGAACGCCATCCGCGGCGAGCCCTGGCCCCTTTCGCCGCCGCCGATTTGTGTGGAGGCCGCCGACAAGGTCTATGGTCTGGGGACGAGCCGGATGGAGCAGATCCAAATCCAGCATTACGGCTGGGAGCACGAATTGCTGCTGTAATCCAGAGGTGACATCCATGAATTTCGATCAACCGCTTACACGCAGGGAATCCATTGGCAGGCTATTGAAATGGTCCGGGTGCATCACCCTGGCCGGTGCGGCGCGCTGGCCGCTATTTGAATTGCCCGGGGCCAGGGCCGCGGCGCCAAACCGCAAATTTATTGTCGAGGGCAGCGCTCGCAGCAGTAATTTCTCCATCAGAGACCTGACCCGAAAAATCTTCGAGGCTGCCGGCGGAATAAGGCAATTTGTATCCAGGGGAGATGTCGTGGCCATCAAACCCAACATCTCCTGGGCCCGGCCGCAGAACATGGCCGCCACCACCAATCCGCAGGTTTTACGGGCAGTCGTCGAGCTGTGCCAGGAGGCGGGCGCCAAAAAGGTCCGCATCGCCGACAATACCATTGAGAGCGCCCGATTCTGTTTTTTGGTATCCGGGGCAGCCGATGTCGCCAAGAAAACCGGGGCGGAACTCATCAATCCCGATCCGTCTTTGATGCGTGAGATGAAGCTGCAGGGCGATCGTCTGGATGCCTGGCCGGTTTACGTTCCTTTGGTCGAGGCGGACAAAGTCATCAATCTGCCGGTTGCCAAAGATCACATCCTGAGTTCGGTGACACTCGGCATGAAGAATTGGTTCGGTGCCATCGGCGGAAGGCGCGGCTCGCTTCACAGGGAAATACATCCGAATATTGTCGATCTGGCCCGGTTTTTCAAACCTGCCGTCACACTGATCGATGCCACACGCATCATGACAAGAAACGGCCCTTCCGGGGGAAGCATGTCGGATGTCGCTGCAAAAAATACGCTTATTTTAAGCGATGACCCGGTCGCCGCGGATGCCAAAGCGGCGCTTCTTTTAGGCCGAAAGCCGCAAAGGGTCGGACATATCAAGCTGGCCGCAAGGCGGGGGCTCGGAACCTACGATTTTTCGAAGCTGCTTCAAAAAAAGGTGCGTGTATGACCTGAATTTGTCACCTTTCGTCTCGTATTTTGATCAGCTACGGCTTATCTGTCGTCCGTTGGCTTTCATTCCCCCGCGGCAGACGCCCTCTGCTCTTCAACGAGTTCATCGATGTTATCAAATACATCACCAATCTGATAGTTCATCGTCCGCTCCATTCTTCATTACATACCTATTGGTAAGTACCCTACTTAAAAGTGGGTACTTGATTTTTTCATAATATAGATAATATTAGCGGACATGTAAACTTTTTAAAGGGGGCAACTACCATGCCCATGCCATAGTGAAAATGAAAGCGGCCGGCAGCCGCAATCCTAATCATGAACCTATTGGCGTCCATCGGATAAGGCGATGAAAAAGATCCTGATTCTATTCGGACATCCGGCATTCAGGCGATCCACCATCAACGCAGCCTTGCGCAAGGCCGTGGAGAGCCTGGACGGTGTTACCTTCCATGACCTGTACGCGAGCTACCCGGACTTTCTTATCGATGTCCGTCACGAGCAGCAGCTTTGCGTAAGTCATGACATCATCATTTTTCAGCACCCGTTCTACTGGTATTCGACACCGTCGATCATCAAGGAATGGTTTGACCTGGTACTCGAGCATGACTGGGCCTACGGGGCAGCCGGCACGGCGCTTAAGGGCAAGATTACATTTCAGGCCCTGACTGCGGGTGGTGACCTCAGCAATTATCGATCCGGCGGCCTGAATATGTTCACCATCAGGGAATTCACCACGCCCTATCGGGCAACGGCCAATCTCTGCCAGATGGAGTGGTTGCCGCCCTTTGCAGTTCTCGGCATTCACCGGGGGCTTCCGAAAAATGAATGCACCCGCCATGCGGAGGATTACCGCAAAACACTCATCGCGCTGCGGGACAATCGTTTGGACCTTGCCCGGGCCCGCAAAGTGGAACTGCTCAACCATGAATTGAAGTCAATTATCAACGAGGTGTAGCTATGGAGCCGTTCTTACTGAAACTACTCATATTTCTTGCGGCAGCGGTCATCGCTGTTCCACTGGCCCGCAAATGCAAGCTGGGTTCTGTTCTCGGCTACCTGATTGCCGGTATTGTTATCGGCCCGTTCGGCTTGTCGCTCATTGACGATATCGAGGCGGTGATGCACTTTACCGAATTCGGCGTGGTAATGATGCTTTTTCTGGTGGGCCTGGAGCTCAAACCGTCCCTGTTGTGGCAGATGCGCACACCGATACTGGGTATGGGCGGCAGCCAGGTCATGCTTACCTTCGCGGCGATCGGTCTTGCCTGTGCATCTTTTCTGCCTTGGCAGCAGGCCGTTGCTGTTGGTCTCGTTCTGGCCCTTTCCTCCACCGCTATTGTTCTTCAAACCCTGCGCGAAAAAGGATTGATGAACACCTCCCCGGGAAAATCGATTTTTTCCGTGCTTTTGTTTCAGGATTTGGCCGTCATTCCCATGCTGGCCCTGCTGCCCCTTTTAGCCACAGCGGTGGTTCACCCCGCCACCCATCATGGCGGCGGTTTTCTCGATTTTACCGCACTGCCCGCCTACCTGCGCCTCATGGTAGTACTTCTGGCGATCGGCCTAATCTATGTTGGCGGCAAATATGGCAGCAGACCGATCTTTCGTGCCATTGCCGCCAGCCGGGTACGGGAAGTCTTCGTTGCCGCAGCCCTGGCACTGGTCATCGGCATCTCCCTGCTAATGACTGCTGTGGGTTTATCGCCGGCCCTGGGCACCTTTCTTGCCGGTGTGGTGCTGGCAGACAGTGAATACCGCCACGAACTGGAAAGCGATATCGAACCGTTCAAGGGGCTGCTGCTCGGTATTTTCTTCATATCCATCGGCGCCAGCCTCAATTTCACCCTAATCCATCAACAGCTCTGGCAGATCAGCGGGATGGTTGCCGGACTCATACTCACCAAAGCAATGATATTGTTCGCTATCGCGAAGATATTCAGGATGCCCCGCAATGAACGGCTGCTTTTTGCCCTTGCCCTGGCACAGGGGGGAGAATTTGGCTTTGTCCTTTTCCAGTTCGCTCGAATAAATGGGGTATTGCCGCCGTCGCTGACGGAAACGCTTATCTCAGTAGTGGCCATATCGATGTTTCTTGCGCCCCTGCTCTTTTTGCTGCATGACCGGCTGATTGCACCCCGCCTGCCGGATAGCGGGGCGGAACGGCCGGCTGACGATATACAGCACGACGGCCGCGCTGTCATACTGGCCGGCTTCGGCCGTCTGGGCACCGATCTTGGGCGGATGCTCATCTCGGCCGGTATCAAACCGGTCATTCTCGACCACAACGAAGCCAACGTCGATATTCTGCGCCGTTTCGGTTTCGAAGTCTACTATGGCGATGCCACCCGACTTGACCTGCTGGAATCTGCCGGTGCTGCCGAGGCGCAGTTGATCATCATAACCCTCGGCAATCATGAAAAATCACTGGAGCTGGTAAAACTGGTCCAAAAACACTATCCACGGCTTAAAATCGCTGTCAATGCCGTCGACCGTGAAGCCGCGTTTGAATTTATGGACCTCGGCGTCACAACTATCCGTCGCGAGACCTTCGGCAGTGCCCTGACTCTGGGGCAGGATGCGCTGCAGCTGCTCGGCTTCGATCCTTACGAGGCATATAAAGTCAGGCGGTTGTTCCGCAAAAAAGACAAGGACAGCATGCCGGAGCTGTACCGGATTCATCGCCAGGATGAAGACAAATACATATCAATGTATCAGAAGCACAATGCCAATCTCGTCGAGCTGATGGAGAAGGACCGTGAGATCGACATGGAGGAACTCGACAAGGCCTGGACCGCCGCCAATCCGGAATCTTGAAATAGGGACGATCCTGATCAGGAATTTATTAACGGGCGGGGCGTGGACGATCTGTTCTGGCCGATGCACCTCAATTTCAAGTTTTTCGGCATGACGCCCCTTGAAACGTTTGCCTGTCACGATGTGCTCAAAAATCCGGATATTGAAAGTGATTTTATGAGGTTCGAGGTCCATTTGAACAACCTGTTCCCATCTGCAAATTAATAGAAATATCGGGAAGTTTCTCTGCAATTGTCTAAACTGAAATTCAACCGCCCGGTGTCGTCTGACACGTTGTCCGTCCCCTTAATTGGTTACGCAGCACGGCAAATAACAGCTAATGGAGAGACCTTTATGAACATCATCGAGCGCTTCAGACCTGATCCTATCGCTACCATACACCCGATGCCAGAGTACCTCGCCACCGGTCGACGGGCCAAATGGTATGAAGACACCAAACAGGTGCTCCAGGTGCCGTGGATGGGAGTTGTGACCATGGCCTATGCCCATTATCCGACTTTTTTCGGTGAGCTTTGGCGGGGTTTGAAGCCATTGTGTCAGAGTCGTCACTTTGTCGAGAGGTTCAGGGAATTACGCGATTATGTAGAGACAAGGGCTGCTGAATTGAACCCGACTCCACTGGTCGGGCCGTTGAAGGCACTGGGTTATTCACCGCGGGAGATTGATGCCATTCGCCAGATCAATACGGTTTTCTCTCACGGCAATCAGCTGTACGTGTTGATTGCCACCGTCACCACGCACCTGCTCGAAATTGGCGATCTCCAGGGCAAAGCCGATGCCGAGCCATTTGAAGGACGACACTCGCCGGACGTCCATGTCCCCTTCGTGTTAATGGAACCTCATCACGTGGATGAACCCACACGCGCTGTTTACGAAGACATCAAATCGGTTTTGCGGTTGCCTTTCGTCAATACCGACTACCGGGCCTTCGCCCGCTGGCCGAGCTATTTCGCCATGGCATGGAACGACTTGCGTGAAAAGGCGGGTACGCCTGCTCACGAAGCCATCTGCCAGGCGTGCCACGACCGCGCTGCGAATTGGGTCGCAGCAGAACTTCCCAATCCGGGCAGCCTGTCCGCGCATAGCCTGCGCCGGGCAGCCGAGGCCGACGCCGGTCTGGAGGAGGTGATTCAAGTGTGTCGGCTGTTTCAATGGCTGCTGCCCGGCTTGATCACCAACATAGCCTATTTTCGCCATCAGCTGGAGGCCGTGTGATGATCCGTCCCCGGGAACGGCAACAATATCAATGATAATATCTACCGGTATGATCTAATCAGGAAATACCGAAAAGAGAGCCATACACATGCTTGGCCACCCATTGCATGCCGAATAGAATGGACCGGGTGTAATGACTGACTTGATAATTGCAGGTGGAAAGGCAATGGGGGCTGCACTCCTGCTTCAGGGCGTCCAATCGGGCTGGGTCAAACTTTGGACCCTCGTAGATATTACCCCAGTCCTCGGCATCTTCATAGAACTCGAAGCAGCGGGCAAAGCTTCCGTCCAGCCGCACAACCATTGAGAGCTGGCCTGCCCGGCAGTTCCAAACCGTCTGCCGCCCGCGAATGAAGCGTTTCATAGCCTGGAGGTGGTTTACAGAGTTCACCATGGTGTAGCCATCGAGGTTCTTTTGGATCAGCCAGTCGATGAGGGCATCCACTTTTTGAAATTCATTTTCCGTGATCCAGGCGCCCTCATTTTCATGTTCGTAGGACTCATATTTGGTCAGCGGCGGTTCATTGATATGATAGTCGACGGCGATGCCGTAGTTGAACGCCAGCTCGGTAAGCTCTTTGACGTCCTGCAGATTCCTGCTGGTAATATTGATGTTGAGAAAAGGCGTATATTCGTATCTGTCGGCCTGTCTGACCATATATTCGAATTGGGGTTTTATGCGGTTGAATGCTTTGGGTATGCCGTCATAGGCGTTTACCGCATCGATGGCGATATTAACAGCATCCACCCCGGCGTCTCCGATCTCATCGACAAAGGCCTCGTCCATGAGGATGCCGTTGGTGGGCAGGTAGATGTAAAAATCGCGCTTATGGGCATAGCGGGTCAGGTCGATGATGAAGTTTTTTCTGAGCAATGGCTCCCCACCCATATAGGCCAAGACCCGGCAGCCTTTTGCGCGGAGAAGATCAACGGATTTCTTGGCGATCTCCAGCGTCATTCCGGGTATCTCTTTGCCTCTGCTGTAGCAATAGTGGCAGTCCAGGTTGCAGTTTAGATCCGTGAAAAGAAAGGCGATGACGGGTCTGAAGCTATTTGGTTGAAGGCGTCCTTTTATAACCGGGTGAAGAAAGCTCCAGTAGGCCTTGGTGAATTTCTTGGCACGTCGTCTCAGGTTATTGTTGTTCGTTTTTAGCTCTTTGTGATTCCTCGCCATACGCATATCAAGAGACCGGCTGCATCCTTTCTGAAAACAATTTGCGATTATCAGTGATTGTAAACGTCCGTCCCAACGCTACTGCAACGACAGCAGGGCAGCTTTGGCCATATCCAGATAGATCTCGGCCTGGCATTTCTCAAAAATTTGAATGGATTTGGAGAGGTAGTGCCCGGCGTCATCCACCCTCCCTTTTCCCTTGTGAAGAAGGCCCAGGTTAAAATATGACATGCCCAGGGTGACATCGGCCCCGATCTTTTGAGCGGCATGAATAGACCTTTGGTAGTGGCCTTCAGCCTTTTTCCAGGCAAACGGCTTATTTCTAATCAGAAAATTAATATTTTTAACGATTGTGCCCAGTTCCTTCGGTCCGGCGCCCTCCGAAATCTGGGAGTAGATCGTACCTAAAATATGCTCGGATAAGGCGTAGCACCACTGTCTGGAATTTTGTTGGTATGACCGCTGGATATCTTCCAAAATTTTAATTCCCCGGGCAAGCTGCCCCTTTCCCACCAAGACGATACCGCGAATATACTCGGCCGGCGTCCCCAAAACTTCAGCCCAAAAAGTTCGCGTATAGCCCAAGAGCTGGTCCAGGGCCTCTTCGGCTTCACGAAACTGATTGTTGGAAACATAGCTCAGACATAGCAGCATTCTCGACCAGTGGGAATAATAGGGATCCACCGACAGCCGTATCGATTCTTTATAGCATTGCACGGCCGAGTCAAAGTCGCCTACCATGAAATGGCTGCACCCGATGAGATAATGACCAAGGACGACGCCGCGAATATTGGATCGGCTCAGGCTGTACTCCAGAAGCTTTTTGCCGGTTTCATAGGTCTTTTGGGTTTCACCCCTATACCAGGCGACCTGTCCAACTCCCGCCAGGCTGATCCAGTATAAAAATTCCTCCGATTTCAGATGGCGGCAGACCTCCTGGCATCTGTCTCCATAGTCGGCTGCCTCATCCAGAAGGCCCAGCTCGGCGCAGGTCCAGATAAGCCAGTTGCTGGCATAGCCGATAAGCCTTGAATCCTCCAATTCCTCGCCAAACAAGAGGGCCTGTTTCAGGTACCTGTAGGCCTCTTCAAATCTTTCCCTATGAAAAACGGCCACACCCAGCCAGGAATAAAACATGCTTAATCTGGCCTTGTCATCCAGGGATTCCGCCAGGTCCTTGTAATCGACAAGCAGATCGGGCAGTCCCTTGTAATCACCTCTGTAGTAGAACACAAAGGCCCATTTGTTCAGAAGATCAATGAGCAGGGTATCCTCGGCTTTCGTCCGGTCGCGCTTGTTGTTGAGGAGCTCGAACGCTTCGGCGAAGTACTGATGTGATTCTTCCACCGCATATTTGCTCAGACTCTTATCCCCCGACTGCATGAGGTAGTTTACGGCTTTGGGGAGAGAATATCCCTGTTTATAGTGAAAGGCGATGGTTTCATAAAATTCAGGCAGTCTTTCCGCAAACAATTGCTCAAAAACGACGGCGACGCGTTCATGGATTTTCTGGCGTTCCGATCTGAGAAGTCCGTTGTAGACAACCTCCTGAGTCAGGGCGTGCTTGAAAATATACTCCAATTCAGGTTCGATGGATGTCTTGCGGATAAAATCCGTGCGTTCGAGGCCCGTAAGGCTTTGATCGATATGTTCGGTTAAATCGGTGACTCTTTTAAGGATCTCATAGAGAAATGATCTTCCGATAACAGATGCGTCCTGGAGGATTCTTTTCATCTCTTTTTCCAGCCTGTCGAGCCTGGCAGATATAACCCCATGTATCGTTGAAGGTATGACGGCTTCGGTTATGTGCCTGTTCAAACGCCAGGCGCCTTTAACCGGTGTGATGGTCTCTGATTCTATCAGGGAATTCACGACCTCCTCTATGTAAAACGGATTACCGCCGACGCGATCGCGATTATATTGCAGCAATTTATCCGGCAGGTTCCTGCTTTCGAGAAGCGACTCGATCATATCCTGCGCTTGTGCGGAAGAAAGGTCCTGCAGCTGGATATCCAGGTGCCTGTTCTCGAGTCTTTCCAACTGATGGGGGTCGAATAAAGAGAAAGTGGGTCGATACACACAGATAAATAAGGCCGCATCTGTAAATTCGGGTAGAATCATGCGGAGCAGCTCAACGGAGGAAGGGTCCGCCCACTGAATATCTTCCCAGCAAACGATGATCGGAGCCCTCTGGGACAATCGGGATAAAATCGCATGGACCGCCTCCTTCAGGCGCTTTCTCCATAATTCGGGGCTCATGCCTTCGATTCCGGGATAGCTCAGGGCATAGAAACGACCGATGTAGGGGGTTACGTCCTCGTTTTCTCCCAGAAGCGCCCGGATATTCGTTTCTATCTTTTTTTTACAATCTCGGGCGGATCGCCCTCATCGATGTGCCACATGCGGTTGAGGAGGTCTATGAAGGGAAAGTAAGGAATGTTCCTGGAATAGGGAAAAGCCTGACCGCTCAGCCATTGAATTTCATCTGTATCCAGCGCCAATCTGAATTCTTCAACGAGCCGGCTTTTGCCGGTGCCCGCAGTGCCGCGGATTGATATTATCGACCCGCGGCCCTCTCTGAGTCGCAGCAACCTCTCGCTTAAAAGATTCAGTTCGGCCTTTCTTCCGATGAGATCGGCCTTGCGGCCGTTGAGGCGGTGCACCTTTACGGGACGCTCTCTTGCCGAAACAATCCTGAAGATTTCTACAGGATCAGATTTGCCTTTAACCTTTACAGGCGCCAGCCGCTGACACTTAAAATACCCCTCGACCTGACGATAAGTGTCCGGTCCGATGAGGATTTCCCCTCCCTTGGCAATCCCTTCTATCCGGGACGCAAGATTTATGGTCCCCCCGGTTATACCATGCGTACCTCGTTCCAGATCCACTTCGCCGGTGACGACGAGGCCTGTATTGATGCCGGAGTGCATCCTTAGCTTCTGGCCGATCCGGTCTTCAAATTTAGAACTCATCGCCTCGACCAAATTGTGGATTTCCATGGCGGCTTTTATGGCTCTGACCGGATCATCTTCATGGGATTTGGGCACACCAAAGAGCGCCATGACGGCGTCACCGATAAACCTTTCGATGAAACCCTCATACTTCACCACAACCTGGGCGATTCCCCCAAAGATCCGGACCGTGATGTCCTTGACTTCTTCCGGATCCAGCTTTTCAGAAATGGAAGTATAATCGGATAGGTCAGAAAACAGAACCGTGACATATTTGCGCTCGCTTTCCGTCCCTTGAGATGCTCTGTTGACATATCCATCCGCGTATGATTCTGTACCGCACGCGTCACAGTATTTCGCCGTCAATGGCAACCTATGCCCGCATTTCGAGCATTCAAGTTCAAGACTCGAGCCACATTCGAGGCAGAATTTGGACCCTGCTCTATTTTCGAACTGACATCTTGGACATTTCATCTCAACTTTACCGGCGCACAAGGTTTTATCAGCGATCTATCGAGGCTTTTTCAGTAGATTTTTAGCTGACAGCGGGATTCGATCTCAAGTCGAGGATCCCGGACTCAGGCGGAAATAGCCTATCTGACTGAAAACAACAGTCTCATATATTTGACTTTATCCTTGTAAAGGGCGGGATCTGCTCGCTCTTGCCAATCCTCCAACAGCAGGGTCAGCTGCTGCCACTGTTTTCTGAACACCAATTGAATCAACTTGAATTTCAATGGGGATGTATTTTTGACATAATACTTCAACATGCCTAACGTGGGACTGATATAACGATTCAGAACCAATTCTCCGAGCTGTGCAGTCGGCAAGACTTTCTCGGTTATATCTATAGACTTCATCAGTTCGAACCCATAGTGTTTCGCTCTTTCGACATATTCTTTTTCGATATGCGTTATTCTTCTAAACTCATTGCTATTGCTTTTTCGAAAATTTCCGGAAACCAATAAATACCCGTCCTTCGCCAGCATTTTCACACACTGCTCAAAACCGATGTCCATGTCAAAATAGTTTTGGGATTCACTCATCAGGATCAAGTCAAAGCGTTCGTTTGTTCGGAATGATTCAAATTTAGTTTCGATGAACTTAAGGGCCTTGTGATCATATTCGTCGAAATACCGTTGGTGATTTTTGTCCGGAGAAATGGCGGTGACGCTGAATCCCTTTTTTGCCAGACTCAGCGATACATCACCAATTCCACAACCGACGTCCAGTATGGTCCTGACGCCGTCCGGGATAAGGGTGGGCAATGTTTCTGTGTACCTGATCTGGGCGCCCAGAAAATTGTCGATGGTCAGCTCTTCATCCGGCGCCCAGTATCCGTAATGCAGAGATTTTAATTTGACGATGTCGGAACAGGATTGCAGTTCAAGATCGAGGTCTTTGATGGTGGCTATTCTAGCGAGGTTTTTTTTCATCACAAAGGAATCCGCAAATGGTGTTTGTGGGGTTCTACAGAACTCAAGCTGTCATCGCAAGGGGGAAAGATAAATGATAAGGGATTGCTTTTTCAGAGAGTATCGAGTGAAAATTGCGAATTGTGTTTCAGCTTCATCTGCATCCCAATATATCGAGGCGTCAGTTGACTCGAACCGACATATTTCCAAATAACCAATGAAGGTTTTATTGTCAACACTGATTTTTTGCGGTGGGATCAGGGCGCTAGGCTAAAGTCGGTCCGCAGCATGGCCGTATCGCCCGGGGGGATAGTCAGGAAAAAAAGTTGCGCTCTACCGCGACAATGGCAACACCCAATCCCATGGCTAAAAACAGGTTGCCGGTTTTATGGGCTGTAACACCGGTGGCAATGGCTGCAACCCAGCCCCACGGGCCGGAGGTGAATATGCCCGGTGCTACCAGGGAGATCAGGATTGTGCCCGGTAAGGTCTCCATAAACACTTTAAAGGCTCCTGATTCCGGAATCCGCTCCGACAACAGCAGCCCACCGAATCTGAGGCTGTAGGTTGCCGCGGCCACGCCGAAGATGGTCAACAATACGGCGCTGTGATTCAGCAATGGATTCATGGCAACTCCCTGCCGGGTCTTTGGAGCAGCATCGGCACGACGGCACCGCTGATACCGCCGATGGCGATATACCATTTGCCGGGCAGCAGTTGTTCGGCACCAATGGCCGCCGCAGCGGCAACCAGCCATGGCAGGATGTCTTTTTTGCCGCGCCACAATGAAATCGCCAGGGCGGTGAACACGGCCAGGAAGGCAAAATCCAGGGCCAACAGCTCCGGATTGCGGATCACCGTCCCCAGCCGGTGGCCGGCCAGCGTGCCGCAGCTCCAGACGGCGGCCAGGCAGATTCCCCCTCCCAGCAAAAAAGCGGGCGTGGCCAGTCCTCTGCGACGAGAGGCCATGGTGACGGCCCAGTTCTCATCGGCGACAAAGTGCATAATCAAAGACTTGTGAATCATGGTGCTGCCCTTGAAAACGGGATTGAGGGAAGCCCCGATCAGCAGGTACCGCAGGTTGATCACGGTGGCCGCCAAAATGATCTCCAGTATCGGCAAGGGGGCGGCCCACATGTCCACCATTACGAACTGGGCTGAACCGGCGAAAATTGAAAGATTCATCAACATCAATACCGCCCAGGATATGCCTTTCTGAGCGGCCAATACACCCAGAACACTGCCGTAGGCGGCGACACTGGCGGCAACGGGCAGGTTGGCCGCCACCCCTTTGTGAAAGTATGAAAAGAATTCGGAGTTTCTCATCTTGAAAATATCCCATCGTCCGGTATGCGCTAATTCAGCTGTCCCAGGGCCAAAGAAAAAAAGATGGATACGAGTAGCCAGAAGGCGATTTTGGCGTATCCCAGCAGGCGCTTTTTTAATGGTTCCCGATTTATTGAAACACTAAGCCTTCCATCAGGTTCCGGCGAGGATTCAGGCGTCAGAATATATCTGACTGCTTCCATCGATCTGCAAACCAGGTGTGCCATATCCAGCCTCCTTTTGATGCTTGCCGGATCATATCAAATCTGCTAAATGAGAACAGATACAATTTATTAAATAATTTATGGGTACAGTCGGGAGGACCGATGCTACCAGACGCATCATCGACCAATTACCGCTACCTGAAGCTGGCAGACGAGATCGAGAGCAAAATCAGGAGCGGTGTCTACAAAGCGGGCGATCGCATACCGTCCATCAGAAATGTTCGCGAACGCAGCGGCTACAGTATCAACACCGTCAGCCAGGCCTATATCGAGGTCGAAAAGCGGGGCCTGCTCGAGGCGTGCCATCGCTCCGGCTACTATGTCAAACCGCTGCTCAAAAATATCCTGCCCGCCCCCCGCATAAAAAAGCACCGGCCGGCGCCAAAGAAGGTCTCCATCAACACCCTGGCCGCCTCGGTGGTGGAGGATATGGGCGATCGATCCATACTGAAGCTGGGGGGCACCCTGGTGGCGCCGGAATTGCTGCCGCTGAAGTCGATAGCGGCACTCATCAAATCGATACCCGCAGGAACAATGGCGCAGATTCTTTCATCCTACGACAACCCGGCCGGCAGCGAGCACCTGCGGCGTCAGATTGCAGAACGCACCCTCACGCTATTTCAGCATACCAGCCTGGAGGATATCGTCATAACCAATGGCTGCGTGGAGGCTGTCAGCTACTGCCTGCAGGTGGTGGCCTCCCAGGGGGACACCATCATCGTGGAGTCGCCGACCTATCCCTGGTTCCTCCAGATGATCGAGGATTTGAAAATGCTGGCCCTGGAGCTGCCCACCCATCCACAGAGGGGCCTCGATCTGGAATCGCTGGAAAAGGCGCTCGACAGACACGACGTCAAAGCCTGCATTCTGGTGGCCAACTTTCACAATCCTATGGGATTTGAAATGCCGGAGGAAAACAAAAAACGTCTGGTTGAGCTGTTCAATCAGAATCAGGTGGCCCTGATCGAAGATGATATTCACGGCGACCTGCACTTCGGGCCCCGGCGACCGAGCACATTAAAATCATACGATCAAATCGGCCATGTGCTCTATTGTTCTTCTTTTTCCAAAACGCTGGCTCCCGGTATGCGCATCGGCTGGACGCTACCGGGCGTATTCAAATCCGCGGTCAAACAACTCAAACTGAACCATTCGGTGGCCTCTCCTCCGCTGGTGCAGTATGCTCTGGCGGAATATCTCCGGGGAGGGGCCTATGACCGCCATCTGCGCAAACTGCGCACGGCCCTGAAAAATCAGGTGAGCAACATGGTCACGGCCATTGCACGCTATTTTCCGAAAGATACCCGCGTGACCATCCCTAGAGGTGGATTTGCGCTCTGGGTGGAGTTGGACCCCAAAGTGGACAGCCTCGAGGTATACAGAAAAGCCCAGCGCCACCGCATATCGATTTTGCCGGGCATTATGTGCTCTACCACCCCTAAATTTAATCACTTCATTCGATTGAGCTGCGGATTTCCGTGGAGTGAGGCGCTGGAAAATGGTGTGCGCACCCTCGGCCGAATCGTGCACGAGTTCAGCTAACGCAAAACCCCATGCAATTTCGCGCGGGGCTTTGGTCGATGGATAGCCCTTTAGTTGCCGAGTGTTGTGTCCTAAAAAAATATTTTAAATGTTGAAATTGATTTGTGATTTGCAATTAAGGATTTATTAAGTTGAATTCTTGAGTTGGAGCAACTTTTATTTCATTTCGATCGGTCATCCCGCAACGCAGGGAAATAAGGCACCAATCCGCCCTCTATATTCTTATTTAAGATTTACCAATCAATTCCTCCAAGTATTCAATCAACAGCGACTTTTCGAGATAGGCTTCTTCAACCAATGTTTTTAAAATTGCCAATTCCTCCTTAAAACTGGCAATGACAACGGGATTGCCAGTCATAAAACCGGCCAATAGGCCGAAATTTCTGAGCTTTGGGCCAGGCGGTACAGGATAAGAGATTAATAGATGATCAGTCGTTTTGCTCCTGGCCGGAGTGGTTTTAAGGGTGAATAGAAAACTGGAACTTTCTTGTGTTAAATAGAACTTCAGATTTTTATAGCGATCCAAATATTCGATCAGACGGCGAACATGCTGCACATGCAACCTTTTCTGCTCCGGGTCCTGGTTATCTTTCAGATATTCTTCCAGCGCATAACGGCTGACAAATTGTTCCACCGGCCAGCGCTTTAGGTGCTTTATCAGCTGGATGTTCATCTCGTGGCCGAAGGCTTCGACCAGATCACCGTATATCGGATGCTCATCCAAGCGTCTGTGATGCTCCTGGAGCCAATAACCTGTCGGCTGAAGGGCCGTCATGGGTTTGTAACTCGTCAGAGAATGTTGACCGGGAGTTTTTAGTGCGGCGATGGTAAACAAATCAAATGAAAAGGGATTGCGGACTGGTAAAAGCACTGAAGTCGATTTACACCGCTCCGCGATGGCCAGAAACAAGGATATATCATCGCTGGATAGCGGGGCCCGGTCAAACAGGCGCAGCATCTCGTCGAGTTGAGCGAGATTCAGGTTGAGGGCCAACGCCAAGGCAATGATTTTACCCCGCTCGGCATTTGCAATGGCGCCACGTTCCAGATCGCGAATATAAGTATTGGTCAGCCCTGAAATAGTGGCGATCTGATTTCGGGGCAAGGGACCGGTTTCGATAAGTTTTTTAACATAAGCGGCACTGGCCTGCTGACGTGGATGCATTAATTTTTCCTATCTCATCTGTTTTTATATATTTACCGCAGTTGAATCCCTCCTCTTCTATACCAAAAATAGCCTTGATGCAACAAAATAATCCATTTAATTAAAAATATTAAATGTCTTTAATATTTTTAATACAGTATGTTATTTTTTTGTTGACAATTCTTTTGATATATTTTATGGAGCCCATTGAATGCTATAGCAAGAGGATGCTCATGCACATTCAAATCGCTAAAGATATAATTTGGAATTTATGGGAGCCTGTGGAAAGCCAAGCACAGTCCTTCAACCTGCCGAGACGATCTGTTTTTACTCTAGATATCGAATTTTACGGCCCGGCCCCGATCGGTTATCTCAAGGGACGTGAAGCCTTGTTTAATGAAGTTTACACCCCCCTCAGCCAAGCTTTTCCGGTTGTTCAAAGAAAATCCTATCTTTTCTTTGGTGGAGAATTCGAAGGCAATACCTGGATCGCCGCCACAGGAGACTTCTACGGTGCGATGGAAAATGATTGGCTCGGTATTACGGCAGCCCAAAAAGAAGTTCGCCTGCGTTACGGGGAATTCTATCGGGTGGCGAATGGAAAAATTTGTGAAATTCGCTGCCTGTTCGATGTGTTGGGGCTGGCAGCACAAGCCGGGCATCCGTTGCTGCCGCCATTTGAGGGCCGGGCGGACACCCCCCCCGGCCCGATGGCGCAAAATGGCATCTGTCGCGGGCATCAGGATGCTTCCGAAACGAAAAAGACGCTTGATCTGGTGGAAGCAATGATCGGCGGCTGCAATCGGCTGGATGAGCGCGGCTTGGAAAGCATGGGAATGGAGGCCTATTGGCATGAAGACATGATTTGGCACGGTCCATGGGGAATTGGATCTTGCTATGGATTCAAAGAATTCCAGGATTACGCCCAAGGGCCGTCTGTGGCCAGTTTCCCGGATCGCACCGGCGGGTATCACCGCGCCCGTTTTGCCGATGGCATGGTTGCCGGTTTTACGGGATGGCCCAGCTTGAAAGGCACGTTTTCAGGCAAGCCTTTCCATGGCGCAGCTCCCACCAATCGCCCCATTGGAATGAACATAATGGATTTTTACACGCGCCGGGAAGATCGCCTTTTTGAAAATTGGGTGCTGATTGACCTGATCGATGCATGGCGCCAGTTTGGTATCGATCTGATGGCTCAGCTGCAACGAAAAGTATCGATTGGATAACAGGGAAAACATATTCCGAGGATACAGACATGGCCGAAATACAATTGCAAAACGTTTCCAAAAGGTGGGGAGATTTTGTTGGGGTAGAAAACTTTAACCTAACCATATCTGATCGTGAATTTCTGGTCTTACTAGGTCCGTCAGGCTGTGGGAAAACAACTACCATGCGCATGATTGCCGGGCTTGAGGATGTCAGCGAAGGGCAGATCAGAATTGGTGACCGCGTGGTCAACGATCTTGAACCCAAAGACAGGGATGTTGCCATGGTCTTTCAAAGCTATGGACTCTATCCCAACATGAATGTCTATGAAAACATCCGTTTCCCGCTAAAAGTTCGTAAAGTCAAACAGGATCAGCACGATGAGCGCGTCATGCGTGCTGCTGATATGGTTGAATTGCGCGAGTTCATGCACCGCAAACCTGCCGAACTCTCCGGTGGTCAACGCCAGCGTGTCGCCTTGGCTCGGGCAATTGTACGTGAGCCGACCGTATTTTTAATGGACGAACCCCTTTCCAATCTAGATGCCAAGCTGCGCGTTTCCACCCGCGCCCAGATAAAAAACCTGCAGCATGAGCTCAAGGTGACAACTATTTATGTGACCCATGACCAGATCGAGGCGATGACACTTGCCGATCGGGTGGTCGTGATGAACAGAGGCATTATCCAGCAGGTGGGCACCCCCACCGACATCTACGATAATCCGGCCAACACCTTTGTCGCCGGTTTTATCGGTTCACCCCCCATGAATCTAATGCACGGTGAGCTATCCAACGCTACATTCAGCGCCGACAATGTTACGATCAACGGTTTAACAGGACCTGACGGCCCGGTCATCGTCGGAATTCGGGCAGAAGACGCCTCAGTGGTTGACACCCCAGCCCAAATCAACGCCCGGATCTATTCAATCGAGCTCCTTGGAGATGCCACCATGGTCACGATGCGGGCGGGAGGGGCCTTGGTGTCAGTTAAGGCCAATAAAGACTACCGCGTAAAAATCGGAGAAAACGCATCGATCTTGATTCCAGCCGAAAAATGCCACCTTTTCGATGCGGAAACCGGAATGCGCATTTGACGTCCATTTCATAACAGTCAACTAAAACAAACAATAAAGGGAGGGAAGAAATGATGGTAAAGAAAATGATACTGGCTTTTTCGCTTTGTCTGATGGCGACGATAGCCTATGCAGACTGTTCTTTTGAAAACACCATACCGCTAAAATCCTCAACGGCCGGCTTCCAGGCGTGGAAGGCGGTCACCGGTGCAATGGCCGAATGCGGCAATTTCGAGGCGGAACTCAGCCAGGAAGTCCATATCAAGCAAGCAACAGGATTTGCCGCCAATCCATCTCTCTACCACATTGGAGGAGTGATGAACTCATCACTCGTACCCCTCTTGAATGAAGGACTTATTCGTCCGCTTGACGACCTTGTCGCAAAACACGGTCAACAGCTAAAACCGAATCAGCTTATGAAGATTGAGGGCAGGACCATGGCCATCGCCATGATGGTGAACGTACAACACCTGATGTACCGTGAGGACATCCTGAATGATTTAGGCATTGCAGTGCCGACGACCTATGAAGAAGTATTGGCGGCTGCAGAGAAAATAAAAAAGGCCGGTGTCGTCGACTACCCCTTTGGGGGCTCCTGGAAGACCACCTGGCTGGAATTTGTAAACATGTACCTTGGATATCAAGGTGAGTTCTTCAAAGAAGGAAACCTGCCCGCGGTCAACAACGAAAAGGGTGTCGCTGCACTGGAGATGATGAAGAGGCTCGCTAAATACATGGACCCGGAATATCTCACATCTGACTCAACATATGTTCAGCAGCAATTCCAGCAGGGCAAAATCGCCATGGCGAACTTCTGGGCCAGCCGCGCTGCCGCTATGGACGATCCCAAAGAAAGCCAGGTGGTTGGCAAGGTCAAGACAGCTGCTGCCCCCGCACCGGTAAAGGGTTCCATTCCAGCGGCAACGCTCTGGTGGGACGGCGTCGTCATTGCCAAGAATATTACCGATAAAGAGGCTGAGGCTGCCTTCAGAGTAGCGATGGAAGGCCTCGACAAAGACATGGTGCAGGCTAACAATGACGTTGCCATTTGGCTGATCGATGGTTACAAACCCTCTCCGGCTACAGGTGGCGCTACAGCAACCGCAGCTGCCGGCGCGAAGCCATATCCGGCCAGCACAAAGATGGGCCTGATGCAAACGGCGATTGCAAACAATATCGCCGATTGCCTTACCGGAAGGCAAACCGCCAAACAAACCCTGGAAGATATCGAAGCCTCATATATGACATCGGCCCAAGAAGCCGGCTTGGTCAAATAGCGCTCTCATACCGGGGGCGGGCTACCTGCACGCCCTCGGAGTTATTTCGCCGGAACGATCCGGCGGTCAATAGCAGGAATAGGATTAGAAAAACAGAGGAGCATCTCATGAAGTTCAAGACATTCGCTGCCTTTGTCGGCCCTTCACTCTTCTTGATGTTACTCTTTATTGCCGCCCCGCTTATCAACGTCATCTGGCAAAGTTTCCACGTCACGCAAGATGTACTCGAGACCGTCGAGATCGAGACGGTGACACCTGGTTTTCTTGCCCCGACCCGCGTGGTCGAAAAGGTGACCCGCCCGGTTCTTGACGAAAATGGCGAAGTGATGACCACGACCAAGTTCGTCGGTTTGCAAAGCTATCGCAAGGTATTGGAAACTGAGAAGGTGACAGAGATATTCCGTAACGGCAGCTGGAAAGATATTCTAAATATCGATTTTTTTAAGGCCCTGCGTTTTACCCTCACTTTTACCCTGATCACCTGGCCGCTGGTTATTACCATCGGGCTGGCCGTGGCCCTGGCTGTCAACAATGCGCTAAAGGCCATGCGGGGACCGGTTCTTTTCGTCTCGCTGTTGCCCTTTATCATCACTCCGGTCATCGGCGCGCTTTCGATCCGCTGGCTCTTCGTAGGCGACGGCATCATGACTGCCCTGCTCGAATGGTGGTTACAGCGTGATATAGCAATGTTTGCTCAGGGGTGGACAATAGAGATCCTTATTCTCTTTTATAGAATCTGGCATGTGGTCCCCTTTGTCTTCGTCGTTTTTTACGCGGGTCTGCAGACAGTTAACATGGATACCCTGGAAAGTGCGATTATTGATGGTGCCAGCCGCTGGGAACGGCTCCGATACGTCGTCATTCCGCATATCATGCCGCTTATAGTATTTATCTCGCTTATCCATCTAATGGACAGCTACCGGGTATTCGATGAGATCATCGGATTTTCCAGCGAAGCGCATGTCATCTCACTTCAATGGTTGAACTACGACTTTCTGACACCCGATGACAGCGGCAACCGCGCGATCAGTCGCGCCGCTGCCAGTTCGATGTTAACCATGATCGGTATTGTGATTCTGCTCATTCCACCGATGCGGCGGACCTGGGCCCAGCATAAGGAGGGTAAAATATGATTCCCCCAACAGCGCTCCGGCAATCGCTAGCTTTACGTATTGCTTCCAACGGATTTTTGGCTTTTTGGTGCCTGCTGGCTGCCTTCCCACTTTTCTGGATCGCAGTGATGAGCTTCAAGATACCTGTTGATGCGTTTGCTTCCAACCCGTTCAGCGTGGTATTCGGTCCCGAGACGCGCGCCGCCGGCAAAGGATTGTCCACCGTCGACATGCTGCTGGGAATTTTGGTTCTGTGGGCCACAATTCGTCTGGCGCTTACCCGCCTGCCGCAGGCAGTTCGGCGTTTCTCTCCGGCCAGACATATCTGGTTGGGCTGGATCTTAGGTTCATTGCTTTTAGGCCTGGTTTTTGTGGTCGTCTTTACCGGCATTCTGCCGGCAATCACCCGGGTGCTCAATCCATCATTAGGGCCGTTGGGAAAACCGGTGATTGGTCTTACCATCGAGCATTACCGGGCAGTCTGGGTCGAAAATGAATTCTATCGTAATTTTTTAAACTCTTTGTTAGTCACAACCGGTGTGGTGACAATCTCGCTGACGGTGGGAACCCTCGCCGGTTATGGCCTGGCACGCTCGGGATCCACCATTGCCTTCTGGCTGTTGGTTCTCGCATTGATTTTCAGAGCACTTCCGCACTCGGTGCTGGTCACCGGCTATTTACCCGTCTTCATCAAATCGGCGGAGATTCTGCGCCCGATTCTGGGTGATGCTGCGCCCACACTTTACGGTAAACCCTGGGCCGTTATCTTTGTGCTGGTTTCGATTAACCAGCCGTTTACCCTCTGGATGCTGCGATCTTTTTTTCAGAACATTCCAAGGGACCTCGACGAAGCGGCGCGCGTGGATGGCTGCACCCATTTTCAGGCATTTCGTAGGGTTATTATGCCGGTTATGTGGCCGGGCGTCATTACGGCGGGGCTCTTCAGCTTCCTTGTCGGCTACAACGATTACCTAACCACTTCGCTGCTTTTAGATGCACAAAATATGACGATGGTACCCGCCATTGCGAGTTACTTCAACCAGGAAACCACTATGACCGACCAGGTTGAGGCGGTTGCTGCCGCTGTTTCCATCACCGCCCCTCTATTTGTTTTGGTCATGGTCTTTCAACGTCAAATTGTGAGCGGACTTACGGCAGGAGCCGTAAAAGGATAACCTGAGGCAAAAGCACATTCAATACGACAGAACCCACAGATACCGTTGTTAGGTTTAACTTCCGTAGAACAGCAGAAGGATGCATGTATAAATCATGAATAATTCCATAGAGTTTTTCTGGCTGAGTCGCTTAACCAAGCTTAAAAAAACTCTGGAAGAAAACCAATTTGAAGTATTTATTGCGGAGAATCAGACCGAGGCAAAAGATATCGTACTGAAACAAATCATCCCTCAAACCGGAGCTAAAAGTATCACATACGGTGACTCAATGACCTGTCTGAGTTCCGGGCTTTTCGAGGCAATCAAAAGCGATTCAGAAATAGAATTCATCGATCTTTTTGATGCTAAAGCACGCACTATCGAAGAATGGTTGGAATTGGCACGACCGGCTCTGCTCGTAGATCTATTCATCACCGGTACAAACGCTGTGACTGAAACAGGTAATCTGGTTAATCTGGACATGGTCGGCAACCGCATCGGAGGGATTACTTTCGGTCCGAAAGAAGTGGCTGTTCTGGTGGGACGCAATAAGATTGTCAAAAATCTGACTGCTGCAATGCGCCGGATTAAGGGCTTTGCAGCCCCGGCAAACGCGCTGCGTCTGGATAAAAACACACCTTGTGCAAAGACTTCCTACTGCGTGGATTGTAAGAGTCCGGAGCGTATTTGCCGCATGTGGTCTATAGTGGAAAGGTCTTTTCCTAAGAAAAGGATTAAGGTCATTTTAATCAACGAGGATCTGGGGCTTTAAACCAGAAATGGAGTTGATTGAAGGCAGAGACGATAGCCTGATCCGAATCGCCATAGCCACTGACTGCACTAGATGGGCTTTTCGAGGCGTGCAACTCGGATATCAAATGTCTCGTATTCTAGAATCCGTATATCCGAGGAACGTCCGTCCCCAATCTCCCTATATGTCGCCATTTTTACTCGAATTTGACGATCACAAGCGTCACATCATCCTCGATCTTGAGCGGATGCCGGAAGTGCTGGACCGCTTCGATCACCCGTTCGGCCATGGCTTCTGCCGGTAGATGGGCGGTGGAACGGATTACCTCCTTTAATTTGTCTTTCCCAAAGCGGTTTCCTTCGATATCGAAGGTCTCCCAGATGCCGTCGGTGCCGATCACCAGAACCTGCTGATGGTCAAATGCGCCGGTGCGCTCTTCGAATTGACTGTTTTGGGCGACGCCCAGCGGCAAGCCGCCTCCGCCAAGTTCATGAAAAGTGCCGGCCGCAACGTTGTAGACCATCGCTGGATCATGGCCGGCCCTGATCCAGCGCAGGCTCCGGTTGCCGGTGTCGACTTCGCAAACGAACAGGGTCATGAAATGTCCCGAGCTTTCCACGTCTGAATGGAACTGCCGGTTTAAATCCGCAACTATTTGCGCGAGGCGGTCGGGTTTCTGTATCCGCTGCCGCAGACTGCCGCGGACGGTCGTCATCAACAGCGCCGATTGGATGCCATGGCCGGATACATCCCCAACGACAAGACCAATTTTCCCCGGCCCCAAATTCAAAAAATCATAATAGTCCCCTCCGGTTTCATCGCAATAGACACTTCGGCCGGCGATATCCAAACCCGCCAACCGCGGATTTTCCTTCGGCAGCAGGCTTTGCTGGACCTCCATGGCCAGGTCCAGGGATTGCTGCAACCGGTCCCGCTGCGCGGCAAGTGCCTGACGGGCCATTTTCAAGGTTAGATGCGTTTTGACCCTGGCCTTGATCTCCAGCAATTCAAAGGGCTTGGTAATGTAATCAACGGCCCCCACTTCAAAGGCATTGGTCTTGTTTTCTATCTCGTCCAGCGACGTGATAAAAAGAACGGGGATGTCACGCGTGTCCGGATCCGCCTTCAGCCGCCGGCAGACTTCATAACCGTCCATCTCGGGCATCATGATGTCCAGCAGAATCAAATCCGGAGACTTGAATTTAGCGTATTTCAGGGCATCCGGGCCGTTTAAGGCGAAGCCAAGCCGGTATTCGTGTCTTAGCGTCTCGATCAAAATTGTTATATTGTCCTTGACGTCATCGACCAGCAGGACCCGGCACTGGGACAAGTCGCTGAGTAAATTTTTCATGATTCTTTATCCATGATGTCATGAAGCCTCTTTTGCATGGCGGTTAACACAGCCGCGGCTGCAGCGTAGTCCAATTCCTGAATCTTGCGGCTCAATTCTTGATAATCGGTGTTCAATCCGAACGGGATCCCCGCATCAACGACGCGCGTCATAGCGGACTCCACCCTGACCGGATCGAAATCTTCGACGTATCTCTCGAGGCTCTTCAGGGCCGAATCGAGAGCGATTAAATCGACGGCGGTACCATCGGTAGTCATCTGCGGACCGGATGGTCTCCCGGTCGTTTCAGCAATGGTTGCAATACCCTGGATGACGCGCTCGAATTCTTCCCGCACTTCCGGCCAGTGAGCCTGAGCTTTCTTCATATCGCCGAGGTGAGCGGCTTTTTCAAGGGATTTGCAAGCTTCCCTGAGGGTTTCCGCAGCGATATTGCCGCCGATTCCTGCCAGGGAATGGGCCTTGAGACGGACGGTTTCGGCGTCCCGCGCTTCGAGCGCCTCCCGCAATTGATCGACTTCCCGCGGCTGACTTCTTTTGAACTCATCCAGCATCTTTCTGAAGGTCGTCCAGGAAACACCCAAACGAAGCATGCCTTTTTCGGCATCGATACCGGGCAGTGAAACCGGCGGCTCCTGCGTGTCCGCAAAATCGGTCGGCTGCGTTTTTTTCAGCAATTCATCGAAATCCGGCCGGGCGGTAGGCAGCCTGGATTCAGGAATCCATTTTTTGAGCGTGTTCAACAGATCGATACTGTTGATCGGTTTGCTGACATAATCGTTCATGCCCGCCGCCAGACAGGTTTCGCGATCCCCGCGCATCGCATTGGCCGTCATGGCGATGATGGGCAGCTTTTCAGAAGGCATTGTCTTGCGGATTTTAACCGTGGCTTCAATGCCGTCCATATCCGGCATCTGCACGTCCATCAGAACGGCGGCATAGTCTTCATGCAGGCACTTTTCAACTGCTACAATCCCGCTTCCCGCCACCTCAACGGAAAAACCGGCCCGGCTGAGGATTTCGGAAGCCACCATCTGATTGGCCACATTGTCTTCCGCCAGAAGAATACGGATTCCCTTGAAGTAGCTCATGAACGCGGTCACATCGGCGACCGACCGTTTTTGCAGTTCAAATCCCATGCATTCCATGATGGCGTCGAAAAGCGCCGATCGTCTGACGGGCTTCAATAAATAGGTGCAAATCGCCGGCGCTTCGGCAGGGTCAAAAAGCTCTTCTTCCCGGTATACGCTGGTTACAATAATCGGAAGATTTTTAAAGGAGGACACTTCCCTGATTATTTTGACGGCCTGGAATCCGTTCATATCCGGCAGTTTCAGGTCCAGTATGATCAGGCCGAAGCCGCCGCTCGACTGTGCGTCGCCCAAAGCCGTCAATGCGTCCCCGGCCGAGCCGACACTGCGATGGCTGAGCCCGAAATCCGACATGGCCCGCTCGAGCGAACGCCGGCTGCCTGCGTTGCCTTCCACAATCAGAACCCTCATGTCCTTCAGTTCCGATGGGACCATCCATTCCCGTCGGTCCGGCGCCTCGGCAATGTCGAACGTGACGGCGAACCGGAACGTGCTGCCGGCACCGGGTTGGCTCTCGATCTCGATTTCGTTGCCGCCCATCATCTGCACGAGCCTCTGACTGATGGACAGCCCCAGTCCCGTGCCGCCGTACCGTCTGGATACGGAGGTATCCGCCTGGGTGAAGGCCATGAAAAGATTGTCTTTTACTTCCGGATTGATGCCGATGCCGGTGTCCCGGACGACAAATACAAGTTCGGCCTTGCCGGTCGTGGACTGCTTGGCCTGAACCTGAAGCTGAATTTCGCCCTGCTCGGTAAACTTGAAGGCGTTGCTCGTTAAATTGATCAGCACCTGCTTGAGGCGCAGCGGATCGCCGAATAGTCCGTCGGGAGCATCGGGATCGATATCGACAATGAATTCGATCTGCTTTTCCGCGCTCTTGCCCCGAAAATTGTCGGCAACCTCTTCGACCAATCCCCGCAGTCGGAAGGCGATATGTTCGAGGTCCAGCTGGTCGGCTTCGATTTTGGAAAAGTCCAGAATGTCGTTTAAAAGACCCAACAACGAGCGTGACGACGAACGCAGCACATCGAGGTATTCGGTCTGCTTGGAATTAAGCTCGGTGCCGGTCATCAGATCACCGATTCCGATGATCGCATTCATAGGGGTACGAATCTCGTGGCTCATGTTGGCCAGGAATTCACTTTTGGCTTTGTTGGCGGCTTCGGCTTGATCCTTGGCGCTTTCAGCATCTTCCTTGGCAACTGTCAGATCCCGATTGGCTTGGGCAAGCTCCGCCGTTTTGGAATCCACCAGACGGTTTAATTTCCGGCTGGCAAAGTGCCATAAGGTCGTCAGCGCCGCCATCAGGCACACGAAGGACACGACACCAAAAATGAGTGCTCCCCAGATTTTGTCAAAAATGAGCTCTCTGAAACTCTGCGGCACCACCGGAAACCAGGTTACGAAAGCCAAATCCGCTTTTTTTTCGGTCATTTTCATACTTCGCAGCCCCGCCGTCGGATCAGGCATGGCGCCCACGACATAGAAGCGTTCCTCACTCTTGACCAGGCATCCTCCGGGAAGCTCATCCAGGACTCCCCTAAACCGTTTGCTGCTGCATATAACCCCTGGCACGGCGTCGGTCGCCGCAATGACATCGTAGTCTCCGGTACACATTCGGGCTCGGCTCGAAGATCCGTTGCCGGTGAGGGCATCGGCAGCGCCTTTCTTCAACAGCACCGCAAAATCGATGTTAATTTCCTGCTCCTTCAAAAGGTCTTTCAGGTTGATCAATATATTTTCGAAGCTTTGCCCGACTTCCACATATCCCAGCACCCCGCTCCGGGCACTTCGGCCATTGGCCGTTATGGGAGCGATGCCGCGCAGGCCGGCGAAATAAGGGTCGATATCCAAACCGTTCAACGGCGCGTTCTGCATTTCGGCACGCTGAAGAAGGTTCCGGTAGGTGCTGGGCACATCACCGAACCGTTCGGGTTCATGGGTGCGCAGCAGCGCTACATTCTCGGGAGCAATGAAGAACTGGATGTTTTGCCCGCCGATGCCTTTCGGTTTGCTCATTGGAGGCGGCGGCGGTTTTAGCCCCGGCATTCCGGTCATTCTGCCCCTGCCTTTTTTCATGCGTTTGATCCAGTGGAAACGAGAATAGAGATAGTCATGCAGTGCCTTGCGTATCTCAAATGTTTGCGCCCCCCCCTTTCCACCACCTTCGGCCCGGAGCGAATTTTTGGCTTGCGATACCCACTTCTTTATCGTCATATCGTTGGAAAGATGAACGGCATCTCTTTCCAAAAAAAGACCGAGTGAGGTCATCTGAGTGGAAACACCCCCACCGATGGCAGTCAGATATTCTACGTATCGATTGATATCTCGACGGAACGTTGCCATATAAAAAAAGGCCACAAAGGCGATATCCAGGGTGGCCACGCAAATAATCAACAGAATTAGATGGCGCTTTGAAACCCGATGCTTCCCATGAGTTTTTCTGAACATAATCGTTTCCTCTTTTATCACGCCCGTGAAATCCGTTTCTTCGAAGGCCGGCGATACATTTTCAGGGGAATGAGGTGCGCTTACGCAAAAGAGTTAGCCCGATCTTCCGATGTGTCAAGGGATCACCACACGACTTAGGATCGCCCGAAGTTTGCGTAATTACTGATATCGGAATGTGTTATCAGAATGAGGTCGATATTTCAAAAGTAAAGTAGGCTGGTGCGGAGATCTAATTTATGACACCACCTCGGAAAGGTGCGATGACTGAAAGCGGAATAGCGGGGAATAGAGGGGACGTTCGTGCACAACGTGTATAAAGGCTCCAGGAATACCCATTCCCGAGTTATGCACGTTGTGCACGAACGTCCCGGTTATCGCTAATTTTTTAGATGCATAAATGCTTGATATTGCATTTCTGATACAGTAACTGATTGGTAGTAACGATTTTCAGATAATAGCTCTGGTAATCAGTGTTGCAAAGTATTTTGGAAGTTATTGTAATATTTAAATTTTATGATCTGATATCTACAGTTTTCGTTATTATTTCTCCCAGGAAAGGAGACTTAAATCTGTGATTTACCAGATAGACGACCAAAGTATGAATGGTAATGAGACGATCTCTCGCAGGAATTTCTTGAAGTACACAGGTACAGTCATCTTTGTTGTGGGTACTGGCTGTTCTGCTTCTGTCAAGAAGGGTTTCAGTAATATGATAAGACGAGATGAAATTCACGGTGAGATCCCACCTTCCCAGGGATATCTGCTTGTTGATATCAGGAAGTGTCAGGGTTGTACCAGCTGTATGCTCGCATGTACTCTGGTACACGAAGGAGTTGAGAATCCCTCTTTGTCAAGAATTCAGATAATCCAGAACGCTTTTGAATCTTTTCCTGATGACGTGGAGATTGAGCAATGCAGGCAGTGCGTTGACCCTGCCTGTGTGGTTGCATGTCCTGCAGATGCGCTTCGGGCCAATGCCAGATATGGAAACGTTAGAATGATAGATAGAACCAAATGCATTGGCTGTGGCGATTGTATCGACGCCTGCCCTTATACACCAAGTAGACCCGCAGTGGTCTCAGATGAAAATTTTAACGGTGATCTGAAAGGCCGGAAGTGTGACCTGTGTGCCAATACACCTTATCACTGGGACGATGCAGGTGGGGGGCCGGAAGGAAAGCAGGCCTGCGTGGAAGTATGTCCCGTTGGTGCGATAAAATTTACAAAAGAGATCCCGGTGCAAGAAGGGGATCAGGGGTATAAGGTCAATTTACGGGGTATAACCTGGCGGAGGCTGGGTTATCAGTAAGGCTAGGCGTTGACGCCGTCCCCAAATATGAGAGGTCCCCGTCAATTATATTTCTACCGGAGGATAGGAAGATGGCTGGCTATGCCGGTAAACTATTAAAACTGAACCTAACGAATAGAAAAATAACAGCCATTCCAACCAGCAAATACGAAAAATGGATTGGCGGCCACGGCATGGGTTCGGCAATTTTTTTTGATCTGGTGGAGGATAAAACCATTGATGGATTTGATCCCGCCAATGTCGTCACTTTAATGACCTCTCCACTTTCGGGCACCCTGACCCCGGCCGGCGCCGCAAGAACAGAGATACAGGGGATTGGCGTTCAATCAATCCCCATTGGCTGGTTTACCCGCAGTAATTTGGGTGGAAGATTCTCATCCATGCTGAAATATGCGGGGTGGGACGGAATTGTGATTGAGGGTCAGGCGGACGAACCGATCTGGTTGGATATTCGGAACGACGCAGTTGCTATCCGAAATTGCGGTGACCTGTCCTTATGGGGAACAGACACCTGGGAATGCCAGAAAAAGATCTGGGCATATGTTGCCGGAAATCGGATTTATGGCGACTGGATGGAACCCGTCGGTAAAGACGGTGGTCAATCCACCCAACGTCCTGCTGTTCTGGCAATCGGACCTGCCGGAGAAAATTTAAGCAGAATGGCGTGCCTGATACACGATGCCAGTAGCGCCGCCGGTCAGGGGGGCTTTGGCGCCGTGTGGGGATCAAAACGACTGAAAGCCATTAGCGTTATCGGTACAGGCAGTATTCGGGTCCATAATCCCAAAGCCCTCATGCAGGCTCGGTTGTGGCAGAAAAACAAATACGCGTTCAACCTGGAAAATCTGAAAAGGAAATTCATGACTGTTGATTTTCAAAGTCCTCCCGTACCTGGCACTTTATATAGACGGGGAAAGCCTTCAGTCGGCAAGAGACCGCAGGCATGCATTGGCTGTCATTCCGGTTGCCGGGGAAGATATGAAGACGGTATCGGCAATGAGGCCACCTGTTTTACGACCGCTTTTTATCCTTTCGCAAATACGCTTGACGTTCAACGCCAAGCGAGCGATCTGATGAACCGATATGGTTTGAACGCGGCGGAGATGCTTTGGGGAGAGCTATACCTCAGAAATCTTCACCGATCCGCAATCCTGGGACCGGGCCAAGAGATTGATTGTCCACTTGATTTCAAAAATTACGGCAAGCTGGAATTCGCCGAGCAACTGGTCAAAGCGATCGCCTATCGAAATGACGGCACGGGGAACAAACACCAGTTCGGTGACGATTTGGCCGAGGGCTTTGTCAGGGCGGCTGAAAAGTGGGGGAGACTGGACGGTGCCAATGGAGACTTGAAAACCGGACGCCTAATGTTTCCGATTTGGGGGCTGCCGCGCCATAAAGAAGCACGGTCGCAACTGGACTGGGCCTATGGCACCATTTTTGGAGACCGGGACATTAACGAGCACGGGTTCGATCAGTTAAGAAGTAATCCCACATATAGTAAACGTTGGGGAATTCCCATATATGGGTCGGCCGAAGAGGTTGTCAAAATCTACACGGATAAAATGGTGCCGTTTCAGGGAGACAGACAAATGCTGGACTTCAGTACCGCGAACATGTATTCCGAGCATATCGCCAAACTGGTCACCTGGCACAGGTATTATACTCGGTTCTGGAAACAGTCCGTACAGTTTTGTGACTGGCGCTGGCTGGATTTTCTAAATCTTCAGACCCCCGGGAAGGTCGGGTCTACAGGAATCGCCGAGCCTAAATTTCTCAATGCCGTCACCGGTAAAAACTTCTCCTTCCTTGACGGTATCGAGCTCGGAAGAAAAATATGGAACCTGGATCATGCAATCTGGACGCTGCAGGGAAGGCACCGGGATATGGTTCATTTTGCCGATTATCTATACACGCAGCCCAGTTTTTCCCTTAATTACCACGCCGAGTTCATGCCCGGACTTGAAAACGAAAAGTGGCGTTATATTAAAGTGCTGGGCCGACATTTTGATAGAAAAAAATTTGAAGAATTTAAAACCCGGTTTTATAAGTTGCAAGGATGGGATACAAACACCGGCTATCCCGCCAGAGGGACTTTGGAATCCTTGGGCCTGGATTACGTTGCAGACGAACTCAAAAAAAATGATAAGCTGGGCAAGGGATAGTGCGAAGACGGTGCGATTGCGCGAGACATCCCTGACTTTATAACAAAATCATACGCATCGGAATATTGGATTCTCAGAAGTCTTATCAAATCGCTTTTACGAAATGTTCAACTAAATACGCAAATTTCTTAAATCTGACCCTTTTTCCCGCCCCTGGTATTATCGGTTCTGAACCGCGTATTCTCTGCGAAGCTCTTCAACCGTTTCAAAAATCGCCGTAATGTTTTCATCCGGTGCCTGATGGTCGATATTGATGCAGCACACCCCGGTCAGCCACGGGTTGCCCGAGGCCTCGACCCGGGTTCTGATTGCCTCCCGTATCTCCTGCTGGTTCCAAGCGATCAGTTCGACCGGGGACAAGCGGATGTTTAAAAACGTGTTCGGCAGATGTTGGCGGAGTATTTCTACATCCCCGCCCCAACCCACGTCCAGAAAATCCAGATGGGGGATTCTGGCGAAATTTTCCGCATAGCGATGGGGGTCGGCGCCGCAGAAGTGAATGCCGTAAGGGCGGTATTTCCGGCTCCAGGCGTGATCATAGGACGAAAAAAAATTCTCATAATCATCCGTGGATATCATGGTGTACGTGCAGCACGAATGCAGGCACACCGGTGAGGGTATGTGGCGGACGGTTCGATTCGCGGTAATTGAAGTTGTTCCGGTTTCATTGAAAACGCCGGTGAAGAATTTTTCAAGAACCGCTGCGATCGCGCTGAGAAAGCGGTGAAAATCCTCCGGATTCTCGAAAATGTCCAAAAATGCCTGCTGCCCGCGGACGTCCAGGGCTGTGTTTAAAACGCCGCTCCAGTTCAGATCACCGGTGACATAACCGTAACTTGTTTTCAGGGCATCGATTAATTTCTGCATCTTCTTAAAACCGGAACTTTGAAACGCCTGTTGCGGGTCGATTTTCAATGTTTCCGAATTCAACGCAACAACATGGGGTGAGGAATTTCCCTGATACACGATTTCGCACCCCAGCATATCGGCGATGGGAAAGCCGGAGGCCAAATGAACGGGGCCAATGAGAGGGACATCCTTATCGCGATCCAGGCCCAAACCAAAATTTCCCCACCGCTCGTAGAGAGCCCGCTCCATGGCTCTTTCAGATTCAACGCGCTTTTTGGGATGATAAAAAAAATCCTCATCAAAGGTTATGCTTTCATGATGAAACCACCAGGATGGATGCAGCACAATTTCCACCGGCAGAATATCATTGCCCCAAATCGATCGCGGGTGATGATTTGTCATGTTTTTAATTCCGTATTCAGTGAGTTGGTATTAGCGGCGCTACTGGCCGCAAGCGCCCGGTCTGATCAAAAAAGAAACTGTTTATTTTCACGCAAAGACGCCAAGGCGCCAAGATAAAACATAATATCAGTTATTTCCTTTGCGTCTTTGCGGCTTTGCGTGAGATAGATTTTTCGTAGTTTCATATAAACACCGCCTCTGGTCAAAAAAACGGCCAGACTGACCGAGGATAGAAACATTGTTCATATGACAACGTATGGTCGGTCCGCGGGCAACGAGGTGCTTTATTTCTCGACATCTTGCGACATACTCAGCAGGGATTTCGTGATGGGCCAAAGCGATGCCGTGCAGGCGAGTACCGGCCCCCCGTGGATCAACGTGTCACGTCCTGAAAAAGTGGAACAACGGCCGCCGGCTTCTTCCACGATCAGCAATCCGGCCAGCGCATCCCAGGAATTGAGGTGGGCCTCGAAGAAGGCTTCGGCCTTTCCCGCGGCCACGTATGCCAATCCCAAAGCGGCGGCACCGAACAGGCGATAGTCGATCAACTGGTTATTTAAGTGATTGATGGCCTCGATATGCGTGCCCATGGGCCGCCGAAAGGAATGCCCCAGAATCATCATACTGTTCTGATGGGCCACGTCTTTCGATACCTTAATGGGCTGTCCGTTTGAAAAAGCCCCATGGCCGAGGCGCGCCGAATAGAGCCGGTCACGCACCGGTTCAAAGACGACGCCCAATTGGGTTTCGTAATTGAATTGGTAGGCAATGGATATACACCAAATGTCAATTCCACGTATAAAATTGCCGGTACCGTCTATGGGATCGACCACCCACAATCCCTGGGTTTCCTCCCGGCCGGTATTCTCCTCACCCCAAAAACCGTCGTTGGGAAACGCTTGTTCAAGCAGGCGCCGAATATATTCTTCCACCTTGCGATCAGCCAGGGTAACGTAATCCTGGATCCCTTTGGCGGTTACCTCCAGCAGACCTCGCTCGGCCTTATGAAAAAACTCGATGGCGATTTTACCCGCTTCACGGGCCACATCAATGGCAACTTCCAGTCTGTCGCGAATCTCGTCGATATTCTGCACTGAGTCTTCTTCCACCCTAATTGAGCACAAAATGCTAAATTAGGTATTATCAGTTATTGTTAATCTTTATTTGAAGTGGAACCGCGCGAAACCAGCTCAACATCAACTATTTTCAATCCCGGCTTCTGTTCCGGTCTTCCAATTCTCTTGACCAGGAATTCAAGGGCCGCCCGGGCCAATTCATTGGGGGGGTGATGTATTGTCGTCAGATCGTAAGAACTCCAGGCCGCCTGCGGCACGTTGTCAAAACCCACCAGTTTGATATCCCGGGGCACTTTGACACCGAAGCCGTAACGACTTTCATCCAGGAAACCGAGCGCCATCGCGTCCGCCGCGCAGAACACGCCGTCCGGCTTGTCATGGTCACCGAGAAGGGTGTTGGCGGCCAATCGCCCGCCCTCATATGTCTGCGAACTGGTAGTGACTACCTTGGGCGCGATCTCCTTTTGGCGCCACCAATCAATAAAGGAAGCCACGCGTTGTTCAATGGAAAAGGATATGGGGCCTGGTTTCACCACCGCCGGATTCCTGCATCCGGCCCTGAACAGTTCTTCGGCGGCCAGTTGCCCGCCCTTGTCATTGTCGCATTGCACCCGATCCACGTGAAATCCGACCGGGCCTTTATTCACCAGGACCAGCGGCACCTGGTTTTTGTAGCATTCCTCGCAGATCTCGGTCGAGGGCGCATCCGACGTCACCACGATGCCCGAAACCATATAGTGAAGCATTTGATCGACCAGTTGGCCGGTATTATGGTGCCGGTCAACCAGCAGCAATATCGGCCGGTAGCTGTATTCCAACAAAGCGGCGGTCAAATGCTCCACCTGCTTGGTGCGGAACGGATTGTCCAAATCCGCGGCCACGATTCCTACCAGGTCCGAACGCTGCTTGGTTACCCCGCGCGCCAGATAATTAACCCGGTAGCCGAGTTCTTTGACGGCTTTTTCAACCTTATTGCGCATTTCCTCGGATACGTACGCCCCCGGCGTGAAGGTGCGCGAGACGGCTGATCGGGACACCCCCGCCCGCTTGGCGACGTCCAGGGCGGTAACGCGTCGTTTACTCGTGGAGGCGGCTGCGGCCTCCTGTGATTTGTGGTGTTTCGTCACGGCGGATTACCTCGGCGATATTCGACCGGTATACCCTTTTGAAAATGTCACTGCGGTCAAGGTTGATCAGTTCGAAGTTCAGTCGGATCAGTACGCGGAAAACGTCCGCATCAGTTCCCAGATATAAAGCCATACGCTTGACGCCCGCCTTCCGGCAGATTTCCAGATCATCCGGATCAGCATGGGGCCATTCAAACTCAACAATATAAGGACAAAGACGGTCGATGGCCTGCGGCAAATTGGCGACATCTTTGCGCCGCAGCATCAAGCTGGCCGAGGGGGCGGCCCGGCGCAGGCGTTCCAGGCAGACGGCGTGTTCCGACCAGTAAAAGCAGCGCTGCTCCATACCGGCGCCAACTACGGCGTCCAGGACCGCGGCTTCGCGTCCATCCTTGATCTCGATGTAAAGGCCGCCATTGCCGTGGGCCAGGCGCAGGAGATCTTCCAGGCGCGCAACCGGCTCGCCGGTGTAAAATGGGTCGAACCAGGCCCCGGCGTCCAGCCGCTCTATTTCAGCCCAGGTCATATCGCGCACGAGGCCGTGTCCGTTTGTCGTTCGATCGACGGTCGCATCGTGCATCACGATGGGCATGCCGTCGGCCGTGGTGCGCACGTCGATTTCCACGAATTGGAATCCCTGGTTGTAGCAGATGCGGGCGGCGGACAGGGTGTTTTCCGGCGCAAAAAAGCCGGCCCCTCTGTGGCAGACCACCTGGATCGGACGCTGGGTCGAAGCGACAAAAGGTTTGAGCATTTCCGGCGCACTGCTGCAAATGCCCCAAACCGGCAGGCCGATCAGATCGGCCACGATCTCGCGCCGCTCTTCATGCCAGAGCACGACCTCGAGCCCCTGAAAACGTGCCCGTTCGAGCAACTCGGACGTGATCAATTTCTGGGGATTCGGGGCGCTGCCCTCCCAGCACAAATGGATCATGTCGGCTCCGGTCTGCTCCGCCAGCGCAAACGGGTCGGCTTGCGCCGGGACCAGAATAGACAGCGGCCAGGAACAGCCGGACGCTTTGAGCGAACGTATCACTCCGGCGAGAAACGACCCGATGACCGCCGGCTCGAATTTCTTCTCTGTCAGGAGTCGCACCACCTCCGGTCCCGCATCCGCGTCCTTTAGCTCGACATAAAGACCGGCCCCAAGGTCTTGGGCCAATTCCAAAACCTGATCAAAGCGGGGAATGAAACCGCCTTTCAGGCCCGGGATGCGCCGCAGGCGCCCATAGGGGGTCTTTGATACCCGGCCGCTCTCGCCGGTTGTAGCCGCGAGGTCATCGCTGTGGGCGACCATGCACACACCGTCGGCGGACAGGCGTACGTCCAGTTCCCACATATCGGCCCCCAAAGCGGCGGCTTTGCGAAAAGCCTCCAGGGTGTTTTCGGGCGCGTAGGAACTGGCACCCCGGTGGGCGATGGCCAGGGGGCCGTTGCGGCGCCCGTCCGTTAACCCGGCCCGGATGGTTTCCGGCCGGATTCTCATATACGGTCTCCGTTTTCATCAAAGACCAGAATCCGTTCCGAGTTCAAGCCCCAAGCCACCGAGTCGTTCAGCTTCAAATCGTCGCGGGCGGGTTGGATGGACCGCAGGATGCTGCCATCGCCAAGCCGGATGTCAAACAGGCTCTCCCGGCCCTGGGGCTCGATGAAACAGATTTTTCCTTTGACCTCCCGGCCCAGTTCGGGCTGCACAAATTCCGGCCGTATGCCGATCTCCACCGGCCGGCCGTTTTCGAGAGAACTCAACCGGCTGGGAATATTCACCGACAGGTCCGCTTCCGGCAGAGAAAAACGCCCGTCCGCCATGGTACCGCGCAAAAAGACAATGGGCGGATTGCCCAAAAATCCGGCCACGAAGGAACTGGCCGGATTATCATACATCTCGGTGGGCGTGGCCACCTGATGAATCTTGCCCTGATCCATGATGGCAATACGGTCGCACATGCTCATGGCCTCGACCTGGTCGTGGGTGACCAGGACGGAAGTAATCCCGGTTTCGAGTTGCAGACGCCGGATTTCCGAGCGCATTTCCAGGCGAAGCTTGGCGTCCAGGTTGGCCAGCGGTTCATCCAGGAGCAGGACTTCGGGGCGACGGACCAGGGCCCGGCCCAGCGAAACCCGCTGCTGCTGACCTCCCGAAAGCTGCCCCGGCAGCCGGTCCAGAAGCTCGCGGATGTGAAGAAGATCGGCGATTTCCGCGACTTTTTTGCGGATCTCGTCCGCCTTTTCCTTTCTCATCTGCAGGGGAAAGGCGATGTTGTCAAACACCTTCATGTGAGGATACAAGGCATAAGATTGGAACACAACCCCCACGTTGCGCTTCTGTGAAGGCAGATTGGAAACATCGCGATCGCCGAACAGAATTCGTCCGCCATCCACCCGGTAGACGCCGCAGATGGCATACAGCGTGGTTGATTTGCCGCAGCCCGAGGGGCCGAGCAAGGCCAGCATCTCGCCATCATGGATGTCCAGGTTCATGTCCTTGATTACGACGGTTTCTCCGAAACGCTTGGTAAAATTCTCGATTAAGATACGCATCAGCCCTTGCTCCCCCCACCATAAATGTTCATCAGTTTATCTTGAAAAAACAGGTATAAGATGATCACCGGGACCACGTAAAACAATCCGATCGATTTGAAGAGTGCGAAATCAAAATGCTGGTCGTCCTGGATCAATGAGGCCAGGTAAACCGACAGCACCTGCACGTTGTTTTCCGGCGCCAGCACCTGGGGAAGGATGAACTCGCTCCAGCCCGCCAAAAACGAAAAAACCCCCAGGGCCACCAGACCCGGCTTCACCTGGGGCAGCACCAGGCGGTAGAAAACCTTTATGCGGCTGGCCCCGTCCTGTAGCCCGGCCATCTCAATCCCCCAGGGAACGGTGTCGTAAAATCCCTTCATAATCCAGATCCCCAGGGGCAACTCCAGGGACGCCTTGACCAGAATTACGCCGGCCAGGGTGTTGTAGAGTCCGATCATCTGCAATATCAGAAAAATCGCAATAATCAGGGTGACCGTGGGAAAGGCGTGCAGCACCAGGACGGTGGCCATAAAAAACGCCCTGAAGGGAAGATTGAGCCGCGAGAGCGCGTAGCCGGCCGTCGACGAAATCGTCAGCACGATGATCGAGGTCACCGAAGCAAAGATCAACGTATTCAGGGCCACCATCCAAATATTGGCTCTGCCCGGTATGTCTTGCCACAGGAAGTGCCAATGCTCCAAAGAGAAGCGTTCGGGAAATATAGAGCCCGGCGCAGAACTTCCCACCGTGTTGATCAGCAGTGACAGGTACATGACAATTATCGGCAGTGAAAGCCCGCATAAAAGGATCAAAATGGGCCAATAACGAAAATTGGTTTTCATGTTGCACCCCCGCGCTATTGCTCGATAAGCGGTCTGGCCAGAAGCTTGTCGAAATTGAAGATCCGCAGATAAACCAGCGACATAAAAATGCCGATGACCACCAGAACCAGGGCCAGGGTTGCGCCGAAGCCATACTCCAGATTGCCGGCGTAGTTGTTGAGAGCAATCTGATAGGCCGCCAGCGCCCATACCTCTGTGGACGTGCCCGGACCGCCCTCGGTGGACAGCAGGATATATTCAAAGGAGGTCAGCAAAGACAGGGTCTGGTAGCTGGTGACGAATAGGATGGGCCAGCGCAGCTGTGGAATAATGATCCGTTTGATCTGCTGCCAGCGTGAAGCCCCGTCTACCTCGCTGGCATAGAACAGCTGTTTGGGAATGGCCTTGATAGCGCTCGAAAAGAGGATCATGCCCATGGACGCTCCCACGAACCCGTTGATCAACACCACGAATACCCAGGCATTCAGGGTGGTGTCCAGCATCCAGTTGCGCGCCCCCATCCCGAACCAGCCCAGCACGGTGCTGATAAAGCCTACGTCCCAGGCCAGCCACTTCCACAGCAGGACATAAAGCACCGGCGGCGATATGCGCGGCAGCAGCCAGACGGCCCGGAAGAAGGCGGCCTGTCTTTTGGGCATGTAGAAGGTCGTGATGGCCAGCAGCAAAGCAAAACCGGTGTTGAACAGGGTCAAGGTAAAAAAGACGTAAATCAGGGTGTTGACCAGCGTTTTGAGCGTGTCCTTGGTGCCGAACATGCGTTTGAAATTATTCGTCGTCCAGGACCAGCCGGTGTAGCTCGCTTTGGTCAGGGTCTCGGTCTGCTCCGGGCTGAGATTCACGCCCAACTCCGAGATGGCTTTAAGAAAACCCTCCCGGTCGGCATAGGTTTGATTGTAGATGGACTGTTCGAAGCTGGCCGCGATTTTTTTAATCTCGCGGATGGATGACGGGCGGTTGTCCAGCTTTTTCAGCATCCGCTCCAGCGCGCGCCGGTTCTTGAAACGTTTCCCGCTGTGCTTTGCGGCAAGCTCCTTGATGGCCGCCTCGTCCGCCCCGGTCTTGCGAGCCTTTTGCAATCCGACCTCATCGATGACGCACTGCGCTTCCGTCAGGCGATCGAGCAGGGCGGCGTCAAAGCCCTTGGCCTTCAGGTCCCGCATAACAACGGGCGACAAGCGGTATTCGCCCCCCAAAATGCCGGTGGCGGTGCTCATGTTGGTAAATGAAAACACCCCGGTCAACACAACCGGCGCCAGGAAAAAAAGGAACACAAAGATGACCGCCGGCGTCAGAAATAATAAGCCTGTGGAATAACTGCTTTTCATGATCTGAATCCACCCTTCCGTATTGAAAAAGGATCGGTCAAAATCCGGGCGGCGTGCGCCGCCGCCCGGATCGTCTGCGATTACTTACCTCATTGGACCGCTAACGAATGATGACGGCGTCGGCCATATTGTTCTTCAAATCGGCCTCCAGGTCGCTAACGGCGGCCTCCGGCGTCTTCTGTCCGCTCCAGGCGGCGCTTAAACCGCGCCACATGAAATTCCAATACTGGCCGAACTTGGTATGGTTGGGCATGGCATTGGCATGGGGCAGCAGTCGTTTGGTCGCCTCCCGGGCCCAGCGATCGCCGCTGTAAAGATCGATGTCGTTTTGGGCCTTGGCGATACCCAGGTGAGCCGATTTAATGGCATGCAGGGTGTTGATCCGCGGTTCGGAAGCGATCTTGATCAGTTCGGCGGCGATAAAGGCTTCTTCTTCACCGCCCCGGTTGGTAACCAGATAAACCAGGGGATGGGTGATGGTGTTGGGGCGGCCGCCTGCTCCGCCCGATGGGATCAGGCTGAATTGAATGTTGCCGAAAAAGTCCTTCAAACCCTCCTTGCCGGTATAGCGGGCATAGTGCCAGGTGCCGCCGTGCCACAGGCCGGCTTTACCCGAAGCAACCTCGGAATACCACTGTTCCCAGGGTGTGCCGATATGGTTTTTTTTGGTCACGCCCAGGGCCACCGCGTCCACGAAGAATTGATAGAACCGAGTCATCGCGGCCTTGTCCAGGACCAGCTTACCCGTGCTGGAATCGAGCATTTGGCCGCCGAAAGACTGGTAGAACTGCCAGTAGTCGGGACCGTTTGACACGCGCGGATAGAAACCGTAGCCGGGGCTGACCAGTCCCTTGTCTTGGATTTTCTTGGCGTCTTCCAGGACGTTCTGAAGGGTGTAGTCTCCGCTCTGAACGCGCCCGGGTAAAGCATCGATATCGGCCTGACTGTAGCCGATCGCCTTCAGATAGGGCCTCCAGAAGAAAAACGGCCGGGATTCGGCATCCTGGGGCAGGCCGTAGGTTACGCCTTCATAGGAGGCGATTTCAAGCAGGTTGGGATAAATATTATTGATCGGCCAGGAATCCAGATCGACGAAATCCTCGATCTTGCGGATCAAACCGGAATTGGCCCACGGGGCGATGTCCTCATGTCCGGTCACCACGATGTGGGGCGGTTTGCCGGATTCGGCCGCCAGGGTTATGCCCTGCTTAAACTCCTCCCACTGGGAATAAAGCTGTTTTTCGACCTTGATGGTAATATTCTCTCCTCGAATGGCCTGCTCCCGCATCAGGATATCCGCTGCCATCTCGATGGCGTCGGCCCGATAAGCGTCATTTTTGTTGCTGCCTCCGGCCCACACCCCAATGGTGTACTCCTGGGCCGAAACTCCGTTTACCGCCAGTAGGACGACGGCGGTCAGGCATACACTAAAGACGATCAGCAATTTAGTCGTTCGAATGGCCATTTTTTTCCTCCTTATGTCGATTGTGGGTTGTTAACGATTGATTGGCTCCAGGCTGTCTGCACAGCTGTGCAGTCTTTGACTCACGAAACCAATTTCTGATCCGAAAGAAAGCGCCGACCCGGAGTCCGCCAGGTTCCTCCTACCAGTTCTGCACGCGTGTGCAGTTACGTGCAAATTAAAAGATTTCGGTTGTTTTGCAAAGAAAAAAAGGTTGATATGTTGAGCTTGAGATGTCGGTCAGGTTATTTCGACCAGTGCCGCAAATCTTCTGTAGCGAATCTCAAAGGCGTATGTCAAGAAAAAAAATGCAGGTTGTAAAAGAAAATGTCAACCTGACCAGTCCAAATGTCTCAATAACCCCACCCTTTAGATGAATATGCCCATATCGCGCTAGAAACATCTGCTATTTTTCAGCCGCGAACTGCTTTGCGCCACCGCTAACGGTTGCCGCGTTATTTGAGAGATAGGCTTGTACCCATACTGCAAACGGCCCTCATTTTGTAAACCCTTGCTCTTGACCTGCACGTATTTCAGCCCAATGTTTTATTATCAAATGCCTTAATTTGACTAAGGGCCAATCTTATGACACCGAGCAGCAGACAAAACCACCCGGACGCCGGGTGGAGATTCGACAACAGCTACGCACGATTGCCCGCGGCCTTCTACGTCCGCATGAATCCGGTACCGGTGTCCACGCCGAAACTCGTGATCTTCAACGCAAAGCTGGCGCAGTTATTGGGACTGAACCCCGATGCACTGGCGGACGACGAGGGGACCGCTGTTTTCTCGGGCAACAATATCCCCGAGGGGGCTGAACCCCTCGCCCAGGCCTATGCGGGGCATCAATTCGGGTATTTCACCATGCTGGGCGACGGGCGGGCAATATTGCTGGGCGAGCAGGTGACGCCGCAGGGCGAGCGCTTCGACATCCAGTACAAAGGCTCCGGCAGAACCCCGTTTTCGCGGCAGGGGGACGGGCGGGCGGCACTGGGACCGATGCTGCGCGAGTATATCATCAGCGAGGCCCTGCACGCCTTAAACATACCGACGACCCGCAGCCTTGCGGTGGTGACCACTGGGGAACCGGTGTTTCGCGAAACCGCCCTTCAGGGCGCGATACTTACCCGTACGGCGGCCAGCCACATCCGGGTGGGCACTTTCGAGTATGCGGCGGCCAGAGACAAACCCGACGAGATCCGGGCGCTGGCCGATTACACCATCCGTCGCCACTTTTCTGATCTGGCCGCTGACGAAAATCCCTATCTCGCCCTGCTTGGGGCCGTCATGCAGCGGCAGGCGGCGCTGGTGGTCCGCTGGCTGCTGGTTGGCTTCATCCACGGCGTCATGAACTCGGACAACATGGCCCTTTGCGGTGAAACCATCGACTACGGCCCCTGCGCGTTCATGGACGCTTATGATCCGGATACCGTCTTCAGCTCCATCGACCACAACGGCCGCTATGCCTACGGCCGTCAACCGCAGATCGCCCAGTGGAATCTAGCCCGGTTCGCCGAGACGCTGCTGCCGCTGATTCACGAGGATCCACAGGAGGCGGTATCGATGGCCAAAGAGGCAATCTCCGGGTTTTCCGGCGCCTTCGGTGATTACTGGCTGGCGGGCATGCGGGCCAAACTGGGATTGTTCAACCAGGAGGCTGATGACGGCGCCCTGGTGCAGGACCTGCTCGATTGCATGCACCGGCACGGGGCGGATTTTACCAACACCTTCCGCGACCTTGCATCCGGATCCCTGCCGGAGGCATCGATGTTTCAAATCCCGGATTTCAGGCAGTGGTTCGAGCGCTGGCAGATTCGGCTGGGACGGCAACCCGATTCCTGGACGGCATCCCGCCGGCTCATGAAGAGGCACAACCCGGCGGTCATCCCCCGCAACCACCGGGTGGAAGCGGCCTTGGCGGCGGCTGTGGAGCGAGCCGATTTCACAGTCATGCACGATCTGCTGGATATCCTGTCCCGGCCTTACCAGGATCCGCCGGAACTGGCCGGCTATCACCTGCCACCGCCCCCCTCAGCGGAGCCCTATCGAACCTTTTGCGGGACTTGAGTCCATCAATGGTTCCGGCTACCCGCACACCGCCTGCCCGTTGCCGTTCGGCCAGGAGCTATGTACGCGTCATATGCGGATTCAAACAACAGGAAACATAAAATGAGTAATTTCAAAGATAAATCCCCATCGCGAAAAAGGTATCGCATGATACAAACCGCGGCCTACTATCGGGCTGAAAAGCGGGGGTTTGCCAATGGTGACCCGGTCAAGGATTGGCTCGAAGCCGAAAAGGAGATCGATGCCTTGTTTCCGTACCCAGAGGAGGTGGCAGCCGGCAAGCAGGAAGGCGCGGCCTACCGGAGGCTTCTCGCCGAGTTTAAAAAGATCCTGGCCGGCGCCCAGGATAAAATCAACGCCGACACCATCAGGCATGCCTTCGACCGGGCAAGCGGCGAACTCAAGGAATTGGGGGAGTTTTTTCCCGAAACAGTCGACCGTGCCGGCAAGAGACTCAAGCAGGAAGTCGCCGCTGCCGTCGAAAAAATGGGCCCTCGCTGGAACACATTATCTGAGAAAAGCCATGGACTATTCGGGATATGGAAGGACAAAAGCGGCCGTTTCGTCAACCAGGCCTCCACGGCGTTAAATGACTGGTTGCACCGCGATCGCGACAAAAACGGGCAGGAAAAAGAAGGATAGTGCCGTTTACAAATTTCTGCTTGACAATAATATAACACTGTTATATTAGCCTGAACCATGCAGCAACATCAAAGTCAGGAAATCATCGAACGAAGACGAAAGATCCTTGAGGCCGCCGAAAGAGTCTTCAAACGCAGTGGGATCGAAGGCGCCTCGATAAGAAAAATTGCGCGTGAAGCGGGCGTTACAACCGGCGCGATTTATCCTTATTTTGACGGCAAAGAGGAAATATACGCAGAGCTGTTGAGCGAATCCCTCGGACGTCTATATCTTCAGGTCGCAGAAGCCGCTGGCAGGGTAGCCGATGGCGTCGGGGCACTACAAGCGGCAGCGGCAGCGTTCTATGACTATTACGCAAAGCGTATTTTCGAATTCGAGCTGGGATTCCACCTTTTTGCCGGTGTAAAGCGCAGCAGCCTTGGCAAGAACCGGGACAGGAAGCTGAATTCCAAGCTTATTCGAATACTCGATGTTTTGGCGGTTTGTATCAAAAGAGCCGCCCCACACCTTTCTGATAGTGCGGTATCGTCGGAACGAAATTCGTTGTTTGCCGCGCTGTCTGGAATTCTGACCTTGGTTCACACCGGCCGTACCAAGGTGATCGGTACGACGGGGCAGAAATTGCTGGAGCACCACATAAATTCATTGGCTATCAGATTGGGACAATGAAAACCCTCAAATGCATTGGATGCTATGGAACACAAATGAAATATTCTTGAAGCCGGCTGCTCCACGAGGGCATTTTTTTTGAACCTAACATATAACACTGTTATATATTAGCCATTGAAAATCTGGTCCTATCAATGGGCTGGAAGCCGGGTCCTCTGGACTCGGATCTTTACTCCTACTTGCATAAACCTTTTCACAAGAAAGGAGATTGATAGACATGGTGAAATATGAAAAACGTGATCGAATTGCCTATATTACCCTGGATCGCCCGGAAGCCAAAAACGCCATCAACCCTGAAACCCACAGGCAGCTGTGGGAAATATGGCAGGACTTTCGGGACGACGACGCGGTCGAAGTGGCCATCAGACAGACTTGACCGAAGACTAGTATTCCAATTGAGTTAAAACCCGATTGGAAGCTATTCGTTATTAGTTAAATGTTTAGCGGACCTTTTTTATATTGCACTGGTAATAGAAATTTAGAATTCGATTGGCTGTCAATTCTAATAACCATTAAGCAATAACAAATAACGTTTGGGTAAGCGGTTCCCGCTCAATTTGGGTAATGGAAAGGAGAAGATATCATGCCCGTTAAGGTAGAGAAACAAGGACCCGTAACCACCGTGATTATCGACCGGCCCGAAGCCCGCAACGCGGTCAATCCCGAGACGGCTGATGCGCTGGTGGCCGCATTTGAAAATTTCGATGCGGATCCTTCAGCCGGTGTGGCCGTATTTTATGGCGAGCACGGCTATTTTTGCGCCGGGTGGGATCTCAAGCATGCCAGCTCCGGTGAAGCCAATCTGGAACTGAACAAACTGGCCATGCCCCTGGACGGCAGCGATCCTCCCCGGGGACCGCTGGGGCCCTCGCGTCTCGAGCTGAGCAAGCCGGTGATTGCCGCGGTTGCCGGTGATTTTTCTGAGATTTAAAGCGGCCATATTAGACATATCGTAACCGAAGAGGATAATCCCATGACAGAAAAAGACTATACCCAGCAAGCCAGGCAGGCCGCCCTGGAACATGGGGCCGATCTGGTCGGCGTCGTCAAGGTTGATGATTTACCCGAACACCGCGAGCGTATTGAACGAATGCTGCCTAACGCACGGAGCGTTTTGGTGATCGCCAGCGGCCACAGCCTGGCATCGCTGCGATCAGGGGCCAATGAACTGGCCCAGTTCGACACCATCCACGCTTACAATGAATCCGCACGGGCCTGTCATGCCGCGGCCCGAATACTCGAATCCCGGGGATTTCTCTCGGCCGGGGTTCCGGCATTTATTCCCCTCGACATGGAGGAGCCCGGCAAGGGCATGCGCGGAGAAATCTGCTGGCGCAGGGCGGGTGTCCGTGCCGGCCTGGGATCATACGGTGAATCCGGCGCTCTGGTCACCAGAGAATACGGTCAGGCCGTGCGCCTTGCAGGTATGGTGACGACTGCCGATCTAGCCGCGGACGCCCCGCGGTCAAAGAAGACGTTTGCGATCATTGTATGCGCTGCGTGGAGGCCTGCCCGGTCGGCGCCCTGTCCGGCAACGGGAAAATCAACAAAAAGCTTTGCGGGGATCGGATTTTCAGATTCGGCTTCCGGTATTTTCAAAAAATAATGCAAGGCATGCTGGATAAACCGACCGACGAATTGCGCGAGATTGTCAACGGCAGCGGTTTGCGCCACCTGTGGCAGACATTCATGACCGGCAACTACTACTACTGCTTCAGGTGTCAGTGCCAGTGCCCGGCGAGCCGTCTGCCGGCAGGTTGATGCCCGTTGATATGAAGCCGGTACTTATCAAATCCATTGCGACCACTGGGAGGATGTTGCCTGCAGCAGTACGACGGGCGGCGCCTGCCGCCTGAAATCAAACAGGGAGGGCTGCTGCGGTACGATGGATTTGGGGACATCTACCCCCGTGACCGTGGATAGTAGCCGGCCAGCGGACCGCTTCGAAACAGGCGCAGGTCGCAAACACCGGTCTTGTATTCAACGCGCCGGCCTCTGCGCCGAAAGGTCTGCTTGGCCCCGGAGACCTCAACCGCCACCGCAACGTGTTTCTGCCGGCCGGAAATTAGAAACCAATATGCATCCGACCCGCAAAACCGCAGAAAGCATTTTCATATGGCTATTATTATTGGAAAAGGTAATCGGGATGACGAGTGAATATGATGAGAACTGCCATCTGACGCCGTTGAAGACAAAAATTAGCGTCCCGCCGCTGCGATCCGGATGGATTTCGCGGCCGCGCCTGGACAAACGGATGGATGAGGGATTTGGCCGCAAGCTTACCCTCGTATCCGCCCCGGCCGGTTTCGGAAAGACGACGCTTCTGGTTGACTGGGTCCATCGGCATAAGATACCGGCGGCCTGGTTCTCGGTGGACAAAACGGATAATGATCCCCTGCATTTTCTTACCTACTTCATATTAAGCCTTCGGAGTCTCAATACCGCAACTGGTGAAGCCGCCTTGACGATGCTGCAATCCCCGCCGCCGCCGCCCATCGAAGCCATATTGATAAACCTGCTCAATGAAGTCAGCAGCAATCCGAAAGATTTCGGGCTTGTTCTGGACGACTATCATCCGGTCGAAGCCCGGCCTATCCACGACATGATCGCGTTTTTGCTCGCAAACCTGCCGCAGCAGATGCACCTGATACTCGCCACTCGTGCGGACCCGCCCCTGCCGCTGGCCCGGGTGCGCAGCCAGAGCCGGGACTGATGGGGACGGTCTTGCTTTTATGCGTTTCTATCTATGAACCCGCCCTGTTAACGCGCTTGTCAAAACAACGCTCTGTTATCCAAACGCATCCGAACGCTTTTATCTACACCCGCTTATTCCGCCCTTAAAGCATTTCGGAATATTTTTTTGAAAAGCGGTATAAGAATGCACGACCTTGGAAAAAATTTGCAGGTGTATGGATGTGTACGGGAGATAAAAATATATCGGATATTCCCTAAACTTAAAAACTTGAGATGTTCTCAAAATACATTACATTATTAAGGGGCTGATCATTTGATGGCAGCCCGACAGGTGACTAAAAGCAATGAGGCCTATTTATGGATCAGAACGATATCAAAGCCATAGTGAAAACCGGCGTCACCGTTGCAGAACTTTCAAAAAATCTGGCAGAATCGTTTCATCAAAAAACCGTTTCCCGATTGTATGCGTGGTGGCGCAGCAACCGCCTGATAGTCGAACGAACCTGGGGCGGAACCCTGGACCCGCCGGAGACAATTGTCTACTCCAATGGTGCGTGCCTGCTGCCTGATGACCGCATTCGGCTAAAAGAGCAAGTGGCAGCGGAAAACCTCAAGATTGCGACCTGGAATGTCAATTCAATCCGAATCCGATTACCGCTGATTCTGACGTGGCTCGCCAAACAGCAGCCCGACATTGTCTGTCTTCAGGAAACCAAAGTTGAAGACCACCAATTTCCGGAACAGGAGTTTCGCGAAGCCGGCTATAGTGCCGTTTTTTCGGGACAAAAAAGTTATAACGGCGTGGCGCTGCTAAGCAAATTACCGATAGACGACATCCAGTATGGGTTCAAAGAGGGCTACGATGTTGAAAATAAGCGCCTGCTGAGTGCACACATCGCCGGAATCGATATTGTCAATGTCTATGTCCCTCAAGGGCAGACGGAAGATTCTCCTAAATTCCAGTACAAGCTCGAATTTTTGGCAAACCTTCTTTCAGAGCTGTCCGGCCGTTTTACCGCTGCCGATCCGGTTATGGTGCTCGGCGACATCAATATTGCGCCGGATGAACGGGATGTTGTTTCAGCAGAAGAGATGAAAAACAAGGTCAGTTTTCACCCCAAAGAACATCTTTTTATCGAACAGTTCAAAAGCTGGGGACTGCATGATATTTACCGCAAATTCCATCAAGGCGCGGGATTGTTCAGCTGGTGGGATTTCAGAACCCGCGGGTTTGAGAAAAATGAGGGGATGCGGATCGATCATATCTGGGCGACCGCCGACCTTGCCGAACTGTGCCGCAGTTGTGAGATTGATGTTGACAACCGGTCTCAGCCCAAACCCTCTGATCATGCGCCCGTGATTTGTGTCGTCAGAAATCCCGCTAAGGCATAAATTTCAGAACACACCCCAGTGAAAGAAAGAGGATATATGGCCACACTGTTTGCTCTGGATTCCATGGCGATTCTATACCGCAATTTTTTTGCGATGATCCGAAGCCCCATGATCAATTCCAAAGGGCTCAACACCAGCGGCATTTTCGGGTTTTTTTCACAGATTGTGAGGATCATCGATGTGGAGAAGCCGGATTATTTGGCCGTGGTCTCCGATACCAGCGATCCTACCTTTCGACACAAACATTATCCCGCCTACAAGGCCACCCGCCAGAAAATGCCCGATGATCTGGTTGATCAACTGCCCTATCTGCCCAGGCTGGTCGAAGCGCTCAAGCTGCCTTTCATCACATGCCCCGGGTACGAGGCCGATGATATTATCGGCACCCTGATGCGCATGTGTTCCGAGAAGGAAATCGCGGGCGCCATGGTGACCAGTGATAAGGACTATATGCAGCTGATCACGGATCAACACTGCATGTACAATCACAAAAACCAGAAGCTGGGGCCAAGGCATGTCCGCGATAAATTTGGTTGCCGACCCGACCAGGTCATCGATATTCTGGGTCTGATGGGAGACTCCTCGGACAATATCCCCGGTGTGAAGGGCGTTGGCGAAAAAACGGCTGTCAAACTGATCACCCAATATGGCTCTATCGCCAACCTGTATGAGCATATCGATGAACTCCCCCAAAATAAGCTGCTGGAAAAACTGATCAATGATCGCGAAAATGCATTTTTGTCCCGCGAGCTGGTGACGATCGATGTGAATGTACCCCTGGCGTTGTCGCTGGATGAGTTGAAAATGGACCACCAGAAATTGCGCGACAATCCTGAACTGATCGAAGTCCTGGAGGAATTGGAGTTCAAGTCATTTCTCAAGAAACTTTGCTCTGCGGGCCGGCCGGCTTCTTCGGCACCAGGTAAGGTTGATGTCGATGCCCCGCAACCGGCGGCGGAAAAAATCCAGGTGGACAACATAGAGCCGATGATAGTGGATTCCATAGACCGGTTTGAAGCGCTCCTCGCTTCAGCAAGAGAAAAACGGCGCATTTGCCTGGATGTAATCAGGAAAGGGGATCGCTTTATCGGCGGTGAAATCGAAGATCTGGTGCTGGCGGTGGATTCCGCCCAGGCCTGGTTCATGCCACTCGATGACCCTGAATTCGAGGAGCATCGACCCTTCATCTTTGAACAGTTGGGGTCGCTGCTGGCTGCAGCCGATATTCAAAAAATCGTCTACAACTGGAAACATCTTCTGCAGCTGCTGGCCCCGCACGGCATACGCTCGGGCAAAGCGATCATCGATGTGATGCTTGCGGCTCATCTGGTTGAATCGAATGAACGGGATATTAACCTGGAAGCGATTATTTCCCGTCAGTTGCACTATGTGCCGCACTACTTTATCCCGACAAAAAAGCAAAAGCCCTACCCAGAACAGCATGTTATCGAGTCAGAATCGGACCATTATCTGGCCTATTGTGAAAAGACCGGCGTCATGGGTCAGCTGGCCACCCATTTACTAAACCAGCTGGAGCAGACTCGCATCCTGAGAACCTATCAATATGTCGAATTGCCGACAGCCGAAGTGCTGTCGGCAATGGAACAGAACGGGGTCAGAATCGATGTCGCCGGCCTGGAGAAGATCTCCGCAGAATTTGAAAAGCGTCTGGAGGAACTGAGCGAGCGGATTTATGAAACCGCAGGGGAAAATTTTAATATCAATTCCGTCATCGAACTGCAGTCGATATTGTATGACAAGCTGGAAATTCACACGCACTGTAAAGTCAAACCCAAAAAGATCAAGTTGGGCAACAAGATGTCCACCGACGAAGAGACCCTGGAAAAGATGCAGGCCCATCCGCTGCCCGGGCTGATCCTGCAATATCGCGAACTGAACAAATTGAAAAACACCTATGTGGATCAGCTGCCTGAATTTGTGAACCCGGACAGCAACCGCATCCACTCGTCATTCAGGCAAACCGTCGCCGCCACCGGGAGACTGGCTTCAGACAACCCGAATCTGCAAAATATCCCCGTACGTACCGAGGAGGGCAGGCGGATCCGGAAGGTATTCGTCCCGTCCGACGATAATCATGTGCTGGTTTCAGCGGACTACAGCCAAATCGAGCTGCGGGTTGTGGCCCATTTTTCAAAGGATCCGACCTTTATGGCCGCTTACCGTCAAGACCTCGATATTCATGCCCTCACAGCAGCGACTATTTTCGAAGTCCCGGTGGATCAAGTCACCCGGGAGATGCGCGCCAAGGCCAAAGAGGTCAATTTCGGATTGATTTACCGTATGGGTCCCGAGCGGTTGTCTTTGATCACCCATACTTCTAAAGCAGAAGCAAAGGGCTTTATCGAGCGCTACTTCCAAAGGTATGCCACGATTCACACCTTGCAGGAGCATTTCCTTGACCAGGCCAGAAAACAAGGATATGCACAAACCCTCATGGGACGGCGCCGCTATCTGCCGGCCATCAACGGACGGGGTCTGCCCCGGCGCATGGCAGAGGGCGCCGCAGTCAACACCCCTATCCAGGGAACGGCGGCGGAAATTATCAAACTGGCGATGATTGCAATTCAAAAACGACTGCAGCGGGAGAATCTAAAGACCAAAATGATACTGAGCGTCCATGATGAACTGGTTTTCGATGCGCCTCATCATGAAGAAGAGATCATCGTCTCAATGGTCAAGCAGGAAATGGAGCAGGTCGTTACCCTGGAAGTCCCGTTACTGGTTGAAGTCGGTGTCGGTGTCAATTGGCTGGAAGCCCATTAGCGGATTTACCCCTAAGCCATTAAAGGGCTTTACCATTCAGTCTCGAAACCTGATGGCAAATCAACATCCGACATGCTTTTTTCGGCTTCGGTCAACAATGCTTTCGGAAACATGCGAAGTTCAGCTGCCTTAAATTTGTACTGCGGCAAATATTTGACAACCAGATTGGCAGCCGCCATTGCCTGATCGTAGTCCCGCTTTTTTTTAACCGCTTCCCGATTGTCCTGTTTACTCAACCATAATTTATGCAATGCAAACGCCCGCGGGTCCGGTGCAGACATCGCGGCCGGAAAACCGTCTTCTCCGATGACAACCTGATTTATTTTGGGAGAAGATATCAGCCAGTGCAAATTTCGGATTTCAGCTGCTCTTAAATCATCGGGGCCTCCCATCTGGGTTCGTTCTCGCCTCAATAACGGTTTCGGTTCTGCTTTTATCAAATCCACCATGTACCCACCTCGGTTGATCGCCCTGAAACTGCGGGGACCGGCCAACTCAAACGATCTGTCGGCTTTGCGAAGTATATCCAAAAGACCGGTTTGGTCGATATCATTGTCGGCCACGAGGCTAAGCCTTGAACGGACATCCCAGAGAATATCCAAATCTTCCGTGGCCGTGATGGAAGCATCCACAAATGCACCGGCCGCGGCCTCGTACGCATAAAGGGCATTGGTCCCGACGATTAACACGTTGCGGCCGAGAAGCTTTTGCTGATCCAGGTGACGCAGTGTAGCGGCCGCCAGGCGGGGCACGCGCTGGATCAGGACAGCCTTGCAAAACCGGGCCTGTTCTTTCATCCGATTTTTCAGATTCGCCAACCGTTCTTTTAGCTGCTGTTTGTTTTTCCGAAATTCTCTCAATGTGTTCTCAGTTTCCGCTGATCGAGGCCCCAGGCTTTTACCGTAACCGTAGCGATCACGGGATCTGAATAAATATTCCCGACCTTTGGCTTTTTTCCAATGCATCCCCCCACGGTAGGTCCGGCTTTTATGAAAAGTTGTCATAAAGGCCTCGTAAAGCTGAGCCGTATCGATATAAACGCGCCGCTGATTGTCATTCATCTCATTGAAGAACATCGGTTTTCCTTCATTTCGATAAAAATTATATTATGAAGGAAAACCATCTACATGGAATGTTATATTGGTTTTCCTTCATTTTCATATTTAATCAATTTTGAAGGAAAACCTTTTATTTGTCAAGGCTTTACAAAGGAAAAATAAAGGAAGGGAATAATAAATTATGCTGGTTCTGAAGAAAGTACGAAATTGATTTCCCCAACCTTTGCGTGCGATCGTAAAATATAAACAAAATTTCTCTTGACATTTGCTAAATACATATTATGCTATTAGCAAATATTGTTAGTAGCATGTATTATTCCGAACAAGGAGATACACATGGCTCAGGAACAACTGGTAAAACGCTCGCGGCAGTCCTTTACGCGGCTGGTTCGGTTTTTCAACCAGTTGATTCGCGAACAGCTCGTCTGCGGGCCGGTCACGGTGCAGCAGTGCTACACGCTGGAGGCGCTGGCGGAGGGCCCGCTGTCCATGAAAAATCTTGCCGCCGAGGTGGCCCTTCACCAGAGTACCCTGACCCGGGTGGTGGAAAAGCTGGAAAAACAGAACCTGGTTGTGCGAATACGCAAAGCGGACAACCAGCGCAGCGTCGAGGTGCGCTTGACGGATGCCGGCAGACAGACCTATCGATTCTTGGATGCGGCCGGCTCACAGATGATTTCCGATCTGCTGGATTTGATCCCGACCGAGCGCCGGGCGGCCATCGTCGACGCCCTGGAAGAGGTTGCCGATCTTCTGAACCCGAACAATGAGGCCTTTCAGAAGCTACTGCAGGGATGCCGCTGCGGGATGATTGGTGGCACAAGCACCGGGATAGAACCGGAACCGAAACAAATGTGAACAATCAGTTTTTGGGGGACACGGATTAACACAGATTTACACGGGTTTGAGATTATCTAATCAGGACACGGATTTGCACAGATCTTCACGGATTGAAAAGGCTAAGCCTGAAGGCCTTTATGTCTACCTCCACATACATCCGTCAGATCTGTGTTTATCCGCGTCCGTAAGGAGCCCAAATGACAGCACGACAACGATCAGCGGACGAACTGGTCAATCGCATGATTGAATTGGCCGAAAACAAGTACAACTGCAGCCAGATCATGATGATTCTGGCCCTCGAACAGGAAGGCCAGAAGAATCCCGAATTGGTCAGAGCCATGTCCGGCCTGGGCGACGGCTGCGGTTTTTTCATGGAAACCTGCGGCATCATGACCGGGGCCGCCAGTGTCCTGGCCTGGCACGCCGGCAAGGGCGCCGACGATGAAGAAGAATCCCAAAAGCTGCTGCCCATGCTCGAAGACCTCGGGGACTGGTTCCGGCAGGAAATCGGGACCGCCTATTCCGGCACCCGCTGCCATGAAATCGTCGGCGACCGGGTGGGTACCGAGGACGGCAAGCAGATCTGCGGGTCGATTATTTTCCAGACCTTCGGCAAGGTGAATGCGATTTTGGCTGATAACGGTTTTAATTAAACGGTAGTGAGGCGGACTCGGTGAAAAAAGTCTCACGCCAAGTCGCCAAGACGCAAAGGATATTTTTATTTTTGAGTCATCTCCAGAAAAGTTGTAGCAAAAGTCTCAGTGCTGATTGATTTTCGACTGAATCTTTAACATGTTAGCCGCAGACAAACGCAGACATACAGCCCTGCCGATTCTTAAATCCCGCCGCCGGGGCGTGGCCGGGCTTAAGCCGCCATCGCTTTGCGATTAATCATTCAGGATGAACAAGCTAAATTAAAAAAATGATTTATGTTTGGAGGAAGGGCAACGGGTATAATATCCGGCCAGGGCGGTCAACTATTCCGGATAATGTCCGCGTGAGTCGAGCGAGCGACGTGTCGGGTCGTAGCTCGTAGAGCGAAGCCTGAAGCGAGTGGGCGGCTAATTAATTGTAGCGGATTCTCACAGATTTTTGCGGATCAAAAGGCATCGCGTAGATGCCTATCTGTCTACCTCCAGAACACATCCGTGAAATCCGTGTTCATCCGTGTCCACTAACGTGATGACAAAAAAGGAAATAATGATGGACGCAACCGTATCTCAGAGTGAAATCCCGGCCGTTTATGATTCATTGTCGAAAACCTACGACATCTGGGGCAAGCTGGCCGAAACCCGGGCCCGCAACCGGGCCATCGAGCTGGCGGAAATCAAAGACGGTCAGACTATCCTCGAAGTTGCCGTGGGCACCGGATTGGGGTTTTATGAAATCGTGCAGCGCAATCCCAACGGCACCAACACCGGTGTCGATATATCCCCGGGCATGCTGCAAAAAGCCCGCAAAAGGCTTGGTCAATTGACCGTCGCCAACTATGAATTAGAGATCGGCAATGCCTTTAACCTTGAAGTCGACGATGCCAGCGTTGATTTACTGGTCAACAATTACATGTTCGACCTGATTGCCTATGACCAAATGGGCAGCATCCTGGATGAATTCAAGCGCGTCCTTAAAAAAAACGGCAGACTCATCCTTGTGAATATGACCGACGGTGAATCCCTGGGCTCGGGAATTTACAGCCTGATTTACCGCATTTCCCCCAAACTGTTCGGGGGCTGTCGCGGCGTGAAATTATCCGACAGGTTGGCAAAGCACGGCTTTGAGGTCAAAATCAGAGAATATCATCAGCAACTGTGGTTTCCCTCGGAAGTCATTCTGGCGCTGAGCAAAAGGTAACGCTCATTTTGTGTTGACAAGCATTTCGGCCTCCGGTATCCATTCTCGCATGGTGCCCGCTTGGGCTTAAAAGGGAATCCCGTGGAAATCGGGAGTGGTCCCGCCGCTGTAAACGGGGACGAAATTTGCAAATACCACTGCTTGGTTCGAATCAGGTGGGAAGGTGCAGAGAGTAGATCGATCCGGAAGCCAGAAGACCTGCCTGAAACCATATCTATGCATCCGCGCGGAGCTTGGTCTGCATAGAGTTGACTTCCAAAGGGTGAAGTAAACTGGGTGCAACCTTTCGAGAGTGTCGTTCTCGAGGGGTTTTTTCGTTCGGCGGGATTGATCACCAAAAGAAAGGAGATGCCACCCATGAAAGCAAAGTTTCACATGCCGTATTTTTTAGTTTTCCTGATCCTCAGCCTGTGCGCACCGGCGACGGCAGCCGGACACGGCCACAAGACGTCGAAAAAAGTCGGCATCCTGCTGGTTGCATTCGGATCAAGCCTGCCCAGGGCCCAGGTATCATTTGAAAATATCGATAAAAAAGTCCGGGCAGCTTACCCGGGGACACCAGTTCGCTGGGCCTATACATCTCACATGATTCGAAAGAAACTGGCGAAGCAGGGCAAATATTTGGACTCCCCCGAGGTCGCCCTTGCCAGAATGCAGGACGAAGGCTTTACCCATGTGGCGGTGCAGTCGCTGCATACCATCGCAGGATCCGAATATCATGATTTACGCCGAACGATCGGGGCTTTCAAAATGATGGGCGGATTCCAGCGCATCATCCTTGGATACCCCCTGCTGGCCACCCAGCAGGATATGCGGCGAACCGTGGCGGCGATATTGCAAATCATACCCCCTGAACGTCAAAAAAGCGAGGCCGTCGTTTTCATGGGCCACGGCACCCATCATCCATCCAACGCCTTTTATGCCGCCCTGATGTTTCAACTGCAGCAAGAAGACCCCAACATCTTCCTCGGAACGGTGGAAGGCTACCCGGAGGTGGATCTGATCAAGGAGCTGCTGCTCAAAAGGGAAATCCGAAAAGCCTATTTGCTGCCCTTTATGTCGGTCGCCGGTGATCATGCCGTCAATGACATGGCCGGTGATGAAGAGGACTCCTGGAAAACGGTTATTACAAAAGCGGGGATAGAATGCGTCCCGATTCTCAAGGGAACGGCCGAATACGATGAATTCATCGACATCTGGGTCACCCACCTGGACAGTGCCCTGGATCATTTTAAATGACAGGCGGCGTCTGCGGAATGCTTATCCTGAAAGTGGCGCCGCGCTTGGGGATCGAGTCCACTTCGATTTTGCCGCCATGCTGGGCGATGATCTTATTGGCGATAAAAAGTCCGAGACCGGTACCCTGGTTGCCTTTGGATGAAAAAAAGAGCGTGAACAAGTTTTCGCGTGTCTCACGGTCCATGCCGATACCGTTGTCCCTGACCTCGAAAACGATCATATTATCTCCGGGCTTGGCGCTGAAAGCAATAAGGTGAGATTTTTTGACCGTATCTTCGATGCAGGCATCCAGGGCGTTCTCGAGGATATTGATCAGCGCCAGGCGCAGTACCCCGGCATCCAAGAGAAACTTCCCCAGAGATTCATCGAAATCGCAGTCGAATCCGACACCGGCGGCTTTGGCTTTGGACGCGATGCCGGCAGCCACGTCGTGGGCAAAATTGAGGATATCGGTGACCTCCGGCTTGAATTCCCGCTCCTTGGCAAAAAACAAAATATTGAACACCAGCTTGCGAATCCGGCCGACAATGGTTTTGACGGCATCCCAGCCTTCTATAATGCGGCCGCGATCATCCTTGGCCAGGCCGGATTCCACCAGGTAGACGCCTCCATCGATGCCGGCCAGGAGGCTTTTGATCCCGTGGGAGATGGAGCCGATTTTGAGCCCGAGGGAGGAAAGATGGTCCTGCAGCTGTCGAATCTCGGTAATATCGGTGGACATTTCCATCACCCGGGTGATCTCACCGGCGGCGTTGCGGATGGGCGCCGTCCAGATCAGGACGTTGTGCTGCTTGCCGGACTTGGGGGTGACCACCATCTCGGAGTGGTGGGAACGTCCATCTTCAAATGTTTTGGCAACCGGGCAATTGGGGCAGGGCTCAGCGCGGTGCTTGTAAACCTGATAACAATAGGCGCCCGGTTCGCCTTCGAAATCCTCGTTAAAGCGCCGGTTGGTGGCCAGCAGCCTGAACTGCCGGTCCTGCAGGGAAATGTAACAGGGCACCTCGTCAAAGAGCTGCTGGTAGCGCTGCTGGGTTTGGCGCAGTTCCTCCTGCAGGCGGTTGACTTCGGTGATGTCGGCCGAGATTTCGACCACTAGTTCGACCTCTTTGTACTGGTTGCGGATGGGGGCGGTATGGACGATCACCGGGGCTTGCTGACCGTCGGCATAGCGGATGCCGGCCTCGGCCCGTTGACCCTGACCGCTTTTAAAGGTCTCGGCTACCGGGCAACCGGTCCGGGTGCCGGTTTCCCCACGGTAAACATCCCAGCTGTCACAGCCGACCTTGTTGCCCAGCCGCTGCTTGTACAATTGGTTCACGGCGACAATTTTTAAGCCGGGATTGTGAATCGACACAAAACAGGGCATCTCATTGAAATAGTTCAGGCCGCCCTCCAGGTCGCCGGCGAGGTTTCTGAGCATGGACGCAAGACCCTCTAATGCCTGGTCGACGGCAAACTGCCTCTCCATTTCCACGAGCCGGGCGGATTTTTCCTGCACCAAGGCTTCGAGGTTTTCCGTGTATTCCCTGAGCTGCCGACGCATGAGGATTTTTTCATGGGCCCGCCCCAGGGCGATTTCGAGAATATCGTCGTTTATGGGTTTGGTGACGAAATCAATGGCCCGGTACTTGAGGCTCTTAATTGCCAGGTCCATGTCGCCGTGACCGGTAATCATGATGACTTCGGTGTCGGGGCTCTCTGCTTTTATTTTGCGCAGCAGCTCGATGCCGTCCATCACCGGCATTTTGATGTCGGTCAGAACGATCGGCGGGTTCTCCCGCCGGAATATCCCCAGGGCTTCCGCACCGTTCTCGGCGGCAAGCACCTGATAACCGAGGTCTGACAGCGAGATACCGAGGACCTTGCGAATCCCCTCTTCGTCGTCAACAAGCAGTAACTTTTTTACCATAATTCACAGCTATAGAAAAAAGTTGAAAATTAGGTGCATGTATCAACCGGAATGCTGGAATATTGGAATAATGATTTTTGGACGACTGCAATATCAAGTAAATAACCATTTTTGTCTTGAAGATAAATAAAAAGGAATCTTGTCCCTACAATCCCAATATTCCATCATTCCATTATTCCATGGTTCCATGGTTAGGGAGCAGCACATGCAACAGAAATTGTACTGTATTCCTTGCGGGCAGGGACAACCCGGTGGCCGGCCTACCCGATTGTATTTTTTACTATACCAATCAGTTTTTCGGGATCAAAGGGCTTCTTGACAAAGGCCACCGCATCCCTGACCGCGTGGTCGCCGTCAATACCGCTGACGATGATGATCGGTGTGTCCTTGACTTCTTTATCCTTTCTGAGTTTGCGATAAAAGCGGGGACCCCATTCGCCCGGCATCTGCAAATCGAGACAAATAAGATCCGGCTTCTCATTTTTAACGACTTCCAGGCCTTCGGAAGTGCTGCCGGCGCTGCAAGTTGCGTAGCCGTTGTCACTGAAAACCGCCATGAGGTATTTCACAATCACCGGATCATCGTCGATGATGAGGATCTTTTTGGGCATGACTTCCTCTCCTTCGACATGCTTGAGCGCCATGGGCTCAAGCATGGGATAGTAGTTATTCGTTAATTGTTATTAGAATCTGACAGCCAAATTTCAGATCAAAACGGGTACTTTTCCTACCGAACGGTTAACCAATAACAAATAACTTATGACGGCTGTTTCGCGTGGCATTCGCCGCACATCACCGGGCCCTTTCTTTTGAACTGATGGCAGCCCTTGCAGTTCAGATGAAAGGCCTGGCGCAATCCCGGCTGACCATCGGAGGATTTCTCAGTGTGACAGTCTGCACAGCGTTTATCCTCAGAGGACTCATCATCCAGCTTCTCTCCCTTTTCGTAGACATGGTGGCACTGATTGCACGCCTCGATTTGGGCGACTTCATTGTGCTCATCATGCCGGAAGACCGCCGGCGGCCGCCGCTGCTTCTCAAAACTGTCGCCCGCCACCACCACCATATCCTCCTGGGCAATAGCCGACACAACCATCAGAAAAGGGCATAAAGCGATGGCTAAAATAACTGCGGGTATTCTTCTCATCGGTTTTCTCCTCTACTGGTCATCTTTCTTCGATCATCTACTTGCCCGGCGAAGACGGGTCCGCCGTTATCCGGCTTCTGCCCTCTGTCATCTGTTTTCTGTCATCCGTCCTCTGTCATCGGTCCTCTGTCTTCTGTCATCCGTCTTCTGTCATCTGTCATCCGTCCTCTGTCATCTGACTTCTGTTATCCGCGCTTCATTACTTCGTATATGATATCACTGATAAACTTGATCTCGAATCCGAGCCCGTAATGGTGGTTGATGTCTTCTAACCCGCTGTGACAGTTGTGGCAGGGGGCAATCAGCACCTTGGCTCCCCGGGATTTGGCCGCAAAAAGCTGTTCGGCCTTGATGCGGCTGCCGACCATGCGGGTGCCCTTGAAAGGCGGCCCGCAGTTTATGACCCCACCGCCGGCGCCGCAGCAATAATTGTGCTCCCGGTTGGGATGCATCTCGATAAGCTTTTCACAGAGCGCATTGATGACGTTGCGGGACTTCTCTGCCAGTCCCCCCCCGCGGATAACGTTGCAGGGATCATGCAGTGTCACCGGGTCAGCAAACTTTTTGGCAATTTTGATCTTGTTTTCCCGCAGCAGCTCATCGTAAAAGTCAATGGCATGCACGATGGGTATGGGGGGCATCCGCCAGCCCAGCCAGCGGTTGCCCATGTCGTAGACCGATCGAAAGGCATGGCCGCATTCCCCCATGACAATCCGCTTGATCCTCAGCCGGGCCGCGGTATCGAAGTGGGCCCGTTTTATGCGGCCCATGATCTCATTGTCTCCGGTGTACATGGCCATATCGCTGTTGTCCCAGCCGGGAGTGGCCGGCATGGTCCAGTTGACGCCGGCGCAATCCATGATGACGGCCGCCTGGTAGAGCAGCTGGGCCTGAAATTTTGGTTCCGGACCGATCACCGAGTACATGATGTCGGCGCCTTCTTTCTCCAGGGGAATCCTGAGGGTGGGGATTTCGGCCTGGGCTTCCTCCTCCTGCCATTGAAGGGTATCAATCCACTCATCGTCCTTGACCCACATCTGGTTCAGGGTGGCGGCATGACTGTGGGCCGTATCCTGGATATAAAGCGGCGTTACTCCCAGCAGGTGGCAGATGCGGCGCACCGTGAGCATCAGGTAGGCGATATCGATACCAAAGGGGCAGTACATGGCGCAGCGCTTGCAGGCATTGCATTCGGTGGACGCAATTTCAGAAGCTCTTTTGATAAATTGGGCATCGACCCGGCCTTTTTTTTTGATCATTTTCCAGATGGTCTGCTTGACCTTGCCCACCGGTGAATAGGCCGGATCCTTGTCATGGGAAAGATAATAATGACAGGCTTCGGAGCACAGCCCGCAGTGGATGCAGGTATCCACGTAAGCCTTTAAGCGCGCCCCGCTTTCGCCTTTTAAAACCCGCTTGATGACCTTTTCGATCCGTTCTTCGGTAAGATTTTTGGCACCGAATTCCAAGCCCTCGTCCAAGACCCTATTTTCGATTTCCTTAGCAACTTGAGCCATTGCTGCTCTCCTAATGGTATTTAGGTTACGTTTAGATATGTTTAGATACTTCAAAAGCTCCATCTGCCCTTAAGATTTTAGGGACCGCTTGCCATCCGACCTCTGTTTTCTGACATCTGTCATCTGTCTCCTACCAATCCTGAGCATGTCGCACCCCCCCAAACTCCGAACCCATATAAGCCCTGGTCAATGGGGCCGTAATCATATGACTCAGACGCGAGAACGGAATCGTCACAAGCATGATCTCACCGGACAGGATATGCAGGACGAGAAAGAATTTGTAGCCGAACCACTGGTTATAGGCCATAAAGCCGGTTACAAACGGTGCCGCGACAATCGCCAGCAAAATAAAATCAGAGGCCGAGGTGACGTACTGAACCTCCCGACTGGTCAGCCGCCGGACAAGGAAAAAAATGCAGCCGGCAATGACAATCAGAGTCATGGTATCGGCCAGTCCGTCGGGCATGGTCCACCAACTCAAATTCCAGGTTTCCTCGATTAGAGTGACATGGGCCAGCAGAAAAAGCGGTGTCGCCAGCAGGCAGAGATGGAAGGCAAAGGCCACGATGGTCATTGCCGGGTGTCTGCGCATGTTTTCGGTGGCAAAGGGGGTGCTCCAGCGCAGAATGGAGCGCAATCCGTATTTTAGGCTCATATAAGAGTAAATGAAGCGTTCCTTGCGGTGAACCAGCACGAGCAGGTTAATGAGCCGGTAGAGACAACCGCCGACAAAAATGATGAAAGCGCTCCAGGCCAAGGGGCCGCTGACGAATTCGTAGATCGCGAGCATGTTTCCTCCTTAACGCAGCATATCCTCCACGGACAGGACATGCCTCGCATACGTGCCGTCCTTCAGGGTTCGCAACAAAATTTTGTCGCCTGCCGGGTTGAAAACAGGATCCCAGATTTGATCGTACCCGCCGTCGAGCAGTCGGTCGTTTATGGCGATGCCGTATTTGCCGTTGCGTTCATATTTCACCGCCACATGTCTGCCGTCGGGACTGAAGGCCGGTTCGAAGGCCCTATCGAAGGGGTGGGACCAGACAGTACCATCGACTGCCACAAACCAGCGCCCGCTGTTCTTGGCCACTGCTGCAATGCGTTTGCCGTCAGGGCTGAAGACTGCAGCGGCGACCATGTCGTTGAAGGTCGTCGCCCAGGGCTGCCCGTCAACGGCAATCGTCCACTTGCCGTATTTGGGTCCTACGACGGCGGCCAAATGCCGGCCGTCAGGGCTGAACATCAAATTCCAGATTTGCACGAAAGGCCGGTTCCAGCATACACGGCCGTCTTCAGCCAGAAACCATTTGCCATTTATGCGGACCGGTGCCGCCACCGAATTGTCTTTGGGATTGAACACCGGCTCCCAAACACAGCCAAAGAATTGCTCCCAGGGGTTCCCGTTCACGGCGATGGTGTAATCGTAAAGGTTCAACCGGACTTCAGCGGCCAGTTTCTGGCCGTCCGGACTGATCGTCATTTTCCAGACGTTGACAAAGCGGTTATCCCAGGGCACTCCGTCAACGGCTGCCGTAAAAGCGCCCGCCTGGAATTTGTGGATTTCTCCCTCCCCGAAGCCTTCGACCTGCACCACCGCCGCCGTATGGGCACCGTCGGGACTGAGGGTGGGGTTGGTCATGTTGGCGAAAGTTGCCTCCCAGGGGGTGTCATCGAGTGCCAAGCCGTAGGTCATGTCCTGCTGAACGGCCAGCGCGATTTTTGCCCCGTCCGTGCTGAACATGGTGTTCCAGACATAGTCAAAGCGGTTCTCCCAGGCAACGTCATCTACTGCCACCGTCCATTCGCCCGTATCCGACACCAGGGCGGTGAGGCGACCATCCGGGGCAAAGCGCAGATACCAGATTTTATCATAGACATTTTCCCATTGATGACCGTTGACACAAACAGAGAATTCCCCCTCCGACAAGTTGACGATGGCGCCGATTTTTTCGCCGTCCGGACTCACATAAGGTTCTTCGACCCAGCTGAACCGCTCCCCCCAATGCGCCATATCGGCAATATTTTTCTTGCCGATGTTCCAATCCCACTGGTGTTTGCTGATCATCACCTATTCCCCCCGGTTGTTGCATTGCACTGATTATGTTTGCCGGAAGCCGACCAATAAATATTGTTGATTCTCATTCGACCGGGCCCCCGATCAGACAGGCTGCCATTTTCAGCAAATCCTCCGCCTCCGGCGGCTTTTCGATATAGGCCTCCGGTCCGGGAATCGGTTTTTCCAATCGGACGTTGACCATATTCAGATAATGGGAAAATGTTTTGCGGGCCACGGCCGACAGCATGATGACCGGTATGGTTTTAAGGGTATGATCTGTCTTAAGCTGCCGGTACATTTCAACGCCCCCTTCTCCGGGCATCATCACATCCAGAATAATCAGATCCGGTGAGACATCCCTGGCCTTGATCAAACCTTCCTTCCCATCCCGGGTCGTTATCGGCGCGTAGCCACTGGTTTCAAGCAGTGTGGCGATAAAAATGCGCATGTCCAATTCATCTTCTACAATGAGCACTGTTTTCTTGTTCATGCCAAATCCTCATCCCTTCGAGATGAGACTGCCGCCCGATCAAGGCTGATCAGGCGACTTTGTCAGGATGATTTACACTGGCCACCGGGCAGGCAGATCGCAAGACGACCTGCTCCACGGTGCTGCCGAGTACCGCCGCTTCCGGGTCGATCTCCTGGGTGTGGTGAGCCATAACAATGAGGTCACCCTGCTTCTCGCGTGCAAATTTCAGTATTTCGACATAAGGGACCCCTTCGCGCACCTCGATATCATAGTTGTCGTAGCCGTTCATCCTGGCGCCGTAACGCTTTTCCATCTTGAGATGCGCACCCTCAATCAGCTGCTCGATTTCCACCTGTCCCAGCACCGGTCCGGCAGAGCTGGAGGCTATGTCGCAGGCATGGAAAATATGCAGTTTGGCCCCGACTTCCTTGGCTAATTTGGCGGCAAACTTAAAGGCTGAATACGATGCCTTGGAAAAATCGCTCCCGAAGACGATGTTGGAAAACAGCTTCCAGCAGGTCGTGCAGGGGCGGCTGATGATAACCACCGGGCAGCGGGCGGATTTGGCCACTTTTTGCATCGTGCTGCCGACCACACTGCGGTAGCGGGCGGCACCGATGTCCTCCTGACGGGTGTGGGCGCCCATAATGATTAGATCGACGTCTTCTTTGCGCGCCATTCTCAGAATTTCCCGCGCAGGAATGCCGACCGCGGCCTTAATCTCGACATTTTCGCTGTCTTTCAACAACTCACCATAGGTATTTTTCATCTCCTCTTTGACCCACTCTATATAGTCAGGATCCGGCTGCTCGACTTCACCGGTTCTGACATCGGTGACAAAGGGACTGTATCCCCGGGTGGGGATGCCGAGCACGTGGAAAACGGTGAGCGTGGCCTCCCACTTCATTTCCAAGTCAAAGGCCACTTTGGCGGCGTTGTCGCATGTGGGTGACGCAGTTGTGGCAAAAAGAATTTTGGTAAACATAACTCACCTCCTAAGTTCGCACTGTTCAGGGGTAACGTGAAAGCTGAGTTCCCAGGTAATTCCGTCAATGAATTCAAACAGGCTAAAGACCGTATCGAATTCAAAGAGATCCACGCGATCCCCGAAAACCACGTGTTTCAGTTTTCCAAGCATCAGCGGCATATCCAGCAAACTGTTCAACTGCAGCGATCTAATCTCGACAGGTTCGCTTTTCAGAATCCCGCGAATGGAGCAGTATATTTCCAGACCTTTCTCGGGGTATCCAATCATTTCAACTGTTTTAAATAATTCCAGGCGATCAATGGCGCCGGAGTCACATCCCCTGTCCGGGCAGTCCTGGTACTGCTCGATATAGGTGGGCAAAAACCAGTTCAGTTTGGCGAGCAAGTCGTATTTTTCGATCATTTTAAAAAAACTTCTCAATGAGTAATCCTCTTCAAGTTCGATCTGACAGCCGAGGTATTGCAGGATCTCGGATTCCAAGGCGCTTTGCTTGTGCCGGATGGTTCCATCTCTATTTAATGACACGGCATTCATGCGGACACCGTCTTTGGTGCTGAGATTAAATTCACCGGCAACACGATGAGGTGTTGCATCCGTTGGCCTTAATTTCAAACTGAGCATTTATCGTGCCAGGCCTGGAATCAAGACCACCAACAAAAAAATTTGATGATATTTTAGTCGGTTATATTACTTTAAATGTGAATGGCGGGAATTCTAATAAGATAATAGATGTTGCAATAATGCAACGAATCCTTGAATTATACAGGCAGGATAAAGATATTATTATTCTGATATAACAATTATTTACAAATATTTACATAATATTACAAGGGGTTGTAGAGCACAGGAGTAAGTGTTGCATAATAATGCAACATGATGCAACGTCGATTGCATCATGACTTGCGGCCAAAACAGCGACGGGTGGCGTGGGGAATGACTGGGGCAGATTTTATAAAGTCCTCGATGGGGTAATATTGTATTTTTTTATCTTGCGCCACAAGGTCGTGCGATTGATGTTGAGGGCGGCAGCGGTTTTGCCTCTATTCCAGCTGTGTCTTTGCAGCATATCGACAATCATATTCTTTTCTGCGAGTCCGGCGGCATCACCCGGGTGGGCACTTTTTTCAATCGATGCCGGTTGTTGAAAGTCCTGCTGGAGTGCCAGGGGCAGGTGATGGCGCTCGATGATTTCGTCCCGGCAAACGATCAGGGCATGTTCGATAATATTTTCCAACTCCCTGACATTGCCGGGAAAATCATAATTTAAAAGAACGTCCATGGCTTCGTTGGAAAACTTTTCCCCCGTGTATCCCGCGTGTCCCCCAGGCGGTTCAAAATGTGGGAAATCAAAAGGGGAATGTCGCCCCGGCGTTGCCGGAGAGGCGGCAGCTCCAGGCGCATCACATTCAACCGGTAGAAAAGATCTTCCCGAAATTTTCTTTCCTGCACCAGGCGTCCCAAATTCTGGTTGGTTGCCGAAATAATGCGGACATCCACTTTGGTGGTTTTACGGCTGCCCAGAGGATAAAATTCCTTGTCTTCCAGTACCCGCAGCAGTTTGGCCTGCAGAGACAAGGGCAGATCACCGATTTCATCCAGGAAAATGGTTCCCCGGTCGGCCTCCTGAAACCGTCCCGGCTTGTCAATATCCGCCCCGGTAAAGGCGCCTTTGACATAGCCGAACATTTCAGACTCCAGCAGGTTGTCGGGCAGGGCCGCACAATTGACTTTTACCAGAGACCTTTGCGAGCGCGAACTGGCATTATGGATCACTTTGGCGAGAACATCCTTGCCGGTACCGGTAGGACCTTCAATCAGAATGGTCGCGTCGCTGGCGGCCACCACGGGAATGATTTCAAAAATTTTCTGAATGGCCGGATCCTTGCCGACCATATCATAAAAGGTATAACGTCCCTTGATTTCGCTGTTAAATTGATACTTTAATGACAAATCGCTGATGGTTGCCAGGCCGCCGACAATCCGCCCGCCTTCGTTTTTCAACGCTATGAAATTGGTCCGCACCGGGATGATCCGGCCGTCCCGGGTACGGAGTTCTCCCTCCGAGCTCGAACGTGCTTTGCCGTCGGCAATGGTTTCGTTGAACAGCAGCATCCCCGGTTCGGATGGATCGCCAAATACCAGGCTGCAGGATTTTCCGAGCACATCTCCCCGGCTGAATCGCGTGATGGTTTCGGCGGTATTGTTGAAAAAAGCGATGTGTCCGCCCCGATCCACGGTCAGAACGCCGATATCCAGGTTGTCCAGAATCAGTTTAAGACGACGGTCATCATGCCGGACGCGTTCAATCAAATCCTTTAAAGCAGAATGGTCCTGAAAAATTTCGATGCAGCCCAGTGGCTGGTTGTCCGGTCCATTGACCGGGGACACGATCCGGGTGATATTGCGGGTTTCATTATCCTGGCCGGTAACCTCGATATCCATGCTCGCGGATTTACGGCCGTTTGCCACCGCCTGCTCATAGGCACAGCTCCCGCCGCAAAGCGACGTCATCAACCGATCGGTGCAGTGTTGGCCGACAAGATCGGCGGCTGTGTGCCCGAGGATTACCTCCGCTGATGGATTCAGGGAGATAATTTTTCGCTCCGGCGACAGCACCATGACGCCCATGGCGAAAAAATCGAAAATGTCGTCGAGCTGGCTGTGTTTAACCAGGATGTCATCCATAATATGTCATTGTTATTTGTTATTTGGGATTTGAATATCGCTATCCTGCAAACCTTTGGGTATCCTGACGATGAATCTGGATCCCGAGCCTGTTTTCGACTCTGCCTCGATCTCACCGCGATGCTCATCGATGATTTTCTTGGTGATCATCAAACCGATACCGGTCCCGTCGGTTCCCTTGGTACTGAAAAAGCGCTGGAAAATGTGCTTCTGGGTGTCAGCGTCCATGCCGCTGCCGGTATCCTCCACCCGGTACTCCACCCCCCAACCCTCTTTTTTAAGGGCACGGACAACCACCTTTCTGCCCTCTTGTGCGAGTTGATCGACACAGGCATCCAGGGCATTGTCCACCAGGTTGAGCAGGGCGTGGTGAATTAGATCGGGATCGAAATGACAGTAACCGATGTTGCGGTCCAACTGGGTGCTCAACTCGATGCCGTGTTCCAAGGCTCTGGGCCGCATCAGCGCGACAACCTCGCACACCGGTTTAAGCGGGTCACCCTTCTGAAAATTCGGTCGCGTTTCCTTGGCATAGTTGAGAAGATCCAACGACAGGCTGGTAATCTTGTCCACATTGCCTTTGATCATTTCCCAGCCCTGCATTAGATACTTCTGTTCGCCGAGCTCGATGCCCTTTTCCAGCACAAAAGCGCCGCCTTTGAGACCGCCGCTGATATTCTTAATGGCGTGGGAAAGTCCGGCCACGGTTTGACCGACGGCCGCCAACCGTTCGGTCTCAACCAGCTTTTTGGTTTTCTCCCTGACGAGCTGCTCCAGATTGTGGGTGTATTCATCCAGCTTGCGGCGCATACTGATGCGTTCATGGGCCCGCTGCAGGGCGATCTCCAGGACCTCGTCGTTGATGGGTTTGGTCACAAAATCGGTGGCCTCATATTTTACGCTTTTAATGGCCAGATCCATATCGCCGTGGCCCGTAATCATGATCACTTCGGTTGCGGGGCTGATCCGCTTTAAACGGCGCAAGAGCTCGATGCCGTCCAATTCGGGCATCTTTATATCCGTCAGCACGATGGGCGGCCGCAGTTTTTCGAAGGCGCGCAGGGCTTCGGTGCCGGTGGCAGCCGTGTGCACCTGATACCCCATATCCGCCAGCAAAATGCTCAACACGTTGCGAATACCCGCCTCATCGTCGACCAACAGGATGGTTTTGTCCATCAGTCCTCACCGGCGATCGGAAATTTGATAATAAAGCCGGCGCCCTCGCCTTGGCGCGATACGGCCCGGATGCTGCCTTTGCAGTCTTTGATGATGCCATAGCTGATGGAAAGGCCCAATCCGGTGCCCTGGCCGACTTTTTTGGTGGTAAAAAAGGGCTCGAATATGCGTTCGCGTATTGCTGCCGGAATTCCGCGTCCCGTGTCGCTGACCTCGACCGTGATGATGTTTTCGTCGTTGCGGGTTTTCAAGGAGATCTGCTTTTCTCCTTTTTGGTGCGGTTGATATTCCCATTTGTCATCGATGGCATCGCGGGCGTTGATCAGAAGATTGATAAAAACCTGTTCGAGTCGATCGGGATCGGCCATTATCAGGGGAAGATCGGGGGTCAGATCCCAGACGACCTCGATGCCCCTGACTTTCAGCTGCTGCCCCAAAATTTCGATCGCTCTTTCAAGAACGCTGTTGACCTGTATCTTTGCCAGGCTCATATCCGACTGACGACCGAATTGCCGCATGTGGTTGATTATTTTGGTTGCCCGGTCGACATGGGAATCGATCTCGCCGGCCATGGTGGCCATAACCTCATCTTCGATTTTCTCCTGTTTGGCGATCTTGCGCATGAAAAAGCGGCTGGCCGTCTTGATCACCGCCAGGGGTTGATTGAGTTCATGGGCCACCCCGGTGGCCATTTCCCCCAGGGTCGCCATTTTACTGGCCTGGATCAATTGCTGCTCGGTTTCGAGCCGCTTGGTGATATCACTGGTGGTGACCAGCAATGCCTTGCCTCCCGGATAGTCGGACGGTGAAATGCGGACATTTACATAGAGGGGTTCGCCATCTGCCTTGAACTGCCGGGCCTGGTTGATAACCGAGGCGCTCTTGATGGAATTCTCGTAGTGATTCCGTTGTTCTTCTCTAAACAGCTCCAGAAAAGATCTGTGGATGATTTCATTTTTTTTGTACCCATAGACCAATTCGACACTGTCGTTGCAGTCGAGAATCTCGAGGGTGTCCATATTGAGAACGAACACCGGATTGGGGATGTTGTCGAAAATGGCGGAATATTTTTTTTCGGATTTCTCCAGCTCCTCTTCCAACAGCTTGACATGGGTGACGTCAAGGCTCATCTCCATGGCCGCAACGACTTCACCGTTTTCGTTCTTAATGGGAGCCGTGTTGACAATCCAGTGGGACGGCTTGCCGTCCTTGCTCACCCCCCGCTCTTCACTGAAATGCGGCCGGCCGTCTTCAAAGGTTTGTTCAACCGGACAAATCTCGCATTTTTGTCGGCGCCCCTTGTAAGCGTCATAACAGTAATCGCCGGGCTGGGGGTTGAATTTTTCGCTGAATTCGCGATTGTAGCGAATCAGGCGGTAGTTGCGGTCCTGGACCGTAATAATGCAGGGTACCCGTTCAAATAGGGTCTGGTATTCGTTTCTCTGCTTATTGAGTTCCTGCTGCTTTTCGCCGATTTTGCGGCTCATCGTGTTAATGGCAGTCGACAACCGGCCGATTTCGTCTTCCTGGTCGATTTGGATCCGGGATGAATATTCCCCATTGGCGATCAATCGGGTCTCATCCTCAATATTGCGGATCGGGGCTTTGACAAACCGCCAAACAAAAAATGAGACCGCGCCCGATGTCGAGAGAAATATCAGGACCGCGAAGCCCACCAGCCATTTTTGAAACTGCGAAATCTCGCGGTCGGTTCCGGCCAAGGAGACGACAACATCCAGCGCCCCCAGAACCTGCTTGTCGGCAGGATGCACGTGGCAGTCGGCCGACGCACATTCGGGCTCACTATAGATCGGGCTCAAGATTCCCAGCACCCGGTGGCCTTGGTCAGAGGCAAAAATGCGGGTTCTTTGCGCCAGACTGACCTGCACCAGGGGAGGATCGGAGCGATGACACACGAAGCAGGCCCTGTCTTTGATGTTGGTAACCCGATCGATTTCGCCATCGAGGTTGGAATATTTGATCTGGCCCGCCTTGTTGTATATCCTGATGTTTTCGATGTTTTCCCCGGAGGCGACTTTCGTTATAATCCGGTTGATATCTTCTCTCAGGTTGTGCATCATGGCATAGTGGGCACCGAGCTTGATAGTGGCCGTCAGTGTGTCGGCACTCTCGGCAACACCATCCAACAATTTCTTTTTATGGTACCTGATATCAAAGTAGGACCAGACCGAGACACACACAATCAGGCTCAGGCAAACCAGAATAAGTAGTTTGGAAACAAGGCTGCGGCGAATATTGATTAGAAATTTCACCATGGTGCAAGAACGGTTAGATGCATAGACGTGGGTTCGGAATTGTGGCGGTCAACCTCCCGCAACAAGCGCCGGTATCAACCGCTTTAACTCGGCGGCATCCGGCGGTTTTTCGATGTAGCCTTCGGGCTCCGGCAATTTATGCCCGCTAACAGGCTGCAGCAGCCTGATTGAATGGAAAAAGGTTTTCCTGGCGATGGCCGAGACCATGATGATGGGGATGCGTCCCAACTCTTCGTCTTCTCTGAACTGACGGTAGGTCAGCAAGCCGTCTTCGATCCTGGGCATCATGACATCGAGAATCACCAGCGCCGGGGAAAGGGTTCTGGCCTTCTCCAGTCCCTCGGTGCCGTTTGCGGCCGCGGTCGGTTCAAATCCCATGGTCTCCACGACGGTCGAAAGATATATGCGCATGTCCGACTCGTCGTCCACCACCAGAATTTTCCTGTTTTCCGTCTTCAAGGCCCGCCCCCTCCGACAGATTGCCGGTCGCATTCGGTTCCGGTCCGTTTTATATTGGATTGCTGCCAATTGCGCGGCGTGTCAGGTTGATATTGTACTAATTTGACCAATTCTTCAAGGACAAATCGGTAAAGCGGACGGAGGGTGTTCTTGGCGTGCAACGCCCCAGGTCCTAAACCACAGCCCGGACAAGCGGCGACAAAAGAGGATCAATCACGATAACTCTAAATTTGGGAAGTAAGAAATATTTATTTTCTTTCGTATTTTCATTAGTTCGTGCATTCGTGTTAAAATCAGCCTCGCGCGGATCAAAAATTATCGGAACTATAAACAATACTAAGGAATACCGAGGATTATTTACAGTCCGAGAATTTATCGTTCATATGGTACTGGAATGATGCCGGATTGGAATGTTGTAACAAGGTGGTCAGCACTGTCGCCCTCATTCCATTACTCCAGCTCTCCAATACCATGAAATCAATGCCATATCACAGTCTCGTGGAAGGTTGGCCTTATTTCTGTTGATTAGGGCCGTAAAGTATTATGATAGACAACTATCCCTTAAAGGCGGCTTTCTTTTTTCAAATATTCGAAGAACAGCATCCCCACCATGGCCAGGCATTCCATGTCGATGAATTTTTCGGTTCGTTTTTCGAACAGCACCCCGCACTGGGCGGGAAACTCGTCATCCCTGTCGTTGAAAAGCAGCAGGAGGGGAACCTTCGGCAGGGCATCGAACTGCAGGCACAGATCGTAGGGAAATTGCTCGCCCGGCGGGTAGCCGCCCATCTTCTTGCCCGCATTTTCCAATTCCGGCACGCGGCCGCTGAATGTCTCCGCAAGGGGCCCGGTCACCGTGTTGGAAAAGGCATGAATCAAAGGGGCGGCGTCCTTGAAATCCTTGTAGGCCATCCAGCCGCCCCCCAGGGGTTCGATCAGCGGGCACATCAGCAGGTATTTGCACAAGATGACGCTGACCGACAGGTGGGGCTGCCGGCCGGAAGGGTCGGAAATGCCTTGGGCCGATATTCGGTAGGGGCGGCCAAAAAAGGCGACGAGAAGATCTTCACCATCGACCGCAGCACCGAGCTTGTCGGCGATGAAATCAAAATCGAGCCTGGCGATCCGGGTCAGGTAGTCTTTGTAGGTTTGCTCGTATACGTGCTCTTTTTCCATGCCTCACGCAAAGTCGCTAAGACGCAAAGGGTTTAATCTTTAAGTCCATTGACAACTCTTGATACACCATGTTTTATCAACGGAGCTCCGAAATTAATCAACAATCCTAATTTTTTGTCTGTTAATCGCAGGTAGGTCAGCAACTGCTTTTTATGAACAGGTACAGTCTTTTCAACAGATTTCAATTCAAGGATCACAGAATCTTCAACAATAATATCCGCCCGGAATCCTTCATCAAAAGCCAGTCCATCATATTTAATCGGCACGGATTGTTGGCGGGCTACCGACAATCCCCTTTTTTCTAATTCATAAGACAAAACAACTTCATAAACTGACTCCAATAAACCGGGACCAAGTTTGGTGTGAACACAATATGCAGCATCAACCACTTCCTTCGCAATGCTATTTTCATACATACCAAGCCTTTTTTCTTTGCGCCTTGGCGCCTTTGCGTGAGATAAAATTACTCAATCAACGCAAACGCCCGCACGGGAAACGATCCCATTCCTTTGACCGGCGCCGGTACCGCAAAAATTCTAAATCCGGCCTCCGGCAGGCCGCCCAGATTGCACATGTTTTCGACAACGGGAATCCCGGCTCCCAGCAAAATCGTGTGCACCGGCCGGGTTTGGTCGGTGTTGTCGTCGATATTCAGCGAGTCGATACCCACCAGAACGGCGCCGGATGTTTTCAGAAAGACAGCCGACTCGCGGGTCAAGAAGGGATGCCCTTCGTAATACTGGTCGGTTGACCAGTGCCGGTCCCAGCCCGTATGGACCAGGACGGCTTTCCCCATTACCTTCCGGTCCTTGAAGAGACCCGGTGAAATGGCCCGGGTTCCGGGGTCGGCCCGAACCAGCAAGCCATCGAGGTTGGCTACCGAGCCGAGGTCAAATTGCGAGAGATCCTTGCCGTCGGCATAGCGGTGAAAGGGAGCATCGATATAGGTGCCGGTATTGGCCACCATCTCGATCTTGCCGATTTGAAAGGTTGTCCCCGGGGCGTAATGATCCCGTGAGGCTTCCCGGCTCAAATGATCGGATATGTTCGGGCCCGGCAGCCCGGCATAGGTGATCATGCCGTCCTCGATGGGGTGACTGAGGTCAACTAACGTTGCCATATTGAATCCTCCCTGCTCTGCGAGGCGCCAGAATATGGCCTCAACATTGGAACTTAGTTCGCTTTGCCCTTCCGCCCAAGGCGGAGAATGGTGGAAAAATGTAATTGTGGAAGGATGGGCTTGGGGCACTGCAATATTGGATTAATCGTCCCGCCACTGGCGGGATTGATTATAAAACAAGATGGATTATATCCTTTTGAAAACCATTATTCCAGCGTTCCACTCGTGCATTATTCCATTTTCGGTCAAATTCGAAAACCAAAAAGAACCGGCATATTATCAGTAATTTATATATTTCGGGCAGCTTAGTTAGCCTCTATAAACTGGAAATTGTCGGCACAACCGGGCAACTTTCTCGGAAACCTGTTTCAGGACCCGGGGTTTGCCGACGTTGGGCATGGCGGTATCCATCAATTCGACAATCCGGGCGACCTCGTCCGGTCCCATGCCCCGGGCGGTGATCGCCGGGCTGCCAATGCGAATGCCGCTGGTGACATCGGGTTTCTCAGGATCACCCGGGATGACATTGCGATTGACGACGATCCCCACCGCCTCCAGTGCTTTTTCAGCCACATCCCCGGTCAGACCCTTTGATCGCAAATCGACCAGGACCAGGTGGTTGTCGGTTCCGCCGGAGACGATGCGGTAGCCTTTCTTCTCGAACTCTGCGCCAAAGGCGGCGGCGTTTGCCAGTGTCCTTATTTGCTCCGCCTTGAATCCCGGATCCATGGCCAGCTTGAAGCAAACGGCCTTAGCCGCCAGCAGATTGAGTGACGGGGTGCCCTGGGCACCCGGAAAGATGGTTTTGCCGATTTTGGCGCCGTGCTCGTTTTTGCACAGAATCACACCGCCCCGCCCGCCTTTGAGGGTTTTATAGGTTGTGAAAGTGACGAAATCCGCATGGGGAACCGGGCTGGGGATGACTCCCGCAGCGACCAGCCCGGCAATATGGGCCATGTCCACCAACAGATAGGCTGAGACATCTTTCGATATCTCAGACATAATTTGATAATCAATCAGCCGCGGGTAGGAACTGGCGCCGGCGATGATCATGTGGGGTTTGAAACGCCGTGCCGCGGTGCGCACTTCGTCGTAGTCGATGCGTTCGGTTTCGGAATTCAGGCCGTAGTGCCGGAAGTCAAAACACCGGCTGGTAACCGATGAGGGATCGCCGTGGGACAGGTGGCCGCCATGGGACAGCTTCATCGAAAGGATGCGGTCACCGATACCCAGAACCGCGAAGTAAACCGCCAGGTTGGCCGAAACCCCGCTGTGGGGCTGCAGATTGACGTGCTCGGCATTGAACAGACGCCTGGCCCGCCTGACTGCCAGGCGTTCCAGTTCGTCGGCAAATAGACAGCCGGCATGGAACCGGCGGCCGGGATAACCCTCCGCCGCCTTGGTGCTGAAAATGGATCCCTGGGCCTCGAGAATGGATCGAGGGGCATGGTTTTCGGCTGCAATCAGATCCAGGCTGTTTTCAATCCTGGCTTCTTCCTGCCCGATAATCCGGGCAACTTCGGGGTCATCGTCCGACAAATATCGCATCGCCATCCCTCGCCGATGATGGAGTTTTTACAACCTACATTATGTTATCCAGGGGGTTCAGAAGATTTTATACAATGGGAACAGCAATTTGTAAATAAAAAGGGGGCGGCATTCCATGCCGCCCCGCAATGGCAGGGATGCTGAACGATTTAGCGGATTAAACGAAGGCATGCCCCGACTTTACACCCAACCTTTTGAGTATGACCGCCAGGGGACAGAAACCCGTCAACGAGGATTGAAGAAGATTAAGCCCCACAAATCCCGTAAAGAAAAGCCAATAAGGGCTGTGTACGACGGAAAGAATAACGCTTATCAGGATAAAGCTGCCGGCGAAAGCCAGTACGATGCGATCCAAGTTCATTTTGACCTCCTGTCAATGCTTTTATTGAGAAGAATTTTCTTTTTGTACCGTAAGAACCGACTGATTGGAAATGGTTACAAAAAAGTTGAGGGCTGTTCTTAAACGTCCTAAGAACAAAAATAAGCTCAGGTCGTCGGACCATACCAATAACAATCAGCAAACATCGAATAACATCTCATTGAGCATGATCGCCCAATGAGGACGGACGCCATGCTGAGGGTCGTCGTTCTTGCCCCGGCGGGTGACAGTGATTATCGTTTTTTGTATGAGCCGCGTTAAAAAAATACGACAATTTCAAAAAACGTCCCCTGGGGATGTTCCTCGACAACGGCAAAGCCAACAAAAGTTATTTAGGCGACTGCCGTCAACACATAAATCCAATCAAGAGGCACCTGCGATGCGAAAGAAGCTGACAGCGTTCAGTATCGTTCTGGCGATGGTATTTGGTGGCTACGTTTTCTTTTCCCCGGCTGCCCGGTCCGGCCAGCAATTTACAGCGGTTTCCGCCCGGGAGGCCGTCGCATTAATTCAAAAACACACGGGCAATCCCGATTTTGTCATTCTGGATATCCGCACGCCGGGGGAGTATCAAGCCGGGCATATCGAAAATGCGATCATGGTCGATTACTACTCCAAATCATATGCGCACGAACTAAGCCGTCTGGACAAAAGCAAAACGTATTTAGTCCATTGCCGCAGCGGCAACCGTTCGGCCCGCTCGATGGCCCTGTTTGAAAAACTGCAATTTCAGCAAATATACCACTTGTATACGGGCATCAACGGCTGGAAATCGGAAGGCCTCCCGCTGGTCAGATAGTGCGGTAGCGGCGCAAATTCAATTAGAGGCCATCTCGAAAAAAGGTCTGCGGTCACATGTCGCGGCGGGGCCGGAGGAAAATCGATGCGCAAAAGAATCTGGTGTAAAATAAAAACTTTCATTTTTATCGGAATCGTTTTCCTGGGTGGGTGGACAATCTCGTTTTCAGACAGCGACCGGCCGAACGACAGGGGCCCTGCCCTCGGTTTGCAGGCGGCGTCGGCCAATGCCCACTTGGGAATTGCCGGCCTGCCGGCGCCCGAACCGGAGCTGAACACCTGGATCGACGGAGATGGAAAGCCGATGGATCCTGTAAAATTCAGGGATTACCGGGGCAAGGTGATTTATCTTTATTTTTTCCAGGACTGGTGACCCGGATGCCGCCGGGTGGGGTTCCCAACCCTTCAAAAGGTCACCCAGGCCTTTAAAAAAGAAAAGCAGGTTATCTTCCTGGCCGTACAAACGGTATTTGAGGGCTATGGCTTCAACTCGCAGTCCAAGCTGCGCAAAAACCAGCTGGAGTGGGGCTTGAATATCCCCATGGCCCATGCCGCCGGAAATCCCCAAACCCATGACATTCCGGCGATCATGAGAAAATACCGCTCCGGCGGCACGCCCTGGACCGTGTTGATCGACCCCGCAGGAGCCGTCGTCTACAACGATTTTCACATTCAGCCGGCCCAGGCCATCGCCTTGATTGAGCTGATGCTGGGCAAAGACGGATGATAGACGGCAGAGGACTGATGGCAGAAGACAGAAGACAGATAACCGATGATATTTGACTAATTGCGAAATAGAGATTTCCGTTGCGCGATATCAATCATCACTCATTTCGGGGCCGAAGGGTTTGACGACAATCAGCAGCTGCGGCAACAGTGTCAGGGCGGCCAGCAGAGCGATCAGCATGGCCAGCCCCGTCAACAGGCCGAAATAAATGGTGGGCAAAAAATTGGATAACGCCAGGATGGAAAAGCCCATTATGATCGTTACCGATGTGTAGTACATGGCGTAGCCGATGCTGCCATGACAATAGTGCATCGTCTTTACGTAATTCGAGTTGGTCTTGAATTCGTTTTTGAATCTGTAGATATAGTGAATCGTGTTGTCGACCGCAATTCCAATGCTGATGGCCGCGATGGTGATGGTCATCATATCCAGGGGAATGTTCATCCAGCCCATAAATCCCAAAACAGCTCCGATCGCCAGCAGATTTGGCGCCAGGGCGATCAGGGCGATTTTAGCCGACTTGAACAGGAGCATAAACATGGCCATCAGGGCCGCGACAACGACCCCCAGGGTTAAAATCTGAGAGGTGAACAAGCTTTGCAGCATGTTGTTGTACAGCAGCAGCATGCCCGCCAGATGCACATTCTCCTCCTTTAAACCCAATTTGGCGACCATATCGTGACGAATTCTTTTGAGCAAAGCGTCACGCTTGAGTGATTTTTCAGAATCCTTGATCCGCATGGTAAACCGCAGCTGATTGTATTCCACCGAAACAAAGGGCGCCAGCACCACCACCCTGTACCGGTCCGGCAATTCACCGTAAAGCAGGGCGAGCTGGAAATTATCCAGCGGCTTGCCGCCGTTTAACTTCTCGGCGATCTTCAACATGGTTCCCAGGGACAGGACCTTGCCGACCTCCGGCAGGCCTTCCAGGTAGTCATGGATTTTTTTGACCAGTGCCATGCGGTCGGAAGTAAACCAGTAGCGGCCGTCATCTTCTTTTTCTTCCAATTCATCAAACTCATCAAACTCATCAAACTCGCTGTCCTCACCTGCGGCTTGCGGCTCTGCGGAACCCGGGCCCTCAACCTCAGCGGTCTCGACTTCTACGATCACATCCAGCGGGGTGGTTCCGCCCAGGTTCTGATCGATGACCTTCATACCCTGGTGGATTTCGGTGGTTTCCTTGAAATAATCGATGAAGCTGTTTTCAACGACCAGTCTCGAGATGCCGACGACACTGAGGATAAAAAGCGCCGCACTGGCTGCCAGCACCAGCCGGCCGTGGTTCTCCGTCAGTCCCGCCAGAAGAGAGGTCAAAGAATATTTTGGCTTTTGGCCGATCCTGGGTATCTTTTTGGTGACCAGCGTCAGGCCGGCCGGAAAAAGTAAAAACGTCACCCCTAGTGAAACACAAATGCCGGCGATCATCATCCAGCCGAAGGTTCTGACCGGCAGAATATCGCAGAGCAGCAAAGAGCCGAAACCGGCGATGGTGGTCAAGGCCGCGAACATGCACGGTGTCACCATCAGGCGAATGGTCTCTGCGATCAGCCAGCGGTGATCTGCGTCGGGATTGCTCACGGCCAGGCCCCGGTAGCGCACAATCAAGTGGATGGTAACCGCCATGGTGATGATCAGCTGCAAGGAGATGAAGTTTGAGGATATGACCGTCACCTGCCAGCCGAACATCCCGAGCAGCCCCATCATGGCAACGGCCGAAAAGGCGCAGCAGAGAATTGGCAATATGACCCAGCGCTTGTTCCTGAAAATAAATCCCAGGGCAACGATGAGAAACAACAGGGCCCCGAGACCGAAGCTCTTCAGGTCTTTTTTGATAAAGCTGATGAGATCGTCGGCGATCATGCTGATGCCGCCCAAAAATAGCTGGGCATCCGGGCGGTAGTTGTCCATGATAGCGCGGATTTTGGCAATATCCTCATGCCGGCTCCTTTTGCGCTCTTGCCGGCTCTGTTTTAGCTCTTCGGTAACCAGCTTGAGCTCGACGATCTCGGCAGGCGTCAGGGGGCCGTCGATCTGTTTGGCCAGAATCTTGTCGCGACGGGCAATTAAATTGGCGTAGGCCGCACCGGTCCAAAAATTTATCTGCAGCGCGGTGGTTTTTAGATCGGGGCTTACCAGCAGGTTGCGGTAAAGGGGGCTGTTTTGCAGCTCCACACGGGCCAGGTCGCGATCCACCGTGGGAGACAGAAGGGTTTGAATGTTGGAGGACAGCTCTTTGACCGGCACCGGCGGGCTTTCCAGCAGCGGAATGTCCAAAATGGTGACCACCGAGGATACGGATTTGAGTGTCAACAGTTCCCGCTTCAAGCGTGCCAGATTGGCCAATGCCTTGTCCGAGAACAAATCGGATCGGGGGGTGTAAGTCATCAACAGGTAATCATAGCCCCCGTAGCGGGACTGGATAATTCGCGTGTAGCGCAGGTCTTCGTCGGTCTCCAGCAGCAGGGTTTCTGCGGAGGCGTCCAGCTTGAAATCTTTGGCCTGGTAGCCCAGAAATGCGATCGCCGCCAGAAGGCAGATGATGACGATTCGCGGATGCCTGAGGATCAGTTGGTCATAGAACCCAGCCAAAAGAAGATGACGTTTGGTCATATGAGATGTTTGAATTTGCAGATTGAGGTTTTTTAATTACGACTAGTATCGTGTCCCAGAAATACCATAAAAAATTATTTTGGCGAATTCAGCATGATATCCGTTCGTGATCCCCGCGCAGGCGGGGACCCAGGCGCCTTTGAGTTGGACTCCCGCCTGCGCGGGAGTGACCCTAATTTTATAACTTATTTATAGGACAGGACACTAGCTGTTAGCGGTTTTTTGCATCTTGAGCAGCAGGTCATCGATCGTCCCGTTTTTGAGGATCTCGCCAAACTGAGATTTATAGCTTCGAATAAGGCTGACCCCCTGGATTTCCAGATCGTAGACCTTCCAGCCGTCAGCCCGCTTAATAAGTTTGTAAAGTATGGAAGTTGTGCTATCTTTCGAGACTAGTTGTGTGGGGAGGTGAACTTTTTTCTTAACCTGGATGGGCGGTTCATAAAGGACCTTTTCATCGGTATAAAGCGCCAATTTGTCCAGGTATGAATTTTTTAAAAGTTCGATATAACGCTCGGTGAATTTTTTCTTTTTCTCCCGGGACAGGGAGGGCCAGTGCTTGCGGCCCAGGGTCAGTTTGGCCATCAGCGCAAAGTCAAACATCGGTGTAACGATTGCGTTGATCTCTTTTTGCTTGGCCGGTTGGTCGAGGTTTTTTTGCTCCAACACCGCGAAGGAGCTGTCAAGCTTGCTTTTGACCATGTTTCGGGCATCGTCTTTGTCGTCTGCTATCAACGGCTCGCTCAAGACAAGCAAGCTTAGACAAATAAAAAAGATTCGAATCATATTAATTGACCGATCTGCTCCGGGTTTATAGTGGGTCCAATATCGTCTATACAGTGTATTTATATAATAGAATCAATTGGGTATAGATGTCAATTCTTAAAACAAAGTACTCACTGAGATGACTACACTGTCTTCAAACACACATTGGTCCGGCCCAAGGTTTGAGTGTCGTCATCGGTTATCGAGGACCTCGAATACATCTTATATTTTTCTTGCTGATATGAAACTTTAATTAAATATCTCGCAGAGCCCGCTGAGCGCACAGCGCTTTTTTTATTTTTCTCTGAGAACTCTGCGGACTCTGCGAGAGATAAATTGACTTGAGCTTCTTTTCTGATCAGACCGGCCGTCTTTTATCCGGAGGCCGCGCTCATATCTGTTACGACGGAAAGCAGCCTGCGAACTTCTGCATCAGCCGGGGTGGACCTTTTATCCGTATCCTGCGTTGGAAAAGCGCCACCGCGATATTTTTTTCCTTGGCCAAAAAATCCAACCAGGTGCGGGTATCCGCCGTTACCGTCAGGTTCGCAGTGCCGATATGGCCTTCTTTGACTTCAACCCTCTGCTCCCGGATGATCACGGTTGCCTCGCAGTTTTCATCACCGCTAAAAGTAAAGTGATAGGTGGCATCCATTCCCTCGGCTTTTCCCCTCTGGAACACGACCGCTAAACTATCAAGGAAATTTTGAGCGCTTTTCGGCCGCAGGCCATTTCCGACCCGCCTGATGGTTTTATGAGGGTATCGCTTGACAGCATGGGCTTCCGAATCAGAGCCCGGGATCACATAAACCGACTCAATTTTGGATTGCAGCGGCTTGACCACTTGCCGCATATATCTTTTGCGGTCAGCCAAATAGAAGCCGATGCAGTCCTCCCCGGCCGGACAAACCGCCAGACAATAGGAAGATTTGTTGCAGATGCCGTAACTCAGACTCTGCCACATGGAGACGGTGTCCGAATCGGTCACCTTTTGGCGATATTCGCGCACAGTTTTACTGGATACGATGTTTTCGACCCAATCTGAAAAGCCGCCCAGGCGATCACGATAGTTGTGGGTGAAGCAATTTGAAAATTGGAAGTTGCCGTCATTGTCGATGGCCCCGACCGGGCATACGGCCGCACACAGTTTGCATTCAATACAGGGATTGAAGTCCAGGGGGCTGTCATAGGCCGTTGCCCGGCGGTCGACTACCACCGTATCCAGCAAAATGAAATTACCGAACCGCGGGTGCAGTAGGTTGCGGTTGTGTCCCAGGTGCCCCAGCCCCGCCTCCACAGCAATCGGCTTGTGTGATACCGGCCACATCTTGCCCGGCCACTGATCCAGGTCCATGGGAAATCCACAGGCATAATTCGATGCACCAATCCCTTTGCCGGCCAGAAGCCGGGTGACTTTTCTGGCAATCCCGTCAGCCGTTTTCTGGGCACTGATAAATTCGAGGTCTCTGACCGCCTGGGATGTGCAGCGAATATTGGCGGGATTCAGTCGCGTGACAAAGCTCACCAGGGTTTTGGCCCGCGGGAATATCGCCAGAATATCGGCGCCATATTCAGCCAGTTCAGGACGATCGATATCAACCAGTCCGACATCGTCGGCACCGGCTTCCAGAACCAACTTCTTGAGCCAATCCGCGTCTAGTTTGTCCCCCATTGGGGGAACTGCAGCTTCGCTTTTGTCCCGGTATCGTTTAACGGTTGGGTGTTCTTCCAGTTTCATCAGAGGGCCTCCTTAAGTTGAGTTCAGGATATTTTCCCACGCTGACATACCGACCAGTATGTATTTTTTTTGCAATTTGTCAAGGAAATTTATTAATAGTATCCGATATGAAGGCCGAAAATACAAAAAGATATAAATAACTAAATAAATAGATTAGTATCTGTTAATCCCATGATCACTGCATTATAAATTCAACCAAGAAAATATTGCTTGACTTACAAGGCTAATAAAGCATACTGGTTGGTATGGCAATATCAAACCCAACGCGTCAAAAAATTCTGAGTTCAGCCTACCATGAAATTCATCGCCACGGGTTCCAGTCCGCGAGCCTCAATTCAATCATCGATCGTACCGGTGTCACCAAAGGGGCTTTATATCATCATTTTCCTCATAAACGGGCCCTGGGACATGCGGTAATTGATGAGATTATCAAGGAATCGGTCAAAAAAGACTGGCTGCTGCCCATTGAAAATTGCACGGACCCCATCCGCGAACTGACGGCAATGATCGGCAGGGCAGGTGAAAGACTGGCCAAAGACGATATTTTGCTTGGATGTCCTCTGAACAATCTATGCCTTGAGATGTCACCGCTTGAAGAAGGATTCCGGCAGCGGGTAAACCAAGTCTATGAAATTTGGCAGGAAGGATTTTCCAGAGCATTGCGTGCCGGCCAGGCGGCAGGGACAGTACGAACGTCCATCGATCCACGCGATTGCGCTATCTTTATCGTGGCATCCCTGGCCGGCTGCCGCAGTCTGGCCAAAAGTGCCCAGAACCGCGAGGTCCTGGCAGCCTGCGGCAAAAATCTAATCCGCTACTTGGAGACATTGAGGCCGTCTTAGGGCCGGCCGCCGCTGCAAACTGCAACAAAAACCTTTCCCAACAAAACCCGCGTGATCAAGGCCATTGAGCATGCCGGTCATTCGATCTGCGCTCCACAGCTGTCGGCACAAGTCCGATCGGCCACTTCCCCCCCCACCAGAAGGATGACTTCCCAAAGATTCCCATCCACTTAAAAGTACAGGCAAATGGTCAAGATTTTCCTTTAAGTTTTGACCCGATTTGCCGATACATTTTCTAACTAATCTTCAGTAAAACAGCAGGTTAAATCGTTATGCCCAAGTTGCCCGCATGACGGTTTTTCCATTATTTTAGATAGATATACCCATATTAGGTCATCCGGTGGAAACGGCATCGTTATTTTGGTGGAACGGATAGTATGGATATTGCAACCATTATAGGCCTGGTGGGCGGAACGGTTCTGGTCTGTCTGGCCATTGCAACAGGCGGAAGCGTCTCCATTTTCCTCAATATTCCGGGACTGCTAATCGTAGTCGGGGGAACTTTCGCCACCTGTTTCATCAAATTCACCATGAGCGATGTCATCAATTCGGTCCGTGTGGCCATGAAGGCCTTTATGGTCAAGATCTATCCACCCGAAGAGATCATGGAAAAGATGGTCGGCATCGCCAAGGTCGCCAAAGAGCGTGGTCTGATGGCTCTGGAAAATGAAACCCCGGATGACGAGTTCGCCGCCAAAGCCTTTCAGTTCCTGGCCGATGGCTTCGACGAGACCCAGATAAAGGAACTGCTGAAAAAAGACATCAACCACACGGTTCAGCGCCACACCACCGGCCAGAAAGTATTCAAAGGGATGGGCTCGTCCGCACCTGCCTTCGGCATGATCGGCACGCTCATCGGGCTGGTTCAAATGCTGGCCAACATGGCCAATCCTCAGGACATCGGTCCGGCCATGGCGGTAGCCCTGCTGACAACCCTGTACGGCGCCCTGCTCGCCAACCTTGTTTTCCTGCCGATAGCAGATAAACTGGCGCTGCGAAGCCAGCAGGAACTGATCTCCAAAAACCTGATCTTGGATGCTGCCCTGGGCATTGCCCGCGGACTGTCCGGTATGGTGTTCCAGGAAACCCTTAAAATTCATCTCTCACCCAAGGACCGGCTCAAAGTTGATCCCAAAGCCAAAGCGGGAGGGGCTGCTGCCTGATGAGTGATGAAGCGCCCCCCATCGAAATTGAAGAAGAAGGTGCGCCGGCCTGGGTGGTAACCTTCGGCGACCTGATGAGCTTGCTGCTGTGCTTTTTTGTGCTCCTGCTGTCATTTTCAGAGATGGACCGCAACAAATACCGGGTGGTTTCCGGATCCGTAAAGAATGCGTTCGGCATTCAGCGCAAAAAGCCGGTCTTCGAATCCCCCAAGGGCTCTAAAATGATCGCCAAAGAATTTGATCAGGCCATCATTTTGACCAAAATCGAAGACGTCGTTAAAGAAATCATCAGCGAGCTGGAAGGTGAATATGAAGAATTCAAGGGTTTTGTGGAAGTGGAAGCCGGCGAAAACCGGGTCACCATTCGAATGATGGGAGAAGCCACTTTTGACACCGGCAAAGCTGCTTTAAGACCGGATTTCATCCCGCTGCTGCTCAAAATAGGCGAGATTCTGGGCAAAACCACAGGTGATATTATCATCTCCGGCCATACCGACAATGTCCCGCTGAAAGGCGGCCGCTTCGGCTCCAACCTGGGATTGTCCATGGCCCGCGCAGGGTCTGTTGCGGAATATTTGCTGAGCGCCAGCAAGATTGATCCGCAAAGGTTATCAACCATGGGATTCGGTGAATATCGTCCCCTGACAACCAACGATACAAAGGAAGGCCGTCGGAAAAACCGTCGGGTCGAAATAATTTTAGCCAAATAAGATGACAGCACTTTTTCAAGCCATATGACGCTGAGAAATTTACCCATAGTTAGCCTTGTTTTTGTGGCTGCATTATCGCCGGAGCCCGCCCTGCCCGACGTGGTGATTCTAAAAAGCGGCAAAGAGCTGCAGGTAGAAAAAGTGTGGCAGGAAAATGGAAGGGTATGGGTTGTAATCGATGGCATGCGGGCCAGCATCAAGCCGAGCAGCGTCAAACGAATTGCCAGTGATTCGAGCGCGGGCAGCCAGAATGACGCTGCGGAAAAAAAAGCGCAGGCCCCTTCAAATCAAGTCAATCCTAAAACCGCAAAACCAGTCCCCCGGCCGGAGAGTAAAAAGGTCTCTCAGAGGCCTGCAGCGCCAAAACCAGCAAACCTGAACAAAGACCATCGCCGAATCTTTCCCGACGAGAAATTCGGCGACCTGAAATGGGGAATCAGGGCATCTGTCATAAAAGGACTGGAAAAAATCTCAGCCGGCGGCGGATCCGATGATATTGTCGAATACCTGGCTGTAAGCAAAAATCTAACACTGGGAAAGATCCCACTAAAATCGATTCAATACGCCTTCTGGCGGGATCAACTCTACATGTTGACTTTTTGGACCGAGGGTCATTCGAATTACACCGCGCTGCGCGATGAGGTGTTCCGGCAGTTCGGCCAAGGCCGCCGCGACGCGCAAGCCTTTGAAAAATTTCGATGGACCGAAACACCCGACGACATGATGCTGGAGTATTCAAAAGAAGCTCAGCAGGGCACGTTGTGGCTGAGATCCGCGGAGATCGATCGTCAATACAAATTGTCGAGGTTAAAGCGCCAAGCATCTTATCTTAAATGGATAAAATCCAGAAACTAGTCGCGTTCCCGCTAGGAAACTTCCGCAAATCAACTGGAATACCAGGTAGTCCCAATATCCGGATACCATTTATTAATTCTCAAATCACAAAACCCACTTTGCAAATCCGCCTCGGGCGGACCAATTCACAATAGCCATAGGCCAAGCATATTCTCATATCAGCGCCGCCGCCGGCCGCAAGCGTCCAGTCTGATCGGAAAAGAAACTCTTTATTTTCACGCAAAGACGCCAAGGCGCCAAGATAAATTATAATATTAGTTATTTCCTTTGCGTCTTTGCGGCTTTGCGTGAGATAGATTTTTCGTAGTTTCACACAAGCCGGGGCCGCTGGCCAAAAAAACCGATAGCCTGATCAAGGGAAGAAATTTATGAACAGCGAACGTGCAAAATCGAACTTCAAATTCTGTCTATTACAAAACGATTGAGCGACTTGTCGGGACGTAGCCGAAGGCGAAGCCTGAAGCGAAACCATCCTTCGAAATTCATTATTCGACATTCTGCGGTTCTGCGGTTCGCTCTTTAACTTAATGTAGTTTCATATAAAAAGAAAGGAGTCGGACGCAGCCTTCGAGCTGCATTTACTTTTCGGGTTCTGCTGCTTAATATGTATAAGAATATTAATTACCGGTGAAGGAAAAAGCCGGGATTGCAAGTCGGGCCCTGCAACCAGAAATTTCAGGGATCTGACTGAAAAGGGGAGTTTATCCATGAAAGTATTAATCGTTTTTTATTCCACCTATGGACACGTTTATCAAATGGCGGAGGCGGTGGCCGAAGGTGCCGGGAGGCTCGCCGGCGCGGAAGTCGAGATTCGGCGGGCACCGGAAACCCTTCCGGCGAACGTCCTTGAAAAAATGGGTGCACTGGAAGCACAAAAAGCATTTTCCCATGTGCCGGTCTGCACGGTAGAAGAACTGGCCCAGGCTGATGCTGTCATATTCGGCACCCCCACGCGCTTCGGGAATATGTGCGGACAGATGCGCCAATTTCTGGATGCCACCGGTTCGTTGTGGGCCGAGGGCGCGCTGGTGGGCAAAGTCGGCAGTGTATTTGTCAGCAGCGCCACCCAGCATGGCGGCCAGGAGTCTACCATCCTCAGCTTCCATATCAGATTGCTGCATCACGGCTTTGTGGTGGTCGGCCTGCCCTACGCCTTCCAGGGCCAGATGCGGGTCGACGAAATTACCGGGGGCTCTCCCTACGGTGCCTCAACCATCGCCGGCGGCGACGGTTCCCGCATGCCGAGCGCAAATGAACTCGAGGCCGCCCGTTTTCAGGGCCGACATGTAGCTGAAGTTGCCGCCAAGCTGGCGAAATAAATTTTCGGAACTATAAACAATATTAAAGAATACGGAGGATTATTTACTGGCCGAGAATCTATCGATCATGGAATACTGGGGTGAGGGAGTATTGGATTGTTGTCATCAGGTGGCCGGCGCTGCGCTCCCTATTCCATTACTCCAGCACTCCAATACTCCACTACCCTAAAATTAATACAAAATCACAAGCTCATGGAAGATTAACCTTATTCTTGTTCATAGGTCCGTATATTTTTATGTTCTGTGGTTTGGGGTTTTAAAATATTGGTTGCACCGACGGCTGCACTCTAATATCTAAAGGGCTGGTGGAACAATTAAAGGCGGGAACTATGAACAATCAATCAAGAGAAGTAATCGATATCATCGCACCCCAAACCGTTATGGAAGGTGCCGGGGTCAAGCTCAAGCGCAGTATTGCCACTGCCAGCCTGGATCACCTCGATCCCTTTTTGCTGTTTGATCATTTTGGCTCCGACAGTCCGCAGGACTACATCAAAGGCTTTCCAATGCATCCCCATCGCGGAATCGAAACCGTCACCTACATGATCAGCGGGCAGGTCAAGCACAAAGACAGTATCGGCAATACGGGCCGCATCAATTCGGGCGACATTCAGTGGATGACGGCCGGCGGCGGAATCATGCACGAGGAAATGCCCCAACCTGCTCCCGAAAGGATGGTCGGCTTCCAGCTGTGGGTGAATCTGCCGGCCCGGCTCAAAATGACCAAACCGCGCTATCAGGATATCACCTCGGATCAGATTCCGGAAGTAACCCGGGAAGACGGAGTCAATATCCGGGTAATTGCCGGTCAGGTCGATGGGGTTCGAGGGGCTGTATCCGAAATTTATGCCGATCCGACCTACCTGGACATTGCGATCCCGCCCAATGGCGCGTTTTCCCACCCGGTGGAAAAAGGTCACGCGGTGTTTGCCTATGTATTCGAGGGCCGGGGATATTTTGGCAACCAGCCGGCCACGCCGGATAATTCGGTTTCCCAACCGGGTCTTGTGATTTTTGGCGATGGCGACTATATTCAGGCCGGTGCCGACGACGAACCGGTTCGATTTCTGCTGGTCTCGGGCAAACCCCTGAACGAGCCCATCGCCCGATACGGGCCGTTTGTCATGAACACCCGGGAGGAAATCCAGCAGGCACTCGAGGATCTGAAAAACGGCACCTTCGTCAGAAACTGATGGCTTAATTCTTGGAAGGGGGGCAGGTATGCTGAAACCAAATTTACGACTACTCTTGATCGTTTTACTCTTCACCGGATTGGCTGCCTGCGCCGGCACCGACAAGGATTCCCGGGATATGGCCCAAGATGCAACTGCGCGCCAGAGCATCACCCAATCATACGGCGTTCAGTACTTTGACCTGATAGAACAGGTCCAGTACACCTTCAACGCCAGAAATGGCGACACGCTTACCCGCCGCTTCTGGATCTGGGAGCCGCAGACGGACCGGGTTACCTTTGACGCCCTCGACTACAAAGGTCCCATCACCTATTACCGCCAGGACCTGCAAACCGATCCATCAAATAAACTCAAAAGCATCGACGCCTGGTTTGTCAATGACAACTATTTGTTGTTGTTTCCTTTTCACGTCGCGAGGGACACCGGTACTCTAATTGAGGACGCCGGACGCAAAAAACTGCCCCTGGGCGAGGGAGAGGCCAACTGCGTCGCGGTCAGCTACCCGGCCGACGGCGGCGACACCCCCGGTGATGTGTATGAACTCTATCTCGATGAAAATTTCAGGGTTATGCAATGGATTTATCGCCGGGGCGGATCCGAAACGCCCACGCGAATCGCCACCTGGGAGGATCACCGTCAACTGGGCCCCCTGGTTTTTTCTCTGGCTCACCAGGGAGACGATGAAAATTTCCGCATATGGTTCACCCAGGTGGGCGTTAAACTGAAAGACATAAAAAGCTGGCTGTTTATGGATTAGGGCTCTGATGGGCCCAATCGTCTGTTGTTCCCCCGGATCGCTCAAAACACCATTTAGGAGGGCAAGCCACGCGATTGTCTCCAACAAAGCGTGTAAAATCAGGACAACCGGTTTATGTGGTTAGGAGGCGGGGAGCACATTCTGTGACCCATTAAAAAATTGATCGGATCAGTGCGCGCTCTAGCAATCTGATCGAAAACCAATTTCGAGCATACCTTAAAAACCCTTCCTGCAGTCCGGCGGCCGTCCGGCCTTTCCGGGATTTTCCTTGACAGAATTGCCATTTTCCATGTTAATAGTTTCAACACGCGAAACCCGGTCCCCAAGGCTTTCTCACCGACCTCGATTGTGATACCGGGACAAATTTTTGGCAAGCGTGGAGGAAATCAGTCAAATTTCATGTCCCCCAATCAGATAGACCCAGACCACCGCCTTTTAGAACAGATCGAAGCTCAAGGCCCGTTTCAAGCGGGAGCATGCTTTCAATGCCGCAAGTGCACCAACGGCTGCCCGGTTACCTTTGCCATGGATCTCTATCCGGACGAAGTCATCCGCATGGTCATTTTAGGGCAACGGGCAATGGTTCTGGCCTGTGATACGATCTGGGTGTGTGCGGCCTGCGAGACGTGCACCACACGCTGTCCCAATGATGTTCGCATTGCCGAACTGATGGATTGTCTCAAGGAAATGGCCCTTGAACAGGGTGTGGCCTCCTCCCAGCCTCGGATTCTGGCATTGCATGAAACCTTTCTGAACAACATAAAAAAAAGGGGGCGTCTTTGCGAAGCAATCCTTTTGCCCGCCTATTGGCTCAGAAGCGGGGATCTGCTGGAAAAATGGACCACCGGCATATGGCGCCATGATTTGAACCTCGGCCGCCAGATGTTATCCAAGGGGCGCATGCCTATCGTTCAACGGTCGATCAGCGGCAAAAAAGAGGTCCGCAAAATATTTGCACGCCGTAAAAAAGGAACGCCTGAAGCGTGAACAACCTTTAGCATGACCCATGACACCACGATAACCAAAAGTGAATTGCCCGCCATACAGGCGACCTATTATCCGGGCTGTTCGCTGCAGGGAACGGCGCGGGACTATGCCGCGTCCGTTGTCGGGACCTGTGCGCTGCTGAACATCGAACTGGCGGAAATTCCCGATTGGAACTGCTGCGGCGCCACTGCGGCCCACAGCATCGACCATAAGGCCAGTATCGAACTGGCGGGACGAACCTTGAATCAGGCGGCCAAACTCCCCCATGCGGACATGCTGGTGCCCTGCCCCATGTGTTTTAACCGACTTAACACGGCCGTTCACAAGCTCAAGGGCGACCACAGCGGTCGATACGGAATTGAATTGGAAGAAACGGTGCCCCGCATCCGGGATCTGGCCAATTTCTTCGCCACAGAAAAAATGCTGGCAGCAACCGCCAACCTGGTCAAGAAACCGCTGCAGGGCTTGAAGGCCGTTTGTTATTACGGCTGCATGGCCAGCCGGCCGCCTGAGATCACGGGGGCCGAGGATTTCGAAAATCCGCAGGCCTTGGATCGAATCGTCCAAAATATAGGGGCCACAGCGGTGCCCTGGCCGTTTAAAACCGACTGCTGCGGTGCAAGCCAGGTGCTGTCGCGCCTGGACATCGTCTCCCAACTGGTGGGCCGACTCTATGATATGGCCCGGCGGGTCGGCGCTCAGGCCATCGTGGTTTCATGTCAAATGTGCCACGCCAATCTTGACATGTATCAGCAAAAAATCGCCGGCGACTGGGGCCAACGGTTTGCTTTCCCGGTTTATTATTTCACCGAACTGATCGGACTGGCATGCGATGTCACGGCGGCCAAGGATTGGCTCGCCCGTCATATCACGGATCCCCGGCCGCTTTTGCAGGAGTTGAATCTCTGGAATGATTGATGGATAAGAAACCACTCAGCCAGCCTCAGGAAAAAATCGGATCCGTCACCGTTGTCGGCGGTGGTATCGCCGGGATTCAGACCGCCCTGGATATCGCCAACTCCGGCTTCAAAGTCCACCTGGTCGAGGAAAAGCCGAACGTGGGCGGTGCCATGGCCCAGCTCGACAAGACCTTCCCCACCAACGATTGCTCCTCCTGTATGCTGGGGCCCAAGCTGGCGGAACTGGCCAACCACCCCGATATCGGCATTCTGGCCGACACCGAGGTAATCGATGTGGCGGGGGAGCCGGGCCGGTTCCGACTGAATCTCAAAAAAAAGCCCCGTTATGTCACGGCCGACAAGTGCACCGCCTGTGGTGACTGTGCCGAGGTCTGCCCGGTGGTGCGACCCGGCGAACACGATATGCAGCTGGCAAACCGCAAGGCGGCTTACATACCTTACCCCCAAGCCGTCCCGAACAGTTATGCCATCGAGAAATATGCAGCCGCGCCCTGCCGCACGTCCTGCCCCGCAAATATTAATGTCCAGGCCTATGTCGCCATGGTCAGGAAAGGGAAATACCGGGAAGCCGTCGAGATTATTATGCGGGATTTGCCTTTCCCCGGTATTCTCGGCCGGGTGTGCCCCCGGGGTTGCGAGGACCATTGCCGCCGCAGCGCGCTGGACGCGTCCATTTCAATCCGCGAACTTAAACGGGTTGCCGCAGATCATGTCAAACTTAGTGAAATTGCCGTGCCCGCGATAACGCCGCGGGATGAAACCGTGGCTGTCATCGGTTCCGGGCCGGCCGGACTCAGTGCCGCCTATTTTCTGGCCCTTGACGGCTACCGGGTGATCGTTTACGAGTCCATGCCCGAAGCCGGCGGCATGCTGCGCTACGGTATTCCCGAACACCGCCTGCCCCGCGATGTACTGAATGCTGAGATCGAAAACCTGAAACGATTCGGTATCGAGATCCGCACCAACATGGCCGTCGGCCGGGACCTCACCATAGAGACCCTTGAAGAGCAGGGTTTTGCGGCGATTTTTATAGCTATCGGCGCCTGGAAAAGCCTGAAGCTCAGGGTGCCCGGGGAGGAAATTTCCGGGGCGATAACCGGTGCCACCGCCTTTTTGCGCAAGATGCATCTCGGGGAATTAAAGCGTCTGGAAGGCCGGATCGTGGTCGTCGGCGGCGGGCACTCCGCCCTGGATGCCGCCCGCGTGGCCCTGCGCCTGGGAGCCGGCGAAGCGCACATCCTCTACCGGCGTTCGCGCAGCGAAATGCCGGCTGAAGCGGAAGAAATCTCCGCAGCTGAAAAGGAGGGCGTCAAGCTTCACGTTCAGGCCGTTCCCATTGCAATCGAGCATGAAAACGGCAGGGTTGCCGCCATCCGCTGCCTTCGTACCCGGCTGGCCGAGCCGGATCGCAATGGTCGACCAAGGCCGATTCCATTCCAAGGATCTGAATATCTGGTTCCGGCGGATCACGTTATTTCAGCCATCGGACAGGCGCCGGATCTCGAGCTGCTGAGCACCGATCAAAACCTGGAAGTATCGCGACGCAATCTTTTGAGCGTCGACCCGGAGACCCTCCAGACCAATCGGCCCCATATATTCGCCGGCGGCGACGTGGTCACCGGGCCCGCCACGGTTATCGAGGCCGTTGCCGCCGGCAAAAAGGCCGCCGGAGCCATTGCCGCCTATGTGCAGGGCAAACAACTGCCCGCCCAACGACAAAAGACACCTTCAACGGGTGGAAACTGGGCGGAGCTGCCCGCGGATGAACCGATCAGCGCCCGAATGACGACACCGACCCTGTCTCCGGAAGACCGCCTGGCAGGCTTTGAAGAGGTGAATCTGCCGGCCGATGAACAATCCGCCCAACAAGAGGCTGCCCGCTGCCTCGACTGCGGGGGGTGCTGTGAGTGTCTGCTGTGCGTCACGGCCTGCAAGGCCGGAGCGGTGACCGCAGACACCCACGCCCAGCAAGCGGAATTCATCGACCTCGAGACCGGCGCCGTTATCCTCGCGGGCGGATTCGAACCATTTGATGCCGGTTTAAAAGCGGAATACGGCCACGGGCGGTGGCCCAATGTTGTCACCAGCCTGGAATACGAGCGCATCCTTTCGGCAGCCGGGCCTTTTCAGGGGCATATCCGGCGGCTTTCCGACGGAAGCCGGCCCCACCGCATCGCCTGGATTCAGTGTGTGGGCTCCCGCGACAGTCGCATGGGAAGGCCATACTGCTCCAGTGTGTGTTGCATGTCCGCCACCAAGCAGGCCATGATCACCAAAGAACACAATCCCGAGATCGACACCACGATTTTTTATATCGATATCCGGGCCCAGGGCAAAGGATTCGATCGGTTTTACGAGCGATCCAAATCAGAGAATAATGTGCGCTACGTAAGATCGATGATATCCAGGGTGGTCCCCAATCCGGAAGACGATACCTTGAACATCAGCTATGCCGAAGCGGAACATCACATTCGGGAAGAAACCTACGACTTGGTCGTTCTCTCCATCGGCCTGTGCCCGCACCCATCCTTCGTTCAACTGGCCGAGCGGCTCGGCCTGCAATTAAATGCGCATGGATTTGCCGCCGCCAATCCCCTGGACCCGGCGGCCACTTCCCGGCCGGGCATCTTTGTCTGCGGTGCCGCCCAGGGCCCCAAAGACATTCCCGAAGCCGTCCAGCAGGGCAGCAGCGCAGCGCAGAGGGCCACGGCTCTGTTGGCGGATGCCCGGGGATCGCTGGTCACGGCACCCGACGTTCCAGCAGAACGCGATGTGGGCCGCGAGACACCGAGAATCGGTGTTTTTGTCTGCCATTGCGGAATAAACATCGCCGGGACCGTTGATGTCAAGGCTGTGGTCGACTATGTGCACACCCTTGCGAATGTGGCTTACGCCACCGACTGCATGTTTGCCTGCGCCACCGATCAACTGCTGGAAATCAAGGACGCTATCAGGGTCCATAACCTCAACCGGGTGGTGGTGGCATCGTGCACCCCACGAACCCATGAGGCGCTTTTCCGCAATACACTGCGCCAAGCAGGCCTCAATCCCTACCTCTTCGAGCTGGCCAATATCCGCGAGCAGGATGCCTGGGTTCACCAGGACCAGCCGCAAGCGGCCACCGAGAAGGCCAAGGATCTGGTGCGCATGTCCATTTCCAGGGCACGCCTGCTTGAGCCCCTTCATGACAGTTCATATGAAGTCGTTCCCAGCGCCCTGGTAATCGGAGGAGGGCTTGCCGGCCTCACGGCGACGCTTGCATTCGCGGAGCAGGGATTTGAGGCCACCCTGGTGGAGCAAAGCGACGCGCTGGGCGGTAATGCCCGCAGCCTTCATTATACCGAGGACGGCGCCAATCCGGCACGATATGTACGTCACCTTATCCAACGCGTTGAAGACCGGCCTCTGATAAAAATCCATACCGAGGCGCAGGTAACCGCCATCACCGGAAGCTGCGGCAATTTCAGCACCACCGTCTCTGTAAAAGGTGAATCCCGCAGCCTGTCCCATGGCGTTGTCGTGGTAGCTACCGGAGGCCGGGAATACCAGCCCGAAGCCTACCTCTACGGTCAGCATCCCGCGGTGATTACCCAGAAGGAATTTGAGAATCTGCTGGTATCGGAACCGGCAAGGGCCGGCCGGATCAGGCGTGTCGCCATGATTCAATGCGTCGGTTCCCGGGAGCCGGAGCATCCATACTGCAGCAAGCTCTGCTGCACAGCGGCTGTTAAAAACAGCTTGAAATTAAAGAACATCAATCCACACGCCCAGATCTCGGTGCTGTATCGGGACATGCGCACCTTTGGACTGAAAGAATCCTACTATTTGGAGGCTCGCCGGCAGGGCGTGCGTTTTTACCGCTTCGAAAGGAAGGACAAGCCGCAGGTTGCGGCCGCAGGCACCGAACTGGCTGTTGCTGTTTTTGACGCGCAGCTGCACGCCACGATCCGGTTGAAAGTTGATCTACTGGTCTTGAGCGCCGCCATCCGTCCCCATGAAGCCGGCCGGCAGTTGGCCGAAATCACGCGTCTGCCCCTCGATGAGGATGGTTTCTTTATGGAGGCGCACCCCAAGCTCAGGCCGTTGGATTTTGCCGCACCGGGATTCTATCTCTGCGGTCTGGCCCAAGGTCCTGATTTTGCATCTGAAAGCATTTCTCAAGCCCGCGGAGCTGTTTCCCGGGCCCTAACGGTGCTCTCCAAGAAGGAAATTGTGGCCGAGGGCATGATCAACCGGGTGGACCCCGAGCTTTGCCGGGCGTGTGGGGAATGCGAAAAAGCATGCAGCTTTGAGGCCATCAATGTCCAGGATATTCCGGCGGGCCGCAGACGGGCTGTGGTGGCCGAGGCGATGTGCGCGGGATGCGGGATGTGCAATGTCGCCTGCCCCACGGGGGCGGCTTCAATATCCCATTACAGAGACGACCAGATTGAGCGGATGATCGGGGAATTGAACACTGGAAATTGATGTATTTGTCGAAATTGAAGATGACCGGATAAAATTAAATCTTCAATCATCAATCTTCATTCTTCAATTAATTGGAAAGCTATGTCTTCAAAAACAGAACCCAATATTCTCGCCTTTGTGTGCAACTGGTGTGCTTACGCCGGTGCCGACCTGGCAGGCGTTTCACGCCTGCAATATCCAACCGGCGTCCGCCTGATCCGGGTGATGTGCACCGGCAGGGTGAATCACGGCTTTGTGCTCAAGGCATTTCAGGAAGGCACCGACGGCATTCTGGTCTCCGGCTGACACATCGGCGACTGCCATTACCTGGAAGGTAATATAAGATGCCGCAAAGTCGTTGAAGAAACGCGGGAGATACTCGCGCTGCTGGGGATGGACGAACGCCGCCTGCGGCTGAAATGGATTTCCGCTTCGGAAGGCGCTGCTTTTGCCGAGGAGATTCGTCTGTTTGCAGAACTACTCAAGAAGCTTGGCAAAAACCCTTATGTCCGCAATTGACCATTGAACACGGACAAGGGTGGGATGCTTAAAAGAACCAGGAACGAACGCGAAATTTCACGAACTAGTTTTTTCACCGTAAGTGTCTTTGAAACCGGCACAACCACATATTCGTGATCATTCGTGTCAATTCGTGGCCAAAATTTCTGATTAAGAACCACCAGCATCGCTGATTTTTCCGTTTTCAATCTGCAATCTTAAATATCGATAAGGGATTTCTTTATGGATAAGAGCAGCCCGCTTACCCAGGAGCAGATCGACTACTGCATGGAATGCGGTTTGTGCACGGGAAGCTGTCCCGTCAGCCGCGAAATGTCAACGTTTTCACCGCGGCAGATCATCAAACGCGCCTTGCTGGATCCCCACGGAGGGCTTGTGCACAGCCGGGAAATCTGGGCCTGCCTGAGCTGTGCCAGCTGCAGCGGTCGCTGTCCGGCGGAAATAGATTTTCCTGAATTTATCAGCACGCATCGCCAGCTTGCCCGCCGGGCCGGCAATCTTCCCCAGCAAAGCCATCACGGCATCATGCAGTCCATCGCCGGCCTGCAAACCCGCGAATTAAAGCAGCAGCGAACCGGCTGGGCCCAAAAGGCCGGAAAGTTCAGAGACCAGGGGCAATATCTTTATTTTGTGGGGTGCCTGCCTTTTTTTGACGTGACTTTCCGCTACTTGAACCTGTCCCCACTGAACTCTGCCCGCAGTATGCTGAAACTGCTCAATCAAATGGGAATCGAGCCGGTCATCAGCAACGACGAGCGCTGCTGCGGCCACGATGCCTTGTGGTGCGGCGACCGGACCACTTTCCGCCGTCTGGCCGAATGGAACCTGGCAACGATCCAATCCTCCGGCGCCCGAACCGTACTGTTCAGCTGCCCGGAGGGATATGTCACGTTTAAATACCATTACCCCAAATATTTCGGCAGCTTGCCCTTTGACGTGCTGCATATGACCGAATTTCTGGCGCGCGAACTGCCGGCAGCCGGCCTATCATTCCGGGAATCCCCGACCGCAACCGTCACTTACCATGATCCCTGCCGGCTGGGCCGCCTGGCCGGACTCTACGAGCCGCCGCGACAGCTCTTGCAATCACTGCCCGCAACCCGCCTGGTCGAAATGGAACGCAACCGGGAAAACGCGCTTTGCTGCGGGACCAGTGCCTGGATGGAGTGCTCCGGCCACTCCAAAGCGATTCAAACCGAACGAATCCAGGAAGCCGTTCAGACCGGTGTGCAAACCCTGATCACGGCCTGCCCCAAGTGTCAGATCCATTTTACCTGTGCCCAGGGCGGCGCGGACACCGACATCCAAGTGGTTGATCTTTACACCTATCTGAGCCGGCGGTTGAGCACAGCCGACACGAACCGGGAAGCATAAATAATTGAGGGATCGGGGAGTTCCGCTTCAATAGTCTACGCTATCATTTAGTAGCTCTGCTCCATCTGACGCGGTGTCCGTCCTGGGTATGCGCTCGCCCCAGCCGTAACAAATCAGTACCGGACTCCGTACACGCCCCCAATCCCCTGCGCCGGATCCGAAAAGGCAGAGACGATCAGCTTCGCCGTGAAGATTGTCTTCTGGGGCTTGTCCGAATCCAATCGACGCGGGATAGCTGCCGTACCCAAGTTGCGCGGTCCTATTGTCACGGCTGGGGCGAGCGCATACCCAGGACGGACATAGCAGGAATTGAAAAACTCCCCGATCCTTCAAATAAGTGATGCCGCTCAATGGTGCCGATTACTGTCCGGGCGCGATCGCAGCCGGGCGACCCTCGCAAGACTCAGACCACCTCTTTCCCATCCGAAACCAATCCTAAAGATTAACGTAAAAATACCGATACACCATATTAAGATGCAGTGTTGGATTCGAGAACCAAACCAAGAGGTAAAATGGCTTCCATCAAGAAATTAGACGTCAGCCATCTAATCGGCCAAAAGGTAGGAACTTCCACCATTTTAAATGAATTGGCCCGAGGTGGCATGGCGATCGTATTTGTGGCCTTTCAGCAAAGCTTGAAACGCAGGATTGCGGTCAAGATACTGCCCAAATCGCTCATGACCGCAGCCAAGGCCGAGCTGTTTCAGCAGGAAGCCGAAGCGGTTGCCTATTTGTCCCATCCGAACATCATCCAGATCTTCGATGTCGGTGAGGTGGACGAGTTTATTTATTTCACGATGCAGCTCATCGACGGCCAGCCAATGAATCATATTTTGAAAAAAGCCAAAAAACAGGTGCTGCCATCGAAGCGATTTTTGCCTCTGAAGGCGACACTTAAGCTTTTTCTGCAAATTCTCGATGCCCTGGATTATGCCCATCAGCAGGATATCATCCACCGGGATATCAAGCCCGAAAACATATTGATCGAAAGGCATACCCAACGACCGATTATCACCGATTTCGGGGTTGCCAGAGTCTTGAATGGGAGGACGGAGGACAGTTCCATTGTGAGGGGAAGTCCCCTGTACATGCCTCCCGAGCAAATCCTCGGTGAGACAACCGATGCGCGCAGCGATATTTATGCCGCCGGCACCATGCTGTTGGCGATGCTCGTGACCCAGCTGCCGCTGCCGAAGTTTAAGTCCCATGATGCGCTTATCAAAGCAAAATTATTAAACAAACGGGGGATCTTTTTAGAAAGACCCTCCAGGATCAACCCCCAGGTGAATACGATCATGGACAAGATCGTGCAAAAGGCGACGGTGTATGATCCTGAGAAACGATTCGCGAACTGTCGAGAATTTAAAAATGTGCTCGAGAGTTACCGCCAAAAGTATTTGTAGGTAGGCGACAAGATCGAAAATGGCAGATGCAAAACTATCACAGAGTAAATGCGAAAAAATCAGCAGGGGATTTTCGCTCATATTTACCCGCACCTTGATGTACGACGCCGGCCATCCGGTTGTCCAAAAATCAATAGATGAAACCCACGCCATCCTTACCGAGAGCTTGCGGCGACTTTCACCGCTCGTTATTCTCTTTTACCGGGAACAATTTTTTGTAGAGGAAGAACCTTTCGACAGTCGCCTGAACACCTCGCGGATGGCTGATCATTTCAAAAAGGTCGGCATTGAATCCGTATCATTTGACAAAGGTTTGGGCAAAACCGATCTCATTGAGCTTTCGAGAATATTCACCGATGCGAAAGCCTATCCCAGCGCCGACTTGATGAAGGAAGAGCTGGCCAAAAGACACGTATCCAGGGTCAAAATCAATTATATCTTTTATAGAAAAGTCACGGCAGATGATGAAATCATCTCCAAGCAAGAGCTAGAGAAACTGAAAGCAGGCACGCCCGATGGCGGCTCATCCGGAGTGCTCAACGATGTCGTCAACAAGATGGCTGAAAACATTCTCGTTGAAGAGGTCGAAAAATCCGCATCCCTTGAAGCCCTGCTCGCGGACCCGGCCAAACTCTCAGATGATATTATCAACCAGGACCTGGCCCTGTCCAAAGGTGGTAAAACCAAACAAAACAATCCGGGCGCTCACATCGCCGGACAACTCAATCAATTCAGGAACGAGGTCCAGAAGGCCGCCAAAAATCCTGCCAATTTGAGCCTGCCGAATTTGGCCGACGCGGTTTACGATTTGAAAAAGCAGCTCTCCCAAAAAATCGAATCGCAAAAGCAGATGGGAATATACTATGAAAATGAAGCGGAGATTCTCGATGAAGCCAATGCGCTGACGGACCAGGTTCTGGTTGAGCTTTTAAAGGATGAATACCAAAAGGGCGCTGTCTCGATTCAGCGGCTGGCGCAGATAATTCATCGCCTGGTGCCGGATATCAAGGAATTAAAACGGATAATTCCCGGCCTGAGAAAAGTTCTATTCGCAGAGGGGATGTCCAAAGCAGATTTTGTCAAGCTCCTGCGTCAGCTGGAAAAGGAACTGCAGGCCGAAAACCTGACTTGTTATCTCCAAAAGGGAGCTGAAAATATCGGTGTAACCTCGGAGGAATTGATCAAGGAATTCAAGAATAATCCGGACGACGCCGCCGAGCTCATTTATTTAGCGTCCGAAATTCGCAAGCGCCCTGGGGATGAAAAGGTATTGACCGAACTGCTGGTAGACTATGTGGAGCGCATCGGCTCGAAGATCGCATTGGATGGCGTGGATCCCAGCCAACGAGGCGGCGGTGACGATCTTAAACGAATCATCGCCGAAGTCAAAACCGAAATCGTAAAAAAGTTGGGGAAAAAGGGGTTGCCCCCCGATGTTCTGAAGGCTGTCAAAAAGAAACTGAGCCAACGCATGGAGACCAGCTTCAATGATCTGATGGCAGGTGGAGGGGCCGGCCAGACAAACGCCAACTCTCCAAAAAATACCGGGGGCCACAGCATTCTTAAAATGTTGGAAGAATGCGTCGGTGAAGGCGATGAGTTATTTGAGATTATTAAAAAGGTGCGGTCGTCGGTCGGTGATCGGGGCATAGACGAAAATGACTTCCAGCAGCTTCATGCTGAAATCCAGCGGTACCGGCAGCTTGAAGACGTCAGTGAGGCCATATCAGACAACGGAGAATTCGGCCCGCTTCCCGACGGCGCTTTTCCCTTGGACCAGTTGAAGATGTTCATGCAACAGGAAATCGTTCGCAGCAGGCGCCATCTGACCCCATTTTCAGTGATATCATTATCTGTCACCAAGGTGATTGCCAAACAACCGATCCCCCGGGGGTCTATCAACAGGGACCAGGTAAACCAGCGGATTATGACAAACCTGATCAGGATGGTAAAGCCTGATGAGCTCGTCGGTCCCCTGACAAAAAAATTATGCTTATTTTTATGCCGTTGACCGCCTACAAGGACGCCAAGATCGCGCTGACGCGGCATCAAAAAAGTTTGACGGCAAAGATTTTTCAAATAAATGGTCATTCCATTTCGGTGCTTTTCGCCGGCGTGGTCACCTCCTTCGATTCCGAGCGAACACCTGACTTGACGACTTTCCTCCAATCTGCAGAAGCCGCCCACACCGACTTTTCAACCCGCATCAAAAACATTCAGGACCTGATTTAATTGGGTGTTGTGTCCCAGAAACATATGATAGAATTTGAACCGGGCTTTTACGTCCGTCAGCGTCCTTGATTTTATCAAATTCCACGCACCAAATTACAAATCCGCCGGAAGCAGATATGTGATTTGCGGTTTAGACAATTAAATTCGGAAATTGGAGCGATTCGACAAACCATTCGAGTTTTGGAAACTACAGCAGGACACGACACCAGCGCGCCGACAAATCTGCTTTAAAAGGTGGCCAAGAAACGCTTGGCCTGATATTCGAACTCTCGGGCTTCAACCTCGACGATCCGGTAGCTGTCTTCTTGCACAACGCTTACGGTCACGTATCCACCGGCGCCCTCAAATGTAATGCAACATGAATGCCGTTGCCTTTCCGTCAGCGCTTCTCCGCCTTCACCGAAAAAATCAGAGGCCCGGCCGATTACGTTCTCCGGTGTTAATCGGGTATGCCTGGATATCCGAATCATCAGCTTGCTCCTCGGTAACATCCGCCGGCAAGCGCGACAAAATTCAACCGGCAGAGAATATAACAGGGACCGCCTTACGGGCTGCAAGGACATATAAAAAACGCTAGGTATGAAATCGTCAAAGTCAAGAAGGCGTGATAGTATCGTACACCGCAAATGCCTTACATGAATCGGCAGTGTGTATTAGTCCGGTATTTGAGGGGTCGGGGAGTTTCTCCCGCGCTTGTCTTTGTTCCCATTTATTCGGCCTTCGCCGTCTGACGCACTGTCCGGCCGGGGTATGCGCGCGGGCCAGCCGTAACAAATCCGTACCGGACTCCGTACACGCCCCCAATCCCCTGCGCCGGATCCAGAAAGGCAGAGACGATCATCGATGCCGGGGAAGTCTGTCTTTTGGGGCTCGCACGGATCCAATCGACGCGGGATAGCTGCCGTACCCAAGTTGCTCAATCATATTGTTACGGCTGGCCCGGGCGCATACCCCGGCCGGACATAGCAGGAATTGAAAAACTCCCCGACCCCTCAGGTTTTTAGCTTCAAAAGGGATTTGACCGCTGCGAAAGCCGTGGCGATGGCAACCCCGGCACCGCATTTTAAACGCTTCCAGTCGCTGTGGGCCAGCAGGGAGCCGGCCGCAAAAAGCGCTTTAAAAGCCGGTTGACGGGAACTGTCCAGGGGACGAAAGTAATCATCGATCTCCAATCCGGCCCGGTTCACCTCATGCCCCCGGGGATCCAGAAATTCCCGCTGGTGCCAGTCCATGCGATTGGCGGGCTGAAATACCGGCAGATCGAATACCGTTTCTTTGATCCGTTTTCTGTCGGCATGCAATCCCCCGCCGATGAATCGGCCGCTGGCCAGAATGATGGCCCGGGCCTGAACGGTGTGCTCAACGGCGGTCCGGCCGATGCCGACTTTAAATAAATCGTCATCCATATGCCCGACTTCCAGCACCCGCCTGAAGGAATGGTAAACAACGCCTTTGGCGCGCAACCCTCGCTCGAAAGCTTCCTTTAACCGCAAACCCGGGACCGAAGGCGGTATGGTGGGAATTTCAAAGAGGGGCACACCCATCAAGCGCTCCAAATCGGACACCACCTCAAGGGTACGGTACAGGCCCAAAATGGCCGGCAGGCCGACGATCTGCGCCTCTTTGATATGGGGGATCACCGTGCGGGCAAATTTCCGCCGCTGCTGGGGTGATATGAGCGCGCTGGCCATATGTTCCGGATACACTTCGTTGAGGTGATCCGTGTCTGGAAAAGAGACCCGGGCGGACCGCAAACCCGGCCAATCGGGCCGCAAAGCCGCGGAAATCTGGCGCGCACTGAATCCTTTCAACCCCCGAAAGTCGACCAACAGACAGGGCGGCTTATTACCCAGCGCTTCGACGCCCTTCCACATGGTATGAGGAACACAATAGGTCGGTTTGAGGGTTCCGATGGCGGTCAGGATGCTGCTGTTTTGATTGGCCTGTCGCCGATATGGCAGGCCGGCTTCACTTAAAAAGGTCAGAACCTCTTCAATGGCTGTTCGAATGTCTTCTGTGGCAAGGCGGGCATAGGGATGCTTGGGATTGTCCTTCACCAGTGCTTCGAGCCCCTGCCAGGGATCGGTCCAGATATGCGGTTCATCTGCCGGGTGGACACCCAGCAAGTCCAAAAGGCCGCTGGCAAAATTAATTTCACCGGTCTGCCCAACCTCTACACAAGCCAGACCCCGGTTGGCCGCAAACAATGTTGCCGCCAGCCCGGCCAGGCCGGCCCCGATGATGCAGACGTCGGTGGTTATTGTCTTTGAGGTGGACATTAGTACAAGATGTTCTTTCGGGCCAATATGGCAGCCTTAAAGTATAGGTCCTATATGACCTATACGACCTATTATATGACCTATAAGTCCTATACGGCCTATATGACCTATAAGTCCTATACGACCTATAATATGACCTATAAGTCCTATATGACCTACAACTCCAACCCAAAAAAACCACAGTAGAGGGCTTCCAGAAGTTCGGCCTGAACGAGTTGTTTGTCCCAGAGGGTGGGGTGCTGCCCTTTCCAGCGTTGGTTCAAAAAACCTCTGAGATTGGCCATGCTTTCCTCCGGCGCCAGATCCCCCCGGTCGTACATGTAGGCTGTGACACGCACCCCGCAAAAGGTACCCTGGCAAGCCCCTTTGCCGATTCTGCTGCGCAGGGCGATGGCCTTGAGGTCCGGCTGGCCGCCGTGTTCACGAATGGAGTCGATGATATCGTCCACAGCGCTTTTGGGGACCATTTCGCATTCACACATCAGGATATCTTCCGGTTCATGATGCTTCAGCCAAAGTTTGGGGGCCAGTCCCGGTTGGGTCCATTTCGCCGGTTGGCTGACCGCCAGCGGCTGGGTCCGCGTCAGGCAGGGTTTGTCAACCCCCAGCCGGGCACAAACCAGATCGGCTGTCTTTTCCGCCATCAGGCGGTAAGTGGTTAGCTTGCCCCCGGAAATCGTCGTGAAGTTGTCCAGGCCGTCTTCGCTGTGATCGATCAATGCAAAGCTGCGGCTGACGCTGCGATCGTCGGATGCGGATTGCGATCCGACCAGCGGTCTGACCCCGGCGTAGGCCCGAATGTAGCGCACAGTCTCCAGAGCCGGAATCATCTTGACGGCTTCACCCACCATGTTGTCGACCTCGTAGGCCGTGGGGTAGATTTGGTTCAGATCGTCTATTCTGACCGATGTCGTTCCGAGAATGGAAACCGTACCGCCGGGAACCAGAATGTCGGCACTGGCCGAAGGGCGCAGACGGTTGACAACCCGTTCGGTAATCCGGTTGTGGGTGACGATGAGACTCCCTTTGGAATAGATGATATCGATGGACACCCCGGCCAGGCCGGCAACAACACCGGCCCAGGCACCAGTGGCATTGACCACCTGCTCGGCCTCGATGATAATCTCTTCCCCGGTGATGATGTTTTGCATGCGCGCGGCCCGGATTTTTTGATCGCCTTTCTCAAAGCCGACGACCTTGGTAAAGCGCAGCAAGATACTGCCCAGTGCCTGAGCCTGGGCCATATTTTCCATGGTGAGCTTAAAAGGATCGATGGAGGCGTCAGCCACCAAATAAGCAGCGATTAATTTATCCGAAAGCGCGGGCTCGAGTTCACGGGCCTCCTGTACATCCAAAGCCTGAACCGGAATCCGGCACCGGGAGCACAGCTGGGGAAAGTCGGCCACGTACTTCTCATCGTCACCCTCAACTGCAACAAACAATCCACCGGTATCCTCAATACAGTGAGGCGCCAGTTCTTTAAGCAACTCGCCCTCATCACGGCATTCGGAGGCGCTGTCCTGGTCGCTGAAGACATAGCGGCCGCCGCTGTGCAAAAGGCCATGGTTGGCCCCGGACGCGCCCGCATTGAGATCGCGGTATTCAGCCAGGACGCATTGCACACCTCGCAGGGCCAGATCCCGTGCAATTCCGGTGCCGGTGGATCCCCCGCCGATAATCAGCACCTGGGTATGTAACGTATCGCCCATGTATGACTCCCTCAAGGGACACCAATTAGTGTCCATCCGGATCCGCCTCAGGCGGATTGGTTCAGGGCAAGGCCTGAGCGTTTTTGCCACCCACTGCGAAGCAGTCACTGCGACAGCCGGCATAATGGAACTATTCCGCAAGAGCGTGAATGGCTGCGCCACTATGGCAAAAAAGCGAAAACGCCGCCCTGGACCAAAAGATGCTGTTTCCGGATGGAAACCAATTAGCATATCAGCGTGCAATTATCCACCTGAAATGAAAAGCACTCCAAACACGAAATTCGGATTAAATTTTGGCTTGCGGGAATCATCAAATGGTGCTATCGAAAAAAATCGATGCGTTCCCTCTGACTATGCAGTAATTGATAGTTACATGACCGTTCACATCAAACGACCCGTAAATGTCGTCCTGCGGCGACTGCGGCGAAAACGGCCATTCCAATCCCGCTGAAAACCAGCTAACCGCGAGACCTTTTTGCATAACGCCCATAAGTCGGAAACGGAGGCACCTGATGGGCCTGGCATTGCAGCACATTGACAAGATCGTAGGCCGCGAGGTCCACCTGGCAGATGTCAACCTGGAGTTCGAATCAGGATCGCGCAATGTAATACTGGGCCGCACCCTGGCCGGTAAAACTTCGCTTTTGCGAATTATGGCCGGCATCGACCGGCCCACCCGCGGCAAGGTTCTGATCGACGGTCAGGATGTTACCGGCGTATCGGTGCGCAAACGCCAGGTGGCCATGGTTTACCAGCAATTCATAAACTACCCCTCTCTGACCGTGTATAAAAATATCGCCTCGCCGCTTAAGGTCAGCGGTGTTCCCAAGGCCGAAATCGACCGGAGGGTTCGTGAAACGGCTGAAATGCTGCACCTTGAAGACTTGCTCGAACGGCTGCCGGCCGAGCTCAGCGGCGGACAGCAGCAGCGAATAGCCATCGCCCGGGCTCTGATCAAAGACACCCAGCTGCTCCTGCTGGATGAACCCCTGGTAAATCTGGACTATAAATTACGCGAGGAGCTGCGCATCGAGCTTCAGGAAATTTTCGAACATCGCGAAGCCATTGTCGTGTACACCACCACCGAACCAACCGAAGCGCTCATGCTGGGGGGCAATGTCATTGTAATTGACGAGGGCCGCACCCTGCAAACCGGCCTCACTCCGGCGGTTTATCACAACCCTGCGACGACCAAGGTTGCGGAAGTGTTCAGCGACCCTCCCATTAACTACATCTCCAGCACCGTTCGTGGTCAAACCGCCCACCTGGGCGATATTATCGAGCTTCCCCTGACCGGGCACCTGCAATCCTTGCCCGAAGCCCGATATATTTTCGGAGTACGCTCCAATCACCTGTCATTGAAGCGCACCGGAGCCGGGGACACCGAAATCCGCACCAAGGTGGAGCTGGCGGAAATCAATGGGTCGGAGACCTTCATTCATGTCAACTATGACAATTCGCGACTGGTGATCCAGGCAGACGGTGTCCTGACCCATCGGATGGGCATGGAGATAGCCATTTATGTCAATCCGAGCAGTTTTTTTGTCTTCGATGAAGGGGGTGCCCTGGTCGCATCACCCTCACGCAAAACAGTTGAATGACCATTTCGATCTTAGTCTTGAATTTATTGCATTTAGAAAAACATTTCATCACGAAATCCTGAGAAAACGAAAACACGAAAGAAAAGAAGAATTTCGAGCTTTCCAACTTTCGTGATTAATTTCTTTAATAGGTTCCGGTTCGACCGGCTTGGGACAGGAGTCCGTTATGGCGCGCATCGAATTGAATGAGATCGCCCACAGCTATTTAAAAAATCCCAAAGATGAATCCGACTATGCCCTCAAGCGTATTCATAACGAATGGAATGACGGGGGCGCCTACGCCTTGCTTGGCCCTTCCGGGTGCGGCAAGACCACGCTGCTCAATGTTATTTCCGGCTTGCTGACACCCAGCAAAGGTCGTGTTTTTTATGATGGCAAAGATGTCACGGACCTGCCGCCGGAAAAACGCAACATCGCCCAGGTATTTCAATTTCCGGTGCTTTACGACACGATGTCGGTCTTCAATAATCTGGCATTTCCTCTGCGAAATCGAAAGGTTGAAGAAGGCGAAGTCAAGAAAAGGGTTCTGGAAGTCGCCGAAATTCTTGATCTGACGCCGTTTCTCAGCAAAAGAGCCGCCGGATTGGCAGCCGATGCCAAACAAAAAATATCGTTGGGTCGGGGGCTGGTTAGAAGCGATGTGGCCGCCATTTTATTCGACGAACCGCTGACGGTGATCGATCCTCACCTGAAGTGGCATTTGAGGCGCAAACTCAAAGAAGTTCATGAGCAGTTGAAGCTAACCCTGATTTACGTAACCCACGACCAGGTGGAAGCCCTGACCTTTGCCGACCAGGTCATGGTGATGTACGAAGGTGAACTCGTTCAAATCGGTACGCCCCAGGAGCTTTTTGAACATCCAAAACATAAATTCGTGGGCTATTTTATCGGCAGCCCGGGGATGAATTTCTTGCCCTGCCGGCTGGAAGGCAACACCGCCTGGGTGGATGGCGCCGGGATCGTGCTGGATGACGAGATTGCAGCATCGGGGCAAAAAGCGCAGGGCAAAATGGAAATCGGCATTCGCCCCATGTACCTGGAGGTCCACTCGAGTTCGGTCGAAGGCAGCCTGCCGGCCAAGGTCAAAACCATCGAAGACCAGGGTAGTTTCAAGATTCTGACCGTCAACATGGCCGGTCATACCCTGCGCGCCCGACTACACGAAAAACAGGCTGTCCCGCCCGATCAGGCCTGGCTTCGATTTCCGAAACGGTGGACCAAGCTTTTTGCCGACGGCCACCTGGTCAGTTAGAACCTGACATTGAATATTTCCGATTGAAGATTGAATATTTAAGGTATTCTTTCGATTTTAAAAAGGACGGAGCGCAGCGACATCCATAAATCTTCAATTATCAATCTTCAATCTTCAATTCCGGCTTGTCCGGAATAGGGCAGGAGCATCTTTATGGACAAATGGGAAAACAACAAGGCCTGGTTTCTGGTACTGCCGGTTTTTATCATCGTCGCCTTCAGTTCAATCCTCCCGATCATGACGGTGGTAAATTACTCGCTGCAGGACATTTGGGGACCGGGCCAGAGCGTTTTTGTCGGCACCGAGTGGTACGAGGAAATGCTGGCGGACACGCGCCTGCACGACGCCCTGTGGCGTCAATTCTTATTCTCCGGACTGGTGTTGCTGATCGAAATGCCGCTGGGCATTCTGCTGGCCCTGGCAATGCCCAAACGCGGCTGGGGCGTTTCCGCCAGCCTGGTTACCATTTCGCTGCCGCTGTTGATACCCTGGAACACGATCGGCACGATCTGGATCATCTTCACCCGGCCCGATATCGGCCTGTTCGGAGTGGGGATCAACAGCCTCGATCTGCTGGAGGTGCCTTTCGATCATACGGCCAAGCCGCTTTATGCCTGGATCACCCTGCTGCTGATGGAAGTCTGGCACTGGACGCCGCTGGTCACCCTGCTGGCCTATGCCGGGCTGCGCGCCATCCCCGAGGCCTATTACCAGGCCGCCAGAATAGACGGGGCATCGGCCTGGTCGACATTCTGGTATATCCAGCTGCCGAAGATGCGCGGTGTGCTGACCATTGCCTTTTTACTGCGCTTTATGGACAGTTTTCTGATCTATGCGGAACCATTCGTGCTGACCGGCGGAGGCCCCGGCAATTCGACGACCTTCCTGTCCATATATCTGGTCAAAATCGCCTTGCTGCAATTCGACCTGGGGCCGGGCGGTGCCTTCTCGCTGATCTATTTTCTCATCGTCCTGCTGTTCAGCTACATGTTTTACCAGGCCCTGCAAAGAGTCGGAAAAGGAGAAAAGGTATGAAAGTGAAGAAGAAAACGGTAGGTCTGGTCATATACTTTGCGCTGCAGTTGATGCCGATATACTGGATGCTCAATATGTCCCTGCGGACCAATGCCTCCATCCTGGGCTCCTTCGTTTTGTTCCCCACCGATATGACCTTTCAAAACTACATCAAAATCTTTACGGATGCATCCTGGTACACCGGCTACATCAATTCGATCATCTACGTCAGCATCAACACGATCATCTCCCTGGTTACGGCGCTGCCGGCGGCCTATGCCTTTTCACGCTACCGCTTTCTCGGAGACAAACACCTTTTTTTCTGGCTGCTGACCAACCGCATGGCACCGGCGGCCGTTTTTGCGCTGCCCTTTTTCCAGCTGTATTCTTCCGTCGGCCTGATGGACACCCATATAGCGGTGGCCCTGGCCCATTGTCTGTTCAACGTGCCGCTGGCAGTTTGGATACTGGAAGGCTTTATGTCCGGGATTCCCAAGGAGATCGACGAAACCGCTTTTATCGACGGTTACAGTTTTCCGCGTTTTTTTATCACCATCTTTATCCCGCTTATCCGGGCCGGAGTCGGCGTGACCGCCTTTTTCTGTTTCATGTTCAGCTGGGTCGAGCTGCTGATTGCCCGGACGCTGACCGTTACCAATGCCAAGCCCATCGCGGCGATTATGACCCGAACCATCAGCGCCACCGGTCTTGACTACGGCCTGCTGGCCGCCGCCGGTATGCTCACGATTGTACCGGGTATGCTGGTAATCTGGTTTACGCGCAATCATATGGCCAAAGGCTTTGCCTTGGGTAGAGTGTAGATTATATTGAAGATTGAAGAATGAAGATTGAAGATTTGAGGAACTCTACCTTTAAGATTTGCTATTGTTAGATCTCAGGAATCAAGTTATCAGCCGGTGTAAATGAACCGAGAGGAGTTGACAGAAAGAACCAAAAAGTTCGCCCATCGCTGCGTCAAGCTGGCGATGGCACTACCGGAAACTCCTTTAGGCAAACATATTCGAAGACAACTTATCCGGTGTTCGACGTCCGTTGCCGCTAACTATCGAGCGACCTGCTTATCGCAGTCAAAGGCTAGCTTTATTGCAAAGCTGAGCATCGTTTTGGAAGAGACAGATGAATCGGCGTTCTGGCTGGAATTTATTGTCGATGAAAATTTGTTGAAAGAAAATCTCGTCAGGCCGCTAATGCTGGAAGCAGAAGAGCTGACCGATATATTCGCCTCATCCAGAAAGACGGCTAAGACAAAATATAAAATCGACAGCATACATTAAATCTTCAATCTTCAATTTAAAGAGGTGGTCATGACACTGACCTTGACATGGATGGAATGGACCCTTCCGACGGCGATCTTTTTCGGCACCATTTTTCTTATATTGGTGGCCATGACCATCTGGCAGACGCTGTCGCCATCCATTGAACGGCGCGGTTTCCTGCCCATCCCCACAACCCCGGGAGATCGGCTTTTTATTGGATTGCTGGGCAGTGGCTACATCTTTCTGGCATGGATCGGATTGACCAATCTCGCCCTTTGGTTCATGCTTCCCATTGCCCTTTGCTGGATGATCATCGTGATGTGCTGGGGATGAGAGGGATTGAAGATTGAAGAATGAAAATTGAAGAATTAATTAATCCGCTGAACTTTCGGTTGAGCGAAGATCTTGTTTTCTCAAAGGTCCGATGACAACTCTGAATCTGCAATTTTCAGGGCGGATTAATTAGGTCCAATGTCGTGGGACGTTAATGGCCTTCCCGCCGGCGATATGGACCTTAAAACCAAAGACAATCAATGAAGGCCAACGTTTGGAGGTGTCCCTATGAAAAGAATTATATCGGAAAGGAAAAACAAGGTGATGCTTCTGGCGGGGGTGTGCGTGGTAATGCTTGCTCTTTTCGCAGGCAGCGCCAGCGCCGACATGGCCGCCGCCAAGAAGTGGGTTGACGAGGAATTTCAACCGTCCACGTTGACCAAGGATCAACAAATGCAGGAAATGGAATGGTTTATCAATGCCTCCAAACCATTCCGGGGTATGGAAATCAAGGTCGTCTCCGAGACCATTCCGACCCATGAATACGAATCTAAAGTTCTCACCAAGGCCTTTGAAGAGATCACCGGAATCAAGGTTTCCCATGACCTGATTCAGGAAGGTGATGTCATCGAAAAGCTCCAGACCCAGTGGGCCTCGGGCAAGAACGTCTACGACGCCTACATCAACGACTCCGACCTGATCGGCACCCACATGCGCTACGGGTTTGTGGTTCCCCTGGACGACTTTATGAAGGGCGAGGGCAAGGACGTGACCCTGCCCACCCTCGATGTCGATGACTTCATGGGCAAATCTTTCACCACCGGCCCCGACGGCAAACTCTACCAGCTGCCCGACCAGCAGTTTGCCAACCTTTACTGGTTTCGCTACGACTGGTTCAAACGCGAAGATTTCAGAATGAAGTTCAAAGAAATCTACGGGTACGAGCTGGGCGTACCGGTCAACTGGTCGGCCTATGAAGACATCGCCGAGTTCTTCAGCGAGCATGTCAGGGAAATCGACGGCAAGGCCATTTACGGTCACAACGACTACGGTAAAAAGGCCCCGGACCTGGGCTGGCGTTTCACCGATGCCTGGCTGTCCATGGCCGGTGCCGGGGACAAGGGCATTCCCAACGGCAAACCGGTGGACGAATGGGGCATCCGCGTTGATGGCTGCCGCCCGGTCGGTGCCAGCGTGGCGCGCGGCGGTGCCGCCAACGGCCCGGCCGCCAAGTATTCGCTTCGCAAATACATGGAATGGCTGCGCAAATACGCGCCTCCGGGCGCCCTGGGGATGGATTTCTATACCTACCTGCCGGTGCTGGCCAAGGGCCATGTCGCCCAGCAGATCTTCTGGTACACGGCTTTCGTGCCCACCATGGTTGCACCGGGTCCGACGGTCAACGAGGACGGCACCCCGAAATGGCGTATGGCCCCGTCACCCCACGGACCCTACTGGGAAGAGGGCATGAAGCTGGGTTATCAGGATTGCGGCTCCTGGACCCTGATGAAAAGCACGCCGCTGGAGCGCCGCAAGGCCGCCTGGCTCTACGCCCAGTTCTGTGTGGCCAAGACCACCTCGCTGAAAAAGACCCACGTCGGACTGACGCCCATTCGCGACAGCGACATCCGGCACGAGTCCTTCACCGAGCGCGCACCCAAGCTCGGCGGACTGGTGGAGTTTTATCGCAGCCCGGCCCGCGTCGCCTGGACGCCGACCGGGACCAACGTGCCTGACTATCCCAAACTGGCCCAGCTGTGGTGGCAGAATGTCGGTGAGGCGGTTTCCGGCGAGGTCACCGTGGACCGCGCCATGGACAACCTGGCCCGTGAACAGGACCGCGTGCTGCAGCGAATCGAGCGCTCGGGCACCCAGGGCGAGTGCGGGCCCAAACTGAATCCCAAGCAGGACGAAGCCTACTGGCTGAGCCAGCCCGGCTCTCCCAAGGCCAAGGTCAATGAAAAGCCTCAGGGCGAGACGGTCGACTACGACGGCCTCCTGCAGGCCTGGCGCGAGGGACGCGTGAAATAAGAACATCGTCGTTCAGAGATGTTTTTGGATATTGAACCTTCGAGGGGCTAAAGTCGGGACTTTAGCCCCTCGATAACTATGGAGAATCAACTATGCCAAACTTCGTCGGCGCCCTGGACCAGGGCACAACCAGCAATCGCTTTATCGTTTTCGACCACAGCGGCAGCATTGTCGGATTGGACCAAAAAGAGCATGAACAGATCTTCCCGCAGCCCGGCTGGGTCGAGCACGACCCGGCCGAAATCTGGCAAAATACCTGTGACGTGATCCGCGGAGGCCTGGCCGCGGCCGGTATTTCCGGATCGGATCTGGCGGCCGTCGGCATCACCAATCAGCGGGAGACCACGGTTTTGTGGGACAAACGCACCGGCAAGCCTTACTCCAATGCCATAGTCTGGCAGTGTACGCGCACCGATCAAATCTGCAAAGAGCTGATGCGCGAACAGGGGCAAAACCGTTTTCGCGAAAAAACCGGGCTGCCCATCGCCACCTATTTTTCGGGCCCCAAAATCAAGTGGATTCTGGACAACGTACCTGCAGCCCGTGAGGCGGCCGACAAGGGTGAGGCCCTGTTCGGCACCATGGAGACCTGGGTCATCTGGTGGCTTACCGGCGGACCCGACGGCGGTTCGCACGTCACCGATGTCACCAATGCCAGCCGCACCATGCTGATGGATTTGCAGACGCTTCAATGGGACGAGCAAATCCTGCAGGCCATGGAGATCCCGCCCCAGATTCTGCCCCGCATCGTGCCGTCCTCGGACGCGAACACCTGGGGCAACAGCCTGAAAGACGGGCCCCTGGCGGCCGAGATCCCGGTTTGCGGGGCCCTGGGAGATCAGCAGGCGGCCCTGGTCGGCCAAACCTGCTTCGACATGGGTGAAGCCAAGAACACATACGGCACCGGGTGTTTTATGCTGCTCAACACGGGCACCACCCCGACTGTTTCCCGCCAGGGTCTGCTCACCACCCTGGGATACCAGATCAACGACCAACCCCCGGTGTACTGCCTGGAAGGCTCCATCGCCATTACCGGCGCTCTGGTTCAGTGGCTGCGGGACAACCTCGGGCTGATATCCAGCGCGCCCGAAATCGAAACCCTGGCACAGACGGTTGAAGACAACGGCGGCGCCTACTTCGTGCCGGCGTTTTCCGGTCTGTTTGCACCCTACTGGCGCTCGGATGCGCGGGGTGTCATCGTCGGGCTGACCCGCTATGTCAACAAGGGCCACATTGCCCGGGCGGTGCTCGAAGCCAGCGCCTACCAGACCGCCGATATCGTCAAAGCCATGAACAAAGACTCCGGGGTCGAACTCAGCCGGCTTAAAGTAGACGGCGGGATGGTGGCCAACGAAGTGCTGATGCAGTTTCAATCCGATATACTAAACGTTCCGGTAATCCGCCCCAAGGTCTCCGAGACCACCGCTCTGGGAGCGGCCTATGCCGCCGGCCTGGCCGTGGGATTCTGGTCGGGACTGGATGAACTGCGGCAGAACTGGGCCGAGGACAAGACCTGGCATCCGTCCATGGCACCGGCGGTCAGGGAGAAGTATTTCCGGGAATGGAAAAAGGCGGTGGATCGGACCTTTAACTGGGTGGACTGAAGGCTGTGCCGACAAGGCAATTACGTCCCAATCGTTATTTTCTTGCTTCTTATGAAAAAACAATTCACCAGATGAAAAAAATTCAAATTCCAAGCACCAAAACACAAAAAAATCTCAAACTACAATACCCAATGACCAAAACAGATGAATTAGCAGAAAGTCAAAACCCATCCCTTATGTCACTCCAACGAAAGCCGAATTTCAATCCATTCGAATGCGGGAGGATTGGGATTTTGAATTTTGGTCATTGTGATTTATTTGGAATTTGATATTTGTGATTTGAAATTTTGGGTTTATCCGAGTTTGATTGTATAAGACAAGGACGATCTCAAGGCCATTCGGTGCCAGCTAAAAAGCTCTGGCAGGGTCTAAGAGCACCTCGACACCGGATTCGACCGAATCGACGATGGCAAAGGACCCTTGAAAACGATTACCCTCGAAAATTTCCTTGATATATCTATTCAAGGCACACAGCGCCACTTGGCCGCGCTTCTGGTTTATTTGCTTGGCGGCGTTCAAGATCACCCGCAGGGCCGGGGCCCTTAAATATTCCAGGCCACCCAAATCGAACAGTATTCGCCGTTGGTCCTGGGCCACAATAGTTTTGATCGTTTTTTCAAGCTCCGGTGAAAACTCGCTGCCCATGCGGCCTTTGATAGCGATGCAGACAATCCCGTTATTTTCTTTTAGAATAAACTCCATGGCGATAACCTTTGATTAACTATTTTCTTTGCCTTGCGATCATAATTGATAACCTGAGAAGGCATAGGCTGTGACACATTTAACACGCCGATCCAGAGGTGCTTTGATGTTAAAGGGCCCCAAGGTGTTTGGCAACGACGGCACTGTTTGACTGTCATGGATCACCTCGATTCGCTGCCAGCCCGTATTCACTGTCTTTTGGTCTTCGTCAAGCCACTCCACCGCGACAACCACATTCGATTGTGCTCCGGACCCGTGACTGCGCACGTCTCCTGTGCAATACATATAGCTTTTGTCAGCGGACATTGCGATGTTCTCGACACTTACTTCCGGGCGTAAATTCTTTGTGTTCTTACGCTTCTGCGTTGCCGGGTGTCGAAAATGGCGTTGATTTAGAAAACGTTCTTTCACACAGCGCTGGTCGTCGGCACGATGAGGCCGGCGCACCTTTTTATTCCGCTTGATTTTTATAAACGATCGATTGAGGACATTTAACTTCATTTTGCTTCTCCCGGATCCTGCATTCAAACTCCTGCCCATGAAGCCGGTGCCGACTGCGAAGATATCACCCTAGCGATCGGAAGCGGAATGGGCTCATGGGCTCCTTTCGCCTTTGCCGTCATGATGGACACGAAGGGAGCCCCGCCGCCGACCGGCCCAACGCTTCGGCACCCTAATCGAGCACGAAGCAGCTCTCAACGGCGGTCTGGTTGTGGCTGGCCTCTCTGGCCAGGATCTCGTATTTGAATTCATCAGTATCCTGTCCCAAGAGCTCCGCTGGGACCGACACTGCCGTCACATTGGGCGGCAGGATAATGCTGAACACCGCAGCAAACTCTTCCCCGCCCACCTCCAGTTCCGCCTCGACGACGACTTCGTAGTTGTGGATTGCAACTGGAATCGGGGGTTGCACACCGGCACCCCCACCCTCCGAATCGGGGTGTGACATGGTTATGGGCGCCCAACTGATGACAACAGACCCGTTGGCATTGACTTCAACCGACGGTATGGTGTCTTCTTCGTCACAGTCAACATTGTCGAGGTTGACAGGATCGCCATTCAGAGTGATTCCGCCTGCCGGTGCCGGCATCACATGAGTCAGTTCCACCGTGCTCTCCATCTCTTCCCCATCAAGGGTCTTGCCTTCGATTTCATAGTCACCTTCCGGGAACCGCGCGAAGAATTTCCCGGGCGACAATTCATCGAAGGTCGGCTCGGCGCTTTCGAAAAACAACTCGGTCAGACCTTGCTTGCGCAGGCGCCCCTTAATTTTAATGTTGAGCATCTTGCGTTCGTTGGGGTCTTCGATTTCCAGCTTTTTCCACGGTTCGCCGTCAATCAGGGCGTGAATGCCCAAATCTCCATCCGTGTCATTGAGCTCGAAGAAAATCCTGGCTTCGGCAAAAGGGATCTCATTGTCATGATCTTCCGCCCAGCTATGCGGGACAGAGGCCCCCAGGAAAACGGCAATCATTGCGGCCAAGATCGCAGCCGACATGCTCCTCTTTCTGTTCCTCACACAGGTTTTTCTTTTTAGATTTGCGTACGGCATATCAACCTCCCTTGGATGTGGTTGCTGGACGCCTTAAAGCTCAGGCAGTCCGGGTTAATGTTGATTTTCTGTATATCAAATTTTCCTTACGGCAAGATTACGGAAGAATTATTATTTCGTAATGTGGGAAGGGCTTCTAATGGATGAAATTGACCGTGTAACGGTCGGATTTGAACTCCCGGAATATACTTAAAAGCGGATATGACTTTATGCTCAGTACGGTGCCGACCATAAGCTGGTAATGTCCGCCCTTTTGCAACGATCTCAACGCCATGATCTCCAGGTCGTCAATTTCGGAAACCATCCGGAGGGCATGATCAAGATCTTTAGTGTAGGCCAGCAGAGGATCCCCTCGGGAGCGCACAATTTTATATGCTTTACGCATGACATCGTAACGCAGCTCATGCACCACTGTTACCCCGGACGTTTTTCTGTCGAACCAGAAGTCAATAACTTCATAAAGACGGATTGAAAATATAAACCGAACCGTCACACCGTTCAGCATCGCTGCCTTCATTTCAGGGGTCAACTCGCCGTCAATTTTCAGGTCAACCAAGAGGGCATCCGCAGTATTTTTAATAACCAAATGGGTGATTTCTGCCTGGGGGGCGGCAGCCAATCCCGTCAAAGGAAGTAACATGATGAAAAGGAATGAGAGAATATACCGGCCAATCCGTTTCGAAGACTTCATCGACCTGAGCCCCGAGCAACAAGCTATTTATTCCTGTAATAACAAATAGTTAACCAAAACCCACTTCAAAGTGAGATTTCCCCAAAGGTGAACCCAGCATCCCGTTATAATTGAAAATCTTTATCGGAAGGTTACCCGGACATTATCATTTAATAATGTTGGCTCTAAGTGGATTGGAGACTGAATAGGAGCAAAGGGGGGAATCCTCTATTGAGCGAAACTGAGCATAAAGGTACTGCCCTTGTTGACGGCACTGGTGACGCTGATTATCCCGTTCATGGTGTCTGTGTATGCCTTGGCCAGGCTGAGGCCTAGGCCCACCCCGCCTTGGGGCCGGCTCCTGTCGCAGCGGTAGAAGCGCTCGAAGATATGCGGTATATCGTCTTCTGAGATGCCCACCCCGGTGTCGTTGAAAATAATTTGAATTTCGCCATTTTCAGCTTTGGCCGCAACGGTTACTTTTCCCCGGTCGGGTGTGTATTTAATCGCATTTTCCAGAATATTGGTAACGATTCGCTGCATTTTCTTTTTGCTGCCTTGAAACGGCAGCGTGCCGGGGAGATTATAGCTAATCTCGATGCTTTTTTGGTCGGCAACCGGACGGAAAATCGCACAGGCCTCCGCTATAATTGCCGTGACATCAAAATCCTCATCGGCACTGCCGTTTACGCCCGCCTCAGCCTCGGTGATGTCCAGCATGGTGTTGATCATGTCGATCAAACTGTCGCATTCCTCGATAGTACTGACGGCCATCTCCTGGTACTGCTTGATGGACTTCTCATCGGACAGGGTCATTTCAGCGATCCCGCGAATCCTCGCCAGCGGACTCCTGAGATCATGGGCAATGTTGTCGTTGATCTCCTTCATGGATCTTAGCAGGATCTGGATGCGATCCAGCATTTGGTTGAAGGTGGTTCCCAGCCGTTCGATTTCCGCATAACGACCCTGGATCTCCACCCGCCGGTCATAGGCCCCCCGGGCGATATCTTCGGCGGTTCGGGTGACTTCGGCCATGTCGCTCAAGGCGCGCTTGGCCAGATACCAACCGATAATGGCCGCAGAAATGATCAGAAAACCGGTCAGGACCGCAAACAGGTTGCGGAAAATTTCAAGGTATTCATCGGCTTCTTCCAGGGATTCGCCGATCTGCATGATGACGTCCGGCCTGAGGAGGGCGGAAATCATGCGTGCCTTATCATCGTCATCGGCAAGTGTTATGGTTTGATATTTATGGTTAATCTCATCCTCCGGCGACTCGCCGGTAAACCCGGTTTTATCAACGGCGCCCCAGGCCGACATGTCCGATTCGGCCAGAACGTTGCCGCTGGAATCCAAGAGGCGATAAAACTCTTCCTCCGGGTCCTCCGAATCAGCTTCTTCAAACAATTTGTGCCTGAGAGCTGCCAAATCCGAATCGGCCAGATACCCGGCATAATATTCGATTTCCTCCAGCAGTTCCTCATCCATTCGTTCCATCGTTACCGCATAGATCCGGTAGTAAAAAACCGCAAAGCTGACGACGGCCAGCAGCGTGAAGGTCAGGGTGTACAGAATGGTCAGGCGAAATAAGAGGGAGTATTTCAGATTTTTAATTTTCTTTAAGAACATACCCAACTCCCCTCACCGTATGAATCAATTTTCTGCCGAAGCCTTTGTCAATTTTATCCCGCAGGTAGCATATGCGGGCTTCGACAACATTGGTCATCGGATTAAAGTTGTAGTCCCAGACATGTTCCATGATCATGGTTTTCGAGACGACGCGACCTTTGTTGCGCACGAGGTATTCGAGCAGCGAAAACTCGAGGGGCTGCAGCTCAAGCTCCCGGCCGGCCCTGAAGACCTTGCGGGTGTGCAGGTTTAGGGTCAGGTCGGCCACCTTAAACTCGATCGGCGCTCGGTCCCGTGATGATCTTCGCATCAAGGCCTGAACCCGCGCCAATAGCTCAGAAAAGGCAAATGGCTTGACCAGGTAATCATCGCCGCCGGTATGCAACCCTTCCACGCGCTCGTCCACCGAGCGTCTGGCGCTTAGAATGAGCACCGGTGTATTGATTTCACTGTCGCGCATTTTTTTGATAATGGTCAGGCCGTCGACGGTGGGCAGCATAATATCGATTACGGCCAGATCGTAGGGTTCGGTCAGGGCGAGATGCAGGCCGTCTTCTCCATCAACCACGTGGTCCACGGCAAAACCGGCTTCCTTGAGCCCGGCTTTGACAAACAAAGCAATTTTTTGATCGTCTTCGACCAGCAGTAAGCGCATGCTTGTTAATTCCTTTCCGTTACAGACGACCCTGATCATCCCCGCCGGGGCTTTTTTTATTGACCGACGGGAATGGTTAAAACCGGTGCGTTTTGGAACTGGGTGGTAGCCGCTATGCGGTCCTTCCAGAAAATCCTTAGAATTCGAAACATCATCTTGGTGTTCTGATCGGTTTCTGCGATGTAATAGTAAGCGTTACGGTAGCGAATCGACACGGACGCATTTTGAGGGGCCGATGTTGACCTCTGGACTCGAATCCTGCTGCCGGCCAGTCCCGGCCGGGGGTAGTTGATAGCCAACCCTGATTCGCTGTGTTTATCAGGAACATCGATCGACGCCGCCATCATTTCGATCAGGTCGTAAATGGAGTTGGTCGTCACGGCAACACCGCCGGTTTCCGGTGGTGCCTCCGTTGCATGGTAAACGGGCACCACCAAAGACTTTGAACCGTTGAGTTTCTGCTCAACTCCGAGCAGAGTGAGCAATTCAACGATTTTCTCGGTTTGCCGCGGCTCGTGGTTATGGATGACAATATTAAAATCAACTTGCTCACGGGACTCCTGCGCCCAGTCAATGTGGCCGCTTTCGCTTAACTGCCTTATCAGGGTGACAATGCGCATGAATCGCGGGTCGGTTTTAGCCGCCGCCGATGGGATAAATTTCGGATTTTTGATGTAGTTTATGCTTTCGATGAGCATCAATAAAGGCAGTCGACTGTATTCCATGTGATCTGATAAAATAACGACGAAATTCAAAGGAATCGGCGACATCAAGCGGTCGAATTGCTCCTCGCCTTCGATGGGCGCATAGGAAATCGTCGGGTTGTCTTCAAAGGCCAAACCGGTGCTCAGCGGTACGAGGTTGCCCTCGTAGCTCTGGCGGCGTCCAATCTCGAATTGAGCTTCGGCCGCGGCACTAAAGCGGACGTTGGCGGTGACATTGGTAACCGCCAGCATGCTGATGGTTTCACCGTAACGCGTACGCACGATGGCCATCAGCATCTGTTGATCCTCGGTGTAGTTGATCACCTCATTATAGGCCGCTCTCCCGCTCGATATGTATTGGGGTCCGAGGGTGGTGCATCCCATCAGCAACCAGATAAGTCCGCAGAAAACCGCCGGGCGGCCTGGCAAAATCGATGTGGGTGGACGAGATCGCATTGTCACCTCCTTACTATTCAATATATTTACGCATCAGTCAAATCTTAAGTCTTCAAGCAGATTCTAGAATACGGCAGCATACCAGATCCAGATTATGTTATCCTTACCCGGACATTATCATTTGATAATCTTGAGATCAGGCCTCCTGGACAGTTTTTGGTTGACAGGCATCGATCAACGGGTCATTATTCTTATAATCAATTATTTTATTGAATACTTGAGGATGATTCCATGAAAAATCCTAACCGTGCCTTCAAGGACGCGATTTATGAGCAGTTTGCCCGCATCGGCAAAGCGGTCTCCAGTCCGAAGCGATTGGAGCTGTTGGATCTCCTTTGCCAGGGACCGCGAACCGTCGAGGTGTTGGCGAAGGAGTCCGGTCTGACGGTGGCCAATGCGTCCCAGCATCTGCAGGTTTTGCGCGCCGCCCGCCTGGTGGATACCGAAAAGCAGGGACTGTTCGTCACCTACCGGCTGGCGGATCCGGGCGTGTGCGAGTTCTTCAGGGCCATGCGAGTACTGGCCGAGAACAGATTGGCGGAGGTTGAACAGATTAAACGTCAATTCCTGCAGGGCAGAGAGGGCATGGAACCGGTGAACCGCGAAGAGCTTCTGAGCCGGGTTCGCCAGGGTGCAGTTACCTTACTGGATGTGCGGCCGGTGGAAGAATTCAAAGCCGGCCACCTTGTCGGGGCGCTGTCCATCCCCCTTGGTCAATTGAAGCTGCGCCTGACCGATTTGCCCCGGGACCAGGAAATCGTGGCCTACTGCAGGGGGCCCTACTGCGTGCTTTCCGTTGAGGCGGTCGAGATTCTGCGAGCGGAGGGTTTCCAGGCCATTCGAGTCGAGGAGGGCATCCAGGATTTCTCTGCGATGGGGTTTTCGATAACGGAGGGCATAAATGAATAGGCGATGAACAATACACGCAAAACCATATTGACCCTGATCGCCGTATGCCTTGCCCTCGGCTATGTCTGGTACGACCAACGCCCCGTCATTCCAAAGAAGGCTGACTGGGATGACGTCCGGGACGAGGCGACGGCCGGCGGCTATGAATTAATCACGACCGCTAAATTGTGGCAGTTGTACAAGTCGAACCCCGCAGGCCTTCTGCTGGTCGACACGCGCCAGGAGTGGGAATACCGCTCCGGACACATTCTGGGGGCCGTCAACTTCCCCATAGAGCCGACCTGGTTGGCCCGCTGGCGAAAAAAGGGGGAACTTGCAGCCGTCCTGGGAGCTAACAGGAAACGTCTGGTAGTATTTTACTGAGCCGGGCTGGCATGAGTCCGCAGCGACTCGGCGGCCCGGGCGGCCGTGAAACTCGGATACACCAACGTGTATCGCGATCCCCTGGGATACCCGGCATGGCATTCAAAGGGCCTGCCGGTGGACAGCTCTCCCGCGGGGCTGGATGAGATTGCCCCCCCGGAGGCGCCGGCAGCCCTGCCTCTGGCCGGTTGGGCCATGATCTGGACGCTTTTGGGCGTTTTTGCCGGCGGCATTGCGCTCAACCTCACGCCCTGTGTATACCCCCTGATCCCGATCACCGTCTCCTATTTTAGCGCTAAAACCGGGTCGGACCGTGGAAAACTGGTTTTTCACGGCGCCAGCTATATCAGCGGCCTGGCCGTCACCAATTCGATCCTCGGGGTAACCGCCGCGCTGACCGGCGGTCTCATGGGAGCCCTGCTCCAAAATCCCGTTGTTTCGGGCAGCATTGCGGCCATATTGATTTTTTTTGCCGCCAGCCTCTTCGGGCTCTGGGAATTGCGCCTGCCCTACCGGTTTACCCGGGCCGCTGCCAGATCTTACAGCGGCTATTTCGGCAGCCTGTTCATGGGTGCAACCCTCGGTGTGGTCGCCGCCCCCTGCATCGGTCCGTTTGTGCTGGGTCTGCTCACCTGGGTCGCCGGCCTGGGCAGTGCCTGGCTTGGTTTTTTGATCTTTTTCACCCTGAGCCTCGGCCTGGGCCTGCCGCTTTTCATCCTGGCCATGTTTGCGGGCAAGCTGGACAAACTGCCCCGGTCCGGCGAATGGATGATCTGGATTCGCAAGCTCATGGGCTGGGTGCTGGTGGCCATGGCGGTCTATTTCATCCGGCCGCTGGGGCCCGCTTTCATCGGAATGCTGCTGATGGCGGCAGTCGCCCTGCCGGCCGGGCTGCACCTGGGCTGGATCGATCGCTCCCCCTCCGACCTGCGCGCCTTCGGCTGGCTGAAAACCGGCGCCGGAATCGCCGGGGTGGTGACGGCAACCTATATGATCGCTGCCTTGACGATCCAGGGTCCCGCCGTGAAGTGGGATGTCTACAGCGAAAGTCTGCTGACCGAAGCCGCAAAAGCGCGCAAGCCGGTCATCATTGACTTTTCGGCGGCCTGGTGCGCCCCCTGCCGGGAACTGGACGAGGTCACCTTCCACGACAGCGAGGTGGTCAAACAGGCCGCAAGAGATTTTGTGATGATCAAGGTCGATCTCACCCGCAGCGGCGATCGCGAATATGATCGTCTCCTGCGAAAATTCGATGTCAAAGGGGTGCCGACCGTGGTGTTCCTGGACCGGAACGGAACAGAACGGCGGGATCTGCGCCTGGTGGATTATCTACCGTCCGACCAGTTTTTAATCCGCATGGCGGAGGCTAGAAAAGCTCATAGTGAAAGCAGTCAAGTGGAAAATAGTCGAATAGTTCGCAATGCAGATAATCACAAAGTCAGATAGATTGACATCCGTTTTAGCAATTGGGAGGGGTCTAAGCAACCGTCTATGCCGTCATTTTAGCGCATGGCACCATCTGGCGCGATGTCCGGCCGGGGTATGCGCTCGCACGGGCCGCAACAATTTGACCGCGCAACTTGGGTACGGCAGCTATCCCGCGTTGAATGGATCCGCGCCAGCCCCAGAAGAAAGTCTGCACGACGGCGCTGATCGTCTCTGCCTGTCCGGATCCGGCGCAGCTGATAGGGGGCGTGTACGGAGTCCGGTACGAATTTGTTACGGCCCGTACGAGCGCATACCCCGGCCGGACATAGCAAGGATTGAATAACCCCCCTTAAATTATTAACTATTCAGCTAATCAGCTTTTGAACTTACCTCTTTTAAGTTTCAACAACAAGCAATGAGCTAACGCGAAGGGAGATGTCTATGCTAGTAGTCAAATTTTTCATGAACCTGCCCAACGGCAAGCCCTGAAAGCACTTTAAAAAAATGATCCCCGGGCTGGGAGATAAGTATGCCATAGAGATCGAAACCATCGCCAAACCGAAAGACGAGTACATGACCGACGAATACTTTGAGCTGGACCTGCCGGTGGCACCAGCGGTTATGGTGGGCGATGAAATCGTGGTGGAGGGCACGGATGTTGCGGAGATCGACCTCGAGAAGGTTATCTGCCGACATCTTGGCTTGCCGGAGCCCGAAGGGCGCAAAAAAGGCTTTTTCCGGCGAGACCGTTGATTACCTGAGTTTTTCATGATGAAACATGAAATCTTTATCCGGACGGATTTCTCATTGCTATTATCAGTGACGATAAAAAAACAGATCTCGCTCCTTTTATACCATTAACGAATAACGGATAACGGATAACGGATAACTGTTAACTCTCGATTCGTTTTTACTGAATTGAGGTCTAGGCTTCTTTTATTTTAGAAATCCCGGGGATCAGCGTTGTGGTGCTGTGGACCCCGGGCAGCTGGCGGATTTTTTGGTGAACGAAGTCGGAGATGACCTCTGCATCCGAGCTGAGCAGATCCCGGGTCAGCACCACTTTTACCAGGAAATCCACGTCTCCGTGGACCGAATGGATCTCGCGGACCGGCTCCAGCTCGTAGATCTTCTCCATCAGTTTGGTTTCTTTTTTGGCCTGCACGTTCATCAAGATAAAAACCGTGATGCCATGCTTCATCTCCGGATATTCGCAGTCTTTGATTTCAGCCATGCTTTTTCGAAACGCCTCCATATCCTTTTGAATCAGTTTGTCGAGCCCGATGCCGTAGCGGCGCTTGCGGCCTTCTTTCCAGGCGTGCAGGGTAATATAAGCGTATAAGTCTGCAATGGTCCGTTCCGGAAACGACTCTCCCAGTCGTCCTTTTTTAATGATGCTGCACAGGGGACGAAAGATGGTTTTGTGCCAGTCTGCGGCCGCGTCTTCAAAGGATACCGTCGTCTCGCTGCCCTGGCGCAGGAAGGTCAGATGTTCTCTTATTTGATCCAGCAGATGGGCATACTGATTGACCTCGGTCACATTGATTTCGACCGGCAGCCGGGTGCGGTCGGCAAACTCGGCGCGCTCGCGGTAGAGAATGTTTTCCAGTGAGTTGTCGGTGGGCACCAGTTCGACCAGGTGGGCCAGAACTTCGTCCTGGCCCAGCTCTTTGGCGGCCGCGATGCGATGGTTGCCGTCCAGGACATAAAACTCGTCTTTGATCTGGTAGAGCTTGACCGGGCCGAGGTTGCGGCCCTGGCGCATGGCCTCCTTGACCCATTGCAGCCGTTCCGAGGACGCCCCCCGCTTCAAGCGAAACTGGCTGTCGAAATCTTTATAGCGCCCGACACTTCCCACAATCCGCTCGACCGCAACCGATCTGATCCCCCGGTCATGGGAATCATAAGCCCCTTCAGCTTTCTGCTGATCCTTGAAGCTTTTGATTCCCCCGGATTCATCGACCGGTGGGTCAGCGTTTGCGGACCGGTTCAGCCGCGCTCGAATTTTCGATTTCCAAGATGCTATACCCATAGGTGTTCACCACTTTGGTACGGCCGACCAGAGTTACCCGGTCGGACGGGTCGTCAAATTCCCTGTGAATGTGGCCGTGGATGAAATACTGCGGCCGGTATCTTTGGATCAGCCGGTGAAAGCTCTCGAAGCCCCGGTGACAGGGGTCTTCGGCATCATGAACGTGGCGGGGCGGGGCGTGGGTGACGAACACATCCACCCCGCCCTGCCACCAGAGTCTGGGCCTCAGCCGGCGAATCATGGACTTCATTTGATGCTCGGCGTACTGATACGGTCCCCCATTGTACCAGTGCGAACCCTCCAGGCCAACCATATTTATGCCCTCGACCGTAACCAGCCTGCAGTGCAGGTTAAAGCCCCCCTCGGGCGGCTTGTTCTTATAGCGGATGTCGTGGTTGCCGCACACGTAGTAAAGGGGCACGTTGAAAACATGGACCAGCACGGACAGATATTCCGGCGGAAGATCGCCGCAGGATATTATCACATCGATGTCTGCCAGCGGTCCATCGCCGGACGGCTGTTTCAAGAGCGGTTCAACCGTATCGGACACCGCCAGTATTTTTATACTATTACCGTTCTTCAATATTGTTGCACCGTCCTGATTCCGAGTCTATCGAAGCACTTCTTCCAGGGGCGAGCCCAGCGCTGACGCGGGCGGGGTCAAGCCCAAAAGCCCGGCGATGGTCGGGGCGACATCCACTGGATGCACGCGGCGGTGAACCGTTTGAGGCTCAATCCCCGCGGCCATGAAGATTATCGGCACATGGGTGTCGTAGCGCCATGGTGAGCCGTGCATGACCGCAACAGGTCCCTTGTCGAACAGGAACCAGTAGGGCTCCTGGATGACGTAGATATCACCGGAACGGGTAACATGATGATTATTGCGCTGCCGCAACCAGCGGGTCGGTTTCGTTGGCGCTCAGACTGCTGCTCGCAGCCGCCAGGGCGATTCCTTCGAAATCCGTCAAGGCACCGGCGACGGCCTGCTCGACGTTGACCCGGTCGGCTCCGGCGGCCGCAATCCTGGTGTCATCGAGGTAAAGGTAGGGCCGATAAAAGAAGCGCACAACGTCATTGACACCGAGCTTTTCTCCGACCCGGTTGGCCGCCGCCGTGATTTCGTCCGGATCCAGGCGGCCGGCCCGATAGCCCAGTTCGGTCATGTATTCGGGCATATCGGCCATGCCGTGATCCGATGACAGCACGACCAGAGTGTGATCGAGCCCGACGCTCTTCTCGATAAAAGCGAACAGATCGGCCAGGGTGCGGTCCAGCTGCAAAACCACATCCTCGTTCTCCAGGCTGGAAGGGCCGAAAAAATGGTTGACCGCATCCACCCCTGAAAAACTGACCGCCAGATAATCCGGAATCTCATTTTGCCCCAGTTTTTCATTGGCCACGAGCGCCTTTGAAAAGTCGAGCAGGAGTTGATCGCCGACGGGACTGATCAGAATCCGGGTGTAAAACAACGGATCGTCGGCCGGACCGAAGGGGTGGGGAAAAACCCGGCCGTATCCCTTCAGATCGACCTCATAGGGCCGGTCGTCCTGGGCGGCCAGCAGGTAGGACTCGGGGTTATTCAGCAGCGACCAAGACCTGTCGGCATAGCCGGCGGCCAGGCGCCGGGCATTCCACTGGGCGACCCAGCTCGGATAGGCGTCGTAGTAATAGGTGCTGGTGACGAAATCGCCGGTGTCGGTCGAATACCAGAAGGCCTTGCCGACCTGGCCCCCCATGGCGACGGCACTGCGGTCTTTGCCGGACACACTGAACACCTTGGAGCGGCCGCCGTAAAAAGCCGCCAAAACGTCCGTTAGCGTCGGTGCCAGCAGCACGGCCGGCGAGCGCCCCTGGGTGCGTGATCTTTTCTGGGCCGGATCGACCTGGGCGCCACGGGGTGTCCCTTTGCGGGTCGGGATAATGGGGCTGTCCGGGTCTTCGATGTTGTAGGCCAGTTCGCCGGCTTCGCGGTCGAACCAGACGTTGCCGACCATGCCGTGCCGGGAGGGAAACGTGCCGGTGGCCAGGGTCGCATGGCCGACAATGGTTTCGGTGTTGGCGTACTGGTAGTGGGCGTTGGTGAACACAGCGCCCTGGTTTAACATCAAACGAAACCCGCCCTGTCCGAAACCATTTTGGTAGCGGCTTATCAGGTCGGCTCTAAGGCCATCTATGGTAATCTGGAGCACCAGTCGGACTTCCGGCCGGGCCTGCGCTTCAGCTGTATTGAGGCTGCCAGCGGCCAAGCAAGCCGCGGTCAGAACGAGGACCTGCCGGAGGCGGCTCCAGAAAGTTTTCTTGGTTGCTTTGGTGCTCATACGAGTTTTCCTTATGCTCTAGAAGTATTCTGAGCCCTTCGACTGCAAAAAGAAAGGTTTGGTGCCGATTTAACGCCCCCAGTCACCGATGGAATCGCTGCCCGGTAGGTCGAACTCCAGGTACTCTTTGATGTCGAAAGGCATGTTTTGCACGTGGCGCTTGACCCGTTCGGCGATCGCCCTAGTTTCCGGCCGGGCATTGGACAGACTGGTATAAGGAATCCCATGCGCATTGGGCATATCCGGGTATTTTTTCTTGAACAGCTCGTGGCGGGCAACCATGCGGTTAAACTGACCCTGGGTGTGGATCAGCGGAACCAGCTGGGGGTTTTCCTCGCGCGGATCCTGGTACAGGTCGAAATAAGCTTCCGGCATCCCGGAAGCCGCCACCTCCCCCGCACCGATCCAGTGCCGCTTGTAACGCCCCTTGACCGTGGCCCCAAGCTCATGGCCGGCGTAGATGAACACATAATCGCGCCGGCTGTGGGTGTCGCCGTCCAGGAGCAGGGCCGTCTGATCGAGGCCGTCCACGACCCGGTCGGTGGGAACGTGCTTGAGGGCGCCTCCGAGCCGGGCGAAAGTAGTGTACAGGTCGGTGACGTGGATGATGTCGCCGACCACCTGCCCTTCCTCAATGACACCCGGCCACCAGGCAAACGCCGGCACCCGCACCCCGCCTTCGGTGAAATCACCTTTTCCGCCGCGGTACATCATTGGCAGCATGCCCCAGCCCGGCGGGGGACTGTGCACCATGGGGCCGTTGTCGGCCATGGCGATGAAAAGGGTGTTATCGGCAATATCCAGCGCTTTGAGTTCTTCCATTACCCGGCCGACAAAAGCGTCAATTGCTCCATAACCCTCGGCAACCTTGCCGCCTGAATGCGTTTTTTTGGGCATGTCGGGTTTGAGGAAATTTAGAAAATTGGGCCAGTACGAGACAAAAAACGGCCTGCCCGCTTTGGCATTCTTGCGAATGAACTCCAGGGTGCGCTTTTCGGATTCGCGATCCATTTTTTCGAAGCATTCGTTTGAAATTCCGCACCACTCCTTGCCCGGCTCGCCTTTCCTGCCTTCGATGATCTGAACCCAGCCTTCGGGCACCAGGCCGGGGTTGTCAAGCCGGTATGGGTCCGGGGGATAGATTTCCGGATGCAGGCCGAGAACGGCGTTGACCGCATTGCCCTGGGGATTGTAGAGGGAGGTAATCTGGTTCATGGGTGTGAAAAGCGCTTCATCAAACCCCTGGTTGTGCAGATAGCTTTCCTCGACGTCACCCAGATGTCCTTTTCCAAAAAACGCGGTAGCATAGCCAGCCTCGGACAGCACCTCGGCGATGGTAACCTCCTCGGCCCTCAATCCGGAGAATTCATGGGGCATCCCCACCACACCCATACCGTGGCGCACCGGGTGGCGGCCTGTCAGAAAGGCTGCCCGGGTCGGTGTGCACGAAGGCTCGGTGTACATCCGGGTAAAATTGATCCCTTCGGCGGCCATATTGTTCATGTTGGGGGTCTCGTAGCCGAAGTTCTTCTGGAGTCCGGGAAATCCCACCGCGCCGAAGGCCGTGTCGTCCCACAATAGGTAGACGATGTTCGGCGGTTGCCCGTGTTTTTCCCGCAACTGAGCGAGTTTTGTGTCGAGCTGCTGATCTTCGGCTGCCCATTTCTCGCCGTTCTGGCCCTTGAGAATGTAATATTCGGCGTCGTGGACAATTTGGTCGTCCGCCCCGATCGCCACGACGCCGCTTCCTGCGAGATAAACCAACGCGGCAAACGATAAGAACAATGCCCGAAGGCTGTCAAATTTCATAATTACCCCCCCCTTTTTTTAGTCCGCAATTTTTTAAAAAAATCTTCCAAAATGTGAAAGGATGAGAACACGTCGTTGCCGGAAAATGCCTTGACTATCACAATATTTATTTGACGACTGCTTTAAAAGAGCACTGCCGGACTCACTCTGGATGTGAACATATTGGCCTTACGTTAAGCATTATTTTTGGGCAGACAACATCAATTGTCGAAAAGACGGAGGGGTGAAAACAGGTCAGAAAAACCAGTGTGCCTCAAGACGAAGTACTTTTTTCAATTACAGGTTTTTTAATTGACACGGCTTTGCGGTTTTTCAGGCTGTAGGCCAGCGAGCAGAGCACCGGGACCACGATCAGGGTCAGCAGGGTGGCAAACCCCAGCCCGAAGATCACGGCCACCGCCATGGGGCCCCACCACTGGGAGGACTCGCCGCCGATATCCCAGGCCAGCTTGCGAAAATCGAAACTGACGCCGGTGGCCATGGGCAGCAGCCCCAGGATGGTGGTGATCGCCGTCAGCATCACCGGGCGAAAGCGAACGCCTCCGGCGCGCATCAGGGCCTCCATCGAAGTAATGCCCCGCTTCAGAAGCTGGTTGTAGTAGTCGATCAGGACAATGGCGTTGTTGACCACCACCCCGGCCAGGCTGATCACGCCGATACCGGTCATGATGATGCCAAAGGCGGTGCCGGTCACCAGCAGGCCGATAAAAACGCCGATCAGGGACAGGATCACCGACGATAAAATCACCAGGGGGGTGATAAAGGAATTGAACTGGGTCAGCAGAATCAGCAGGATGATGGCGATACAGGCAAAAAATGCCTTGCTGAGAAAGGCCTGGGCCTTGGCCTGCTCTTCCTGTTCGCCGCCGAACCGGTAGTTGTAGCCCCGGGGCCAGGTCAGATTGGTTTTAAGGCGCTGGTCGATTTCCTTGATCACGTCGTTGGCCAGGCGCCCGGACACGTCCCCGGTAATGGTCACCACCCGTTTCTGGTCCAGACGCATGATGGCGCCGATGCCGCTGCCCAGAGAGATTTCGGCCAGGCTGGTCAGCGGGATGGGCTCACCCTGGGGTCCCGATACCGTGATCCGCTTGAGATTTTCGATCGAGCGGCGGTCGCGTTCCGGCAGCCGGGCAATTATGTCGTATTCGTCCTTGCCCTCGCGGTAAACGCCGGCCTTGACACCGTTGATGGCGGCCTTGACGGTGTAGGCGATCGTGTAGGTGTCCAGGCCCAGCAGGGCGGCCTTTTCCTTGTCCACCCGCACCCGGATCTCCGGCTTGCCTTTGACGAAGTTGTCTTTCAGATCCACCAGCCCGGGAGTACTTCTGATCTCCTTGCGCACCCGGCCGGCCAGCTCTCCCAAGGTCAGAATATCCTCACCGGAAATTTCGATGTTGATGGGTTTTCCGGTCGGCGGTCCTTCTTCTTCTTTTTCGACCTGAATCTCGGCCCCCTTCATAGTAGCCAGAATCCGCTGCCGCACTTCATCGACGATTTCAGACGAAGGCCGAGAGCGGTCGTGAAAATCCTTGAAGTCCAGCACCACCCGGCTGATGTGGGTGCCGGTTCCGCCCTGGGAAAACGGATCTCCGCCCAAAGCTCCGATATTGGAAATCACGTAACGGATGTCTTCGTACTCGGAAACGATCTTTTCGGCTTCGGCCACCAGCTGGTCGGAGGTATTCAGGTTGGTGCCTTCAGGCGCCTTGATGTTGATATAGGCGCGCCTGGGCTCTGTTTCCGGGAAGAATTCGGTCCCCTTGCCGAACAGGATAAAGCTGGCGGTGGCGGACACGAGCAGCAGGATGCTGGTCAAAACCACCACCCAGCGGTGGCGCAGACACCACTGCAGCAAAAACAGGTAAATCCGCTTTAGCAACGGTTCTTTGGCAGTGGGATTTTTTTTCTTGGCAGGGGCCGCCTTGACGCGCTGGTAGCGGGCCGAAAGAACCGGGTTGATCACCAGGGCGACAAACAGCGAGGCGCTCAAGGCCATGATCAGGGTCATAGGCAGATACCCCATGAATTCGCCCATGATGCCCGGCCAGAACATCATCGGCGAAAAGGCGCCCAGGGTGGTCAGGGTGGAGGTGATCACTGGCCAGGCCACCTGATCGGCGCCGACGCGGGCCGCTTCCTGCCGCGGTTTGCCCTGCTGCATGTGCCGGTAGATATTTTCGACGATGACAATGCCGTTGTCCACCAGCATGCCCAGGGCCAGGATCAATGAAAACAGGACCACCATGTTCAGGGTCACGTTGAATCCGGTCAAAAGGGTGAAGGTGATGAACATGGAGTAGGGGATGGCCATGGCCACGAACACGGCCGACTGGCCGCCGATGAAAATAAAAATGACGGCCAGCACCAGCAGCAGCCCGGAAATGATGTTGTTTTCCAGATCGGCCACCATCAGGCGCACGTCGTTGGACATGTCCGCCGTCAGGTCGATCTGCAGGGTTCGGGGAAGCTGGGGCCGCATTTGGGCGACTATGCGTTTGACTTCGTCGGTCACCCGCACGATATTTTCGCCGCTGCGTTTGGACACTGCAATGGTGACGCTCTTGGACCCGTTGATCCGGCTGCGGGTCAGTGCGTCCTTGTGGGCGTCGTTGATGGTGGCGACATCGCGCAGGTAAACCGGTTTGCCGTCGCGCACAAAAGCGACAATCGAAAAAATTTCCGAGGGGTGTTTGAAGTCCTCCGGAACCCGCACCAGATACTTGCCTTCGCCGATATCCATGCTGCCGCCGGGCATGTTGACGTTGCCCCGGGTCACGGAGCTGATGATGCTGGAAAAGGGCACGTTGTAGGCCCCGACCCTGTCCAGATCGAATTCGACGTGGATTTCGCGCTCCAGCCCTCCGCTGATGCGGGCCTCCAGGACCCCGGTAATGGATTCGATCTGGTCCTGCAGATCTTCGGCCAGGTTCTGCAGCCGCCGCAGGCTGAAGGGCCCGGAGAGGACCACCCGGATGACGGGCATGTCCGAGAAATTGACCTCCTGAATGACCGGGTCGTCGGCCAGATCGGAGGGCAGGTCATTTTTGGCCTGGTCCACCTTGTCCCTGACCTTCTGCACGGCATCGTCCAGATCTACTTTGGGCAAAAACTTGATCGCTACCGTGGAAAGCCCCTCGGCCGAGGTGGAGCGGATCTCCTCCACGTTGTCAATCCCCTTGAGCTTGCGCTCGATGGGGATCGTGATCAGCTTCTCCATATCCTGGGGCGCAACCCCCTCGTAGGTCGTGGTGACGAACACGTAAGGGATCGTGATATCCGGGAAGGATTCGCGCGGCAGGGTGGCATAGCAGTACAGCCCGGCGATGACAATGACAACCAGCAGCGCCAGAACCGTTGCCTGTCGTTTGAGGGCGGCCTGATTGAGAATCATTTCACGATCACCTTCATCCCGTCTTCGACTTCGGTGTGCCCTTTGACAATCAGGTGATCGCCGGTTTTCAGCCCGCTGGTGATCTGGACCCGGTCGCCTTCGATCACGCCGATGGAAATGGTGCGGGATTCAACCACGCCGTCTTTTTCGATAAATACAATGCGCTCCCCGCCCTTGTCCACCAGGCTGAACAGCGGAACGGCGACTGCACCCTCGAGAACCCGGCGGACAAACGCCACCCGGCCGATCATGCCAGGTCGGATATCGTGGCCGGGGTTTTCGATGATCGATCTGACCAGAAACGTCTTGGTGGCAGAATCGGCCTTAAAGGACACAAAGTCGACTGTGCCGATGATGGTGCGATCGGGAAAGGCGTCGATTTTAACCGGGGTCGGCTGACCCTTCTTGACAAAGCGAACATCGAGCTCCGGCACCCGCACGTTAATCTTGATTTTGTCGATATTAACGATATCCACGATCGGCTTGCCGACGTCCGCATATTCGCCCTCGTCCAGATACAAATGGTTGACGATGCCGTTGATGGGCGACCGGGGGAACCCGTGGTTGTACCGGACCCTGATCTGTTCGAGGTCGGTCAAGGCCAGGGTACGCTGGGTTTCGCTTTGATCGAGCTCCTCGCGGGCGATGATTTTGTTTTTAAACAGCCGCAGGCGGCGCTGATACAGGTCGTCGGCCAGCTTGTAGGCCGCCTCGGCACGGTCGCGGGAGGCTTTCAAGGCCGAAACGTCGATTCTCGCCAACAGGTCTCCCTTGTTGACCTTCTGGCCCTCGCGCGGACCGATCCAATCAACACGCCCGGCTGTGTTGGCCGCCACCTTGACATCCTCGGAAGCTTCGGTTTCACCAGGTAAAAAAATGACATCCTGCATCGAGACCGGTTCCACGATCATCACAGAAACCGGAATCGCCGGTGCCTGCTTGGATGTATCTTCGGCAATGGCCATGGATTCCTTATCCTGGCAGCCGGCCAGGACAAAGATGGCGGTCAGAACTGTCAAAACCATCGTCAAAAAAATGAATTTTGATTTCATTCGGGACACGTCTCCCTGCTCAATCCCTGAAAGGCGAGCCGCAGCAAGCGCTCCGGGCGTTGCGGGTCCTCCAGTTCCGGCAGGACCTGGTTCATATTGAGGCTGAAATCAATCAGGCTGAGCACCAGAAAGGCAACTTCATCCCCATCAACCGATTCGCGTTCGCTGGCAGTCAGCCCGTTGGTATATATCCGTTTAACGGCGTCGAACATATGGCGCTGATATTTCGGGAAATCATAGGCCGGCGCGCCCTGGGGCGGGCCGTACATCAGCCCATGGATCATTTTGTACAGGTGACGGTATTCGGAAACCCCTTCCAAGACCCGGCGGTACAGGTAAATAAACCGATCCAGCACCGTCCCCTTGGCCGCAAAAATTTCCTCCAGAATGCCCTGCTGAACGTCCGCGGCCCACTCCAGGATGGCGTAATAGAGGCCTTCCTTGTTTTTAAAATAATAGTACAGAACCGGCTTGCTGACCCCGGCCCGGCCGACAATTTCCCTCACCGAGGTGCCGGCATAGCCCCTTTCCGCAAAGAGCTCCGTGGCGGTTTCCAGTAATCTTTGCCTGGCCGTGGGCTCCAGGGTTTTGTCTTCTTTGTTCGCTGGCATATACACACTGTCCGTTGGTCTGTCGATCCGGCTGGAGCGATGCCCCTGAGCCGTGGGAAAGCTCTGTTTAGTGTCGGCATTTGAGTTTGTCAAGCGCTTTTTTTACCTACCGGTAGGTATATAATAATCGGTTTTGATAATTTTTCAAGCAATATTTTTTAACTATATAATATCATTATGAAAAATTAATTGATAAGCTGTTGCCCAGGACATGATTGTCGGTCGTGTCCGGGATCCCCGTGAATAATTTCGAAAATCGCCGGCTTTTACCTAAAGGTATTGACGAAAAATGCCGATAAAAAGCCAACGGCGCAACTGTAATAAGGAGGTTTTAATTATGTCAGCTTTGTTTTCTCTGTTCGGTTTTATCTTGTTTTTTGGACTCGGCGCGTTTGCCATTTACCTTTTAATCGACTTTATTGAATACCTGAGAAAATTCCATTCCCGCCGGTGGGAGGAATTGTCCTTCGCCAATCTTTTTGGCATATCTCAGAAGGATGTATTCTTTTATCAAATTCACCCTATGAAATTTTTTCCCTACATCTTCAACAAAGAAGATGACAATGACGCCAATGTGGCCGGTTATAAGAAGCGGATTCAACTGGCTATCGGAGGGTTTTCAGCCCTGTTTGTAATCAATATTCTGATGTCTCTAATCGGTATCTAACCTCAGCGGTTCCGGTTATCCACACCGATCAATTCGAATCCTGCATCCTGGATATCCGCCCCGGCACTGTGAGGGCGGACATCCAGCGCTGTGACGATTTCCCACTCGCCTGGATTTTGCGGAGCAACAACGAAATGGAAAATTCTGCCTTGTCCAGATTCGGCCAATGATGACCCGCGAGCTTCCCCCCCCTGTTGCTGTCTCCCGGGAACAAAAGCCACAAAACCCGTCTGCGGTATCAAACCCCGACGCCATGCAAGAATAATCCGAGTTGCGGCGGCCGCCCTTCTACCCTTTCTCCAAAATGCGCCTTGCTGCCGTTTGTGAAAAAACATAACGGTTGTCATGGTCGAAATAGCATCTATCCGCTATATCCTACAAGCTCTCCGGTTAGGAAATATGGCAACCGGAACATATATATGACAGCCGGTATAACAATTGTTTCAGGCAATCCAGTAATCGAACCCTTGAAAAATATCATCGGGTTGAGTATGCATGATGCAAAGCGGACCAATTGAAAACATATCGCGAAAGTCCCCTGCAAAAACAAGATATATCTGGAGCCAAGCTATGTTTGACGGTACCTCCGTAGTATTTATTGTCGACGATGATCCTTCCATCAGGGAATCGCTGAGCTTACTTTTGCGTTCAGCCGGATTCGAGGTTGTAACCTATGCCTCGGCCACAGAATTCCTTGATTCGGAAAGCCACATCTCAAGCCCTGCTTGTCTTGTTCTGGACGTAAAAATGCCGGGTATCGGCGGTCTTGATCTACAAAAAGAACTTCGATCAAGAAAATACGACATCCCCATCATCTTTATAACCGGCCATGGCGACATCCCCATGAGTGTACAGGCGATGAAGCATGGCGCCGTCGATTTTCTCCCCAAGCCATTTGATGATGCCGGTCTTCTCGCTGCTGTAAGAGAGGCGCTTTCGAAGCATTTGGAAGTTCGAGCCGACCTTGATGAAAAAAAACTTATCACCCAAAGGATCGATTCTCTCACAACCCGGGAGCATGAAGTTCTGACGTATTTAATCGCCGGCCTGCTCAATAAGCAGATTGCCTATGAATTGAACATTTCCGAACGCACGGTCAAAGCCCATCGCAAGCAGGTTTTTGATAAAATGGGTGTCCGCTCCATCGCTGAACTTGTGCGGCTGACAGAGACAGCAGGTATCCCGCCTACAGCGCCGAGGGGCAAGTGATCCGACTCAACGCCCTTTCACTTTTCACAATTCGGCTGCCATTGCCCAACGGTCTTCGATAGGTGCCAAATGCACACCGACCCTCTATTGTACCAAAGTGCAATGCACCAAGGTACAATTGCATTGTTCTTTTCCACTGACTAATTATTAAATAGCCCCAAAACCAATCTTAGATCTAGCATTAGGAAAATCGCTTTGCCGGATGATACCAAAATCCTTATTTACGTTGTCGACGATGACGCATCCGTTCGCAGCGCTCTGACAATGTTGTTTATGTCAGCAGATATGGAGGTACGAACTTTTGAAGCGGCAGAAGATCTTCTTAAATGTCAGCTCCGGGAACAAAACTCCTGTCTGATCTCCGATGTCAAATTAAAAGGACTAAGCGGATTAGAGCTTCAGCAACAACTCGCCGGCAAAGGCAATAAGATGCCGGTGATCTTCCTTACGGCCTTTGATTCCAATGAAATCAGGCAACAAGCCAAACAAGCCGGTGCGGTTGGCTATTTCAGAAAACCGGTGGATGATCAGGCTCTGTTGGATACCATTCGCTGGGTCTTGAGCAGTCGTTCCTGATCGAAGGAAAAAAGCGAAAATGAGGATCACAGCACCGGGCACCGGGCTGCCAAATCAGAACCGGGCGGCCGCATCCGTCTCATATCTCGTCGAGCTGGGCAATGGCGACAGGTTCCTGTTCGCCGTTGATTCGGGAAAGCTGACCAACAGGTTCTCGCTGCCACCTGACTTGCCGAAGGATGATTGCGTACTGCCGCCCGGTGTCACCCAGGCTCGTAAAGATGCACGCCGAACCGACCGGAAACACCCATCCAGGCACATCCCGGACGGCAAATTGAAAGGCTATATTCGGCCGCCGATGCCGAAATCGCAGCGGCAGCACGACAAAGCGGGTTCGGAAATATTACCTATCAACCAACCACCCCCTTCTGGAGGAATATGATGAACAATGCAGACCGTAAATCCCAAGCAGCAGAGAAATCTGACACCAGCCGCCGGGATTTCTTTAAAACCGGTGTCGCAATTGCCGGTGCCGCTTTGCTGGCAGATGCGTTTAAAGCAAGCGTTGTAATGGCCGCCGAGCAGGAGCAGCCCAACCTGGATGAGGTTCAGCTGCTGTTCGTCCAAAACGCCAGGGACGTGAACCTGGCCCGAAAGCGTCTGACCCTGATCGGAATAAATCCAACCACGATCTTCTTTTCGGACCGGCCCAAAAGGGTTGCCGGCTACATGTCCACCGAGGAATTCGTCCTCGACTGGCAGGAGGGCACCGGCAAGGAGAGCTTTCATGCCAATCCGCCCAACGCGGCCCTGTCGGTATTCGGCGATGAGGAAATCGTTGATGTGGTCGTGACATTGAAAAATCCCAGACTCGCCGGGCATGCCCTGGTCTACAACATTGACGTGCTGCAAATAGAAGAGCCGATCCCTGCCGGGCCGGCGGCGCTTTTTATCGATCCGCTCGGAGCACCGCTTTCACCGACATCGGCGGCCGGGGTGCATCGCAGACATCGGCGCAGACGCCGGCGGCGGGTAAGGCACGTGGTGAATTAACTGTTTTAAGCCAACTGTTATAAAAGGTGGCATCAGCCTAATAAGGGGGAAATGCAATGAACTTCAAAGCCTTATCTGTAATAATTGTCGGTCTTTTCTTTATGTTGACAGCATCCGCCTGGAGCCAGGATCTCATGGTCTACCCTGCCAAGGGGCAGAGCCATGATCAAATGGAAAAGGATAAATATGCGTGCTACGAATGGGCCAAAAAAGAAAGCGGCTTCGACCCGATGAAGACGCCCAAAGCGACCACACCGCCACCCCAATCCGGAGAGGCGACAGGCGGTGCCGGGCAAGGGGCCGTTAAAGGCGGACTGCTGGGTCTGGGTGTCGGTATAATTGCCGGAGAACCCGGTAAAGGGGCGGCCATCGGGGCGGTGTCCGGCGGGGTCATCGGCGGTGTAAGGCGAAACCGACAGCGCAGCCGGGCGCAGCAGCAGCAACAGTGGGAGCAGCAGCAGGCCCAGAACTATATGCAGCACCGCAGTGATTACAACCGCGCCTACGGCGCCTGCCTGGAGGGACGCGGATATACCGTCAAATAACCGCAGCCGTTATCAAACCCTACATGGACTGAATTCAAGGAGCTAAAATGAAATCTTTTATAACAGTAGTTATGATATCCGTGGCTCTGGGTTGCGTGCCGGCGGCCCTGGCAGCTGAAGATACGCAGAACACGGCCCCGATCGTGTGCGCCACCATCGAGACGTACGACTGCGGCTTTGAAGAGAACTGCACTCGTGGTACGGCTGCCGACATCGCGCTGCCCTTATTTTTAGACATCGATTTTGACAAAAAAGTTATCACCGCGACCATGGAGGACGGCGAGGTCAATACAACCGGAATTCAAGCGCTGGAGACACTTCCTGGGGGAATCATCATCCAGGGGATCGAAGACGGTCTCGGATTCAGCATCGCCTATAATAAGGCCACGCGAAAATTCACCGGTTCGGTATCCGGTGACCAGGTCGGATTCATTATCTTCGGTGCCTGCAAACCGGAGTAGCAAGAAACGGGTGGATCTCAGCGCAACATCAGCTTATATTGACCTCAACAGCAACTCGTCAGGGAGAATGTGTGCATATGAGCGCGATGAAACCATCCGAATGGGCCATGTTGGTGCTGCTTTCGATTTTCTGGGGCGGCTCCTTTTTTTTCGTTGAAATTGCTTTGGACGGCATCCAGCCGTTTGCCCTGGTCTTTTCACGGGTTGCCATTGCCGCTGTCATTTTAGGGATCGTCATGTATATCCGCGGCCTGCGCCTGCCGACGTCTTTGAAATCCTGGGGGGCTTATTTTGTAATGGGCGCCCTCAACAACGCCATTCCCTTCTGCCTGATCGTCTGGGGGCAGACCCGCATCGACAGCGGGGTGGCCTCGATCCTGAATGCCACCACTCCCATTTTCACGGTCCTGCTGGCCCATTTTCTGACCTCCGACGAGCGCTTGAGCATTGAAAAAGTTGCCGGTGTCGTGATCGGCTTTGCGGGCGTATACCTGCTGATGTCACCGGAACTCGACAACGGGTTCAGCTGGCGGGGTCTGGGTTTTATCGCCGTCCTGGGCGGGGCGGTATCCTACAGCCTGGCCGGAATTTACGGCAAACGCTTTAGCCGGGAGTCGCCCCTGGTGACCTCGACCGGAATGCTGATCATGGCCGCTGTCATGATGGCCCCCCCGGCAATATTTTCAGGTTCGTTGGCTGCATCCGAGGCTTCGATGCAGGCCATCGGGGCTGTCATCGGGATAGCAGCCGTCAGCACGGCCGCAGCCTACCTGCTTTATTTTAAAATCTTGGCCTCGGCCGGTGCCACCAACGTGCTGCTGGTCACCTTTTTGATCCCGGTCAGTGCGCTGTTATTGGGTATCGGTATACTGGGCGAAGTCGTTCAGACTTTTGAATTTGCCGGTATGGGGTGTATTTTCGTCGGGTTGATGGTTATCGACGGAAGGGGGTTGAAATGGCTGATCAAATATTGGGCTTCCAAACAGGCGGTCGCATCGATCAACTAGATTCATAGTGAGTGCTCCTCCCGCTGAGCGGGAGGCCTCAGGAAGCCCCCTGAAAGGGGGCAAAATCACTGACATAACCATTTAAATCCGAAATGCGAAGCACGAAACACGAAACAAATCCCAATGACATTAATTCCAATGACAAAAACATTGCCGATCCAATGACCAGTATAGCATAAGTACGTCGAGCAGTATTACTCACTGCTCATATCATCTGGCCTTGAGCGTTTTGAACATTTGAACATTCGGATTTGAAATTTGTTTCGAAATTCGAATTTTGGGTTTCGTATTTTTGCATGCCGCATTGGTCTCTCACCGGATCGGTAGAACCTTTTCGCATCCACCACTGGAAGTGGTGGTCTAATGCCGGAATTAGGTGGATTACGTTAATCAGGTTTTAATCCGCCGCCGTGGATATGTTAATCGTGATTCGAACACCATGAACAAACCTGTCATAGTGCCGTGTCCCATCGAATTCCCGGAAAGACAGACCCTAATTTTATGCTAAGAATCTTGGCTCTGGAATGCCCTTGATATCAGTTTTGATTCGGAAAAGATCACCGGCCAGCGGCTGCGCCTTTCGCCGGCTGTCGCTCAAATCATACCAAGCGGTCGTAATGTAGAGTTCATCGAGGCTTTCTCCGCCGAAGCCGATGCAAGTGACCAGTTCCACCGGAACCCGAATCTCACGCTCCAGCTTTCCGCTGGGATCAAAACGTGACACCCGCCAGCCGCCCCAGTGGGCCGCCCAGACAAACCCTTCGCTGTCGACCGTAAGTCCATCCGGCTTGCCGACCTCATCGGGTATTTGGACAAACACCCGCCGATGGCCGACATTTCCGGTCTCCGGATCATAGTCATAGGCTGTAATTTTGTTGGCAAACATCTCGGCCACATAAAGTGTTCTTCCGTCCGGACTTATCGCGATGCCGTTGGAAAGAACGAGCCCTCCGTCAAGTCTGTTGAGACGATGGTCGCCGTCCAGGCGGTAGAGAGAGCCGTCAGGAGCCTCAAGCCGGGCAGAGTTGTAGGAACCGACAAGCAGGCGCCCCTGGCGGTCTATCATGCCGTCGTTGAATTGAATATCGGGTTCATCGGCATAAGGGTCGACGATAAACTGACACGTATTGGTTTCCCGATCCCAGAAGGCCAGCCCGGCATCGGTGATAACCAGCCAGCTGTCTGCTGTCCGCCTGCACAGCCCTCTTACCGGCATATCCGGTTTAAACGATTGATACTCATCGGTCGTCGTATCAACCCGGAAAATCATATGCCGTCCGATATCGACCCAGTACAGGGCCCTCTCTTCCGGAACCCAGATCGGGGTCTCTCCCAGTTCGTGCTGCATGGGCAGGTAATGCTCCAGACTGCTCATGATGAAGCGCTCCTTTCGATTCTGACTGCATGGTTTATAGATCGTCAAAGTTGAATGGGATAATGGCAGTATTTTTTGTGAGTTTTCATCATCGCGACGTAGTTCGCGGGCTTAACGCCCGAATGGATGCTGTTGCCCGAGGAAAAAATATATCCGCCACCGGGTCCGGCAAGTTGAATGCATCGTTTGGATTCTTCAACGGTCTGCTCGACACTCCCGAAAGTGAGGGTTTGCGCGCAGTCCACGTTGCCTTTCAAAGCAATTCTTTGACCATATTTTGCCTTGATTTCAGCGATGTTCATACCCGCCGTCGGATCGATAGGATCCAGGCAGTCGATCCCCGAATCGACGATCATGTCGATTAAGGGCATAATGGCACCATCGGTATGTTTTATTATGTAAAGACCGCGATCTTTATAGCCTCCCATGACCCTGCAAAGCGGCGGGAAGAACATTGTTTTGAAATCCTGCGGTGATATCATCGGACCCAGTTTATGGGCAAAGTCATCGCCGGTGTAAATAATCTTTACCCCTCTTTCGACGGCTTCATCGGCCATCTTCAAATTGACGTCGATACACAGATCGATGATGCCCTCGACCAGTTTTGGGTTTTCGATGGTTGCCATCAAAAAGTGCTCAAAACCCATCAGGCGGCTGGGTATTGAAAAGACATCGTTCAGGTGAAGAATAACGGCCTTTTTCCCGCGGTGGGCCTCCAGTTCTGCTTCAAGGATTCGGTAACGCTCGGGATCATGCGGATCCGGAGGCTCATACTTTGCCAGATCCGCCATGGTTTTTATCGGCCCGTCAATGGGGTAGGTGTGTGATTCCCCGGTATCCTTTTTGACGATCCCCCACTCGTCTCTATACATCTGGGGCTCGAGTTCCTCGCTCTTATAGTTCAGATCAACGCATATGGCATCCTGGTCAGCTTTATAGACAAATTCCTGATAGGTTGCGCCTGGATAAATGGCGTCGATTACCTTTTGATCCACGAACCACTCAAAAGTCGGTATGCGGTCGACTTCTTCCCGTCTCAGGGTCTTCAGGATGCGCTCCTCCGAAGTCAGGGACATGATATCGCTCCTCACGATCTGAATCTGTTGAATATTTTATGGTTCACTTCTTTCAAACTGGGGTACAACATCTTGAATATCTGATGATATTCATCATATCTCTTCTGAAGATCAGGATCAGGTTCATAGATGCGGCCTTTTTTGCAAGTCCGCTGATAGGCATCGAGCTCATCTTTATAGACACCCACCCCGATGCCGGCAAGAAGCGCTGCACCCAGTGTGGTCGCCTCTTCCAGAGCGGGAACCTCGATAACTTTTCCGGTTACATCGGCTTTGTTCTGCATCCACAATTCATTGCGAACGGCACCCCCGACGGCAACGATTTTTTCAATGCGGCCCGAAATCGCCCGTTCAAAAGAAGACAAAATTTCCTTGAATTGATAGTCCAACCCTTCAATGATCGCCCGCAGCATGCAGCCTTTGTCGTTTGTCGGACCCAGCCCGACAAAGGCCCCCAGCGAACGGCTGTCGATATCCGGTGTCCCGGCACCCGCAAGGTGGGGTAGGAAAAAGACACCATTGGATCCGCAGGGTGCCCTGGCCGCTGTCTCCATCAAAGATTTCCAGTCCGGCTTGCCGGTTTTTTTTTCGATCTCTTTTTCTTCGAAACCGTAATTGTCCCGGAACCATTCCAGCATCAGTGCCGAAGGGGAGTAGCCTGCAAGCAGATAGGCCTCTCTGGCAACATGGGCTTCGACGTTGATGCCGGCTTTGAAGATTTCTTCATTGATGATAAGTCGGGGAAGGGTGCGGACGATAATCTCCCAGGTTCCGGTGACATCCATGATGACATCGGGCACAATGGCCCCTACTGCCAGGCTTGCGCATATATAGTCATGGCCGCCAAGAACAACCGGAGTGTTTTCCTGTAATCCGGTTTTTTGGGCAGCCGCTTGCGTGACGCCGCCGAGTACCGTTCCGCTCGGGAGCACTTCCGGGAACAGGGCCGAGTCCAGTCCGGCGCTTTCAAAAAGGGCCTCAGACCATTCCAGTTTTCTCTGATCGAACAGGGAGGTGCAGGATGCCATGGTATAGTCGGTGGCCCGGCGTCCGCACAGCATAAAGTTGATGAAATCCTCAATCAGCAGCCATTTGTCTGTTTGAGCGAGTATCTCGGGGTGATTTTCCTGCATCCAGAGAAGGCGATAAATCGTGTCGATATGAAGCACTTGCTTGCCGGTGATGGAGAAGATCCTTTCCGCGCCGACTCTATTGGCGAAGGCCCGGCTCTGGGGTTCCGTGCGGGTGCACTGCCATGATATAAAAGGGTAGAGCCAGCGGCCGTTTTGGTCCAGGGGCACCCCGTCCATGCCGAGGCCGGTTACGGCAATGGCCTTGATTGCGGCGGCATTGCCGATTCGGTTCAATACCCGGTTGATGACCGTTATGGTGCTGTTCCAGACAGTATCCGGATCCCAGAAGGCCCAGGTCGGGTGCTCCGAATCCAGATATTTGACTTCGGTCGGCACGCTGTGGGAAGCAGCGATGCTACCGGCGAAATCGTAGGCGACCGCCTTGATGGAAGTCGACCCCAAATCGATCCCCATAAGAAAACCCATTTTATAATCCTCCCGGGCTGATGGTAAGATTCGACGGCTGCAAGGGCATATCGTTTCGGGCTCATCGTCAGAGCCCTTTTTATAGTTGAGCGATAAATTCCTCGATGGTCGGGGCCTGGTATCCGAAATTTTTCGCAAGATCTGCATCATCCGGACCGGTGTAGCCCCATTCGGCAAAAATCAATGCTATAATCTTGTCTTGGCGGTTGAAGTGCCGGTCAAGTTCGCGTAAATTTTTTACGGAATCATCGACGAACGTATACCTGGCGCGCTGGAATCGCCGCATGATCCGGTTCATGTTTTCGATCTTGGTAATGCCGCGATCTCCCGAATAGACATTGGCGTCGCTGATCATCAGACCGAAGTGGTGACTGAGTGACAGGGTCGCTTCGCGATTTTTGTTCGTCAAGACGACGAGGTTTTCAGGTAAATTCTGAATCATGAAACTCCAGAGAGGCTCAACCGGCGCATTGAGTGCAATCCAAGCATCCGGGTCTTCGGTTTGGAACCGTTTGCGCGTCTCAAAAAATCGGCTTGTCCGTGCGGCAACCGGATCATCGGCCTTTTTAATGATATCCTCGTATGCTTTAGGATCCAGCAGTTTGTCGGGCTCAGCATCACCGTTGGCAAGGCACCACTGCATCAATACCGGTGCGTCACCGATGGGCTGGACGTGAAACCGGTTACGAAGAAAGCACGCGAGTGCATTTTGGGGCAGCCGGTCCAGCCGGGTAACGCTAGTGCCCGTCACCATATTGTGGGCGGTCACGGCAATCTCACGAACCGAATCCAGCAGCACGCCGTCAAAGTCAAATATCAGCATGGAATCCGTATTACAAAATACCAACAACTGTTCACGAAGCTGACTCTTTCCGGCTGATGAGGTGGTTTGATGCAGCGGCGGTCAGCAAGGCAGCACCAATGACCAGGGTCTGGAAATAAGCTGGAACAAGGGTTAACATCCCCACCGTCAGAGCCATAATGATCAGAGCGCCAATGAATGCTCGCAGGACCCGGCCTTCACCACCGCTGAAAGCTGTACCGCCAACCAGGACAACAAGGATACAACTGAGTTCCATTCCATCTCCTGAAAGTGGATCGCCCAGTGACATGAAGCTCGATCGAGCAATGCCGGCAAGTGCTGCCGTAACACCCACGATTATATAGAGTAAGAAAACGACTCTATCTGCGTTGATCCCGGACAGCGTAGCAGCTTCGGGATTGCCCCCGGTGGCTGCTGCATACTTGCCCAGTAAAGTCCGGTTCTGGGCAATGACGAGGACGAGAATGACCCCTACAGCAATCCAGAAAGCCATTGGAAGGCCTAACAACACTCCCTCTCTGCCATACGAATTAAACCAGCCTGGCATTTTTAAACCACCACCTGATTTGATCGCTGAAGTACCGTCCTCCACCAGAAGCAATGCAATTCCTTTGTAAAAACTAAGCGTTATCAGCGTTGCGATTACAGGCGTAATTTTAAGCCTGACGACCAGAAATCCGTTGATCACTCCCAACCCGGCACCAACCACGACTGTGATTGCAAAGGCGAGCACGAACGGAACACCGTTGATTGCGAGCAAGGCGTAGATGACTGCACTCAAGCTCATGGCGCTGCCGACAGAGAGGTCGATATAGCCCGAAACCATTAGCAGGCAGAAGGCCCCCGCGAGAGTGATCAGCGGTGCAGATATCCTGAGAATATTGATGAGGTTCCTCTTGTACAGGAAGTTTCCGCGTTCAAAAAGGCCATAGCTGTCAAGATTCGCAAGACTCAATCCAAGGACGACTGCCACAAATACAAAGTAGATGTAATAGTTGCGCAGGAACTGTGCAATACGGTTACCTGGTGTGGTCAGGGGTTGATCAAGAGTAGATGGTATCGACATAAGGTCACCTGTTTCTGCGGGCGAGTGCCCATGTTTGTGTCACAATTGCGAGGAAAACGGTTATGGCTTTAAGGGTGAACTGCCAATCCGGTGACAAGACCATACCTGTCGCAGCCGAGGTCACGATGGCAAGGATAATTGCACCAAAGAACATTCCCACCACTGATCCAAAGCCTCCAACGATGGAGACGCCGCCTAACAGTGAAATCACCAGCGCATCGAATTCCATCAACATCCCGCGATTCGAATATCCGGATTTAAATTCTGAAGACAAAAGAATTCCCACGATTCCTGCGATGGCTGCACTGAACAAATACAGGTAGGTTAGGTGCCTGGATCTATCGATGCCGGATAACCGGGCTGCTATGGGGTTCGAACCAAGCCAAAAGGTTATACGACCAAAAACCATCTTCCTCTCTATGAAGATAGCGACAAGGAGCAACAGTGTCATAAAGACCACGGGGAATTTAATCGACGTCCCAAACATCGTCAAATTTCCAATAAAACCAAATTCCTCCGGAAGATTGGTGTTTCGCTGCGATCCTTGAGTGATAACCTGTGCAATGCCCCGGGCCACCAACATCGTTCCGAGCGTCACGATGATAGATGGAATACGGAAACGAACGACAAAGAGCGCATTCAAACCACCAATCATGAGAGCGCCGCCTAGTGCGCACAGGATTGCCAGCCAGTATGGTAGTCCGATTCCGATTGACAGCGGGTTCGTACCGCCGGTTGACTGGGCGAACCAGACGCTTAGAACGCCCGCCAGGGCAACATTACCCCCAACTGACAAATCGAAGTTGCCTGACACAAGGAGAAACGTTACCCCGACACCGAGTGAAATGACCGCCCAGTTATTGGTCACCAGGTTGAGCAGGTTGAGCCACTGGAAAAAATTCGGCACCAAAAGAGAGGCAACCAGAAATAGTGTGATCGCCACAACCGCTACAAATAGCGTGATAAACGTGCCGTCGCTCATGCGCTGACGCGAAACCGTCCCGCCGGTTTTTGTAGAAACACTCATTTCACCCAACTCCTTCCCCGCCCGTCACAATATTAAGAATGTGTGATACGTCGACATCGGCACCATTAATGACTTCAGACTTAAGCGAACCCGAGTACAAAAGGAAGATACGATCACAGATCCCAAGTACTTCTTCGAGCTCCGAAGAGAAGACGGCGACCGATTTTCCTTCACCGGCCAAGCTCCTGATGATATCATAAATCTCTGTTTTGGCGCCGACATCGACACCACGCGTCGGCTCATCGAGCAAGAGCAGGTCCGCTTGTGCAAACAAACACTTTGCGAGAACAACTTTCTGCTGGTTCCCGCCTGACAGCTTCTTCACGTATTTATCGATCGAATCAGTCGCAATGCTGAGCTGATTGACATAGTCGACAGCAGCCGTCTGTTCATCAAGAGACCGGAAAACACCTCTGTCCGACATTCGGTGCAAATTCATAACTGGAATGTTTTGACGAATTGTAAGTTCGGTGAACAAACCCTGTGTTCGTCTTTCCTCCGGAACCAGTGCGATGCCCGCTGCAATTGTGTCTTTGGGCGACCTTCCAATCTTCCGGTCCTTGAACAGGATTGAACCGGAGACTTCATCAGCTCCGAACAGGGCTCGGGCGATTTCGGTTTTTCCAGCCCCGACGAGTCCGTAGAAACCGACGATTTCACCTCGGTTAATATGGAACGAAACGTTCTTGAGCAGTTTATTTGTCAATCCTTTTGCGGTTAGAACGGCTTCTTTTCTGACAGTTGTACTGGGTGTGTAGCTTTGGAACACAGTGCGTCCGATCATCATTTCAATCAACTCTGACCGCCCCGCGATATCCTTCAGCGGCTTGGTAGCGATGTGCTTTCCATCTCGAAGCACGGTTACGGCCTCGCCAAGCTGCAGGATCTCATCCAGTTTGTGTGAAATGAAGATGACTGTCACAGCCTCCTTCCTCAAACGCCGTATCACTCCGAATAACCGTTCGACCTCTCGCTCAGACAAAGCCGCTGTTGGTTCATCCATGATAATTACGTTTGCTCCGGAGGATGCCGCACGAGCTATTTCGATGATTTGCTTCTGGGCAACACTTAACGACGAGACTCTGGCCGACGGGTCGATGGAAGGCTCAATCGCTTTGAGGGTGCGGATCACGCGATCTTCGAGGTCGGATTTAATCAAAAACCCAAAGCGACTTCGCTCCATTCCAAGTGTAAGGTTTTCCAATACGGTAAGTTCGTCGACGACGTGAAGCTCCTGGAAGAGGGTGGCGATGCCTGCGTCACGTGCATCTTGCAGATTGTTGGGCTTGTATTCCGAACCGTTTATGCTCATCGTTCCGCTGGTGGGGAGCAAGGCACCTGTCAACATTTTGATAAGTGTCGATTTTCCAGCACCGTTTTCACCTACCAGGCAATGGATCGTACTGCTTTCGATTGAGAGGCTTACATCGTCTACTGCCCTTACACCGGGGAAGTCCTTGGTGAGTCCGTGGATCGAAAGAACGGGTGGTGGTTGTTTTTCTGTCACGGTGGCTCTCCGTCACCCCGGGTCGCAGCAAAGTTTAAATGACACTGCTACCCGGTTGGATTTGTGAGTTATTTCTATGAACTGATGGTGGAGTAGGAATAACCCCACTCCGACCACCGTTGTTCTCTAAAATACCTGGTGATCAAAGGGGGTTCCATTTTTGACCACCAGGCTATCGGGTCGTTTTCTTGTTACATGCCGAACTGATCAGCGAGCCATTGTTTTGCTGCAGCTTTGTCCATTGACCAGTAGGAGATCGTGTAGGCCTTGTAGAAAAATTCCTCAGCAGGGATTTTCGAGGCTGCAACTTTGCCATTCAGGACTTCCATGACCAGGTCGATGCGTCCGCGTGAAGTTTCAATCGGTGGCAAGCCCATGGAAAGTTTGAGGCTGGAATTGGGGTCATAGACGTCACGGAATTCAACACTGTCGAAGTCTACACTGGCAACGATTTCGGTCAAGGGCTTACCGTTATCGAACTTGCCGCGGCCCAGTTGAGAGAGGCCGGCCATTGTTCCAACCGTCAGATTAGAAGCCTCGGAATAGATGAGGTTAACTTCAGGTCGCTGTGTCAACAGATCGATGATAATTTGCTTTGCCGCTTCCTGCCCCTTGCTTGAGTCCATGCAGCCAAGGTTTTCAGCTTTCGGGTCAACTGACAGGACCCCTTTAACGAACGGAGCGGTACGCCCGGAGTTCACTTCTGTGTGGTTCGGCCATCCAAGCTGGACCATAACGATCGGCTTGTCCGGATGTGATAATTTCCAGGCGTGTGCCATTTCCACACCCATCCGGTATGAAACACCGGCCTCATCACTACGTGCAGTCGGGATACCGGTATCTGCAAGTGGGCTGAAAAATGATGTCATGGCAATTTTATCAGCCAGTGCTTCATTAACACCCGGTTTAGCTGCTTCCGCATCCCAGATGTGAAGCGTCGCTCCATCGAATGCGCCGGCAGCGACTTGGTCTACATTTTGAGTCATCACTGCAGAGTCAGCTTTACCGTCAAAAACAACGACTTCTGCACCGTATTTCTCTTTAGCGTACCGTTTGGCCTCGGTAGCCTGGGCCTGATGAAACACATTCGACAGGTCAGACACGAAGAACGCGATTCGCTTGCTGGCCGCATTGACTGTGGTGACACTGACTGCTACCAAAATTAAAGATGAAACCAACAACCCTGCCAAAAACCCCATCGTAATCTTTCTTTGTCCCATTAACATTTTTTTTCTCCTTTCGCGGTTGATTGAGCCGCATGACTAGACGGCTGTTGTTGACCAATTATGAGATTGTGAAAAATGTAATTTACTTCAAATGGTGATATTATGGATCGATGTTTCATTTTTCTCTCCTCTCAAAAAATTGAGATGGACAAGATGGTTTTTAATTATATAGAACAGTGTTTTTTTTACCCATAGAACAGTATTCTATATTTGTCAATAATAAATCTCATTATTTTAATTTATCTGAACCAGTCCTATGCTGTCCCACTGATTGTCATGTTCTATAAATTTAAATAATTATAAGTAGTTACTTCTTAATAGGTCGTTCTGTCTTGTCACCAGTATCACGAAAAAGGCTGGAACACTTTAAAAACAATAATTGATATCTTGATTTTTATTCCAAATAGTACAAATCATAAGCATCCTATTTTAACCTGTTGAGGTGCTCCCACGGCTCCTGCATACATTCCGTAAGCCGTTTGTACTCCCTGTAGCGGTCCAAATAAAACGGCGTTGCGCTTGGGTCGGGTTCGTAGTGCCGCTGAATTTTAACGGCCCGTTTCACGGCGTCAACATGATCCTTGTATACACCAACGCCAATGCCTGCACTTAATGCAGCCCCACGGGCACCGATTTCCTGCCCGTCAGGCACATCAATCGGAAATTCGAGGGCGTCTGCAAACATTTGTGACCACATTGGGCTTCTGGCACCACCGCCGCAGAGGTAGGCTGAATCGATGGTGTTCCCGGTATTGCGAAGTTTATCCAAATGGTTTAAATGCCCGTAGACAATTCCTTCATAAATCGCCCGCAGAATATGGGCCTTGGTGTGCCACCCCGCAATTCCGTATAGACCCGCCCGGGCAGATGCTTGAACATTAGACCCGAAAAGGAATGGATGAAAAATTATATCGGTACCACCCGGGGGAAGACTTTCGACAATTTCACCACATATATCGTAGACAGAAATGTTACGCTTTTCTGCCGCGGATTTCTCCTCAGCGCAGAAATGCTTTATAAACCACTCCAGGTTGGTGGCCGAGGTCGCACTCGATTCCAGGGTAAGCCATAAATCTGGAACCGTATAAATGGTTGTCATCAACAGATCTGAATCAATGATAGGATCTGAAGTGACTATCTCATTAATACTCCAGGTTCCCGCAATGATGCATACCTGTCCCGGTTGATGAACCCCTGCACCCAACGCGGATGCATCCACATCAAATAAACCGCCGACAACCGGTGTCCCGGCTGCAAGACCGGTTGCTTCGGCAGCCTTTGACGAAACCTGGCCGCAGGTTTCAAAACTCTCCACCAACGGAGGCAGCGCAGATGCGATTTCATGTAAGTCATAGAGATCAAGCAACATTTCTGAATAGCGTTTATTGCGCACATCCATCAGGCTGGTTCCACTCATATCGGTGTAATCACTGGAGATTTCAGCCGTCAAACAATACTTGATGTAATCTTTAATCATTAGAACCGCCCCAATGTTTTGATAAACCCGGGGTTCGTTCTGCTTTATCCAGGCAAGCAAAGCGTTTGGCTGTGCCGGCCAAAACGACTGTATCGTATAGGGAAAGACTTTTTGGTGCAGGTTTTGGGTATTCCAGCCATCAATAATATCTGCTGCACGGGTATCTAAAGACTGGATACCCGCCCTTATCGGCAGCCCATTTTTATCAAGCAGGTAAAGCCCGTTGCCGTGACCGGTTGTACCGATACCGATAATCTGCTCCGGCTTGATGCCTGCGGCGTCAATCACTTCCCTGATTGTCTTAGCCGTGGTCTGCCACAGTTCATCCATATCTATTTCGGTCCAGCCCTTATGCGGAAAACGGGATTCTACATGGCAGCTTGCCACCTGAATTTCATGACCTCCCAAATCAAAAATCGCTGCCTTGGAAACTGTGTTGCCGTTGTCGATGCCAAGCAGATATTCCGACAATTTTCATCCTCCTGAAAGCCACGGTTTAAGATTTAACCACGTTCGCCCTTACACCTTGTGTCCGTTATAAGCTTTTCAAGTCACAGGGCTTCTACATCCAGACGTATCCGGACCTGGTCAGGTGCCTCAAGCTCAATATCTCCTGCCAGTACATTATTCGCAATGTGCGCCTGCTTCCTGGCACCGCATAAAACATGGGTTATGCCTTCCTGGGCAGCAGTCCAGGCAATTACCAGCTGGGATAAAGAGCAATTGTATTTTTCCAGAAGATCTTTCCACCCATCGAGCATATCAAGAACTTTTTTTCTTTTTTCTGGTTGAAACCAGGGAATTTCGTTTCTGAAAGACCCTTCGGGGAATTCCACATCCATGCCGATTTTACCGGTCAGAAGACCCTGCTCAAGCGGTGAATAGGCCAATATACTGATGGTGTTTTTATGACAATACGGCAATAGCCCTTTTTCAATTTCACGATCGAGCATACTGTATTTAGGCTGAACAGCATCTATTACACCTGCATCCTGGTATAATTTTACCTCATCTATGTTCACATTGGATACGCCTATGGACCGGATCTTACCCTCCTCTTTAAGTTTCATAAGACATTGCATGGCATCTTGAATGGGATACTTGTCCGGCTCCATGGGCTGCCAATGAGTGTGGTAAAGATCAATATATTCAGTATCCAGCCTCCTGAGACTGTCTTCTAGTTCTATCCGGATCGTTTCCGGAAGCAGACAACGCCTGACATGCTTATTTTCCATTTCAAAGAATGAAGAGCCTCTGTCATCCTTCCACCATAATCCACATTTTGTTGATAAGACCACCTTATCCCGCTGTCCCTTAATCGCCCTACCCACTATCTCTTCGCTGCGTCCCCAGCCGTATGCCGGAGCTGTGTCAACCAGGTTGATGCCTGCATCAATGGAAGCCTGAATAGTCCTGATAGACTCAGCGTCGTTTGAATCTCCCCACCAGGTACCTCCACCGATGGCCCAGGTACCAAGTGCAACAATTGAAGCTGAGATGCCGGTATTTCCCAAAGTCCGATATTTCATTTTTTTGTCTCCTCCCGGTCGTTACTGAGATAAATAGGTTGATTTTTTAATTATATAGAACAATGTTTTTTTTATCTGTAGAACAGTATTCTATATCTGTCAAGAGTTTTTTTAAATAAATTAATTTTTTTCTTGACATTTACCGGAGATGTTTTAATAAAGATATCGGATTGGAAAACTCTGTAATAAAGAACAAAGAGCCATTTTACAGAATCTTGAATTCAGATTGATTCATACTTTCACAAGCTGAGGAGGGGTTGACACGCTGATAAAAATATTATTTATTATTTAGAATTTCATTCTATATAGTAAAATTATTCGTTTTTCGGTTAGGACGCCGGGCTGTGAGCAACCAATCACTAAAAAATTAGGACTAAAAAGATGGGTAACAATTATATCATCCCAAGCATAGACAGAGCATTTGAAATCATCGGTTATCTGGCAAGCAAGCCTAAAGGCTGCGGCATCACTGAAATTGCAGAGCAATTCGATTATCCGAAAAACAGTGTCTTTCGGATCTTGAAAACCCTGTCATTCAAAGGATATGTCCTTGAAATAGATAGACAATATCAATTGTCGGCCAAATTTCTTGCCATTGGCTATTCCGCCGTGGGCGAAGCGCACATGGTGGAAAAAGCAATGGACGCCATGCGGGATCTGAGGGACGAAGTCAACGAAACCGTTCTGCTGGGCACTCTCGTCGGCGCCAAGGGCGTTATTCTGGAACAGGTTCTCAGCACGCAGCCGCTGAAAGTTATGGTGGATCCGGGGCATAATTTCGCGCTGCACACAGCGGCTCCAGCCAAGGCAATACTGGCCTTTATGAATGAGAAGGACCGAAGCAAAATTATCGATTCAATCACCTATACCCGTTTTAACGAAAACACGATCATCACCAAAAGACAGTTTGTAAAGAATTTGGAAGAGGCCAGAAAAAAAGGATATGCAGCCGATCTGGCGGAAGAGATTATCAATCTGCATTGCGTTGCCTGCCCGATTTTCAACCATAAACTGGAACCGATTGCTTCAATATGGATCACGGGACCAGCCGAGCGGATAGAGCCGGAGCGTTTTGATGAGTTTGGCGAGATAATTGGAGAATTTGCGCTGAGGATTTCAAAACGGTTTGGATATGAACCCGAATTAAACGGGCACAGTGCTTGAATCTGACGGCTGTGACCGCGACAGCAAATGCCGGCGGAAGCGCAGACGTCCAGCGGCAAAAAAAGAAAATTCGACACGAGCGGCGGCCGCTGGCCGCAAGCGTCCAGTCTGATCGAGGAAGAAACTGTATGTTTTCACGCAAAGACGCCAAGGCGCCAAGATAAATTAAGATATTTGCTATTCCTTTGCGGCTTTGCGTGAGATAGATTTTTCGTAGTTTCATATAAGCGCGGCCGCTGGCCGCTAGCGTCCAGTCTGATCGAAACAAGAAACTAACGAACATCGCACATCGAATTCTGTCTGTTATAAAAAAAGCTTGAGCGGAGCGAAGCCATCCTTCGACATTCGATATTCGATATTCTGCGGTTCTGCGGTTCGCTTTTAATGTAGTTTCACACGAGAATTAGGTAAGGCTTTCGTTACAACTATTATTGCGACTGAACAACGGCGTTAGTCCACCAAAATAAAATATACAGGGGAGCGGGAGTTAGGCGACATCCTTATTCGATGTTCAACAGTGGGTGTTTCCGCCTCCGGCGGATTCGATGTTCATCTTTTATAAAGTGAGTGCTCCTCCCGCTGAGCGGAAGGCCTCAGGAAGCCCCCTGAAAGGGGGCAAGACCTTTGACGTAACGATTTAAATCCGAAATACGAAGCACGAAACAAATCCCAATGACATAAATTCCAATGACAAAAACATTGCCGATCCAATGACCAGCATAGCATAAATACGTCGAGCAGTATTACTCACTGCTCATATCATCTGGCCTTGAGCGTTTTGAACATTTGAACATTCGGATTTGAAATTTTTTCGAATTTCGATATTCGGATTTCGTATTTTTGCATGCCGCATTGGTCTCTCACCGGATCGGGAGAACCTTTTTGCGTCCACCACTGGAAGTGGTGGTTTAATGCCGGAATTAACCCCCCAACTGGCTTTGCAGCTTATCAAGCTCCTTATCTGCCAGGCCGTAGCTGTATTGATCGGTGGGAAACTGCCCGGATTCAACCTCTTCACGAAATTGGGTGACTGCCGAGACGGTGGCCTGCTGCAAATCGGCGTATACTTTCAGGAACCGGGGAGACATCTCCTTGAACAGCCCCAGCATGTCATGGGCCACAAGCCCCTGCCCATCGCAATGCACACCGGAGCCGATGCTGATGATGGGGATATCGAGACTCCGGGTTATAATCTCACCCAGACTCGTCGGGAGACACTCGACGATCAGCCCAAAGACACCACTTTGAGCCATGGCCATGGCATCGCTGATCATTTCCTTAGAGGACTCGGCATCTTTGGCCGGAAGGCTGATGGTTCCGGATAGGGCGATGCGCTGCTTGGTAACCCCGATGTGACCCAATACCGGAATACCCGATTCTACAATGCTCTTGACGATTTCCGCCGACCGCGCGGTTCCTTCAAGATGAACGGCATCCGCCCGGCCCTCCTTCATGATTCGGGTGGCGTTGCCGACCGCTTCGCCGGCACAGTTGTAGGAACCGTAGGGCAGCGTCGTGACGACCAGGGCGGATTTGGCCCCATTTTTTACGGCCCGGGTGTGGTAGGCCATTTCGTCAACCGTGACCGAAAAAGCTTCGGGCCGGCCGTTGCCGATAGTCCCCACGGCATCGCTTACCAGGACAATGTCGATCCCGGCCTGATCCAGAAAAGATGCCATTGGAAAGTCATAGGCCGTCAGCAGCGTTATTTTTTGGTTGCGCCTTTTTTTGCTTCGAAGCGCTGCGACGGTTACTTTAGGACGTGTATTCATTGGTCAATCCTTAGCTAGAGAAACGCCTGCCTCCGGTTTGGCAAAATCTGCCGCTCGCAGAGAGGCGCGCAATTGTGCTTTTTAGTCTTCAATCGTCGCGAAGAGGGTCAACCCACACCTCCAGCCAACAATCTGTCGCCACTGCCCATAAATTGGCTGCCCGGCTGCTAGGCAACGATACCGGGAAGAATCTCTTCCACCAGGGAGTTGGGTGCCGGCAAGATTTTAACCGACTCCACCTCTCCGACCTGTTTGGCCGCCTTGGCGCCGGCTTCGAGGGCTGTTCGCACAGCGCCCACATCTCCCCTTACCATAACCGTCATGTAACCGCCGCCGATGGCACGTCTTTCCGTCAGGACGATATTGGCCGCTTTGGCCATCGCATCCGCTGCCTCGATACAGGCGATCAGACCTCTGGTCTCGATCATCCCGAGGGCCCTCATTTCCGGACTCAAAGCGTCTGCTCTCCGGGACTTTTCTTTGGCTTGGCTCTTTTTAACCATGATTTATTCCTTTCCGAATTTTGTTGTTTCATCATATTGAAGTGAATCCAGAATACCCACAATTGCGGCATCCACCGGTGAATTCTTATTGTCCGTGGCCATGCGGGCCGAACTGCCCTGACTGACAATAACGATTTCACCCTCGCCGGAGCCGACCAGATCCACAGCCAGAAAAGGGGCGCCGCAGACGTCTCCGTCTGTGTTGGCCGGACAGACGATCAATAATTTTGTAGCAAGCAGTGCCTTGTGCTTGGTAGACGACACTGCCGTTCCCGTAACTCTGGCAATTAACATGGCTGACCTCATCCTTTCCTGATTGAGTGAACAGTGCTCACCCAGGTGCTGATGGTTAATAGTTATTGGTGCTAAAGCGCGCGATGTTCATTTGATTTGGCACTTGCGCTATTTAAGAATATTAAAATAGGAGCACGTTGCGCTTCTCTATCCATGAATCACCAATAACTAATTTATGTTTTGGCCCTTAATGCGTTTGATGGTTTCGACCAACTGATCGACAACCTGCCTCTGGCTCCCGGATGACGGGTCGGATGCCGGTGTCGATTTGAGGGCCGGCCGCCTCTGACATCCCCGGGGTTTGCCGCCTGACGCCGGCGTCTTGCCGGCAAATTCAGGACGCGGCGATGTAATGGGGGCCGGTGAAACATTGGACGGTTTTTGCGTTATGCGGATGCCCAGCATGTGGGCGGTCTGCTTGGCCAAACCCGTCAGAACGACCTTATCATCGATGCTGATCTCATGTTGGCCCTGATCGGCAAAATGTTGTATGTCTTCGGCTGAATAGAAAGTCTTCATTGCGTGCAATCTCCTAGATCCGCCCCAGGCGGATTAAATCCCCTTTATTGCCTGTACGGCCGCCTCTCGGCCGACCATTACCGCCGAATCGCTTCCGGCGATATACAAGCGCCCGTAGCGTCCCGAAGGCTGGTAGTTGACCAGGGTGATGTTGGCGGCCTTCTCGGCTTCATTGGCCGCAAGCCATACGTAGGCGGCCGGCGCAATTTCCATGACGCAAAGCGTCTGGCCGGCAAGCAGGAGTCCGCCGCGGCTGGTTTGATTAACCAGCTGGGCTTCATAGGGATTGACTTTGGAAACCATTTTGACGGAGACGACCTCCGGCTTGATACGGTCGCTTTCTGTCAATCCGAAGTTGGAAAGTGCATTCTGCCCGGCGACCTGGACCGCTTCCTGAAAGGCGCTGTGAATCTCAAGCGTCCCGTATTCTCTTTCGACCCGCAGCAATCCGGGACGAACATCCGCGGTTTTCAGTGCCGTATCCAACACCTCATACACATCACTGGCCGGTGCCAACTCCATGAATACTTCGGCCATCCCTTCCACCGGCACGTCTCCCTGCAGGAGGATGCCGGTAAGTGCTGCAAATTGCGGCTGCATCGAGTCTATCAATATATAGGTTCTTAGCTCCATTTTACGTTTCCTTTGCGATCTTCCGTTGTACCCTTTTATCAATCAGCCAATGTGGGGACCACCTTTTGATCCCCGCTGGGAATGATTGCCTCCGTAAACCGATGGGGTCGCGCAATGACGTGGCCCGCAATCAGTTGCCCCGCCCTTTTGGCGGCCGTAACGCCGGCATCCACAGATGCCTGAACCGCACCGATTTCTCCCCGCACCATAACAGTCACGTAGCCGCCCCCGATTTCCTCCTGGCAGTTGATGCTGACATTGGCGACTTTGACCATTGCATCGGCAGCCTCGATAGAGGCCACCAGGCCGACGGTTTCGACCATGCCAAGTGCAGTTTTTTGCAGCTTTTGTCTTTCCATAACGATTCTCCTGTGTGTAAGTTGCTTTTTGGCTCACTTGCCGGACTGCGCTCATCCTGACGCGGCCGAAACCCCGATGGGCAGATCCGGCATATACCTCATTAATTTCCAAGTACCCGATTGGCTGCCGACAGACCCGCGTTTAAATCGATGCGGTGGCCGAGACCGGTTAAGGCATTGCCGACTGCGGTCAGCAGTTGAATTACGGCCGCCTCCGAAAAATCCGAAATCTGTGCCGGATCCAGATAGAAGGCCGCGTGATTGATTCTTCCGAAAGCGCTGCTTGGGCCGATGATTCGTTCGATCCCCCTGACGAGATCATCGACATTCATGCCCTCCGGCACAAAGATTCCCGTCTTGGTTCCCTGGCACAGGCTCCCGGGAAGATCACAGCCGGGACAATCCGTCCCGTCCGTGGTCAGCAGAAGGTCCATCTCGCTGACACCCCACCGAACAGCCTTGGCAGCCGTTTCCAAAGCGATGCTGTCCGTTTTGCGGGCAACACTGTTAGCCTGCGGCGAGCCCCACAGGCGGGTAATTGTGGAGCGTATGTTCATGGCTGAAGAAACCGGGTCTTCGGCCGCATGAATCGCCCGCCCGGTGATAAGGGCGGTGACCGCAAGGTTTTGAAAAAACGGAAGGGTTTCTGCAGTTAGGCCGCCGGTAACCGTAATTTTGAAACCCATGTCAATCAGGCGCTGGATGGTGTCCAGATCGCTTTGGGACCATTGACGGTTGGAAGCCTCTTCATCCCAGCCGCGATGGTAAACCATCCACTCAACCCCGGCCTGCCGCCACTCCTTGGCATAGCCAATGATATCCCGAACCCCGGTTAATTCCATCAGGACTTCTTTTCCGTACTCATTGGCGGTCTTCAGGGCGGACTCCACGGTAGCCATGGGCGCTCCCCCGATCACCGTCATCAGGTCCGCTCCGGCATCAAAGGCCATCTTGGCCTCCAGCCAGCCCACGTCCGGCGTTTTAAAATCAGCCAAAATCAGGTTGTCCGGACAAACTTCGCGCACGGCACTGATGGCCTCTACGCCCGCGGCCTTACAAAGAGGGGTGCCGATTTCAAAGATATCGACATGGGGAGCGGTTTTGGCCGCAACGGCGATGGCCGGCGGCAAGCTGATGAAATCCAAGGCAAATTGTAACATTGGAATGTTGTTCATTACACGATGTCCTTTTTACTGATAATGATTGTTATCAAAGCTAGATCCCCATGGGGTTGAAATGGGTTCTGAGAGCCCTGGCGGTCGCATCCAGGTTGCGCTGCAGCGGTTTGCCCTTTTTAAACAAGACGCCCATATATAACAGATTTACCAGGTACAGCTGACACACTTTCGCGTCGATGGCGCCACCGTAAAGCGGTGCGTCCATGTATTCCAGCGGGGTGGCCAGGCATATATCCGAATTCCGGGCCAGGGCCGATTGGCGATTGCTGGTCATGCCGATGGTTATGGCGCCGTTTTCGACGGCGATTTTAACGGCATCAACGACGTGCTTGGTTATTCCGGTGTTTGAGACTCCCAGAGCCACCATGTCGGGCTTGATCATCGAGGACGACACAGTCTGCATATACCCGTCGGTGTAGACCACACAGTTGAGCCCGGCCTTGGTAAACAGATGGTGGGCTGCATGGGCAATGACGGCCGATCCGCCGACGCCGTAGACAAAGATTTGCCGGGCCCGCGCAATGGCATCGATGGCTTTGTCCATGGCTTCGACATTTAAGCCCTGCTGGGTTTTGGCAATCGAACCGGACAATGATTCGGCCAGCTTGCGGCCGATTTCGGGTGTGCTGTCCCCCTCCCGAATCGTCGGCGGTATGTTTTTGAACCCGGCGCCCTTACTCAAAGAAGCGGCCATCGACAGTTTGAGATCTTGAAAGCCCTGAAGACCGATGGCCCGGCAAAAACGGCTGACCGTGGTTTCGCTGACCTCCAACCGCCTGGCCAATTCGGTTATTGACAGATCAAGGCGCTCCTGCGCGTGCTGCTGTAGATAATCCGCAATTTTTTTCTCGGACTTTCTCAAAGAGGAATAACTGGCTTGAAGGTGTCGGATAAATTCACTCATTTTTATGAAAATTTTTTTCTAAATATGGATATATTGTTATTTATGTTGAAAATTTTTTCCACAATAGACGCCATCAAAGCCATTGTCAAGAAAAATTTTTCATTTTCCATCGAAGACAGTCGGGCGGACAAAAAACCGCAAAAAACCATTCAAAAACAATTGGTTATCAAGGCGGATGGCCGGAGCAGCAGGCGGAGTATTTCAGGGTTTGCCGGCAAAACGGCAGAAGGATTTGACGGCACCATAGGCGGTTGCGACAGAGACCCCCGAGCCGCATTTCATGCGGTTGCCGTCCTGGTGGGCCAGAATTGACCCGGCTGCGAAAAGCCTTTCATGTTGCGGCTGCCCGCCACCGTTCACGGGGCGCAGCAGGGCGTCGGTTTCAAGACCGGCCAGATTGACGGGATGCCCGCCGGGCCCGAAAAAGCGGTCCATGTGCCAGCGGCTTCTCCCTTCCGGTTGAAAAACGGGCAGGTCGAAGACAGACTCCCTGATACCCAGGTGATCAGCAATCAGCCCACCACTCAGAAATCGGCCGGTCGCCAGCAGGACACCATCGGCCATAACGGTATCTTCGCGCTCGCTTGCGCCGATGTCAATCAAAAATCCCTGTCCGTTCGGCGCCCTGGCATTCAAAATGCGCTTCTGAAACAGGCAGCAGACGCCTTCTTGCGGTAATAAATTGAGAAAGGCTTCCTTGAGGCGCATCCCCGGAATAGATGGCGGCATGGCCGGTATCTCAAACACCGGCCTTTCCAGTGACTCGCTGAGCTCGCGCACGACGGTATCGGCTTGGTAGATTCCCAGTATCGCCGGCAGCCCGACATATTCAACATCTTTTACTTGGGGTCTGATCAACCCGGCTAACTTTTGGCGATATTGCGCAATTTCCAGGTCGTGGGCCAGCGGCACCGGATTGATTTCATGGATTTGTTCGCTGTAAACAGACGGGATGCTGTGGGTTTTCAGAGCGGGCCACTGCGCTTTCAGCCGCTCGGCCAGCAGGCGGGCGCTATAGCCTTTAAGCCCCAGGATATCGACCAACAAACAGGGGGCCTTGCTTGAAAATGCTTTCACCCCGGGCCACATGGTCCGGGGAACGCCGTGGGTGGTTTTGATAGCGCCGAAGGCCGTGACCAGATTGGAATTGCGATCATCCCGGAAACCATAGGGCAAACCGGCGCGGTTCAGAAATCTATAGATTTCCTGCAGCCCGGTTTTAATATCTTCTTCGTCCATCCGTGCATAGGGATGCCCGGGGATGTCCCTGGCGACGGCTTCAATTGCCGCCCAGGGATCGGACCATGTTTTGCCCTCGGCTATCGGATGCACCCCCATCAGGTCGATCAGGCCGCCGGTTAACCAGGACTCGCCGGGCGACCCCACAATCACCGCTGATAATCCGCGATTGACCGCAAACAAGGCCGCCGCCATTGCCGCCATCCCGGATCCGATGATGGCAAGATCAAACTTTTGGCCGGTTGCATTGGTCATTTCGGATTCCTTTTTAGTATCTTTATATTGGTTCTTTACTTTAAATCTATTTGGGTTTTTTTAAATTAAATTATCATCACAAGAACACGAAATCTATCTTTGCTCGTTTTCGTGTTTTGGTCATCTCGGGCTGCCGTGAAAATGTTATTTTCTCAGTCCCTCCACCTCGGACGGATCCGGGATCTGGATTTCCAGGTCAAATAGACCGCAATATATCGCCTCCTGCAATTCTGCCTGTTTGAGCTGCTCACCGAACAGAACCGCACGCTGCCCCTTCCAGCGCGAATCGGTAAAATGGGCCAGGCCGGAAATGCCCTGATCCCGGCGAAACGCGCCCTGCTGGTACAGCTGCGCGGTGACGCGCAGTCCGCAATAGGTTCCCTGGCAGGCACCTTTGCCGATGCGGCTGCGGGCACCGATGTTATGGAGCAAAACCGCATCCGTTTGCATGCCGGGATTTTCAAGAATGGACTGGACCGCACTATTGGGCACCATCTCGCATTCACACATGATAATGTCGTCGGGTCTCTGCCTTTCCATCCAGGTTTTGGGCGCCAGGCCCGGTTCGGTCCATGCGCCGCGCAGGGTGGACGGCAGGGGTTCGTGCCGGGTGCGGCAGGGTGCCTCAACCTTCAGGCGTTCGCAAATCTGATCGGAAGCCCGCTCCGCCATCAGCCGGTAGATTGACAGCTTGCCGCCGGCGACCGTTGTGAAATTTTCGACGCCATCGGCGCTGTGATCGATCAGATCGAATCCTCGGCTGATTTTGCGATCGTCGGTCGTACCGGCCGTTTTTTTCTTGGCGATGAGCGGGCGGACACCCGCAAAAGCTCTGATGTACCGGCAATTTTTCAAAGCGGGAACGATAGGAGTGCCCTGCTCGATGATGAGGTCGACCTCTTCTGATGTGGGCTTGATGTTGTCGGGTGATTCCAGACGGACCGATGAAGGCCCGAGAATTGAAACCGTTTCCCCGGGACACAGCACATCGCCGTCCGAAGGCGGGCGCAGGCGCAGCAGCACATGCCTTGCCAGCCGCGAATGCGTAACGAGAAGAGAGCCCTTGGAAAAAAGAATTTCGATGGATGCCTTGGCAAGGGCGGCAACCTGCCCTACCCAGGCACCGGCCGCGTTGACCACCTGCTCGGCTTCGATGGTCTGCTCCTGTCCGGTCAGCAGATTTTTGATCCCTACGGACTGAATTTTTCTGCTGCCGATTTCAAATCCCGTGACCGTGGTATAAGGCATAAAAACATGCCCGCACTTTATGGCGTAGGCCAGGTTCTCGAAAGAGGCCCGAAACGGATCGATGCTGGAATCTTCGGTGCGGTAGGCGGCGATGATATCTTCTGAAAGCGCGGGCTCCATCGCGAGGGCATCTTTGATGTCGACGGGATCACAGGGGACGCCGGCTTTCGCGCACAAATACGGGAAATCCGCTAGGTATTTTTCATCGTCTTCCCGGACGGCAACATAGAGACCACCGGTGTTTTCGATACAGTGAGGAGCCAGTTTTTTCAGCAGTTCATTTTCCTCCCGGCATTCGCGCGATGATTCCGGGTCACTGGCAACATAGCGGGCCCCCGAGTGCAGCACTCCGTGATTGGCGCCCGATGCGCCGGCATTGATGTGACTGCGGTCGATGAGAATACAGTTGACCCCACGCAGGGCCAGATCGCGCGCGATGGCCGTGCCGGTTATTCCGCCGCCGATTATCAAAACCTGGGTGTTAAGACTCATTGGTCCTACCTTGAAAAAAGATTATAGCATACTTGTAATGACAACCATAGGAGAATTAATATCTGATGTCAAGTCCAATAGTGGCGTATTTTTCATAAAATGTTATTTTCTAAAGCCTATGATTTTCATAAATAACATATAATCGGTAATTTATAAAGAAATACACCGGGCCAAATTTGAGGTCTGGAATCGCATCCTATAAATATTTTCAAAAAATAGTTGACATCAACTGGATCAACTTGTTATTACAAGTTAACCTGAAATTGACGCCGTTTTGAAGGCGCCTGATCCCATTGGCGGGTAAAACGACATGCTGTATTCAGTAACATTTAACATTGCTCTGGCTGTATTTATTCTGGGTGTCCTCTACCGGTTCGGGCGGTGGTTCAGCGTCAAAATCGGCCCCGACGCCGGCCATTACCCGTTTTGGGCAAGAGTTTTCCGGGCGGTCAAAAGCCTCTTTTGGGTATGTTTCACCCCTAACATCCTGCGTTTGACCCGGGCCTTTTTTTACCGCGTACTTTTTCAGGGCCACATCCTCAAGGAGGATCCTTGGCGATGGCTGATGCATTTTGCCATCTTTGCCGGAATCCTGCTGCTCGTTTTATTCCATGCCCTGGATGATCAGATCACAGCCCGGCTGTTTGCGGATTATTACCCCACCGTAAATCCTTACTTGTTTTTAAGAAATTTATTGGGCGCCATGGTGCTTGCGGGGATTGCCATCGCCGGCTGCCGCCGCCTGTTCTCAAAAAAAATAAAAAAAACCTCGACACCCCACGACCTCCTGGCCCTCGTATTGCTGTCAACCATTGTTTTCACTGGATTTATCCTCGAAGGCAGCCAGATCGTCTCTGAACCTGTCTTTGACGAAATGGTGGAGGACTATGGCGATCCGGATGACACGGAGGCCGTCGCCGCCCTGCGAAGCTACTGGGCCGCAAACTACGGGGTGGTATTTGCCAACGCGCCTGATTCAGGTGATCCTGACCTCCTCGAGGCCGGAGAGGAAGTTCACCAGGAAAGCTGTGTCGAATGTCATGCCAGGCCGGGCTGGGCCTTTGTATCGAATCCGATCAGCAGGATGATCAAACCGGCCGGTGTCCGGGCCAATTCGATTCGACTCGATCTCATCCTGTGGAAAGTTCATTTTCTGTGCTGTTTTGCCCTGCTGGCCTATTTACCTTTCAGCAAGTTCATACATCTTTTCACCAGTTCGATCAGCCTGATGGTTCGCAGCCTGGAAGATCATGCAGCGCTGCGACCCGTTAACCGGATTACCCGGCGGGTGATCTCTCTGGATGCGTGCATGAACTGCGGTCAATGCAGCCTGCATTGCTCGGTGGAGCCGATCAACCGGGTGCGGGGCAATGGTGACATTCTGCCTTCCCGCAAACTGGCATCATTAAAAAAATACATCCAAAATAAGCTGGGGGATTCGGAGCAGGCCGACTTCAATGAAGGCAGCTTTATTTGCACCGAATGCAACCGCTGTACCCAGGTTTGTCCGGCCGGTATAAATCTGCAGGATTTGTGGCTGGCGTCCAAAGCGGATCTTGCATCCCACGGGCCTTCGGCACCTTACCGGCAGGTGCGAACCGGGATCGCTTTCGGGCAGCCTGCCAAGCAATCCGGCAGCAGGTCGGCCGACGCATCCGGGTCCGGTCCGTGTCAGCTCAACTTTTCCGGCAGCCCGGCCGCCTTTTCAGGCTGTGTCCAATGTGGGACCTGCACCAATGTGTGCCCGGTGGTGGCTGATTACCAGCAGGATCCAGGGCAGATGGGATATCTCGATTTCACCCCTCAGCAGATTGTTAACACCTATAGGCTGGGAATCACGCAACGGGTGTTGAATTCGACAATGGCCTGGGATTGTTTTATGTGTTTTAAATGCCAGGAGCATTGCCCCAAAGAAATTCCGGTAGCCGAAATGATTTATGAACTAAGGAATAGAGGCTACAAAGGATTGAAGCAGGCTCAAGAGGTATAATCCTTCTGAGACATTCGATTAACCGTCGGTATAGTTGGAAATCCTCTATTCGTTGAAAAGTTGAATAGTTGACTGGTTGATTAAGTTAAAAGGATTCAAACCATTTATGCTTATCAACTAAATCAACGCATAAACCCAATTAAATTCCAAAGGAATTTAAGATGCCATATAGTTATTTTGCAGGCTGCAAAATTCCCTATTTTCTGCCGGAATACGGCAGCTCAACCGTAGCGCTGCTGGACAGGTTCGATATCGAATTGAAGGACCTGGAATTTAACTGCTGTGGCTACCCGGTACGCGATATCGATTTTCAATCATTTCTCCTTGCGGGGGCCCGCAATCTGGCCCTTGCCGGGCAGAGAAACACCGATATTTTAACGCCCTGCAAGTGTTGTTTCGGGAGCCTGAAGTTTGTTGAGCACTATTTAAAGCAGCGTGAACCCGTTCGGGATCAAATCAATAATATGCTTCGAGCGGAAGGATTGCAGTGGGAGGGGCATACAAAGGTCAAGCATCTGTTAACGGTCCTGCACCGGGATGTCGGGATCGATGCGTTGCGTGCTGCAGTCGTCAATCCGCTTGAAGGCCTGAAGGTGGCCGTTCACACAGGCTGCCATGCCCTGCGGCCCGGCAATGTAACCATGTACGACAATCCGTTTGTTCCGGGCATTTTTGATGATCTTGTTGCCGTGACCGGTGCCGAGCGTGTTTTCTGGACCATGAGCACGGAATGCTGCGGAAATCCTCAATGGGATAAAAACCGGAAGATAGCCCTGAAGCAGATGCAAAGAAAATTGCAGAATGCCAATCGCGCCGGGGCTGACTGTGTGTGCACAGCCTGCACCTACTGCCAGATGCAGTTCGAGCAAAAGAGTCAATCTGAACTTATCCTGCAAATCGATGAACAGAAAATCCCGGCAATTCTCGTATCCCAGCTGATCGGATTGAGCATCGGATTGGATGAAGAGACCCTCGGTCATAAGGATGATATTAGGCTGAAGCTTCCGGTGCGTGCGTAGTTTCACAAATAGGGTAGTGTAAATTCATTCAGGTCCCGATGACTTTATTTGAATTTATTGGACGGAATTTAAACTATCAATCAACTAACAAAAAGGAGGATAAACAATGCCAGACGTTGATGATTTGAAAGAAGGGAAAAAATATTACTCGGATACTCCCCAGAAAGCAGAGGGATTCTTTTTAAAAGGATCCAATTCTCTGGAATGGGGAATGAAAGACCGGCTGGCCCGTATCTTCAATCCGGTATCGGGCAACACGGTGATGCTGGCCTTTGACCACGGCTACCTCATGGGCCCGACATCCGGTCTCGAGCGCATGGATCTGACGATTGTTCCCCTGATCGAGTACGCCGACTGCATTATGTGCACGCGCGGTGCTCTGCGCACGATTGTGCCGCCGACCGCCGGCAAGCCCGTCTCATTGCGCTACTCGTCCGGGACGACTGTCCTGACGGAATTAAACGATGAGTGCCTCATGGACATCGAGGAGGCTGCCCGCCTCAACGCCTCACTGTTGGCAGTCATGGTGGCTGTAGGTGATCGTTTTGAAGCAGCTACGATTCGAAATCTGACCCGTACGGTTGACCTCGGAACTCGCTACGGGATTCCAACCTTGGGCGTTACTGCAGTCGGCAAAGACATGGCGCGCGACGCACGCTATCTTTCCATGGCTTCACGCGTTTGTGCCGAAAACGGTGCGCATGTGGTTAAAACCTATTATTGTGAAGGCTTTGAGCAAGTGACTTCGACCTGCCCGGTGCCGATTGTACTCGCCGGGGGCAAAAAGCTGCCTGAACTCGATGCATTGACAATGGCTTACAACGCAATTGATCAGGGTGCAAACGGTGTTGATATGGGCCGTAACATTTTCCAGGCCGGAGATCCAATAGCGATGATCCAGGCGGTTAAGGCCGTTGTTCATGATCGAGAAAAACCGGACAAAGCGTTTGAGCTTTATAACACCCTAAAGGAGGAGCGTAAGTAAAAGGGAGATATATTGATCATGCCATCCAAAGTGAAGGACGCAGTTGCTATCATTACAGGGGGGTCGAAAGGCTACGGCGCCGGCATCGCCGAGGTCCTCAAGGAAAACGGCGCTGAGGTCTGGATCACGGGCCGCAACCCGGACACCCTTGAAAGTACCGCGGATCGACTCGGGGTGCAAGGCATTGCCGCTGATGTGACCCGGCCCCAGGACTGGGACAGGGTGTTCGAGCAAGTGCTGGGCGTTGCCGGAAGGCTAGATATCCTGGTCAACAATGCCGGAGGCGGAGGACGGATTGCGCCCATGTCCCGGCTGACCGATGAAAACATCGCCGATATTATTGCCGTCAACCTGACCGGGCATCTTTTCGGCTCCCGCAGGGCCGCTGAGGTCATGCTAAAGCAACAGTCCGGAATCATCATCAATATTTCCAGTGTCTGTGCTGCTTATGCATGGCCGGGCTGGGCTCCATACTCGGCTGCCAAGGCCGGAATCAACCAGTTTGGCCATTGCCTCTACACGGAACTGCGCGAGTCGGGCGTCCGGGTTACAACCATAACGCCCTCATGGGGGGCAACGGATTTTGTTTCGGCCGCAGCCATCGAGGGACACCCGGCGTCGGATTCCGAAATTCGCCCAAAGATCCTGCAGCCAAGGGAAATCGGACAGCTGGTGCTGAATGTCTGCTGTACGCCCGCCCATCTGGTAATGCCGGATATCACCATCCAGCCCCTTGTCCAGCAGATCGAACCGATGTAGTCGGTCAGACCGGGGGCCGGAGCCTCTTGATCTGTCCAGGATTAGGGCTCATTTAACAGTAATTGCAATTAGAGCGTTTGTCAAAATAACGTTCCGATAGCTGTTTTTGGCTGGGCTGGTCGCTAATTGCCAAGATGGCCTTGCCCATACGCTCTAATTATTTATTTTCATTTTCATAAAAGTGGCTATTGAATCAACCTACTTTGATTGTCAGCCAATTGGGCTTGCGGCGATGTGCGCAAACCGAGGTATTAATTAAAGGATGGCACATTGCTGCGGAAAAATTTAGATTTTTTTGATAAAAAAATAACATAGCGGTTGGCATGTTTTAAACAGCTTCTATGCGCGATACTCTACGAGTTCTTCTGTCAGGAAATCTGGCAATCGGAACATATATATGACAACCGGTATATCCGGATAGGGAGGACTACGAAATGAAAGCCATCGGATTTTATCAATATCTGCCGGTCGACAACCCGGATTGCCTGATAGAGGTGGATCTGCCTGATCCTGCGCCTTCGGATCGAGATTTGCTGGTACGGGTTAAAGCGGTGTCCGTCAACCCGGTTGACACCAAGGTGCGTATGCGCCAGGAAGGCGTGCTGAGCGATCCGCGTATTCCCGGTTGGGATGCAGCCGGAGTGGTCGAGGCGGTGGGCAGCGGTGTTGCGCTGTTCAAGGAAGGGGATGAAGTGTATTACGCCGGCGATATCACCCGGCCCGGCTGTGACAGTCAATTTCATTTGGTTGACGAACGAATTGTCGGGCCCAAACCTGCCAGCCTTTCCTTCGAACAGGCTGCCGCCATGCCGCTGACAACCATCACGGCCTGGGAAGCCCTGTTTGACCGCCTGGACGTCGAAGGGTCCCCGTTGCCTGACGATAATCGTCAGACGGTTCTCATCATCGGCGGGGCCGGGGGTGTCGGCTCCATTGCCATTCAATTGGCCAAGCAAAAAGCCGGTCTGGATGTCATCGCGACAGCTTCAAGGGAGGATTCAGCCGCATGGTGCCGCAAGCTTGGTGCCGATGAAATCATCAATCATCATGAACCGTTTGCCGAGCAGTTCAAACGGATCGGTGCCAGCGGAGTGGACTACATTCTTTGCTTCAACAGCACCGAGTTGCATATTCAAAACATGGCGGATGTGATCCGGCCCCAGGGAAAAATCTGCACCATTGTGGAAACCAAGGGCAGCCAGCCGGTGAACATCAACCTGTTTCAGGCCAAAAGCGTAGGATTTATGTGGGAATTGATGTTTACCAGGCCGATGTTCAAAACTGCCGATATGCAGGCCCAGCACGATCTTTTAACCGCAGCCGCCCGCATGCTCGACGAAGGGCGACTCATATCTACGATGACCGAAAATTATGGCACCCTGACGGCCGCAAATTTACGCAAGGCCCATGGCAGAATCGAGTCCGGCAGCATGATCGGCAAGCTCGTTTTATCCGGGATGGAATAGAAGGGATCTCAAAACCAGATAAAGGCGCATTGTGGAACCAGTTGACCAGCCAACGATCAACCGCGAGTCGGGCACCCCGCTCTGGCTCCAGCTGAAATCGATTCTTCAGGGCCAAATCCAGACCGGTGAGCTACGTCAGGATTCACGACTTTATTCGGAGCATGAGCTTTGCCGGATGTACGGCGTCTCGAGGACCGTCGTGCGGGAGGCCCTGAGCGAATTGGTACATGACCGGTATATTTATCGCATCCAGGGCAAGGGGACGTTCATCTCCGGACGCAAGGAGGAACAGGACTATGCCGGGTCGAATATCGGCTTTTCCGGCGAAATGCTCGGCAAGGGCCGTATCGTCAAGACCCGGATACTACATCAGGTTCTGGCGGAGCCGAGCGAACGGGAAAAGCGGATGCTGCGCCTCGTCAGTCATCAACAGGTCGTTAACGTTCGCCGGCTGATGTACATCGACGACCAAGTGAGACTTCTGGTTGACATGTCGTTTCCGGCTGATCTCGTCAGTGGCTTCGAAAAAGTCAACCTTGCCAATAGATCCATTTATGATGTCTTGAAAAGACGCTACGGGCTGGTGCCTTCGTCATCAGAACGCTGGATTGAAGCCATCCTGCCGACTGATGCGCAGGCCGCCATGCTGGAAGTTTCTCCGGGCACACCGATGCTGGGCATCGAATCCTGCACCTATCTGTCGGACGGCCGCGCCTTCGAATATTACTATGCCCTTCACCGCAGCGACATTAGCCGACTTCATTTTACCTTTCGGTAGTAACTTATCCAATAGAAAGGGGAATCGGTGGTGAGTCACCGATTCCCCTGATTCAAGCCAAATGCAACGGGCTTATTTTTTGCCGTTGTTTCTCGTAAACAACCTCCCGAAACCATGCAAAACGACACTGGCCAGCGCCCCGAGCACGACCATCCAGCCCATTATGTCCAACCATTTGAATTTGTCCCGGCCGGGCATGTAGAAACCGTCTAGTCCCGCCAGGCGGCCGTCTTCGCTGCGATGGCACTCGATACAGGCGACGACATTGTCCTTGGGCGCCACCATGTGGGTGATCGGAAAGACATAGGTGGTCTCCACGAAGTCGAATTCGCCCGAAAAGGGAATATCGACGGCTTCCTGGCCCTTGCTCAAGGCTCTGTCCCAGTCCAGGGACGACCAGTAGCCGTCTTTGCCGGACAGCAGCGGCACCAGCAGGGTCTTGTTGACCCTGTCATAGGGCTGTTTGCCCCGGTGAACTTTAAAGGGGTAGATGCGGGCATTGGCATCCGCGCGACTGCCCTCGGGCCATGAAACCCTGACCGTTCGGCCGGGATCGATTCGATCTGCGGCGGTGGTCGAGTTGATAATGCCGTTGTACCAGAAGTACTCGGGCTTGATGTACTTGGCCCACTTCATCTGCCCCTTGATCGACATGTAGTCGTATTTGCCGAATTCGTCTTTGGTTTTGTATTTTTTCCCATCTTTGGTGCGGCCGGCCTGGGACCAGTCCCATAACATTTTGGTGGGATTGACCCGGGCAAATTCGGGAATGTGGCAGCTTTGGCAGGCCACTTTGTCCGTGTGATCGTTGGCTTTGGAACCGCTTTGATGGGGTGTGGCGGTATGACAGGATTCGCAGGTTATTTTGGAGGCCTGATCGTCTTCTACCAGGCTTTTGCGATCCCGGGCCGCCGGCAGCGTATAAACCCGCCCGGCGATGTTGTGCAATGTGGTCGTGTGGCAGCGCACACAGTCGAAATCTTTACCGTCCACGCCCATGTGGACATCCAAAGCCTTGTTCGGTTTGGCCAGGCTGGTGTCCAGATCGCCGTGCTTGACCCCGTCACCGCCGCCGCCGTAAAAATGGCAGGAACCGCAATTTTTACGACCGGGCCGGGAAATGCTCTGGGCGGCCTCTTTCAACTCGGCCTGGATCTCTTTGGCGATTTCCAGCGACTCTTCGTCGCCCTCTTCGAGAAATCCCTTGATGTCGGTTACGGCTTCATCAAAGTCCATTTCCTTTTGGCTGTGACACACCAGGCAGTTGATACCGCTATCCTTGGAGTTGCCCCAACCCGGATGACAGGCCAGACAACTCTTGTCCTGGTTTTTGTTGGTCGAAATGCAGAAATTGTTAAGAGAATTGCCGGCCTTGCCGTATTCCCTGGTTTGTTCGGCCGGATCGGCCAACCAGGTCCAATGGACGGTTTTATGAAACTGGGCTTCGGCCTCGGAATGGCAGGACAGGCAGGCCTGGGTGACTTCCATGCCGGATTTGAAATCCTGCTGCAAGGCCTTGTGCCGGGTGTGATCGGTGGTATTCCAGGCCGCCTTGTCCCTGGTTGCCTGAAGGGCCATGGTACGGCCGGGTGCCTGGCTCGCATCGCCTCGGGCGGCGGACAACAGGGCCGCACACAGGATCAGGCCTCCGAGCATTAGACTGACATATTGATGAAAAGGGAATTTCCCTTCAGTTGATTTCATTAGCAACCCCCAAATGTACTCAATGACATTAGGCCCCATACGAGCCAGGCTCAAATTGAGGCAATATCAGTTCGCGGGCGCTTCCGCAGTTTGCCGGATCAACACGCCGCGCATTAAAGATCGCAGCCGTTCAGTTTATGAACGGCTGCGATTTCGATAGTTAGGATGTCGGTTCTCTGGTTATTTCGAAGGTGCCGTCTTTTTTAAAGGTCAAATAGCCTTCGAGGTAATAGACGTTTTTCATCTCCGGTCTGACATCCTGGACCATGTAGTAGGACTCGCCGCTGCGGGCACCCGTGCCGCAGACGAACACGATGGGCTTGTCGGTCGGCAAGGCACTGATTTTGTCTTCGAGCTGGTCTACCGGAATGTTGACGGCGGTTTTAAAATGACCGCTGTCGAACTCGTCCGGGTCGCGCACGTCAATGAGCATCATGCTTTGCGGATTTTCGTTGACCATCTTGATAAAGGTGGCTGTGTCGATGCTGCCTTCTTCCGCGCCGGCCTTGACATTGGTTGCCGCCACTGTGGCTGACACGGCTCCGCCGGCGCCATAGGCTGCTTTCCAGGCCGGATATCCGGCCGCATAGACCTTCACATTGGTATAGCCCATATCGATGGCCTTTTTAGCGGACTTGTGGCTCAGCCGGCATTTGAAACCGCCGCAATAGAAAACCAGCATTTTGCCCTTGTCCTGGGGCAGCTGGGCGGTCATCTTGGCAAACTGGGTGTCGGGAATGCTGACGGCGCCCGGGATGTGGCCCTTGTCGTATTTTTTGCGCTTGGGCCGGGAGTCCACCAGCACCATGTCGGCGTTTTTGTCGAGCTGTTTTTTGATCCATTCCACGGAGACTGAAGCATAGTTGCCGGGAACCTTCATGTACTTCGGGTAGCCATCGGCAAATACTTTTACATTGGTGTAACCGAGTTTTTCCGCCTTCCTGGCGGATTTGTGGCTCAGCTTTCAGGTGGGGCCCCCGCAGTAAAAGATGAGCAAAGCATCTTTGCCGGCAGGCAGCTGCGCTGTCATCTTGTCAAACTTGCTGTCGGGAATGCTGACCGCCCCGGGGATGTGGCCTTTGTCATATTTGGCCCGTTTCGGCCGGGCATCGATGATCATGACATCATCCGCCATGGGAACGCTGATGTGCTCCATGACAAAATTCACATCGACAATGTCGTGAAACTTCCAGTCGGCCTGGGGGGCCGCTTTGGCGGGCTCTTCGGCCGGTTTCGTGGTGGCACATCCCACGGCCAGGGCCAGAACAAGGCCGGTGGCCAGGAACAGCGCCGCAAACTTTTTGATACGCATAATTACATCCTCCTTTTTTAATATGGCCGTTCAGGTGTTCAATGTTCTTCTTTGTCTTTAACCCTTAACGTTGAACCCTGAACTTGTGAACGGTTATCTTTTATTTGCATTTCGCCGGTGTCGGAGAATCGGCGGCATGGTCATGCATGTAGGTGTAAATGTCGGTACGGGCTTGATCCGACAGCTGGCTCCACTCTTCGGCACAACCGAACTGCTCGAAGTTCCTGGATTCGAAAAGTGCCGTCCATTCCTCCATGGTTTTGTCGGCCGGGCTGATGGGCGGTGTTTTGGTATCAACCTCTCCACGCTGGTAGCAGGCCTTGTAAACTTTGCGGTAAGTGTATTTGCCTTTACGCTTGTTGCCCTTCTCGAGTGCCAGGCTGATGCCGACGGTGCTGAACACGAATACGCATACGGTTAACAGGTACAGAGCTTTTTTGATCATGATTCCTCCTTATCTTATACTGTTGATCATAGATAACAATTTAATATGGTTAAGTATTTTTATGATACCCAGGAAAATTCGATATGTTGCCCGCCATCGAAACCGATGAGGATGATTTCAATTAGCAAGCATCGTGCCAGGGTTGCTTAATTTTTAAACATTTGAAATTTATATGAATTTTTGATAGGCGTTAAGATAGGAGCGCTAACAGTGTTTACAGGTATTAACATGTGTTAACTTTACACCTTAACACCTGTAAACATATAAAATGGAAGCTACCGTCAGGCGGACCAACCCGGGGGAAGTTAAGCTTGGCCTGTCGACAAATCGCTGCGCCGTGCCACTATAAATCTTAGCTGAGAGTACTCCAACGGAGGAAAAACAATGCATTTAAAATTAGGTGACTTTATCATGGGTATGGGCCGGGAATTTGCCACCGAGGCCATGGAGATCGCTGACAAATTAGCCCTCAACGAGGGGAATATTCTTTTTAACGTCGGAGATTCGGCCGGTCATTTCTATGTCCTGCTCAAAGGCCAGGTGCAGCTCAGCCTGGGCAAACCCGGACCGGTGGTTTATCAGGCCCGCCATCCGGGGGAAATAATCGGCTGGTCGTGCTTGATTGGCCGTAAAACCTATTCCGCATCGGCCGAATGCACGCATTCGACGAATCTGCTCAGATTCGACCGGGAAAGCTTTCTCAGGATTCTGACCAAAAATCCCGCCAATGAAGCCCTGTTGTTCAGAAGGCTGGCGGAAATGCTGGGCAACCGCCTGCTCGAACTTTACCCGACGATTACCTGAACTCGCGTGTGATTCTTGTGTCCCAATAATAGCTTATAAAAATCGGTAGGGTGTATTTGTCAGGCAGCGTCCCTGAAGCTGAAAAATCCCAAGCACCAAATTGCAAATAACAAACAATACTCAAATTTCAATTTTCAATGACCCAAACATGTTATCGCCTTGGATCTGAATTTTGGAATGACAAAGCTCCTATCGAAGCCAAACCAAGAGGATCCAATGCATCCAAAATATCTGATTCATCTGTGTAATCTGAGTCATCTGAATCATTGTTTTCGAAGATTGGTTTCGAATTTGGATATTGTGATTTGGTCCGCCGGAGGCGGATTTGTGTTTTGAGTTTTGTGATTTGAGATTTAAACAATAAAATGCAAGGACTGGAGCGACTTCACAATCAGTTCGAGTTTGGGAGATTACATATTGTACCAAACACTAAGGTACATACGGATTGGATTGTTTCTCATGCGCAATCGTCGAGGTGGGTGTGGGGCCGTAATCATGCCCCGGCCATACGATCGTATCACCGGGCAGCGTGAAAATTTTATCCCGGATAGAGCTGCGCAGCTGCAAACGCGATCCGCCCGGCAGATCAACTCTTCCCACTGCCCCAACAAGAAGGCTATCCCCGGTAAACAGGTGACCGTCGGCGTACAAACAGATACTTCCCGGAGTATGACCCGGGGTGTGCAGTACCCGTAGTCGGGTGTTTCCGATCCGGATATAATCATCCCCCTGCAGCCGGACATCGGGGCGGGGAGATCCTTTGCCGCCCAGAATTCTGGACAAAGTGTTGTGAATCACCTTTCCGAGACGATCGGCATCCAGTTCGTGAATAAGCAGCTTGGCGCCGGTGGCCGCTTTGAGCGCTTCATTTCCGGCGGTGTGGTCGGAATGCCCGTGGGTGTTGATGATATGCGTAATCCGGTATCGCTGCCGGTGAGCCTCGGAAAGGACGCGATCGGTTTCAAAGGCCGGATCTATCACGGCACAGTCTCGGGTGGCTTCATCGCCGATCAGGTAACAGAATACGGCCATCCTGGCCAGCCGAATTTGTTTAATCTCCATAATCCCTATCAGTTCTGATTGCCGGCACGTTTTTCAGTCGACGATTTGATCCGCCGAAACGGGATCAGGGCGTCGGCGACAAAATGCAAGGTTCCCACTTCGCCGTCATAGGCATAGGTCGGTTGGTTTTTCATCACCGGCTCACCCAGCTGTATATCTGAAAAGTCGCGAGTTGCGCAGCTTAATTGAAACCACTCACCGGATTTCTTTTTAAACTTGCCCTCCAGACGCTGAATGGTAAAGATGTTGACTTCCATATCGGTTGCCCGCCAGTGACTGTAGCTGCCATGGCCGACCAGTACAATGCTCTGGTATTTATCGTCCTGAATCACTTTTATAAAATCATCTGCAGTGGCACTGAAAAAATAATCCGGCTGCAGGTCTCTGGCATTGAAATAAAGGGTCCAGCCCGGATAACTCCCGATAAAAGCCAATACCGGGGCCCAATGATCATGGTCACTGAAAGCGTGCGCTGACAGCAGAATTGCGGCGTATTGGCCGGTGTTAACCTGCGAGTTCGAAATAAACGCAATAGTTGCTGCCGGGACATAGACCACGAGGGTACAAACCAGGATGATTTTGCCGGCTTTGAGCAGCGGTTTTATGATTTCAATGCGGGTGATTCTTTTTCTAAGCAAAGCAGGTATCATATTCTAGCCTGAATATTTCATAAAAAAGAAGCAAAACCTCCTATAATTTGTTATATATCAATTGCTTAGATTGAAAAACAAAGGAGGTTTTGCCGTGACAAAATGTAACACAGAAACCATCGAATTTACAAGCT